>OJNI01000012.1_pt1 | contig 137159 bp, 115 predicted proteins | sample 1597441 | NCBI WGS metagenome assembly OJNI01 (sample SAMEA2452131, study PRJEB22498) | human gut metagenome | reverse complement strand
CGGGAGAGCTGTTTGCCGTGCGGCGGGAATTGTTTGAGACAATGGAGCCGGACACGTTGCTTGATGATTTCATCCTTTCACTGCGTATCACGATGAAGGGGTATATCATTGCTTATTGTACGAATGCTTACGCCATTGAAAACGGTTCGGCCGATATGCGCGAGGAGGAAAAACGGAAGGTGCGTATCGCTGCCGGAGGATTGCAGTCAATCCGTAGGCTTCGCCCATTGCTGAACCCTTTCCGCTACGGGGTACTTAGTTTTCAGTACACGTCGCACCGGGTGTTGAGGTGGTCTGTCACACCTTTTCTATTGTTCGCACTTCTCCCGCTGAATGTTGCGATTTTGCTGACGGGCGGCTCGCCTGTGTTCTACGGCGTCCTGCTCGTGTTACAGGTGTTTTTCTACGGACTGGGATACTGGGGATATTATCTGTCTACCAGACAGATAAAGAATAAATTGCTGTTTATCCCCTATTACTTCCTCTTTATGAATATAAATGTCTTGAGAGGAATCCGCTATCTGAAGAAGAAAAGAGGGAGCGGGACTTGGGAAAAAGCGAAGCGGGCAGAAAAATAAAAACAAATAATCAAATCTTTTGTTATCTTTGTAAGATGCAATAGTCTTAATCATCTAATCGAATGGACATGAACAGAACATTACATGATACAAATAACGCGCAAAGGATATTGAAACTGACAGCCGATACAATGTTGTTGGTCGACAAGAATGGTGTTTGCATAGACATTGATCCTCATTGTGACCTATGGTTCTTACAGGATGAGATACTTCTAGGAAAAAACATATTTGAACTCCTGCCCGAATATACGCGGGAAAGGGTTGTTCCTGTCTTCCAATCGGTACTTGAAGGGAAAAAGAGCGTCAGTAAAAACTTCAAACTAGTACTAAAGGAAAATGTTTATTATTTTAAATGTATCATGCATCCTTATGATGACATGGTGCTCTGCCAGTATCGCGACATCACCCAAAGAAGCAACGTGAAACGCCAACTGGAACAAGCGAACCGAACGCTGCGGGAGATACAGAAAGTGGCGCAAATCGGTCAGTGGGTGTACAATACGAATGAAAACGTTTTTCATTATCTGGGACATACCGGCGTGTTGTGCGAAGAAACGGTACGAAGCATTTCTTTCGAGAAATACAGGGAGTATATCGTTGAAGAAGACCGGCAGACGTTTATCAACTGGAAACTTAGAAATCTGGAGAGGTTCAATACGGACAGTATCAGCTACCGCGTACAGGTGAACGGAGAGATATATTATATGCGTATCCAGGCTTATCTGCGTGAGGAACTCCCGGACGGCAGCCTTACGATCGAGGGATATATCCAGAATATCACCGATATCCAGCGCCGCAGAAACGATATCAATACGCTGACGCACGCTATCAACAACGCCAAGGAGAGTATCTTTGCCGCCAGAGAGGACGGTACGATCATCTTTGCCAACCGGCGTTTTCTCCACAATCACGGGATTTGCGAGAATGTGGATATCTGTAAACTGAAAATTTATGATATTGCCGCAGATATGCCTACGCAGAAAGCGTGGAACGAACGTTGTAAGGACATCATGCACGGCGGAAGCAGCAATTTTATCGCTCATCATCCTTCGAAAATCAACAGGGATATTCTGGCATACGAAGGCACAATGTATAATGTGACCAATGATTCCGGAGAAGAAAGTTACTGGTCGTTTGCACATGATATTTCCGAACGAATCCGGTATGAGGCGCAAATCAAGCGACTCAACTTGATTATGGATACTACTATCAATAATCTGCCTGCAGGAATTGTGGTGAAGGAGATCAATAATGATTTCCGGTATCTCTACCGTAACCGTGAGTCGTACAACCGTGATCTCTGCGTCGGTGAGTCGATCGGAAAGAATGACTTTGACTATTATCCGCCCATAGTGGCCGATAAAAAGAGACAGGAGGATATACAAGTGGCAACCACCGGAAAGGGATTGCATTGGACGACCGAAGGGAGGGATAAAAACGGTAACCGGATTATCCTCGACAAACGGAAAATCCGGGTGGACGGGGATGAATTGTCCTCTCCTATCATCGTCAGCATCGAATGGGATATCACGGAACTGGAGATGATCAAACGTGAACTTCAATCGTCAAAAGAGAAAGCGGAAATGTCCGACAAGCTAAAATCGGCTTTCCTCGCCAACATGAGTCACGAGATTCGTACTCCTTTGAACGCCATTGTCGGCTTCTCGCAACTTATCGCCGAAAGTAATGATGAGGAGGAAAGAAAGACGTATTATGGTATCGTTGAGTCTAATAATGGTCGCCTGCTGGATCTTATCAACGAGATTCTTGATCTTTCGAAAATTGAATCGGGAATTATCGAATTTACCATAGGACCTACAAGCCTGCACAACTTATGCAGGGAAGTACACGACGCTCATATTTTCCGTATGCCGGTAGGCGTGAGCCTCGTTCACGAGCCTTCGGACGAAAGTCTGATGATTGAAACGGACAAGAATCGGGTGTTCCAGGTGATTTCTAATTTGATTGGCAATGCCGCCAAATTCACGAAAGAAGGGAGCATTAGTTATGGATACAAACGGGTCGGCGACCAAATCGTTTTTCATGTGACCGACACGGGCACAGGCATCGAACCGGAAAAGGTGGGACGTGTGTTCGAACGTTTTGCCAAGCTGAATAATCATGCGCAGGGCACGGGATTGGGATTGTCTATCTGTAAGTCGATCGTTGAACGACTGGGTGGAAAGATTACCGTCAACTCTGAATTTGGAGTAGGAACGACGTTTAATTTTACGTTGCCTTATAATATTATAAAGAAGGTTGCGGACACAACAGAAGGTATGCAATCTTCACTGTCTTCGCAGTCCTCACAACTTTCGCAGTCTTCTCAACCTTCTGACCTGACTGAACAACCCTCCAATGAAACACCACAGGAACAAATTCCTGAGAAACAAGCCTGCATCTTGATTGCCGAAGACACGGACAGTAACTATGATTTGCTGAATGCTATCCTTGGCAAGAATTATCGGTTGGTTCATGCACACGACGGTATGGAAGCCGTCATAATGTATGATGAAGTGAAACCTGACCTCATCTTAATGGATATCAAAATGCCGAATCTGGACGGACTGGAAGCTACGAAAATCATTCGCGAACTGTCTGCCACCGTTCCTATTGTTGTTCAAAGTGCATACGCTTATCCGCAAGACCAGAAAGCTGCCAAAGAAGCGGGATGTAGTGATTTCATATCCAAGCCGATCGTGCAGTCGGAATTGAAAAAAATGCTCAATAAATGGCTGTCTCCAGAATTAAATAATAAAATACAAGAGTGATATAAACATAACCAAGGAAAGATGAAAGCCTATTATAGACTATTTTACTACATCTCTATTCTTTTATCGTGTATCCTGGCGGGTGTCACAATAGCAGGAGCATTTAACGGTACTGCTTCACCGGACAGTTTCAAGTTTATGCCTTTTATCGGTTTGGGACTACCGATACTTTTGTTGGTCAATCTGGCGTCTGCTGTTTATTGGACGATTCGTTGGCGATGCTGGGTTTTCATTCCGCTAATTGCCATATTCAGTAATTGGGGTTACATCAACTGTGTTCTCCAATTCCCGCTTCTCGATCCGGCTTCCAAACCGACAGTCAAAGTTAACGCATATACTCCCGGAGTGTTGACCGTAGCCACTTACAACGTTGACGGGTTCAACCGCGAACACACCGGGTATTCATGTAAGGAGATCGCTGCACAGATGAGAAATCTGAAAGCGGACATTCTCTGTTTTCAAGAGTTCGGTATTGATGATGAGTTTGGCGTCGACAGTCTATGTACTGCGTTGTCTGACTGGCCTTATCATTATATTCCTTCTTCTCCCGAAGGACAACATCTTTTACAACTTGCCGTTTTCAGCCGTTATTCTATCAAAAAGGAGCATCTGATTATTTATCCCAACTCCGGTAATTGTAGTCTCTGGTGTGATATTGAAGTCAACGGTCGTATGATCCGTCTGTTTAATAATCACCTGCAAACTACGGAAGTGAGCCGCAATAAGCGCAAACTGGAAAAAGAACTTCGCCAAGACAACTCTCAAAGAGCCAAACGTGCCGCCCTTACGCTCGCCGACGGCCTGCATGAGAACTTCCGGAAACGTGCAGTACAAGCTAATCTTATCAATCAACTGGTGTCTGCCTCCCCCTATCCTACTCTTGTCTGCGGTGACTTCAACTCACTCCCTTCTTCTTACGTTTACCACACCGTGAAAGGTGATAAATTGCAAGACGGCTTTCAGACCGGCGGACACGGATATATGTATACTTTCAAATATTTTAAGCACCTGTTGAGAATTGACTATATTCTTCACTCGCCCGAACTGAAAGGTTTGGATTATTTCTCACCGGACTGGGAATATAGTGATCATAATCCGGTGGTGATGAGGATGAAGCTATAAAAGGTGTTCTTTGTAATGGGACTCAACTAGATATTCAGCAATAAAAACAAAAAAGCAACTAAATCGTTATGAATTAGTTGCTTTTAATTTTCAGTTATACTATATTGTCTTAATTGAAAATATAACGTACACTAAACTGTACTGAATAAGTAGATTTAAAACTTTGGAAATCACGATAAGTGCTTGTCAATGTCTCACCTGCATTCTTATTCATAGTAAATTCTCCGTTTTTATATTGCAACAAGCTCGAATTGATTACCTGCTTATAAAGTCCCCAACTGTTGTTCAATAAGTTAGGAAGGTTTTTAATATCAACTCCTACTTGCAGCAAGTTACGCTTTCCACCAACATTCAAATAGAAATCTTGATTCAATTTAAAATCAACTTGATGATGCCATGGCATAACAGCTCCACCTCTCTCGGCATACTTACCTTTGCGATTCTTCAGGTATTTATCTTGGTTAATATAATTCCAGAAATCATCTCTTTGCTCCTTAGCCGGATAAGAAGCAGCATCACTAAACTTCCAGCTATCTAATTCTTCACGTGTTGCAGGAATATACAATAAACTATTAGCGCCTGCATCACCAACAACATTACTAGAGAAAGTATACGAGTAGCGGCTATATCCCCATGACCCGGAATATCCCATCTGCATTCCTTCATACAACAAAGAAACGCTAGTAGCAAAATGCTTTCCATATTCCTTTTTATAACCGATTGTAGCCAAGATACGATCAGGAGCTACATAGGTACCATAACCCAATTCATGTTCATTGATACCATTTACCGAATAAGTATTAGTCTTATAGGCAGAAGTTACTTGGTCACCAATACCATCACTATATGAACGAGATTTTGAATGTGTATAAGCAAATGATAAATCTAAACCAAAATCAAAGTTCTTACGCAATTGCGCTGAAATAGAATAGTAATAAGCACCCTTTTTCCAGTTCTCTAAAAGATAAACATTCCGACCGCTGTTATATATCTTATAAGTATCACGAACATCATTGGGAGAAAGAGTCAATTTTGCCTCTTGCAATTCATAACCGCGGTTAGTTATCACAACCGGATTATAATCACGGCTATAAATTCCTTCCAAAGTAAAGTTAACATCTCCCGGCAATCTCATATCAAGAGCTAATGAGGTCTTCCAAGTAGAAGGCATCTTCAAATCTTTATCAATAATTGTCGGATCTTTAGGAAGCTCTACTTTTGAATGCGTCTGACCACCATACAAGTCCTTCAAAATCTCATCACGATTTGCATGGAAATGAGGTTTATATTGGGCAGTAGCAGCATCCGTATAATAATAGGTAGTTTGTCCCACGCCTGAATTTCCGACAGCAGAAATCAACCAAACGAAAGGCATACGTCCAACAAACAAACCTGTACCACCACGAAGTACATACTTACGATCTCCTGTTATATCCCAATTAAAACCAACACGTGGAGATACTGATACTTTCGCACCCGGAAGTTGGTCTGTTGAATAATGCTGACCTCCAAAATCTAATTTGGCAAATTCTTCATTATAATTATTCTTTAAAGAAGGGTAAGTCGGTAGTTCAAAACGAAGTCCACCTGTTACTTTAAAGTTTTCTGAAACAGAAACCTCATCTTGCAAATATAAAGAATATTGTTGGAATTTCAATTCTGCAAGGAATTGAGACATATCAGGTGAATTTGAATGGGTTATAGCAAAGGCCTTCGGAGTCTCATCATTTACAAAATCACTCCAACTTGAATAAACATAGTAACCAGCACCTCCCAGCATATAACCATTAATAGCCTTTGTATGCTCATATTGGAAACCGGCCATGAACTTATTAATACCTACGTTCCAGTTAAACTCATCTGTAATGGTGAATACTTTTGTCTGACGCAGATTACCCGCAGTAAAAAGGTCTGCACCAAAATTGGCATATACAGCACCATCCTGCAAAATATCAACTGTTGGGAAAAGAGGACCATCAAACGAACGAGGCTCATCTTGATAAGAATATGCAAAACGTAGCATATTATTCATTGCTCCTTGAGCCATACGAGAGTTCCATTCACCTGCAACAGAAGTAAAATCACGCACTTGATAATAGTTGGAATTCGAAAAGCTAAGCGCATATTTAGAAGTACGTCCCTGTCCAGGAGCAATGGTACCAACAGGTTTACCATCTATGACTTCAGTGGATGTTCCTCCCGGATAAAGAGCTGATGTAGATAATGGACTGACTGAACTGGTAGGGAAGTTAGAATCTTTGGTATGTGTCTTGGTAAAACGGAAACTAACTTTATTGTTTTGATTAGCATTCCAGTCAACACGTGCCATAACACGATAAGCAGGGGTATCCGTTGAATAGTCATTATACTTTCCCGGATCAAAATTATATTTGTTTAGTAAGAAACCACGCATATCATCCATGTCACTTTGGAGAGGGCGATGTATATTACCACCACTATAGCTTTCTCCAAGTGCAGTACGAGGACGATAGTTTGATCCCGCTGTTACATTATCTTCATATTCTCCATTTACAAAGAAGAATAATTTATCTTTTATAATCGGACCACCGAAGCTTGCACCATAAGTATAATATTGAGCTTTAGAACGTAAAAGTTCATAATCATCAACTTTACTCCCTTTTAGATTCTCATTATTAAAATACATATAAGCAGTTCCACGAAATTGGTTATCTCCAGAACGAGTTACTGCATTAATTGCACCTCCTGTAAAACCGCTCTGACGAACATCAAACGGGGTTACAGCTACTGTAACCTGTTCCAAAGCATCCAAAGAAATTGGAGAGCCGTTAGCCGGAAGATTACCTCCCAATCCGAATGTATTGTTGAAAGCAGCACCGTCAACTGTCACAAATGATTGGCGATAATTACCACCACCGACTGCAAAACCATTACCAACATCAGCACCTTGTGGAGAAAGACGCATAATATCGCTAATACTACGGGAAATAGTTGGGGTGTTACTAATCATATCACGATTAGCATTCATAATAGCACCTGCCCTATCAGACTTCATGTTACTTTCTTTAGAAGCAGTCACCACCACTTCGTCCAACAGTTCAGAACTCTCTTTTAAAGAAACATTTAAAACATAATTCTCTCCTAATAAAAGATTGATTCCTTTGTAAATAGCTGTCTGATAACCGACATAAGAAATTTCTACCTTGTATGGTCCACCAGTACGCATACCTTGCAAATTGAATTGACCACTAACATTAGTCACAGTTCCATACCGAGTTCCTGAAGGCTCGTGAATGGCAACAATAGTTGCTCCGATAATCGGTTCATCTTGTGCTGTCACTTTACCACTCATAGTGGCTGTGGTAACCTGTGCACTCATTGTGACTGTCATTAGCAACATTACTAGCACCAAAAAAGACCGCGTTCTTTTTAACATAATGTAATTGATTAGTTTATACTAATTGTTTGCTTTTAAAAACTGTGCACAAATATAATTAATATTATTTAGACTTACGTTACAATTATACTACAAAATTTTAAGAGAGATAAACGTTTTATTGCGTTATAAAACAAGAAAGGCTCTACATAACTTGCAGAGCCTTTTATTTTGAAACAGAAAGCATTAGAAATGCTTCAATCTATTATTTTACACTAGTCGGTCATTAACTTTCTATAACGAACACGCTTCGGTTCTTCATTCCCTAAACGCTTCAATTTATTTTCTTCGTACTCCGAATAGGAACCTTCAAAGTAAAACACATTGGAGTCTCCTTCAAAAGCCAGAATGTGTGTACAAATACGATCGAGGAACCAACGGTCGTGTGAAATGACAACTGCACAACCTGCAAAGTCTTCCAGACCTTCTTCCAAAGCACGCAGTGTATTTACGTCGATATCATTGGTAGGCTCATCGAGCAACAACACGTTACCTTCTTCTTTCAAAGCCATTGCTAGGTGCAAACGATTTCTCTCACCACCGGAGAGCACACCACAAAGTTTTTCCTGATCGGCTCCGGAGAAATTGAAACGAGAAAGATAAGCACGTGCATTAATATCACGTCCGCCCATACGAAGCAAATCATTACCACCGGAAATTACCTGATAAACACTCTTGTTCGGGTCAATGTCTTTATGCTGCTGGTCGACATAGGCTACTTTTACAGTCTCTCCTACTTCAAATTCACCCTTATCTACGGTTTCCAGTCCCATAATCAAACGGAAAAGTGTAGTTTTTCCTGCACCATTCGGACCGATTACGCCGACAATGCCATTCGGGGGAAGCACAAAATTCAAATCGTCAAACAGCAGTTTATCACCGTATGCTTTAGCCACATGTTTAGCTTCGATAACTCTATTACCTAAACGAGGACCATTCGGAATAAAGATTTCCAGTTTTTCCTCCTTCTCTTTCACGTCTTCATTCAACAACTTGTCGTATGAATTAAGGCGGGCTTTCCCTTTTGCCTGACGAGCTTTCGGAGCCATACGAACCCACTCCAACTCGCGCTCCAACGTCTTACGACGTTTGCTCGCAGTTTTTTCCTCCATTTCCATGCGTTTCGTCTTCTGTTCCAGCCAGGAAGAGTAGTTTCCTTTCCATGGAATACCTTCACCACGATCTAGTTCGAGAATCCAGCCGGCAACGTGGTCAAGGAAGTAACGGTCGTGGGTTACGGCAATAACAGTCCCTTCATATTGTTGAAGATGTTGTTCCAACCAATCGATAGATTCTGCATCCAAATGGTTGGTAGGCTCGTCCAGCAACAACACATCCGGTTTCTGCAACAGCAAACGACAAAGAGCTACCCGTCGACGTTCACCTCCGGAAAGATTTGCCACAGACTGATTTTCAGGCGGACAACGAAGTGCGTCCATTGCACGTTCCAGTTTACTATCCAGATTCCATGCATCTGTTGCATCAATAATATCTTGCAATTCGCCTTGACGAGTAAAAAGAGCATCCATTTTATTCTGGTCTTCGTAATACTCCGGCAAACCGAATTTTTGATTGATTTCTTCGTATTCTGTCAGTGCGTCAACAATGGGTTGCACACCTTCCATTACTACTTCTTTTACTGTCTTCGTGTTGTCAAGATAGGGTTCCTGCGCCAAATAACCTACGGAATACCCCGGAGAGAAGACCACTTCTCCCTGATAGGATTTCTCTAAACCTGCGATAATCTTCATTAACGTTGACTTACCGGAACCATTCAGACCAATAATACCGATTTTCGCTCCATAAAAGAATGACAGGTAAATGTCTTTCAACACATTTTTATTTGGAGTGAATGCTTTGCTCACCCCTACCATTGAGAAGATAATTTTTTTATCGTCAGCAGCCATATATTAATAATGTATATTGTTGATAATGGCACAAAGATAAGAAAAATGTTTGAAATCCTTTGGAGTTATAAAAAAATGTTCTACCTTTGCACCCGCATTTCGAAAGAAAGTAACAAGGATTGATTCGCTAGCTCAGCAGGTAGAGCACAACACTTTTAATGTTGGGGTCCTGGGTTCGAGCCCCAGGCGGATCACTAGACAAAGAATAAATCCCTGATAATCATTGATTATCAGGGATTTATTCTTTGTCTTTCTCTTGATTTCATCATTACAAGCGGTAGAAGTCGTCGTTGATAAGTCGTACTTTTAGGATATTCAGGAAAATAGGTATTATCTATCAGCCCAAATTCAGTGTAGCCAATACCACAAGCCGAACAACCGACCTTAATTATTGAATAACAAACAGATATACTAAGAATGTCACAGGCTATTAGAGAAAGTTTTATGAAAATAAGTTCTTTGTTTGAAGAACAAGATGCAGCTACAACAGATATTCCTTTTGTTAAGTATCCTGATTATGAAAATCCGACTGAAGAAAATATTAGAATGGTTATCGGATTTAAATCAGCAAAATTATTACAGGGGAAAGATGATATTACTCCTCGGGGAATGCCTGCACAAAGAACATATAACAAACTGGCTAATTTATATAATGAGATATCCGAATGAATAAATGCAAACAGGTATAAAACCACAGAAACATCAATTGTTTTTTATTCATTGACTAATATGGAATGACAAGGTAGCTCTGCAATAAAAGTAGTGCCCAATCCTAGCTGAGAGTATACTTGTATTCGTCCGTTCATTTTATCGACAATAGATTTACAAATAGATAACCCCAACCCCACACCTTGTGCAAAAGAGTCCACTTTTTCAAATCTTTCAAATATCTTCTCCAACATATTCTGAGGAATACCACGACCGGTATCTTTTACCCCAATTCTAACGCAATGCTTATCTATTTCATAAAACACTTCCACATATCCACGAATCGTATTCTTCAAAGCATTTGAAAGAAAATTATTCAATATCTGCTTGATACGCAACTTATCAAGTTCCACCAAAGCATCATGTTCCGGATAACTGGTCAGAAGTTCCACACCAGAAGGAAGAAGACGAGCATATTCTGCCACACACTCATCAAGAAGCTCCGTAAGATTAAACCAATTCTGATGTAACTCCAAATATCCGGCTTCAATTTTAGATAAATCAATGATATCATTGATCAGATTAAGCAGAAGTTCGTTATTATGACTAATTAAAGAATTATAAAGCTCCTTTTCCACTACATTTTCCGCACTGGCCAACAGACTTGAAAAACCAACAATAGCATTCAACGGAGTACGGATTTCATGACTCATATTAGCCAAGAAGGCTGACTTTAAACGATCTGAAGCTTCAGCTCTATCACGTTCATTAACGAGCATTTCTTCTATCTGTTTCAAATCTGTAATATCATAATTAATACTAATCAATTCTATGACTTTATCTTGGGGTGCATATTTTCTGACAAAGAGATTAACATGCGTCCATGTACACTCTCCATTCTCCCTAAAGACACGTATTTTATGACTTAACTTATCAGCATTTCCTTTTTGTACCTCCTCAAAAAACTGAAGAATCAAATCACGGTCATCAGGATGAAAAGATTTATATGTACCAATAATCTCGGATAAAGGAGTTCCAGACTCTTCTCCTATATTTTTATACCAACTTTTCTGTGCATGTCCCTGCTTGCTTAGAATATTAAAATGAGCATAACCCACTTTCGCATAGTCACCTATTAACTCAAAAAATTCCTCAAATTCCTGAATCTTATTATAAGCAACCGTAGTCTCCGTTTTATCAGCATTAATCAGCAGATAATTAACCGGATTATGATTCTCATCATACAAAGTAGTTACTTTAGTCACAAGATCGATTGTACCTTCCGCCTTATTATTCGAATAATATTCTCCTAACTTTGAGAAATCATAGCGAAAGGTAAAGTCCGCATCCTCATTATTCCTCAACCTCTCCTTCATCTCTTCCGGGAAAACTGGATTCTCGAAAATATTGATGCCTAGAAGTTCCTCCTTACTATCTACATGAAACAAATCCAATTCTTTATCATTGAGGTCGACCAATACTCCCTCCTTATTATACAACTCAATGCCAACAGGCAAATTCTTATAAATATTATGTAAAAGCCGTTCGCTACGTTGTAAAGCCTGACAAGCTATTGCAGTATCCGGTCCGTCCTGCATTTCTGCAATGCCATACACAATCGTATTTCCCTTATCATCTACTTCTCGAAAACAAATCTTACTACGCATCCAAACTGACCCTTTTGGGGTTTTTAATAAATAAACGACTTCCGACATCGACTGTACATCGAAAGAGCGAACCGTTGTCGGACCTTGTTCTTCATTCAAAATACGTTTATTGAAATCCTCAAAACTAATAGTCCCTGTTTCATCCAAATTCAGAATCTCAGATATATATTCGGAACAGGTATAACATTCCGTTGCCAAATTAGCTTCCCACCACCCCATATTGGCATTAGCCATTAACTTTGATAAGAACACAAAATCTTGTTGTTTGCTCATAATTGATGAAGTAAAGACATTATCCATTAATCATTTCAACACATTCACGAGCACAAAATTAGATATTACAGGCTTCCCATTCTTTCAAAATGACACTTTTTTAGCATATTATAAGAAGAATAGCCACTAATACCTACTTTCTATAGTATTAGTGGCTATAACATTTACAAATATTTGCTTAAATAGTTTTTCGTATGATTACCAGCATTTTAGAAGGCTAAATAATCAAAGTAAAAAGATATACTTCTATTTTCTAATTGATTCGTAAACAGTTTTTGCCATTATTTTGGCACCTTCTTCATTCGGATGAATTTTGTCCGGAAAGAGTTGTGGTATTCCATCCATTGCCGTATGAAGATCAATTATATCCAACTTGTTTTTCTTGGCAACTTTTTTAATCATCGGAATAATTTCTTTAGAAATAATATCATCGTTGATACTTTCATTAGCTTGGTATGCCTTAGAAGGGTAACAGAGATAGATTTTCGGTTGGGCAGGCAATGCCTTGAAAGCATCAATCATAGTCTGCATATCTTTCGTGAAGTCGGCTTTATGTTTCCAGTTAAACGATTTACTGTCATTTGTTCCCAGTTTGATAACCACAACATTAGGATTGAAAGCTAATGCATCCTGATAAGCCTTTTCATTCATATAAGGACGATCACCCTTATTCAGCAACGTGCGGGCACTTACTCCGAAATTCTTTACCCAATAACCGTCACCCAGCATACGACTTAAAACAGAAGGATAACTATCACGATCACGATTCTTAATCCGTGCTCCATACGTAATACTATTGCCAATACAAGCTACACGAACGGCATCCTTACGGGGAGCTTTGAAACTACGTAACCATGAAGTCAGTTCGTTCAACATCTCATCCTTATAAAGGAAACCTTCACGAATTCCCCAACCATGACCACCGGAAGGGTAAATATGCAGAACAGCAGGAACACCATTCTTATTCAGAGCCAGATAATAATTCACTCCATTAGCGGGCGGAACAGCCTTATCATCATCACTATAAACGATAAAAGCACGCGGTGTTTCTTTTGTCACTTGCTTCTCATTAGAATACTCCTTTTCCAACTCAGCAGAAGCATCCTTACCCAAAAGGCTGTTATGGGAACCCATGTGAGTATACGACTTATCCATTGTAATTACTGGATAGAAAAGAATCTGGAAATCAGGACGAAGTTCTGGTTTGGCATGAGTCGCGATTGTCGATGCAAGATGTCCGCCGGCAGAAGATCCCATGATACCGATATCTCTTGGATTCAGATTCCATACATCAGCACTGTCCCGCACTATCTTCATGGCAGCCTCGGCATCCGAAATAGGAAGTGTACGGTCACCATTCGGCATACGATATTTCAGAACGATCAATGCGATACCCTGTTTGTTGAAATACGGTGCCCAATCATATCCTTCGTGGTCTACAGCCAAGTGCGAATATCCACCACCCGGGCACGCCACTACAGCACGACCTGTAGCCAATTCCGGCGCCGGAAGAAATACGCGAAGCGAAGGTTGTTCAATATCAAAAGGGTTCGGAGCATTCTGAGCTACCGCCTGAGAACCTGTGAACCATAAAAGCAACAGGAATAAAAGAATAGAAAATTTCTGTTTCATAGTATCTGTATACTTTGATTAATGAATGATTTAATGTGCGAAGATAGTAAATTTATGTATCTTTGCGCCTCCTTTTAAATAGAAAAAGAAATGCAAGGAATTAAAAACCTGACACACGGGCCAATCAATCGTCAACTATTCAATTTAGCAATGCCTATCATGGCTACGTCATTTATCCAAATGGCATACAGTCTCACGGATATGGCATGGGTAGGACGGCTGGGTAGTGAAGCCGTAGCAGCCATTGGTTCTGTCGGAATCCTGACATGGATGTCCGGTTCTATCTCCCTATTAAATAAGGTAGGTTCCGAAGTCAGTGTAGGACAATCTATCGGCGCACAAAATCAAGAAGATGCCCGTCACTTTGCCTCCCATAACATTACGATTGCACTTATCATTTCTCTCTGTTGGGGCGGATTACTTTTCATCCTTGCAGAACCCATCATCTGTATCTACGAACTTGAGGTACACATTACCGCCAATGCAATAGAATATCTACGGATTATCTCTACCGGAATGCCGTTTATTTTCCTTTCCGCCGCCTTTACAGGTATCTACAATGCCGCAGGACGAAGTAAAATCCCGTTCTATATCAGTGGTGCCGGACTTCTTTTGAATATCATTCTTGATCCTCTGTTCATCTTCGGTTTCGGTTTGGAGACCAATGGCGCCGCTTATGCAACCTGGATTTCACAAGCTACTGTTTTCTCTATCTTCATCTACCAACTACGTTTCCGAAAAGACTCACTGCTCGGTGGATTTCCTTTCTTCACTCAATTAAAGAAGAGATACACACGACGTATCCTAAAACTAGGATTACCCGTAGCCACATTGAATACCCTGTTTGCATTTGTCAATATGTTCCTCTGCCGTACCGCCTCTGAGCAAGGCGGCCACATCGGCTTAATGACTTTCACGACCGGAGGACAAATCGAAGCAATTACCTGGAACACTTCACAAGGATTCTCAACCGCACTCAGTGCTTTTATCGCCCAAAACTATGCTGCCGGACGAACCGAACGAGTGCTCAAAGCATGGTATACCACCTTATGGATGACAGGAATCTTCGGAACTTTCTGTACACTGCTATTCATCTTCTTCGGAAACGAAGTCTTTTCAATATTCGTTCCCGAGCAGGCAGCTTATGAGGCCGGAGGTGTATTTCTACGCATTGATGGGTATTCCCAGCTTTTCATGATGCTCGAAATCACCATGCAAGGAGTATTCTATGGTATCGGGCGTACCGTACCTCCTGCTATTATCAGTATCGGATGTAATTATATGCGTATCCCGCTTGCCATTCTATTTGTACGAATGGGCATGGGAGTAGAAGGTATCTGGTGGGCAGTCAGCGTCACAACTGTTGCCAAAGGACTTATCCTCCTAAGCTGGTTTATCATCATTAGGAAGAAATGCCTGAACCTCCCGTCCGTAGTCGGAAAGTAACAGTTTATCGACATTTTTCAGCACTCTGCCAAGAGTGTGCGAGTTATTTTAACTTAAAAAGTATCACCTTGGCAAATAATATGTATCTTTGCGTTGTTATTTAAAATATAAAAACAGATTATTATTAAACAATTAAAACATCAACATTATGAACAAGATGAAATTTATGGTTCTCTTTATGAGTATAACCATGATATTCAGTGGATGTGCAAGTATGAATAACACTGGTAAAGGTGCTGCTATTGGTGGCGGTTCGGGTGCTGCATTGGGTGCTATCCTAGGTGGTGTTATCGGTAAAGGTAAAGGCGCTGCTATCGGTGCTGCTATCGGTACGGCGGTAGGTGCAGGAACAGGTGCTCTCATTGGTAAAAAAATGGATAAGGCCGCAGCAGAAGCAAAACAAATTGAAGGCGCACAAGTAGAACAGATAACAGACAACAACGGATTGCAAGCCGTGAAAGTGACATTCGATTCAGGAATCCTTTTCACAACAGGTAATGCTAATCTGAGTGCTGCTGCTAAATCTGCATTAAGCAAATTCGCCAACAATGTGCTCAACCAGAACAGAGATATGGATGTATCTATCTATGGATACACCGACAATCAGGGCTGGAAGAACAGTACTGCCGCACAAAGCCAGCAAAAGAACCTGAACCTGTCACAAGAACGTGCACAGAGTGTATCCAGTTACTTATTAAGTTGCGGTGTTTCTACCAACCAGATTAAAGGCGTGCAAGGTATGGGTGAAAGCGATCCCGTTGCCAGCAACGATACAGCCGCAGGTCGTGAACAGAACCGTCGTGTAGAAGTGTACATGTACGCAAGTGAGCAAATGATTAAAGATGCACAGGCAGCTTCTAATTAAAAAAATTCTGCGTTATACACGCAATCTGTTGATTCTCTTTTTTACATCGACCTTACTGACGGTCATTATTTATCGGTTCATGCCGGTTTATATTACTCCGTTAATGGTCATTCGAAGTGTTCAACAGATCATTTCAGGAGATAAACCCACGTGGAAGCACACGTGGGTTTCTTTTGATAAGATATCTCCTAGCCTGCCAATGGCAGTGATAGCTTCCGAAGACAACCGTTTTGCCGAACACAACGGATTCGATTTCGTGGAAATCAAAAAAGCGATGAAAGAAAATGAAACAAGGAAACGGAAACGTGGAGCAAGCACTATCAGCCAGCAGACAGCAAAAAATGTATTCCTATGGCCACAATCTTCATGGGTGCGGAAAGGCCTGGAAGTCTATTTCACTTTTCTCATAGAACTGTTCTGGCCGAAAGAACGGATTATGGAAGTTTATCTCAACTCAATCGAAATGGGTAAAGGGATTTATGGCGCACAGGCTGCTGCAAAATATAAGTTCAACACTACAGCTGCCAAGCTGTCCAAAGGTCAATGTGCACTAATCGCCGCCACTCTCCCGAATCCGATACGGTTTAACTCGGCGAAACCTTCGGCGTATATATTAAAACGGCAGAAGCAAATATTACGGCTTATGAATCTCGTCCCCAAGTTTCCACCGGAGGGAAAAGCCGCAAAGAAAGAGATAAAGAAGAAAAAAAAATAAAGGAGCAACCGAAGTCTACTTCGTTGCTCCTTGCATTATCAATAAGCTTGTTTGAATGTATTATCCCCATTTATACAAAATCCTTCAATTCCTGTTGTAAACGTTGTCGTGTAAAAAATATGCGGCTCTTCACAGTTCCCAAAGGAAGGCCCAATTTGTCTGCAATCTCACGGTATTTAAATCCGGATACATGCATAGAAAAAGGCACCTTATACTCCTTAGGCAATGCGTTGACAATACGATGCATTTCTTTCAAGTCATAGGCACCTTCCGTACTCATGAATCCCGAGTCCTGCGGTAAATTCAAGTGATAATAATTATCAGTCTGATCGACGAAAGTCTGGTCACGTACTATTTTTCGGTAGTTATTAATAAAGATGTTACGCATGATTGTGTACATCCATCCTTTGAAATTTGTGTCCGGAACATATTTTTCCTCATTATCTAATGCTTTTAATGATGTTTCTTGCAATAAATCATTCGCCTCTTCACGATCGGCAGTCAACTTATACGCAAAACGAAGCAATTCCTCCTGAACTCCAATTAAATCTTTTCTGAAACTTAAACTTTTCATACTTTAAGGGTTTTATGGTTAATATTTCGTTTTTCTCGATGATGCAAGTTTAAAGGTATTTTGAATACCAGACAGGGGGAAATTCGTCATTTCTTAGGGGTTAATTCTATCAAATGACAGTTTTCGGGTGCATTTGGATAGATTTCAGGTGGTAATTAATGATTTTTATTCTGTTCTGTTTGGCAGAAAAAAACAAATAGCCTACTTTTGATTAATATATTTAAATAAAATGAAAGGCTATGACTATACTTATTATTGTAGGTATTATTGTACTATTGGGAATTATTTTCGCATCCATGTACAACTCCCTGGTGAAACTCAGAAACAATCGTGAAAACGCATTTGCCGACATTGACGTGCAACTGAAACAACGTCACGACCTTATCCCTCAACTAGTAGACACTGTGAAAGGATATGCCGCACACGAGAAAGAAACTCTCGACTGGGTGATTCAGGCACGCAACGGTGCGGTCAGTGCCAGAACTATCGACGAAAAGATAGCCGCCGAAAACCAGCTATCCTCAGCCCTGTCAGGACTGAAAATCACATTGGAAGCCTATCCCGACCTGAAAGCAAACCAGAATTTCCTGCAATTACAGGAAGAAATTGCCGATGTAGAGAATAAGTTAGCTGCTGTCCGCCGTTATTTCAACTCGGCAACCAAAGAATATAATAATGCCGTTCAGACATTCCCTTCAAACATTATTGCGGGAATGACCGGATTCCAAAGAGAAATTATGTTCGATTTGGGAAAGAACGAACGTGCTAATCTGGAACAGGCACCCAAAATTAGTTTCTAATCCGAACACCACCGTCCCACCCAACTGCAAAAAATAAACACGCGATGCAATACGTCGGAATCCAAACACAACAGAACCGGAACAACTTACGTTCCGGATTCCTATTACTACTTTTTCCTTGTTTGGTAACAGCACTCCTTTATCTGTCCTGTTACTTACTCGTTCTCTTCGGATACGGAAAGAGTATGGAGATTGAAATGATGCCTATGGTCAATCATTTCTTTCTCTCTTCTCTACCGTATACTTTAGGAGTGGTGGTAATTTGGTTTCTCATTGCCTATTGGGCCAATACAAGTATCATTAATTCTGCCACATGTTCCAAACCACTAGACCGCAAAGAGAACAAACGCGTTTATAATTTAGTAGAAAACCTCTGTATGTCTCAAGGCATGAGCATGCCGAAAATAAATATCATTTATGATGATTCACTGAATGCATTTGCAAGCGGTATCAATGACCGCACATACACTATTACTCTTTCAAGAGGCATCATCCAGAAGCTGAATGACGAGGAACTGGAAGCAGTAATCGGGCATGAGCTTACTCATATCCGCAATCGGGATGTACGTTTGCTGATAATCTCTATCGTGTTTGTCGGCATCTTCTCCATGCTGACGGAAATCACGTTCTATGCGATTACACATATACGTGTACGTAGTAATAGTAAAGGTAGCGGAGGAATTTTCATCTTCATATTTATCGCTTTACTGATAGCTGCTATCGGTTTCCTTTTTGCCAGCCTGATGCGTTTTGCCATTTCACGCAAACGCGAATATATGGCAGATGCAGGGTCGGCGGAAATGACGAAGAATCCGCTGGCACTCGCCAGTGCCTTGCGTAAAATATCCGCCGATCCGGCAATAGAAGCAGTGCAACGGAAAGACATAGCACAATTATTTATTCAAAATCCTAAAAAGAAAACCAAAGGCTTATATAGCAAATTCAGCGGTTTGTTTGCTACGCACCCTCCCATTGAAAAGCGGATTGAGATATTGGAACAGTTCTAAGTTCTTCTGAAATATAAGGTAAAGGTCAGGATTTCTGTTTAATTTTCATTAAAGAAAAGAGAGGGGTTCCTGACTTTTTAGTATATTTGATTGTTATACATATATATATCAACCTAAATGCAACTGACATGAAAATGAAAAAACAAATCCTTATGCTGTTGCTAGCTTTGCTAGTTGGTCTTCCTACTCTTTCGGCTCAAAGCAAGAAAGAGAAAAAGGAACAGAAGAAAGAAGCTGTGAAAGAACTGATTGTTTCAGAGAATTATAAGATAGACGTCAATACCGCCATGCCTATGCGCGGCCGGTCTATTCCATTGACCAGTTTATACTCACTGGAAATCAGAAACGATTCGGTAATCTCCTATTTACCTTATTATGGTCGGGCTTACAGTATCCCTTACGGAGGAGGCAATGGACTCAATTTCAAAGCCCCTCTTAAAGAGTATAACATGAAACTGGACAAGAAAGGCAATTCAGTAATCACATTCACCGCCCGCAACCCGGAAGATAAGTTTGATTTCAGAGTGAAAGTATATTCAAATGGTTCGACAAGTATTGACGTCAATATGCAAAACCGTCAATCCATAAGCTTCCAGGGGGAACTGGACGTGAAGGAAGAATAAACCAACTTCCTTCCGTCATTGCTCTTTGTTCTCGTTTGCCTCCACTTCGTCACTACCTTTTAATATAGGCAGGCAGATGTGATATTTCACGGCGAGAATACGGGCAAGAAAAACTGTCGAACCGCCAACCAATTGACATCCGTACGACTCCATGCCTGCGACATGACAAAGCCAGTAAGTGATGCCGCCTACTACGCACGCCATTGCATAAATTTCTTTTCTGAAGATTAGCGGGATTTCGTTGATAAAGACATCACGAATCACACCGCCTGCCGCTCCCGTAATGCTACCCATGATGATAGCCACCCAGAAAGGATAGCCCAAAGCAATGCTCTTGCCTACACCTACAACAGTAAACAGTGCCAGACCGATCGAGTCGAAAATAAAGAAAGTATTATTGAGGCGGATCAGCCAGCGTCCGAAACAAATCACCCAAAGCAATGCTACGCCTGTACAAATTAAATAAATAGGGTCTGTCATCCACCCGGGAGTAACATCGAGTAGAACATCACGGATTGTACCACCACCAATAGCCGTAGCAAGACCTACGACGTAAGCTCCGAACCAGTCGAATCGCTTTGCCGAAGCTAGCCGGATACCACTAATAGCAAAGGCAAATGTGCCTATAAAATCAAGAATTTGAACGAATGTGGGCATATATTTGTTATTTTGTTTGCAAAGTAACAAATAAATTCCGTAAGAAAATGTACTTTTGCTTCAAGAATTAAACTGAATTTGATAGAAACAGTATGAAAATAACAATTGTTGCCGGGGCACGCCCCAATTTCATGAAGATAGCACCCATTACACGGGCTATTGAAGCCGCACGGGCGCTGGGTAAAAGTATCTCTTACCGCCTGGTATATACAGGTAGAAAAGATGATACCAGTTTGGATGCTTCACTGTTTTCAGACCTCGACATGAAGGCTCCCGATGTGTATTTGGGAGTAGAAAGCAGTAATCCAACAAGTTTGACAGCCGGAATCATGGTAGCCTTCGAGCAGGAATTGACTGAAAACCCGGCACACGTTGTTCTCGTGGTAGACGACCTCACTGCCACCATGAGCTGCGCTATCGTTGCCAAGAAACAAGGAATCAAAGTTGCCCACCTCGTAGCCGGTACCCGTTCCTTCGATATGAAAATGCCGAAAGAAGTGAACCGCATGATTACGGACGGATTGTCCGACTATCTGTTCACAGCCGGAATGGTTGCCAACCGTAACCTGAACCAAACAGGAACAGAAAGCGAAAATGTATATTATGTCGGTAATATCTTGATTGATACGATTCGCTATAACCGGAACCGGTTACTCAAACCGATTTGGTTTTCCGTATTGGGACTGAAAGAAGGTAACTATCTCCTGCTCACTCTCAACCGCCGCGTACTCCTCAACGACAAAGAGAACCTGCGCCAGCTTTTGAATACAATCATTGAAAAATCAGCAGGAACGCCTATCGTTGCACCTTTACATACTTATGTACGCAACGCAATCAAAGAGTTAGGCATCGAAGCCCCGAATCTTCATATCATGCCACCGCAGAACTACCTCTTCTTCGGATATCTCATCAACAAAGCAAAAGGAATCATCACAGATTCCGGCAACGTGGCCGAAGAAGCTACTTTCCTGGGCATTCCCTGCATCACGCTGAATACGTATGCCGAACACCCGGAAACTTGGCGAATGGGGACTAACGAATTAGTCGGTGAAGACCCTGCCGAACTTGCCAAGGCAATGGATACACTGATGAAAGGTGAATGGAAACGAGGTGAGCTTCCCGAACGCTGGGACGGACGTACAGCCGAACGCATTGTACAAATCCTTACCGGCAAATAATATCGCCCTATATACCTTTTATCATTTCCCGGCATACCAATTTTAGTTTCGTGCCGGGAAACTAAAAGTTTCCTTATGAGAAACCATAGTTTCATCAATGGGAAACTTTAGTTTCATCACGGAGAAACTTTAGTTTCAGACGCTTGAAACTTTGGGTTTCATATAGCGAAACCAAAGATTTCTCATGAGGGAACAAAGTGTTTCAAGCCGGAAAACCAAATGTAACAAGCAAGGGAACCCAATGTAACAAGCGGGATACTCATTTATAGAAAGGCGAATCACCCACTAATTCCTTTCATTGTCAAACGATAACAGCTTGCAAATAACAAAAAACTATGGGTAAAAAAAGTTATATATTCTGTTAACATCCGAGTTATTTGTTAACTTTGCAGCCCTACTACGAACGTTATGAAACAACGATATAGCAAAATACTTATACTGTTCTTACTCGTATTGGCAGGTTCAAATGCTTTTGCGCAGCAAATTAAAGGGGTGGTTACAGATTCCGTAACCCATGAGCCATTGATGTATATCTCTGTCTACTATCAGGAAAAAAGAGACATGGGAACTATCACCAATATCGACGGAGAATATAAGCTTGAAACCCGCAGAAACGGGGGGACACTCGTGTTCTCCGCAGTGGGGTATATCAGTAAAACGGTGAAAGTCGGTTCAGGCAACCAGACAATCAACATACAACTGGCCCCGGACAATGTCGTATTGAACGAAGTAGTAGTAAAGCCCAAAAAGGAAAAGTACTCCCGCAAGAATAACCCGGCAGTCGAATTTATGAAGAAAGTCATCGAACACAAAAAGGCACAAGTCCTCGAAGTGAACGATTACTACCAGTACGACAAGTACGAGAAGATGAAAATGTCGATCAACGATCTCACACCGGAAAAACTGGAAAAAGGGATTTATAAGAAATATTCTTTCCTGAAAGATCAGGTGGAAGTTTCGGAAACTACCAACAAACTGATTCTTCCTATTTCCGTGCAAGAAACAGCTTCGCAAACTATCTTCCGCAAAGACCCTCAGAACAAAAAGACCATTATTAAAGGAAAAAACTCTAACGGTATCGAAGAGTTCTTCAACACCGGAGATATGCTCGGCACCGTATTAAAGGATGTTTTTGCCGATATTAACATCTACGAGGACGATATCCGTTTGTTGCAACAACGTTTTGTCAGCCCTATCGGCAGTAGTGCCATTTCATTTTATAAATACTACCTAATGGATACATTAATGGTTGACAAACGCGAATGTGTACATCTTACTTTCGTTCCGCAAAACTCACAGGATTTCGGTTTTACCGGACATCTATACGTGCTGAACGATTCTACATATGCCGTTCAGAAATGTACCATGAACCTGCCAAAAAAGACCGGAGTCAACTTCGTCAACCGCATGGATATCGTGCAACAATACGAACAACTCCCCAACGGAAACTGGGTATTGTCGGATGACAACATGACCGTAGACCTTTCATGGAGTTCCAACAAAACGGCAGGAGGACTACAAGTAGAACGTACCACGAAATATACGAATTATCAGTTCGACCCGATAGAGCCGCGACTCTTCCGATTGAAAGGAGAGGTGATAAAAGAGGCGGATATGCTTTCGAAAAGTGACGAATACTGGGCAAGCGTGCGCCAGGTGCCGCTGACTAAAAAAGAAAGCACTATGGACCTTTTCGTTAATCGTCTCGAACAGATTCCGGGATTCAAATACATCATCTTCGGTGCAAAAGCCCTGATTGAGAACTTTGTGGAAACATCCGGCAAAGGCCGTCCGAACAAGTTCGACATCGGCCCTATCAACACCATGATTTCGAGCAACTACATCGACGGAACCCGTTTCCGGTTGAGTGGTATGACGACCGCAAACCTCAATCCGCACTGGTTCCTTAGCGGTTACGGAGCATACGGTCTGAAAGACAAGCGCTGGAAATATAGCGGAACGCTGACTTATTCGTTCAACAAACGTGATTATGTGGTATGGGAATTTCCCAAACATTACATCTCCGCCACTTATAGTTATGATGTAATGTCTCCAATGGACAAGTTTCTGTTTACTGACAAGGATAATATCTTCCTGTCACTGAAAACGACCACCGTAGACCAGATGTCATACATGCGCGACGCGACTATCAATTATGAACTGGAAACGCCTACCGGATTCGGTGTAAAAGCCATGCTCCGTCACCGTAACGACGAGCCGACCGGGAAACTGGAATATCTGCGGAATGACGCTGCGCAGACACGCGTACACGACGTCACAACCTCCGAAGCCAGCATGACATTGCGTTATGCACCGGGAGAGTCGTTCGTCAACTCAAAACAACGCCGTGTCCCCGTATCTTTAGACGCTCCGGTCTTTACGCTGACTCATGCCATGGGATTCAAAGGAGTGCTGGGAGGAGAATATAATTTCAACCGTACGGAAGCAAGTATCTGGAAACGTTTCTGGCTTCCCGCCTCATGGGGCAAGATTGATTGCAGCGTGAAGGCAGGCGCAGAGTGGAATACCGTTCCTTTCCCACTGTTGATTTTGCCGGAAGCCAACTTGTCATATATCACCCAGCGCGAAACGTTCTGTTTGATTAACAATATGGAATTCCTGAACGACCGCTTCGCTTCCATGTCCATATCCTACGATATGAATGGAAAGTTGTTCAACCGCATTCCTTTACTCAAAAACTTGAAATGGAGAGAAATGTTCCGTGTCCGCGCATTGTGGGGTACGTTGACAGACAAGAACAATCCGTTTAAAAGCAGCAATCCCGACTTGTTCCGTTTCCCGACGCGCGACGGTAAATTCACCAGTTTCGTAATGGACCCGAAAGTACCTTACGTAGAAGCAAGCGTCGGCATTTACAACATTTTCAAGTTGCTGCACGTTGAATATGTACATCGTTTCACTTACCGTGATAATCCGGGTATCAACAAAAACGGTATTCGTTTCATGGTATTAATGGTATTCTAAACTTATGCAACCTTTAGCAGAACGGTTACGGCCAAAAACTCTGGATGAATATATCGGTCAGAAACACTTAGTGGGACCGGGCGCTATCCTGCGGAAGATGATTGACGCAGGACGCATTTCTTCGTTTATTCTCTGGGGACCTCCCGGAGTGGGAAAAACGACACTGGCACAGATTATCGCCAACAAACTGGAAACTCCGTTTTATACTTTAAGTGCAGTGACTTCCGGCGTGAAAGATGTCCGCGAAGTGATAGACCGTGCCAAGAGCAACCGATTTTTCTCCCAATCCAGCCCGATTCTGTTTATCGATGAAATTCATCGGTTTAGCAAGTCGCAGCAGGACTCTTTGTTGGGAGCAGTGGAAAACGGTACGGTGACACTCATCGGTGCCACCACGGAGAACCCGTCGTTCGAAGTGATTCGTCCTCTCTTGTCCCGCTGCCAGCTTTATGTGCTGAAATCTCTGGAGAAAGAAGATCTGCTGGAACTTCTGGAACGTGCCATTAGTACAGACACGGTACTGAAAGAACGTAAGATTGAACTGAAAGAAACCACAGCTATGTTGCGCTTCTCCGGTGGAGACGCACGCAAGTTGCTTAATATACTGGAACTCGTTGTAGAGTCGGACACTGACGATACTGTTGTCATCACTGACGATATGGTGACAGAACGACTGCAACAGAATCCGCTTGCTTATGACAAAGACGGGGAAATGCATTATGACATCATCTCCGCTTTCATCAAGTCTATCCGCGGCAGCGATCCCGACGGTGCTATCTACTGGCTCGCCCGTATGGTTGAAGGAGGTGAAGATCCTGCTTTCATTGCCCGCAGACTTGTTATTTCTGCTGCCGAAGACATCGGTTTGGCTAATCCGAATGCATTACTTCTTGCCAACGCCTGTTTTGAGACATTGATGAAAATCGGTTGGCCCGAAGGAAGAATTCCTCTGGCCGAAACGACCATTTATCTGGCCACCAGTCCCAAAAGTAATTCTGCTTATAGCGCTATTAATGACGCATTGGAATTAGTCCGTTCTACGGGTAATCTGCCTGTCCCCCTGCACTTGCGCAATGCACCGACAAAGCTGATGAAGCAATTAGGGTACGGACAGGAATATAAATATGCCCACAGCTACGAAGGCAATTTCGTCAAACAGCAATTCCTGCCGGATGAACTGAAAGACAAACGGATATGGCAACCGCAGAACAATCCTGCCGAACAGAAACATGCCGAACGGATGATACAGCTCTGGGGAGACAAATTCAAGAAGTAGGCTAATGGCAGAAACAAAATAAAACAACAAGAAACGTATAACATATTATTAATACTAAAATAGAAAATGAAAATTGTTATTTTAGACGGCTTTGCCGCCAATCCCGGAGATATATCCTGGGAAGGTTTAAAGGCTCTCGGAGAATGTACGATTTACGACCGTACCGCCCCCGAAGAAGTATTAGAACGTTCAGCCGGTGCAGAAGTAATTCTGACTAACAAGGTAATCATCAATGCAGACCACATGGCTGCCTTGCCCGAACTGAAATATATCGGTGTATTGGCTACCGGATACAACGTTGTCGATACGGCTGCTGCCAAAGAACGCGGTATCATTGTTACCAATATTCCCGCATACAGCACCGCTTCCGTAGCTCAAATGGTATTTGCACATATCCTGAATATCTCCCAACAAGTACAGCGCCATTCGGAAGAAGTCCACAAAGGTCGTTGGACAAACAGCAAGGATTTCTGTTTTTGGGATACTCCTTTAATGGAACTGAGAGATAAGAAAATCGGTTTGGTCGGACTGGGAAATACAGGTTACACAACTGCTCGTGTTGCTATCGGTTTCGGTATGCAGGTTTATGCACTGACTTCCAAGTCACACTTCCAGTTGCCGCCGGAAATCAAGAAAATGGACTTAGACCAACTGTTCAGCGAATGTGATATTGTCAGCCTTCACTGCCCGCTTACCCCGGAAACTCACGAATTGGTGAACGCCCGCCGTCTCGCTATGATGAAGCCGAACGCTATTCTTATCAATACAGGCCGTGGTCCGCTCATCAACGAACAAGACTTGGCAGACGCACTGAACAGCGGGAAGATTTATGCTGCCGGAGTAGACGTGCTTTCTACCGAACCTCCTCGTGCCGACAATCCGTTACTGACTGCAAAGAACTGCTACATCACCCCGCATATCGCATGGGCTACAACCGAAGCTCGCGAACGCCTGATGAATATGGCGATCAGTAACCTCCAAGCATACATTGCCGGAACACCGGAAAACGTTGTGAATAAATAAAACGACGGAGAACGATAAAAATGAACGGTGAACAAGTTGCGCATCTATCGCAGGCTTGTTCACCGTTTATCGTTTTAATCAAAATTATCGTTCCTGATTCATTATCAACGTCCGACCCGTATCGTTTAGTAAGAATGCCCTCCCTCATCCATTTCTTTCTCTGTAATCTTATGACGGTCGATGCTGCGCCATGCATAGAATATATAGGCAAGAACGAACGGAACAAGAATAGAAACATACGCCATTGTTTTAAGCGTAAATTCGCTGGAACAGCTATTGGCCAGAGTCAATGAACTTTGCAAATCCGTATAAGACGGATAATAAGCAGTATTGTTGTATCCGGCTACCAATAACAGGGATAAAACCGTCAGCACAGTGCCAATGCCCGTAAACCAGATTCCCTTATCAAAAGTCTTTTTAAGAACCGTCTTTCCGATTCCAAAGAGAACCAATACCACTCCGATAAGGAAAAGGATTAATACAACCGGCATTTCGATAAAGTTAGTAAAGTACTTGAATGGCTGCATATAAACCTCCTGCGTATCAGGATTTACGGCAAAACCGTCGGATACCAATGTACGGATGACGAAAGCCAGAAAGAATAATAAGAATAAAACCGTATTATTCAGTACGGCACGACGGCATTTATCGGTCAATTCTTTATCATCTATATTATTAATGAAATAAAGTGCGCCCAACACACGAGCGAGGAAAAATACAGCCAGCCCCAGAATCACATTCCAGATATTGGTCAATGCATCAAGTCCATGCCACCCATTGCCCCAATGACTGATAACCGGCATAATGGTATCCGTCATATTCGCCTTATTGATATAAAAATCAGAACCGGTGAAAAAGGTAGCAACTGCCCCGCCAAGCAACAAAGGCCCCACTACCCCGTTAATCACCAAAAACGTCCGGTATGTCTTTTTACCTAACAGATTGCCTGCCTTACTCTGAAATTCATAGCTGACAGCCTGCAACACAAAACTGAAAAGAATAATCATCCAAAGCCAATAAGCTCCGCCGAAACTGGTACTATAAAATAAAGGAAATGAAGCAAAGAAAGCACCTCCGAACGTTACCAATGTAGTAAACGTAAACTCCCATTTGCGACCGGTAGAATTTACCAACATCTTGCGATGTTCTTCCGTCTTGCCCAGACAGAACAATAACGAATTACCTCCTTGCACAAACAATAAGAACACAAGTATGGCTCCCAGCAAGGAAACGATCAGCCACCAATATTGTTGTAGAAATATATACATATATTTTAAGTATTAAGTTTTAAGTATTATGTATGACGCTCTGATATCAGATTCCAGGTATTAAACCTCCGGCCCCTTCTTGATAGCCCTTATCATGATTCCTATTTCCGCAATCAGCATTACGGTAAATAAAAACAGGAAGATAAAGAAAGTAGTCTGAACAGAGCCGACATCCAACTTGGAGATAGCCGCCGATGTAGGAAGCAGATCCCGGATAGCCCACGGTTGACGGCCACATTCGGCAACCACCCAACCGGCTTGTCCGGCAATGTAAGCCAGAGGAATCGTCAGTAAAGCCACCCAATGCATCCAGCGCATTTTGCTTAAATCCTTTTTATAGATAAAGAACAGTACAACAATAAAGAACAGAATGAAATATCCACCCAGAATCACCATGACACGGAAGGCATAAAAGTTCAGAGGAACATTCGGAACCAACTGATTCACATCCTTAATATATCCGTATCCGAAATAAGGAATATTCTCCTGCAACACTTTGTATGCCACTTGTGCATCCTCCTCGTTCCCGGCACTCTTCGCAGCACGGTAAGCAGCCAGCGCACCGATAGCCGTTTTACCCCGTTCAATCTTTTCGGCAGCCGAAAGAGCAATCGTACCGTCTTTCTGTTGATAGCCACCTTCGATAATATTCGTAATTCCCGGAACATAAGCATTGGCGTCACGCTCGGCAAGGAAAGAAAGCATACTCGGTATCTCAATACGGAACAGGAAAGGTTCTTTTCCGTCATTATAAGTCTTCTTTTCGGGATTCAGCATGCCGATTCCCACCAAACCCACATTCGTACCACCCTCATACAATCCTTCCACAGCGGCAAGTTTCATCGGCTGCGTCTGCGCAATCTGATAACCGGAGCCGTCTCCTGTCCAAACGGAAAGCAGTGATGCCACCAATCCGAAGATAGCACCAATCTTTATGCTGGCAAGTGCAAACTCACGATTGCGCTTCTTCAACAAATACCAGCAACCAATGCCTACTACAAACACGCCACCCAGTACCCAACCAGATAACACTGTATGAAAGAACTTATTGACAGCTACTGGAGAAGTTGCTACAGCCCAAAAATCAACCATCTCATTACGGGAAGTCTCCGGATTAAACTCCATCCCCACCGGATGTTGCATCCAAGCATTGGCAACAAGAATCCACCAGGCGGAAATTGTAGCTCCCAGACCTGTCAGCCAGGTAGAAGCCAAATGAAAACGCTTGCTCACTTTCTCCCAGCCGAAGAACATCACCGCTATAAACGTAGCTTCCATGAAGAAGGCCAAAATCCCTTCAATAGCCAACGGCGCACCGAAGATATCGCCTACGAACCACGAATAATTACTCCAATTCGTACCAAATTCAAATTCCAAAATCAAACCGGTTGCCACACCAATGGCAAAGTTAATACCGAAAAGTTTCATCCAAAATTTGGCTGTCCGTTTCCAGAATTCATTGCCTGTTTTATAATACAGCGTCTCCATTATTCCCATTACCACCGCCAGTCCGAGCGTAAGGGGAACAAAAATCCAGTGGTACATAGCTGTCATCGCAAATTGGGCTCTCGACCAATCGATCAGCGAGGTGTCAATACTTTCAATCATAATCTTATGTAGTTTAAAAGTTAAAAATCAGTAGATTTCTCGGGAAGAGCACGTTGTATCAGTTCATTTCCCACATACGTTCCCTTGTCGGCATCCGTAGGGTGGTCGCCAAGAAAGTCGGGGAAGAAGAACAACTTCAGAATAAAGAACATGATGAATAATTTCAAAAGGATAATAATCCACAGAGTACGCCCCAAAGTCATACTTCGAAAGCCTTCCAGGTAGAAGTTCCAGACGGAAAGTAGTGTATTCTTCATATTTCTACATCAAGATTTGTAATGAGTACAAATATACAATTTTTATAATTAAAACAAACAAATCCCTTGAATTGTTGCAGAATTTGTCGTGTTTTTCTAAAAAAACCTGCCTATCGACAGAAAAAAATCATTTAACGGCGAAATTCCGCAATCCGTCTATCACTTTTGCTGCTATTATAATATGTACGTACCTTCGTTTCCGGTTAATTAATAGAAGAATGAATATGATAAACGTAAGAAGATTGACAGTGATAGCATTTTTGGGTGCAGGTATGCTGCCCGGCATATCTGCCCAAAATTCTTCTCTGCAAGTCGATACACTGAACGAAACAAAGCTTCCCGCTCAATGGGACTTGCAATCGTGTATCGACTATGCCCTTGAGCAGAATATTACGATTCGTAAAAATCGGGTTACTGCGGCAAGCACGCAGATTGATGTGAAGACAGCCAAGGCTGCCTTGTTCCCCAGCCTCTCTTTCTCTACCAGCCAGCAGGTTGTGAACCGACCGTATCAGGAATCAAGTAGCAGAGTCAGTGGCAGTGAGATTATCAGTACCAACAGTAAAACCAGTTACAATGGAAACTACGGACTAAATGCCTCGTGGACTCTTTATAATGGTAGCAAACGGCTGAAGACAATCCAACAGGAGAAACTGAACAATCAGGTAGCCGAACTGGATGTAGCGACTTCGGAGAACAGTATTCAGGAGTCTATTGCACAAATATATATTCAAATACTTTATGCAGCAGAGTCTGTCAGAGCAAATGAAAATACGCTGCAAGTCTCCATTGCACAGCGCGACCGCGGTCAGGAACTTCTGAATGCCGGAAGCATTGCCAAAAGCGATTTCGCACAATTGGAAGCGCAGGTCAGTACCGACCGTTACCAACTTGTCACAGCGCAAGCCACTCTGCAAGATTACAAATTACAACTGAAACAACTGCTCGAACTCGACGGGGAGAATGAAATGAACATCTATCTCCCCGCTCTGTCCGACGAGAATGTACTGTCTCCGTTGCCCGCCAAAAGAGATGTGTATGTGAGTGCCCTTGCCCTTCGTCCCGAAATCGAAGCGAGCAAACTCAATGTGAACGCTTCCGAATTGGGAATCGACATTGCCAAGTCCGGCTACCTTCCTACCGTCAGCCTCAGCGCGGGAATCGGAACGAATCATACCAGTGGTAGTGATTTCACTTTCGGCGAACAAGTAAAAAATGGCTGGAACAATTCCATCGGATTGTCTGTCAGCGTGCCTATTTTCAATAATCGACAGACAAAGAGTGCCGTACAGAAAGCCAAGTTACAATATGAAACGAGTATGCTGTCATTGCTCGACGAACAGAAAGCCTTATACAAAACGATTGAAGGACTTTGGCTCGACGCCAACAGTGCACAGCAACGCTATGCAGCAGCCAACGAGAAACTGAAAAGTACGCAAATCAGCTACAACCTGATTAGCGAGCAATTCAATCTGGGAATGAAAAATACAGTAGAACTTCTCACTGAAAAGAACAACTTGCTGCAAGCACAGCAAGAACAGCTTCAAGCCAAATATATGGCAATACTGAATACACAGTTGTTGAAGTTCTATCAAGGCGACAAACTAGCTTTGTAAGGAATCGAATATCAGCATTATAAATAAGTAAAAGCATAATAAACGAATGAAAACGAAAAAGATTATTCTAATCGCTGTGGCAGTCGTTGTGGTTGTGGGAGCAGGAATCTGGTTCTTTGCAGGTTCACCCGCCAAACACAAGGTTACGTATGCCACCACTACTGTCAGCAAAGGCGATATTTCAAATTCGGTGACTGCTACCGGAACGATCGAACCGGTAACGGAAGTAGAAGTCGGTACACAGGTATCCGGTATCATCGACAAAATCTATGTGGACTATAACTCGGTAGTAACCAAAGGACAGTTGATAGCCGAAATGGACCGCGTCACCCTGCAAAGCGAACTGGCTTCACAGAAAGCAACCTATGACGGTGCGAAAGCCGAATACGAATATCAGGAAAAGAACTTCCAACGCAGCAAAGGTCTGCACGAGAAATCATTAATCAGTGATACGGACTACGAACAGGCCCTCTATAACTACCAGAAAGCCAAAAGTAACTACGACAGCAGCAAAGCCTCTCTGGCAAAAGCAGAGCGTAACCTGTCCTACGCCACGATTACCTCACCGATTGACGGTGTAGTTATCAGCCGTGATGTGGAAGCCGGACAGACTGTTGCTTCCGGATTCGAAACTCCGACCTTGTTCACCATTGCTGCGGACTTGACAAAGATGCAGGTAGTGGCCGACGTGGACGAAGCTGATATAGGCGGTATCGAAGAAGGTCAACGTGCCAGCTTCACGGTAGACGCTTATCCGAACGACACATTCGAAGGAGTAGTGACACAGATTCGCCTGGGAGATGCGAGCAGTACCAGCAGTACAAGTTCCAGCACCAGCACGGTGGTTACTTATGAGGTGGTAATCTCCGCCCATAATCCGGATCTGAAACTGAAACCACGTCTGACTGCCAATATCACAATCTATATTCTCGACAAGAAAGATGTACTGTCTGTTCCTAACAAGGCTTTGCGCTTTACACCGGAAGAACCTCTGATCGGTAAAAACGATATTGTGAAGGATTGCGAAAGCGAACATAAAGTCTGGACACGCGAAGGCACCACATTCACTGCTCATCCGGTAGAAATAGGAATTACAAACGGAATCTCCACAGAGATCATCAGCGGTGTCACCGAAGGAACAAGAGTAGTGACAGAAGCTACCATAGGTGGCATGCCGGGCGAAAGCATGGAAGCCCCGACAGGTCAGGAAGGCGGAGAAAGAAGTCCGTTCATGCCGGGCCCTCCGGGAAGCAAAAAGAAAAAATGAATCCATTTTAAGAAATCAGTCTAAGAGGATAGAGCTGATTTCCTAAAATTAAAATAATGTGAGTTCGATATAAGTCTATACTGTTCACAACTCTCCTCCTTCGGGAAGGAGGAGTACCCGTAGGGGGAGGTGGTAGGTGAATATATAGGTATATGAAATATACTGCCTTACGATTAAAAGCAAATGGCCGCACCTACCACCCCGCCCTTTGATTTCTCCTCCTTCCCGGAAGGGAAACCATGCGGATGATAACTGTTATATCGAACTCACATTAAAACAGGCTAAAATAAACTTTGCGCAAATCCGAGAAGTATGCAAAATCGATTCTGAAAACCAGCAGGCATTTTGCAAATGAGAAATAAAGAATAAAAGATGAAAAAAGTAATTGAACTTCAAAATATCAAACGTGACTTTCAGGTAGGAGAAGAAACTGTCCATGCGTTACGAGGCGTTTCTTTCACTATCAACGAAGGAGAGTTTGTTACTATCATGGGAACTTCCGGTTCGGGAAAATCCACGCTGCTCAACACATTGGGCTGCCTGGATACCCCAACCAGCGGAGAGTATCTGCTCGACGGAATCTCCGTCCGCACAATGAGCAAACCTCAACGGGCGGTACTCAGAAACCGGAAAATCGGTTTTGTGTTCCAGAGCTACAACCTCCTCCCCAAAACAACGGCAGTAGAAAACGTGGAGTTGCCGCTGATGTACAACTCCGCCGTCAGTGCCTCCGAACGTCGCCGCCGTGCTATCGAGTCTCTACAAGCGGTGGGACTGGGCGACGGTCTCGAACATAAGTCGAACCAAATGTCCGGCGGACAGATGCAACGTGTTGCCATCGCCCGCGCACTGGTGAACAATCCTGCCGTTATCCTTGCCGACGAAGCCACCGGAAATCTCGACACCCGTACCTCTTTTGAGATACTTGTCCTGTTTCAGAAACTTCACGCGGAAGGACGTACAATTATATTCGTAACGCATAATCCCGAAATCGCACAATACAGTAGCCGGAATATACGGTTGCGCGACGGTCATATAACGGAAGATACGGTCAATACGAAGATTCTGTCTGCCGCCGAAGCGCTGGCTGCATTGCCGAAAAATGAGGAAGACTAATTAAAGTTATAAGCTTTTAAACATGAATGGAACCAATTTATTTAAAATAGCTCTCCGGGCGTTGGCGAACAACAAGCTACGTGCTTTCCTTACCATGCTCGGCATCATTATCGGTGTCGCATCCGTCATCACGATGCTTGCCATTGGACAAGGCTCGAAGAAAAGTATCCAGCAGCAGATATCCGAAATGGGCTCGAACATGATAATGATTCACCCGGGAGCCGATATGCGTGGAGGTGTCCGGCAAGATCCCTCTGCGATGCAGACCTTGAAACTAGCAGACTACGAAGCCTTACGCGATGAGACAAATTTCCTGTCTGCCATTAGTCCCAACGTATCTTCGTCCGGACAGCTCATCGCCGGAAACAATAACTACCCTGCCTCCGTCAACGGAGTAGGAACAGAATATCTCGACATCCGTCAGCTCACTGTCGAAAATGGAGAGATGTTTACCGAAGCCGATATACAAAGCTCTGCCAAAGTATGCGTTATCGGAAAGACAATCGTAGATAACCTTTTCCCGGACGGTAGTGATCCCGTGGGAAAGATTATCCGTTTCAGCAAAATACCGCTTCGCGTGGTAGGTGTGCTCAAATCGAAAGGTTACAACTCTATGGGACAGGATCAGGACGCCGTCGTGCTTGCGCCTTACACCACAGTGATGAAACGCCTACTCGCCGTCACTTACCTGCAAGGCGTCTTTGCTTCTGCCCTCACTGAAGATATGACGGACTATGCCACGGAGGAAATCACCGAAATTCTTCGCCGCAATCATAAGCTAAAAGCCTCGGACGACGATGACTTCACGATCCGTACCCAACAGGAATTGAGTACAATGCTGAACTCTACCACCGACTTGATGACAACCCTGCTTGCCTGTATCGCCGGCATTTCATTGGTAGTGGGCGGTATCGGAATCATGAATATCATGTATGTATCCGTCACGGAACGTACCCGTGAAATCGGTCTGCGTATGTCCGTCGGAGCACGAGGCGTCGATATTCTGAGCCAATTTCTTATCGAAGCGATCATGATCAGTATCACCGGAGGTATCATCGGAGTCATTATCGGCTGCGGAGCCAGTTGGATAGTGAAAAGCGTGGCCCACTGGCCTATCTATATTCAGCCGTGGAGCGTTTTCCTTTCTTTCGCTGTCTGTACCGTCACCGGAGTCTTCTTCGGTTGGTATCCTGCAAAAAAAGCTGCAGATTTAGATCCGATTGAGGCAATCAGATACGAATAAAAAACTATCTTTGTCTTTATGAAACAAACCTTTACATCCGCACGTCGTCCCCTGGAGATACTGATACACATTATCAGCTGGGGGATTATGTTCGGTTTCCCGTTCTTTTTCGTCGAACGTGGGAACGGAAACATCAACTGGTGGGCTTACGTACGCCATGCCGCCGTACCACTTTCTTTTATGATCGTGTTCTACGCCAATTATTTCCTGTTGGTTCCCCGCTACCTTTTTCAGAATCAGGCTAAGAGATATGTTGTTTACAACATCATCCTATTATGTGCCATTGGAGTTTTACTTCATCTCTGGCAGAGCCTGACATTCGACCCGTCATTTGCTCCGAAACCCAAACGGGCGGGTATGCCTCCGGGCTGGCTGTTTTTCCTTAGAGATATGCTGAGCCTTGTCTTTACTATCGGGCTAAGTGCCGCTATCCGCATGAGTGCCCGTTGGACACAGAACGAAGCTGCCCGTAAGGAAGCAGAAAAAAGCCGTGCGGAAGCTGAACTGAAAAATCTGCGCAATCAGCTGAATCCGCACTTCCTGCTGAACACCCTGAACAATATTTATGCACTGATTGCGTTCGACTCGGACAAGGCACAACAGGCGGTACAGGAATTGAGTAAATTACTCCGTTATGTTCTGTACGACAATCAGCAGACGTATGTCCCTCTCTGCAAGGAAGTGGACTTCATCCGCAATTACATTGAACTGATGCGTATCCGATTATCGTCGAACGTAAAAATGACTACTCAATTCGATATCCAGCCGGACAGCCAGACACTTATTGCCCCACTTATCTTCATTTCCTTGATTGAGAACGCTTTCAAACATGGCATCTCCCCCACCGAAACGAGTTTCATCAGCATTCGTATCTCGGAAAGCAACAAAGAGGTAATTTGTGAGATCCGTAACAGTAATCATCCTAAGACAATGGAGGACAAGAGTGGTTCAGGCGTGGGATTGGAACAAGTCAGCCGACGGCTGGAGATACTTTATCCAGGGGATTACACCTGGTCGAAAGGCATTTCGAAGGAGGGAGAAGTGTACGAATCTCGACTGAGTATCAGGATTTGAGAATAAAACGTTAAGTATTAAACAATAGATATAGAGAATTATGATGTTACGTTGTGCAATCGTTGATGATGAGCCTCTGGCTCTCGGTCTGTTGGAGAGTTACGTGAACAAGACTCCGTTTCTGCAACTAGCCGGGAAATATTCCAGTGCGGTTCAGGCCATGAAAGAGTTGCCGGATGAGGAAGTCGATCTTCTTTTCCTGGATATTCAAATGCCGGAGCTTAACGGACTGGAGTTTTCTAAAATGGTGGATTCTCGTACCCGTATTGTGTTTACCACCGCCTTCGGTCAGTATGCCATTGACGGCTACCGTGTCAATGCGCTCGATTATCTGCTGAAACCTATTTCGTATGTCGATTTCCTGCAAGCTGCCAATAAGGCACTTCAATGGTTCGAACTGGTTCAGAAACCGGAAGAAATAGACAGCATTTTTGTAAAAAGTGACTACAAACTGGTACAAGTAGACTTGAAGAAAATTATGTATATCGAAGGACTGAAAGATTATATTAAAATTTATACAGAAGACGCTCCCAAACCTATTCTTTCATTGATGAGTATGAAAGCTATGGAAGAACTTCTGCCGTCCAGCCGCTTTATACGTGTACACCGTTCGTTCATTGTACAAAAAGATAAAATACGTGTGATTGACCGTGGCCGTATTGTATTCGACAAGACCTATATCCCTATCAGCGACAGCTACAAGCAGGTCTTCCAAACTTTCCTCGACGAGAGGAGCTAATGTTTAGCTGTTTTATCGGTAAAAAAGAGAATTTTGTCGATTATAGTTTGTCAGAATATGATTTATGCGTACATTTGCACCGAACAGAAAAGGGATTGTGAAATTCCAAGAATAGAATAGTTTAGTTAAGTCTAGTTTAGTTTTTGTGTTGAAATGGCTTCCTCGTCGGCGGACGAACAAGGAAGCCATTTTATGTATATATACTAACTATTTATATATCGTTTCGAACTTCTTTTAAATAGTAATCCCCCCCTTTTATTCCACTTTTTCTTTGTTATCAGTACTTGATTGATTAATACTATTATCTATATATTTTTTCAACTTAAACAAAAAGACTAGAGATGTTATTGAAATCATTATGGCTGCTCCACAAACGATATTCTCAATAGGATCACCCAGCTTTTCAATAACATATTTAATTATATAGCTCATAACAGCAGATCCTATAATTATACAGCTGAAAGAGATTTCTTAGATATTAAAGGTCTCATATGATTTGAATTTAATTATTAAAATATCTCCATACTAGTTCTAACCCCTTTACGACGGATTTACAATTATACACATTTAATCCCTTAATTCAAAAAAATATTTCCACTACATTAAATATTAATCAATATTATACTAAATGTTCAGTATTTGAATATACTTGTTTTTTATTTATTGTCCTTAATTTAGCGGAATACAAATATATTTGCAGAAAATATTCATTATTTTCCCTAACTTTGCAGTGATAAATCTCACCAAAATGGAATTCGACGTAGAAGAACTAAAAAAAGCACTAATAGAGAAGTGCGAGAGTGAAGGTATACTGTATGCAATGGTTGCGATAGACCGACGTACGAAAGAAGTTATTCTTCCCGATACACTACAAGGAGCTTTGAAACATCCGGAATACCTTGTGTGTACTTGTAAGAAGGTGGAAGACAAATATATAGTGGAGGAGATCACGAAAACGTAACTCTCCTCCAGTCTTTTATGTTTTACTCAGCAAGTAGTCCGCTAAGCAAATCGTTGTTCTTGCAGATAAGGATTCATGTTACCTGTTGTTTTAGTAGCTCTGTTTTGAATTAATGTATCTCTTTACTCGCATCCCCAATATACGATGCAGCCCCTTTATCTATAAACAGTTCTACATTCTGTGCATGATGAGCGATATAAGCCGCAGGACCCGTATCTCCCGAATTACAGATTTCCTCCACCACATCCGCCTTATTCTTTCCGGTAATCAGAAAAATAACATGACGGGCATTCAGAATAGGATATCCGGTCATTGCAATACGCTTCTGCCCGTTGCAGGGATGAATACTGACTACATAACTGGAAGTGGAAGTCAAGAGATTCTCCTGTCCTGGAAAAATAGAGGAAGTATGCCCGTCGTCTCCCGCTCCAAGCAGCACAATGTCAAACTCAGGCCAGCCCAATCTGTATGGCAGTTGCTGTTTCACCAATTCGGAGTAACGAACCGCCTCTTTCACCGGCTTAGCTTCGCCACGGATGCGGAATACGTTTTCATAAGGAATGGGGGCTATCCCAAGAAGGAGATTACGCATCATTCCATAATTACTGTCAGAGTCTTCGGGAGGCACACAACGTTCGTCCACCCAATAGATTTTCATACGGTTCCAAGGAGTGATATCCAGATATTCATTCGCCCATAAATCGAACATCAAAGCGGGGGTATTACCTCCACTGACTGCGATGTTGAATATTCTGTCCGGCTCCTCATTCATGAGTTCCACCAGACGAAGTATCAACGCGCGTGAGGTTTCAATCGACGAGGGAAAAACTGCTAATTTCATAATTCACAATATTGATCTGTGTTCGTCAAATTCTTACAAGGATTCGTCCAGTCGGCCCCATGCTCGTGCATCATTGCTTCACTTTCTAGAGGTCCCCACGTGCCTGCCGGATAGCCGTACAAAGGTGCGTCAGGGTTTTCTTTCCAATAGCGGAGAACCGGGTCAAAGAATTTCCATGAGGCTTCTACTGCATCGCTGCGAGTAAATAAGGTCGGGTCGCCCTGAATACAGTCGTCTATCAGACGTGCGTAAGCGTCGCCACTCGGCACTCCGCCTAACTGTGCATAACTGAAATCCATTGTCACCTGACGGACTTCGAAACCTGCACCGGGCACTTTCATTCCAATCTTAAGCACTATTCCTTCGTTGGGTTGCAAACGAAGAATCAATTTATTAGCTCGCGGACAGTTACCGCCGGAGCAGCGAAACATCTGATGAGGTGTTTCACGGAAATGAACGACGATTTCCGTCACCTTCGTCGGCATTTGCTTGCCGGTACGAATGTAGAACGGGACACCGCTCCAACGCCAGTTACTGATACCCAGCTTCATGGCTATGTAAGTTTCCGTACGTGATTCGGAAGCTACTCCCTTTTCTTCACGATAACCTTTCTTGTTACCGGAAGCCGTATATTGTCCACGAACGATGTGCTCGTTCAAATCTTCTTCAGTAAGCGGCGTGAGAGACTCGTAGACTTTCACCACTTCATTCCGGAAATTGTCCGCATTAAAGACAGCAGGTGGTTCCATAGCTGTAAGAGCTACAAGCTGGATAAGATGATTCTGTACCATGTCGCGCAAGGCACCCGCCGTTTCGTAGAACCCGCCGCGTTGCTCGATACCGAGGTTCTCGACGGCTGTAATTTCTACGTAGTCGATATAGTTACGATTCCAGAGAGGTTCGAAGATACCGTTGGCAAAACGGAACGCAAGCACGTTTTGTGCAGTTTCCTTGCCAAGAAAATGGTCGATACGGTAAATCTGGTGTTCGTTGAAGACAGAAGCATAGATACGGTTCAACTCACGTGCCGATTCGAGATCGTAACCGAAAGGTTTCTCGACGATGATACGTGAATGAGGAGTATTTAGTCCGGCAGCCTTCAGATGCAGAGGAACTACACCGTAAAGCGAAGGCGGAGTGGCAAGGTAAAACAACAAATTATCCGGATCTACCTCGTTAGTTAATTCCACCAGACGTTGGCGGAGTAAGGGGTAACCTTCTTCCTTTGCAGGGTCCAGCGGCAAGTAATACAGGTGAGAGACAAAAGAAGACATAAGAATAGTATCCTGTTCGTCTGCCTTGACGAATTGTTGCAGTTCTTCCAATATATAAGAACGATAGTTCTCGTCGGAGTATATCGTACGCCCGATGCCGAGTATAGAGAAATCTCCTGTAAGCCGCTTGTCGCGGTATAAGGAGTAGAGTGCAGGCATCAGTTTACGCTTGGTCAGGTCACCCGACGCACCGAAAATAATCATTGCAAATTTATCCATTGTCGCTTTTTTATTTCTACTTATCAAACAATCTTGTTACTTGAAAATACCTATTTATTATACATTATATGTTCCAGATTTCGTATCGCCTCCGTGTCCTGTCCAGTTTTCATGGAAGAACTGTCCGCGCAACTCATCTTTTCGTTCGAATGTATGCGCGCCGAAGTAGTCGCGCTGCGCTTGCACAAGGTTAGCGGGCAAATCGGCAGAAGTGAGTGAATAGAAATAATTCAAAGCAGAAGAAAAAGCCGGAACGGGCAGTTCTTCTTTCATCGCTTCTGCAACGAGACTCTTCCAACCGGAAAGCAACGTCTTGATTTCTTCCCGGAAATAAGGAGCCAGCAACAAGTGCTTAGGTTTATCGGGTGCTTCGAAAGCGGCAGCAATATCGTTGAGGAATACACTACGAATGATACATCCGCCACGCCACATACGAGCAATGGAGGCCAGATCAAGATGCCAGTCGAAAGCATCGGAAGCACGTTGCAACACGGCGAATCCCTGTGCATAAGAGACTAGTTTAGAAGCATAAAGGGCGGAAAAGATATTCTTTACAAGTTCCGCCTTATTATATATAGGTTGTGTATGTTGACACTGGAATTGTTTGGAAGCCAGACGACGCAGGTCTTTTTGTGCGGAAAGGCTGCGTTCGAATACTGCCGTGGCAATCAGCCCCAACGGCATACCTAGTTCCATAGCATTAATAACCGACCATTTACCGGTTCCTTTCTGTCCTGCTGCATCCAGAATCTTATCAATAAGATATCCCCCGGTTTTGTCTTTATGACGGAGAATGTTGGCAGTGATTTCAATCAGATAGCTGCGCAGCTTTCCTTCATTCCAACGGGCGAACACATCCGCCATTTCTTCATTATTCAAATCAATCAGATTCTTCATCACCCAATAAGCTTCGGCAATCAACTGCATATCACCGTACTCAATACCATTGTGAATCATCTTCACAAAATGTCCCGAACCGGCAGGGCCTACCCATTGGCAACACGGTGTACCATCCGGTGCTTTTGCTGCAATACTCTGAAGAATCGGCTTCACTTCCGACCATGCTTTTTCCGAACCACCGGGCATGATAGACGCACCGTTCAATGCTCCTTCTTCCCCTCCGGACACACCACTACCGACGAAAAGAAAACCTTTCGATTCGGCCAGTTTGACACGCCGGTTGGTATCTTCATAATTGGAGTTACCACCGTCGATAAGAATATCTCCGGGCGAAAGCAACGGAAAAAGTTGTTCCATCAATTCGTCTACCGGACTTCCGGCACGAACCATCATCATTATTTTACGAGGGGTAGCTATCGAATCAACGAATGCTTTTATATCTGTGAATCCTTCAATATTTTTACCTTTTGCACGGCTATTCATAAAGCGGTCTACGACTCCTTCTTCCACTCCGGGAACAGTACGGTTGTAAACTGATACATACCAGCCTTTACTCTCCATATTTAATGCTAAATTCTCGCCCATTACAGCCAAGCCGATTAGCCCGATATCTGTTTTATTCTGATTTGTCATAACTTGTATATTTTGATATAATGTTTATCATAGTAACACTTGAAAAGAACATTTGTTCGCAATATTTAGATTAAAACATTATTTTTGTGGTCTACAAATAAAAACAAGGATGAAGAAGATTAAAATCGGCTTATTGCCGCGTATCATTATCGCTATCATACTAGGTATTGCTATCGGTACAGTTTTCCCGGCACCACTGGTACGGATATTTGTTACATTCAACGGTATTTTCAGTGAGTTTCTCAACTTTTCCATTCCACTGATTATCGTCGGACTGGTCACTGTGGCTATTGCCGACATTGGTAAAGGTGCGGGAAAGATGTTGCTTGTCACCGCACTCATTGCATACGGTGCTACGTTGTTTTCAGGTTTTCTCTCCTATTTCACAGGAGTCACAGTATTCCCATCACTCATCGAACCGGGCGTGCCGCTCGAAGAAGTAAGCGAAGCACAAGGAATTCTTCCCTACTTCTCCGTCTCCATTCCTCCGCTGATGAATGTAATGACCGCGTTAATTTTCGCTTTTACGCTGGGGTTGGGGCTCGCCTCCCTGAACAGCGATGCGCTAAAAAACGTGGCAAGGGACTTCCAGGAGATCATCGTCCGCATGATTAGTGCTGTCATTCTGCCGTTGCTTCCGCTTTATATCTTCGGTATTTTTCTAAACATGACGCACTCCGGACAAGTATACGCTATCTTAATGGTATTTATCAAAATTATCGGAGTAATTTTCATTCTTCATATCTTCCTGCTGGTTTTCCAATATTCCATTGCAGCATTATTCGTGCGCAAAAATCCGTTTAAACTGCTCGGAAAGATGATGCCGGCATATTTCACGGCTTTAGGCACACAATCTTCAGCAGCCACTATCCCCGTCACACTGGAGCAGACGAAGAAGAACGGAGTATCCTCAGACATTGCCGGCTTCGTTATTCCACTATGCGCCACGATTCACCTGTCGGGCAGTACTCTGAAAATCGTAGCCTGTGCACTGGCATTGATGATGATGCAGGGAATACCGTTCGACTTTCCCCTATTTGCCGGGTTTATCTTTATGCTGGGGATTACAATGGTAGCTGCACCGGGTGTTCCTGGAGGAGCAATCATGGCGGCACTAGGTATCTTGCAGTCCATGCTCGGCTTCGATGAATCAGCACAAGCATTGATGATTGCTCTTTACATTGCCATGGACAGTTTCGGAACAGCTTGCAACGTAACCGGAGATGGAGCTATTGCTTTGATTATCGACAAAATAATGGGCAAAAACCGTGCTGAACGACTGTGCTGAAAAATAAATTGAAAGAGGTTTGCATATACTGCAAAAAATGTCGACATTTGCGCCCGTATTATTCCAAATAAACAATTATAACGTATGAAAAAAGCCCTAATATCAGGCATTACCGGACAAGACGGTTCGTATCTTGCCGAATTACTTTTGCAAAAAGGTTACGAAGTTCACGGTATCCTTCGTCGTTCTTCGTCGTTCAATACGGGACGTATCGAACATTTATATTTTGATGAATGGGTGCGCGACATGAAACAGAAACGTACGATCAATCTGCATTATGGGGATATGACAGATTCCAGTTCGTTAATCCGTATCATTCAACAAGTGCAACCTGATGAAATTTACAACCTGGCTGCCCAAAGCCACGTAAAGGTATCATTTGATGTTCCGGAATATACTGCCGAAGCGGACGCTATCGGTACGCTCCGTATGCTCGAAGCGGTACGGATTCTGGGACTGGAAAAGAAAACCCGTATCTATCAGGCTTCCACTTCCGAGTTGTTCGGTAAAGTGCAGGAAGTTCCACAGAAAGAGACAACTCCGTTCTATCCCCGTTCTCCGTACGGGGTAGCCAAACAATATGGTTTCTGGATTACCAAAAACTATCGCGAAAGCTACGGTATGTTTGCCGTAAACGGTATCTTGTTCAACCACGAAAGCGAACGCCGTGGCGAGACTTTTGTTACCCGCAAAATATCTCTGGCTGCCGCCCGCATCGCACAGGGCGAACAGGACAAGCTGTATCTAGGTAATCTGGATGCACGCCGAGATTGGGGATACGCCAAAGATTACGTAGAATGTATGTGGCTGATTCTGCAGCATGACGTTCCAGAAGATTTCGTAATCGCTACTGGAGAAATGCATACGGTACGCGAATTTGCTACGCTAGCTTTCAAGGAAGCAGGCATCGAACTCCGCTGGGAAGGCGAGGGCATAAATGAAAAGGGAATTGACGTAGACACCGGCAAGCCATTGGTAGAAGTTGACCCCAAATATTTCCGTCCATCGGAAGTTGAACAGTTGTTAGGCGACCCGACCAAAGCAAGAACATTGCTGGGTTGGAATCCGTGCAAGACTTCATTTGAAGAACTGGTCCGTATCATGGTACGCCACGACATGGAAAAGGTGAAACGCATGATCGCGAACAAACATTAAACGGAAGAATGGAAAAGAATGCAAAAATATATGTAGCAGGACACCACGGTCTCGTGGGTTCTGCTATCTGGAAAAATTTGCAGAATAAAGGATACACGAATCTGGTAGGCCGCACTCACAAGGAGCTTGACCTGCTCGACAGTGTATCTGTCCGCCAGTTTTTCGATGAAGAACAGCCGGAATATGTATTCCTTGCTGCTGCCTTCGTTGGCGGCATCATGGCAAACAGTATCTACCGCGCCGACTTTATCTACAAAAATCTGCAAATCCAACAGAATGTCATCGGGGAAAGTTTCCGCCACAACATAAAAAAGCTACTCTTTCTCGGCAGTACCTGTATTTATCCACGTGACGCCAAGCAACCGATGAAAGAGGATGTATTACTTACTTCTCCGTTGGAATATACCAACGAGCCGTATGCCATCGCCAAGATTGCCGGTCTGAAGATGTGTGAAAGTTTCAACCTGCAATATGGAACAAACTACATCGCTGTGATGCCGACCAACTTATATGGTCCGAATGATAACTTCGATTTGGAACGCAGCCATGTACTGCCTGCTATGATCCGCAAGATTCATCTGGCCCACTGCCTGAAAGAAGGCAACTGGGAGGCTGTCCGAAAGGATATGAACCTGCGCCCGGTAGAAGGTATCAACGGAGACAGTCCGAAAGAAGAAATTCTGGCTATCCTAAGCAAATATGGTATCAGTGAAACGGAAGTGACATTGTGGGGTACGGGAACTCCTCTCCGCGAGTTCCTTTGGAGTGAAGAAATGGCAGACGCCAGTGTATTCGTCATGGAACACGTTGACTTCAAAGATACATATAAAGAAGGTAGCAAGGATATCCGTAACTGTCATATCAACATCGGAACAGGTAAGGAAATCACTATTCGACAACTTGCCGAGCAGATCGTAGAGACAGTAGGCTATCAAGGCAAACTGACTTTCGACAGCAGTAAACCGGACGGCACGATGCGTAAGCTAACCGATCCTTCGAAACTGCACGCACTGGGTTGGCATCACAAAATCGAAATCGAGGAAGGTGTGCGAAAGATGTATGAATGGTACTTGAAATAAAAAATCAAACAATCTGTTGATATGCTATCAGTATAATTATTTTAGCTTATAGCATATCACAGACTCACTCTTCTCTCCACCCTCTCCAAAAATTCTTCATAGTTAATTTTCCATTCTTAATTTAATTGCTATATTTGCACAATTTAATACCAAATGTGCAAAAACAATGGAACAAAGTTTTATAGCTTACATTGAGAATAGTATCAAGAACAATTGGGATTTGGATGCCCTGACAGATTACAAGGGAGCCACCCTTCAGTATAAAGATGTAGCCCGCAAAATCGAAAAACTCCATATAATTTTTGAGGAAAGTGGAATCCGCAAAGGAGATAAGATTGCCGTATGCGGAAGAAACAGCTCCCATTGGGGAGTAACTTTCCTTGCTACACTGACGTACGGAGCAGTAATCGTTCCTATTCTCCACGAGTTTAAAGCAGACAATGTACACAATATCGTCAACCATTCCGAAGCCAAACTGCTGTTTGTAGGAGATATGGTATGGGAAAACCTGAACGAATCGGCAATGCCACTACTCGAAGGTATCCTAATGATGAATGACTTCACCCTGCTGGTATCCCGTAGTGAACGGTTAACTCACGCACGCGAACATTTGAATGAAATGTTCGGCAAAAAATATCCGAAAAATTTCCGTAGAGAACATATCGAATACCACAAAGACGAACCCGAAGAATTAGCCGTTATCAATTATACTTCCGGAACGACCAGTTATTCAAAAGGAGTAATGCTCCCCTATCGTAGTTTGTGGTCGAATACTAAATTTGCATTTGAAGTATTGGAGTTGGAAGCCGGAGACAAGATTGTATCCATGCTTCCTATGGCGCACATGTACGGACTGGCTTTCGAATTTCTTTATGAGTTCTCCGTAGGATGTCACATCTACTTCCTGACCCGTATGCCAAGTCCGAAAATCATTTTCCAGGCATTTGAAGAAGTAAAACCCAGTTTGATCGTTGCCGTCCCACTGATTATCGAAAAGATTATCAAGAAGAGTGTACTTCCGAAGTTGGAGACTCCGGCCATGAAAATATTACTGAAAGTACCTATTATCAACGATAAGATTAAAGCAACGGTACGCGAAGAAATGATTAAGGCGTTCGGCGGAAACTTCAAAGCAGTTATCGTAGGGGGTGCAGCTTTCAATCAGGAAGTTGAGCAATTCCTGAAAATGATTGATTTTCCTTATACAGTAGGTTATGGAATGACAGAATGTGGTCCGATTATCTGCTATGAAGATTGGAGAAGGTTCAAACCCGGCTCTTGCGGAAAAGCTGTACCACGTATGGATGTACAGGTTCTATCTTCCGACCCGGAAAACATCGTAGGAGAAATAGTTTGTAAAGGACCGAATGTTATGCTGGGATATTACAAGAATGAAGAAGCTACAAAAGAAGTTATAGATAAAGACGGCTGGCTGCACACAGGAGACCTGGCGTTGAAAGATGCGGAAGGAAATATTACAATCAAGGGACGCAGCAAAAACTTATTGCTCAGTGCCAGCGGACAGAATATTTATCCGGAAGAAATAGAAGACAAGTTGAACAACCTGCCCTATGTGGCCGAAAGTATTATTGTCCAGCAGAACGAAAAGCTCGTCGGACTTGTTTATCCGGACTTTGATGATGCTTTTGCCCACGGTTTGAAGAACGAGGACATTGAACGGGTTATGGAAGAAAACCGAGTGGCGTTGAATGCTATGTTGCCGGCATATAGTCAGATCTCAAAAATGAAGATTTATCCGGAAGAATTTGAAAAGACGCCGAAAAAGAGTATTAAGCGTTATCTGTATCAGGAAGCGAAAGGATAATTATCCTCCCATGCATTTCCACCTGAACCGAGAAAAAAGAAATCAAGAGAAAGAGAAATATATTAAAAATGAAGATAAGAAAAACAATCCTCACGGCAGCTATTCTCATGGCTGCCGTTTGTTTGCCGGCACAGAACAAGAGTGCGGGTATCAATATTTCCATTTGGAAAGATATATGTACGCAGCCGCATGACAGTACGCAGACGACCTATGTCAATATCGGTCTGCTTTCTACGTTGAACCGCCTGAATGGTGTCGGTATCAATGCATTGGGAAGCGTAGTGCATGGCGACATGAATGGAGTGCAAATCACAGGTTTGGCTAACTTGGCAGGTGGAACAATGCGCGGTGTTCAGATAGCGGGTGTCAGCAATATCAGCGGTGACAATACCATAGGACTTTCTACTGCCGGATTAGTAAATATTACCGGAGACGGTACAAAAGGGGTAATTATTGCCGGTCTTACCAGTATCGGAGGAGATAATACTTCGGGAGTGATGATGAGCGGTTTTATGAATGTGACAGGAAACATGGCTTCGGGCTTTCAGTTCTCCGGCGCAGCCAATATCACCGGACAGAGTTATAACGGTATGGTAACTTCCGGACTACTGAATGTGGTGGGCGAAGATATGAATGGTTTGCAGATTGCAGGTATTGCCAATATTACTGCCCGAAAACTGAATGGCTTACAGATCGCTTTATGCAACTATGCAACAAAAGCCCGTGGTTTACAAATTGGTCTGGTCAATTATTATAGGGAAGATATGAAAGGATTGCAACTGGGTCTGGTCAATGCCAATCCTGATACGAAAGTGCAAATGATGCTGTATGGTGGCAATTCTACAGCTGCCAACATCGGTGTGCGTTTCAAGAACCAGCTGTTCTATACAATTCTGGGAGTCGGTTCCATGTATCAGGACTTAAATGACAAGTTCTCAGCCAGCGCCTCCTATCGTGCTGGTATTTCCTTCCCTGTTTATAAAGGACTATCTATCAGCGGAGATCTTGGTTATCAACACATTGAAGCATTCGACAATAAGGATGAAGTAATTCCAAAACGCCTATATGCACTGCAAGCCCGTGCCAATCTGGAATATCAGTTTACTCCAAAATTCGGTATTTTTGCAACGGGTGGTTACGGACTTACCCGGTTCTATAATAAATCAAGCAATTACGATAAAGGTGTTATCATTGAAGCAGGCATTGTTCTTTTCTAAAAAAGAATGTATGTATAGCAAACAGTATACAAAATAGTGAACGGTGAACAAGTTGCTTTATTACGTTGCAACTTATTCACCGTTCATTGTTAATCACTACTTACTATTCTTTTATATCTTCTCTTTTATCAATCCGGTACGATAAGCAACAAGTAGCTTTTTTAAATCCTGAATCTGCGTTACCAGCTCTTTTCCTTTATCAGTATCTTTCACCATCATTCGTTGTGAATTGAATTCCAGTACAAAATTGGTAGACTTAATATCCAGCCCTTCCTCAATTGCTTTCTGCCGCGACTGGAATGGTTCATGCTGTACAAGCTGCATACCGTGAGAATGGTAAACAAGCGTATATCCTGCAATCCCTGTTTCCGGCTGATAAGCCTTTGAAAATCCACCGTCAATCACAAAAAGTTTGCCGTTAGCTTTCATCGGCTGTTCGCCCTGAATAGTCTTTACCGGCACATGACCATTGATGATATGCGAATGAGGACCCGAAGCACCAAATTCTTCCAGAATCCGGTCACAAATATCCTCACGATTACGCAATGTATAATAATGCCCTTTCTTCTCTTTGTGCAGTTCTTTATCTTCTACAAAGTAGCGCTCAAAAGTAGCCATTTTATCTTTATCAAACAGAGGAGCTTCAGGACCGCACCACATATACCAGATATAGTCCATAGCAAATTCCTTATCCTCCTCTCCTTCTTCATCAAAGTAAGCGGTACGAATCAACTGGTCGGCCTTATCCAGTAGCCTACGTCCCCAGTATTCCTTTCCCCGGATTTTGACACGCTTGAAACTGCCATCTTCATTTAAAGGTACGGAAGCATGATAAAGAAGATTCGAGTTGGAAACCAAATACATCCCGCCATACGTAAACAGACAGCGCATATGTTTCTTCAACTTCTCACTATTCATAAATGAATAATGAATCTTTTCTACCAGTTCACGTTCCTCTTCTGTCAGCCGATAAGGATTGGCTGGGTCTACTGTCGGAAAGTTGGTATCACGCAGGACATATTCTTTTCCCTCGTACACAAAGACACCACGGTCGAAGTCTATCTTCTCTAAAAGTTTCCGATTCTCCATGCCGAATTCAGGACGACGGTCGATGATTTCAGCCTCCAACTTAAACTGGATGATAGTAATCGCTTTATGCATCTGGGTAATCAAACGCAGGGTTTTCTCATTATAGTGAGCGTCGGCAAAATTCATCTTCGGCATGAAGATAGTACAGGGATCATCAGCATAAGTATCCATAGCAAAGGTAGCCAATGGCAGCAGATTAATACCATAACCATCTTCCAATGTGCCCAAATTACCGTAACGCATAGACATACGGATCACATTAGCGATGCAACTGTCATTGCCCGAAGCAGCACCCATCCAAAGAATATCATGGTTTCCCCATTGAATATCAAAATTATGATAATTACATAAAGTATCCATGATGATATGCGCACCAGGACCACGGTCGTAGATGTCACCGACAATATGTAGGGAGTCAATAGTCAGCCGTTGAATCAGGTTACACATAGCAATGATGAAGTCATCTGCCCGCTTTGTTGTAATAATCGTACTGATAATTACATTGATATAAGCATGTTTATTCGGTTCGATAGACGATTCATGCAATAATTCCTGAATAATATAGGAGAACTCGGCAGGTAACGATTTACGCACTTTAGAACGCGTATACTTGGAAGACACATTCTGACAGACCTTCACCAGTTGGTTCAGAGTAATCAGATACCAATCGTCCAAATCCTTCTCACGAGCTTTCACCAGTTGAAGTTTTTCTTCGGGATAGTAAATCAGCGTACAGAGTTCTTTCTTTTCCGCTTCACGGAGAGTATTGCCGAATATTTCATTCACTTTACGCTTTACCGCACCTGAAGCATTTTTCAGTACATGTTGGAATGCTTCATATTCACCGTGTATATCTGTCAGGAAATGTTCTGTCCCCTTAGGCAGATTCAAGATAGCCTCCAGATTGATAATTTCCGTACTAGCATCGGCAATAGTAGGAAAACTACGGGAAAGCAATTGAAGGTAGCGGAGATCGCCCACAATACTTTCAGGAGTTATATTACTTTGAGCAGTCATTCTATTTTATTACAATTTACTAATTAACAATTACTTTGCTTCCTATGTTCGTTGTTCGGAATCATTCCATTCAGTTATCCGTGATAAATATATTTTTTTATTTACTCGTTTACAATTTTCATATAAAATTTATTTTCAACCTAATAAGAACATCAACAGTACTTGTGCAATAATCACCCGTAGAAACATACACAATGGATATACTGTCGCATAGGCTACAGACGGGTTATCACCGGGAATTGTATCATTTGCATAATTTAATGCCATAGGATTCGCCATACTTCCGCATAGCATACCGGACACTGTGCCAAAATCGATCTTCATCATCTTGAAGGCTACAAAGCCCACTAAAACAGTTGGGATGATTGTCAGTCCGGCTCCTAAACCGATCCACAGTAGCCCTTCCGAACGGAATACCGTATCGAAGAAATGTGCCCCAGCATCCAGTCCCAGACAGGCTAGATACATTGAGAGTCCTAAGGCACGTAACATCAAATTGGCACTACGAGTAGTGTAGGTAATCATGTGTATCCGTGGTCCAAACGTACCTAAAAGGATACCGACAATAATAGGACCACCTGCCAAGCCTAGTTTTACAGGAGTACTGATACCCGGAATAGAAAAAGGAATAGCACCTAACGCCAATCCCAACACGATACCAATAAATATAACAACCAAATTAGGTTCTTTCAAACTCTTGACAGCATTACCTAGTACTTTTTCCACGTTTTGAATGGCTGCCTTTTCCCCTACTACCGTCAGTCGGTCACCCAACTGAAGTATCAATCCCGGAGTGGCGAGCAGTTGTACACCCGAACGATAGACACGGCTGATATTGATTCCATAATGATTTCTCAACCGGAGCGCTCCCAATTTCTTCCCGTTCAGTTCAGGGCGAGTGACAACAATGCGCTGGGAGACCAGTTCACTGTCAATCGCATTCCAGTCAATGTCCTCTTTGTTCCAATCCGTATTTTCCTGTTCGCCGAAAAGCACAGTCAGAGCCAGTGCATCTTTTTCAGCCGTAATCACCAGCAAGCGATCACCTTCCTTCAACACTTTATCAGAAGTCGGAATACTGACATGTCCGTCACGCCACAAACGGGAAATAACAAACTTAGGATAACTCAAATGAGCTATATCCTTTATGCTTTTATTGAAAATAGCAGGATTATGTACTTGAAACGCTGCAATATAGGTTTTGTTCGCATCATCCTTCTCCTTTATTTCCAAGTCTTCCTTGCGAACCAATACTTTACGAATTAACAAAACGGCAAGAATCACACCGACTACTCCCATTGGATAGGCCACGGCACATCCCAGAGCAGGCGTACTACTATCCATGCCCATTTGTTTCAATGTCTGCTGCGCCGCTCCCAACGCCGGAGTGTTTGTCGTCGCTCCGCAAAGAATACCAACCATATCGGGAAGCGATATACCTGTAGCATAACTGGCTACCACCGTTAACAAAGTACCCAGAAGAACAACTCCCAACGCCAACATATTCAACGTCACTCCTCCTTTCCGGAAAGAACTGAAAAAACCGGGCCCCACTTGCAGACCGAGAGAATAAACAAAGATAACCAGACCGAAACTTTCTGCGTAATTCAACATCTGCGGGTCAACCGAAAGCCCGAAATGTCCGGCAAGTATACCGGCAAAAAAAACAAAAGTGACTCCCAGGGATATACCCCAGAAATGCACTCTTCCCAAGCCCAGACCTATCGCAGAAATCAGTGAAAGTACCACAACAGCCTGTAAGGCAGAATGTTCGAGAAATAGACTAGATAACCACTCCATGTATATATAAAACTAATAGGGCGCAAAGATAAAAACTATTTAGTCCCATTCAAAACTTTTATGCTTTCATTTCGCGCCCTATTTATACTCTAACCCTTATTCCTGAAATCCTATTGGCAACCTTTTACCTCTCCTACCTATCATTCTGTCATTAACCCCTGACACATTTTTATCTTATCCTTCTTTGTCCTCGTCTTTCTAGCTACATCTTGTTATCTCCGATACCTATTGTTTTTTTACCTGCTTCCCTGATATTCCACAAAGTTATCCCTTCCGTCCAGATAACCGCTTAATCTGTTTCCACCAAGGTACACATCATCCAGATAGGAAACATCACCCGGACCGTAGGACATCCTGATAGATGTTTGTGCATAGTTTTCCCAGTTCCACCGGAAATTATATTCAAAAACTTCCACATCTCCGTTACGGTATTCCACTCGTATGTAATCAACCCCTGTACGGTCTAAATAAAAATCCAGTTCTTGACAACAACGGTTCCCGTCTGCGTCACGGTAATAACTGATCCATGTGCGACTGCACAATTCCGACGAACGGGAATAATACCCGCCACCGATATTATCATCATCATAAAAGCTATCAATTTCTACTTCGCAAGAAGTAAGGCTAATCATCATCAATGCCATTAAAGCTATACCTAAGTATTTGAATGCGTTCGTTTTCATAATCCTTTATTTTTATGGTCCTTATTTATATCATTTATCTTTCGATATGACAAAAGTATAGAATGAATTTTCCTTATGAAACTGAAAAGTCCTACTTGTACGGAGGAAATTGCCTAATTATGGAGGTAAATCCCTCTGTACCCAATAAACCTATCTCAAAGAAATCTCGTATCTTTGCCTCCGATTACCAATATATGGAAACAGATATCATCACCGTATCCGACTTTGAGATGCGTCCCGTTGATTATATGTTAGCCCGAAGCATAGAACATGCAAAAGCAAAACAAACAAAAATGTATGCTATCTCCTTGGGAGGTAAGAGTACCGAGACAAGTTACCTGCAACTATGTGATAAATATTGGGAATATAGCATTCAAAGCAGTAAAAATCTTAATAAAGATTGAATAGTAGAATGAATTATTTAATCAATGTTATAAAACATCTGTTTTTTCTTGCTTTACTTGCTAATTTTCCAGAAGTCCGTATCTTTGTAATGTGTTTTTCATAGTATTAGATTTAAGGTTAACAAAAGATTGGCTGTCTGGGATAGATAGCCTTTTTTTATGCTCTGAAATATAGCGTCACTGTCCGGTCGACATAGTTACCCTATCTCACTAAGATACCGTCAATATCGCAAGCAGATACCGTCAATATGTTTCAAGTTCTTTCCTTCGTAACAAAAAATAAAAGATATCGAAAAAAAATCATTCGTTTAACATTTGAAACATAGCAAGTTATCTGATTTTTCAAAAAACAGACTAAAAAAATCTTGCTAAAAGATTTGCGTAGTCCAAAAGTTCCCCCTATATTTGCACCGCATTTGAGAGAGAATGCGGGTTCAAGGAAGTTTGGGTGAGTGGCTGAAACCACCAGTTTGCTAAACTGACGTACTCGCAAGGGTACCGGGGGTTCGAATCCCCCAGCTTCCGCAAACAAATCTCAAGAGAAAAAGAGCTAAGTTTATAAGACTTGGCTCTTTTTAAATCCATAAAATGCCGGTGGGTTCGTCTAACGGTTAGGACACATGCCTCTCACGCATGTAATACGAGTTCGATTCTCGTACCCACTACTAAATAAAAGAGGAAATGTAGTTAAACTACATTTCCTCTTTTATTTTATATATCTTAAAGTAGGAATCTTTATCTATCCTCAGCCGGATTCTGTCTTCCCGCTTTTGCCCAGCCAGATTAACAAATAAGTTAAAGTATAATTGACTAAAAGAAAGCTCGGAATGATCATAAGTTATATCAAATGTCCAGGTCCTGCGAAATGAATCAAAAGTAGCAAAAGACTGTTCCCCTCCTTTACACATAAAGACTTCCGGGAAAGACGCTGGCGGATAAGGCTGGAATAAACCGGCCAGTTGAGCATAAACATAATCAATCATCCATTCATCGTCGGTTAAAGTTAACTCTCCCTTTAAACGAAGTTTAATGGCATAACTAGCAGTAGCATCTGCGGAAGTATAAACAGGAATCTGGCTTTCTACCGGATAATTACCGTCTTTGTAACCGAGGCTCATAGTCAATACGGATTTACCTACACCATTGAACTCTGCAACCTCCCGGGTTCCCGACTGATTTTTCAGATTAATCATAAACGTCAGCTTGCCAAGAGTCGGATCACCCGGATACTGCGCAAGCGTATCCAATACATAATCCTCTTCATTATAGCTCTCAGCCACCAAAATACTATTAGATCCTACTTCCAGAGCCGGACCGCCTTTTTCAATATCCACATTACCCACAGGATAATATATCGCATCATTATCCTTCACACAACTGCAAAAACAAAGCAGCAATACAGCCGCTCCTATAATTTTATTCATTATCGCCTACATCTTGATTTTAAGTACAAAGATACATCTTTTTTGTGCCACACTTGATTTATGTCAACCGTTTTTAGTATTTTTGCACACATCAAGACAAAAAAGAAATGGACACACTATTAAGAGAGACAGTAAACGCCGTTGTAAACTCCCGCTTTCCGGAGATGAGTATAGAGGGAAGAAGGCAGATCGAAAACATTCTCATTCGTGAAGAATATCCGAAAGGAGCAATAGCACTGAATGAAGGAGAAGTAGCCCATGAAATTGTTTTTGTCGGCAAGGGAATGCTTAGGCAGTATTACTATAAGAACGGAAAAGATGTTACCGAACATTTCTCTTACGAAGGATGTATCGTGATGTGTATTGAAAGTTTCCTGAAACAAGTACCGACAAAACTAATTGTAGAAACATTAGAGCCTGTTGTTCTTTACATGTTTCCGCGGGATATGCTATTTAAGTTAGCCAAAGAAAATTGGGAAATCAATATGTTTTATCAAAAAATACTGGAATACTCTTTAATCGTATCCCAAATCAAAGCGGACTCATGGCGCTTCGAATCGGCACGTGAACGTTATAACCTCCTGCTCGAAACGCATCCGGAAATCATCAAACGAGCTCCATTGGCACATATCGCCTCTTACCTACTGATGACGCCGGAAACACTAAGCCGGGTACGTTCCGGCGTCTTATAGTAAAAAACAACGCACAATGAAGACAAAACATATATGATAACAGAATATTCCGTTATCGGCTTTTGCGGTATTCTTTAGGAGACATACCGGTATAATGCTTAAAATATTTCCCGAAGAAAGACTGGTTTGCAAAATTGAGCCGGTCGGCAATCTCTTGTATATTCATACTCGAAGAATTCAGAAGCGCTTTTGCCTCCAGAATCACCAGCTCATCAATCCACTCCCCCACCGTTTTACCACTGACTTCTTTCACCACACCTGAGAGATGTTTCGGTGTCAGACACAACTGGTCGGCATAAAATTTCACACTACGTTCCGATTGATAAGATTCTATCAGAGATTCATAGAAACGCTCGAATATATACTCTTTCCGACTTTTATTCTTCACCGTAGCGGCGGCAGTCGGAGCATGGCTATTAAAGATATTGCAAAGTTCGAAGAAAAAACCTTGCATCAGTCCCATTACGACTTCTCTACGATACAAGTCCTCCTTATTCTTCAATCTTTTCCTGATAAAGCTATAATATTCCCGGATAATATCCTGTTCATGCGGCGTAAGGTCAAAACAAGGATAATCTTTCAAATAAAAGAACAGAGAAAGTACATTCCCCACTTTAGGCAATGCTTCCAGCAAATTCTTTGATACCGCAAAGAAAATAGCCTTGAAATCAGGACTAAACCACCTATGCTCGATAATCTGATTCGGCAAGACAATCACCATTCGTCCCGGAACTATTTCATACTCGCGTAAACTAATATTAAATTTACTACCACCTCCCAAACAGAGGCCCACTGTAACTACCTCCAGCTTACTAGGTCCGCTATACAAGGAAACAACGCTCTCCGTATCGAAGAGCGCTATATCATTGTCAACCACATCAATGCAGTCAGGATCTATATGCTTGGAATGAACTACCGAAGAAATACCTATTTTCGGAACACCTTGAATCTCCATACTCTCTCTCTTTTTTAGTGACAAATATACCAGCTATTAATCAGATATACAACCAAACAAAAAGATTATCTGACAAAATGAACAAAATTAGTTACTTATTGACCACCCCGAATAAATACTCATAATCATGTTTGGCGGCAGGGACTGTCCACTCTTCAGGAATAAATTTCCACTGGTTCAACGCCTTCGGGTCCATTATCCCTTTCTTCTCGATATAATTCATCAGATAGAAGCGAAGGTCCTTGTCCGTAGAGAAAATAATACGGTCTTTCAATTTCTCCTGTGGAATCCCGGAGCCTTTAGTCAGTAACTCGCCACCACCGTTACCGCGATAAGAGTTCAGAGCCACCTTATATACCTTGTTCATAAGGAAAGGAGAGCCATCGGCCATACTGGCAATCGTCACCTTCTCTCCTTGTGGTTTGGTGACATCCACCGTATAAATAATGCCTGATGCCGAATCAAAGTTAAAACTGTAATTCTGGAAAGAGGCCCTGTCCTCCGCACCTTCGCGACGCTTCTCCTTGAACCAGAGCAAATGATCATCCGGCGATTTCATCCGATTTGTCCACATATAATAAGACATTTCCAAAAAATCTTTAATTTCTTTTCCCGACAATGTCATCACGTAAAGCATATTCTCGTACTTATACAGGTTAAACATATCACTGACAGACACATCCCCTTCCTTTATTTCCGCATCAAATGAAAGCGGAGCAGCGAAAGAAACATCCGCCCCCGTAATATCAAGCTGCAACGTATGTATCAAATCAATGAAAGCAGAAGGACCGAAGAAAGAAGGATGAGTAGAGATACTTTCAGTAAATGTACCTATCTTTTTGGATACAAACCTCTTCACGGTCTCATACTGAGAAGCGAAATGTTTCATAAAGTCCTCGCTGACTCCATAATCTTTCGTTTCAGTAAGTCTCCCCCTGATATCTTTATCCACCAATTTCCCGTCTTTCAATTTCAGAGTGACATCCACATTAGAGAGCACCACCCCGTTGCTGGCCGGGTCAATAATCAAGACCGAATCTCCGACAATATTCACCACCTTCTTACATTCACGGGCATGATCATGCCCCATTAATACCATATCAAATCCCGGTACATTCTTCGCCACATTCAGAGATGCGTTCTCATTATATTTGCCGGACATTTTGAACGCTTCCTGCCCCGCATGGAACAAGCCAATCACTAAGTCCGGATTCTCTTTTTCACGAATAATCTTCATCCATTTACGAGCCGTCTCCTCCATATCGTCAAAATGCAATCCCTTCCACAAATTTTCGGAAAGCCATGCAGGAATAGCCGGGGTAATCATTCCCAAGATAACTATTTTCACACCGTCACGCCTCAGTACCTTGTACGGTGGCAGATACGTTTCTCCGGTAGACGTATCTATGATGTTCGCTCCCAATATAGGGAAATCACAAGTCCCGATCCAACGGTCGAACACACTGCGTCCGGTTTCCACATCATGATTACCCATATTGCCGGCATCATATTTCATATAGTTCATCATCTCCGCACAAAGATGAGGAGATACCGTATCTATATAATTATAGTAATAAGCTGTAGGTTGTCCCTGCAAGATATCGCCATTATCGAGTAAAATAAGATTCTCTTTATACTCCCGGCGCTCTTTCTGTACAAAAGAATAGATTCGCGCCAAGCTGCCTTTCCATTCCTGACGGGTTATAAAGTTATAAGGATAATAGTTGCCGTGCACATCACTTGTTTGTACAATCTTCAGCTTCACCACTTTTTCCTGCGCCACAACGGACAGCACGAGGAAAAGAAGCCAAACATAAATCAATGTAAATCGTTTCATTCTTTTTCTATATTTAGCGGGTGAGAGAAAACAAACCGTGCCCCTCCTGTGTAATCAGGATCAATCCATATCTCTCCTTTCCATTTATACACAATCAATTTACAGATAGACAGTCCCAAACCTGTCCCCTGCGCATATTCATTCAGTTTTTCAAAACGCTCGAACACCAACGCCTGTTTCTCCTTCGGAATACCGCATCCCGTGTCCGTCACCGAAAAGACAGCCATTTGCGTCTCCTCATTCACCGAAAAATCCAACGTTATCTTTCCCTGTTTTGTAAACTTATCGGCATTGGACATCAAATTGATAATCACCTGCTGCATACGCTGCACGTCCGTCTCCATTCGGAAACTCTCGAAAGATGTATTGAATAGAAACTGATTATCCGACCGTCGCGAGAAACTGACAGAAGCCACCACCTGGTTGCATAACTGCACCACATCACACTCCTCCCAAGTCAGCGTCACCCGGTTCGCCTCCAGACGTGAAAGATCAAGAATATCGTTAATCAGGCGAAGTAACAAATCTGAGTTCGTCTTAATAATCTGATAATAGGACTGTTGTTCCTCCTCTGTGCTGCCGCCTACCGCCAGTACATCCGAAAAGCCGACAATAGAATTCAACGGCGTTCGTATCTCATGGCTCATATTAGCTAGAAAAGCACTTTTCAGACGATTCGATTCTTCCGCCCTATCCTTCGCTACACGCAGATCCTTCTCCGATTTCAACAATTCATCCCTCAAACGTTTCGTGCGGAAATAATAAAACAGCGAAATACATAATCCGAGCACCAATATCACAAACAGCGCACAAGCGGACCAAATCTGATACGTATACTGCTGATAGAAAGAAACCGGCTGATTAATAAGCTGCACATCAAAAGGCAAGACTTTCGGATTCAATCCCCATTCCTTCACCTTTCGGCTATCCAATACAGCCTTACAACCAATCACGGAAAGATGTTTCGCCGTATCTCCCGGCTGACTATCCATTCGTACAGATTCCTGTGCCATTTCCTTTCCCACTTTCCGATAGTCAGGAAGCACGCCGCCAATTGCCCAAGACCCCAAGCTCACCGAAGAAGGTGTAAAAGCCGGAATAGCGGGAGTCGCCTCCATCATGGCATAAGTGGCATTCCGCATGAAATACCCCTCATTCATATCCACACGCCAAGTCCCCACCATAATAACCGTATTTTCCGGCAAATGTCTCAACTCCTCCACAATCGTGTAGATAGTATGCTTACGCCCGTCCATAAGAATCAAATCCAAATCGGGGAACTTTTCCATTTCCTTCCGTACCAATGCCTGCATAGTCACACCGCCATACGTATTATCCGATATAAAAGCGATATGCTCCGTTTTTGGATAAAACGCCCGGAGCATACGTATATTCCCCTCTATGTCATACTGATTGATAAAGCCCGATTCGAGTTCCGGAATATCCATGTGGTCAGCAAAAATATCTACGGATTCGGGCATCCAGCTATCAAGATTCTTCACGGTATCCTTCGGTAATATTACGATATTACTACTCGCGAGGCTACACATGACCGGCACTTTTATCTGCATCGAATCCCTTTGTGACAAATAAGCCGCCCATGCTTCCTGACCCAATAAAATAATTTGTCCCGGATGCTTCTCTCCCTGGTATTTAGAAAGAATCTGCGTCATCATATCACTCCAGAGCGGAGCTTCCGAGAAACTTTTGCAGTTCATGTTTTCAATGATAATGTCACGCTGCCCTCCCAGTTTGCCATATTCTTCCATATAATCGGAAATGGTGACCGAAGTCTGGTGCGCTGCCGGATTATAGGAGCAGATAATCAGAATGGGATTCTTATCTTTAGAGACAGCCCATGCCCCCATAGGCACGAACAGCCAAAGAATACAGACGAACAGGTATCCTACATATCTCGACATAATTGTGTTGTTTTAATCTGCGACCTTTTTTATTTTGCATGCAAATATAACAAAACTTGTCGGGTATAACAGATTTATATGTATTTTTGTCGCTCATTCATTTTCAAAAAACTGTTTATGGAATTATTTCACAAGATGATTTCCGGATCATTAGGCATACCGGAAAGACAAATCGCCAGCACCCTTCATCTTTTGGGTGAAGGTGCCACTATACCATTCATCAGCCGTTACCGTAAAGAAGCTACGGGTGGACTGGATGAAGTTCAAATAGAGCAGATCAAGGAGCGACACGATAAGCTGTGCGATATAGCCAAACGCAAGGAAACGATTCTCGGTACTATCACCGAACAAGGTAAACTGACCGCCGAGCTCGAGAAGCGCATCAACGACACCTGGAACCCTACGGAACTGGAAGATATCTATCTCCCCTACAAACCCAAACGGAAAACCCGTGCGGAAGCCGCCCGCCAAAAAGGACTCGAACCGCTTGCCACAATCCTCTTGCTACAACGGGAGAATAATCTTGCCGTCCGCGCCTCCTCCTTCGTCAAAGGTGACGTGAAAGACATAGACGATGCCCTAAAAGGTGCCCGTGACATCATCGCCGAACAAGTGAACGAAGACGAACATGCCCGCAACGCAGTGCGTAACCAGTTCGGACGACAGGCGGAGATCATCGCCAAAGTAGTGAAAGGCAAAGAGGATGAAGCTGCCAAATACCGGGATTACTTCGACTTCTCCGAGCCTCTGAAACGCTGCACCTCCCACCGTTTGCTGGCTATCCGCCGTGCAGAATCGGAAGGACTGTTGAAAGTCTCTATCACTCCGGATGATGAGACGTGTATCGAACGTTTGGAACGCCAATTCGTACGAGGCAATAACGAATGCAGCCATCAGGTAAGCGAAGCCACTGCCGATGCCTACAAACGTCTGCTCAAACCCTCCATTGAAACGGAATTTGCCGCCCAATCCAAAGAAAAAGCAGACGAAGAAGCCATACGCGTGTTCACGGAAAACCTCCGCCAGCTACTGCTTGCCGCTCCATTGGGACAGAAACGGGTGCTCGCAATTGATCCCGGATTCCGTACCGGATGCAAAGTAGTTTGCCTAGACGCACAAGGTAACCTGATACATAATGAAAATATCTATCCGCATCCCCCGGTCAACAAACCCGGCGAAGCCGCTTCCAAACTCCGCAAGATGATAGAAGCCTATCAGATAGAAGCAATCTCTATCGGCAACGGAACGGCCAGCCGCGAGACGGAAGACTTTATCAACCGTCAGACGTTTGACCGCCAAATTCCCGTATTCATGGTCAGTGAACAAGGAGCTTCTATCTATTCAGCTTCCAAGATCGCTCGCGATGAGTTTCCCGACTATGACGTTACAGTACGGGGAGCAGTCTCTATCGGCCGCCGTCTCATGGACCCATTGGCGGAACTGGTTAAAATCGATCCCAAATCTATCGGCGTAGGTCAATACCAACACGATGTGGACCAGACAAAGCTAAAGAAAGCACTCGACCAGACAGTAGAAAACTGTGTCAACCTCGTTGGTGTCAACCTGAACACAGCCAGTAGCCATTTGTTGACGTATATCTCCGGCCTGGGACCTCAACTGGCACAGAACATCGTAAACTATCGTGTAGAAAACGGAGCCTTCAACTCACGGAAAGAACTGATGAAAGTCCCACGCATGGGTGCCAAAGCCTTTGAGCAATGTGCCGGCTTTCTCCGTATCCCCGGAGCCAAAAATCCGTTGGACAACACTGCCGTACATCCGGAAAGCTACCACATCGTAGAGCAAATGGCCAAAGACCTGAAATGTACCGTCGACGAACTGATAGCTAACAAGGAACTCCGGCAGAAAATCAATATCTCCGACTATCTCACTCCCACCGTCGGACTGCCTACCTTACAGGACATCCTACAAGAACTCGACAAACCGGGACGTGACCCTCGTAAAACCATTAAGGTATTCGAATTTGATAAGAACGTACGTACGATCAACGACTTGCGCGAAGGAATGATACTTCCGGGCATTGTAGGCAACATCACTAATTTCGGTGCCTTCGTCGATATAGGTATCAAGGAGAATGGCCTTGTACACCTCTCCCAACTGGCCGAACGATATATTTCCGACCCTACGGAAATCGTATCCATTCACCAGCAAGTTATGGTCAAGATTATCAATGTGGATACCGACCGCAAACGAATCCAACTTAGCATGATTGGGGTACCGCAAGACTGATCGCCTCTCTCTTTTCCCCCCACCAAACAATCAGAATCGTCAATACAATCATAAGTACTGTGCAAATGAGCGAGCCTTCAAACCCGAAGGCTCCGCCATTCAGTACATTGTCCTTGGGCAGATGCAAAGTCAGCATAGAAGATATGAAATTGTTACCACTCACTTCGTAGCCCAACACCGGTCCCTGAATCCAGTTCCAGAAAAGATGAAGGGAGATAGGGAAACAAAGATTCTTTGTATACAAGTAAGAAGCTCCCAGCAGCATGCCAGCAAGTAGCAGATTGAGCATAGGCAAGAAATCTATTTCCGGATTGAAGATATGTAACAAGGCAAACAATGCTGATGATATAAATAGTGACAGGAATTTATTCATACGTGTATGAAGCAGACGTCCGAGAATATAGCCGCGCATCAGAATCTCTTCAAACAACGCCACCAACAGAAAAAAGACCCACGAACCGAGCAAATTCACCGGTTCAAACTTAAAACCGGTCACTTCTATTTCTCCCAAAAGCAGAGACAGTCCGAAGCCAACCAGATAAAACAGAACAGCTATCAGCAATCCGTACCACAATCCTCGCGCATGTCCTTTGACAGACAAGCCCAAGTCTGAGAACGGACGCCGTTCAAAACGAAGCATGATAACAGCAGAAGTCAAAGCGGCCAAAAGCATACCCGTCTCTTGCAGAATATACCCCACTATTCCGGGGTGACGGGCCTCCACTCCAAGAACCAATGAAAGGAATCCTTGTATCAATGCACTATACAACAACATAAACACAAAAAACACCACTATAAACAGCAAAATACACGCCCATATAGGAAGTCCCTTCAGTTCTTTTTTATCCACAATGTTTTCTGCCTCCATTTTTACAATTTGTTAATCCGGCTACAAAATTAGATATAAAACATAAAAAAACACTATCTCTTACCTATTTTTCCTATATTTGCCTGAACAAATCTGCAAAATTATGAAAATTAAACTACTATTGATTAGTTTCATATTGGCTGCCAATGCATTAGGAGCAGTCGCCCAAGTGAGCAAGACTTATTTTGTAAGTAAACCCGGAACGCTGATTTCCATGATGACGGAGGATGAGGCCAACAGTATCACCCACCTCACTTTGACCGGTAAAATAAATGCCGAGGACTTCAGACATCTGCGTGATGAATTTCCCAACCTGAAAGTATTGGACATTTCGAATGCAGACATCAAGATGTACACCGGGAAAGCCGGTACCTATCCCAACGGAAAACTTTGCGTTTATATGCCGAACTTCATCCCTACTTACGCTTTCTCGAACATCGTAGACGGAGTGACTAAAGGTAAAGCCACCCTGGAGAAAATAATTCTCTCCGAGAAAATCAAGAACATCGAAGACGCCGCCTTCAAAGGGTGCGAGAACCTGAAAATCTGCCAGATCCGGAAAAAGACAGCTCCTAACCTGTTGCCGGAGGCATTGGCGGACAGCATTACCGCTATTTTCGTTCCGCTGGGCAGCAGCGATGAATACCGTTATAAGAATAGGTGGGAAAAGTTTGCTTTCATAGAGGGAGAACCGGTAGAAACCACTTTGCAAGTGGGAGCAATGGGCAAACTGGAAGAAGAAATCCTGAAATCCGGTCTGCAACCCAGAGACATCAACTTCCTCACCATAGAAGGCAAACTGGACAACGCCGACTTCAAACTTATCCGCGACTATATGCCGAACCTTGTTTCAGTGGATATTTCCAGAACAAACGCAACAGCTATCCCTGACTTTACTTTCTCACAAAAAAAATATTTATTGAGAATGAAATTACCTCATAATCTCAAATCGATCGGACAGCGTGTATTCAGTAACTGCGGACGTCTTTGCGGTACACTCGAACTTCCGGCCAGCGTGACTGCTATCGAGTTCGGCGCATTTATGGGATGTGACAATCTCCGCTATGTATTGGCTACGGGAAATAAGATCACAACATTGGGCGATAACCTGTTTGGAGACGGGGTGCCGAGTAAGTTGATTTATAAGAAATAAGTAAAGGAATAACCTTGATATATAGAGTATAGCCCTATATCAGAATAAGACAACGGTTATAAACTAAGTCCGAGTTAACACATTTCTACCCCTCGTATTTAATAAATCAATCTTTGTTGTTGCATAATTCTATTCGTCTGACAACAGTCAGACGAATAAAGTTATGTATAGCGAATGCTAATTCATAGTAGCTCCAAAGTTACTTGAATGACAAATTATCCCTAAAAAAGAGAGCGTATCAAAAACTAATGTCTTGATACGCTCTCTTTTTTATTATCAGTAATGTCCGGAGTCTTACTTATCTCCGTACATCTTCGCTCTCAATTCTTTAATGTGGTCTGACGTGATATATTCGTCGTATTCCATCATCTTGTCAATGATACCGTTCGGCGTCAGTTCGATGATACGGTTGGCAACGGTCTGAATAAATTCGTGGTCATGAGACGAAAACAGGATGTTTCCTCTATACGTTTTCAGGTTGTTGTTGAATGCCTGGATAGATTCCAAATCCAAGTGGTTGGTAGGAGTATCCAGAATGAGGCAGTTTGCCCCCCTGAGCTGCATACGGGCAATCATACAACGCATTTTTTCACCTCCGGAAAGTACGCTCACTTTCTTCAGTACTTCCTCACCGGAGAACAGCATACGCCCGAGAAAACTCTTCATATACACTTCGTTTCCTTCGCCAAACTGGCTCAACCAGTCCACCAAGTTCAGGTCCGTATTGAAGAAGTTGGTATTGTCCAAAGGCAAGTAAGCGGTGGTGATAGTCACCCCCCAGTTGAAGGTTCCCGAATCCGGTTTTATATTTCCGTTGATGATTTCAAAAAGTGCAGTCATGGCACGCGGGTTGCGTGACAGGAATACAATTTTGTCTCCCTTTTCTACATTGAAGTTGACATCGTTGAAAAGCACTACGCCTTCTTCCGTCTTCTTGCTCAATCCGGCAACTTCGAGAATCTGATTGCCCGGCTCGCGTTCGGGAGTGAAGATAATACCCGGATACTTGCGTGAAGAAGGTTTAATTTCTTCTACATTCAGTTTTTCCAGCATTTTCTTGCGGCTGGTGGTCTGCTTACTCTTCGCTACGTTGGCACTAAAACGGCGGATAAATTCTTCGAGCTCTTTCTTCTTCTCCTCAGCCTTCGCCTTCTGGTTCTGCTGCTGACGGAGGGCCAACTGGCTGGATTCGTACCAGAAACTGTAGTTACCGGCAAACATATTGATCTTTCCATAGTCAATATCGACTGTATGCGTACAGACGGAGTCGAGGAAGTGACGGTCGTGGCTCACAACAAGCACCGTATGTTCGAAGTTGGAAAGATATTCTTCCAGCCATGTCACTGTCTCCATATCCAAATCATTGGTAGGTTCGTCGAGAAGGAGGTTATCAGGATTTCCGTACAATGCCTGCGCTAGCATGACACGTACTTTCTCTTTACCACTCAATTCGCCCATCAGTGTGTAGTGCTTATCTTCTTTGATTCCCAAACCGCTCAACAACATGGCTGCGTCACTCTCGGCATTCCAGCCGTCCAGTTCAGCGAACCGTTCTTCCAGTTCGGACACTTTCAGTCCATCTTCGTCTGTAAAGTCTTCTTTAGCATAGAGTTCTTCGCGCTGTTTCATGATATCCCACAACACGGTATGCCCCATCATTACGGTATCCATAACGGTAAAAGCATCCCATTTGAAGTGGTCTTGACTCAACACGGAGAGACGCTCGCCCGGTCCCAGAGCAATCGAACCGGTAGTCGGATCCAAATCTCCGTAAATCGTACGGAGGAATGTAGATTTTCCCGCACCGTTTGCGCCGATAATACCATAGCAGTTACCACTCGTAAATTTCAGGTTTACGTCATTAAACAACACTCTTTTACCAAACTGTACCGAAACGTTTGAAACTGTAATCATCTTACCTATTTACTATTTAACTATTTACACTTTTCAATTTGAGTGTGCAAAGGTAGACATTTAAAATGAATAATGAACTATCCCGTATGTGCCAATCTGACATAAAAGTATTACCTTTGCAGAGTTTTTTGGCAAAAACACCAACTTGGCAAAGTTTTTGCATGTGATTTTGATATTATGAATAAAAAACAGAAATAGATATGGACCCTAAAGAAAAAAAAGTGAAGGAAGAAGAACTCAACGTTGAGGAAACTCTGAATAACGCGGAAGAACAACCGCAGGACGAACAAGCGGAAAATGCCGCCCCGATGACTCACGAGGAGGAATTGGAAAAGGAACTGGAGACGGCTCAGGAGACCATTGAGGAGCAGAAGGATAAATATTTGCGTCTCTCCGCCGAGTTCGACAATTACCGGAAACGCACTATGAAGGAGAAAGCGGAACTGATCCTGAACGGTGGCGAAAAGAGCCTTAGCAGTATTCTTCCGGTGGTGGATGATTTCGAACGTGCCATCAAAACGATGGAAACGGCTACGGATGTCCAAGCTGTGAAAGAAGGTGTCGAACTGATTTATAATAAATTCATGGCTACCCTGGCACAAAACGGTGTGAAGGTGATCGAAACGAAAGACCAACCGCTGAATACTGATTACCACGAGGCTATCGCCGTAATTCCCGCACCGTCGGAAGCACAGAAAGGTAAAATTCTGGATTGCGTACAGACGGGATATACATTGAACGATAAAGTACTCCGTCACGCCAAAGTGGTAGTTGGAGAATAAGAAGAACTTGAATCAATAAAAGCATGGCAGAGAAAAGAGACTATTATGAAGTACTGGAGGTAACGAAGACAGCCACAGTAGAAGAAATTAAAAAAGCCTACCGCAAGAAAGCGATTCAATATCACCCCGACAAGAATCCGGGTGACAAGGAGGCAGAAGAAAAGTTCAAGGAAGCGGCCGAGGCGTATGATGTATTAAGTAACCCGGATAAGCGCTCGCGTTACGACCAGTTCGGCCACGCAGGAGTGAGCGGTGCGGCAGGTAACGGTGGTCCGTTCGGCGGTTTCGGTGGCGAAGGTATGTCTATGGATGATATTTTCTCCATGTTCGGTGACATCTTCGGAGGTCGCGGAGGAGGATTCGGTGGTTTCAGCGGATTCGGCGGCGGTGGAGGTTCGCAGCAGCGACGGTATCGCGGAAGTGACCTGCGCGTAAAGGTGAAACTGACGTTGAAAGAAATCTCTACCGGAGTGGAGAAAAAGTTCAAGCTCAAGAAATATGTGCCGTGTGACCAGTGCCACGGTAGTGGTGCCGAAGGGGACGGCGGTTCGGAAACGTGTCCAACTTGTAAAGGTAGTGGTACGGTGATCCGTAACCAGCAGACTATTTTAGGGACGATGCAAACGCGTGCCACCTGCTCTACTTGTAACGGTGAGGGTAAAATCATCAAGAACAAGTGTAAGAAGTGTAGTGGCGATGGAATCGTTTACGGTGAGGAAGTAGTGACAGTGCAGATACCTGCCGGAGTGGCAGAAGGCATGCAACTTTCTATGAGTGGCAAAGGAAATGCCGGCAAGCATAACGGCGTGCCGGGAGATTTACTGATTCTCGTAGAAGAAGAACCGCATCCAGACTTGATTCGTGACGAGAATGATCTGATTTATAACTTGTTGTTGAGTTTTCCCACTGCCGCTTTGGGCGGGGCTGTGGAGATCCCGACCATCGACGGAAAGGTGAAGGTAAAGATTGACTCAGGTACTCAACCGGGAAAGGTACTTCGTCTACGCGGTAAAGGATTGCCGAACGTGAATGGATACGGAACAGGGGATTTGCTCGTGAATGTCAGTATCTATGTGCCGGAAGCTCTCAACAAGGAGGAAAAGAGTGCGCTTGAAAAAATGGAAGATTCGGATAATTTCAAGCCGAGTACGTCAGTGAAGGAAAAGATCTTCAAGAAGTTCAAAAGTTTCTTCGATTAAGACTTACATAAAAATTTCTTCCTATTAATAATTAAACGCTCCATGAATGCCTGGTGACACATGGAGCGTTTGTTATTTAAAACCCACTCAATACCCCGGATTCTGTACTAGCTTTGTATTCATCACCCGTATTTTCTCGGGAATAGGGAATACGGTAGTATAACCGGTTTCCTCGTTTGGTAATTGAGGACGGCTGTTGTATGCACGAGTAAACATTCCGAAGCGGATAAGGTCCTGACGCCTCCAACCCTCCCAAGCCAATTCAAGCTGGCGTTCGGAAAGTATATTCTCCAAAGTAGCGGGACGGCGAGCGGCCTTCACCCGGCTCCGGACTTGATTTAACTCGACGTCTCCGTTTGCACCGTTGCGTACTTTAGCTTCGCTCTTCATCAGTAAAGCGTCCGCGTAGCGGAACAGGACAATGTCATTCTCCATTAATTTTCCGTCTTTTGTGGCGGTGGGGTCTACTTCATACTTTTTCATACGGGCACCTGCCGTTTGCTCATACGGGGTGTCGGTGATATCCAATGCTACTTCCCAAGGGAGATATACCAAGACAGTACCGTCGTCCAGCTTGATAATGTCTCCTTTCAAGTCATACATTTCTCCTGCAAAATAACAGATGTCGAAGCGAGGGTCTTGGGCAGCTGTCCCATAACCGAAAGTTTCGAGTGTTTCAATCGTTGCACTGGGACCATTCTCACCGCTTAGCCCGTAAGCTTTGGCATGGTTGTAATGACGGGAACGAAAAAGGTATTGCATCTGATTGGTATACAATGTTTTATTCATCGGGATCGTGAATATATTCTCTACGGACGGTTCATTGAAGATAGAGAAGTTAGTCTCGTATTCCGGTTCCAGTTTATAATTCATAACTTTCAGTTGGTCGCAGTAGTATATGACCGTCTCCCAGGCATTGAGTTCATTACCGTCTACCATGAACTTGATATTTTTTCCGTCGGGACGTTCGTTGTCCGTCCAGTCGTTATCGGTATAAACTTCGGCATTCAGTGCCAGTTTTGCCAACAAGAAAGTAACCACCGGACGAGTGATACGCCCATAATAAGGCCCGGACTGATTGCTGTGTACCTCCGAAAGTAATGGAGCCACTTCCTGTAATTCCTTGAATATAAATTCGAATACTGTCTTCCGCTCGCTTTGAACGACGTCTTTCATCGCAGGAGAAGAAGACTGCACCAAAGGCACACGGCCAAACAAATCCAGCAGATAATAGTAGTACATCGCACGCATAGCACGCACTTCCGCTCGATAAGCCGGGAGTTCCGCATCAGAATGGTTTTCTGCGAATTTGTCGATTCGTTCGAGCGACTTATTACTAAGCATTACGACTTTATAAAGATACTCCCATGTAGCTTGAATGGCATCATTCTCAATACCCCAATCATGGAGAAATAATCCCTGCCAAAAGCCACCGTCGTACCAGTCGCCACCGCGCGTAGGGATAATAGCTTCATCAGTAGTGAAAGTATTGAGGTCATAGACACCTCTGCCCGTTCCCTGCAATCCCTGGCTGTCGCTGTAACCGCCCACATAAGTATAGAGCGAAGCAACAGCATTGAGATAGACTTCCGAAATGGAATTACACACATCATCTTCGGGCAACTTATCTTTCGGATTTTCTTCCAGAAATTTATCGCAGGAAAACAGGAACGTACACGTAGCAAGCACCAAACTAATCTTTTTCAAATATTCTTTCATCTTCTCATCCTCCGTTAAAAGTTAATACTCAATCCCAATGTATAGATACGTGCCAACGGGTAGTTACGTTTATCATCCACCCCCAAAGTAGAGTTTACCGTAGAACTGTTAATCATCGGTGATAGCCCTGAATAGCCGGAAATCGTCGCCAGGTTGTTGACCGTGAAGGCAAGACGCAAAGAACGGACGTACTTCTTGAGTTTCTGCACCTTCTCGATTGGTACATTCCAACCAAGCGTCACGTAGTCAAAGTTTACGTAATTGCCTTTTTCCAGCCAATAGTCAGTGGCAGTCTGGTCCTTAATGTTCTGCTTCGGCGCGGATTTCATCACATTGTAGTCAGGGAAGATATTCATGTTCATATACGTCAGTGATGTTCCGTTATAGATTTTATGGCCGAAAGCTCCGTTGATCTGCACCGAAAGATCGAAGCGTTTGTAACGGAAGCTGATGTTCGAACCCAGAATTGTTTTGGGCACGGCTTGCCCTGCCACATAACGGTCTTCGCCGTCTTCAAGATTGACACCACCACCGTTCAAGTCCGCAATACCATAGGTGTATCCACCGTTCCCGTCGGACACCAGTCCGGTGCTATGAGGCAAATAAAAAACACCTAACGGTTGACCGACCATTTGATAGACGATGTGGTTGTAGCCACCGTGGAAGCCGGCTCCGTCGAGACTGGCAAGGCTCTTGTATTCAGGCGCGGAAATCATTTCGCCGTTGTACATTCCGCTTAATGAGAGAAGTTTGTTGCGTTGGAAGGTGACATTGGCATTAATGTTCAATTCCATATCTTTTGTTTTCAGAGGAGTGATACCAATAGCTATTTCCGTACCCCAGTTACGCATGGAGCCGATATTAGCCAGTAAAGTGTTGTAAGTGAAAGGCGGTACACTCACATTATACAGATAAAGCATATCCGTTGTTCGGGAATTGTAGTAGTTAGCGGAAAGTAACAGACGGTTACCAAACAAAGCTACGTCAAAACCTGTATTGAAAGTGTGTTTCACTTCCCACTTCAAGTCGGGGTTCGTATTCCTCAAATCACCCAATGAGACAACGGCAGAGTTGCCTACCGGAACAACTCCGTTCGGCTTTACTAGATTCAGTGTAGTATACGAGTCAATTCCACTCTGGTTACCCGCCAGACCGTAACCGATACGAAATTTCAAATTATCAACCACTGGCAAACGTTTCATAAACTTTTCCTCACTGACTACCCATGCGGCAGATATGGAGGGAAAGAAGCCCCACTTATGATTTGCTCCAAACTTGGAGGAAGCGTCCGTACGGGCATTCAGCGTCAGGACATAACGATCGGCATACGTATAGTTGAAACGTCCCATAAAAGATGCGAGACGGGGTTGTTCGTAGTACGAATTTGTCCCCTCCCACAGACGGACTGCACCGGCTTGCAAATTGTTGTAGCCGAACTTATCCGTGCTGAAATTGCTGACTGTGGTATAATATCCCGTGTACGTCTCTTTCTGGAGTTCGGCTAATGCCAGGACGTCGAAGAAGTGCTTTTTCCAGCCTTTTTTATAAGTCAGCATCATATTTCCGAGGAGAGACTCCATTTTCTTTGTTCCTTTATAAGCCTGCCCGTTCGCCCAAACAGAGGTGGGGAGATATTGCGAATTTTCAACTATATTATAGGTATAGGCACCGAACAGTACCAATTTCAATTCTTTCATCAAATTGAAGGTAAAACGGGCGTGTGTACTGATATGCGAAGTAGCGTCGTCATCGTCCACCTGCATCCATGCCAACGGGTTTGTTATCTGACTGGCGGTAGTGATGCCGTCCCACGAGTTAGTAACGGGATCTTTATGGTTAGGATACGTCGGGTTAAAGGTTGCCGCCGAATAGAAGGTTTTCTGATAGTCAACCAGATTATGATTTTTCAGGATAGAACCGAACATCCCCAGTTCGCAGTCGAAGAAGCCATCGAACATCTTTTGGTTCATGTTCATATTGGAAGTGAAATTCTTCATATCTTCATTCAAAATCACCCCCTGACGATCCATAAAACCAAGTGATACACGGTAGCTCGACGTGCTGGAGCCTCCATAGAAAGCGACGTGATGATTCTGTTGCAGACCTGTCTGTTGTATTTCTTTCTGGAAGTTAGTATTATTACCTTTATCTAAAATAGAGATACCGCGTTCGGAAGCTACGCTACGGAACTCGTCTCCCGACAACATTTTAAGATTCTTGTAGACAGTAGAAATGCCGAAACTACCGTTGTAGGCTACCTGCGTCCTACCCTGCATTCCTTTTTTAGTGGTGACTTCAATCACACCGGAAGCACCACGTGAACCGTATTGTGCCGTTTCGGAAGCATCTTTCAGAATCGTGAAACTTTCGATATCTGTGGGGTAAATGGAAGTCAGCATACTAAGGTCGCCAAACACTCCATCGACAATAATCAGAGGATCGTTACCACTAGTCAGTGAAGTGGTTCCACGCAGGCGCACTGCATCCAGAGCTGCGGGTCCATTCGTACCCCGTTGAATAGTCAAACCCGGTACCCTACCCCGAATCGCTTCCAAAGGATTGGTTACCTGGTCTTTGTTCATTTGTTTCTCCGTAATTTTCTCCACAGAACCGGAGAGAGTTTTCAGACTTCCGGTAGCATAGCCTATCGTTATCAAGGAATCCAAGTCCAGAGGAATGACAGGAATCTTCTGTGCAAATGTATTTCCGCACGAAACTACCAGAAGAAAGCTAAGAAAAGTTAGTTTACCGTGTTGTCGTATCATAACTATCAGTTTTTAAGGTAATAATACAAATATAACAAAAAAAGAAGGAATCTGGTTGAGTAGATTCCTTCTTTTATTGATATTAATAGCCGCAATATGACTCTTTTTTTCGAGTTTTACCGAGGGATTTGCTTACTTCACTATGATTTCATCAGTAAATATCCAGCCACCCAGTTCTTTGCCGGCACGCGCCTGATAACGTACATAGCGTCCCTTGACGGTTCCTTCCCACGAAACATCGGAAAACTTGATTGCTTCTTCCTTGTTAACAACAAAGTCCTGATGCTTCAGTTCCGTAAAATTGACTCCGTCATCGGAAACTGAAATAACCACAGACGCAGGCAAGAATACTTCAGCTCCCACTACCTGCATGAAAGCTGCTGTGACTGAATGAATAGTGGTCTCGTTTTCCATATCAACGGTTACATCGAGGCGGTTCTTCGAGATAAATCCCTGCCATGCACCGTCACCGTAAGTCCAGTCGCCACGGATACCGTCGGTCAAAGTCACATCACCTTGTGCTGCATAAGAGGAGTTGTAAGGAGCGTTATAGATCACTTTCTTTCCCAATGCCAGATGCGTAAGGGGTTGTAAAGATTCCGGCCGACTTCCGATCTCACTCTTCAAATCGAAAGTGTGATAGCCTTTCGCCTGCAAATCCGTTACCGCTTTCAGGGCACGTGCATGGAAGTCCGGCCATGACTTACGTTCCGGAGCCGACCAGGCAACTTCCGCCAATGCCAGCGTACGTGGATATAGCATATATTCCACGTGTTCGGGAGTCGGGACATATTCAGTAAAGAGATTAACTTGCGCACCATACACAAGTTTCGCTTGTTCCGCCGACAATGAAGTAGAAACCGGATTGTAAGAATAGACTTTTTTCAATGGCAAGTATCCACCAATCGCTTCCGGCTGAGAGTACGGAGCGTCCTGATAACTATCCAGATAACAGTAGCCACCCGGCGTCATGATAGCCCGGTGTCCGGAAGTTACAGCTGTAATACCGCCTTCTTCTCCCCGCCATGACATTACAGTCGCGTTAGGAGCCAGTCCTCCTTTCAATATCTCGTCCCAGCCGAGCAGACGTCGACCATGATCGTTCAGGAACTTCTCAATACGATGAATCAGATAACTTTGCAGTTCGTCCACGTGAGAGAGATGTTCGTCTTTCATTCTCTTTTGGCATTTCGGGCAAGTTTTCCACGCTGCCATACCGGCTTCGTCACCTCCTATGTGAATGTATTCGGAAGGGAAAAGCGCCATGACCTCGGTCAGCACATTTTCCAAAAAGGTGAACGTTTCTTCGTTTCCGATACAGAAGTCCGCGTTCTTGTAAGGCTCACCCGCGCAAGAGAGTTGCGGATAAGCTGCCAGCACTTCTTCCGAGTGGGCAGGCATTTCAATCTCCGGAATAATCGTGATGAAATGCTGACGAGCATATTCTACGATTTCGCGAATATCATCCTGTGTATAGTAACCTCCGGAAGCTCCAGGCTCGTCGAAACGGAGGTACTTACGTCCGCCGTTCCACCACGTCTTCCAATTGGCGTCAGTACGCCAGGCTGCAAATTCTGTAAGCAAAGGATATTTCTTGATTTCAATTCGCCAGCCTGCCGCATCTGTAAGGTGCAGATGCAGGCGGTTGATCTTATAGAATGCCAATGCGTCTATCTGTTTCTTCACAAATTCTTTAGAAAAGAAATGACGGGATACATCCAGCATTAAGCCGCGATAAGCGAAACGAGGACTATCCTGCACTTCAACAGAAGCAATGGAATAGCCTGTTCCCGAAGGCTGAGATAATTGCAACAGTGTCTGGATTCCGTAGAACAATCCCGCTCCCGATGTTGCACGGATAAGGATTCGTTCCGGAGTGACGGACAGGGTATAACTTTCGGGAGAAGGCAACTGTTCGCTCTTTTCGGTTATCAACAGAGAAAGTACGTTCTGCGTATCTTTTTTCTTTCCTTTCTTTAGATGAACCGGTAATGCTTGCAGATAGCTTTCCAGAAGTCGAGCTTCTCCACCTTGAATGTTTGTATAAAGTTTTGTTTTCTCTGAGAGTAAAAAAGAGCCCGTACCCTGCTCTATTTTCAGAGGGACAGGGATTACGGACTGTGCATGAAGAGGATGTGCCGCAAAGCACATCCCCAATACCCATAAGAAAAGACAAACTTTAGTGCATCTATTTCTTATATTCATTAATCTACTGTGATTTCATCTACAAACAAGAAAGCAGGATTTCCTTTGCCTCCATGCCATTCCGGTATTTTACTTTCAGACAAGGCAACCACCTTTACATACTGAGTTTTCACCGGAGTGAATGACAATTTATGTTCGTAGATACCATTCTTATCACTTTGTTCCATAGCAGGGTATTCTTCGGAAGCTACTTTGGTAAAGTTCTTACCGTCGTCTGATACTTCTACGGAAAATCCTCTTGCATCAAACACCCAGTCTCCCTTCTCTACGCAAGTAGAAATAGCAACGCTCGAAATCTCGGTAGGTTGCTGAAGGTCGATAGTCATATCCATATCGTTTTTATAGAATGCAATCCAACGACCGGTCTTATAGTTGCCATTTCCTTTCAGTCCGTCTACTAGTGTAGATTCACCTTTAAACATATATTGTTTGTTGACCGGTTGATTAGCTACAATCGGCTTCATGCTGGACTTACTGAAATTGATCTTCTCTGAAATCACACGGCTGTTTCCGGTAGGACGAACAGCGATAGCGGAGAAGTCTGCATTTTCCTTGATTTTCAGGACACCTTCATAAAGCGGAGAAGCGGCAGTAGGTTCCGTACCGTCCAATGTATAGTGGATAGGGGCATTGTCAATGGTAGACAACGTGATGTCCAATGTACCGTCTGCCGGGTTCGGCGTATATTCGGCTGTTACGTTAAACACATGTTTTGCATAATTGTATCCTTCTGCATCATACCACTTAATCAGTTGCGGCAAACGAGACAGGAAGTCTTCATAGTTCTTCTTGTCGGGAGTAGACCACTGGATTTCACACAATGCAGCCCAACGAGGCAATACCATATATTGCGCATGAGAGAAAGTAGGAATATATTCAGTCCAGAGATTAGCTTGCACACCCTTAATATATTTTTGTTCTTCCGGAGTAAGGGAAGTCGGCATCGGTTCGTAGCTATATACTCTTTCAAGCGGCAGATAACCACCAATTCCGAGAGGTTCGTTTTCCGTATCTTTCGTCTGATAATAGTCGAAATACAAATAGGTATTCGGTGTCATAATCACATCGTGTTTCTGTTTGGCAGCTTCGATACCACCTCTTTCTCCACGCCATGACATTACAGTCGCGTTAGGAGCCAGTCCGCCTTCGAGAATTTCATCCCAACCAATAATCTGACGTCCGTGGTCGTTCAGGAATTTCTCAATGTGATTGATTACGAAACTCTGCAAACGTTCTTCCTTACTATGTTTATCATCCGATTTTAACCCCAATGCCTTGATACGTGCCTGACATTTCGGGCATTTCTCCCAGCGTACTTTCGGGCATTCGTCACCACCCACATGGATATATTCTGACGGGAAGATCTCAATCAATTCAGCATATACGTCTTCGAGGAATTTCAATACCTGATCGTTTCCGGCACAAAGCACATCTTCAGATACACCCCATTGTCTCCAAACTTCATACGGACCGCCAGTACAACCTAATTCGGGATAAGCGGCAAGAGCAGCCTGCATATGTCCCGGAAGGTCAATCTCGGGGATAACCGTGATATAACGTTCGGCAGCATACGCTACTATTTCCTTAGCCTCTTCCTGCGTATAGAAACCACCATAAGGTTTGCCGTCATATTCACCGGAGTTACGTCCGATAACTGTTTCCGTTCTCTTAGAACCTATTTCCGTCAGTTTCGGGTATTTCTTGATTTCCAGACGCCAACCTTGGTCTTCAGTAATATGCCAATGGAAACGATTCATATTATGCAAAGCCATCATATCAATATAAGTCTTCACTTCATCTACAGTAAAGAAATGACGACTCGTATCAAAATGTGCGCCACGATAAGCGAAACGGGGAGCATCCTTTATCTCTACTGCAGGCAAAGCAATCTCCGCACCTATTGCGACAGGCAATGACTTACGCAATGATTGAATTCCGTAAAATACTCCGGCCTCTGTAGGAGCAGTGATTGTAATTCCGTCACCGGTAACTTTCAATTGGTAAGATTCCGGATTTTCGGATTCTGTCCCAAGTGCCAATACAATTGCATTCTCTCCTTCTGTCCCGGCTTCGATAACAAAATCTTTTCCGGTAGCTGTTTTCAAGTAGTCTGCCAGAAATTTCGCGTTACGTTGCATATTCTCATTACCTTCCGGATAGAGAATCTTCACACTACTCTTCAGAATGAAGGGGTTTCCCGAGGCTGTTACAATTTCCTGAGGCATGGGAATAATCTGGTAATCAGCTTCTTGCTGAGCCGATTGACAAGAGGCAAAAAGCCCTGCTACCGCCAGACATCCCGTTAATTTTAAGAGTTGTTTCATAAACTAAAAAATTAGGTGTTAAGTTATTAATAGAATTATTTAATTATAGGTCTCACGAATATGCTTCACAGTCAGAGGCAGTTCCTCCCCTTTCTTTATTTGAGGAGAAGTAATGAGAATCGTTTTACGTTCTCCGGGCAGAAGATCGAAAAAGTTGTCACTAAAACGGGCACCCTGTAATGGAACTTCGATAAAGACGTCTTTTGCCAAAACAGGAGAAAGAAGTGTCAGTTCGCATTCGCCATCTGTCTGCTTCATTTTATAGGAAATAGTCGTTTCGGGCAAAAGCAGGTCTTTGGTCTTTGCAAAGAAATAAACCGTTTCATCTACCACATGTCCGGATTTGTCTTTCAAGGTAAGCAGCATGAAGCAGTGGAGGAGTTCTTCCGAAAGCGGGCGTTTTGTCGAAGACAGTAAGACGTCAAGTTTTGTCCGATATACACATTGAGAGGTATTTGCAGGAACCGACAAAGATTTCAATAGCATCGGTTTACTGATCTTTTTTCCCTCAAAGTCTATGACTTTCATTTCTAATGTCATTTTCTCCAACGTATCAAGGCGATCGGAAAGAAGGTAGACACATAAGCTGTCATTCCGCTGAATAGGGTTGATATGAATAGGAGCAAAAGCACGTTTCGCCTGATAATGCAAAGCTTTCCAGTTACCATAATAGTCGATACTCGACCATGAAACGACGGGCCAGCTATCGTTCAACTGCCAGTATAGAGTACCCATGCAATAAGGACGGTTACGACGGTGAGCTTCCAAGCCATGACGCATTCCCTGGCCTTGCAAAACCAGTCCGACATATACAAAGTCCTCAAATTTCTCAGGTACGATATAGTCACGTTCCATGTAAGTACGGATCAAAGCATTGCCAATACTACTCTTTTGGTGGGCATTCATCACTTCCGATTCGATTTGATAATCTTCAGGAGCTGCGAATGTAGCAATAGTTTTCATCTCAGGGAAGGATTGGAAACCAAATTCGCTCATGAAACGTGGCAAGTCGGTATCCAATGATTCAAAAGGTTTCTGTCCGTACCAAACACCCCAATTATGGCTATCGCCTATTCCCCATGATTCGGGACGTCCCCAGTTGGCTAGATAAGGGGAGCTATGGATATAAAAGCGGTCAGCATCGAGTTCTTTCACCTTGGCGGGAAGTAGTTCACGGAAGAGTTTGTCGTAACCGGACATCATTTCCTGATAGATTTCCGGAGTGTATTTTTTCTGATACCCCCAATATTTCAAGGCTTCCAATATCTCATTGTTGCCACACCACATAGCCAGCGAAGGGTGGTTGCGAAGACGGCGGATGTTGTAGCAAGCTTCCTCCTCTACCCGCTTCAAGAATGTAGGGTCAGACGGATAAGGGGTACAAGCGAACATAAAGTCCTGCCAAACCAAGATGCCGTTTTCATCCGCCAAATCATAGAAACGATCGTCTTCATACGTTCCTCCACCCCATATACGGACTACATTCATGTTGGCCTCTTTGATATCACGGAACAATGTCTGATAGCGTTCGGTAGTCACAGAGGGCAATAGAGCGTCCTGTGGTATATAGTTGGCACCTTTGGCGAACATCGGAATGCCATTCACTTCAAAATAGAAAGATTCTCCGTCCGCATCTTTCTCGTTCACCAACCGGACGGTACGTAAACCGATACGGTGGGATTGCTCGGCTACCACTTTACCGTCAAAGACAACTTGAGCAGAAAAATCATACAAAGCCGGTTTGCCCCAACCATTCGGCATCCAGCGTACCGGAGACAGGACTTCGGAAGGGATATGGATAGAGTTGAGTCCGGGTTGCAAAGTGACAGAACGGCTAATTACAGTTTCTTCTCCTTTTTCAAATGAATAATTAATCCGTATTTCTGCTTGAATCGATTGAGGAAGTATATTGTTTATTTCCAGTTCATTAGATAGTTCGGCAGAGTGTTCTGTCAGCGACAGTTGCTTGATATGATAATCATTAATGGAAGCGGCGTCATAAAAACGAATTTTTACCGGACGCCAAATACCACTAGTTACCATACGGATTCCCCAATCCCAACCGTAACTGTAAGGAGCTTTACGGGAGAACACACTCAGATGTTTCTCATGGTGGTCATTATCCGCCGGATAGTTGAATCCGTTGGAGGCATATTGAGGAAGAGTTTGCCGGATAGGTGAATGGAAATATATATGGAGTAAGTTTTCCCCTAGACGAAGTTGTGGCTTTACAGGTAACGAATAACCGACAAACATATTATCGGACTTTAACAGTAAGGAACCGTTGAGATAAACATCTGCATAGGTATCAAGACCTTCAAAGATGAGCTGGGCATCATCCCGCTCCAATTGTTCCATTGTAACGGTAAAAGAAGTGCGGTATTCCCAATCTTCGTTTTCCACCCATTGAATCTTCTGTTCATTCATTCCATAAAAAGGAGAAGGAAGTAATTTGTGGTGAATAAGGTCCTGATGTACTGTACCGGGCACTTCTGCCGTTCGCCATAGTTCTGTTCCTGCTTGAGAAAATTCCCAGCCTGTGTGTAGAAGTACAACTTCTGAATTGTCATTACTCTGTGCATACGCCATGCTACAACAACATAGTAGTCCGCATGCTATCTGAGCCTTTTTTCCTGTCAAATTCAATATCATAGTGGGGGTATTAGATATTAACGGAGTCAAAGATATTACTTTTTTGTCAATTTTCCCCCATTATTCGACCGTTATTTTTATAATTTCCGGAGTACGGACACCGGGCTTCAATTCTCCATTAATATTATAATATGTTTTATCCCACCCCACTAACGCAGCTCCGGCACGCGCTACCAGCGATGTACGGGCAACTTCCTGCCAGATGTCCAGATTGATATTATAGACCAATATACGGTCATTAAACTTATACCATTCTACCGGATGAAGGAGGTAATCTTTTTCAGGACACCGTAGAGCCGCTAGAAATATGTCTTTGTTTACTCCACCTGTACATAATACCAAGCTATCATTTAATGCAACGGCAGCTCCCCCCCCTAAAGATACAACCTCTCCGTCACTTCCTTTCGGAGTAGCTACAGGCATCCATTGCCGAGATACGGAAGAATAACAGTAACCACTTGTGGAAAGTGTTGCCGGTTTTCCTTCCGTAGAAGGAGCAAATCCTCCCCATAAATAGAAACGGTAGTCGTCTCCCCTACGCTGGCCGGCACAAACGGCTTGTGTACGTGCATCTCCGGGATATTCCGGTAACTCATGCCAGCCTACAGAAAGATTAGTTAAATCGAGTCGGAGGAAGGAATTGGATGGCTTTCCGTTTCTATTTCCTCCGGCTATGAATAGTTGTTCCCCAATTAGCGTCCCACACATATTATCTAGAGCATAAGGTAAAGCCGGTAATGTTTCGATGACGACTTTCCCTTTCTTCTTATTTTTCCCATTCTTTTCGCTTTTCTCATCCCAGCGGATTTTATAAACAGAAGTTAGTGCATCCTGACCGTCAGTTCCTCCTATACAGATGATTCCATCCGAACAGGATACAGAAACGCCATAAGCGGCAGAAACGGGAAGTTCTCCAACTTTATTCCAGACAAACACTGTATCTGGATTCATCTCTGCTACATAAATCCCCTGATAGTATTTCTTTTTTCCTCCTTCATCGGCGGGGATTCCGGGAAAATTACAACCTCCTGCCAACAGCAGTTTCCCATTCAGCATTCCTGCATAACAGGCAGAGACTCCTGATTTAAGTCCTTTCTCCGACTTAGGAAATCCCTCCATTCTTTGTAAATGGAGATCGGCAACAAAAGATTCGGGCGCTTCCGCACGAAAAGTTGACGCGGGCAAACCTGCCTCATTCACCAAATTTGCACGTGTGAAAGGTTGCCAGCCATAACGGATATATCGCGGACGTTTCACTTGTTCGCTATATACTTTTATCTGACCGTTTATTATTTCGGCAACTGCGGGATAATAAACGCCGTCTGTCTCGGCAACTTCAAACGTACGCAAAGGACCACCGTCCGAACTCTTCAACCCCTTGCCGTAATCAAAAGTAACATATACGACATCTTCACAAAAATCGGCCCGACAAAATAAGGGTCCGGAAGGCAACACATCATGCATTCCATAAGTTTTATTCAATGCCCAGCGAGCCAAGCGTTCTCCAACCGGTTTTTTATTTCTAGGATGTACATCCAACGAATCACCATAATCACTTGATACTGCCATACCGGTATTCGGAATTTCAGCCATCATTCTACGCTGGCTGTCACGGAACCACGGCCACGAAGGACGAGCTATACTGGAAAGCTGTACATAATAGAATGGCAAATCCTCATTCTTCCAGTTCTTACGCCAACTACCGACTAAGAGTTTAAAGAGCTTCTCATGAGCTTCGCAATTATGAGCGTTTGATTCCCCCTGATACCAGATCACACCTCTGACGGGATATTGCTCCAACGGCCGAATACCGGACTCGTATAAATAACAAGGTTCATAAGGGTGGCGCTGAAACTTCTCCTTCGAGAGTTTAACATTCAATGCAGCTCTTCCACGTACCCAGTCCTGTATAAAGTCATTACGCGTCCAATCTTTTAATATAGCCGGGAATTGATATTCCAACGTATTCCGGTCAATCCATGATTCGGTGGGTGAACCGCCGATAGCATTACAGATCAACCCCACCGGAACCTTCAAGCTATCCCGCAACATCTGACCGAAATAATAAGCGATTGCAGAGAAATGGGCAGCATTGGCAGGAGTACAAATTTCCCATTCGGTCTCCTTATAATATTGAAGATGATTCAAGGAATCGAGAACGGAAGCGTCCCATTGCACTGCGTCCGTGCGCCAGCGCGCTTTCATGTCATACAAACGTAACTGTTCGTCGGCAGCTTGAGGAATGTCTTTTTTGCCGGTAATAGTCTGCCGTAACATAAATTCCATATTCGACTGACCGGAGCATAACCAAACCTCTCCTATCAAGACATTTGTATATTTCAAGATTCTATGAGGGGTAGAAATTGTTAGCGTATAAGGTCCTCCCGCTTTCAACGGTGATAATTTCACGGACCATTTACCGTCCGGTGCAGCCTTTGTAATCCACTGCTGGCGGTCTATGCAAACTGTTACTTGCTCTCCTGCATTGGCTATCCCATGAACCTTCAAAGGAGTATCGCGCTGAAGAATCATATTATCCGTATAAAGCGGAGATAATTTCAAGCCTCCATAATCTCCGGTGATAGCCGAGTAAACTGTTCTCGCCATTATCGCAGCCCCTTCAGCAGCAGGATGAACAGCGTCCGGCAAAAGATAAGGATATGGATAAAGCGGTTCGTGGAAATCGATTAACTGTACCCCGGCATAGCGTGCCACCGTTTCAATAGCCGTTTGTATCTCTCCATGCCAATCACGGGTTCCCGACAAAAAACGGGTATGGCGGTCGGCAATCGGAGTCATTCGTGCAATGATAATCCGTACAGCGGGATTGGCCTCACGGAATGTATCAATCAGCTTCAAATAATCTTTCACAAAAAAATCACGGTAGTTAGGCCAATTGCGAGGGTCGGTATCATTGATACCCAAATGAATGACAACAATATCTCCTGCAAAATCCAATGCTTTCCGATATTCTTCCTGTCGGGTATAAGGGCGATGTCCCTGATTAAGCAGGGTAGCGCCAGGTTTCCCGAAGTTCTCGACTTCATAACGTTCTCCCAGCAGCTTTTGCAACTTCACAGGATAAGATTGTGTTGCACGGTCAGATAATCCTGTACCATAGGTAATACTGTTTCCTACACATGCAACCTTTATCCGTTGCTGGGCAGACAACATCCAACAAACGAACAGACAGACGAATAATAGTAAAATCTTTTTCATTTATTTCTTCCCAATGTAAGGTTTCACAATCTCTACCCATTTCAAGTAACCTTTCCCCAGAAGATGCAAACCATCATTTGTATAGGTAGTGTTCATCTTTCCGGTTTGTTTGTCTATAAAATGGGAGTACAAATCTATATAGGTCGCTCCTTCTTTTTCTGCCAAGCCGACTAACCCTTTATTGATTTCAGGGATAACCTGCCAACGGGAAGTATGTCCCTTGAACATATTGTAATGGTCGGTGACCGGAAGAACACTTTGCAGATATAGCTTTGTTTTAGGCGAATCTGCCTTTATCTTCCTGACAATCATCTCAATACGGGATACAATAGTATCGGCGGGAGTTCCCCTACTCACATCATTAATACCAATCAAAAGAAATATTTTAGCGGGCTTTCCCTTCAGGATAGCATCAAGACGGTCATATACTCCCATACAAATGTCGCCGCTGATTCCACGGTTTTTGACATGTTTGTTCTTGAATAGTTCCGCCCATTCGGCACCGTTTGTGATACTGTTTCCCAGAAAAATAATGTCACTGGAAGTAACAGGCAGTTCTTCAAACAATGTAGCACGCTGGTAGTAAAACGTAGAATATTTGCGTTCTTGTGCGCGGCATAACAAAGACAGGGTCAATATGACCACTAAAAAAAAGATCTTTTTCATGACTATTCTTTTTATTTACTCATTAGCATATCCGTTTTTCATTATAGCATATCTGAGTTTCATTATAACATATTCAAATCTGCTCATAGCATATTTATAAATAGTTCTCTCTCTATAATCGATATGTCACTCTAGTGTTTTATTTGGTGAGTAAATGAGTCCTTCTACCGCTTTCTGTCCGTCAAGAGTAACAAAGACAGTAGTAAACATCCATTTTACTAGCCGGACTTCCGGGCTAACAAACTTCCCTACCGGTAATTTCAAAAGTACTTTATTCCAGCCTTTTTGCAGATGAACTTCCAAAGGCGGGCGTGCCACACAATTTTCGTTGCCCAAAGCTATTTCATTGCTTTTGGTGCGGTGAGTAGCTGTCCAGACAGGCGGTAATATTTCCTGTTCATTTATCCAGATACGGCTTTCCTTATAATCCCATTTTCCCGGCAGAGGAGGAAGATCGGCTTCGGAGCGTCCGTAATTCTGAAATTCAGCCCACAAACCAACGTTTTGTTCTTTCGGCGAATAGACATAGGTGTAGGCGTAGGCCGTATGGTTTTCTTTCGGTTCTTTATAAAATCCGGGAATAAGCGTCCCCCACACGTGGCGTAAATAGATTCCGGCACCAATAGCAGGACGCACATTGTATGTTTTTCCTCCATAGCTGTAACTATCCTGCAAAGTTTCTTCCGGAGGAAAAGCCTTTGCCAGATTTCCTTCGTTCGGGAAAGCATCTGTAATATTCCATTTCACATTTGTCTGACGGACATACGCAAACGGATAACCGTCAAAAGTATGTTCTTTATGCCACAACAAACGACGTTCAAAATCGGCAAAACTTCTGAATAGTTCCGAATGCTCGTCGGTTGGAAGTATTGTTCCGTTCTTATCGAAATATTCCGTCCCACCACCTTTCCAGGCACGTTCCGCCATAGCCAGCATATTAGGATAGAAATTATTTTCGATAATCATCCCCCACTCGGTACTGACTAACCTGTCATTCCAGATAGCCAGGATTGTCCCTGCTAAATCTTCGCTTCCTTGTTCCTTATTATAAATACGACTGTTGTACAATGCTATGATATCACCAAAGGTGTCAAAATGATTCAGATAATGAAAACGTGAGTCAATGGCGGGAATCCCTTTCTGCGCCTTTCCACGATAACTCCAAAGTTGAGTCATGTCAATCTCCCCGGGTTTGTAGTGCCAACCCGGATTCCATGAAATTACTTTCTTACCTTTGGAACGTACATAGGACACCATTTCCGGCACAAAACGGGGATTGGTAAACTGCACTTCATCCGTACCGATATGCAAATAAGGCACATCAAACGTTTCACAGACTTCATCCATCAACAATTTCAAAATTTTCATCCCTTCAGGACTTTGCATATCATGGCGGAAAGTACGTATAAATGCAGCGCTATGTCCGGGCATATCTATTTCGGGAATCAGCGTCATGTGATGTGCTTTACAGAATGCAACCAACTCCTTGGCTTCTTCCAGCGTATAATATTTGCCGGGCATGCGGGTGGTATTCGCACTATCGTTCAGCATCGGAAAAATCTTACTTTCCAGACGCCAGGATTGATTCTCGGTCAAATGCCAGTGAAAAACATTGATTTTGAATTTGGCAAGCGCGGCGATTTCACGCTTAAGTTCATCCAGTGAAATGTAGCTTCTTCCAACATCCTGCATAAATCCGCGAACCCGGAAAGCAGGCCAGTCGATGATCTCAGCTCCTTGAATATGCGTTTTTGAATTCCTTTTTTCTGCCAGCTGCCTTAAAGTTTGCATAGCCCAATAAACACCGCGTTCGGTTACAGCCTCAACAATTATCCGCTTCTTTGTGATGCTCAGTCGGTAGGCTTCATCCTGGTTCATCGGTATTTCGGGGAGGGTCGGCAGTAATTTAACTTCAATAGTACCGGTTGCCTTGGGGGAGACGGTTCCTCCCATTTCGGAGATAAGAGTTTCCCACTCCTGTTGAAGCACAGGAGTGGAAAGCTGTACCTTATTCACCTGAAAGTTTAAATGAGAGGGGGTAAACTTTTGCGGCTGGGGGAGCAGGTGATAATCACCTGCTTTTACCACTGAAATTGTGCATAAGTTAATTATAATATATATAAATAATATGAGTCTGTTTTTCATGATTACAGGTCGTATGATAATTCCTATTGTATTATATCTCTCAGCCGGATTGCCTGAAAAGTCATATGAGCGACACTGCTTTCATATAATATGCCGACTGTCTCTTTATCAATCATTGTCAAACAAGAATATCCCCAACCGTCACCTTCATCCAGCATCACTTGATGTTCGGGTAGCCAGGTGATACCTCCATCCAGACTGGCCTTGATCGTGATATGATGACGACCTTTTACCGTATTCGGATTGGAGAATAAAAGAATATCCTTATTTAATGTGTTGTCTGCCGCTTTCACGCTGATTAAACTTGCCATACACACCGGTTCCTGTAAAGCTTTACGGGAAGAAGGATGTTCTGTCCAAGTCTTACCGAGATCCTTGGTAGTAGCGACAGCACGACTGCCTCCACGGTTATCTCTCATATTTAACATCAGTACGCCAGGCTCCACTTCCGCTACCTGAGCTTCTGTTGTATTGGTGCGCGCATAGTTATGGATTTTCCATGTTTCGCCACGGTCTTTGCTATACATAATTCCCGCATTCGGAACACGGGTAGAATCGATAAACTGAATCGGGAATACCAATGTGCCGTCTTGCATGGTGATACCTCGTCCCGGTCCTTGCAAAAGGAAATACCAGGATGGATCTTTCACCTGATCTGTTATATTAATAGGCTCCGACCACGTTTTACCATCGTCCGTACTCTTTGACAATACCAACTGGGCCGTATGATTCATATCCATTCCCGGATAAGAACTCCACCAAGCACGCTGATTACCCATTCCATGTGTCCAAGCCGCCACCACCCATGTTGTGTTGGTCTTGGTATCCACTAAGATCGAAGGGTCGCCAACACCGTTCTGCGCAGCAGGCAAACCGCCAGTTTCACCAAAAGCTAAAGGTAAACGCATCTTCTCCCATGTTTTACCACCGTCTACACTACGGCTCAAACCGACGTCCACATGTTCCTGCAAATCAATACTGCTATTATAACGTACATCATAAACTCCCAGCAATGTTCCTTTATTAGTAGTTGCCAATCCCGGAATACGGAAGGCAGCCGAACCATCGTCACCGGCATGGCGTACCCCTACTCCTACCCTATGAGCTATATTCTCCGGCGAAACCGTATGCATAAGTGCTTCTTTATTATCAACCTTAACAGTAACAATCTTAGCTGACACTTTATCCAGCAAAGAGGCGCCCGGTTTCATTTGCAGACTGATCCAGAAATAATTGATTCCGGGAAAAAGTTTCTGATTAGCATTCAGTATCACTTTCCGCCCGGGATTATTTACCTGTGATTTATTAATCGAATAAGAAGGATTCGCAGCCAATGTCTTCCCCGGCGTATGGCTGGAAATATAAGATACGGGAGTAAAGAATTTCTTACCATAGTTTTGTCTGGCCTCCGTACCACTATAATATAACTTAACGGACTGTATATCCGCCATATTCACATCTTTGCCAAAATTCAAAACTACTTCATCCAAACTACGACTCTCTTTTGCATTCAAACGCAACATAAACAACACGTTATCCTGTCGTTCAATCAAAATTGGAATCTGAGTTTCACGCACAAATACAGTATCCGATGCAACAGCCTGCAAAGTCCCACAGACAGATAAAAAAAGGATAGATAATAATAAAAGTAGGTTTCTTTTCATGGTATTATTAATTGTTTGGGCACAAAGATATAAATTTATCATATTACCAGCAAATAATTAAATATTTTATTATATACAAGAATATTAATAAACTAGCATTAGTGTGTCATTTCTTTCTTTAAAAGGAAAAAAAAGATAAAAAGCGAGATAGATAAATTAGTCCCTATCCCGCTTTTTATCACAATGTACTAACTTTTATTCCGGCTGCTTTTTATAAGTGTCATATCCCGGAGTTTGTTCCAGTAATGGATTGATATTCATCGTGCTAATATCCAATGGCCATAAAAGTTTATGCTTTTCACTCGTACTAATCAAAGGAGAAGTAGACGGATAATTGGCTGCTGCCGAAAACACCAACGAATTATGAGAAGCATCCTGCATACGTACAACATCAAACCAACGTTTACCTTCCCAGACAAATTCCTTATCGCGTTCGTGCAATATAGTCAATTCGTTTGCTTCAAAACTACCGTCAGCGTATTCGTTCCCGGCATAGTCGTCGCCATAAGCACGCTTACGTACATCATTAACATAAGTACTGCATGATTCACCTAATCCGTTTGCCACTTCGGCCATCATAAGCAAAGCGTCCGCATAGCGATAGATAATAATATCCGTATCATAAATACGATTGTTATTAGAGTTAATTGAACCTATGCCTTTTTTCATAACGCAGCCAAAACTTGCAGGATCTTTATCTTCTTGAGTATAATATTCCAAAAAGGTTACATCACGACGAGTATCTTTTTCATCATAGGCAGACCAGAAATCATAGGTATATTCATGCCTGAATACACCGCCAGTCCCTTTCAGATTCAAAGTGTCGGTTTCTATCCGCTTGCTGTCACGTCCATACACCTGTCCGATAAATACTGCATCCTGATATAAAAATTGCCCAGCCCAGTTGGTTGCTTCGCCGTCGGCAAAGTGTAATGTGAAAATAATCTCTTTATTATTACGATTGGAAGTACTGAAAACATTTTCAAAATCGGACAGTAATTCAAACTTACCTATAATCTGATTCAAAGCTGCTTGAGCAACCTTCAAATCAGTTGTTCCGGTAGCAGTATGTCCGGTAATGGTCACTTTAGCAGCCCACATATATATTTCCGCTTTCAACATCAGGGTAGCAGCTTTGGACCATATTGTTTTATCGTAACTATTTGTCACTGTAATATCTGCATAATTATTCTCTGATTTTTGAATATCACCTTTTATAAATTCAAGCGTTGCTTCCGCTGTCGCACGTTCCACATAAAATTTGTCCGCAGTCACCTTGCCATTCAAGAGTTCAACTTCAGTGACAATAGGCACTCCCCCATACGTCTTATAAAGCATGAAATAATATAATGCCCTCAATCCATACGCTTGAGCCAAATAGTGTTTTCTGTTTGTATCATCCAGGAAACTGCATTCATTCTCTACTTGCTGAATAAAATGATTGACTTGCATGATTGGAGAATAAAGACCGTACCAATTACTAATACCCGGCCTGTCTTGATCGATTACATTGGAACGGAGATTAGCATAGTTCAAACTAGTATTTTCAGATGAAGTTCCTACACGTTGTGTTCCACCACGAACTTCTCCTAGAACATAGAACATATCATAATAACTTCTCAGTTGAGAATGCATACCTGTCATATATCCATCAACTTGAGCTTCATTATTCCAATAGTTTCCACTTCCGAAATAATCCTCGGGAGTCAAATCCAAAGCATCGCATGATGTATAGAGGACAGAGGATACAAATAAAGAAATGATGTATATTATTTTTTTCATAATCTGTCTTTTTTATATGTTAGAAAGAAACGTTGATACCAAAAATTACAGTGCGAGGCAATGGATATCCACCGTTGTTATCCGCCTTTTCAGGTGAGAACAAGTGCTTCGCTTCTGTCAGATAACCTAAGTTTTGTCCTGTCACAGACAATTCCACGTTACTCAATTTAGCTTTTTGCACCCATATCGACGGTAACCGATAAGTTAGCGACAGTTCACGAAGTGCCAGATAATTACCATTATACACAAACATGGAAGAACTACGGCAATAGTTTCTCTTTCCCAACTGATCCGCCCAAACATATGTAGGATATTTAGCGTTCGGATTGTCCGGTGTCCAAGTATCCTTAGTTTCCTGGATAGTATTATATGTACCTTGCGCGCAAGCCATAATCCACATTGATTTCCAGTCTACCGCTTTGAACCCTAAAGCATAGTCGAAACGCGCCGATAACGTCAAGTCTTTCCAGCTCACCGTAGTATTGAAACCGCCTGTCCACTTCGGTACCGTATTTCCTACCTTTACCATATCATAATTATCAATCACGCCGTCCCCATTGACATCTTTCCATTTTACGTCACCTGGCTGAATAGGTAGTGCGTTTTCTTTTTGGCTGTCGGACAATTTATTATAACCTTCTGCCCCTCCATATAAAGGTCTGCCGGTCGATCCATTATTACCGGACGTAATATCAATCAAACCAGCCGGTATCTCATCCTGTGATTTATAGATACCGTCAGCGATAAACATATACAAGTCACCCGGACGTTGTCCTTCCTGATAGCCTCCTACCCACATTTTAGCGTCACCATAGCCGGTATATACCTGATATGCATCTTGTCGATTACGCTCCAGCCCGTTATCCGGCAACGCTACGACCTTATTTTTGTTCAGTGCTCCATTCCAGTTCAGATTCCATTTCCAGTCTTTCCGGTCAATAATACGGAAAGCCAGTTCAAACTCAAATCCTTGATTCTGGAACTTACCGTTATTGGAAACCACAGAACCTACTCCAGACGTGGAAGGTACGGTGATATTAGCATATTTATCACTAGTCAGACGATTATAATAGGTCAAATTAGCATTAATACGATTTTCGAGAAAGCCTAAGTCAAGACCGATTTCAAAAGTTCTGGATTTCTCCCACATCAGATAAGGATTAGGAATACTTCCCAAAAGAAATCCCGTAGCGCCATTGTAAGTATTACTACCGTATGACCCCTGTACGGTATAATTGCCTACAAAGTTCTTGTTAACATTACCGTTCAGACCGAAACTTGCACGTAATTTACCAAATGAAAGTATATCGCTTGTGTTTGCCATAAATTTCTCTTTGCTGAAAACCCACCCGGTCGAAACACCCGGAAATACTCCCCAACGGTTTTCTTTTGCCAGTTTAGAATAACCGTCTTTTCTAAGTACCAGTGACAAGAGATATTTTGATTGATAATCATAATTTACACGTCCGAAGAAAGACATGATACGCTGACGTGAATGCCAAGAGTCAATAGAGCGTTTTCCCTCTTCTTTTGACGTATACTGTAAATCCATAAAGTCGTCGGTCGGGGCTCCCGAACCGGATGCATTGAAACCTTTATTATAAGAATCATAATATTCGAAACCAGCCATCGCATCCAGATAATGATCTTTGTTTATCTGATAATTATAATTTAATACAGCATTATAGGTCTGATCCAGTGTGCGGTCATAATAAGCAGAGGTGCTGCGTGAAGTAACCTTATTTCCCGGAGAACTTAAATAATCCTTATTAAAGCTTTCGTCCTTTTCTTCCTGATAATACCAGATTGCACCAAGCTTTAACGAAAGTCCTTTCATGAAGTTTACAGTGAAAGATTGATTCATTGTAAACTTATCAGTGTTCTGGTCCCGGACAAACTTATCAAAATTATACTGCTGATTACCGTCCCCGGAGTTAGGGCCTAGCAGCATCTCTCCATCTGCATTGTAACCGCGGAAAGTAGGAGGCAATGACAAACAACGAGAAAAATAATTAGCCTCTGCTGTCTGAGTAGCAGGCAACCCGTTCCAAGTAGCGTCCGCAAAATTAAAACTGGAACTGGAAGTTAACCATTCTTTCAGCTTATAATCAGCATTGAAGGTAAAGGTTATACGCTTATACCAGTTGCCGTATGCCGTACCGTCACTCTTATTATAACCTAACCCGGCATAGTAGTTCCCTTTTTCATTTCCGCCACTTACACTTAAATTATAATCCTGTGAAAATGCTGGAGTTTGGACGTTGAAATCTGCGATGTCTGTGTTTTTATAAATAAGTTTATCCCCATAGATAGGGTCGATCATTGTTTGCCAACCCTGATCCAACAAAAAAGCCAGATTATCAGTATATTTCATTGTACTCCAAATAGCAGAACTCGTTTTGTTTCCATCCAGAGGGGTCACCCCGTCACTCGCAAAATAAGCATTACCTGTACCGTAAGGAGTAGCACTAGTCAATGAACTAAGTGAAGACCATGCCTTCACAGCGCTTCCGTCCGGATGTTTCATATCTCCCATATAAGCATTCTTATATCCCATACGCATCCAATAAATATAATCTCCGGCATCAAGAAACTCATAGGAATTTTTGAAATAGTTTAACCCGAACTTTGCTTTCAGGCTCACTTCTGCTCTTCCGCTTTTTCCGCGCTTGGTTGTAACAAGGATTACACCATCATTGGCACGTGCACCATAGATTGCAGTAGCACCGGCATCTTTCAATACTTCCATTGATTCAATATCATCCGGATTGATATCACTCAAAGAAGAACGTACCTGTCCATCAATCAGAATCAGAGGAGAGCCAGAACCATCAAAGTTAGTACCTCCACGAAGGACCAGCGTCGGTGTACTGCCCGGATTACCGGAAGTCTGGCTAACGGACAAACCTGCAACAGCTCCGGATAATGCCTGACCGGGATTTGAATACAATCCCTGCTTCAATGTTTCTTCTTTTACCTTGGAAATTGAGTTGGTAACTTTAGTACGCAACTGTTTACCGCCATAACCGGTTACTACCACTTCCTCCAGCATCTCAGAATCTTCTTTCATCTGAATCCGGAAAGAAGTCTTTCCTTTAAGATCAATTGTTTGTACTTGATATCCGATATACGAAACTCTGATTTTTCCGTCCGGATTCATGTTTAATACAAATTTACCATCGATGTCAGTAATGGTACCATTTGTTGTACCCACTTCGACAACACTCGCTCCGATGATTGGTTCACCAGCAGCATCGCTTACCACACCGGTAATTGTTTTTGTCTGTGCCATAGCCCCTATGGAGCAGAAAAGACACAACATAAGCAAAAGGATGTCTTTTTTCATTAGTATTACTTTTAGTTAATAATTGAAATAATTTTAGATACTTATCTAAGTCCAATTAGAACTAATCTTCCGGTAATACCTCATCTCCCTACGTCAGATTCCTCTTTAGAATTTTAATCGGAGCAAAAACATATTCGCAAAATCGACCTGTTTTCTACCTATTTAAGATATAACTCTTCCCTTTTATTCATGACTTTAATAATGCATATTTTTATATTTAATAGCATATATAAGAAAATAATTTATTAAATACTTTGCAGATATTAATAATATAAATATATTTGCAGCGATTTTAGATATACATATCGGTGATTTATATCTAAATCCTCTATAAGATAGAAGAAAATATGAATAAATAACTCAACTAAGTTCTAATTGAACTTATGCATTCACTTGTAACCACTATCTATTCATTCACCAATAATACTTATAAAAACAGGCATTTATTTATTGACAACACCACACTTATTCAATTCTCTAGGGGTTGTTGTAGAACCAAAATCAATTACCGGTATAATGACAGATTGCATAAGCAAAACAGAGTCATCTATATAAGTGTAACAGCAACAGGTATCACAAATGGTACGGATTCTTTAAGTCCCCGACAATTATTGAGCCCCAGGACGATTACTTCAAACGTTTGCTCATGTTTGTTAACTACAACTCCAATAAATTTGTTCAGACCTCCTTCACCATACCTATATATCACATCGTTTTGAGAAATCTAAAGCAATGCTTTAGGAGGTGTAAAGCATAGCTTTTGCCTACTTAAAGCAGTGCTTTATAAAATCCTAGAAGTTTGTTTCAACTACAAGAAGGAAAAATATACGCGATGAGTATAATTTATGCTATAAGCATATTCAGATTTACTATAATGAAATAAAGACTTGCTATAATGAAAAATGGAAGTGAACTCCTCGCACCCCATCCTTTATCCACTAACACAGACAAACAGGGAAAAGTGAAGAAATGAATGTTTTTCAAAAAAAGAAAACCTTACCAGTGGTGAATCCAAAATAAGGGGTTGAATTCAGCACTGGCGGTTTCTTGTCAAATTCTGCGTAACTGACAACACCTGAACATCATCTGCGTTACGCTTCATATATACTTGCAGACTTTTATCTTGCCGGCTTCTCTACGTGCTTTACTAAATAAAAGTATCTTTAACTATCAACAGTGATATCTCAAAGAAGCTCTTTACAAAGCATATAACCACGAATCATCATACGAGGTATATGGAAAGGTCCTTTAAAAAGATTCCCCTTAGCGGGTTGGGCCACAGTACCGTCGCGATGAAGATAACCATACCATTCCCCATATTCCTTATCCGGGAAATGAGCATAAGCCCAATCACTCACCTGTTGATGCATCTGAAGATATTTTTCATCTCCGGTAGCCTGATAAGCATATAAAGTGGCAATAATAGCTTCTGTTTGCGGCCACCAGAATTTCATATCCTGAGAATAGTCCTGAACAGGAAGATTCCGACAGTCACGGAAATTGATAATTCCTCCGAATTCCTTGTCCCATCCCCACTCCCAAGACCAATCAAGAATCTGAAGAGCCAACTGAAGTAAGTCCTTATCCCAATTACGATATTTAGCTTCTTCCATGATAAACCACGCAGTTTCAATACAGTGCCCCGGGTTTATAACGCGCCCGTTACAAGTATCTATGAATTCACCGTCAGGTCCCACCATTTCAAGCAAAGCTTTAAACTCCGGATGAATAAAATATTTACGTAACGCTGCAATCGAAGTATCTATCTGCTCTGTCAACGACGGATCATCAATAACCATACGGATACGAGAAGCCGTGTTAATCAAGATCATTGTTATAGAATGACCTCTTGAAGGCAGAGTAGGCAAATATTTTGGCTCAAGAAATCCCGGAGTATTCAGGAAATGCAAGGTACGTTTAAATATATCCAAAGCTTTTTTCGCATATTCTTTTTCACCTGTTGCTAATGCATACTCAGCCATTGCTATTGCAGCAAAACCTTCAGAAAACACATAACGGCGTTTACGCAAGGGCTTTCCGTCTTCTGTAACTTCAAAAAACATATGTCCGTCCGTATCAAAACAATGTGCTTCGATAAAATCAATACAACTTTTTGAGGCTGCCAGCCATTGAGGATTCTTTTCTATATTATTATATGCATATGCAGCTATAAATCCAAAACGTCCCTGAAACCAAACCGACTTGGTAGTATCCATCAAACTACCGTCACGATTAACGCATGTATACACCCCTCCATGTTCTCTATCTAACCCATACTTCATCCAAAACGGCATAATATTATTTATTATATCGTCTTTATATGATATAGCCCACTTACTCAAATATTCTGTTGTATTCATGCTATGCGTTTTTAAAATTTATTGCATCGGTCAAAAAAATGAATAGCTTCAAGTTCCGCTTTCATCTGCGCTTCTTCCTCATCTGTCATATTCTGAAACGGAGTACGGTTCTTGCCCAAATCAAGCCCTATCAACTTCATGATACGTTTTCCGCCGACAATATTCCCACGGAAATGACAAATCACGTTTATTACTTCTTGTGAGAAGTTTTGGCGTTCGCGAGCAGTTTCTATATCACCTGCCTCCCAAGCCTCAATAATACCGACCAATTCTTTACCGTTATAATTAGTTGTTCCTCCAATGCCACCTTGAGCGCCTCCCATAGCCAGACAAGGAAGAATTGTCTCATCCTGTCCATGCAGCATATCGAATTTTCCATTTTTATATAAACGACATTGGTTATATTCATACATACTCTCAAAAGTATATTTAATACCTGCAAAATTGGGAACACGACCGTCTACCGCTTCCAATAGCTTAACCATTGGTAAAAAAGCACCATTGAACGCCGGAATATGATAATAATAGAAAGGCAGTTCGGGTGCCCCAGCTGCTATTTCTTCGATATATTTTACCAGTTCCTCAATACGACCAATCTTCGGAAAAGGAGGAGCCATAGCACCAATCCCCCATGCGCCTATTTTTTGTGCATGCTCTGCCAACATACGGCTAGCCTTTACACAGCAGCTACCAACATGCACTATAACCTTAAAACCCTCAGGAGCAACAGAAACCCAACGTTCGGCCAATCGCATACGTTCTTCTTCTGTCAACATATAGCCTTCACCGGAAGAACCATTGATAAACACTCCTTGCAGTCCATTCTTTACCAGCATCTTAGCATATGCTTCAATTGGTTCTAAATTCACCTCACCATTCTCATAAAAAGGAGTAAACGGTGCGTCAATAAGTCCTTTAATTCGTTCCATTATTTTATTTTTTATAAAGTTATATATACTCTTAATCTACCATATTATCTGTCTTCGGCCTTAAGAAATAGATTTGAAGTACCAATGCCACAGCCACTACAATGCTCAACATTGCAAATCCCTGTCCCAAGCTTCCTCCATCCGTCCATTTCCCTAACACTTCTGTCACAGCAGCTCCGGCAAACACGCCGGTCATATTCATAATACCATAAGCCGTTGCACGATGTTTCGCCGATACAAACTGACATAAAATAGGCATATTATTAGCGTCAAATATTCCAAAGCCAATTCCGAAGAGTAAGCCTGCACCAATCACGCTAACAAAACTATGTCCAAAACCCAGCAGAAGTAAAGCCGGTATAGTCATTCCCAAACCGATAGCTCCGGTATAGACCCGTCCACGAATATTTTTTTGTACCCAACGGTCTGACAAAATGCCACCTAAAATAACGCCGATAAAAGAAGAAACTGCAATCGTTATGGTAGATATCGGGCCGGCTTCGGACATCGGAATATTCAAACTATCTGCAAATAAGGTCGGAAGCCAATTCTTTGTTGCCCACCCCGGAAGACTGGGAGCAGCAAAATAGAAAAGAATAATCCAAAATGCCCAGTTAGTAAACAGTAAGGAAAGCCCACTTATTATAGAAGGTTTCTTTTCTCCAGGAACATTATCTATTTTCTTGCTAGAAACATTATGAATAGGATTTTCTTTCAAAAATAATATGAGTACCAAAGAATAGACAATCCCCACGATACCAAACCAATGAAAAGTAGCCTGCCAGGAGAAAGCCGCAGCAGCCGTAGCTCCAAAACCACCAATAGCCTGCCCTACATATAAACCGGTCATGTGTACTCCCACTGCCAAAGAACGTGACTTCCCTTCGTGCCAGTCAGCAATTAACGACAAAGCCGAAGGAATATACAATGCTTCACTGACTCCCATTATAGCACGCAGCCAATAAAGTTCATGAAAATCATGGGCATACCCCATCAAGAAAGTGACAGCGGACCAAACAAAAAGACTACCGACAACTAGCCACTTACGATTTACCCTATCCGCTATAATCCCGGCAACGGGACTCATAAAACCATAGATCCACAAAAATATAGCCATTAAAGCCCCAAAAGCTTCTGCTTTATTCAGTTCTACAATATCTACTTTCATAGCTTCTTGCATAGTAGAAAGCATTTGGCGGTCCATATAATTAAGAAGTGCCACTATCCACAATAAACCGACTACTACCCAAGGATAAATACTTTTGTTTTTCATATAAAGCAATTTTTATGTTTCACTCGCATTAAATTATTGCAAACATAATACTATTTTTATTATAAGCCAAATATTTAATTAAATATTTTATTATATATTCGAGGATTACTAAATGGACTAGAGTCTATAACACTTTATGCATGAAAAAGGTAGTGCCTTCTGCTATGGACGACACTACCTTTTCCATATAAAAACAACAATAATTCAGAGCTTCACTTTGGCTATCAGTTTACGTATTTTACCACTACCAATAACCGGAGCATGAGGATCTTCCGGATATACAATCACAAACTGCCCCGGAAGCAAACTAACATAGGTAGTAGGACGATCTGAATACAGAGCACAATCTTCTTCTTTTGAATATGCCTTAGTCTCGTTTTGCAAATCTTCTAAAGCTTTCCAACCAATCATTTCCTCACCCTCCAACAAGATATGTACATCAATATAGTCATGATGCAATTCTAAAACCTGCTGATCAGAAGTTACGCACTCCGGATTCACATTATTAATAAATAGATGATCACCATCAACCTCAATACGCCCCAAATCGGCATGAAGCAAATCATGTGTTTTCACATAGTCAAACAAAGACTTAAACAAAGGGTGAAGTCCTTCAATCCGCTGACTATTTTGCAGATTAGATACAATCATATTTTTCCTTTCATTTATAATTAAACAATAATCGCACAAATATAAGTCTTATATTTAATATTCGGTTTATTATTAATAAAAATATTTATTATATTAAACCTGACACTCAAAAGCCCTTTATTATTATTTCCGACGAAAAAATATCAGAAATTGAGAATATAATAAATTCAAAGACAAGAAATCTCTATTAATAAATAAATTTATTATCTTTGCGAGAAAGAATAAAGAAGAACTAAGATGAAACAACATTTACTGAAAGAAATAGAAGTAGGGACTAAAAACGCTCTTCTTAAGAAGAAGATTATCACACATTATATATATAATGGTAGTTCAACTATTACGGATTTAGCAAAGGAGCTAGATCTTAGTGTCCCAACTGTCACAAAATTCATTAGTGAAATGTGTGAGGAGGGCTATATAAATGATTACGGCAAACTGGAAACGAGTGGAGGGCGCTATCCTAGCTTATACGGCCTAAATCCCGAATCAGGATACTTCATTGGAGTAGATATCAAGAAATTTGCAATTAACATAGGCCTGATCAACTTTAAAGGTGATATGGTAGAGTTAAAGATGAATATCCCTTTCAAATCAGAAAATACGTCGGAAGCACTTGAAGAATTATGTAAACTTATCTTGCAATTTATAAAGAAAGTAGATATTGATAATGATAAAATATTAAATATCAATATAAATGTTTCCGGCAGAGTCAATCCGGAATCCGGATATAGTTTCAGCCAGTTCAATTTCGAAGAAAGACCGCTGGCGGAGGTGTTGACTGAAAAAATCGGATTTCGAGTAACAATTGACAATGATACACGCGCCATGACATACGGAGAATATATGAAAGGGTGCGTAAAAGGAGAAAAAGATATTATTTTTGTAAATGTCAGCTGGGGGCTGGGTATCGGCATTATTATTGACGGGAAAATATATACCGGCAAATCGGGATTTTCCGGAGAATTCGGGCACACAAATGTTTTCGATAATGAAATCATCTGCCATTGTGGGAAAAAAGGTTGTCTGGAGACTGAAGCATCAGGCTCTGCTCTTCATCGAATATTAATAGAACGTATCCAGAACGGAGAAAGTTCTATTTTATCCAACAGGATTTTGTCAAAAGACAATGTTTTGACTTTAGATGAAATTATCGCTTCTGTAAATAAAGAAGATCTGCTTTGTATTGAAATCGTAGAAGAAATAGGCCAAAAACTAGGAAAACAGATTGCCGGATTAATTAATATCTTTAATCCGGAACTAGTTATAATAGGCGGAACCTTATCACTGACAGGCGACTATATTACTCAGCCTATCAAAACAGCAGTACGTAAATACTCGCTCAACCTGGTAAATAAGGATTCTGCTATTATGACCTCCAAATTAAAAGACAAAGCCGGTATTGTCGGAGCCTGTATGCTGGCACGCAGTAGAATGTTTGAAAGTTAAATTATTGTTTCAAGCTCTACAATAAAGGCTAATCTGAGAGATTTAAAATTTAAGGCTAAAAAATTGTCGGATTCTTTTTGTTTTCTCAAATAAAGCTGTAATTTTGCACGCCGTAAACGAGAGACAAACCGCCGCTATAGCTCAGTTGGTAGAGCAACGCATTCGTAACGCGTAGGTCGCCAGTTCAAGTCTGGCTAGCGGCTCTCAAATAAAACGCTGATTATTAGTTATTTAATCAGCGTTTCTCTTTTCTAAAAATTCAATTCCGAATAAAAAAAACATAAATCTGCGTATATATTTGCACAAAATTGTATAGTAGATTTGTGTTTTGATTATTCGACTATGGCAACAATCAGATTAACAATTTTAAGTTCCATTAAGGAACATGATGGCAGGCTCCCTATCTTAGTCTGCATCTCCCAAAAGAAAGAACGTGCCTACATCAAAACAGAGTTTCTGTTAGATGATATTGCAGAATTCAACAACGGTAAAGTCGCTTACCGGAAAGATGCAGGCATAATGAACAAACGTCTCCAATTCGTTTTCTCTCAATACAAAGAGAAGTTTGATGCAATCGAGAACATTGAATATTTTTCTGCACTTCAAATCAAGCAGATGATTAATTCTAAAGAACGCCCCTCCCATATATCATTTTTAGAGTTTTGGAAGAAACGAATTAGTGAGTTCCGGGAGGAAGGTCGAGAAAGTTATGCAAAGATGAATGAAGAAACAATTCGTATCTTTACCTTAGCCGAAGGCGATATACCTATTCCAGCTATCAACACACTGATGATTGAGCATTTCAAAAAGTGGATGACAAAGAAAGGGTATGCAAACGGGAATATCGGGTTAAGACTAACTCATTTAAAAGCTAGAATCAATGAGTTAATTAAAACAGGTACTCTCAAACAGGATATTCACCCATTCGCTTATACGAAGATTCCTACTGCCGAACCTAAAGAATGTGATTTAACGATAGAAGAATTTCAAAGAATACGTAATACAAAAGTAAATGGAAAGCGAATGAATTTAGGCAAAGACATGCTCCTACTTTCTTTCTATTTGTGTGGTATAAACTTAAAAGATTTATTGACCGTTAATCTATCAAGTGACATTCTTTCCTTTGAAAGATGTAAAACCATAAGCGCCAAAACGGGCAAATCAGTGATAACGATACCAATACATAACGAAGCTAGAGCAATTATAAATAAATATATTAATAAAAAGGGGGTACTAGAATTGGGGTATTCATACACCTACTCAAATCTACAAAAATATATAAACCTTTGTATGAGAGAACTAAAAGAGCACTTAGGAATCAAACAGACATTGTGCTTTTATTCCGCCCGTAAAACTTTCGCCCAGTTCGCCTCTGAACTTGGTATTCCAGACGGGGTGATAGATTATTGCCTTGGTCATTCAGACAAGAATCGAGGAATCATCCGATATTATACGAAGGTAAAGCAAAAGCAAGCGGAAATAGCCATAAACAGGGTAATCGACTACGTGAACAACCCGGACAAATATAAGGACTATATAGAGATGAGGGCGGATATCATGATGATGAAAACATAGAAAAAGGTAGCTTACTCGGCTACCTTTTCTATGTTATGATCTATTCCTTTATTATCCATACCTTTCTTCCAAATATTATATGATATATAACGTGAATCTTCAATATTTTCTTTTATGAGAGGTAAATTAGGGGAGAAATAACTACACTCGATTGCTCGGTTAGATTTACAGTATTTCTCAAGACCAAATTTCTTATATAAACAACAGAACCATTCAGCATGGTAGACATTTTGTTTATAATATTTGCACAGGAAACAGTTTCTTACATTATCACAGTTCCTATATGTCTCATATGCCATTGCCCAGCCAAAAACAAAAGGGTTTACCCATCGAGTACGATTAGCTTGAAAATCGAAGGTTATCTCAAATATAGAAGAATGGCATCTTTGAGTATATATTTTGCAATTCGAACGAACACTTGGACAAAAACCTTGTCTTGATTCTAGCAACACAAATTTATTGAGTGTTAAGCCCGACGTTAAAACTGCGCCACTTATATGTTTAAAGTTATATAATAGTGCATTTATATTTTCACGAATTATCCCTTCTTGTATAATTCTATCCAATGTATATTCATGTTTTAATGGAATCTCAATAATACGTATTCCCGATTCTATTTTTTTCTTTTCACATTCATGTGATACGCAAATCTCTATAAAAATCGGTTTGTGTGTATTTTGAGAATCAGTAAGTAACAAATCAGCACGGAAACCTTTGTATGATTTTTCAAGGGATATTACATCGTAATACTGTTTTAAATCCCAAACGGATTCATGATCTTTTTCACAATAAACAGAAGACAATATCTCATCATGATTCCATATACAATTCTCAAATCTTTCACATTTGTCCTTGTTGTTGATTAAGATATTAAATGGTCGGTCCGAATTAAACCATTCTTCGATTCTTTTTTTTGCCAAAGAGTGCAGGTATGACTCATAATTACAAGTGAGATTTCGTTTTTTATGTGCAAAATGTTTTACTTTAATAACGCCATCCTTAACAATCATCACATCCTTGCAGTGAGGACAAAAGTAAACTTCGCTTTTTATAGCATCATCTATGGTTACAATGCTATTGTTTTCATTAAAAGCATACGTATATTTAACATTCTCCATAGTATAAACATAGTAGGATGATATTTTTATCCGGCTGTCTTCTCTATTTTTTCCTTAAACAACCTCAACTGATCTATACTAGGATGAAAAGTAGAATTCTCCCAGTTCCTAAAGATAACCGAAATCATTGAATCCAGATACTTACCGCAGTCGAGAATCTTCGCACATTTATCCAACTGGAACTCTCCGGAAGGATATTTCTTGTTGTCAAGAACATCCTTAGCCCATGTCAACAACTCATTCACCGAGTCGTGGTTGTATTTATTTTCCTCTGCCATAATAACTTTGTTTTCGGCAAAGGTATAAAAAATCCCCGACTACATAGCCAGGGACAAGCACAAAGATATAACCCTTGCAATAATCGCAAGAGGAATCAGCCAGTCCAAAACCTTTTCTAAGCGTTCCAAAACAGGACCATAAGCAGGCGACAGAAATCATGATGATATCTGTCATCTGCCTGCTCTAATAATATGTCGAGGTTAGTCCTCATAGTGTATTGCGGTCATTACTTCCCAAATCTTACCAGACGGGGCATCTTCATCTGCAAAGTAGAACCGATAGGCGGCTTTTAAAAGCGTTGCTTCGTCCAATACGGCACACAGATCAGAATAGAATGAGTTGAACGCAACATATTTGTCCCAAGGAGTAGTCCCGGACGGGAACGGCATGCCTTTCGTGGCTTCGAGAATCTGATCTACATTCCAGTGAGCGCCGGTTTTCTTTTCGCCGGCAGCGTTGGAAGTTACATTTGTTATAATAACCGGCCTTCTACTTACCGGATAAACTTAGTGCTTAGTATTAATTAATGTTTCATTTTAGCCTCCTTTCCTTTAAAACATTTTTCCATTGGAAATTGTTATGTAAGTAAAACTTAAACTTTTCATACCGGAAACGGTCTGTGAAGATAGTAGTTCCGGTAATTTACCACATAAACAAGTTATAACTAATTCCGGCACCGAAGTACAAACCACCCGGATAACTATATCCTGCCTGCAATCCCAATCCCCAGCGTTTCTTCTTCTGTAAAGGTGAAAGAGTGATGATCTTATTGTCTCTATACACTTCCATGAAGTCAAGGGTCGGATTATATCCACTGACTACCGCCCGGTAATCATCGGTCTTATACTCCTTGCTTGTTATCGGTATCAGTACCGGGATAGAATCTCCTTCTACGGTTCTGTCAGTCGTTGTATCTATCAGAATCGGTAGATATACCGTATCGGTACGTTTCAGAGTTTCTTTTACCAGCTTAGGAATTGTGTCTCTTACTGTGTCCCGGATATGTACGGTATCTCCTTTAATATAAACCGGTGACGGCTCGTGCGGATTACAACGCATCCACACGAGAACACCTATAAGCAGGCAGACTAATATCCAAGGGAGGGACTTCATAGGATCTCCTTGCTCGTCCATTCCGAACTTCCCAGCAATTCATTAAGTTCTTTGCCTTCATATACCGGATAAGGATAGACTGGTTCTTGTGGAGTTTCCTCATCCAATAACGGCAAAGTCATAGCGCTCGGGAACAGTTTTTCGTAATTATCGACTTTCATAATCACCTGAGTACCGTCTACGCTCTTTCTCGGGACTAAGTGTAATTCGTCCAATACCGACTGAGGTATCTCGTTAAGATTTACTGTTGGGAATACAATGTATTTCATAATTCTTACTTTTTAAATATTGGGTTATTCAAATCAATTATCTCGTCTCTTTCAAATAGGTTCTTAAGCATGTTGATAGACAGTATATCTATGGTCTTGGGGTAGAGCATTAGTTTGTAGAATACCATATTCTTAAAGGAATCATCATACCATTTGCCTAGAGTCAAACCTGCATCATCAACAGCACCTCCCGGAGTTATAGGTTGTCCATCTACCGAAGTTCTAGTACCATATATAATTTTCTTAGAAACAGCATCAGGAGTATCTAAATTATTTCCAAAAGAATATGATAACACTTTTTTAGTTTCTCCATAAGAATAATCATAATCGGACATAAACGCACGTCCATTACTAATAGAAGAACCTTTGTGCATAGATACTGAACTAGGATTAAATCCTAATATATCTCTTTTGAAGATATAAGTATAATCCGTAAATGCAGGAATGTCAGTGTTCACCAAGCTATCATCTACTCCGTCTAACGCAATGCCATTATTTTTATATCCACTATCTTCATCATACGCAGAATTAATAACCTTAAGAGTTCCCGATCTTACTTCGTTACCTAGTAATTCAATGATAAAACTACCATTACCAGAACCGCTAAATCTTGCTCCCCAACCGTCTACAATTGTACTAGCCGGAAGTTCTACTTCATATTCTCCGGCATCACGAGGTAATTCTAGAGTATTATATCCGCTATACATATAATCTAGATAACCGTTGCCATCAGTTATAAATTTAACCTTCATGGCAGGAGTAGCAACTTTAGCTTTAATAGTGTTACCAATACCGGTATCTCCACCCATTGCCCATGTAGTCAATGTTAATATGGTACTAGATGTAACAGCACCCATGTCTTCCCAAACACTAGTATCTGTGAAGTCAGTCGGATACTGAATAGACACTTCATCGCTAGCAAGGTTTACTATTTCATCTCTATCCGCATCTGTATTAGTTTTACCATAAGTATCCCAATAATAAGGCGGAAGTTCTACTTTAGAAACAATACCTACAATGTCGTTCAGATCCTTGATTTCTTCATCTGTACTGATTTCATCGAATAGCATGAAGGAGTAGAGTGCCATTTGAGCGAAGAAGTTATCATGGTTTTTATTAGAACCTATGATTGGAGTAATAGTAGCATCTATATTATTATTAGTAGCAACAATATTATGAGTTATACCCTTTAATTGCGTAGCTAAGATATTATTGTTTACCACACCATCAATATAAGTATTACCATTATTCCTTGAAGCATAAGCAACGACTAAGTTATTATTATTATAATCATTTGTAAATATAGCAAAATTATCCTGACCGGGGTTTTGATTATAAAGCATAGTATCTTGCTTTTGCCAATTAACCTTCATCAACACTTGCTTACCACCCTTAGACAAAGTAGGAATACTAATATAGTCATCAACACCGTCAAGATGCACACTTCCGTCCTCGTTTACTCCACTTTCCTCAGTGAAAGCAAGATTGTTAAATACACCATGATTACCATTACCTGTTAAATCAGGGATATAACCCAAAAGTTTATAAGTATCGTTGGACAATTTTAGACGTTCAGGATAAAGAATGACTTTAGGTTCATAGCCACCAAGTTTATAAGTCTTCCGACTAGCAAATTCTAATGGCGAATTAGTTACTTCAAATGTTAATTTATTAAGTTCATTATAAGAATAAATATTACCATTATATTTATAACCAGTAATAGTATATATGTCAGAAAGATAATTACCTATATCTACATTACTTAATATCTTTATAGTACTTCCAACTTTAATCTTACTACCCCAATCATATACTTGACCACTATCAACATCTGTAAATCTAAATTTAGCAGGATACGGTTGCACAATGTCCTCAAATCTGATGTACTCGTCAATCGTGATGCCTATCTTCTGAGGAGATTTGCCGATATTATGGATTATCAAATCCCATTCATTATTTGTTTCTGACCAATTAGCTTGTTTTCTGACTTCGGTGTAATTATTACCATAAGTAGCTTTAACTAATTCGGAAGTATTATCATTAAGCAATATATTGGCTGTTACATCAACACCTTTGGGAATATAATCGCCAACATAAATTCTTTTGCTCCAACTATCACTATACCACTTTATTTCTTTTATTAAGTCAGTTCTACCACTAATTATTGGTCTGAACTCCACCATACCCGGATATAAAGTGCCTAGTTTGTGCTTCTTTAGCTGGCGCTCCAACAGAAACTCAGAAAGGGTGTATGGGAATAGAAGGAAAGACCACAAGCATAATTTAGAATATTGTGAGACTCCCTCATTTGAGCCTATTGTTAGTCCGTCACCCGTCTTAACAGAGTTACCTCTAGCTATACTGTTCCTGTTATATACATAAGTAGACTGATATGAGATCTGTCTTGACGAATTTAATACAACGCTTTCTGTTGGAGTACCAAAACTATAAGGATAGGTAACATGAGACGTTGGATGCACCATTTCCATTAAAAAAGGAGCACCTCCCGTTCTTCCAACAGAAGATATAAATGGGACACAATTTACATTTTCATCCTGATACGCTCTATCGACAGCCACAGTGTAATCCTTCAATCCCAAGTCACCTACAAACTGACCATAGTCATCTACTCCGTCTGATTGCAAGCCTCCTTCTTCGTTAATACCACTTTCTGGAGTTCTAGCATAATTATATAACGTCATATCACGTCCATTACCACTAAAGTCTTTAAGATACCAATCTTCATCGGGAGTATCGTTTGTAAGACCTTGCTTCTTCACATTGTAGTAAATATCAGGCTTAACATACTTGTCCAAGTTGTAGTAGGCTATTACTTGATTAATTTCGTCAGTGGTTAATACTCTCTTGGCGATGAAAGTCCAGTACCAAGCAACAGAGGAAACTTCCGTAGGGCTACCGTCCTTGATATAACCAGCGACACTATAATTAATATCACTATAATTAGTTATATTATAACCCATTGCTTCGTAATCAGCCTTATCACCAAGTATATTGTTGATTAGATTACTTGCTCCCACCTCTGTATTACCTTTAGATATCTTATATCCATAGATACCTGTTTTACCGGAAGTCTTAACATTGGTTCTACTCCATATAGAACCTTCTCTTATATAATTAGTAAATCCATAGCTATCAGGGACTGGTGATATCTGGTGAATCATGGACACAACCGTTAACTCATTGCTTCCGCCCAGCATCTCGGATACAGGATTCTGACTGACAATCATGTCGTTGACTCCGTCAGTAACAAAGGAACCCTCATATTCTGGAAGAACTTCAATAGTTATATCACAATCGAATTCTGTAACTTCCTCTGATATAGGACTAATAAACATTCCTATCCAAACATTAGTAGTTAAATCTAATAATGCGTCTGTTGGAACAAACGATTTAGCTAATTTATGAGTACCATTACTTAAATGTAATGATGTTTCCTTTGTTGCATCTTTCGTAGCTAAATATTTGTAAACAAGTTTACTATTTCCTTCAAGACCTTTAACAGTAACTCTAAAAGCAGGTATTTCTCTTATATTAGTTAGTACTCCATTTTCTTTCACATAACTATATAACAAACCTCTATTTGCAAGTCTGACATGAGTTATATGAATCGTAGTACTAGTAGTATCAGAAGTATAATTTGCTGTACCTGAAAAATGTTCCCAAGTCTTATTAGCACCGAACACTACTGGATAACCATTACAACCTGACATACCCTCATACGCAGCATTAAATATCTCAAAATCCCCTCCCCTGCCAGGAAGCTTGTTCTTGATGATATTGCGGTCGGGATCAGTGTTGCTCTTGCCGTCAGCTATCCATACACCTGCCAAAGAAGACAATACATCGGGAGAAATGTAGGGACGGTCGATAGCGGAAGAACCAACGGAAGTTGAACCGATTCGATTCAAGCCGATACGGTTCAACCCTATTGTATTTAATGACAACTTGTTAAGCTTCATTGCCGGATTCGGTTAATATTCCACTTGTTACCTCACTGTCACTTTCGACGCGAATTGTCTTTGGATAAACTAATGCTGAAAAATCACAGTCTATGGTTGTCCCTGCATTGTACGCAAGACTTCCAGGCAAAACAACGGACTCAAAATTCCCCTCACTTGTCGTCCGTTGAAGGATACTCACTCGACCGTAGTCGGCACGCTCCAAATGGATATTGAAATCAGAATTTACCTGAAATTCTGCATACCATACGCTACTGTTCTTTTTGAACTCCAAATTTATTGTTGCCATGATTGTTCCTCCTATTATTATGATTCAAATTTGATATCGTTAATTCTATTCAACCACCCTCGTTTGAACTTGTTGTTTGCAGGACGTTTTCGGCAGATGTCCTCTATAAAATCAAAACGAGCAATCTTGATCCGATCAAATAACTCGCGTGGATTCTTAGAATTAACTGCCGAAATGGTTTTTGGTCCGACAATACCGTCAGGAATTACACCGACCAATTCCTGCGGGATCTTGATACCATGAATACCAGAGGCCCACACCCAATCAACGAGAATATTAGCAACTGATTGAGATTTTATCTCGTCAGCCTTCCAACGGTCCCAATACATTGTTTTCATGATCTCTGTCCATTCCTCCTTAGAGAGATTCTTCAACCTTTCTATTGTTGGTTTTGGATAGCCTTTTTTCTTGCAATAAGCCTCATAGGTGGAGATTGTTACTCCCATATTGGTAGCTCCTCCTAAATCATCAGGATCATTTACGAAACCACCTTCCCATTTTAAGATGAACGGTGCCAATTCTTTTACATCTGCCATATTTCTTTCTCCTATAATATCAATGTTAATACTCCCAACGCCAGACCCACGCAATCACAGATGATGTCTTTAATTGAGAACTCTGTTTTCTTACAATACTTATCGTATATCTCCTTCAAGATGAAGATTGCTATGGTTATAATGATTGCCAACCATAAAGGCGTAAACTTTGATAGCCACATTACCAAGTTCTGGCACACTATAATGTGAGCCATACCGTCTAATCCGATCATGGATAGAGGTTTACTGATTAATGTCTCGATTCTATTTACCCAATTCATCTACTTCCTCCTTTTCTATAATTTCCTTCACATCCTCCTTATCAACCTTAAACACCTTTTTGCCAAACACACCCAAAGCCCCGACAATATTGATGTTAATCCCCTTTGGCTTCAGTATATTCCCAACGATTGAGCATCCCTCTATAAAGCATACTAATAAGCAGGAGTACACATCAATAGGATATTCATTATGACTCGCTACGCTAATCATACAGACCATGCATACGAAAGCAAAGTAAGTGACCATTTTCCCCATGGTCGCACGAATTGCGCGAGAGAATCTTACTTTATCACCCATTAGCATGCTTTTCCTTACTCCGAACAGGAGATCACAGAGAATTACCGCACACGTAACAATCAGCCATGGAATCATATTTTGCAATGATTCGGCAACAAACGCTCCGGCTATTGCGGCGAAACTGCCAGTAGTGGTATGGATTATCGCTTCTTTCATATTAGACAAGTCAGATAAACAGTTAACAACGAAATTACCTCAATCCAGAACATAGGCTTCCTTTTGACAAGAGTCGCAATGAAGTTACCCGTCCAGTTCTCACTCATGGAGAGAGCCATGTAAGCAATAAATCCAGCCCATAAGAAGAGCCAATACCAGGCATTACAACCTACCCATATTTGAGAGAAGATTAAAGACATGGCGGCACCGATACAATGTGATACCTTCTGACTTCCTTTAAAGTTGGGAGACACACCTAGCACTCCCATTCCGACAACAGAAAGGAATACAAGAAACTGGCTGTTCTCGGAACTGGCTTCCAATGCAGCCGGAAGAAGCAATGCGCCGGAACCGACCATGCAAAGAGTAAACCAAAACTTATGCGTCAGGGCGTAGTAGGTATCACTGATTGAATAAGGGATTTCTTTACCCTTCTTTATCATCGCAAAGACATACCCGGCGATGAGGATGAATGACATTAATACTAGTAGAATCATAGGTTTATCTGTTTTTTAAGTTATTGATTTACTTTTGAAAGAGCTTCGTTGACAGCAACCTGAACAAATGCTACAAAATTTGTTTTCACATACCCTTTGATCTGCTCTGCCTGTTCAGGAGACAATTCCACTTCACCGTTCTTATAAATGTTTTGCGCAAGCTCCAATTCTCCTAAATCAGAAGTCTTTTGGTAAATCGCATTACCTAACATTTTTGAAATATCAAGTGAATTCTCCTTTCCCTCGATATTCTTTACTTGAATTTTTCTAAAATCTATTTTCATAATTATTTAGTTTTACCAAAGGTTTGAATTATTACCTATTATCACCATATCCCATGCGAAGTCCGCTTCGGTCCTTCCATACCGAACTCGAAATGCAAATTCGTTAGCATTGCTCCACCTAATGGTGGCACCGGCCCATGTATCCCAACTATCTTCTCGAGCAGTAATCATCACATAGTAGTCATTGGTGCCTAGATTATGCGTTATAATCCACCTACCAGTTCCTTCTTTGCGTGCACTTAGTGGAGCTCCTTGTGACCAATATCCGAAACTAGATCCATTAGAAGTACCAGCCGCCAATACTCCAGGGGCGTTCCAGCGTTCTTTACTACGGCATCCAAAGACATGTGAGCCAAAACTTCTTATTGCAGCACCTCCATTACTGTTAGCTAATATATTTAAAGCTACGCCTCCCTGTCCGTATGTAGACAATGAGACACAATCTTGGCTATCATTACGAATTGATAATAATGGATTCTTAATATCGTTAACTTCATCATCTCCAATCACACCACCATATTCATTTATGCGCAAGAAACGAGTACCGCTAATTTCCAATAAAATTTTAGCGTTAGATACGTTCCATGAAGATATAGCGCCGTCTTTTATCTCCCAAGCTCCAATCTTCGCTCCCGTAGTAACCACTAGATTCTCCGTATTGATATTCTTTGCATCAATCATCGGAACACCGTCAACCTCTTTAAATAGAGCTATATCTTTACCTGTATTAGTGCGGATTAGAGTACTATTAGCAGTCAATATCAATTGACCGTTGGCAGTATTTATTCCACCATCAGGAGTCAATTCAAAACTTGTCTGGTTATGCTTGATACCTCCTTCAGTTATCATCCAACCCTCTGTCTTCTCCAGATTACCCACAAATATCCCCGAAGTACCGAGGACATCAATAGTTGCGTTCTGAGCCAAAAGGACGTTGGTAGCTACGTTTTCAAAATCGTGGAAATCTTCCCATTTCGTTGAATCGAAAGAAGAGGTAGACGTATGAGTTGTCTTACATAACCAATTTAAGCCGTCGTATATTACAACATCTACAAATGCATCATTATGATAATACTCAGTATTTTTATCCCATTTACCTCGTGGACGAATCATAGCACCGGGTAATCCTGTTTGTCCTTGGCTTCCAGTAATACAAACCGGATCGCTTTCCCATGTAGAATTGTCCGTATAAGTGACCTTGGTCTTAGACCATAAGTATTTGCCGTTTTGCCACGTGGGAGAAGTGCTAGACCAAGAACCACCAACTAAGGAACTGGAAGAAGTCGAAAGGTAGTATAAGACATCAACAGCACTTATCCCTACGCCATCGTTCCCGCTAGGCCCCTTTCCGCCTGTCACACATACGGGGTTAGTTTCCGTATAAGAATTGTCTGTATAAGTTATAATGGAACGTGTCCAGATATATTTACCGTCCTTCCATGCCGGAACAGTAGTAGACCATGAACCACCCGTAGTGGTGCTATATGATGTAGACAAATAGTATTGCTCGGAAACACTCTTAACACCAATTCCCGTAGCCCCCTTACCACCCGTAACACATATCGGATCGGTTGTCGTTGATGCGCTATCTGTATATGTTATTACTGACCTAGTCCAAATATATTTCCCATTTTCCCATGTCGGAGGTGTTGTACTCCAAGAGCCACCAACCAAGGAATTAGAAGAAGTAGATAGATAATATTCTTCGACAATGCTTGATACTCCCCTACCATTATCTCCAGTACTGCCTTTACCTCCGGTGATACAAGCCGGATTGGTTTCAATAGACGAACCGTCTGTATAGACCACTTTGGTTTTACTCCAAATGTATTTCCCATCTACCCAAGTTGGTGAGTTCGTAGACCATGAACCACCGGAAAGGGAGGTTGAAGAACTGGAAAGATAATAAAGAACATCAACGCTCTGTACACCTTTACCGTCCTTTCCTGCTTCGCCCTTGATTTTAGACCAAGTATAATCGGCAAACACATTGCTATCTGCCTGTACAAAATCTACATATACACCCATGTATACACCGGGAGTCTCACCATTATTAGCGGTGAAGGTTTTCCCGTCATCAGAGTATTTGATGTGAAGGTAGCTGGTCTTCCCATTTTCTCCATTTGTACCAGGTATGCCATCACCTCCTTCAAATTTAGCCCATGTATACTTAGAAGGATCGCTGCTACTTGCTTGAACAAAGTCAACATAAGTACCAATATATTTATTGGGAGTATCAGTCATTTGAGAAGCCGTAGGATTCTGGACGGGAGAATACTTGATATGAAAATATGAAGTTTTTCCGTCAGCACCATCTTTCCCGGGTATTCCGTCCTTTCCGGGCGCTCCTTGTGAGCCTGTATCCCCTTTAGATATAGCTTTCAACCAGTCCGTAGAAGAATCTGACGGTTCCTGCGTAGTAGTAGACTCAATACATATCCATGTACTGCCGTTATGAGTCACTTCATCGTAGTACCAGTATGTTCCGGATTTCCATTTACCCTTGAATACCGGAACGGGAGCCTCAGTCACACCGTCACTGGATATCTGCCTGATAGTTCCGGTCATATAGACTCTATTGAGATATGCGCTATGACCGGACATATCAATGCCAAACAGCTTCAGGTTAGATAAGTCGCCTAACTGCATGGCTATCATATCCTTCGTTATTTCCCAGTTATTAACACCCTTAAGGAAGCGGATGTAATTCTGTGTAGAGTAACATGACTTTTGCCGTTCTTCATTCGTGAAGTTACCGTATGCAACGAAGTGCATCGCCTTACAAGGATTAAAAGTGTATCCCCCACGGATCACGTATTTAAAAGAAGCGTTGTCTATCTTTTCTGTAATCCGAAAATACGCAGTCTGGAAACCGGTATCGTTATTGAATACTCCCTTACAGATATCATCAATCTCTACTTGTGATACCTCCCCAGGTTCCAGCTTTAAATGAACGGTCTTGTTCGCTACATCCACTGATTCAATGATACCACCGCCGGGAGCATTCCATTCTTCACCGGATACAATAGACACACGGTTATACCGCAACTCCGGTACTTCCAAGAAATCACGCAGCCGCAAGGACTTTGCGTCAATATGACCTTCGGGAGTAATCATCCAGCCTAGGAGGTTCTGCACGTAGTCTTTTGATGATATTTCCTTTGAGAAAGTTGCGTCTTCGGCTATCAATTTCTGAATAACAGCCTTGATCTTAACATTAATACCGGCAAGAAAAGTTATCAACCCTCTAGCTTCATCATCCTCTATCTTGCTAAGATATTTGTTCCCGGATTCTTCTTCCGTAATAATTGGAGATAATCGATAATGCTTTCTACCGTCTTCTTCAGATATAGAATCATCCTTCACCAGTTTATACACGCCTTCGCCTATTTCGACAGAAATAATCTGACCGGCATACGGGAAATACTCTTCCGCATCCGTATTGCGGGCATACGATGTCGCATCCTCCAATGTCTTGAAGGTTTCAGTGGAATCAATAGGTCTTCCCGTTGTTCTTTTATATTGTAATGCAAAACTACTTCCGTTTATCTTCACCATAATCTTATGCAGTTTTAAGAGTGAAAGTATCAGGGTCATTCAATCCGGGTGTCTGAATAACCCACATCTTATAACTAATAGCGGCACTTCCATTGGCTCCTTCTACGGAAATATCCACCGGACCGGTAGTAATACCCGTATCTTCTATGAAGTTACCCGGGTAAGCTGTCAATGTCAATTCCTTGATCACATCTGCTGGAATACACACAGCAATCGTTTTCCATTTATCTACAGAGAACTTATATGTGCCCGGACCCTTATAAAGTCCACTTGTTCCTAATGCACGTACTTCAGCAGAAGTGGCGGGAACAGAAGAACATATGCCGGCAAACCATTTACGGCGGACATTTACACTGATTGTATCTCTAAGTTCTTGTCTTGGCAGTGACCCATCCTCACTAGCAGCATATACAATCATTGCTTCATAGGTTTCACTACGAGTATATATACCCTCCAACTGTCTGACAGCAGTTTGGATACCTCCAACTTCTTCTGAGAAGTTCAGTTTATTATTAGGGTTGCCATCGTAATACGCAGACTCCATAGGTCCCTGACCGTTCCTTGATGCAGTATACGTGATGTAACCTTTGTCTGTACCGAACTCAACATCATTGGGAGTTGATATTTTGCTTTTCAACTCTCCTACTGATTTTTGAGATAACATTCGAATAAATGCATCTACCACCGTAGTTCCTTCTAGAATGACATCACCGGCCTTAAAATATCCGGCCTTATCGACGGTAACTTCTACATTTTTTGTGAACTTGGCAGTTATTTCACCTGTATCGGTAGATGTCCCTCCACTACTGATTACTTGTTGCTTAATCTTTTCTTTACGATAAGTAATAGAATCAATTTTACTTTCCAGATCCCCCAACTTAGAGTAAGGAGCAGTCTCACCGACAGTATATATCAAGGAATCATACGGAATATCCAAGGGGTATTCATAACCAATTATCCGTGATATTCTTCCGTCCTCAAAATATGCCTTATTGATCAGATTCACTTTTTGTCCAACGGAAAACCGCTTCGAAAATGCGGGGTCATACATGCCAGTATCAGGGTCAATACCATAGACATAGTCCGGCATCATCGTAGTGTCGTAAGTAGAAGGGTCCTGCTTTAATTCATTGATATACTCCCTTGCTCTTTTTTCAACTTCTTTCTCTGCGTCAGGAATAAGTTTATCGGATATAAACTGAGGATCATATCCGTAAAGGATATATGTATCGCCACTGGTAGGATGCAATATTTCATCCGGAAGCATACGCCCATAATCATCGTTACGCTTTACTTCATATACCTGCGCTTTGGGATTCCACGTCCCGTCTTCAAGAAGTTCAGACTGATATATGTCAGATGAGGGGTCATAGGGGTTAAATATGACTTCAAAATCCATACCGGCTAAAGGACCGGATTGAAATATAACACGCAATTCCTCTCCGGGTAATTGATAACTTTTTGAGAAATGAAACCCTAGGTCAGCATCTTTAAATCGCCACGCGGTCCATTTTTCTTCATCCTTACTACCATCTGGTTTCTCTGTTATATCAGTATATGAATGCGTATATACATCCCCTACTCCACCTACACGACTTGGATAAATATCGTCAAAAACAACAATCTGTTCAATTGCTTCCTCTGTATACATGTCGGGGTATGCGTCAATGTATGGAACTCCCTCCGGCATCATCAAGCGTTTGGTTACAATCCCTTCAACGGTCAACAGATCCTTATCGTCAGAAAAATAACTTATAGGGACCTGACTTTTTATTATATTGTCGATAGTATACCGATTACCAATGGAAGCTGTGACCCCTTCCGGCAAACGTATAACATTGGAGTCATCACCCGTTAGCAGATCAGGATTATAAGTAGCCGAAAAAGTTTTTCCCGAATTAGTACCGGAGAGAAAGGTTACAGAGACGTCTGCCGATGCAGATAGGCATTCTATTTTGACATTCTTTTCTCCTGCCCTTCCGATAGTGTATATCACCGTTTTTCCTGGATGATTCAGAGTAAAGCTGAATGTAAACAAGAGCTTGCAATTATCGGCCTTTTCAGAAAGAGAGAAATCGGTGTCGCTAAATCCAATAGTAAGACTTGAGACTGAATCATTGAAAGCTTTCTCTTGAATATCCAGTACTTTCTCTACGCCCCCGACATGGTAAACCAATGATAATTTTGCCTTAAAGTTTTCAATATTTGATGTGAATCGAGTGCTAAAGTATAGCGTCATTGAATTGAATGATATACGATATTTGCTTGCCGGCATAGAAGAAGCAAAAACATCTGTCGTAACTTTATAGGCACTCTGCTCCCCTTCCATTTCTCCCTCTTTGAAAACATTCATGTTGATAGGAGATATCCCTGTATGGGAAGAAGAAGGGAAAAAGTTTATATTTAGAGGCCTTGAAGTATCGGAAATATCTCTTCCTGTAACATTTTTAACATCAAATATCAAATTCTTCCGGTAAGTAGAAGGAATGTTTCGTGTAGAACCAAAAGCATATACTCTAGTAGCGTAGGAAGTCTGGCTATCGCTACGACTCATAGAACCGACATTAACTCCAATCTCAAAGTCAACAGGATCACCATGTTCACAGCGGCCAAAACAAATCTTATGTTTCTCTAGCCACCATTCGCATTCAAACGTCTCCGCCATCTGAGATAGGGCGTCCAACATATTCATGTTATTATATGAAATCAGTTTGGACGATTCATCAACAGAAGCATCAATCTCATAAGTAAATGCTTTATCTTTATACTTATATCCTAAGACCTCCAGATTCTTTAGAAATACATCCATGTGAACATTTAAGGTATCAGTCAAATTCCAACTATCCTCTTTACCGCCACTCTGTGGAGTATAGAAGAATTTCTTATTCTTCCATTTCCAGTAATAAGCGTCAAGGCGGAGTTCGTAGTCATAGCCTCCGGTAGTGGTATTATAGGTAGGTTTATACAGGTCTACTACTTCAAATATTCCCAACTCATTGTCTATGTAGTCCCCTAACTTGAAATAGATAGGACTGGCAAGGGAAAACTTTAGAGTTACATAATCTTCCTGCATCAAAAGGAAGTGTCTTTTCGAACCCTCATTGATAGGAGTCGAAAAACGAATGTTGCCGGATATGTCTTTGATGTCTACTAATTCCATAACACACCAAAGTTCGGAGATAAAAGAAAGAGTACCCAATTTTGGGCACTCGTATATACGACAATGAAATCAATGTCGTAAATTAGGTTCTTAAACTTGGGTTTGGTTCACAAAACTTCATCGAGCATTTACCAGAAGTTCTGTCTAAACTCTGCGCATAGGTGATACTTTTACCTAAATAAATCAAGTGATAAATGTCACTGCTGTTAGCCGGAACCTGAATATCAATCACGCCTTTGTATAATTCTTCAAAAAAAGCCTTTTTCTTTGCTTGATAATCAGATTTAGAATTGCCTTCTATGGTAAAAGAGAGCGTTATTTCCCGTTCATCAATTTTGGGATTATTAATTATCACACGTTTTCCATGTTCTAATCGGGATTTATTTTCAATAAATTCTTTCATAGGTAATGATGCACCAAACACATCAAGGAATTTATCTCCCATTCTTACGCCCCAAGTCTTGTAAGCATCTCTACCATTTATTAATAAATCTGCCATAACTATTTATTTTGTTGATAATCCTTTGGTATTGTTTTTTACTTCCGCCATATCCTTCTGCATTTGCTGGATTGGTTTTATTATTGCTCCGGTATTCTCGGAGATTTGAACAAGTTCGAGATATGAACTTGCTATCAAATCGCGTGTGTCATCTGCTATCTTTCTCGTTTCCGTATTTATGGAAATAAGTGTATCCGTTTTCATCGTTAGAATATTTAATGATTGGGATTGAGTTATACTTTGATTCTTGATTTCTTCACCAGATATCTGTAAAGCAGTGAAACGTCCGTTAAGTTCGTCTATTGAATCCTGAGAAGCAGTTGCAAAGCCTTTCTTCGACGATTCCTGAGAAGTAACAGAAGCATCCCACCCAAATGTTTTAAACATTTCTTCTCGATCATGCATCATATCTTCTACAATCTGTTGATACTGTTCTTTGAGAAGGTCTGCTTCGTTTTTAGTAATTTTACTATCACTTCTCGCTGCATCACTCCATTGTTCATAGAGAGCATTTATACGGTCTTGATACTGACTAGCGACTAATCCTGCCATGATTGACTTACGCAGATAATCCTCAAAGTTATCACACATATCTTCAAAAGAAGTATCCATATCGGATAACTGATCAATAAACCCATTGTAGAAGGAATCAAAATCAACCCCTGTCATGGCTTGATTAAGAGCATCCCTCAGTTCATTCGCTTCATCTTTACAGGCTACGATGCTATCCAGGTTTTCACGAATTCTGGCATCAATTAAACTCCATGCTTCCGGCATTCGGGACTGAATGAGGAACAATTCATCTCCTGACAAACTATACAAGTCTGTCATGGAGCTTATTGATTTACCTAGGATGTCGCTCATCTGCTCAAAACCACCTATTGCACCAACATTTTTGTTAGAATGCCATTCCGCACTATGAGACTTCCAACTTGCACCGGCATGCCCTGAAGCTGCGGCAATCTTTTGGAGATTGATTACTTTCTTCTCGTAATTATCCATGGCTTGTGTAGCTGCTTGAACAGATGCAAATCCACCACCGAAAACTATATCTTCCTTGCTTTTGTCAATAATACGATCATAGACCTCATTTATTGCTTCAAGCTGTTCCTTTACTCCTTCATAATAAGCGGTACCGTCCGGCCCGAACAAATTACCCATTGCATTGACAAGTTGAGAGACTCCACTTACAGCACTCATGACACCTCCGGCAATATCTCCAGACATTATTTGTCCTACTCCTACTGCCGTTTGCCCAAGACCGGAAAGACCGTCAATAACGTTATTTATTTCATCGTTCAAATCTTCTCCAAATATGGAAGATATATCACTCCCAAACTGTTTGATAGCAGGAGAAAACTCTGTTATAGCTCCCCCTATCGTTGATATGCCCTGACCGAGCTTCCTTGTATCACCATTAGCATTCTTTATATCATCGATTCCTTTTTTCATATCCGAGAAAAAGGATAACCAAGGGGATTTACCTTTAACTTCTTCTTTTAGCCTTTTTATGGCATCCGTTATATCCTTGATATTGATTGTCCCATTCTCAAGATTTGCGATATCTTTGTCTGTGAAACCTACTGATTCTAAATTGATAAGAGATACTGACTCATCCGTTCCAGACATATACTTGATTAACAATTCATACTTATCAATAATATCTTGAATAGATGATACACTCTTTTCACTTGCATCTTCAAACAAATCAGCCATGACATGAGTAGATTTCCCGAACTGTTCGTCCAGCTGATCTATTGCTTGATTCTTCTCAGCAATTTTAGTAGCTCTTTCAGCACTATGTTCTTCCAATTTAGCTATTTCATCATCATACTTTTGAATAAGATTCTTCCGTTTCTCTTGATAATTACCAAATTGGATGAAATATTCCTGCCATGCTTTCCGGTCGGATTCTAACTTTTCCTTGTTTGTTTCCGATACACTCTTCTGATATGCCTTGAAAGCGTTTTCTTCCGATATGGATAATTGGGATTCCTGCTCACTTGTCAACTTCCCTTTTTGTGTCTTCTCCCATTCAGTGCGCTGCTTCTCTATGGCATCAAGCTCCTTCTGATAGTCTAAGTCAATCTGTGATAGTTTTTTCTGTGTTCCCTCAGCCATCAGATTGACTTCATCCTGCTGGTTCTTTCTGCGGAGGGAAAGAAGTTGCTCGGCAAGCTGTTCTTGTTGCTTTCGTTTCTTTTCTGCTTCTTTTTTTGCTTGGTTTTCCTGCTTGGTTAACGAACTTCCAGTTATGCCGCCTAAATCCTTATAGGCTTTTTCGGTAGTTTCTTTTTGCTTTTTAGCTTCTTCGTATTGCTTTGAAGTAAATTTAGATTTGTCCTTTTCTATTTCAGATTGTTTCTTTTTGGCATCCTCCCAGTCCTTCTTAGCTTTTTCGTAATCTTCTTTGTAAGTAGTAGGAGATTTCTTTTTAGCCAACGCTCCATTAATTGAAGAAATAACGCTTTCTAAATCTCCACCTTTAACCATCATCCCGTTTACAACAAAACCATTGCGTTTGGATGCAGACGATTGAGCAAGTTTCAATTCCGCTTCAAGCTTCTCCTTAGAATAGTTTTTAAGATTGGATTTGTAAGCGGAAATATTATCATCCAACATGTCTTTCTGATACTTTTTTAAAAGTTCAGAGTTTTTCTCCATTTGCTCACGCACCTGTACGTATGACTGATTACCAGAAAACATTTTCCATATTTCTGCATCGGAATCAGACATATTCTTCCGTAAATCGGGATTATCAAATAGCTGCAAATATCTCCGTTGGTTAGCAATCGTTTGTTTTAGAGCATTATAATCATCTCTCCTGCCTTGAACAGAACGCCTTGAATCTTCTTCGTTTATTTTTTGCTTCAACTTTAAGATATTCTCCAACTTTAGCTTTTCAATATCGTATTGTTCGAAAATTTTAGGGTATTCTTTACGAAGTTCTTCTAATGATTTTTGCCGAGTAAGAGTAGCCAAACTCTCATCACGAGCAGCTGTCAATAATTCTTCGATTTTCAGCTTGTGTTCCTGTTCTTTTTTTAATGCTGCATCTTTAATGCCGTTATATTCTTTTTGAGCACGGGCGGCAGCAGTTGTACTATCAGACATTGCCCACATTGTAGTAATAAGCCCACCGATAACGACAGTTAAAGCTACATAAGGATTGGTAAGCATTGCAGCGTTTAAAGCTAACTGCGCTTTTCGTGCCAATAAACGGGCATTGGTAAGTCCAATCTCCACAAGGGTATGCTTACTTTCAGCAGCAGCAACCAACATCACAGCAGTACGATATGTACCATAGATAGCCACCAGTCCAGCCAATATTTTGCCAACAGTTTCATAGTTCTGAATCAGTGAAGTAGTCATCTGAATACCCTTCATTATGACACCTTCCGACTTCTGTCCCATTTCATTGAAAGCGTTATCCAAAGCATCCTGCATCATAGACAACTGACCATTGATAGTCTTTGAAGCATTTTCAGACATATTATAGAACTTACCTCCAGCAGAAGTTGCATCAATGAATGCCTGTTGTACCATTTCTGCGGAAATAGCCCCTTTAGACATTTCATCTTTCAAAGTTGCGATAGATTTTCCGGTCTTTTCGGAGATAATCTGTAACGGGTTGAATCCAGCGTTTATCATTTGATTCAAATCCTGCCCCATAAGTTTACCCGCTGCTGACATCTGTGAAAATGCCAAAGTCAGCGAATTGAACTTACTGGATTCCCCCATAGAAATATCACTAATGGCTTTCAAGTATTTGATAGTGTCTTCTGCTTGTATGTTAAATCCAAGCATCATCTTTTCTGCTCCAACCATATCTGACATAGTAAGTGGAGAAATCTTAGCCAGCTCCTTGATTTGCGGAATCAGTTGCCCTGCCATATCCTTTCCAACCATAGTCTCAATAGCGGTCTGCATGGATTGAAACTCACCACGGACACGAATCATTTCAGAACCTAATGCCTTTAATACTCCAGCACCACCAATAACCGCCAATGCTTTCTTCCAAGAAATAGCGATACCGTTGTTACTTTCTACGATTTCCTTAGCATTATCATTGTAAAGGGCGTATTCATCCCGAAGTTTCTTTACGGAAAGACGCGCTTCGGCTTGTTGTTGGGTTAATCCAAATAAAGCCGCCTTTTCTTCATCAAGAGCTTTGCGGGCAGCATTGTATTCTTCTAACTTGCTATTTGCTGATAACGGATTCCTTTTCAATGCTATATGATAAGCATCCCCAAGTCGTTTTACATCCGCTTCAATATCCTTAACTACCGCTTTTTGAGCAAGAATTTTCTCTGTGAAACCATTCACTACCTGAGAAGCATCGAAGATTTTCCTTTTGAATCCTGTTTCCATCTCTGCTCCAGCTTTGGCTGCATTAGTCACCAACTCATCCAATCTTTGATTAGATGCAGCAAGTTGGATATTTAAAGCCTTGAAAGCAGCAGGAGACTGTGTGCCATCCATGCTCATTAATTCTTGTTTTAACTTCGCAATTTCATTACGAAGCCTTACAACTTCTTCCCAGTCAGACTGTACGCGAAATACAAGTTTTGCCATATCTATAATTTTTTCCTACGATTAGCCAATTCCTTACCACTGATTCTATTCACCTTTTGACCACCATATACTGTGTGTAACTTATCTCGTTGCATCATCAACAGATTCCTATAAGGGATAACTTCAAACACTTCCGTATAACTCAGATGAAGCGTGTCAATCAAATGGGCTATCTGCCCGAAGAACGTTGCGTTTCCTACTGTTTCGGTCTTGCTGCCAGCATCGACACGTTCCTCATCGAGCTGACACACTGAAAAGCCGAAATATCCATCATAGAGAAACATATTTCCAAAACTTCTTTGATTTCATCAAAGGTTCCGTTTTCCAAAGCCTTAGTCATATTCTCATTACCACAAATAAAACAGGAGATACCTTTCAGCATATCATCTGTGACTCCGGGAAGTTTCTTGATAGCTTCCATGATGTTGTCACCTGTCATACCAATATTGGAAAAATGATGAATAGCACTACAAATAACCTTGATTGTGGGCGGCTTGATTGTATAAACAACTCCACCTATTTCGACATTCTTAAAATCCAGCCCTAAAAGGGCATCAGAAACTATTTTTGATGCTTGATTCATGATTCTAAATTGAAACAAGGGTGAAGCGAATACCACCACCTCACCCTTGCTGTTTACGATCGTTTTACCTCAAAATGTTACACCGTTGGTATCAAGGCTTTGATAGCTTCCTCTTCGTAATTGTATTCAGAAGAAACTCCTTCGATTCCCGGCTCCTGAACCATTCCGCGTACTGCAATGGCAATTGCTTTGTCCGTATTAGCTTCGCGGGAAATAATACGGCATTTCGGGAAAATAAACCATACATCATCATCAGTCAGACAGAACAATGCTTTGTTGATGACCACTTTATCCAAAGCACGCTTCCAACCCACATCTTTAGATGTTGCCTGAATAACATCGCCACCCATGAACGCTTTCTTTGTCTTCCAGTCATACTGTCCGATAGAAAAAGCGGGTGATACTTCTCCCGGCACATCATCGTAACGGTAATTCTTTCCTGTTAATTGATTCTTGTACCCAGTGACAGAGGCTTCCGTTTCCTCAATCTGCCACGTTTCCCCATGTACGTTCAAAACCTCATCTTTCGCTTTGATGGCGGCTTGAATCAAAGTCTTTGCGATTTCGGGGGTAATGTCTGCCGTTACCTTATCAATATCGGCAAACAAGATTCTTTTTATTCCTACTGCTGAAATCATAATCTTATAATTTTACATTTATTACTTCAAATAAAATTCTTACATTCACATAATGACATTTCAAAGCTGTATCCGCTTCCATGCCAATTGATTCGATAGAGTAACGATAGGTTGTACCGTCATAGGTACTTACTACATCATCAAGCAGCTTGCCAGCCTTTCTTTCAAGTTCGTTAAGCCGGATTGTGTTCGCTTCATTCTCGCTTAAATTGGGTACACATAGATTCACTTCTGCGAAAGATTTCTTCCAATACTTTCCCGGCTGTTGTTTCTTCGTGTGGATAACGATTCTTTCAGAGGTCAATTCACCCGTCAGTGTTTCCCCGTTGGGTGCTATGTCTATTCCGAAAGCCTTGCAGTCCCGGTAGAGGATGTTTCCTATGTCGGTGGTTACTATCATACTATCAAATATTGGACGTTTTCGTCATATTCGAGAAATACGTGACAAACCAAATCTCCAAGTTGAACCGTTCCGGCAAATCTTTTTCCAGCCAAATCTGCATCTGATACGTGTTGCCCCGTTCCGTACATATAAATATCCACAAAGCACAATTCTTTCTGATATTCATCTACAATAGCCCACAAGCAAACAGTACCTCGTTGTACTTGAACAGACAATATCCTCGACCCGATAGGCAGACATAGTTTTGAATGGTCTGCAACAATCAATTCATACTTGAATATTCTTTTCATTTTTCAAATTCTTCTTTTAACCGTTTCTCCGCATGAAGAGCAGCACTACTCAAAACATCATACCCTTTAGATTCTACGAATGATGCATATTCCGCTTCGTTTTTCAGCGTCAAACCATCTTTATCGACATCGTAATCATTGGACGTTCTCAAAGTGAGTGTATGGTCTTTATAATCGCCATGTTCCTCTGCGTACTTCACGGCTTCATCGCCTACATCAATCATCGTCTTTTCGACCTCCCATTCTCCTTCATCGAAGAAATCATCGACATCTGAAAAATCGAAATCTACATCCATAATTCCGAGTAGTTAAAGTAGTTTGTACTCTTCACTGTATAAACCTCGCCTTGACCTCTTACGTCATCACCATCCATGCAACGGACTTCATCGCCTGCCTTAACAGTGATTCTCTTCTCGCACACCACATGGAAATTCGGACGATATACCTCGCCATTGGTTGATTTAAACTCTTTGGTAGTGTTATCGTCGCAGCGACACTTACATACCTTCTGCCAGTATTCACCACCTGTTCCGGGAATCGGACGCCCAAACTCATCCTTATCCAGCGGTGTAATCACCTTTACTTGCAATATGTGTGGAGCGAATATCATAAAAAAGTCACTTTAGGTTTGTTACTTAATTCGTCTTTCAATCCGTACATCTTGCAAAGAAAAGAGTAATACTGCTTTATCCCTTCAAGATCCCAAGACATAGAGAAACCGCTTTCACTGATTGAAGTGGCACGAAGCAATAGAGAGGGGATAAACTTCGCAATCGCCACCAACACCCGCGTTTGGCAATCCTCGTTCATCTCATCCTCTCCGCTTATCTTCGAGTTCAGACACATATCCAAAAGGTCAGCCTCCGACAACTGAATGCCGAAAGTCTGAAACTTCTGTGATATGTATTCATTTACTGTCATGCGTTTAATGCTTCTTTCAGTTTGGCTGTTGATTCTTCATCCAGTTCTGCAACCTTAGCCAAAAGAGTTTCCTCTTTCATATTACCGGAAGCCTGCGCGCCGATAGACTTCAAAGCATCAATCAAAGTCTTTTTCTCGAACTCCTTCTCAAAGAGGGAGATTTTCACCTCCTTATTCTCTTTAGGTACTTTCACTTCGGGAAGTTTTGCTTCAACTCGTTCAGCGAGTTTACGACTCTCCATATCCAGCACACGGGACTCCTCACTGACTTCAAGCACCTCACCGGGAATACAATACTTTCCGGTGAACTTGTCTCTGAAAATAGATATAACCTTCACTTCCATAGTTACCTCCTTATGCTGATTGAATTGAAGCAATCTCGCTCAGGTCGAAATTGGTAATCAAGTCTGGGTTGGTAATCTGCGGAATCCACTCTGCCGTATATTCCATGTAGCGACCGTTTTTGTCACGGTAGTTGGAAATAAGCATTTGCCCCTCTGACGGATTGTAAGTACGCCCTTGTACCGGGTCTGTCGCTTCATACGGAGTATGGTGGCGCATATAACCGATTTGATCAGAAGACAACAGAGTAATGCGGTTATCCGCATAAATCTGCACATTCTTTCCCGTCTGGTCTTTCACATAGTCCTCCTTGATTTCAATGCGGGGTAGACCGATGCCGGTGAACACTTCGGAAGCCAAAGAAGAGGAAATCAGTCCCGTACTCAACTTCATCTCATTAGTACCAAGAATCATCTTGTACTGTTCTCCAAATTCGGAAGAACCAAGTACATTCTTGTTGAAGGTTGTACGTGTCATAATCATTTTTGCATAAGCACCAAAGTCCGGAGCTAGGGAATGTAGTTTCTCTCTTAAATAAGAGATGAACATATTCTTGCCATCAACAATTATATCTCTGGCTGTAGGCTTAACAAAATTGAACGGAAGGGTAATCTCCAGCAGTTTATTATTGGTCTGACCGGAAGTGATTGCAGCGTCTTTGTTGTAAACGGTGGCTTCACCAAGCATCAACAGCGCACCGACAATAATATCCATACGCTTGTGGGCGGCAAGGGTAATCTGACGGTAGTCGTCTGCCAAGAAGTTTACAATCTCTTCCATTGCAGCCTTTTGGTCGACTGGCTTAGCTGCATTGAACTTGTCAATCAAATCCTGCAATTCAGAAAGACGGTCAATAGACATCTGATAAGCATCACCCAAATAGGCAATCTCACCATATCCTGAACCGATATTCCTGCGTTCACGAATGGGCTTTTCTCCAAAACGCGAATTGATGGAGCCAGCCATAACTCCGGTTACAGAACCGATATAGTCTTTGAACACACGAGTAGTCACTCTGCGGAAAGTAAGATACTGCTGCCAATAGATTGTGTCTTTGCGTGTCTGGTTCACACGTCTGATGATGGCGGAAACAATGTTCGCATCATCGAATAATGTTTGAATCGTTAAAAACATATCCTACCTCCTTATTCGTTAAACTCAAACCATCCCTTCATGTTGGCTTTATCGTTCTCGGAGAACGGCATAACCAATTTTGAGGGTTCAATTTCTGCGGCTGTACGAAGTAATGAAACCAATGTGATTCCGTCCTCAACCTTTGTACGGTTAAACAAAGCCGAATTAGCTACATGCTTTTGTTTTAAACCATCAACTGCAACCGCATTGAATAATACGGCATCTTTGGCGATACTCTCACCAAAAGCAGCCTTAATAGTCAATACATCATAACCGGCATTAGACTTATCAATTGCCGTTACTTCTGCACCTTTCTTGCCGCTTCCGACAAACATACCCACATAAGCCAAAGAGTTCTTGGCTACTTTGATAGACAAAGCCTCTCCACTAGTGGTATAGGCTTCCACAACTCTCACATTGATTACCGCATAAGCGAACTTGTTTTTCAAGTCCGCACAAATCGGCGTAAATACGGGAAGAAAACTTCCCACTACTAGGTTCTGCGTGTCGAGCTTGAACGGGCCACGTCTACGGATGCCTGTCTGGACATCGTAACGTTCCTCTTGCTCAACAGGCGGAACCAAGTCATACTTAAATCCTGCTGACATAATTAATTCTTGTTTTGTTCAACAATAGCATTCGTTCCCTCGTCAATCATCTTGGCGATAGATTCAGCTTCTTTCTCAATCTTCGTTTCTGCTGATTCGGGAGGGGTTACACCGCTAAAGCCAACATTGGCAAGTTCCTGCTTTGCGTCCTTGAAATAAGTATCTAAGTCCGCATCATCAGGAATTGCATAACGCTTTGCGAATGTTTCTGGAATACCATACTCCTTTGCCTTTGCCATAATCTGCTCCTGCCGGGTAGCTTGTAACTTCTCTGTCTCGAATTGAGCGAGCTTATCAGAAAGAGGTTTAACGGCTGCATTCACTGCGTTGGCAATAATAGTCGCCATATCGTCCGTCTTATCTTCCGGCTTCGGATTAGGGTTAGGATTGGGATTAGGGTTCTCAATTGACTTACCGTCTTTAAGGTTATACCTTTTCTCGTAGTTCAATACAGAAGTACGGGTAGCATCCCCGGCACGGAAATCGCCATAGGAATTTAACACGTCCGAAAAGCTGATACCCTCCACGATGGAGTTTACCTTTGTCTCGTCCGTTACACCCTCTGCCTTTTTAGTAGCGATTCGGGTTAAGATAGCAGTGTCCACCCCAGCGAATTTCTGTTGTAGCCCTGCCAAGATTTGTTCTAAGATTGTCATACCGTATGAATTTGATTTATAAATTTCTACGGTAAATTTCGTTATTTATAAAGAAGGTGAAAAATTATCAGATAGGTGATACACGACAATAAAACGATTGTCGTAAAATGGTATAAAAAAAGGCGTGATTGTTATCACGCCATGAGCTTTTATTCTTTATATTTCCAAATATAACCACCTGCATGAGTTAATTTATACCATTTTTTATACTTACTGTGTATATAACCACCTTTACAACATTTTCTTATAGAAGAAGAGGAAATACCCGTTTCTTTTTCTGCTTCACACGCAGATGTGTGAGTTTTAATAAAATTACCCAATAGGTCGAACTGATTAATTTGTTTACATCTTGCCGAATTATGCTCTAATAATTTATCTGAAATTCTTTGTTTTACAGTGCCATAGTTTAAGTTGTATTTATGTGTGCACCATTCAAGATTATCTACACAATTATTTTGACCATTTTCATCACGATGATTTATTATTGTATAACCATAAGGATTAGGAATAAAAGCAGATGCTACAAGTGTATGAATATATACTCTTTTGCATTCTGCCGACCGAAATAATCTCACATAAAAATACCCCTTATTCTTTATTGGTACTAATATTTTCTCATGTCTTGTTCTTGAGTTTGATAGGGATTTTACTCTGCCTAAGTTTGATACCTGATACATTCCTTCGTACCCTTCAATGTCTTTCCAAATTTCATCCATATTCTTTTTTGCTTTAAAGTTAATAAATAAAAGGCAGCCTTATTAGTCGTGCGGACTGCCTTTTGATAATCGTGTTAGATTCTATTAGGGATTAGGCTATATACACCATTTACGGCACTTTCACCAATCATTTTACTGATAGCGTCCATGCACTTGTAAATACCTTCATTGAAGGTGTTGCTTTCTTCAATGTATTCTCTACCGCTTTCTTGGGATATAATGTCGGTTTGCTCGTCAAAGACTACACTTGCCTCTCTCAACTTAATTAATGCGTTCATTAGGTCTAAATTAACTTTGATTTCATTTGCTGCCATATCGTTATATTTTATGTGTTAGTACTCTACATATCATCTCGTATACATGAGTTTTCTCAAATCTATTCAGTATTGATGTTTTTTCAGCCCCGAATGATAATTTACCGTTTCTGAACTGATATACGTTAATCCGTCCACCTACCGTGTTATGTTGGTAGATTTTCACCTCTTGATTTTCAGCTATTAGTGTCATAGTCATTTCTTTTATAGTTACCACTCTTTTACCTGTTCTTTCAACTCGTTATACTTACCATTAATAAGCAATTCAACTTCACGATGAAAGTTTATATCAGTCAAACGATACTCGACCAAAGCACGCTTATAAGTATCGCCTTTTTGATGTGAGTTGATAAGACGCATCATCTGCACACTATCAAGACCATACTTATTCTTACGATTGAGATTTACAGCTCTTCTCTTATCGCTTTCTCTTAATTCAATTGTTGCCATAACTTTTATATTTTAATGTTTATACTTCATTCATTTCTATCTTACTTGGATTTCAATCACCGCAATACTGACTACCCATATAACCTTTACTATTCGCATTGTAGCAGTCAGACCAAGTAAGTCTACCCTCAATCTGAGAAGTGTGTTCTACGGGCTTCTGATTAGCTACCATAGCTTTTATCTTAGCCTCACGTTCTTCTCTACACTTGATTGCATCTTTAGCCCAGTCCCAGGCGAGTTTCAAACATTCGCCAAAGGTTCTACCCATTCTTGAATTACTTCTAAAGAAGCTGTGAGCGTCTTTCATGATTTGAGATAAATTGTAGCGTTTCATAATTATATGTATGCTAATCGTTAAACATTTAGTTTTATCATTACGATACAAACATAACTATAAATATAACACAAACAAATATTACACAGTTAATAAAAGCTAATTCAATATACACATAGTATATTTTCATCCAAAGAATAACAACTAATACTATAATTTCATATATTTGCAAGGAATAAACTATAAGTATAATTATGAAGTTACGAATATTGGATATCTGCAAACAAGTAGGAATAACTCAAAAAGAGTTAGCAGAAAGAATAGGGTTATCAGCCGTGGGGTTATCTAAGGCAATCAATGGTAATCCAACCAAAGATACTTTGGAGAAAATTGCCAGTGCCTTAAATGTGAAAATAACCGAACTATTTGAGGAACCGACCAACATAAATGGCTACATCGAATTAGACGGAACCATCCACAAGGTTACGAGCAAGGAGGATATTAAGAAGTTAGCGGAAAATTTATAAACAAATAAATATAGGAGGTAATAATATGAATAGAGAAGAGCTACAAGGTATATTCAACTATCTAAATGAAAAGTATAATGAGTATTATTTCGCAAATAATAATCAAAAGAAAATTATTGAAAATCAAGTTAGAACATATGCACAAAACTTAGATAAAGAACTATACCTCACCTTAAATGAAGGTAGTGCAAGTGGATTATTTCGACATGGATTCGTTGAAACCGACCTTACACAATCTTTGAAAATTTTAAAAAGCATGATAGAAGGATAGAAATATGGCTACAATATATTATGATGGTAAAAATTTCCTATCAGGAAGATTAACCAAAGAAAATTTGAGTGGATTCAATCAAATATGCTGCAATCCACCACAAAAAATGAGTGCAAATATAATCGCTAATATGGTATTGCCTTTTCTGAAACAAAATGTTCCAGAAATACAAAATATTTATGTTACTGGAAGAACAGCAAGCCAAGTAGATACAAGCATGGTACAATTTAAAGTAACATTCAAAGAATCATAAAAGCCGGATTTCTCCGGCTTTATCATAGCGTGAAACCGAATGGAATCACGCCTAAATAAAGTATTGTAACTTATGCCGGTACAGCCATTAATTCACGCCCTACTGAACGTATTGTTTCTATAATATCTTCAAAACGTTTCTTAGACGGCTTCTTTGTTCCGCTTACATATTGAGCAAACAAACTCTGAGAAATACCTAAACGTCGTGCTATGGCAGCAGCATTCAATTCAGGATGAGCTATAAATAAATCATAAAGAGGATTAGATTTCCTTTCCCGAAAGAATCCCTCAAAACTCAAATCTTCATCAAGCTCTCTCCAATGTATTCCGTCATGGCTCGTTGTGAAATTTGCGCGCTGCGCAGGAGTAGCCCATTTCAGCCTTTGGAAATCTGAAAACTTCTCACATGCCTCCTTCCCGTCAGTGGTACGTATCCATACCTCCGTATCAGTCAACCATACCTTTTCAACTATGATATTTTCCATAACCACTTATTTTGATTTATTAAAAAATTTATTCCAATGCTCTGCTATTACTTCTTGATTTTCTTCTATAACTGATTCTACAAGTTTCAGTTCAGATGACTTCAAGCCATTATTTTTGATTAATGTAACTGGAAATAAAGTGAATTTAGCACTTACATCCCCTTTGATTACATGAACATGTATAGGCTCATGGTCATTAGCGTAAAACATAAAACGAAAACCAAATAAAATAAATATCGTTGGCATACCTTTCTCTATTGATTACCCTACAAATATAGGTAATTATTTAATTACCTACAACTATTCAAGCAAAAAATTAGCGGCAATTCTTTGATGTTGCCGCAAAATATTCTATTTTTCTTGTACTAAAATTATAATCCCTATAATTTTTCTGACTAAGAGGCATTTTTCTGTCCCTTATTTCCGATTTGCTCATTCTTTGCCGCTTGCTCCTCCTTGATTTCTGCAAGCTCCTCTTCTACCCTATCAGCATTCCCGGCAAACATGATACCTTCACGGGTTGACCAAATTCCACCACTGACAGCGGAAACGGCAGTAGAAACCTTGTCGTTCAAATCATCACTTTTTTTTCAGTCGTTTATTTTTAATCAAATACCAAGTATCATTAGGTAGCCATCCCCAATAATTGTCTTCAATTTCAACTATAATATGTCGAAATTCAAATAAGGATTCTCTCAAAGCCATAGATACATCTTTCGCACTTTCTTCTGATATAAAATAATAACTATTGGGCATATCATACCTCCATGTTATTATTACATCACTTTCGTTCATAAACTTAGTTATTTGTTCCCTTGTGATATTTTTATCAGAGTATACTAATAAATATGCTTTCCTCATCTTGCAGAATTATTTTTATCTGTTATTAACTTATTCTCACTTAATTCATCAGGAGCTTCCAATTCAAGCATTGATTCGCTTGTAATCAACGTAGGTTCTGAATCACCTTTCTGTTGAAACATTTCCATAGAACGTTTCTTTAACTGATATTCCTCCGATTGAAGTTTATCACGATCAACAAATAGTAAAAATAAGAAACCAAATAAAGCAACACAAACAGGAGCTAATGTTAATACTATCAACCATGTAGGTGGGGGATTTAATATCCCAATAAGAATAAAACAAGGTACGTCAATCATTACGCACAGCCATAGTATAGGATTTAAAGCACTCTTTACAGATAAACTACCACCAGCTTCTATTATTTTTGTAGCAATACTTTCTTTATCACTCATAAAGGTTAATAATTAGAGATTATAATTTTCCAGCTAAATCCTTCACATCCTCCGCAGACTTCACCTCATGTACGGTATCGCCTACTTTAACAAAGCCTACTATATCTCCAGTGTTTGACTTTTCAAATAGTTCAGTAACCGGCACTCCCAAAGCATCAGCTATTTTTTCTAATGTACCAATAGTAGGGTTTCCTCCCAACATTTTAGAAAGGCTCGCTTGAGCCACACCTATTTTAGATGCTACTTCCGCAAGAGTAACACCTTTCTCTTTGCATACTTCCTTCACTCGTAAATCCATATATAATATATTATAAGTTTGATTTCAGGCGCAAATATACACATTATATATTATAATCTAATTTCGCCTTATAAAAATATATCGTATTATATTTTATTAACAGTGATATTATTGTCAATTATATAATATAGTCTATATTTGTATGCATAAAAATAGAATATATTATATAACACATAAAATATAAGAGTATGAGCACAAAATTTAAAAGTCAGATGAAAGAAGTGATGCAAATGGCATGGTCTTTTGTTCGCAAGAACGGTTATTCAATGAGTGAAGCGTTAAAATGCGCATGGGCTAATTTTAAGCTGAAAGCAGCTTTGAAAGTGAAGATAGTAGAGTTTTACTTCAAAAAGACTGACGGCACGTTACGTCAAGCCTTTGGCACTCTCAAAGAGAATCTTATCGGTGAGATAAAGGGTACTGGCAGAAAGCCGAATGACAATCTGCAAGTGTACTGGGACACTGAAAAAGAAGAGTATAGATGTTTCAAGAAGTGCAACCTTATAAAGATAGCTTGATTATGAGAAAAGACCCCTATGGCAACTATATAACCTGCTTAACAGGTAAGCAGTTCTGCCAATTAAGAAGTATATCTGAAAAGGTGCAACCATATCTACCATTTACAGAAGTGGCATTTCTTGAGCTGATAAAAATAGCTTCTGCAATAATATTTAATAAAGGATTTAACAACTCTCATTTATCGGTACGAAACGGATTGGTGCGTTTTAAAAACAAGTTCTACATGAATGGCTTAAAGATAAATACACATTGTTTGACAGATGAACAATACAAATATTTATGGCAATTTGATACGCCACGTATGGACGCTTTCATGACAAAGTATAAACCAATAGAACGTGATGTTTTTGTAATGACATTCAGAGCTTGTAAACGCTATATGATTACAGGCATGACTAAAGAATCAGAAGATACGCTAATTGAAAGGCTTATTTCAATATCAAATCTTATGAGATAACACGATTATCCAAAGGCAGTCTTTGCACGACTTTAAAGGCTGCCTTTATTATTCACTCTTAAATGAAATAAGTATGGACGAAATTTGGAAAGACATTGAAGGGTACGAAGACGATTATCAAGTATCAAATTTAGGTAGGGTAAAATCCTTGCCAAAGAAATGCTGGAACGGTAAAGGATATTGGTTTAGAGATGGACGCATTTTAATACCCATAAAAAGCAAAAAGGGGTATTTGAATGTATGGTGCAGAAAGCGCATATTTAAAGTTCATCGCTTGGTCGCAAATGCTTTTATACCTAATCCGCAAAACCTACCACAAGTAAACCACATAGACGGTGATAAAACCAATAATTGCGTTACTAATCTTGAATGGGTTACTGATGGTGAAAACTTACTACACGCATATAGGGTTCTTGGTAGAAAGCAAAAGACTGGCAAAAACCACCATAATTCACGAGCTGTTCTACAATTAAAAGACGGCAAAATTATAAATTCATTTGATAGTTTGAATGAAGCGACACGCGCAACTGGTGCGCACCATTCGGGCATTTCAATGTGCTGTAATGGGAAAATAAAGAAGCACAAGGGCTATCAATGGAGATACAAAGAGGAGTGATTTCACTCCCCTTTCTTTATGCTTTGTTTCTGCATTTCAGCGTTTCTTTTTTCTTCTTGTTCTTCTTTTATCTCTGCGATTTCTTCTTCGATGCGGTCAATATTTCCAGCGAACATTACTCCATGTCGTTGCGACCATACACCACCCGATACAGCTTTTACAGCTACATTGACTTTATCTTCTAAATTGTCAAGGCGATACGGAACAACTTCTGTACTAATATCTATCGTTTCAGATGCTTTGTTAAATTCAGATGGATTTATAGAGCCTAAAGCAGAGACTATGAAGTTCACACGCCTTTGCAAGAACTCACCTATCACCTCGGCATGATTTTGAACTTGCAAATGTGTCGAAAGAAACACGTAATCGAAAGCCACTCCGGACAAGGCATTTCCAGCACCGCTCAACTTTTCAAAACTGATTTGTGGTGTATTCGTCATAGAATATGCTTTCTCAAAGAGGGTTTCTACCTCAAATTTTACGGTATCATTTGCTTGGTTCCACGTTAGGTATTGGGCATCGGCACCTTGCCCGGTGAGTTTAACCATCCTGTCTTTAATCTTTCCCATGAAGCCTTCAACATCACCAATCAACTTCAGCAATGGGAAGAAATGGTAGTCGATACAATCGGCATAGTTGGATAACAGCTTCTCAAGTCGTACACGGAAGGTCTTAATCTTCCTGCAATATTCCTCTGGCCGGTAGGCATAGATAACCGGTAGTTTGGGGAATCCATGAGTAAAAGGCGTTCTTTCTTCATACCCTTTAGATAAATCCCACTGATAGACCATCTTATCAGTGATAGTCATAAAGCAAGTTATCTCCGAATCATCCATGAGCTTCTTCTTGTACTCACGTGAGAAAGCAATCATCTTACCTTCATCATTGAAGAACGGATAAAGCTTATCCCCACGGAACGGAGACCATAACACGCTTTTCAGTTTCTTGGTGGGCTTGACCTTGCCACCGAACGTAGTCTTTACTTTCTTCCAGAACTTTGCCCAAAACGAATCATCATCGGTAACATACCAATATTCTGCCGCTTCTTGTTCGGAGAGCCAGGCACGGACAATCTTCTTGTTTTGGTATTTGATTTTGTTGGATTTAAATACAGCCTTTACCGCATCCAGCAGCTTCTTTTCATCATCATCAGTCGGAGTGCAATCCATAGACGGTTCTGTGCCGACCGTGAAAGCAGTTTGAATGTTCACTATATCTTGTTCCAATGGAATAGAAATACGGTTCACCGGTTCAGTCTTATACTTTGCTTCGATTTCATAAGTCTTACCAGTTTTTTCATCGAAAACTTTTTCGGATTCCTTATCAAGTACTTTTCTGTCCGGATACTTCTTTTTGTCAACCATGATTTCATGGCGTTCCGGATTCCAATCATCCCAAAGTTTGCAACGGTCGGGAAGTTCAGTTTTCCTACCTTTCTTCAGATAGTTTATCTTCTGCCCGATGTCAGGGAGTGCTAATATTTCTTCTAAATTCAATGGCATAATCTATAATTTTAGTGAGTAAATATTCCTGTTAAATCTTTCGGCTTCTGAATCTTACCAAGAAGCTCACCCAATACATAGTAACGTACAGCATCTATTCCGTGATTGTCATGGTCTTCCGGTTCGTTGATATAGTTCCCGTCCTTATCCTTTGCCCAAACATACTTTCTGAACTCGCTTTGTAAGTTGTACGAGCGTTTGGTTATATAAATCTCCATATCTTTCATTTTGTCAATTCCGGCATTGATAGAGCCTGCACCTTTCTCTACGGCATATATCTTGATTCCTCCGTTGTGTATCTCTTGAATCAAACGTGGATCTGCGCTGTCAGCAATGACTTTCAATCCCCACGGGCGAAGAGTCTTGATGATGTCAGAAGAAAGCAATCCAGTACGGTAATCCACTTCATCCAAGTAAAGGGCGTTATCAACGATACCACAACGAATGGAAGCAGACGGGTCATGCGTATAACCGAAGTCTTGCCCGAAAGCAATTTTCTTTGCCCAAGCCGGGAACTCGTCAACAATTCCCCACTTCTTGAACACAGCACCTTCTGCAACGTCAGCCCAGCGACCGATAACCACATGAGCATACTTTTCAGGATTACTCACCTTCATATCTTCCACCTCTTTCAGGAACTCAGGAGAAAGGTTATCCAAGTTATCAAAATACGTAGTATGGATATGGAGCACATTCGGATGAGTGGAAATCTGAACCTGCACACCGTCAATCTCTACCAGCTTGTGAGTTTTCTCAATGTATTTCTTGTAGATGAAGTGATTGGAATCGCATGGGTTCATTATAATGATAATCCGGTTCTGAATACCCTTCTTGCGAATGGAGAGCATTATCTTGTCGAACTCATCTTCGCTTGTCCACTCTTCCGCTTCATCACAGACGAAAGTCGTAATGCCCTGAATGGATTTTAATTTGGCTGTCTGATTCCCGGAAGAAGTCTTGATGCCTCGGAACATTATACGGCTCTTAGTCATCTTATTGACTATATCCGTCTTTGTGGTCTTGAAATATTTCGTGGTACCGTCCAAATCTATCTTCTCCATCATTTCGGGGATGATAGACATACCGGCAGAAACCATCGTGTAACGGGTGTAAAGAATCTGATGAACTATCTTCTCTACGGGAGTCATTTCAAAAGTCAACCGCTCAATAAAGGTAGAAGCATTGAAAGACTTTCCGCTACCGCGCCCACCGGTGATAAGAATTATAAATTTTTCCTTATCCTCATATCACTAGTGTCCACTAAAAATTTTTTGGTCACTAGTCGGTTAAAAATTAAATAAAT
>OJNI01000011.1_pt1 | contig 138172 bp, 145 predicted proteins | sample 1597441 | NCBI WGS metagenome assembly OJNI01 (sample SAMEA2452131, study PRJEB22498) | human gut metagenome | reverse complement strand
AAACTTGTTAAAAGCGTTCGTTGATTTGAAATGCTGCCCGATTCACCCTCTAAATCATCGTCTTTTGATAACCTTAAATATAACGCTGTTATTTTTTCATCATATAAGTTATTATTTGATTTTTTTGACTGTTTCAATTTACTTTTCTCCTTTCGCGTGAACAGCCAAAAACAATGTTTACAACATACTATTATACTATATTTCTTTGGTTTGTCCAAGCTTGTAATTTGAGAAATTGCTAATCTCTAACTTTATTAAGTTCTCGATTTTTTCTTTCAATGTTTGACCTTGTTCCAAAAAATGAGAATCGACTATGTAAGTTGCATTTCCGAGCTTGATTTTCCTTTCTCGAAGAAAATCAATTGTTTTATATTAATCAACGTAGTTTTTAATGATGCAATAATAAAATTTATAACCTCTTTGCAAAAAAAGACCACTAAATTTATAGTGGTCTTTTCATTACAAGAGATATTTAACTCCAAATAATATCAATGATCCTAATTATTGGAGGTTACAAAAACCATATTATAAGAAGATTTTTGAACAATAAAGGGCACGAGATTGACTTGTGCCCTAATCATCATAATGACCTTTACATCCAATGATATAAAGCTTATCTTCATATACTTTATAAATCAGCCTATGTTTTTCAGTTATGCGCCTACTCCAATACCCTGACAATTCATTTTTTAATGGCTCTGGTTTTCCTAGTCCTTCAAAAGGAGTACGGCTAATATTATCTATTAAATCGTTAATTTTTTTGAGTACCTTTTTATCCTCTTTTAACCATTCAGTATAATCTTCCCAAGCTGTATCGCCAAAAATTATATTTTTATTCATCTTCCAGCTGCCTCAGCTCTTCTATACTTTTAGCTACAGTGCCTTTTCCAGCTTCTAATTGTTTTTTAGAAGTCACTAGTCTATCATAGTCTTTTTTGTTACTCATAATATATAGATTTTCTTTCATGTTATTATACTCCTCAAGCGAAATCATAACGACATTTTTGCCATTTTTACGAGTAACTATCACGGTTTCATAGTCATCGGTTACCTTATCACAATAATCTTTAAAATTATCTCTCATATTTGAATAATTAACAACTAACATAATTATTCCTTTCATTTTAATTAAGTACAATTTATTGTACAATATATTGTATGCAATATCAAGAGAATTATTTAAAATTTATTTGTTCATTTTTGTGTAACGACAAAAACGAACCAAAAAACGTTTCGAGAGGGGTTTCGATCCCCATCTCGAACTCTCCCTAAACGACCAGCGTCCCGCTGGATTGGTTATAATACCAATCCTTAAAAATTTTTTATTTTAGGGGTTGACTTTATAGCAGACATGATGTATGATTATATTGTCCGCCAACAAAGGTAAATATTTAGAGAGGTGATGAATATAAAAAAGAAGTTTGGTAGACCTTTTTCAGATAATCCAAAAGATATACGCATTACGGTTCGCTTAGATAAAAGACATAATGATATAGTTGAAAAATACTCTACAGAACATCAAATATCTAAGAATGAAGCTGTTAGACATGGTATCGAGAGATTAGAAGAAAAAGAATAAAAAATGGGAAAGCAGTGTCTCAAGGCTAATGATAACAACTACTTTCCCTATACACCCACAACTACCAAAAGATAATTGGAGCGTAAATATTATATCATACGTTTGAATATCTTTCAAGGTATGTGGATACAAGAACTTGAAAGGAAAAATACAAATGAACGAAAAAATTGATTTTAACGAAAAGAATAAGATTGAAGAATTAGCATGCGATGTATTAATAAAGATTTTAGATGTACCTCATCAGCCTAGATATTTAAGCGAACGTCATAAACAAAATTCTGAGTATTGCAGTAAGTTTGAAGAAGAATTTGTAAAAGGATTAAGTTATGAACAGCAAAGAGATTATGATTCTTTGACATCGGCAAAAATGTTAACCTCATCAACCGAATTTGAATATATGCTACTTTGTGGAATGCAAATAAAAGTTGCAATGGATGAATTAATAAAAAATCCTCTTAAAATTCTGAGGTTATATGAAAAAATAGGAGTTCCAGCTAGCAAACTTTATAAATCCGTAAGGCAAAAGATGGAAGAACAGAACAATGATTAATCTTCAGAAAGAATCTACAGACGGTTGTTAATATTTTTACTGAGGAATGGAGAATAAAATGAGAAGTTTTAAAGAAAGTCTTGATTTGTTTATAGCTGAAGAAATCGAAGACAGCCTACGTGACTTGCGAAAGTTTGATAAAGACTATGACAATATTTGTAAAAATCATGCAGAAGCAAGCAGTAAATACGAAGACATTATAAATAATTTAAGTGCTTCAAATAAAGAGTTCATAGAAAATTTTAAAAATGAAATGTACATAATTGAAGCAAAAGCACAAGATTGGCTTTACTTACAAGGGTATAAGGACTGCATTAAGCTTTTAAAGCTTATCGAAGTACTATAAAATATAAATTTAAAAAGAGACTATAAGAAGCTTTTGATTTGCTTTTTTGTAGTCTCTTTTATTTTTAATTAAGCAACAAAATAACATAATAATTTAAGCTTATGATAACGATAATTTTTCTAATAAATCGAAAAGTCGAGTAGAGAACTTCTGCAATAATTACTGTTCCCCCTCACAGAACCGTACGTGCAGTTTTCCCTCATATGGCTCTCCACAAAATTATTCACTTAAAACTCTAAAGAGAAAAATAAATTTTAGGTCGTGCTATTGGATTATATTTCAGAAAATTGTTGAACTTTTCCCATGACATTCGTCTTTGACTTCTTTTGTTCAGCGTTTTATATAGTTCCCTTGTGATATATCTATAAAACACTTCAAGCTTATGCAGATTCCCGGTTATCCCATAGTATCTGTAATGCCATTTAATTTTATATTTAGCTTCTTTACAAGTTCACATTTATTAATATGCATATTTTTGCGTAACCACTCTTTGACTGCCTCCATTTTTGATGACAGCTTCTTTTGAGGGGTTCTGTACATTACTATGTATTTTCCTGTTCTGCTTACTCCATTTATGAGTGTAAATCCTAAGAAATTAAACTTTGTTTCTCGTTCATTCCTTCGAGCAAACCTTCCAAATTGAACTATTTTCGTTTTGTCTTTTGAAAGCTCTAATCCAAATTTTCTGAACCTTTCTTCAAGCATTTTGTAATATTTATTTGCCTCATCTTCGTACCTAAAGCAGCATACAAAATCATCTGCATAGCGAACCATATGTGATTCTCCATTAAATTTCTTTGTAATTTCTTTTTCAAACCATAAATCCAGAACATAATGCAGATATACATTTGCAAGTATCGGTGAAATCAGACCCCCTTGTGGTGTTCCCTTATCACTTTCGATATATCTACCTTGCTCCATTATCCCGGCTTTCAGAAACCTCTTGATACATCTTATAAAGTTTTTGTCTTTTATGTCATGTTCCAGAAATTTTATGAGCCATTCATGATTCACATTATCAAAGAACCCCTTCATATCTGCGTCCACTACAAATCTCGTCTTTTGCGTCATTATCACCGTATCCAATGCTTTTATCGCATTATGGCAACTTCCTTTTGGGTCTGAATCCGTATGAAAAATTCTTGAATTTCGGCTCATATATGGAATTCAATATGTTTGCCATGACACCCTGTACCAACCTATCTTCATACGCGGATATCCCTAATGGCCGCAGCTTTCGACTTCCGGCTTTCGGAATGTTTACCCTTTTCACTGGTAGCGGTCTATATGCAAAGTTTTTCATTTTTCTGAGCAATTTTTCAATATTTTGCTCTAAATTCTTTCCATACTCTGTTTTATTTACCCTATCTATTCCAGACGCCTTCTTGCTTATTTGCAGCTTGTGCTGATTTATTAGGTTTTCTTTGTTTATCTTTGGCATCAGATTTTGTACTACTTTGTACTTCTTAGAATCTTCCGCTATCTTTAAATACGCATTTTCCATTATTTCTTCACCTCTTGTGTGATAATGTTTTATACTTAAAAGTCAATTTGTGTCAACCCCTTCCCCCCACGGTTATTGCTCGCTTTCTCGGTACTATGAGTTGATCCGACTTCTTACATATCATTTGAGTAGTCTTGACTTATTTCATTCTTGTACCACTCATACCTTTCGGAATATGTAAGATCTCTCCAGTCCAGCTAAACATTTTATGTCAATCTCGACGTGCACTTTGACCCCGGCTGAAACGAATTTATCTCACCCTGACGATATTTCGTTGTTGCCTGCTATCACTACAACAACATCGGCTTCTGCATTTAAGGATCTTAACGAGGTTTGCAGCTTCACTCTTTCGAATTACGGCTCGATTGCTCCTTTGCCTGCGCTTAAACTAAAATGTCACCATTTTAGCTCTAAGGCTAAGTATCGGTTGTTGGTTAGACTTTACCGAACAGGTTTCCCACCTGCTATATGTTTACCAGTTGCCTGGACGCACTATAATTTTAACCCACAGGATAAATTAAATCCAAAATACTCTTTCCGTTTATAGTAAATTCGCCCTTAAATTGAATTATAATAGCGAAAAATATTTAAATAGCCCGTTGCTATTTATAAACGATAAATTCTAACTTTTTAAAGAGATAATAGTATGCCAAAAAGTCCATGTAGATAGAGTGGGTGCAAGGAATTAACTAAAGAAAGGTATTACAAAAAGCACAAAAAATTAACTGAAAAACAGTACAACAAGTACCAGCGCAACCCACAGATATACAAGCTATACAACAGGCAATCGCGTCTCATACGTCAGTTTTATATTAAGGACCATCCCGTCCGTGAATTGTGTGAAAAGAAAGGAATAGTTAAAACAGTTGAAGAAGTACACCACATAATCTCGCTGGTGGAAAGAGAAACGTATCATGAGAATAACTTAATGAGTATTTTTAAGGTCCGCCATTCAAAAATAACAGCAAAAGAAGGAGGTCGATGGGGTAAAAAATTTTAAAATTTACATCAAGTGACAAATAGTGAGCAAAATCCCTAAAAAATCACCCAGTATGGATAATAGTATCTCCACGAAGAGTGTCGAAAATCAACGTGTGTGGGAGAACTCAAAAAAATCAAAGTTCAAACGACCTATTAACGCAAAAAGGAGGCAGCCATAGCGAAAGATGGAACAAATAGAAGCGGTCGAAGTGTTAGAGCTAAAAGTAAACCTTATGCTCTTGTAGACTAAATATCTGCTGGAAAATCGGCAAATGTGCTGGATATTTCGAATCTTGAGATCGATGAAAGTTTTGAGGTTAATGATTTTTCGAGATTTACCTGAGTTTAAAGACGAAAACGTAACAAAACCAAGCGAATATTTAAAAGCACAACAAAAAGACGGCAAACCTTTAGGATCTGATAAGATTTTTAAAGAAACTTGGGCATGGATGAAAGATAGAAGATGCGAAAAATTCGTAAATCTGCGTTTAGTGTAAGCTTATTCGCAGGCATTTGCAAGATTTATCTAGTGTAAAGCAGCAATCAGCAATTTTGAATTTTTAGGGAAACATTCAACGGTTGGTAATGCCATAACTAATCCCTTCGTACAGATGAGTATCTCATTTCAAAAACATGCAAATCTCCTCTGGTACGAAATTTTCGATATTGTAAAACAGAATTGCTCGACTGAGTTTGTAGACATGCCATTAAATGATGAAATGGAATTGCTTCTAACAACCAGGAAACTAAAATAATGCTTGATATTACATGGTTGTTTACTGCAATTTCATTAACCGCTCAGTTTTCAATATCCGAAAAAAGTTTTACATATGGCTAATCGGAGACATTTGCTGGTTTATGCTTGATTATAACTCAAAAGTATACGGAAGAGCAATACTTGATTTTATTCAAATAATTTTAGCATTTTGTGAAATTTATGAATGGATATTTCAAGGTTAAATCAAGCAGAGTCTAATCCAAGAAAAAATTTAAAACCAGGTGACGTGGAGTATGAAAAATTAAAACGTTCCATTGAAGAATTTGGCTATGTAGAGCCAGTTATTTGGAATAAACAACAGAGAGTGGTATGACATCAAAACTTAAAGATTCTTGTCGATTTGGGGCAAAAGAAGTCGATTATGTAATTACGGAATTTTCAGAAGAAAAAGAAAAGTCGTTAAATATTGAGCTTAACAAAATTAGCGGAGAGTAGAATACCGATAAATCTGCAAGGTTCGGATTTTGATGTGGTTCTAACTGAATTTGACGAAGATGAACTTGCCGACCTTTTTGAAAAGTCTGGAGAAAGAGAAGTCACAGAAGATGAATTTGATTTAACTGCAGAGTTTGAAAAAGCGTCATTTGTAAAACGAGTCAATCTTGTAGTGACAAATCCGCCGTGTGGGATGTCATTCAAGAGTTCAAGTGGTCTAACTGTCCAAAATGATTCAATGAAAAACGAAGAATTTTACAATTATATATTGTCGATAAGGTCGTTAAAAATTTTTTACGGCATGACTGTTTCAAATAGAATAAAAAAGTTTTCTGAAATAAATTAGTAACTACCGTTCAGACTTTTTTATTGAAAGTAAGATAAAAATTTTAAAATATAACATCGTTTAAAGGCATCATTAATTTAATGCATTTGCAAAAATTAGTAAAAAGTTATAGAATAAACTAAAGTGATCTTACTTTATAAATTATTTAAAAAGAGGAAGTTACAATGGATTTTAAAAAAATAGACATAGAAAAATGGGACAGAAAAGAAAATTATGCCTGGTTTACAACAAAAAATAGATGTAAGATTAACATGACCATGAACGTTGATGTTACAAAATTAATTGAAATTATCAAAAAAAATAAACTTAGATATTACCCTACTTTTACATATATTACTTCAAAGGTACTAAACTCAAACGATGAATTTAAAATGAATTACGATGATGAAGGTAACCTAGGTATTTACGATGTAATTCATCCTAGATATCCGATATTCCATAAAAGTGATAAAAGAATTTCAATATTATGGACAGAATATTCAGATAATTTTGAAGTATTTTACGATAGATTTATTAATGATATTAATACCTATGGTGAAATCCGAAGTATGGCCGCCAAAGGACAATATCCACCAAATTGTTTCGATATGAGTTCACTTCCTTGGAGTAGTTTTACGAGTTTTGACTGCTTACCTACACGTGATGTTGTGTGGTTACCTACCTTTGTTATGGTAGGAAAGTTCTTTGAAAACAATGGCAAGTTTTTATTGCCAGTTTCTATTTCGGTTCATCATGCTACATGCGATGGTTATCACGTAAGTAATTTTTTTAACGAATTTCAAGATTTGGCACTTAACTTTAAAAACTTGATTTAAAATGCATTCGCTCAATGATAATCGATCATTGCAACATTGCCTTATTCGTCATTAGAAATCTCCCTTACTTACAATCTCGCTTTTTGTTTTTATTTATCTGTTTAATCCCAAGCACAATGAGTTTTTTAATTGAATACAACATTCTTACTTACCCAAAGGGCAATAGCCAAATTCCGCAGAAATATCATAAATCCGATTTTATGCACTCATATTTAATCAAAATTTTCATACTCTAAAAATTATAACCACCAGTCAAACTGGTGGTGAAAGTTCGTAGTATTAAGTTGTGTCTCAAAATGCAATTTTCTTTTGCTGCATTTAGGTGAACCAGTGCGAAAGTAAATCAACCTAGACACATAAATAAAAGTTACTTTTTAATTTTTCAATGTTACAAGTTCTTACTTGATTTTATATTTACTAAATGTGCAATGGACGGAATGCTTTCTCCTTGCTGAGACGATGTTGGTGACATCAAAGCACCTGTAGCTATAAAAAGAATATTGTTCATTTCTTTAGAACTTAATTTATTGAGTATAGTTGAACATAAGACTGAAGCTGAACAGCCACACCCTGAGCCTCCAGCATGCACATCTTGAGATTTTTTATCGAATATTAAAATTCCACAATCAGAGTGGTTTTTAGATATATCTATATTTTCCTTGATTAGCAACTCGTTTAAAAGTTTGCTACCTACTTCTCCAAGATCTCCTGTTAAAATCAAATCATAATCTGATGGTTTTGTTTTAGTATCGTTAAAAAAATCTGAAATGGTTGCAGCGGCAGCCGGAGCCATTGCAGCCCCCATATTGTTAGCATCCTTTACCCCTAGATCTACTATTTTCCCCACAGTCACGGCAGAAATAAAAGGACTCTTATCATCTTTGCCCAAAACTGCTGCACCAGAACCGGTAACCGTCCATTGAGCTGTCGGAGTTCTTTGTCCACCGTACTCTAGCGGAAAACGAAACTGCCTTTCTGCTGCACAAAAATGGGACGACGTTACAGCTATGCAGTGTTTGGCAACACCAGTTTCTACCATTATAGAAGAAAGTGCCAAAGTTTGAGCCATTGTAGAACAAGCACCAAATTGTCCTAGAAAAGGTATGTTAAGACTTCTAAGTCCAAAGGTTGAAGAAATGCACTGGTTTAATAAATCACCAGCAAAAATAAAATCTACATCTTCTTTAGACACTCCAGATTTATTTAGAGCTCTGATAACACTTTCGGTTTGCAATCGACTTTCAGCCTTTTCCCAACTTGTCTCTCCCAACATCGAGTCATCAAATGTATAATCGAAATAATGCCCCAGGGGACCTTCTGCTTCTTTTTTTCCACATACAGCTGCATATCCGATAATAGCAGGGTGGTTTTCCATTTTTATAGTATATCTGCCTATTCTCTTTGCCATAAAATCTCCTCAATTCAAAATAAACTTATTATATTATTTGTAGAATTAAAGCGTTATACTCTTTTATTTTAAATGTTAAGTGAATACTTATAAGTCAAAGGACATATTTTTATATATATTAAAAATGAGGAGAGAGCATATGAATTTCAAAAAGTTCTTATATATATTGTTTGTAAGTATTTTCATGTTTTCTAAAATAAATTTTTGTTTTGCTCAGGAGAATGTCGAGCTAGATATTTCGGCTCCGTCTGCCATTTTGGTAGATGCCGAAAGTGGTAAAGTCCTATATGATAAATCTTCCGATGAAGTGAGGAGCTGCGCATCCATTACGAAAATAATGACTTTGATTTTGGTGATGGAAGCAATAGAAAGCGGAAAACTTTCATTGTCTGATAAAATAGTCGCAAGTGAACATGCTTCATCGATGGGTGGGTCTGATATATGGCTGGAACCGGGTGAAGCTATGAGCGCGGACGATATGATAAAAGCGGTTGTGGTGGCTTCTGCAAACGATGCGGCAGTAGCGCTTGCTGAACAAATATCTGGTACAGAGGAAGCGTTTGTTTCAGAGATGAACCAAAAAGCAAAAGAATTAGGCATGAACAATACTACATTTAAAAACTGTAATGGGCTAGACGAAGATGGGCACGTTACCACAGCATACGACATTTCGCTAATGGCAAGAGAACTTATGAAACACAAAAGTATTTTCAACTATACATCTATTTGGATAGATTACTTGAGGAACGGAAAAACGCAGCTTGTGAATACAAATAAGCTTTTGAAAAGTTACAGCGGTATTACGGGTCTAAAAACTGGAACTACCAGTGAAGCCGGTTGTTGCATAGTGGCTACGGCTAAAAAGAATAATTTAGAACTTGTGGCTGTGGTTTTGGGTGACAAAACAGGTAAAGAACGATTTGCTTCTGCTGCTAAACTTTTAGATTTTGGTTTTGCGAATTACGAAGTGATGACACCTAAAGTACCAGAAAATATGGTAAAGTCAATTAAAGTTAAAAATGGAACCCTGTCAGAAGTTCCTGTGAGTGTAACCATAGATAAAAATATTTTAGTAAAAAAAGGGCAAGAGAGAAATATCACAAGTGAGTTGCAAATAGTGAATGAAGCAGAGGCACCATTCGAGCAAGGTAAGCTTTTAGGGAAATTAATTTATAAAAATGCTGACGAAACTATAGCAGAATACGATGTAATTGCCACCACCTCTGTAGAGAAAATTAATTTTTTTGCCGCTGTAAAGGGTTTATATTTAAGTTTAATTCACTTATAAATAATTTAAAAATCTTTTATATAGCAAAAAGCAACTATTCTAAAGTGAATAGTTGCCTTTTTATAAACATTATATAGTTTATTTTGCTACAGCCTCTGCAGCTTCTACTTTTACTGGTTCTGGTTCATTTTGCTCTGCTACAGCTGCCTCATATTTGCCGCTTAAACGGAATACAGATACAATCCACCCAATAACAGACGCTGCAAATATTGCTACGATAGCAATAACATTGTTCATAACGTCTGGGCTGAACGCATACATAAATTGTTGAATAAATGATGCACCAGCTTTTCCAGCTCTTCCTCCAACAACTTCAACTGCAGCTTGACCTTTCGTCTTCGCATCTTCATCAAGAGGGATATAAGCCATGCTCTTAGTGGTATCAAACAGAGTATACTTAACACTTTTAGCCATTGAGTCTTGGACTATACCGGCCCAAACTGCAATTGCTAAAGCTGAAAATCCAAATAGCTGAGAGCTTATATATTTATTATATAAGGATATACCAAAGAATATTGAACCTGCGATCAAGAATATCGCTGGGGTAACAAGAGCTGCTGTTTTCCATTTACATCTTCTAAGAATGTTGGAAGCAAATATTGTAACGAATATAGTCAATAAGCTTATCATCTTTGACATAGAACTGTACATGTGCATATATTCACCTTGAGTTGTGCAAAGTGTTCTCATTTGATCCTTCAAAACAACTTCAGAGAAATTAATAGCCATACCATAACCAACAACTAACATGGCTACAAGACCCATGTAAGAGTTTGTGAAAAGAATTTTGAAGCCTTCCATGATGCTGACTTTTTCTTTTTTCTTTTTTCTTTTTATCTGACTTGGGTCAAAACATCTTACATCAGTTAATACCCATTTGTTGATTAAAGTATACATAACCAAAGCCAACACACCACTCAAGCAAGCACACAACATTAAAAACAAAATATTACGGTCATTCAGGTTCTTAGAAGCTTTCTCAATAGCTTCTGCCGCAACATAAGAGCCAATATTTCCTATAATTGGGAATAAACCGAAAAATCTCTTTACTTCGTTTCTCATCGTGGTAGCATTTGCAAATTGCCAGAACAAAGATGATATTGCCATTGTTCCCCATATTTCAGAAAAGACATAGAACAAAGTGATCGGCCAGTTAAAAATGCAAGTTAGAAATGTGTGAGTAGGAATAGGACAATAACTTAATATATTAGCAATTTGTTCTGCCGGAATTATTAAAACGTCTAAGTTTGGATAAATAAACAAACCAAATATTGCAAAAAAAGTAATAAAAAAAGTTATAATTATGTAGAAAGTCTTTTCAGATCCAAATTTATCTATGAGCCACGTAAACAGCATAACAGCCAAAATCGCACAAGGGAAAACATACCAAAATTTTAATGCACTGATTAAAGGAGTTCCTTTTAAGCCGAAAGCGATGTGACTTCTATATTGTAAAAAAGCATCCTTAAGGTCTCTAACAAGAGTATAAACAAAGAGAATAAAAAACATCAAAAAGCTCATAGGAACAAATTTTTTAAGTTCATGCCTATGAATAGGCCAGAAAAAAGCGCGTAACTTACTAAACTCTTTAGGTTGAGTAGTCGTCATTTTACATTTCTCCTTAATAAAATTTTATAAAAGGGTCGCTGTGCCAGGTAAAACCGTAAACAAAAAATGGAAGCCATTCGAATTGACTAAATTATTTCCAGACAAAAACAAATTTAATCCCTCCTTTTTTGTCATTTTAACTAAAACTAACATTTCGACGGAATATAACCTGTTACATTTATTATTATATCAAAAAACAACCGCATTTTCAATACCTTGTTGACCTATTTTGTAATAATATTTAAATTTTATTCATACATTTTTATGTTGACAAATTCTTTTACAAATTATATAATTAATTATTGTAATATCAAAGGTTTATTTTTTACTGTTCTCTTTAGCCTTTGATTGTGAACTGTTTTAATTATTAAAGGAGGTTATAAACTTGGCAGTACCAAAGAGAAAAGTTTCTAAAGCAAGAAGAGATAAACGCCGTTCAACCGTTTGGAAATTAGAATCACCCGCTCTAGTTAAATGTTCTAATTGCGGTGAGTTAAAGCTTACACATAGAGTTTGTAAATCTTGTGGAACATATAAGGGTAGAGAAGTATTGAAGGTCGAAGCTTAAGTCGCATTTTCTAAAGAGATGGTAATGATGCCTTCTCTTTTTTTATTATAAAATTGCACCTACAATTCATAATATGCTATTAGGATCATCAGTGACAAGAAGGAGTTTTGTATATGAAAAAAAATGTGGTTGTTTTATTTGGTGGGGCTTCATCTGAGCATGAGGTTTCTAGAAATTCTTGCTTATCTATTTTGAAAAATTTGAATGAAGAAAAATATAACGTTTTATTGGTAGGTATTACTAAAAAAGGTGAATGGTATTTATATTCAGGAGATATCGAAAACATCAGTAGCAACGCTTGGGAAAATGACGTTGAAAATAAAAAAACAGCTTTTATTTCTCCTAGCACTGGAGATAAAGGTTTGTACGTTTTTAATGACGGTAAATTTGAAACTATCCACGTAGATGTTATTTTTCCGGTACTCCACGGCAAAAATGGAGAAGACGGCACAATACAAGGACTTTTCGAGCTGGCCCAGATTCCGTATGTTGGGTGCGACGTACTGTCCTCTTGCTGCTGCATGGATAAAATCTTCACTAACGTAATTTTGACATCCGCCGGAATAAAAAAAGCTAAGTTTGTATTTATTGAAAGTTACGACTATGAAAAAAATCCTAACAAATGCATCGAACATATTGAAAATCAAATTCAATCGTATCCAATGTTTGTAAAACCTTCAAATGCAGGCTCTTCTGTTGGAATAAGCAAAGTAAATAACAGAAATGAGCTAATAGATGCCATCTCATTGGCGCAAAAACACGATACGAGAATTTTGATTGAAGAAAATATAATTGGTCAAGAGGTTGAATGTGCGGTTTTGGGCAATGATGAATTAATTGCTTCGGTTGTCGGAGAAATAGCTCCTTCCAATGAATTCTACGATTATGAAGCGAAATATGTTTCAGATTCTAAGTTATACATACCGGCACATATTTCAGAGGAAACTTCAAATAAAATAAGAGAAACAGCAAAAAAAGCTTTCAAAGCTATGAGCTGTAAGGGTTTAGCTAGAATTGATTTCTTTGTACAAAATACAACTAACGAAATTTACTTAAACGAAATAAACACTTTGCCGGGATTTACTTCCATAAGTATGTACCCTAAATTAATGCAGGAAACCGGTATACCGTACTCAGAGCTCCTAGACAGAGTCATTAACTTAGCTTTAGAAAGGTTTAACAAAAATGAAAAATAAACCTATTGGGGTTTTCGATTCCGGGCTTGGCGGACTTACAGCGGTTAAGGAACTATTAAACATTCTGCCAAACGAAGACATTATTTATTTTGGAGACACTGGAAGAGTTCCATACGGGAACCGCAGCTGTGAAACTATATTAAAATATGCAACCGAAGACGTTGCATTTTTGATGTCGTTTGGTGTAAAAATGATAATAGCAGCTTGTGGCACGGTTAGCTCAGTTGCCACAAGACTCGGGGTAGACTTAAGTATACCGTTCACTGGCGTCGTAGAGCCTACCGCAAAAAAAGCTAGTCTTGTAACTAAAAACGGTAGAGTCGGTGTAATAGGTACTGCTGCAACAATAAAAACCAGCTCGTATAAGAAAGAAATAAAAAAAATAAATCCCAATATAGAAATTTTTGAAAAAGCTTGTCCTTTATTTGTGCCGTTAGTTGAAAATGGATTTATAGGTGATGATCCTATTACAGTTTTAACTGTGGAAAGATATCTGAAAGAATTAAAAGAAAAAAATATAGATACTTTGATTTTAGGCTGCACACATTATCCCATTATAGAGCCGATTATTTCTTCTTTTATGGGCAAAAATGTTGCTATTGTTAATTCCGGGAAGGAGACAGCTTTGTTCGCTTTACAAGAATTGGGCAGAAGGAAATTATTAAACGATAAAAAATGTAACGGAGAATGCTCGTTTTTCGTCAGCGACTCAGTCGAATCTTTCTCAGAAATTGCTAAACTTTTTCTATGTAAAGATATTGAGAAAAGTGTGAAAAAAATTGATGTTAGCGACTTGGTTTTGTAAGCTGGTGCTCTATGGATAAAAATTACATAGTTTCAATAAAAGGAACTCAAATAGTAAATAGTTCAGTCGATACGGTTTATGTAGAAGAGCCTTGCCTTTACAAGAAAAGTGATAATTATGCTTTTATTTCGTTTGTTTGTAGCGATAAATCTAAAAATATAATTGAAATCGATAAAAACGGTATAATCACTTTAATGCGCCATTCCGACGAAACTCAATCCAAAATGGTGTTTGAAAAAGATAAAAAACATACTTGCACCTACTGTACAAAGTATGGGAAAATAGAGATGGATATTGACCTTAAAGAAGTGAGTTGTAAATTAAGCAATGACGGCGGAAGTATAGAGCTTCATTATACTTTGCGTACAGGCATTGAGCTTTTGAGTGAAAACGTAACCGTGATAAAAATAAAGGAGGAAAATAAAAGTGTCTGAAATCGTTATTGATACTATAAATATCTTAAAAGATAGAATAAATGATGCCATATCAAAAGCGATGAGTGAAAACTTGCTACCTAGCGGAGAAGTTGTCAATTTTGTAGTTGAGGTTCCGGCAGATAAAAGTCATGGAAATTTTTCAACAAATGTCGCTATGGTTTGCGCAAAAAACTTTAGGATGGCTCCAATCAAAATCGCACATATAATAGCTGAACATATCGACTTAACCGATACACTCGTTGCTAAAGCAGAAGTGGCCGCACCCGGTTTTATAAATTTTTTCTTATCTGAAAAATTCTTCGCTGAAGTTGTGAAAGATGTTCTGGAAAAAGGTTATAATTATGGGAAGTCAAATTACGGAAACGGAAAGAAAGTTATGGTTGAGTTTGTTTCTGCTAACCCAACAGGACCAATGCACATGGGAAACGCGAGAGGCGGCGCTTTAGGTGACTGTTTAGCTAGTGTATTAGAGACAGCAGGATTCAATGTTTATAGGGAATTTTATATAAATGATGCAGGAAATCAAATTGACAAATTTGCCATGTCACTTGATATAAGATATCAGCAAATTTTTATGGGAGAAGATTATATTTCGCTTCCTGAAGATAGTTACCACGGCGAAGATATTTTAGATTTAGCTAAAGAATTTGCTGAAAAATATGGGGATAAATATATAAGCTGTGACGAAAAAACTAGACGAAAAGCTCTAGTAGATTTTGCACTGCCTAGAAATATAGAAAAAATGCAAAACGATTTAAAGAAATACCGAATTAACTATGACAACTGGTTTCATGAAAGCGACCTTCATAAAAACGGAGAAATAAAAAACATAATAAACCTCCTAGCTGAAAAAGGACTTACTTATGAATCAGACGGTGCTTTGTGGTATCAAGCAACCGCTGTGGGGCTCGAAAAAGACGAAGTGCTTATACGTAAAAACGGCACTCCTACATATTTCATTTCAGATATAGCTTATCATTACAACAAATTCGTGAAAAGAAATTTCGATATATGTATAGACCTTTGGGGTGCAGACCATCACGGACACGTGGCTCGTGTGAAAAAAACTATGGCTGTTCTTGGCATAGATGAAAAAAGGTTAGATGTTTTGCTTTTTCAACTAGTAAGGCTCGTGAAAGACGGAAATGTAGTAAGAATGAGCAAAAGGACTGGTAAAGCTATTCAACTTGCTGACCTTTTAGATGAAGTTCCTATCGATTCAGCCCGATTCCTATTTAACATGCGAGAAGCTAACTCTCAAATGGATTTTGATTTAGATTTAGCCAAGAAACAGGATTCTCAAAATCCGGTTTATTACGTGCAGTATGCCCACGCAAGGATCTGTAGTATTTTGAAAAGTCTTGAGAAAGAAAACATAAAAATAAGAAATTGTTCCCCAGAAGAACTTTTGCTTTTATCCTCAGACGAAGAAAAAGAATTGATCAATCATTTATCTAAATATACAAGCGAAATTATAGACGCGGCAAAGTATTACGACCCTGCAAAGATCACAAGGTATGTGATAGAACTTGCTACACTGTTTCATAAATTTTACAATTCGCATAGAGTAAAAAACGAAAATGAAAATTTGATGCAGGCAAGAATAACTCTATGCATTGCAGTTAAGATCGTTATTAAAAATATTTTGACTATGTTTAAAATTAATACTCCAGAATCGATGTAAAATGAAGATCCACGCGTTTAACTAACACGTGGATCTCTGCATTCATAAAAATTAAACCCAATTAACTTGATTTGGAGTACAATTAATAATACGCTTAACTGAATGAATAGTTGCGATAAAAATTACCAAAAGAATTTTCTTATAAATACAATAGCTTTTTAGGAGTACATACTTTCATGAACAACTTAACTGAAACTCAGGCCGTGTTATTAAAAAAGATAAGTAAGCTAGTATCAATTATTGCTTTATTTTTGTTAATATCTAGCTTAATATTAGTTTTTATTGGAAATTTACTTTTAGAACCTGTTATATATTTCCCGATAATGTTATCTTTAATTTTACTATTCTACAATTACAAGTTGAATATAACTTTAAAGGAAAATTACGTGACAATAAGTTATTTTAAATTAAAACTCATTTTACTCTCATTAAGTAGATCAATTTTTATAACTATAGCATACTTAGGACTTGTAACTAAAGACTACTTTTATGCTATAATTTTTTTATTTCTCTCAATTTCTGCACTAGCCTGTGAAATGTTTTTTAAAACGTAAAAATTTAAAATATAAACATACAAACAAAAATCGTTGGCTTAGTATGAAAACAGTAAAAAAAGAATCAATTTGTACTTTGAGTTTTACTTGAAATTTAAATACTGTTACTTTGTGCAGATGAATTTTTATTTTGCTATTACGTAAAAATGTCAAAATTAGTTTTTATACATATAATGTTAATATACCCAAACTATTTATTTAAGAAAGGAATATAAAAATATGTGTAATCATAACTCTATCGGCACAGCCCTGCTCATAAGTATAATTGCAGGAATAGCTGCCGCTTCTCTTTTTAGTTTCAACGTATTGACAAACATTACCATTGGAATTTATATTGTGCTCGCTATAAGTGCTTTGACATTATTTGCTATTTTATTTTTAACCGCAAACATGCAAAATACTCAATGTAGTTGCAGTAAAAGGTCTGTGCTTGCTTACGCAAAATATATTATTTACTCGTCCATCGGTGCAATATTAAGTTCAGTTTCTGCCCTGACCATAACGTTAAGCACAACTTCCACAGCTTCTATAATCATTATATTTTTAGTTGCTACCTTCTTTGTTTTGCTGCTGGTTTCACTTATCAACTACTTTATAGCTTCAACGAAAACTGACCTCGTCCCATAAAAATTTAATATCTAATATTTTTACAAACCAGGTGTACTTGTTTTTAAGAGCACCTGGTTTTTCTTATTACTTAGCTGTTATATTTTACAAAAATTAGTTCAATATAATTTGAATTATATTGACATTTTATGCATGTAATGTTATAATTCCTTTTAGGCAAGGTAATAAAATTAATAATATTTTAACAAATTAGGTAAAATTTGCAGCTGCTTTTACCTAAAGTTTATTATCAATTTTTTACTTTGTCTTTGTAGTAAATGAGGAGGAATTTATTATGATGTTAAAAAAAATTATCGCTGTGTCAATAACAGCTACCATGACGCTCTCGTCAATATGTTCTGCTCCAATTCATGCTGCTGAACGTCTTGATGAAAACGTTATAAACGTAAATATGCCGTGTGACAGTGAAGTTGTATCAAGGGAAAAACTCTTAAGTGAGCAGGAAAAGCTTCTTAATAGCCAAAGTATAGAAGATTACTCTTCCCAGCAGGCTCACAACATATTGAGTGATTTGACTCAGAAAGGCTTTGTATTATCAAAAAAAACTATAGATTCATTGGAAAGTGGTTTTTCTGAAAAAAGTTTAGCTTTAAACCTATTTGAAAACGATAATTTAGACATAGCCCTAAAAGAAGGTTTTAACTTTCTGCTAAACACAAATTCAACCACTTTCATCGATGATGTGGGACCTATAAAAGATTGCATCATGCAAAACGCACTTTTAAAAGAATGCATAGAAAGTACCCTTAACTACATAACCAGCGATATACCCCAAGGTGACAAACAATTCGAAATTTTAAAAAGGCTAAACAGCTTAAAAAAGTTGATGGAGATTGATAAGAGTATTCCCAGTAATAACAGTTTTTTTAAGTTTGTTTCGTCTATGAAAAATGCGTATCAGGTATTAATTTCCAGACGAATTGCAAATCAAATTTTGGAAAATTCCAGAGCCTCTGTAGAAAAAAAATTGAGTAGTCAAAACGTTTCTAGAAACGCTGACATTTCAGCCAGCATCCCTCTAGATGGCGCAAATTTAAACATTTCTATTACGAACGAATCATCTGAAACGTCCAGTGAAAAATCATTTTATAAAATAGATAACTCCACAGGTTTAAGATGCGCTGTGGGAACAGGACTGCAAGGATATTTAGGAATAGAAATGGGCAACAACTTACAAGTGACCAGAACACTTATTTTCCATTCACTTGAGCAATTCTTAGATGCAAATACAATCGATGGAAAAATTAGCAGCATAGAATTAAGAGCTCCGGAAATAAAAAATATTATAAAGTCAAGAAAAGTAATGCAAAAAAATGAAAAGAACTTACTCTCAACAATAAAAAGTTCAATAGAATGGTTTCTGAAATCTACAGGCATTGTCCCACAAAATCTCAGCCTCAACTGGCCCAATATAACCGCTACAACTTCATCAAATAATGAGTTTACTTTTACCGATACTTTAGATATAAATGCTTCCGCTAAATTTTTAGCCTCCCTAGGTTTTAACGTTTCAACTGATTCAGGAATAACTTCAACAAGGCGACCACACTCATATTTGAGCTTAATCGATGAAGACTGTTCGCCATCTTCATATGTAACAAAAGCTTCAGACATTTTAGCATTTTTAAAAACTGAAAAATGTAAAAAGTACAACGAAATAAAAGATCAAGTAGAAAATTATTTACTTGGTTTGGACAAAGATGAAAACCTTAAATTGACAGACGAAGAAATAAGCAAAATCTTATCCATCATCGTATCAAACATAAAGGGAGACATCAGGCTTTACATATCTGCTTTGTCCGTTTTGTCAGATAAAAGCTCGGCCAAACAAGAAAGAGCTGATGCAAAAGAATTAAAACATAAAATAGAAAAAGATTGGTTAACCACCAATAAATTACTTAGGTTAAACAAAGGTCGACTTGAAATGCTAAAAGCAGCTATAGCAATTGCATCGTACATGCGCGAATTTGCTGTAACAGAGTCTGATATTAACATGTTTAAAGCACTGTACATGGAAATAGAACATCTTGCTCAAATGCAAACCTTTTCTTCCAGCTTGACTAAGCAAAAAGCTGAATTTAGCACAAGTTGCATCTCTGCTTTCAATAACCTCAATTTTCAAACCAAGTTAGATATTCCTGTAGTCGGAACAACATTTTTAAATATGTCTTATAGTGATCAAGTAAGCGAATGTAAGTTCGATACAAGCAAGGACTTCTCCATACAATTTCAGCTACCTATGGTTGAAAATAAAGTTTACGGAACAGAAAAAGTAAAAAATAAATTAAAAGAGATAATCGCAAGAATTTCAAAAGATGAAAAGAGTCCTATGGCCCCCGTTCTGAAAGAATCTTTATCTTTAATTGATAATAAATTTGAATCTATTCTTGCAGAACTTGGAATAAAAAGAATTATCGGCATTCCTTTTTTCTCTTCATTTAATAATTATTTAAGTCTGAATTTTTATCTAACAAAAATAGATAAAACCAATCCGAATTCTAATCCGATAGCTTTGCCTGAGCAAGATAGCACAATAATTAAATTAAATGATGAATGGGTTTTAAAGCTGATAAAAAGAATTGATTCTGGAGTGTTTAAAATAAACCCCAATATTAAGGGGCCTGTATCATTTAGTTTTTCAGATAGAGTCGGAAAAGCATCCAGCAAAATTGGAAATGATACATTTAGTTTCATTACAAATAAATACAATGTTTTTGAAACCGGATTAAAAGATCGCTTAAACAGTGATGGTAAAGTTAGCAATTTGTGGTTGAATTTCAAAACAAATCAAGAAGATCAGCTAAAAGAATTATTTAAAAATGTAACTTTAGACAGCAAAAATGCTAAATATGAATTACAATGTATTTTTAACGACATAATGCAAAATTTAAAAGATAGCCAAAAGTTAAGCAAAACTGAAAAAAATCAACTTATCTTAGAAACAATAGATAAGTTTAGCAAATTTATAAGCGCATGTGGTACCTTTGCTGAAACTCATTCCGTAAATGATTACTCAGCATGTTCACAATTATTAGATGACATACTTAAGCTTAATTATTGCTACAGCTACATGCCAGAATATAATAGGGCTTTCTCTATAAATAAAGCGAAGATATTATAAAAAGTAAAATGAGAGACAAATAAATACAGTTGTCTCTCATTTCTTTATTAATCATTAAATTTATTTAATATTTCATCTCTTTTTTCTTCAAAGCCGGGTTTGCCTAAAAGCGCAAACATATTTTTTTTATAATTTTCAACGCCCGGCTGATCAAACGGGTTAACCCCTAACATGTAGCCTGAGATAGCGCAAGCCTTTTCAAAAAAATATATCAAATAGCCAAGTTCTTCTTCAGAGCGTTCTTTTATTTTTAAAACTACATTAGGTACATCGCCGTCTGTATGCGCTAAAATCGTCCCCAGCGCTGCTTGCCTGTTTATAAACGATACAGTCTTTCCGGATAAATAATTCAAGCTATCTGCATTGCCATTTTCTTCGCCTATAACTATGTCATTGTCCTGACTTTCAACCAATAAAACAGTCTCAAACATATTTCTTCTTCCGGATTGAATAAATTGTCCCATAGAGTGAAGGTCTGTCGACAAAGTAAGTGATATCGGTAAAATGCCCTTCTGATCTTTGCCTTCACTCTCCCCAAAAAGTTGCTTATACCACTCGCTAAACATCATAAAACTCGGTTCATAACTTTCTAAAACTTCGATCTCTTTGCCTTTATTATAAAGGATATGCCGTATGGCGGCATATTTGTAACAATCGTTTTCATCAAGGTTTTCGTTTGAAAGTTCACTTTGAGCTAACTTTGCCCCATACATAAGTTTATCTATATTTATTCCTGTGACCGCTATAGGTAAAAGTCCCACAGCCGTCAAGACAGAATATCTTCCTCCTATATCGTCCGGGACAGTGAAAGTTTTATAGCCTTCCTCATCCGCTAACTTTTTCAAAGCTCCTTTAAACTTATCTGTTGTGCAAAAGATTCGCTCTTTAGCCTTATCTTTTCCGTATTTATCTTCTAGAAATTTTCTAAATATTCTAAACGCTATAGCAGGTTCCGTCGTCGTTCCGGACTTGGATATCACGTTAATAGATACTTCTTTATTTTCACAAATTCTCAGAATGTCGTTTATATACGTCGTGCTCATGTTATTACCGACAAAATAAATATCCGGCGTACTTTTAGGAAGAGCGTTATAATTGTTAGATTTTAAAAATTCGATTACAGCTCTTGCTCCTAAATATGATCCACCTATACCTATAACCAGCAAAATGTCCGAATTTTTTCTTATTTTTTCCGCTGCCGCTTTTATTTCTTCAAACTCAAATTTATCATAGTTTTGAGGTAAATTAAGCCATCCCGTAAACTCGCTTCCTGCGCCTTTTCCAGAATGTAAAATATCATGTGCTGTCTTCACAAACGGTGATATTTGGTCTAACTCAAATGGTTTGATAAACTTTGATAAATATCTAGTATCTAAATTTACTGACATGCCATCTCCTCCTTTTTTTATTTTATAATATCCTCTCATTTTTTTCAACTTAAAACTATATTCATATCTTTTATAAAAATCACTAATATATTCATAAAAAATACATAGTTTTTCTACTTTGTACGAGTTATACATTTGTAGTATAATAAGTAAAGAGGTGTAATTATGAGTTTTTCAATTGATCTTGGTGCTTGGAACAACGTGTTTGCCGTACCTTGCTGCGTTGTTGATAAACATATAAAACTAGCAGGTTCTGCACAACTTAAAGTTTTACTTTTTTTATTAAGACATGCCGGCGAAAATATTTCTATTGATGATATTTCTGCTAGTTTATCTATGTCTTGTGCAGACATCAAAGATGCTATGCAATACTGGGTGGAAACGAAACTGATAAATATGCCAAACGTTTTGCCTACGAGTTCAAACAGTTTACATAAAAACGGTGAAGATAAAAATTTAGTTGACAGTTCGCCAAATAAAGATAATAAATTGAGGGAACTTTCTAAACGCAAAAAGCCGGATTCAGCTTTCGTAGCACAAAGGATAAATGATTCTGACGATATAAATTTCTTAATGCAAGAAGCACAAGTCATTTTATCTCGTCCGATATCCAGCGCAGACTGCGCTACTTTGCTAACTTTTCATGACAGTGACGGTCTTCCAATTGACGTTATTCTGATGCTTCTCCAATACGCAGTGAGCATTGGCAAAGTACATATGAATTATATAGATAAAATAGCCAGGTCTTGGGGCATAGAGGAAATAAATACAATAGAAAAAGCTGAAAATAAAATACGCATGCTTGAAAATAGTCGTCAGGCTTGGAGTATTGTTGAGAAAACGATCGGTATAGAGAAAAGATCACCTACCACCAAGGAAAGTGAAACTGCGAACAGGTGGATTAATGTGTGGAAGTTTCCTGATGAACTCATCAAAGAGGCGTATGATCGCTGTGTAGACGCTAAAGGCAAATATATCTTGAGTTATATGGACAGTATCATTAGTCGTTGGCATAACTCAGGAATTCATACATTGAAACAAGCTAGCGAAGAAAAGCAAAAAAACAAATCTAAATTTTCAAATACTAATCCCATTCCCTCCTACAATATCAACGAATATTATGAAACAATGGATATTTTTGCTTAATGAATATATTTTATTTAAGCCATCGGTTAAAACCGGTGGCTTTCCTTATATGTAAATACGACATCTGTAAGTAAAATGTTAACCTATATAAGTTATTAAATAGCAAATATTTTAGCATTAAAGTCAAAAATTTTCAAAAAATAGTTTACATATTTTTTCGTTTGTGATATAATCAATTTGGTTATATTATAAATATATCATAATAATTAATGATTACTCAAAAAAATATTATCTTTTAAGTGGAAAGGAGATTAGTTTTATATATTAATACTTTTATTTAAATTAAAAAATTAGGAGGAATTTATTATGTCTAAAGAAAACGTTGTTAAATTTTATGACGAGGCAAAGAAAAATGATAAATTAAAGGCGGAATTTGAAAATTTGCAAAATGAACTGCAAAAAACAGAACAAGTGAAAGATTTTGACAGTTTGGCAGAAAAAATAGTTTATATAGGTAAAAAATATAACTTTGATTTTTCTAAAGAAGAACTCAATTCATATTTAGAAGATCTAAAAAGTAATCTCACTGATGAAGATTTATTAAACATAAGCGGGGGAAGATTGTCCCCAAAAGTCGCTGCCATAGGCACGTTGGGAGTTCTAGGTATTTCTTTTGCTACTGGAGCTGCAGTGAAAATGTCTCAATTTCCATCTTCAACTGCTACTCAGCAAGAAGCAGTTCTTTCTAACGAAGACAATTCTGATAATGACGCTAAAGAAACTGAAAGTGAAGACCAATATGATGGTGAAAATAGAGATAATGATGCTTTGAATCCATCAATTTCTAATAATGTAAGTAATCCTAGGTCTGTTAGCGATAGAACACAACAGCCTTCACATGCCCCAGACGCTAATCTTCTTAAAACCCTCTTTGGGAATAGACGCAATGATAAAGTTAAAAATGAGTCACCTTCTCTCACTGTTGCATCACAACAAAAAAGTACCTCCGCTGTTACTTCTTCACAAAAAGAAAACTCTTCGCCTGATGCTATAGTAAATAAGGAAGAAAAAACTTCGCGAGGAATTTTTGATCAAGATAACACAACTTTAGATGCCGTACAATCTATGTTTCTTGACGCTGAAGCAGAAGCTGAAAATATAGCAAAAATAAAAAATGTAGAAAATAAAGGTAGCGGATGGGTATATGTAAGCCTAAAAGACGGCGAGGATAGCTTTACTATAAGTAGAGGAAGCCTACAATATTTAGCAAACATGACCTCAATGAATGTAAACGATATAACCCATATATGGGTAAACGAAGGTCAAGTCGCACCAACACTGAGCAATGATATAAGAGAAATCTTTTCAGAACCTTCTGACGTACAATGGAGAGCACTTGGAGGTGTTTATCAAAATACTGTAAAACGTTTTACAGAAGAAGAAACAAAAGCAAAAGAGACAGAAGAAATCAACAAATTAATGACAGCCGGCAGTGGTTACAATGAAGATCAAATTGCCAGAAATCTTGCAGATCTTAACGTTAAATCAGCAAAAAAAGATGGTAGTTGGTTAATGTTAACTTTAGAAAATAAAGACAAAGGTGTTACCATTACGAAAGAAAATTTAAGTACTCTTGCTAGAGTAGCAGGCTTTAAAAATGCCGATGAAGTTCAATATATACAGGTTGAAAACGGTGATGTTTCCCCAACGTTAGGTGCAAACCTACAAGAAACTTTCTCGGAACCCCGTACGGTAAAAGGTTGGTTCGGAAGTTATAAAAATACAGTTAGACGTTTAAATAAAGAAAAAAAGGTCAATAAATCAAATGAAGAGACAAGAGAAAAGGGGACAGATAAAATAGCACAATAAGAAAGCAGTCACAGAGAACTTCAAGTCACCAAAAATCTCGCAAATCTTAACGTTAAATCGGTAAAATACTCACAGGGAGCGTTTGGCCCTTGGTTGGAAATAACTTTGCTAGATGAATCTAAAGGAATTACTATTACAAAAGAAAACCTAAGCATGCTTGCTGAAGCGGCAGGTTTCGCAAATGCCGATATAGTTCAATATATCCTAGTCAACGGAGGAGAAGTTGCGCCGACACTGGGCGCCGACCTAAAGGAAGTCTTTAGCAAACCAGGGAAGGCACCCGGATTTTGGGGATCTTACCAAAATACTCTTCATCGTCTTTCTGCTGATGAAATAAAAATACAAAAACTTGTCCTTAACCAAGTTGAAGAAGATCTCGCTGAATTTATAGTAGAACAAAATGTAAGTGTAACAAACTCAGATGGCGTTTTAGATGATGGCAAGTTAAAAATCGCTGAAATTATGCATAAACAAAATGTAGATAAAGATAGAGCAGAAGAAATATATAAGCTCACCATACTTGATGTTGAGCAAGATTTAGCTGCATTTATAGTAAAAAATAACATAGAAGTAATGACTTCGGATAATTCCTTGAACACAAAAGAATTAGGAATTGCTCGTATTATGAAAGAGCAAAATTTAAATAAAAAAGATGCCGAAAGGCAACAAATATACTCAGCTATTTTTCAAGATTTTTATAGTGGAAAGCCAAAAACTGCAATCAGTGAAAATGAAGCAAAAGAGCTTACAAATCTCATAGTAATAAATGGAATAGACGTAATAAAGGATGACGGAACTTTAGATAAAACAAAATTAAAAATTGCTGAAGTTATGCATGCTAATCAAGTAAGTCAAGAAGTTGCTGAACTTATGATAAAAACGAATGTTGGTAAAGAAACAGCTAAAACCATGGTCGCCCATCAAGTAGATGAAGATTCCGCAATACAAATAAATAAAATAGAAGGAGTTGCAAATGATGGAAATGGAAATTTAACAGTAACCCTTGGTGCATATGCTCGTTTTTCCGCATACAAAGGTGTACTCAAATATTTAGCAACAAAGGCTGGAATTGACTCTAACAATATACAATCCATTAAACTTGCAGATATAAAAGCATCTATTGAGGTTGGAGAAGATCTTCAAGACGAATATCAGCGTAGTTATGGTAATAATCAATATATACTATCTCGAATCATAAAGCAATAATATTAACCATATATGCGTAGACTACTATGAAGCAGAAATTAATGTCAGTATAAGTATTAACTTTGATGAAAATGCATATCAAGATCATGCAGATTTAACAGAATATTAGTAAGTCATTGAGTATATCTGGCTCTGTGGTGTTAAAGACGCAGAGCCAGAACAAAAGAAAAGGATGTGACAGAATGACGACTCAGGTAAAAAATGTTACCTATTCAAATTTTGCAAACGAATATTTGGACGATATGATAAATGTAGCCGTTGGCAGATTTGGAGAAAATTATATAGATAGAAAAAAAATTTTAGACCATGTAAATTGCGATAACGAAATGTGCACATTAGCATTGGATGAAAACGGCAATGTACTAGGTTATTGTTTATTCTTTGAAGATAATATGAATAGTGCTGAAAAGGACTTTAAAATCCCTAAGCAAGAACTAATTTCCGTAACAGGTTCCGACAGTTCCATATGCCACACTAAATCCATGGCACTTAGAAAAAATTGTGAAAAAATGGGACTAGGATATAATTTATTTAACAGGACCTTGAATAAAGCTCAAAAAATAGGATATAAAGCAGCATGGTGCCCCGCTTGGAAAAGAGGCAGTTATGTTCCCGTTGAAAACGTACTTTTAAAGTCAGGATTTACTTTCTTTAAAACCGTACATAGAATATGGGAAGATGACAAAAACTATACTTGCGTAGAGTGCAATGGTCCTTGTAAATGCGATGCTGCTATATATTATAAAATTTTAAATTAGTCTGGCTGGGAAAGGAGTTTTATGAATGGAAAAAGAAAAGAAAACAACAAAAAAAACTAATGAGAAAAAAGACATTATAGAACTTATAGAAGATAGTTTAGGTGGAGTTTCTGGTGGGCGGCTGTCTTACAATTATACAAATGTAGATAATGCTAATCACTTTAAAGATTACGGTAAACAAAAAAGTCAATAGTAAATAAAAAAATAAAAACAAAAAAGCTCGAGAGAAAATTTAAATAATCTCTCGAGACCTTATCATGCTAAAGGCCGGCTAAGTTTCTCCATAGCTTCTTCAAGACTCATTTCGTAAATTAAAGCGTATACGGCCACTGCTGCTCGATTAGATGGAGCAGGTCTAAATTTCATTTTATGAAAGAACCACAATGCCCTTTCATAAACTTTATCATCAAGCTCTTCTAGTCTAAGATCAGGATTCGCAAATCCAATATTGTATTTATAATAATATTTTCTATCAAATTTCTTGCTATATTCTTCGTAATCATCTGCCATTTTATCTTCACCAATTTTTCTTAGCAATGATGGAAAATGGCATTCTTTAGCGACATAACTTTTTATATCATGGCAATCTGCAACTAAGCCTGCAAGTTCTCGTTCATTTAAATTATTGATATTTTCTAATTTTTCAATTTGTTCTTCAGGCAAACTATTAGTACCTTTACCTTCTAATACTGCAATTTCTTCTTTGGTCAAATAAAAATCATAGATACCTTCTGATGCTGCATTTGCACTTAAGCCTAAAAAACTACTAGTACTTAAAGTGAAAGTGAAACATAATGAACTAAGTTTTTTCAAAAATCTTCTCATTTTTTCACCTCCTCTCATTGCTTAATTAGCTTACCACATATATAAAAAGTAAGCAATAAGCTTATAAAGAGTTACAAACTTATAGCTCTTCTCCTGCCAAAGGGTTTAAAGTACTGGATAAGTTCCTTCTCAGCTACCTCATAACTTTTTCTATAAATTAATGCGTATATGCCTACGGCTGCTGTATCCAATGGATGAGGTTTAAATTTATTCTTAAAAAAATTCGTTGCCATTTCAAAAAAGGCTTCATCACCGTTATACACTTCAGACCAATTCAATGATTCAAAGAATTCAAGCCTATGCCTCTCGTACTCTTCTGCTAATTTTTTTTCACCATTGGCCACTAGCAAATCATAAAAACAGTTCTCTATCTCTATATATAAATACCAGCCTTGACACCTTTTAACCGTGTCTGCAACTTCTTGCGCACTCAAACCCTCAAGACTAATATCTTCTAATGCTGCATTTGCACTCAAACCTAAAAAAGTACTAGCACATAAAAATAAAACTAAACATAATAAACTAAGTTTTTTCAAAAATCTTCTCATTTTTTCACCTCCCTCCATTGCTTAATTAGCATATCACATATAGAAAAAGTAAGCAATAAGTTTATAAAGAGTTACAAACTTATAGCTCTTCTCCTGCCAAAGGACTGGATAAGTTCCTCCTCAGCTACTCCATAACTTTTTCCAAAAATTAATGCGTATATGCCTACGGCTGCTGGATCAAATGGATAAGGTTTAAATTTATCCTCAAAAAAATTCGTTGCCATTTCAAAAATGGCCTCGTCAATGTCACCCACTTTAGACTTCTTCAGTGATTTAAAGAATTCATGCCTATGCCACTTGTAATCTTCTGCTAATTTTCTTTCACCATTGGCCACTAGCAAACCATAAAAATAGATCTCTATCTCTCTATATAAATAATAGTCTTGATAATCTGCAACCGTGTATGCAATTCCTTTCTTATCCAAATTAAAAAAACTGATCGCATTTACATTTAAGTTAAAAAGACTACTGACACTTAAAACTAAAGCTAAACATAACGAACTAATTTTTTCATTTTATTACCTTCTATACTAAATTTTTTATTCTGTCTTGCAAACACACAAATATATACAAACGTTAACCACTTTGAAGATTACGGTAAGCCAAAAAGCTCGAGAGAAAATCTAAACAATCAACTCTCGAGCTCTCGTCATGCTAAATTTAACAGTATCGCGCAATTCAATTAAAATAAATCACAAAATAATGCGCACATGCCCCCACTTTAGCTGATTTATCTGGCGAAATTTCAAAACTATCCCCTAAAACCAGGTCTTGCTTGTCGCATCATCCGTTCCCTTCTTAGACCCATCTCGTCACTATGTTCCTTAACTTGATCAAAAGGTATGGAATAAATTAATGCATATATAGCCAATCTTCTTGGATCGCCTGAAGAAATATCCAACTTATTCTCGAAGAAGAAATCCTTTACCATTGTATGAATTTTACAAGCATGATCACAAGCACCACCAGGCGCGTCAGGAGCTACAAGTCTATGAGGCGGCAATTTTTCAATCTTTTCCATTACGGACGTCTTGTATTTTTCTGCTAATTCTTCTTCACCAACTTTTCTTAGCAAACTTGGAAAAGCATACTGTATAGAAGGGATTCTATAATGAATTCGGCAATATTCCACTGTATCTTTTATGTGTCGTTCATCACCATGAAGATGGACTCTTACTTTAGGACGGGGCTCAAGAGGATTAAAAACAACTACATCTACATCTTGTTCGTTATATAATTTAAAAACTTTGACTCTTTCTGATTCTTCAAGTTCTTCTGGAGTCATAATCCTTCTACATGCTGCATTTGCATTTAAACTTAAAAAACCATTAGCACCTAAAACTAAAGCTAAACATAATGAACTAAGCTTTTTCAAATGTCTTTTCATTTTTTCACCTCCCTTCATTGTTTAAATCAGTTTACCACATACAGAAAAAATAAGCAATAAGTTTATAAAAATTTCTTCAAGTTAATAAAATGCTTCTTTATATGTGTATACTTCCAGCGCAAGCAATATTACCTTCATTACTAAATTTTTTATTCTGTCTTGCAAACACACAAATATAGACAAACGCTAATCACTTTAAAGATTACGGGTAACCAAAACATTCGAAAAAAATCTAAACAGCCTATCGTGCTAAACTCTTCATAGCTTCTTCAAGACTCATTTCGTGAATTACAGCGTATACGGCTGCTGCTTCTAGATCAGATGGATCAGGTCTAAATTTCATTTCATGAAAGAACCTCAATGCCATAAACTTAACTATTTTATCAAAATCTTGTTGACGTGCATTCTCAGCAATATCTATAGCAAGTTGCTTTCTATATTCTTTGTAGTTACTTGCTAAACGTTCTTCACCTATTTCCCTTAGCAACGGTACAAAATAGCTTTCTTTAACACTATACTGCTGTCTGCGGTAACCTTCAACTACGTCTGCCATTTTTCGAGCACTCAAACCAGTAATACTGATATTTAATGGTGCAACTTCTTGTCTTTTCAAACTTAATGGTATCGCCTCTTGTTCACCATCCTCATAACTGCTATCTTCTAATGCTATACCTTTTCGTTTCATACCATTAACACCGTTTCGTTCTAAAATCGCCATAGCATTTTCAAAACTCATGTCATGAATTAATGCAAATAAACCCACCTCTTTGGGATCAAACCGATTAGGTGTAAATCTACTGAAAAAATCCAATACCCTTGCACTAATTTCATCTTCCGAATCTTCATTAAATGGTTCGTCAACAAATTGACTCATATAAGCTTCGTAGAGCTTTGCTGTCTCTACTTTTCCCATTTTCTCTAGCAAACTTACAAGGCCTTGTGCTATCCAAGCATAACTAAAATTTCCCTGGTAATATGCAACTTCTTCTGCAACTTCTTGCGCATTCGAACCCTCAAGACTAATAACTTCTAATGCTGCATTTACATTTAAGTTAAAAAGACCACTGACACTTAAAACTAAAGCTAAACATAACGAACTAAATTTTTTCATTTTATTACCTTCTATACTAAATTTTTTATTCTGGCTTGCTACTACATCCCGCAATTCAATTAGAAGTTAAGTCCCAAAATATTGCGCACTTTACCCCACTTTAACTGACTCATCTGAAGATACTTCAAACCTATTCCATAAGAGACTCTCTACCTTATTAAAAATGCCAGAGTCCCTTGTCCTTCGCACTCTTAATACCACCCCTTGGAAATAAAATGACGAGCTTCATTAAAATCTGCGCCACTAACAAGTGCCCAAAATCCCACTTTCTCTGTTTCAGTTTGATCAATTTTAAACTTATTCGCTAAGAAGAAATTCCTTACATTAAGAAAAATTGCTTCGTTCTTCTTCTGATCCAATTTTTCTTGAGTGGTGAAATGTCCATCAAGTGATAATGAATTAAGCATGTCAATCCTGTAATCCTCGTACTTTTTTGCCAATTCTTCTTCACCAATTTCTTTTAGCAAATCCGGAATAGCGGTCTCTACAGCAGCAAAACCTAAATTCTTTTGGCAATATGCAACTATTAATTTAATTCTTAGTTTATCATTAAAATTGATTCTGACAATAGTACCTGACAATTTAGAATTAATAATAAATATATCTGCAGGTAACTCTTTTTTTGCTTTTGCAAACTCTTCTTTTAATTTTGCAAACTCTTCTTCTGACTCCAACTCAACAACACGTACGTCTTCTAATTGTTCTGGAGTGATGGAATATCCAAGCATTGATAATGAAAATGGAACAGCGACACATGCTGCAGCATTTAAGCTAAAAAAACCACTAGTACCTAAAACTAAAGCTAAACATAACGAACTAAATTTTTTCATTTTATCACCTCTTCTACACTAAATTTTTTATTCTGTCTTGCGACTACATCCCGCAATTCAATTAAAAGTTAAGTCACAAAATATTGCGCACTTTACCCCACTTTAACGGACTCATCTGAAGATACTTTAAACCTATTCCATAAGAGACTCTCTACCTTATTAAAAATGCCAGAATCCCTTGTCCGTCGCATTCTTAATACCACCCCTTGGAAATAAAATGGTAAGCTTCATTAAAATCTGCGCCACTAAAAAGTGCCAAAAATCCCACTTTCTCTGTTTCAGCTGGAACAACTTCAAACTTATTCGTTAAAAAGAAATCCCTTACATTAAAAAAAATTGCCCAGTCCTTCTTCCGATTCAATTGTTTTTGAGTGATGAAACGTCCAGCAATTGATAATGAATTAGGCATGTTAATCCTGTAATTCTTGTACTTTTCTGCCAATTCTTTTTCACCAATTTCTATTAGTAAATCTACCAAAGCGGTCTCTATAGCAGCAAAACCGAAATGCTCTTGGCAATATGCAATTATTTTGGAATTTTTTGTTTATTATGAAAACTAATTCTTAAAATAGGACGTGACAATTTAGAATTAATAACAAGTATATCTGCAGGTCACTCTTGTTTTAATTCTTCCAACTTTTTTAATTTTTCCAACTTTTTTAATTTTTCCAACTTTTTGAATTCTTCAAACTTTCTTGTGATTTCTTTAAACTCTTCTTGTAATTTTTTAATATCTTCTGGCTTTAAATCAACACCAAATAAGTCTTTTACTGGATCAGTGACACGTGCTGCATTTGCATTTAAGCTAAAAAAACCACTAGTACCTAAAACTAAAGCTAAACATAACGAACTAAGCTTTTTCAAAAATCTTCCCATTTTTTCACCTCCTTACTGTTAGTTAACATTTTATCATATATAAAAAAATAATCAATAAATTCGTGGAAAAATTAATTATTTTAAAAAATTTACAATAATTTCCATCGCGAAGTACATGATAAATACTTGTACATACTTTAATATATTATCTATTTTTTCTAATCGCCATTATTATATATCTATTATATATAAAAAAAGCGTCACATTATGACGCCTAAATTATTTTTTTATTTTTTTAATTATACACCTGTCTTTTCCAGCCACTCAACTGCGTTTTTGTAACTTTTCCCTCTAAGTAAAGCAAATACAATTACTACTCCTGGATTTTTAGAAGATACAAAACCTTTTATAAAGAGTGTCACATCATGACACTCTTCTTTTTTTATTTGGTCTGTCTGCATCATAGAGTCCACTGTCTTTCATCCATTCCTCCGCAACTTTAAAGTCTTCCCCAATAATCATCGCAACCAAAACTACTATTTCTCCGTTATTAGAAGTTAGAAAATCCGCGTGATTTTCAAGAAGATAATTCAATATCGCTCCTGAAAAAAGATCATCAATACAGTCCGCATTTACTCGATCTCCATAATGTTGTTGTAAATGCCATTTAAAGCTCTCTAAATCATTCGCTATATCTTCTCTACCCAGTGTTCTTAAATAAGGCACTATACAGGAACTTATCCTATTTTGAGAATCGCCTCTATCCCATAGATAACGATATTTCTTGGCATTTTTAATCATTCGTATCCATTCGGGCTTTACAAAGTCTCGTTCTCCTCCATAGAGCCATTCATTATTAAGCAAAGTATACGCTTGTTCTCGGCTTATTCCCTTAAGCATTGCAACTAAAGTTACTATTTGAATATTAGTGGATTTTAAATAATATTCATAATATTCAAGCATAAATTCCCATACTGCCTCTTCCAGAGATACACAGTCACCCTTATCAAGTTTTTTTACATGTTCTTCCAATGCCTCTGCTATATCTGCTCTATCTATTGCTTCTAAGAAAGGACATATGTTATCACGTAACCTTTCCTTATAAGGGGTCTCATTAGCTTTTCTAATCATATAATCAGCAAAACCTCGTACTCGAGCCTTGCTAAGACGTGGTATGTTTTTCGCAACGATATTCATCGGAGTATAGGCTTCCCAATCACTCATATCTGATCCATTACATGCACATAATCCACTACTAATGCTTAAAGTTAAAACTAGAATAAAGCAAATTAGTTTTTTAAAACTTTTTCTCATTTTTCACCCTTCATTACCACATTATATAAATATTATGAAGTATATCTTTACAACCACTCATACGCTTCGTTGTAGTCCAACCCTAAAAGTATTGCAGTTAAAATCACTATTTTAGGTTCGTTAGGAGTCAAAAATTCTCTATAATTATCACAAAGAAAATTAAACATTTCTTTTAAAACAGCGTCATCATCAACTTTTTCATCCTTATGACATGAATCACTTACAAAATTGTCCAATGCATTAACTATATCTTCTCTATCTAGCTTTCTTAACAAAGGACGTATAAATCTGCTTACCTTATCATCGAAATCGCTTTGTTGAGCCATTCTAATGATTTCATCATATTCTTCTATCACTTTTTCAATTCTCTGCCAGCTTGAATCCATACCATCAGGATCGTCTACATAAACACTTCCACTACATGCACATAATCCACTACTAATGCTTAAAGTTAAAACTAAAATAAAGCAATTTAATCTTTTTAAAATTGTTTTCATTTTTTCACCTCCTCACTGCAACTAAAAGTTTAAACTATAAAAAAATATAAAACAATAAATTGTTAAATTTTTTCTCATATATGCATGCTACTATAATTTTCAATACAACCTATACGGTTCCTCTAGTCTCCGTCATCACCGTTATTTATAACATCAAATATGTCATGAATTTTATAGCCATGTCTCTGCAAGAAGGCAATCGCTCTACGTTTTACTTTTTCGTCATTATAAGCATCTTTATATTTCCTTGAAATTAAATCTTTTATCTGATCTTTTTCATCGATATCGATATTATCAGCTATACTTTCTGAAATTTGTTTATCAATTCCTTTTTTAGTAAGTTCATAAACAGCCATTTTTTTAGAAAACTTTTTTTCAAATATAAGTACACCTGCATATTTGCTTGCAAATTTTTCATCATCCAGCAATTTTTGCTCTTTTAATTTTTCTATAGTATTTTCTATTGCATCATCCATAAAGTCTAGCTTTAACTTATTTTGCATCTCTTTTTCAGAATAATCCTTAAATCCTAGAAGATACAGCGCTCTACTGTAAGCTCTCCTATTATTTGATTTAGACTCAAGCAATTTTAACTCCGCACCACTAACCTCTGATCCTACAGAAAAGCCCGAGATGTCTAAGATATAACTGTCTATATTATTAAAAAATTCGCCGTCTATATAGACGGCATTAAGTCTTTTTTTACCCTTTTTTATATCTGTTATAACCATTAGTCTTCTACCATTATGTCAATACTCGACTTCGTTGCTTTTTCCGGACTTTCATCCATTTCAACTTCTATCGGTTTTATTCTGGCTTTTGCTGCCATTGCCCGAGCAGTTTTGCCATAAAGTTTATCGACATTCTTTTGAACTTCAGCTTCTATTTCATTAGCCAAGTCTTTATTTTCTTTAAAATACTCTTTGACTTTATCTCGGCCCTGTCCTATTTTATTGTCTTTATACGAAAACCAAGAACCACTTTTCTTAACTATGTCGAGCTTAACGGCTAAGTCTAAAAGCTCACCTTCTCTTGAAATGCCCGAACCATACATAACGTCAAACTCTGCTTCTCTGAAAGGAGGAGCTATTTTATTTTTTACAACCTTGGCACGAGTTCTCGAGCCTATAATTTCGCTTCCGCTTTTTAAAGTTTCTATTTTCCTTATGTCTATTCTCACAGACGAGTAAAACTTCAATGCTCGTCCGCCGGTAGTAACTTCAGGATTTCCGTAAACTATACCTACTTTTTCCCTAAGTTGGTTGATAAAAATGGCAACACAATTGGACTTAGATATTGCACCTGCTAACTTTCTCAAAGCTTGAGACATTAGCCTTGCTTGAAGACCAACGTGAGAGTCTCCCATTTCACCTTCTATTTCAGCTTTCGGCACCAGCGCCGCTACAGAGTCGACAACTATTACATCTATCGCACCAGATCTAATCAGTGATTCAGTGATTTCCAAAGCTTGTTCTCCTGTATCAGGTTGCGAAACGAGCAAAGAATCCACATCTACTCCCAAAGCCGCCGCATATACAGGATCCAAAGCGTGCTCTACGTCTATAAACGCTGCATAGCCGTTTTTCTTTTGTGCCTCAGCAATGCAATGTAGCGCTAAAGTCGTTTTACCGGATGATTCCGGTCCAAAGATTTCAATTATACGTCCACGTGGAAAGCCGCCTATTGACAGTGCCAAATCAAGCGAGAGTGAACCTGTGGATATTGCATCGACTTGCATAGCCTGACTTTGACCAAGTCTCATAACTGCACCTTTCCCGAATTGTTTTTCTATCTGCCCTAAAGCCGTTTCTAAAGCCTTTCCTTTGTCTAATGCCATTCAGATTTCCTCCATAAATTGTTGTTTTTTGATAATTTTATTATATATTGTTTAATCAATAAAATCAACACCACTGCTTATCATTTTTCTTACAGCGGTAGCATCGCGAATATATCTGCAAACTACGAAAATTTTATGGCTTAACGGGACTTTTAGGCAGTGATTTTGTTGCACTAAGGGATAAAAAAGTTTATACTTAATTGTATCAATACATGAAAGGGGCTTCTACAAATATGGAATATTCTCCAGAGATTACTAATATGTGTACTGTAAAAAAAGGGCCAAACCACGGGCCTGCACCCATCCCAGAAGAAGGAAAATGGGTAAAGCCATATGAAATTAAAGATATTTCCGGTCTATCACATGGAATAGGCTGGTGTGCTCCTCAACAAGGTGCTTGCAAGTTAACTTTAAATGTAAAAGAAGGCATTGTAAAAGAGGCGCTTGTTGAGACTATAGGATGTTCTGGCATGACACATTCTGCAGCTATGGCAGCTGAAATTTTGCCAAATAAGACCCTCCTTGAATGCCTAAACACAGACCTAGTTTGTGATGCCATAAATACGGCAATGAGAGAAATCTTTAAGCAACTTGTATACGGAAGAAGCCAAACCGCATTTTCAGAGAACGGGTTGCCGATTGGTGCCGGACTTGAAGATTTAGGCAAAGGATTGCGCTCTCAAATTGGTACAATGTATAGCACCGATAAAAAAGGTGTAAGATACCTTGAAATGACAGAAGGTTATGTTTTATCTGTTGCGCTCGATGATCAGGATGAAGTTATCGGTTATAAGTTTGTAAAAATAGGTAAAATGCTTGAAGATATTCGTCATGGAAAAGCGTGTGAAAAAGCCTTTAGCGACAATGTTGGAACTTATGGTCGATATGACGAAGGCGTTAAATTTATAGATCCGCGCGAAGAATAATTCTTAAAAAGGAGCGTTTTTATGTTAAATGAAATTACATTTGAAGGTATAGAAAGACGACTGCCCAAAATTGAAAAATGCCTTTCTGCATACGGTTTGAGCTCACTGCAAGAAGCTAAAGAAATTTGCAATTTACATGGCGTAGATGCTGGCAAAATAGTAAAAGAAATTCAGCCCATTGCTTTTGAGAACGCTTGTTGGGCGTATACATTAGGATGTGCTATAGCTATAAAAAATAAAGTAAAATCAGCAGAGGATGCCGCTAAGTTTATCGGCATAGGTCTTGAAGCTTTTTGCATTCCGGGATCTGTGGCAGAACAGCGACAGGTAGGACTTGGACATGGAAATTTAGCGGCTATGCTTCTCTCTGAAGAAACACAGTGCTTTGCTTTCTTAGCAGGCCATGAATCGTTCGCCGCCGCTGAAGGAGCTATAGGTATAGTTAAAACTGCCAACAAAGCCAGAAAAAATCCACTTCGCGTGATTTTAAACGGTCTTGGCAAAGATGCCGCATATATAATTTCAAGAATAAACGGATTTACTTATGTAGAAACTGAATTAGACTACTTTACCGATGAGTTAAAAATAGTTAATGAAAAAGCATTTGGGACAGGAGACAGAGCTAAAATCCGCTGTTTCGGAGCCGATGATGTAAGAGAAGGCGTTGCTATAATGAAGCACGAGAATGCTGATGTTTCTATTACCGGGAACTCCACTAACCCAACCAGATTTCAGCATTTGGTTGCTGGAACTTATAAAAAATGGGCACTTGAAAATGGGAAAAAATACTTTTCAGTGGCTTCAGGCGGAGGTACCGGAAGAACTTTACACCCTGACAACATGGCAGCTGGTCCGGCTTCGTACGGCTTAACTGACTCCATGGGCCGCATGCATGGTGATGCACAATTTGCAGGTTCATCTTCAGTTCCTGCGCACGTCGAAATGATGGGTCTTATCGGCATGGGCAACAACCCTATGGTTGGAGCAAGCGTTGCTTGCGCTGTTGCGGTCATTGAAGGGATATATAAAAATTAAGAACAGCTTTTATGCCCCTATAAGCACATTAATTCTCTTATAAACAAATTTTATATTAAAATTAAAAACACCCACTTAAAAATGATGGGTGTTTTTTACTTTACAAAAGAGACAAAGTTAAATATGAAAATTCATTTTATATATCTCATTAAGGCCTGACAATAACAGATAGGGTTTAATTTCTATTTCTTTTTTGCACGATGGTATAATCTTTTCACAAAAGCCACCTGTTGCTATAATTTTACAACGGTACCCCAGCTCGTCTTCTATAAGGTCACATACTCCATCAATCATCGCAACCGTTCCATAAATTATGCCGGACCTAAGGCAATCCTGAGTAATACTGTTTAAAACTTTTTTGGGCTTAGACACGGACACATTGGTAAGTAACTCTGCACTTTGAATAAGTGAATCCACCGAAGTTTTAACTCCAGGAGCAATAACACAACCAATAAATTTGTTTTCTTTATCCACTACAGAAAAAGTCGTCGCGGTGCCAAGGTCAATAACTATTATGGGTGAATTATGTAACTTTAAGCCTCCTGCAATGCCAGCAATCAAATCTGCACCTATACTAGCAGGGTCTACGCTATGAATTTCAAAGTTCAAGTTTAATTTGTGATTAACCATTACTGGAGGTTTTCTTAACAATTGCAATATAGCAGATGAAAATACGTTTGTAACCGATGGTACTACCGAGCTTATTATGGAGCCCTCTACTTTTCCTAATGGAACATCATGTATTTTCAAAATGTATAAAAGTTCCAATACGCATTGATCCGCCGTAGTTTGACGCTTTGATGGGAGTCTGGATACAAAAACTAAATTGTCTTTATCGTACACTCCCAGCGTGACATTCGTATTGCCAATATCAACTACCAAAATCATAATTTAATCCCTTTTCAATAAATTATTTAGCCGAGAAAAAAGCACCTATGGCTCTGTAAGTCATAAATAAATCCACTTTGGAAATAAGCTCAAAGGGAGCATGCATTGAAAGTACAGGTACTCCCACATCCACTACATCTATGTTTAAATTCGCTATAAATTTAGCTATTGTTCCGCCACCACCAGCATCGACTTTCCCTAATTCTCCACTTTGCCAAAGTATATTTTCATTATCTAAAATGTTCCTGATTTCAGCCATAAATTCCGCTGATGCTTCAGAAGTTCCATATTTGCCGCCACTTCCGGTATATTTGGTTACCACCACACCGTTATTTACAAAGCAGCTGTTATTCTTATCGTAAACTGAGGAATAGGTAGGGTCAAAAGCCGCATTAACATCGGCAGACAAACATTTCGATTTTGAAAGAACATGCCAATAATTAACATTGTCCATTTGAGCAATGTCTGCTATGAAAAATTTAAAGAAAGAAGATTGCATACCTGAATTGCCATCACTGCCGATTTCCTCTTTATCAGCCAAAATAGTGATAATAGTTTCTTCCGGCACATCTTTGAAGTCCAATATAGACCTTAATGCAGGGTATGCGCAAACTCTGTCATCATGTCCATAAGAACCAATAAAACTTCTGTCAAATCCGATGTCTCGTGCTTTGAACGCCGGCACCATTTCTAGGTCAGCCGATAGAAAATCAGATTCATCTATACCGTACTTTTTATTTAAAATGTTGATAATGTTAAGCTTCACAAGTTCAGAGCCGCTGTCACTCTTAAACGATCTGCTGCCGATCACAACGTTTAGATTTTCTCCTGAAATGCCCTGTAGCATAGATTTAGACATTTGTTCTTTAGCCAGGTGAGGCAAAAGGTCAGTTACACAAAAGCAAGGTTCATGTTCTTTTTCTCCAAGTCTAACTTCAATGCATTCGCCATTTTTCTTTGCTACCACACCATGCAGGGCAAGCGGCATAGCTGTCCATTGATATTTTTTTATTCCACCATAATAATGTGTTTTAAAGAAAGCAATATCACCTGCTTCGTAGACCGGATTTGGCTTTAGGTCAAGGCGAGGCGAATCAATATGAGCAACTGTCATTTTCACACCGTTTTTACAGCCTTGCTTGCCCATAATAGCCAATATCAACGCTTTTCCTCGATTATTGTAATAAATCTTTTCACCTGGCAGGTATTTTTTATTGCAGTCATATTCTACAAATCCATTTTCCTTTGCTAAACTTACAGCGTTTTTAACAGCTTCTCTTTCGGTTTTTGAAGTATCGAGAAACTTTTTATAACCCTGTGCAAATTCATCAGCTCTGTTTATTTCGTCTTCACTCAATTTCAATATACCATTTTTTTTGCATAAAAACAGGCGCTCTTTTAAAATGTCAACTTCACTTTTTTTATTTTCGTTTTCTACCATACAAATTTTCCTTTCTTAAAATTACTTTAATTATACCACAAAAAGGCTAAGATAGATATTTTTTACATATAACTTTATATTTTTGTTCCGAATTAATAACATCGTCCACGTAATTTTTGGTTTCCTTAAATGGAATTACTTTTAAATTTTTTCCATCGTCAGAATAATCTTTATTTTTCAACCACTTGTCTACATTACCAATGCCAGCGTTGTAAGCGCACAAGGCTGTTCTTTTTTCACAGTATTTTTTTTGCAGAAGAGATAATAGATAAGTGCCGTATTCAATATTAACTTTAGGGTCTTTTAAATGGTTTTCGTCCATTTCGTATGTGGAATTATTTTTCTGTAGCCAAAAGAAAGTTTCCGGCATTATCTGCATGAGGCCAATAGCTCCAGCATGTGAGCACGCTTCTTTTTTAAATTTACTTTCCTCTCTTATAACAGCAAATACAAGCTCTTTTTCTACGTTATATTTTTGGCAGGCTTCTTGTACAAAGTCGTGATAATGCAACGGGTAAGCCCTTTTTAGATAAAACTCGTATCCGTAAAGCAGCAAAGTAAAAATACTAAGAAAAATGAGTCCATACTTAAATATTATTTTTAAAATTTTTTTTACCATTATAAGGCTCCGTTAGTTTAGAGATTATTTCGCACAAAGTCGCATTTAAATATTTTTCATCCCTATTATTTTCTAAAATTATGTCGGCTTGTTTTTTGTAAAAGTTATCTTCAGGCTGAATTGAAAATCGGCGCAAAGCAGATTCTACATTTATATTGTCCCGCGATAATATACGTTTTAGCCGAAGTTTTTTATCAGCAATTACACATAAAGTAACATCGCAAAGAAGATTTAGTTTCGTCTCAAACAGAAGTGGGACATCTAAAATTACTTTTTTCCCATCTTTTTTATAACTTTCTAATTCCTTTTTTATTTCATTTATTATAAAAGGATGCGTGATTTTATTTAATGTAAGTACAGCGTCGTGCGAAGAAAAAGCGATAGATGCCAGTTTATTAGGCACAATTTCAAATTCAGATGATAAAATATTATTCCCAAAAGCTTTGCTCAATTCTTTAATACAGGCTTTATTTTTTAAATTTTTCTTAGCTATCAGATCAGCGTCAATGACTTTAAAACCGTGCTTTTCAAAAAAATCAGTTACAGTAGTTTTTCCGGCTCCGCTAGGCCCTGTAATCCCTACGGTAATGCTATTCAAGACTGATCACCTCAAAACCAGCCGCTCTGATGAGTCTGTTATAAACAGCTAGGGAAACTCCAGATTTTTTAGGGCATCTAGCCAGTACCAGTTCAATTTCATGCATGTCATCTATTTTTCGTAAAGCATCAAAAAATAAGTTCGCTTGATTATCAAAATCATTTTCTTTTCCAAAAGATAAACATTTCCCGCATATGTTTTCTATATCTTCGTCAAAACACAAGCTTAAAGTGCGAGGGCTTCGGTGCGAGTTTACATATTCTATATACTTTTCTTTGGGTGCATCGATAATCAAAACCTTGGCGTCTGGCGCATAGTGTTTATACTTCATCCCCGGAGAAATAACTTTCTGCATAGGCTTTAAGTCACTCATAATGGCGGGGTCAACTACTATTTTGCCAATTTCGCCTTCAATTTGTTCTACCGTAACTTTCCCTGGTCTTAGCAAACGAGGGTATTCATCAACGAAGGAAATAACCGTGGATTCTAATCCAATTTGGCAGTCACCGCCATCGAAGATAGCGTCTATCTTGCCGTTCATGTCTTTAAGAACATGTGAAAACTTAGTGGGGCTGGGCTTGCCGGAAATATTTGCAGAAGGGGCTGCGATAGGAAATCCTAAATACTTTATGACTTTTCTCATGGTAGAATGAGAAGGTAACCGAATTGCTACAGTCTCCAAGCCACCAGAAGTAGTTTTGGGGACGTATTTACTTTTAGGCAAAATTACGGTCAATGGACCGGGCCAAAACTTTTTAGTTAAGATTTTAGCCTTTTCGGGGAAACTCGTAATTAAATCGTAGATTTCATTTACCTCAGATATATGCAGGATAAGTGGATTGTCACTTGGTCTGCCTTTAGCTACAAATATTTTTTTTACGGCATTTTCACTGAGGGCATTTGCGCCAAGACCATATACAGTTTCCGTAGGCAAAGCCACTAGTCCATCATTTTTTAAAATTTCAGCGGCTATTTTCTCGTCACCGCATTTCAATATTTTAGTTTGCATCATTATCGCTTCCGATTGATTTCTCTAATTTAGCCGCTCTGTCAGCAGTAATTAAAGCATCGATTATTTCGTCTAAATTACCATTTAAAATGTCTTCTAGACGGTAAAGCGTCAATCCTATTCTGTGGTCCGTCATTCTGCCTTGAGGATAATTATAAGTCCTGATTCTCTCAGATCTATCTCCAGACCCAACTTGAGTTTTCCTTTCTTGCGCCAATGCATCGGTTTGCTCACGCATTTTTGCTTCAAGCAGCCTGGATTTTAAAACTTTCATGGCTTTGTCTTTGTTTTTGTATTGGCTCCTTTCGTCCTGGCATTCTACAACCACGCCCGTAGGAATGTGAGTTATTCTTATGGCAGATTCAGTTTTGTTAATGTGTTGCCCTCCAGCCCCGCTAGCTCTGAAAGTATCAATCTGAAGATCAGCCGGATTTATATCTATTTCCACATCTTCAGCCTCAGGCAAAACCGCTACGGTAACAGTGGAAGTATGGATACGACCCTGCGCTTCCGTTTCGGGAACTCTTTGTACCCTGTGCACTCCGCTTTCGTATTTAAACCTAGAATACGCTCCCTCGCCCTTGACCATAAAGCTTATTTCTTTGTATCCGCCAAGTTCAGTTTCATTTGCATTTATTATTTCAGTTTTAAAACCTTTCATTTCAGCGTACATACAGTACATTCTGTAGAGCACACCGGAAAATAAAGCAGCTTCGTCTCCGCCTGCACCGCCTCTTATTTCTATAATAACATTCCTATCATCGTTAGGATCTTTTGGCAAAAGCAATATTTTAAGTTCGGAAGAAATTTTCTCTATATTTTCACGAGAAGTATCTAGCTCAGACTCAAGCATTTCTCGAAACTCTTTATCATTTCCGCCTTCGTTCAAAAGCTGTTTAGCTTCTTCAAAATCACTTTTATATTTTTTATACTCTTCGTATTTTTCCACAATGGGTGTCAAGTTTTTTTGCTCTTTCATTATTGAAGTATATTTTTCCTGGTCGGACACAATGTTAGGATCAAACAGCATTTCGTTTAATTCATCATATCTTTTTTTGAAAATTTCCAATCTGTCGAACAAATTACTCACTCTCTTTCGCGCGCCTTAGCAGGCCTTATTTTTAAGTATTATACCATTTATAAAGATTTATATCAAATAAGGCCGCCAAAAAGTTACCTTTGGCAGCCATTGTTTATGTATTTTACTTGTATTTATCTAAGTTCTTAATTGTGCTCGTAACATCCTTCATGACATCACTAAGCTCATTTGCTTCGTTTCTATCCGCTTCATAAATAGATTCCGGCACCTTATCGTAAACTTCAAAAACATGGTCTCTAACCCACAAACTGGGAGTAATTCTAATAGAGTAGCCGCAGCCGTTATTGCTGCCCCATTGAAAGGCTTTAGCCTTCGGAATGCCGAAAGAAGCTAACAAAGTCATTATAACTCCACCGTGTGTGACTACTATAGCGTCTTTCATTTCATTTTTTATTATTTTGTCAATGATATCTTCAAAGCAAGAGCACACTCTGCGTGTAAAATCTGTCAGGTTTTCAGCCGTACAAACTGAGGAAACTTGCCCAGAAGAAAGCCAAGCTAAAAATTCTTTATCTTTTTCTAAATCTTTAGCGTTTTTATTTTCCCAATCTCCAAAATCACATTCTTTTAGGTTTTCTACAATCTGTTTTTTCATATCTGGGTACAAAATATCTGCCGTTTGTACACACCTTTTCATGGGACTTACGTACAGTAATCCAGCATTTGGATAGTTAAACTTATTTTTCAGCTCGTTCAATTCCTTAATACCCTGCGTGGCAAGTGGAGTATCTGTCGACCCTACGTACAAGCCCTTTATATTAGCTTGAGTTAATCCATGACGTATCAAGTGTATTTTATATGTTTTCATAGAAAATCTCCTTAAAAAATATCAATAAATGTAGACATTTTAATTATTTTGATTTATTATAATATCTGCATAATGTCTTAAAGTTTACTCTTTGGAGGTCAAATTAAAGTATGAACAAAGATTTCCCGCGGATTATAGCATTACTTAGAAAAGAAAGAGGAATTAGTCAAAAACAAGCAGCTACAGACCTAGAAATATCGCCCGCGCTACTGTCTCATTACGAGAAAGGAATAAGAGAATGCGGTCTTGATTTTATTTTAAAAGTAGCCGATTATTATGACGTTTCGTGTGATTATCTTTTGGGTAAAAGCCCTGACAGAGATGGATATAAAATATCGGTAGATGAAATAGAAGTTGATGACTCATCAAGCAAAGATAGCACTTTCAAGGGAAATATCGTGTCAGTTTTAAATAAGAAACTTATACTAAATTCTTTAAATATTATATTTGATATCTTACAAAAGAGCAATAACAAAAATTTAATCAACGCTGTATCTAAGTTTTTTATGCTATCAATTTACAAAGTTTTTAGGATTTTATATTCTGGAAATAAAAAAAATCCTCAAGACTTTTTCAGCGTCCCTAAAGCAAAACAAAAAGCCTTGTCCGATGCTACTCAATTTTTATCTGAAAATGAAATAGAGTGTACAGTGAATGGAAACGGCAAAGATAAAAAATCTGTAAAACCTTTTTCAATGAGCCTGTCTCCAGAAATAATCTCACAAGATTATCCGAAATTGGCCTCTTCTCTTTACAATTTGATTCAAAGAACTGAGTCGGGATTGATAAAAGATGACTTATGATGAAGTTGTAAAAAAAATAAAAAACAGACAGAAGTTTGGCATAAAACCTGGACTTGAAAGAATAGACAAGCTTTTAAACTTAACTTCTAACCCGCAAAAAAATTTGAAATTTATACATGTAGCAGGAACGAACGGAAAAGGCTCTGTGTGCAGCATGATATCGAAGATTTTAGCTAGTTCAGGATATAAAACAGGACTTTTTATTTCACCTGAAGTGGTTAATTTTAGAGAAAGAATACAGCTTAATAACAAAATGATATCTGAAAAAGAGCTGGTAGACATATTTAATGAGATAGAGCCTTATTTAGATAAATTAGACTCCAAAGCTGAATACTTAACAGAGTTTGAGCTTGTAACAGCACTAGCTTTCGTATATTTTTCTAAATGCAAATGCGATATTGTCATTTTAGAAACCGGTCTTGGAGGCAGGCTTGATGCTACAAATGTAATAGAAAAACCACTTGCGTCAGTTATAACTTCATTATCATATGATCATGTAAATGTTCTAGGCAATACGATAGAAAAAATAGCAAAAGAAAAAGCCGGAATAATAAAACCCGAGGGAATAACCATTCTAAGCCACCAAAGCTTCAAAGAAGCTATAAAAGTTATTAAAGATACGGCAAAAGAAATGAAAAACAAATTTATTTATGCCGATCTTAAAAACGTAAATATTTTAGACAGTTCGATAAAAGGAAGCACATTTTCAGTTAATTCAGAAAAATATTTTCTGTCTTTGCCCGGATTACATCAAGTAAGCAATGCACATACGGCTTTATTGGTCATCAATTCCTTGAAAAAATATGGCTTTTTTGCAGAAAGTTCTGCTGTGAAAACAGTTTTAAAAAACATGAAATTTCCCGCAAGATTTGAAGTCTTAAATACTACCCCCACTGTTATACTCGATGGTGCACATAACTTTGATGGAATGCTAAAATTAAAAGAGAACATCAACATGTACTTAAAAGGCAAAAAGCTCATAGGAATAATGGGTATGCTAAAAGATAAAGAGTACGGAAAGTCGATTTCTTTGATTTTAAACTCTTTCGAAAAAATATTTATGGTGCCGATAAACAACGACAGATCTTTACAATTAGAAGATATAGAAAAATTGTCAAATAACCTTTCAAGTAAAATTATACCTACTAGTACTGTCGATTTAGCTGTAAAAAATTCACTCGCAATTTTGCACAACGGCGATGCTCTGGTCGCATTTGGATCGCTATATTTAGCAAGTGAAATTCGACCATTACTTTTAAAAATATAAAAAACATCATTAAAAAACCTAAAATCTACTCCTAAAATCTGAGTGATTAATAGACAAAAACCTCCTATCATAATTGGTAGGAGGTTTAGTTTATGCTGAAAATTTGAAAAAAGGAGACAAAAAAGTGAATGTAAAAATAAAAAATGAAGGAAAAACTTTAATCGCTTTCATCGAGGGAGATATAGACCATCATACCGCCAAAAATATAAGAGAATATATCGATAACAATGTGGAATCATCAAACCCTAATTTGTTGAAAATAGATTTCTCAAAAGTTCAGTTTATGGATAGCTCAGGAATAGGTCTTATTATGGGAAGATATAGACTCATGCAGCTTCTAAAAGGAAAGCTTGAAGTTATAAATGTCCCTGAAAATATAAAAAAACTTATAAAATTGTCAGGCTTGACAAGCTTGAATATTATAAGAGATTGAGGAAGTGGAAATATGAAACCAGTAAATGAAATGAAATTTGAATTTATAAGTAAATCATCGAACGAGAGTTTCGCAAGAGCTACAGTCTCAGCATTTGTAGCTCAGCTGGACCCAACAATTTCAGAACTTGCAGATATCAAAACAGCTGTCTCGGAAGCTGTGACAAACTGCATAGTGCATGCATATAAGCAAAACATGGGAATCATTTACATAGCGGTACAGATATTTGAAAACGGAAAAATAGTCATAAAAATAAGAGACAAAGGTTGTGGAATAGAAAATGTAAATCAAGCAATGGAACCTATGTTTACAACCGGCGGAGATGAAAGAGCCGGCTTAGGTTTTGCGGTCATGCAAAGCTTTATGGATAAAATAAAAGTTACCTCCAAAACTGGAAAAGGTACAAGCATAACTCTTGAAAAAAATATAATTCCAAGGGTTATGAGGAATGGCTAACAGGGAAGATTTTATAAATCAAAATATGGGCCTGGTGCACGCCTGTGCAAAACGCTTTAGGAATAAGGGTATAGAATATGAGGACATGATTCAAGCGGGATGTATAGGTCTGATAAAAGCGGTGGACAGGTTTGATGAAGAAAGAGGATTGAAATTTTCTACATATGCAGTACCTACAATTTTAGGGGAAATAAAGCGCTTGTTTAGAGACGGTGGCAGCGTAAAAGTTGGAAGAAGTCTGAAAGAATTGGCGTTGAAAGCAAATAAAATAAACTCTGAACATATTGTAAAAACTGGAAAAGACCTCACGATAAATGAGCTAGCAAAAGTCTTAGAAACGGACCCTGAACAGGTCGCTTTAGCCTTGAGCGCGGGGGCCGTGCCTGTATCTTTAACGGCTTGTGATGACGAAGGACGCACAGAAATAGAAATACCTGTCGAATCGCATGACGAAAAACTCTCCGAAATTATAGCATTAAAGCAAATAATAAAAGATCTCGATTCCAAAGACAAAGCTATTATAATTTTACGCTTTTTTAAGAATCAAACACAGGTTAAAACAGCTAAAATCTTAGGTATGAGCCAGGTTCAAGTCTCTCGAAGAGAAAAAATAATCTTGAAAAACATAAAAAGGAAATTTATCAGTTAGTAAATTTCCTTGTAAAAAATATATTGTAGAAATTAGTAAATCCCAAAATGTTTTACAATATTTGTAATTTTGTAATCGCTGATTTTTCTAAGTAAGTAACACATTTAAAAATATTGGAAATTGTCATTGTTAAAAACTTTGTTGAAAATGTTAAAAACATTTATTTCTACAAAGAGAGATAAAAATAAATTTTACCAAAAGTTTTATAAAAATCAAATTAACGACAAAAATACCCATGATAAAATAAAAATAGAAATGCAAAACGACTAATTATTTTCACTTATGAAAATAAGTGTCGATAAAGCGACAAGTGGAGCGGTTTCTGTCCGCAATATTCTATTGCCAAGGGTGGAAACAATCACATTACTTTCTTTAAGCAAGTCAATTTCTTGCTCTGTAAAACCACCCTCTGGACCGATAAAAATTCCTATATTTTTACAGTTGATTATAGAGTTGTATTTAAGGGGATTTCCGCCATTTTCGTAGAAAACAAAAGTTTTATCAAAGTTTTTGAGGAAATTTAAAGTATGTTCCAACCTTTCAGGACGATAAACTTTAGGGATCAAGCCACGCTGTGATTGTTGCGCGGCTTGTTTTGCTATCTTATTCCAACGCATGATTTTTTTGTCCATAGATTTTTCATCCGGTCTAGCAATGCAGCGGTTAGTTATAATTGGAACTATATCGTGCACGCCTATCTCCACAGCTTTCTGTACGATGCTGTCCATCTTATCGCCCTTAGGCATAGCCTGGTACAGAGTAATGTTTATTGATGGTTCAGCCAAACATGGTACAGTAAAGCTTTCGATTAGGTGGATTTTTTCTTTTTCAATTTTATCTATTGTACAAACGTGGTCTATTTGATTTTTATCGCAAAGAGTAATCTTTTCTCCCACTTTCATTCTAAGCGATTTTATGGCATGTAATGCGTCTTCTCCTGTTAAAACGTAATTTTTATCAACAATTTCATCTATAAAAAATTTTGTCATAAGACATCTCCCTCCTAACATATAAACATTTTATTATAACATTTAAAACAATATAGTCAAGAGAAAAAGTGTATAAAAATAGTTTCATTTTATTTTTTTAATTATATAGTTATAGATAATATGACTTTTTTAACAAATAAATTCAGTAAAACAGTTTATTTTCTCTACAAAAACATATTGACCAATAAAATAAACTTGTGGTAAAATAAAAAGTAATAAATTTAGGAGGTAAGAAAATTTTGAAGCAAAGAAATCAAAAAGTTAACAAAGTAATCGCAGCAACTTTAGCCGCAACAATGGCCTCAGGAGTATTCAGTACATCTTTAAGCACCAGTGCATTTAGGCTGTGGCCTTTTTCTCACAGTCAAGAAGAAACTGTAACCGTTTGTGATGAAACTAAAGCTATCGTTGAAGAGTGTCAAAACTTAGCTAAAAATTTGAACGATTCTCAAACAGCAAAAGAAGTATCCAGTTTACTATTAGACCTTAAAGAAAAATTAAATTCAAGTTCCATAAGTTACAATGAAGCTATACTCCTTAAAGCAAATGCTAAAAAGGCATTAAAAAATGTTAAGGTTGCACTTGATATTCAAGATGTCGAACTCAGAAAAAAAGCTGAACAAGAAAAGTTTGAACAAGAAAAACTCGAAAATGAACACAGAAGAAAACTCGAAGAACAAAAACTACAGATGGAAAAAGAAGAAAGAGAAAGATTAGAGCAAATTCAAAACGCAAAAGCTCTTTTGAACGAAAAATTGGATTCTTTAATTAGAAGCGCAAAGGATAACATAGAATCTAAAGAAGAATTCGATAAAGTTTCATCTATGGCTAAAGAAATAAATGAAAAAATTCAAGCGATGGATAACTTAAAAAGAGTAGATGGAATAGAAATCCTAATCGATTCACTCAAAAACGAAATTGAAAAAGTGCTTGCTAATGAAGAAAATATCAGAAAAACAGAATTAGAAAAGCTTATACGTGAAACAAAAGAAAAACTTTTAGTTTCAGTTGACAGTTTACTTGAAGAGTTATCCAACTTAAACGAGGATAACCAACAATCTGCTGAAATAGCTGATAATATTGAAAATTTCAAAACAATTATAAATGAACTGTCTAGCTTAGATTCAATAAACATAGCTAAAGAAACTTACGAAAAAATAAAATCAGATATTAAACTCGCTATAGATGTCCAAACTAAACAAGAAGAAATCAAAAGAGCATTAGAAGAATTAGAACAAAACATAGAAGACAGAAGAGATGCTCAAAAACAATGCGAGTTGTTGTCAGAAGGAAAAATTTCATTGGATGACGTCATAGGCGGAAACAGCAAAGCAAAAGATAAAACTAACGCATTATTAAAAGCTTTTGAAAGATATCGCAAGGGCGGTAAAATTGTACCATCAAAAGGTATTTTATTCTACGGTGCACCAGGTACAGGTAAAACCTCTCTAGCTAAGGCCATTGCCGCAGAGAAAAAAATGGAACTGTTTCTAATAAATCCATCTATGGTCATGGGAGAAAATGGTGAAAGAAAAGTTCTGGAAACCATTGAGTTGGCAAAAAAGGCTGCACAAATCAGCGGCGAACCTGTAATTTTATTGATAGATGAAATTGATGCTATAGCTCAAAAACGCTCAAGCAGTAGCAGCGACAAGGTACTTGTCATGCTGATGAACGAAGTAGATAAACTAAACCCTAGCGACAACGTAGTAATAATAGCAACTACAAACCGCAGAGAGGCTCTTGATTCAGCTATAATTAGATCTGGAAGAATAGATCAAAGTGTTGAGGTTGGTCTACCTAACTCTGAAGATAAAATAAAAATCTTAAATATATACTTAAACCTTTTAGCTGTTGATAAAAACGTAAATCTAAAATCTTTAGCCGACAGAATGAAAGGCTTCAACGGAGCAGATATAAGAAAAGTTGTTGATATCGCTATCAGTAACGCTATGGAACGTCAAGGCGTTTCAAAAATGTGCGATGTAACAGTCACAAACGAAGATTTAAAATTAGGCATAGCAACTATAATGGACGAAAAAACAGAAGTATACGCTTAATTAAAATATCAGTATAATATAAAAGACAGCTTATAGTATAAGCTGTCTTTTTTGTGCATACAAAAAAGCAACCATAATTTTGGGTTGCTTTTTAAACTGTTTATATATTCCCTCTTCTTAGTTCACTACAAGCCTATCTTTTATTGAAAATCGACATTATATCATAAAAGGTATCATCTTCATCATATGTAGAAGAAGCTTGTCCTGCCCTTGAACCTTGTGCTTTTTCTTCCGGCTGCACATCCGATTTGTTTTCAGACGATTGATTTTCTACTTTTCCACTCATAAATTTACTGGACCATGAGTTCTCATTTCCTGTACTATTGTGGTCATTTTCAAAACCTGTGGCAATAACAGTAACACTTATCTCATCTTCCATGTTTTCATCAAATGCCGCACCCCAAATGATATTTGCTTCGCTGTCTGCTTGCTCAGCTATCATCGATGATGCTACCTCTATTTCGTCCAGTCCAATATCTGGCGAAGAAGTAATATTAATAATTACACCTTTCGCACCGTTTATAGCCGTCTCAAGCAGCGGACTGGAAATAGCCATGTTTGCAGCTGCTTCTGCCTTTTCTTTGCCGGATGCCCTTCCCACGCCCATATGTGCGTATCCAGCATCCTTCATTACAGCGGTGACATCTGCAAAGTCAAGGTTAACTAACCCCGGTAATAAAATCAAATCGGAAATGCTCTGTACGCCCTGTCTCAGCACGTCATCAGCAACCGCAAATGCATTTACCAAAGTGATTTTTTGCTCACTTGCGTACTTTAGTCTCTCATTTGGTATTATTACCAAAGAGTCCACGTGTTCTCTAAGTGCTTCTATACCCTTTTCTGCCTGTTGCATTCTGCGTTTCCCTTCAAAGGCAAACGGTTTTGTAACTATACCGATAGTCAATATCCCCATTTCCCTTGCGATTTTAGCAACAACAGGGGCTGCACCTGTTCCCGTTCCACCGCCCATACCGGCAGTTATAAATACCATATCTGTTCCCTTGATGACCTGCGCTATTTCATCCCTATTTTCTTCAGCAGCTTTTTGACCTACTTCAGGGTGTGAACCTGCACCTTTCCCTTGAGTAATCTTTTCACCTATTTGTATTTTATGAGTAGCTTTCGACCTTTGTAGTGCTTGCTTGTCGGTGTTTACAGAAACAAAGTCTACACACTTCACACCAGACGTAACCATGCGGTCAAGTGCATTTCCTCCGCCTCCACCTACTCCTATAACTTTAATCTGAACAATATTATCAAAATCATTTCCTAGCTCGAAAGCCATCAAAAAAGCCCCCTTCTTTTACCTTAAACTTAATGCATTTTGTCCTACTTTTTAATATAGCTTTACATTATAATTTAACACTTTTTTTTGAGAAATTCAATAGTTTGTATAAAAAAAATTTTATAAGTTTTACATACATTTTATTTTTTCTCCTAAATATTGTCATTTAGCAAATTATATTGTATCTTTAGGTCTAAAGTACGACTTATTTCCTTGATCTAACATTGAAACGTCCAATATTCCCTCTGACTCCGTGCTTAACTTATTATTTATTATTTCAGAAGCAGTTTTTATCTTATAATCTAACTTTTCTAACGTTCCCAGTTGTATATCTATTTTTTTGTTATATTGAGCTTGTACATGTTTTGCATCAGACATATCTACCATAGAAACTTCATGCAAACCATTTTTTTCTAATGTGTCAAATATTTGATGTAAATTTTCAGATACTTCATCATTACTAAAAATGAGGGTTTGCCCTAAATCAGCCTTTTTAAGTTTAACACCTATAATTTGCACAGCGTTGTCAAAATCTACTTCATCTTCCGATTTTCCTCTTATTTCTATTACTCGATTTTCTTTATTTGCAAAAACGTAGCAATCATCTAAATCATAGCATACCGCTTTTTCGGCTTCTTTTACCCTTATTATCACTCTGTTTGGCAGAATCCTTTCTATGCTTAAAACTTCTACAAACGGCAAATGTTTCTCTATTTCTTCTTTAGATTTTCTCTTATTTAATAAAAACAAATTTTTGTTAACTTTTATGTTACTGCACTCTTTTATCTCTTCATATGTATACCTTGTGCTTCCTTCAATTTCCACATTTTCTATTTTAAAGAAAACAGTAAACGATAAAGTTACTCCTACCGCTGCAACAATACAAAAAATCGTAAAGTACTTCAGTACCAACCTCAATCTATATCGAAATAGCGACATTTTTTTCGTTTTTCTTCTTTTTACGTTACCATTTACCGTTTTCATATTCATCCTCTATACTCTTTTTATTTTTGCTCCCAATGCCCTTAAATTTTCTTCTAATTTTTCATATCCTCTGTCTAAATGCCTCAAATTTGAAATTTCACTGGTCCCCTCAGCTTTTAGCGCTGCTATAACTAAAGATGCTGCTCCTCTTAAGTCCGTTGCACACAGCTTTGCCGAATGTAAACTTCCTACACCGTTAACTACAGCATTTTTTCCATCTATTTCTATATCGGCCCCTAGTTTTAAAAGCTCATTTACGTGTTTATATCTTTGCTGAAAAACTTTCTCAACAAACAGGCTTTTCCCACGTGAAACGGTCGTTACCGCCATCAATAGAGCCTGTGCATCTGTAGGAAAATCTGGATACGGTCCTGTAATTATTTCTTTTATCGGTTTTAATTCTCTTGGAGCTTTTAAACTTAATGTTTTCTCACAAAAGTCCATTTTACAGCCGCATTCTTCAAATGCCGGAATAATTCCCGATAAGTGCTCATGATTCACGTTTTTGAAAAGTGCTTCACCCCCAGTAATCGCTACAGCTGACATAAAAGTGGCTGCTACTATTCTATCCGGTATCACAGCGTACTCTGCCCCATGGAGTTTTTCCACTCCATCTACAATAATTTCACTTGTTCCAGCTCCTTTGATCTTTGCGCCACAAGCATTTAAAAAGTTCGCTAAGTCCACTATTTCCGGCTCTTTAGCTGCGTTTTTAATAACCGTCGTGCCAGAAGACTTCACTGACGCCAGTAATATATTTTCAGTGGCCCCTACGCTCGGGAAAGGCAATTCTATTTTTTCTCCAGTCAAGCCTTTTTTAGCTTGGCAATTTAAAATCTCTTCCTGTGTTAATATCTCCACACCCATCTTTTCAAATGCTCTTAAATGAAAATCTATAGGTCTCGGGCCCAATTGACAACCACCCGGGAGAGTAAGCTTAGCTTTATTTACCCTAGATAATATCGCACCTAAAAAAATGATTGAAGAGCGCATTTCTTTCATCAGGAAGTTTGGTATATCGCACCTTTTTATAGAGCTCATGTCCACTATTAAGCTAGAATTTGACCTCGTTATTTTCCCACCTAAATATTGTAAAATTTTTATTGAAAAGTCTACATCCAATATGTCAGGGCAGTTATGTAAAATACATTTTTCCTGACATAAAACGGTGGCCGCTAAAATAGGTAAAACACTATTTTTAGAACCTTGTATTGAGATCTCTCCACTCAATTTTTTGTTACCATCTATTAAAAGTAGTGACATCACCAACCACCCCTTTCATAACATTTTATATCTTATACAAGTTATGCTATAAAAAGGGTACAGGTGCAATCTAAGAAACAAATTCTTCTATAAGCCCGTAAATCCTCTCATTTGCATCTACTATAGCCATACTCTTCGCATTTTTTTCAAATTCGCTTAACTTTCCCCTATCTTTTAATAGCCCATCCACTTTTTTAACTAGACTTTGTCCACTCAAATCCTTTTCCTCTATTATTTCCGCAGCATTATTATTTACAAGTTCCATAGCATTGTGGTACTGATGGTTCTCCGCTACGTTTGGAGATGGAATTAAAATAGATGCCTTGCCTTGAGCTTCTATTTCGCTCAAACTAATGGCTCCTGCCCTACAAATAACTAAATCAGCTGCGGCTAAACAGGTGGCCATATTGTCTATGTATTTTCTTATGTCGAAATTTTTGTGCTCCGACTTTTTAATGCCACTTTTCAAAACAGCATCTTCAAACCAGTCATTGCGCTTTCCAAAACCGTGGATGAGCTGATATCTACCGTCTTTAGCAATATCTTTCATTAAATCTATCACAGCTTCGTTTATTTTCTTTGCACCCAAGCTGCCTCCGAAAGACAACACAACTGGCCGAGAATCTAAACCTAACTCTTTCCTTGCAACATTCTTTTGCTTTAGCAGCACTTCACCTCTAATTGGGTTTCCTGTCAGCTCGCATCTACATTTTTTATCAAGAAATTTTCTCGCTTCTTTAGACGCTAACATAACTACATTAACTCTTTTGGAAAGCATTTTGGTTGTTATGCCGGGGAATGCATTTTGTTCATGAATTAACGTCGGTATTTTTAAAGCAGATGCTTCCCATAAAACAGGCCCACTAACGTACCCTCCTGTACCTATACAAACGTCTGGGTTGAACTCTTTCAAAATTTTTTTACAGTCTTGACAGGATGTTATAAAATGTCCTATCGTCTCTAAATTCTTTTTAAATCCAGATAAATTTAATTTTCTACTAAATCCAGTAACTGTTATCCCCTTGAAATCATACCCCGCTTTTGCCACAAGCTCTTCTTCCATGCCACCTTTAGCGCCTATATAAAGAATTTCCGCATCGGGTACGTTTTCCTTTACAAAATTTGCAATCGCTAAAGCCGGGTTTATGTGACCTGCTGTGCCTCCTCCGGCTAATACTATCTTCAAAGTTAATCACCTCTATGCTTTTTCTAATTTAGAAGTCCTGGATATTGAAAGAACAATACCGATTTGGGCCAGCAACATTACAAGTGAAGTTCCTCCATAGCTAAAAAACGGCAAGCTTATGCCCGTATTTGGCATGGTATTCGTCACAACAAAAATATTTAAAACTACCTGCAAACCGATTTGTGCTATTAGTCCTATTCCCAGCAACGAACCAAATCTGTCTTTTGCTCTCATGGCTATTATTATTCCTCTCCAAACCAACATTGCAAATAAGATCAAAATAATTGAAGCTCTAATAAAACCGAGTTCTTCGCATACTACAGAAAAAATAAAGTCATTTTGCGGCTCTGGTATATATAAATGTTTTTGCCGAGATTGCCCCAGTCCTAGACCTAACAGCCCTCCTGAGCCAATTGCGTAAAGGCCTTGCTTAGTTTGCCATGTATCAACCCCTGAATTTGTTGAAAATGGATCCAGCCACCCCTGTACTCTGCCGTTTGCGTAAGTTAATTTATCGGTAAATAAAACTAAATATCCAACTGCTGCCAACGCTACAGCCAAAACCAGTCCAAACCATCTTAATTTTACGCCACCGATGTACAACATCCCTCCCGCTAACAAAACTATAATGATTAAACAAGAAATATGCGGCTCTAAATACAATAGGAAGGCTGTTGCTCCTAAAATAGTAGCGTAAGGCAATATGCCATACTTAAAAGTTCCCATTCTTTTGAAGTTAATGGAAATAAAATGTGCAAATGATAAAACTATTGCAAACTTTGTAATTTCAGATGGTTGAAATCCTACAGGACCTAGCTGTATCCATCTGTGAACGCCATTTTTTATTGGCATTAGCAAAACTAATATTAAAAGTAAAAAAGACACTATTAATATCGGAACTGCAAGTTTGTGCAAATGATGATAGTCAAAATAAGATATTGCTATCATTGCAACAACGCCCAGCACAGCCCAAATAAGCTGACTTCTAATAAAATAATAACTGTCTCCATTTTTGAAATAATAAGCATTTGGAGCCGATGCTGAAAATAACATTATCAGTCCTATAACGAGTAAAATTAATGTTATAAAAAACAGAGGTAAATCTAGTCCAGACCGGACAGAAAATATCTTTAATTTGTTCTGTAATGCCCGTCCCCTTTGGGAAATCGCATTATGCCTTTTAACAGCTACTGCACTGCTTGCGGTTTTTTGTACATTTGTTCTTTTGCCGGATCTCGTATTTTGAATCTTTCTACGCATGAAGATTTACCCCCTTTTATTTGATTTTTAAAATCCTGTTAAAACTAAAGCTATGCTCAAAAGTCCCATAACTATCATAAAAGAGCAAAAAACTATGCAGATTTTAAGTTCGCTCCAGTTGCACATTTCAAAATGATGATGTATCGGACTCATTTTGAATAAGCGTTTTCCTTTAGTTAGTTTAAAATATATAACTTGAAGCATAACTGAAAACATCTCAAGAATATAAACTGCACCAATGGTTATTAATAAAACAGGCATATTTATCGCAAAAGCTAGAGCACAGATCATTCCACCTAAAAATAATGATCCTGTATCTCCCATAAAAACTTTCGCTGGGTATGCATTCCAAAAAAGAAAACCTAAACATCCTCCAACTAAAGCTGCTGATACTATACTTAAACCTATCATATTAAAAATTCCAGCTATAACCATGAAGAAAAGCCCTGCGAAAAATGTAAGTGATGCGTCCAATCCATCTATCCCATCTGTTAAGTTTACAGCGTTTACCATACCAACTATTAATACTGCACAAATCGGCCAATAAAAAATACCTAAATCAACTTTTCCTAAAAACGGTATCAACGTACTGGTCGTATTAACTACACCATGCGAATTTTCTGAGAAAAACAATAAAAATAAATACACAAAGGCTACCGAAAACTGTAGTAATAATTTCTGTTTTGCATTGAGTCCCATATTCCTTTTTTTTACTACTTTTATGTAATCATCCAAAAAACCAATTGCGCCAAATCCTAATGCCATTAAAAGGCCAGCTATTATTTTCAAATACATAAGCGGGGCTTGCAGCAAAGTGATATCGCCCTTAGACGCATAGCAGTATAAAGGCAAGCACAAGATCACCGATACAAAAATTCCAATTATGAACATACTTCCGCCAATGGTAGGCGTACCCTGCTTTTTTTTGTGCCAAGATGGCCCAATTTCAAGTATTGTTTGACCGAACTTAAGTTTGTGAAGATAAGGTATTAATTTTTTGCCCAAAAGCAAAGTCACTGAAAACGAAATTAACATTGATGCTATTGTAAAAGCTGTTGCCATGTTTTTGCTCCCCTTTTAATTTTGTATGCCAATTCAATTATACCACATCTGCATACCATTTTATACATATTTTAAAACTCATTCAGCTATTTGAGAATCTTTCTTCTGTACAAATTCTACCGTTATAGACGTTCCTCTTTTTACGGTTTCACCTTCACCTATACTTTGCGAAACAGAAATACAGTTTTGCCCATGAGCCAGTTCGCCTTTTATTTTTACATTCAATCCACTTTCTGCGGCCACTTTATTTACATTTGCAGGACTCATTCCTATTAACTTTGGCACCTTTACATTCGCTTTGTCGTCTTTGTCTGTATATAAAACCACTTTGCCTCCTTTTGGCATTTTGGCTGTTGCTTCCGGTATTTGCGATATTACTACATCTCCACTTCCACAAACAGTTGAGCTAAGCCCTAGGCTTTCAAGTTTAGACTTTGCCTGCGATACTTTAGATCCTACCACAAACGGCACCGGAATATCTAACTTTGCAAGTTCCTCTTCAGTATACTTGCACTCTACACCCAAGTAAGGCAGTGCTTCTTGCATAACTTTTGCAAAAGTAGGTGCTGCAACCATCGCTCCATAGTAACTCGGTCCCTTCGGTGTATCATAATATATCAACAAAACTACCTGTGGGTTATCAGCAGGTGCTATCCCGCAAAATGAAGCTATGTAATCCATTCCATTGGGTCCACTTTGCCCTATCTTTTGACTTGTTCCTGTTTTCCCCCCGATTCTGTACCCTGGAACATACCCGTTCTTTGCACCGCCTTCTTTAGCGTTCATTTGCAAAAGCTCACAGATTCTTTTCGATGTACTTTGAGAAATAACCTGTCTTTTTTCTTTCTTTTCAAACGATTTTACTACATTTCCATCAGAGTCTATAATTTGTTTTACTATATGAGGCGTAACCAAATGGCCTCCATTTGCTACGGCTGCTGCCGCCGTGACCATTTGAATCGGCGTTATACTAAAGTTTTGGCCAAACGACGCAACAGCTAAATCCATAGGACCCATGGAGCCGTCTTTGCTGAAAAATATGCCGTTTGCTTCGCCGGGCAAATCTATACCCGTTTTTTCCGTAAACCCAAAAGCATCGTAGTATTGGTAAAACTTTTCGCTTCCTATTATTTGCCCAAGTGAGATAAAAGCCGGGTTACAAGAGTTACAGAAAGCCTTTGCAAAAGTTTGTGCCCCATGTCCGCCGTGTTTGTGACATTTTATCGGTCTTGCTCCCTTAAATGGAACTAAACTACCAGTACAGTGAAAACCTGTGTTTTCATTAATCAAATTTTCTTCAAAACCCATTGCTGTCGTTACCATTTTAAAAACAGAGCCCGGCATATATGTATCACTTACAGCCTTATTTCGCCATTGTCTTTCCAATGCTTCCGCTTTGGCTTTTGGTCTCTCTTCTTCTGTTAAATTTTCTATTGCAGATTTATCATCTTCATCAACTATCTCGAAGGGCTTGTTTAAATCATAACCGCCCTTCACAGCCATCCCCAAAATCTCGCCGTTATTAACATCCATCATTATGGCAACTGCTTTGTTCTTCACAACATTATTTACTATTCCCTCTTCTAAGCCCTTCTCTAAAAAGTGCTGTATAACTTCATCGATCGATAACACTAAACTATTTCCATTTTTAGCCGGTATCATTTTCTCATACTCAAAAGGCATATCCGTTCCTATTGCATTTCTTGCGGTAACCAAGCGACCGCTTTCGCCCGTTAAATAACTATTATAATAATTTTCAATTCCAGACAAGCCTTGATTATCAGTCCCTACAAAACCTATGACAGCTGATGCAAAATCTTTGTGAGGATAATACCTTTTATAGTCTTCTACCAAACGTACCCCTGATTTTATTTTGTTATCCTTTAAAAAAGCGACAACTTTATCCTTTACATCACTGTCAATTTTCCTCTTTAAGACAGTATAGTAAGATCTCTTTTTCGCTTTTGCCAGTATCTCCTCCTGATCTAGTTCCAATATCTCAGAAAGGCCTTTTGCTACCATTTCCTTCGATTGATCATCTGGCAAGTAAGCTGGTTCCAATACAACCGTCCAAACAGTAGCACTTTGAGCCAAAGGTTTCATATTACAATCATAAATAGTGCCTCTCTGCGCACTAACTTTTGTATCTTTAAGCTGTTGCTCTATCGCCATCTGTTTTAGCTCTGCACCTTGAACAAGTTGAAGTTGCGCTAGTCTAAATATACCTATTCCAAACCCTAAAAATATCAAGACCAGCAGCACAAAAAGCGATCTTCTCCACATTCTAACAGTGGTACCTCTTGCCATAGTTTTGCTCCTTTATAACAATACAAGAGTCAAGATTTTATCTTAACTCTTTTTAATTTCATTCCTATTAATTTATATTCTTATAAAAATAAAATATTTCCTTAGTTAAAATAAATTGTAAAATTACCCATTTTTATAAGCTTTATCTCCATCAGACAGATTGATATACTCTACTTGAGATGCAGTTGTTGTACCCATTCCCAATTTGTTTTTAGCAATATTTTCAACCTTTGAAAGTGAAAAATTAGATTCATTCCTCACCGCCAGTTGCGTATGTATACTTTCGCTCTCCATTAATTGCTTGTTCATACTTTGTATTTGAGCTGTCAATTCGGTTAGCTTTATCTGATTATGTATCACTGTTAAAATTGTTAACAAGCTTACAGCAAAGACTGCCCCTAAAAACGCCACCACCAATGGATTTACTTTCGCCCTTCGGTTTTTTCTCAATTCCTCTTTAGGTAACCTTAGGATATTGTCTTTCTTTTTAACTTTTACTTCCTCAAACACCGAAAGGTCATATGCTAAATTCCTATTGTCTAATGACATCACTTAAACAGCTCCTTTTTATTCCTGCCTTTTATATTTTCTCGCAAACTCTTAATTTTGCGCTTCTACTCCTTTTATTTTCTTTTATTTCCTCTTCACTTGGTTCCACGGCTTTTCTGGTGACAAGCTTAGCTTTTGGTTTATTTGCGCACACACAAACCGGAAAATCCGGTGGACATGTACAACCTCTGCACCAACTTTGCATTTTTCTTTTTACTATTTTATCTTCGAGCGAATGAAAAGTTATAACTGCTACTCTAGCTCCTTTATTTAAAACGGAAAACGCTTCACCTAAGCCTTTCTCTAAAACTTCAAGTTCTGAATTGACGAAAATCCTAATTGCTTGAAATGTTTTCCTCGCTGGGTGTCCATTTTCTCTTCTCACTTTTGCTGGTACGGATGATTTAATTATCTCAGCCAGTTCTAAAGTACTATAAATTTTTTTATTTTCTCTATATTTCACTATAGCCCTTGCTATTGATTTAAAATATTTTTCTTCTCCGTAATTTTTTATTATCTCGCCTATTTTTTCTTCAGCAAAATCGTTCACTACATCGAAAGCAGATACTCCGTTTTTGCTCATTCTCATATCAAGTGGTGCATCATTATGATAAGAAAAGCCTCTCTCAGGTGTATCCAGTTGATACGAAGAAACTCCTATATCTAACAATACTCCATCCACGCCGCTCACGGACAAATTCTGCACAACTGTTCTTATCTTTGAAAAGTTTGAGTTGACAATTATTGAATTTTGATACTTAGAAAGCCTTTCTTTCAATGCCAAAATAGCATCTGGGTCTTGATCGATTGATATCAGTTTCCCTTTTTTAAGCCTTTTCAGTATCTCCTCTGAATGCCCTCCGCCACCCGCCGTACCGTCTACATATATGCCGTCAGGTTTTACATTTAATAGGTCCACAGATTCTTTCAACAGAACTGACTTATGAGAAAATTCCAAGTGTCACACCCCTTTTTTAAAGCTCTAACATGTCCATAGCTTCTTCTATATTTTCCTCTGTAATGCTCGAGTTAAAGCTGTTCCACTTAGCACTATCCCAAATTTCTACCCGATTCGCCGTTCCTATAAATGTAACTTCTTTTTTTAAACAAGCGTGTTCCCTCAAATTTTGAGGAATAAGAATCCTTCCTTGCTTATCCGGCTGAACTTCAGCAGCACCTGAAAAGAAAAACCTTTGTATAGTTCTTGCTTTAGATATCGGCATTGTTCTAACTTTATCTTCAAGTCGCATCCATTCGCTTTGCTGTAGTACAAACAAGCACCCATCAAGCCCTTTGGTGATGTAAAATAGCGTACCTAAATCATCGCGGAACTTCGTAGGAACCGCGACTCTACCCTTTGGATCAATATTATGTTGGTATTCACCTATCAACATAAGCTTCACTCTTGAGGAAAAATAGAATTAAATTTACCACTTAACTCTACTTTGCCCCACCTTTCACCACCAATTACTTAATATTATATACTTATTTTTTTTCGTGTCAATATGAAAACAAAATTTTTTTCGAGAAATTTAAAAAATATTGTCTAAAATGGTTATTTTAAAAATCTTTTAAATTTTTATTCTGTTTTAGAAACTATAAACATTAAATAAATATACATGCATCTTATTTCTTTTTTTATTTTTCATCTGTATATTTCGACAATTTTTTCATTTTTCTTACCCAGAAAATTTATAAAATGAAAATCCAAATTCACACCACCGTATGTTATAATAAATTGTATAAATGTATAAGGATGTTTTTATGAAAGATTTAACAAGTAAAGTCCGCGCAGCCATAGATCAGTTTGATATGATAGATGAAAACGACAATATTGCCGTATGCGTTTCAGGCGGAAAAGACTCAGTTTTTCTGCTTTATGCTCTAAATGAAATAAAAAAATATTATCCCAAAAAATTTAATCTATCTGCTTTAACTGTAGATCCTGGTTTTCCAGGCAAGTCTTCGTATACAGAAATTAGAGAGTTTTGTCATAAAAATAATATTAATTATTTAATAAAAGAAACCCAAATGTACGAAATTATTTTCAACGTTCGCAAAGAAAAAAATCCATGTAGCTTGTGTTCTCGCATGAGACGTGGTATTTTGCACAACTGCGCTAAAGAGATTGGCTGCAACAAAATAGCCCTTGGGCACCATTTCGATGATGTTGTTGAAACTTTTATTATGAATTTGTTTAATAACGGAGATATTTCTTGCTTTTCTCCCGTTACTTATTTGTCTAGAAAAAACATACACGTCATCAGACCTCTAATCTACTGCAAAGAGTCCAACATATCTAATTTTATATCCTCTCACAATCTACCGGTTGTTAAGAGCTTGTGTCCTGCAGATAAAAGGACTCAGCGTGAAACGACTAAAAAGCTCTTAGCAAATTTAGAAAACGATTACCCAAACCTTAAAAAAAATATTTTCACTGCTATAAAAAAAGCCAACCTCAAAGGCTGGCACAATTAATCTTTATTTTTTTAGCAACATCTTCAATGCTTTCTAATCCACATTTCGACAAGCATTTTTTGGGTCTTAACATTGGCAAATCAGAAAGATTGTATTCATCAAAAAGAGCTGACAAAAAATACTCTACACTTACATTTTGCGGCTTTAGCTTTTTATATTTAAGTGGGATTTCCACCTTATACTCGTAGTAGGCGTTCAAGCAGTTCAAGTATTTGTTGATTTCACTTGAAAACACAACACTGTCCTTTTTTATAGGCAAAGGTTCATTTATAGGTTCTGGCGCCACAACAATATCACTTTTAAAAAGCCAGTCTTTATTTTTCGTGACCATCACAGATGCCCCAAATTCATCCATTAAATCCATCTGTTTTTCCAAATATAAATGTTCATTTAAAGTTATCACATCAATCTGGCTAGAAAATTTTATAATTTTTCTTAGCAGTTCAGAATGCTCACCTGTTTCATCGATCAATGATATCCTTAATTTGTTGGGATTGAGTTTTGCCTTGTTTAGTACCTCTAATACTGCATTCTTGCACAACCTTTTTTGAAGATTTATAGATGAAAACCTTTTTATTCCCAATTTTGTCATAATAGGAAGTTGGTTTGGAAATAAAATTTTAAACTCCTCTTTGCCCAGTAATTTGGCTATCTTTTTCCACTTTATCTTCCCTTTTTTAGACTTAACTAAAATATTTACTACACTTATTTCCCCTAGTTTTTTCTCCTCAACTATGAGCTTGTCTAAAAATAAATACTTAAAAAAATTTATGTCATTTATGCATTCTGTAGTAACTGTTACTATCATTTCCGTCACCTTTTGTTTTTTGAAAGCTATTTACAATTCTACTATTCTTATAAACAAAAAATGCATACATTTATAAATCATACTAAAAACAAGCACCACAATCGGTGCTTGTTTTGTATTTATATTACTGATTATCTTGAGACTCTAATGTTGCCAGTAAATCTGCTTTTGAACTATGTTTAACTTGTAAGCTCTTCAAAAGGGTTTTGCCGGCTTTGAATTTTACAACCCCATCTTTTGATTCGGTTTTTTCGTAACCTTCTTTAACTAGTGCATTGCATTCATATTCAAACTTTTTGTCTTTTCCTTCCTTCATAGCAATTTCAACAGAAACAGAATCTAATTTGTCGTCTTTGAAATGATACGTCTCTTTGCCTTTAGCCGACTCGCTTTCATAGTATTGAATTACATCATCGCCAATTTCTTCTACATCTCCATCATTTTTCTCAATGCCTTTTTCTTCCTTTTGTTCGCTTGTTTCAACTTGAGAAGTTTCACTTTCTTCTCCTTTGTCATTTCCATTTGATCCACCACAAGCGGTAAAAGGAATCGCTAAACTTACAATAAGTAAAATGGTAATAAACTTTTTCATACAACACCCTCCAAATATCAATATGTTATTTTTGCATTTATATGTTCATAATACATCATTTAAGAATTAAAGTCAATTAAAAATTATAATAATTTGCAAAAAATAAAAAATCAGCTAACGTTAGTTAACTGATTAATAAATTTTATGATAAAATTAAAAACTTTTTACTATATCCTTTAAGTACTTCTTAAAGTTTTCACCTATTTCCTCATGTGTTATAGCCACTTCTACAGCAGCCTGCATCATTCCCAACTTGCTGCCCATATCGTACCTTTTTCCTGTAAACTCAACGGCTACCGTACCTGAAGTCCTCGCTAAAGCTTTTATGGCATCTGTAAGTTGAATTTCTCCGCCCGCACCTGGTTTCGTTTTTTCTAAAGCATCAAAAATGTCTGGAGTTAAAATGCAGCGCCCTAAAATAGAATACAAAGACATTACTTCATCCTGAGAAGGCTTTTCTACCATGTCGGTACACTTAAACAAGTTATCCTTAATAGGCTCTACTTTAAGCGAGCTATACTTGTAAATATCTTCTTCTTTTACTTTATTTACACCTAAAATAGGCACCTCGTACTCCTCATATGCCTTCATCAGCTGCAAACAAGCCGGCACTTTACTTATTATGACATCATCGCCATAAAGTACAGCAAAAGGCTCACTTCCAACAAATGACTTTGCACAACTTATAGCATGACCTAAGCCTTTCGTCTCTTTTTGTCGTATAAAATAAATATTTGCAAGCTTTGAAAGTTTCGATACCTGCTCATACATTTCTTTTTTCTGATCTTCAAGCAACTTTTTTTCAAGTTCAGGTGAATGATCAAAATGATCTTCTATTACGCCTTTTCCTCTATTAGTTATTATTAATATGTCCTCTATACCTGAACTTACAGCTTCTTCAACTATGTACTGTATTGCCGGTTTGTCTACTATTGGAAGCATTTCCTTGGGAACGGCTTTACTAGCAGGAAGTACTCTCGTTCCAAGACCGGCTGCCGGTATAACTGCTTTTTTTACTTTCATCAAATTTCACTCCGTTATTTTACTTTACTTCTTTTTCTAAACATAAACCTATTTACAACCATCGCGACAACCACTCCCATGCTCGTATCCAAAACCCTATTAATCACATACATAAACGTGTTGCTGTAAGCTGAATCTGATCGTTCTACAATTACGCTGAGCACCACAATGCAACCTATGACTATCGAGTTTTTATGGTCTATGACATTGCAAATGTATATAACAGCCAAAACACAAACAGGCGCTAAAAGCAAGTTTACATATCCTACACATTCTTTGTACGGTATTAACTTAGTTATGAGCAGAACTATGAGTCCCAAAAATCCGCCTATGCTTGTCCCGACAAGCCTGTATAGGCCAGTTTTGTATGTTTCATTGTACGTTGGTTGCATACAAATAATAGCTGCTATGCTGGCAAGCAACAGCTCCGATCGTTTAAATATCATCGCTATAAGTAAGCAAAGAAAAACAGCTATTGCACTTTTTGCAGCCCTGAGTCCTAATTTATATTGCTGATTCATAACCGTTCTCCTAATATCTGTAATTTAAATAATTATATTATAAATACATAAAAAATTCAAGCTTATCTATCGTTTTAAAGTTTTTTAAATCTGTATTGACAAAGTTATAATGCCATGGTAAAATATTAAAAGCTGTTTTTCCAAAGACAGTAGGTGCTATTTTTAGCGTAAGTTTTTCGCCTACCGAGGATGATCGCAATAAACTTTTGATTGTTTTTGCTTCTTTTTCTCGGCAGGAAAAGAAGCTTTTAATTTGCACCTTTACTCTTTTTTATGGAGGTGAGTGTATGCCAAGTGAAAATGTCTTGGAACAAAAGAAAGCATTGGTTGAGCAGTTAGCTGAAAAGCTTAAAGGTTCTTGTGCCGGCGTTTTCGTAGAGTATAAAGGCATCACAGTGGAAGATGACACTAAGCTAAGAAAAGAACTTAGAGAAGCCGGAGTCGAATATTCTGTAATTAAAAATACTCTTCTTTCTAGAGCTGCTGAAAAAGCAGGACTTGATGGTCTAGATTCTGTTCTTAAAGGTTCTACAGCTGTTGCAACCAGCAACGATGACTATGTAGCAGCGGCACGTATTCTTTGCAAATTTGCTAAGAATAACGATTTCTTTAAAGCAAAAGCCGGTTTTGTAGAAGGCAAAGTTATTGGTGCAAGTGAAGTAGAAAATCTATCTAAGCTGCCAAGCAAAGAGATTTTGGTTGCTCAGGTTTTAGGTACATTAAATGCACCTATTACTGGATTTGCTACTGTACTCAACGGCACAATTCGTTCATTGGTAATTGCATTAAATGCAATCGCTGAAAAACAAAGCGCTTAAGGCGTGTAAAAATTTATAATATTAAAATTTTGGAGGATATTATTATGTCAGAGAAAGTTACAAAGTTAATTGAGGATGTTAAAGCGTTAACAGTATTGGAATTGAGCGAGTTAGTAAAAGCTCTTGAAGAAGAATTTGGTGTATCTGCAGCAGCACCTGCAGCTGTAGCAGTAGCAGCACCTGCAGCAGGTGAAGCGGCAGCCGCAGAAAAAACTGAATTTGATGTTGTACTTAAGTCAGCTGGTGCAAACAAAGTTGCTGTTATAAAAGCAGTTAAAGAAATCACAGGTCTTGGCCTAAAAGAAGCTAAAGAAATTGTAGATGGAGCACCTAAAACTCTTAAAGAAGCAGTTTCTAAAGACGATGCTGAAGCAATGAAAGCTAAATTGACAGAAGCTGGCGCAGAAGTAGAAGTTAAGTAAGATAATTGCAATAAATAGCAGAACCCCCTTCGATATATTATCGAAGGGGGTTTGTTGTGTATAAACCTTAAAATAACCTATTTACTTTTAAGTTATAAATTTTCATCCACCGCGCCTTTTGTGCTTTACGAATGATTTATTTAAAAGTTTATCCTTGATTTCCGCACCCAGCGATGTAAACGCTGAATCTATAACTTCTCCTGTCTCGTCATCGTGTATCCTATAATTCAGTAGCCCTTTTCTTTCAACGAAGCCTCCACTAACATGTTCTAAATTCTTCTCATCTACTGCGCCAATTTCAGATTTCCTTTTTACCTTTTTCTCCACAAATATCACCTCTAAAATCAATTTACTAAATAACTTAGCTTTTATATTATATCACTTTTTGTGATACTTGTCACTCATTTTGTTAAAATTATTAAAATACATTCAATTCACAAAATATTTGTGGTTAAAATTTAAGTTGCTGTGAATTTTGTCTTACATCTTTTGGTGGAAAGACACCCCTTACCGGAATAGTTTTGCTTCTATAATGTTCACTGTCTAAAAGTTCCCCGTCATATTCTTTCACCGAAATAAGCTTTTGTCCTTTCGGAAAGCTCATCACCGATACCCCTTGCGTGTCGCGCGTAGTTTTTAAAGTTATCATTGAAGAATTTATAAGCAACATTCTGCCTGATGAAGATGTTAAAATATAATCTTTTTCTTCTTCAGAATAAAAAATAGATACTAACTTAAATTTATCGCAATAAGCCTTCAAAAGCTTTTTGCGGTTTGTTTTTGTTCGGTACGACGATGCCGAAACTTTTGCTACTTTGCCATTTTCAAAGAAAAATAATACAAACCCATTTTCAAAATCTTTCAAATTCAGCATACATACTGGTAGCTCATCTTCATCCATCTCAAGTTTCACTGGAACATATTCACCTAAGACGCTTGCTTTTGTGTCTTGAAAATCACTGGCTTTGGCTTTATACACCTGATGCATATTTGTAAAAAACAATAGCTCGTCTGTATTTTTCCCCTCGGTGTGTGAAATAATTTCATCGCCATCTTTAAGCTTCTGTTCAGAGCTCATTCTGAGCGATTGCGGCGTTATCTTCTTTAAGTACCCTTGTTTTGTAAAAAACAAATTAATTGCATAATCAGGAACGCTTTCTTCTATTTCATACTTAGTGATTTGATCAGGATATATCAACATCGTTTTACGATTCTCACCATATTTTTCCGCGACATGTTGCAGTTCCTCTATTAAAATTAATTTGATTTCATCCTCATCTTCAAGCACATCTTTTAGCTTTTTTATGCTCAATTCCAACACATCTATCTCTTCTACTCTTTTCAGTAAATACTCCTTATTTAAATGCCTAAGTTTGATTTCAGAAACATATTCGGCTTGCTTTTCGTCAATCAAAAACCCTTCCATTAAGTTCGGAACGACATCCTTTTCCTCCTTAGTATTCCTGATTATCTCTATAGCTCTGTCTATATCAAGTAAAATACACTTCAGCGCACTCAAAAGGTGCAGTTTCTTTTCTTGCTTATTTAAAGAATATCGCGTTCTACGTTTTACGCAGTTGGTCCTAAACAAAATCCACTCGGAAAGTAATTCTCTTACCCCTAAAACTTTTGGAGTCCCATTTATAAGAACATTAAAATTGCAAGAAAAACTATCCTCTAGCGTCGTCATTTTGAAAAGTTTTTGCATAAGCTTTTCAGGGTCTGTACCACGCTTTAAATCTATCGTTATTTTCAGACCATCTATGCCCGTTTCGTCACGTATATCGTTAATTTCTTTTACTTGATTTTTCCTTGAGAGTTCCACTATTTTTTCAATAATTGCTTCTGTCGTGGTAGTTGGCGGAATACTGTTTATGTCTATACAGTTTGCTGATTTATCGTAAGTATATCTACTCCTAATTTTTATGCTGCCTTTACCCGTTCTATATATAGTGTCAATGGCAGATTTATCGTAGATTAAATTGCCACCTCCTGAAAAATCAGGTGCTATCAATGTGCTCTTTATGTCGTGGTTATGGTTCTTTATCAGCTCTATTGTCGTTAAACATACCTCTTTTAAATTAAACGGGCAGATAGAACTTGCCATTCCTACTGCTATACCAGTGTTTGCATTTACCAAAATGGATGGAAACCTCGCCGGCAACAGAGTAGGTTCCATCAACGTATTGTCGTAGTTTGGCACGAAGTCTACAGTATCTTTATCTATATCCAAAAACAGCTCTTCGCATATCTTATCAAGCTTTGCCTCCGTATACCTTGAAGCAGCCCATGCCATGTCCCTTGAATAAAACTTTCCAAAGTTTCCTTTAGAGTCTACATAAGGATGCAAAAGCGCTTCATAACCTCGGCTCAATCTAACCATGGTATCGTAAATTGCACTGTCTCCGTGAGGGTTAAGCTTCATCGTTTGACCAACTATATTGGCAGATTTCGTTCGAGCTTTTTCTAAAAGTCCCATTTGATACATAGTGTAAAGCAGTTTTCTATGTGATGGCTTGAACCCATCTATTTCAGGAATCGCTCGAGACAAAATTACGCTCATAGCATATGGCATATAGTTCTTCTCTATAGTGCTAACTATCGGTTGCTCTACTACCTCACCTGCACCTTCAATTATCCCCTTCATAGCAGGTACACGATTTTGCTTTTGTAGGTTTTTCTTTTGCGCCATTTCCATTTCCTTTCTTTTTTTGCAAAGTTCTAAAACGTTGTCACTTTTAGCTTACATCTATATCATCCATATACAAATGCCCATTTTCTACGATATATTCTTTTCTTCCTGCTAAGTTATCACCTAACAAAATATCAAAAATCTCTGCTGTTTTCTGAGCATCCTCCGGCATAACTTTTATAAGTCGTCTAGTTTTCGGATTCATGGTGGTTAAGTTCATCATGTCAGGTTCGTTTTCACCCAGCCCTTTTGAACGTTGTATACTATATTTTTCATTGCCAATCTTTAAAAGGAATTGTTCTTTTTCTTGCTCGGTATATGCAAAATAAGTTTCCGCTTTAGTATTTATCTCATACAACGGCGATTCTGCTATGAAAACTTTTCCCACATTTATTAACGTCGGCACCAACCTATATATCATAGTAAGTAAAAGAGTTCTTATTTGAAATCCATCTACGTCCGCATCGGTACAAAGGATAATTTTATTCCACTTCAATAGACCTAAATTAAAGTTTGCTAAGTCCTTATTAGCTTTAGATTTTATTTCCACTCCGCAGCCTAAAACTTTTAGCAAATCTGTGATTATCTCGCTTTTAAATATCTTATTGTAGTCAGCTTTCAAGCAATTTAAAATTTTCCCTCTAATGGGTATAATGCCTTGAAAATTTGGGTCTCTGGCTTGTTTGCATGCGCCAAGAGCTGAATCGCCTTCCACTATAAAAAGTTCTCGTTCTGTGACATCTTTACTTCTGCAATCCACAAACTTTGCAACCCTATTTGCCATGTCCATATTTGTAGTGAGCTTTTTCCTTATGTTAAGCCTCGTCTTTTCGGCATCTTCCCTACTTCTTTTGTTTATTAAAACTTGAGTTGCTATTTTTTCCGCATCACTCGGATTTTCAATAAAAAAAACCTCCAGCTGATGCTTAAACAGCGATGTCATAGCTTCTTGAATGCCCTTGTTAGTTATTGATTTTTTAGTCTGGTTTTCATAAGACGTGACATTGGAAAAAGATGACGTAACTATAACTAAACAATCTTCAACATCGGTAAAAGTTATTTTACTTTCGTTTTTAGTGTACTTTCCATTTTGCTTTAAGTATGAGTCTATTTCATATACAAACGCATTTTTAACCGCTTTTTCAGGTACTCCTCCATACTCCAGAAAGCTTGAGTTATGATAATATTCCGCCAGCTTTATTTTATTAGAAAAAGTCACAGCAGCACTAATTTTAGTCTTGTATAGTGGCTTATCTTCCCTATCACGCACCATTTTATCAGCTTGCCAAAACTGCACCGGTATCATCGCTTCATCCTGGACCACTTCTTTCACATGATCCAATATTCCTTGCTCATATTTAAACGTAGTTTCAGCAAAATTCCCATTTTCCTCTTGTTTAAAGACAAACTCTATGCCCGCATTTACTATAGCTTGCCTTTTCAAGACGTCCTTAAAATACTCCGGGCTAACAGAAATGTCTGTAAAAACATCTATATCAGGCTTCCACCTGATTTTTGTACCCGTATCTTTTCCTTTATAAAATTCCTTTTTTAATCCTCCTACATTCTCCCCTTTTTTAAACTCTAGCCTGTACAAAAAGCCATCTCGTTTTATTTCAGCAGTCATATATTCCGAGGAATACTGCGTCGAACAAAGGCCCAATCCATTCAGGCCTAATGAATATTCATAATTGTCAATGGATGAATTATTATATTTCCCTCCGGCGTAAAGCTCGCAAAAAACAAGTTCCCAATTATATCTTTGCTCATTTTTATTGAAGTCTACAGGAATGCCCCTGCCGTTGTCCTCCACTTCAATAGATTTATCTTGGAATAACGTCACCGTTATTACTTTGCCGTAGCCTTCCCGCGCCTCATCAATGGAATTTGATAAAATCTCAAATATTGAATGTTCACAGCCTTCTATTCCATCTGAGCCAAAAATAACGCCCGGTCGCTTCCTTACTCTGTCCGCGCCCTTAAGCGATGATATGCTCTCGTTATCATAAGTATTTTTCTTCGTTTGCATCGTACCTTATCCCTTTCTTGACTTTACAGTATATAATTTACATCAGTTTACAAAGCTATGTCAAGTTTAGCACTTCCAATAACAAGCAAAGAAGTTAATGGCTATTGTGCCATTAACTTCATCAATAAAATCAACTTTGAGTTTCAGAATCTTTTTCTTTGCTTTCTTCTGCGGCAATTTCCTCATAGCGCCCTTCAACTATCTTGGTAAATTCCTCTCCACTCATTTTTTCATTCTTAAACAAATATTGAGCCACTTTATGAAGTTTTTCCATGTTCTCCTTCAAGATTTCTTCTGTCTTATCGTAGCTGTTTGAAATAATTGAATGTATCTCTTCGTCTATTTTAGATGCAACCTTTTCTGAATAATTCCTGCTTGATGAGAGGTCTCTTCCTATAAACATACCCTCATTTTCCGCAGAATACGCAATAGGTCCTAAGTCTTTGCTCATACCGTACTTCTTTACCATAGAAGTCGCAATTTCCGTTGCTCTCTTTATATCGTTCGATGCACCCGTGGATATATCTCCCAAAACCAAAGCCTCTGCAACCCTTCCTCCCAGCAACACGACGATGTCCTCTTTCATCTCAGACATTGATTTGTAATTTCTATCTTCAGAAGGTAACGACATCGTAAAGCCTCCGGCCATGCCCCTCGGGATAATCGAAATTTGATGCACTGGATCTTGTGTAGGACACATGTAAGTAGCTATTGCGTGACCAGCCTCATGATAAGCCGTAAGAGATTTTTCCTTATCCGTCATGACACGAGACTTTTTCTCAGCTCCAACAACTACCTTAATGGTAGCTTCTTCTACTTCTTTCATGGTAATAGCCTTGAGGTCACGTCTTGCCGCCAATAAAGCTGCTTCATTCAAGAGATTTTCTAAGTCCGCCCCCGTAAAGCCCGCTGTAGATTTAGCTATAGTCTTAAGCGATACATCAGGAGCTAGCGGCTTGCCTTTCGCGTGAACTTTCAATATATCCTCACGCCCTTTGATGTCTGGAAGTCCTACCATAACTTGCCTATCAAACCTGCCCGGTCTCATCAACGCAGGGTCTAGCACGTCAGGACGGTTCGTAGCGGCTATCATTATTACGCCTTCATTTACTCCAAAGCCATCCATCTCTACCAGCAGTTGATTAAGCGTTTGCTCTCTTTCATCGTGTCCTCCTGTCATGCCTACCCCGCGCTGGCGGCCGACAGCGTCTATCTCATCTATAAATACAATGCAAGGAGCATTTTTCTTTGCCTGGTCAAACAGGTCTCTAACCCTAGAAGCTCCGACACCCACAAACATTTCCACAAAGTCAGACCCAGATATTGAGAAGAAAGGTACACCCGCCTCACCTGCAATCGCTCTAGCCATCAAAGTTTTACCAGTACCAGGAGGCCCCACCAGTAACACTCCTTTAGGGATTCTCGCACCAAGTTCATTATATTTTTTAGGATTTTTTAAAAACTCCACTAATTCCTGAAGTTCCTCTTTTTCCTCGTCTGCACCCGCTACGTCTGCAAAAGTAGTCTTTCTTTTTTCATCTGTAAGGTTCTTTATTTTGGCTTTTCCAAACATCATCGTTCTGCCGCCTTCACCCAAGCCAGACATAGCCTTTCTCATGAAGAACCAGAACAAAAGTCCAAGACCAATAAATACAACCGCATCCAGTAAAAGAGTAGTCCACCACGAGTTTTCACTTGCTCTTTTTAAATCTTGCTTCATTTGTGCATCAGGATTTTTTTCATTGTACTTATTCACGTACTCCTTAATGTCCTCGCGTACCCAAGACACACTGGGGGCAGTGTATTCTACTATGGTATTGTCTTTTAACTTTATTCTCATCTCGCCGGAGCCTAAATTCATAGAATACTCCGTAACTTGTTCATCTTCAAAGTATTTTATTATGTCTGAGTAAACCTTACTGTTGCTATTTGAGCTTCGAAACAAAGTTACCATCAAAATGATAACAAGTATTGGTATACCAATGTAAAATAATAAAGATTGTATTTGTTTCTTATCTTTCAAACCTCTTGTCACTCCTAACTTTAAAATAAGCTTATAATATCATTTTACTTCAATAAGTAACACATTCTGCGTATTTTCGTCAACCTTAAATTGCTCCGCTATCCCAAAGCCTTCAAGCCAAATAACTGTACTTTCATGAGCTAAAATCGCTAAACTTTCCCTTTTATTAATCGGTACCTTTTGCTCATTAAAAAACTTTTTTAATGACTTTGTAACGTTTCTCCTAAACGGTGAAAATTTATCTTTTTCTTCCCTATTCCTAAAAACACTTCCTTCAGGAATCTTATCACAATCCAAAGCATTTTTTCCTGCATCTACGTCGCACAGTTTCTCATAATCTGCTCTTTTTACAATTTTAATTATGAACTTTCTAGAATTTTCTGTCAAGCAATTATTTTGCTTAATAAAAGGGATAAATAACTTTTTAAGCGGTAACTTTTCCGTTTTTTCAAAAACACTTAAAACATCATTTTCAGCTTTTGCATAAACATTTCCAGGTAAATTCACAGTTCCTGTGCCATTTGTTATAATGTCAAAAATAAGCTTCATGTGAGTAAATTCTAACCTTGCGTAAGCAAATTTTTCACCTAATGCTAGTTTTATAACCCTTGACAGCACAGCTTTGTTTAACTTTCTTAAAATATTTAGATTATATTTGCAATCGGATAATTTAGCTTTTTCTAGTTCTGCCTTTGAAACTGTCCGTAAATACATTTCGTCCAATCTAAAATTCTCCATAGATCGGTAAAACGCATTTTCAAGATTCGGATTTACCTCCAATAGCTTCGGAATTACCTCTAACCTTATTTTATTTCTAGTATATCTAACGTCAAAATTTGAGCTGTCCTCTATAAAATCTATGCTGTTATCTCTACAGTACTTCACTGTTTCAGCCTTTTTTAAAGAAATGATCGGTCGTATTATCCTGCCCCTCACAGGCGGTATGCCACATAGTCCAGAAAGTGATGTCCCTTTAGACATATTTAAAATTAAAGTCTCCACACTGTCTGAAAGTGTGTGTGCCGTGGCAACTTTAGTTGTTTCGTTTTCTGCCACTTCATCAAAAAACTTATACCGAACTTCTCTTCCACATTCTTCTACACTTAGCCCCTGCTTCTTGGCCTCTAGTTTTACGTCCTTTCTCAAAACCTTAACAGGAACTTTTTTTTCTTTACAAAAATCTATTACAAATTTTTCATCTCGTTCTGCTTCTTGACCCCTTAACATATGATTTACGTGTGCTACTGTTATTTTTAAATGTCTTTCTTTTTGAATCTTTAAAAGGAAACACAGCAAACACATAGAATCAGACCCGCCAGAAACACCAACTACTACACTTGCTCCATAAGGCAGCATATCAAACTTTTCAATATCATTATAAATTTTTTTTTCTATCTCATTCATACCTTGACCCTGCACTGCCTGTAAATCTCATAAACTCGCCCTGCCAATGCAGCGGCACTGTTCTAGTCTCGCCATGACGGTTTTTGGCTACAATACATTCCCCGCTATTTTTATCATAATCTTCTTCAATAGCCTCATCGTTTTTGTAGTAATCTCCCCTATAAAGGAAAAGCACAATGTCTGCATCCTGCTCTATAGAACCTGAATCTCGCAAATCAGATAACATTGGCCTGTGTTCTGCTCTTTGTTCACTTGCACGAGAAAGCTGGGATAAAGTTATCACAGGTACATTTATTTCCTTAGCCATTATTTTGAGATTCCTGGTTATTTCCGATATTTCTTGAACGCGGTTGTCTATTCTTTTCGCACTGGACATAAGCTGTAAATAGTCTATCACAACTAAATCTACGTCCTTAAGTCTCCTAAGTTTTGCTTTCATTTCCGGTACTGTTATTCCCGGCGTGTCGTCAAAATATAATTGAGTCTTAGATAAAATATCTCCCGCTTCAATAAGCCTGATCCATTCATCTTCTTCAAGCTTCCCGGTTCTGAGCTTCACACCGTGTACCATAGCCTCTGTGGAAAGAAGCCTCGAGGTTAACTGTTCTCTTGTCATTTCAAGCGAGAAAAATGCAACTTTTTTGCTTTCTTTCACCGCCACATGCCTTGCTATATTTAAGGCAAAACTAGTCTTACCCATACCCGGGCGGGCCGCTAAAAGAATTAAGTCAGACCTATTAAGCCCTGTAATAGTATCGTCAAGATCTTTTATGCCGGTGGGTATGCCCCTATAAAGGTTTTGAGAATCTGAATTTAACGCATCTAACCTATCAAACGTCTCTATTATAGATTCATTAACTCTCTGTAGTCCTTGCATACTTTTGCCGCGACGAATATCAAATATTTTTTGTTCTGCACTGTCTATCAAAACAGATGCATCATACGTCCCTTGCGTAGCATCTTCTATAATGTCTCTGGCTGTTATTATCAAAGTTCTAACATCATAGTTATCTCTAACGATGCGGGCATAGTTTTCTACATTCGATATCGACGGTACAATTTGCGCAAGTTCCATCAAATAAGTTTTGCCGTTTGAGTCATTAAAAACACTATTTTTTTTCAACTCTTCCAGCAGCGTGACAAAGTCTATAGTTCTGCCTTGCGTAAACATGTCTAGCAAAGTTTCATATATTAGCTTGTGGTTCCCAAGGTGAAAATACTCAGGTCGCGGCAAAATTTCTGCAACTTTATCTATGCAACTCGAGTCAAGCAAAATAGCGCCTAAAACCGATTGTTCCGCTTCTAAGCTAAACGGTAGTTTCATTCCGTCATATGTCGATGCAACATTTAATTTTTCCATTTATTTCCCCTTTGCGTCTATGCACGCTGTAACGATATAACCACATCAAAACGCCAAAATAATATAGAGACTAGAAGCTAAAATCTTAAAATTCAGCTCCTAGTCAAAGACGTAAAATTAGTTTCCTTTTACCACTACTAGCATCTGCGTAACTATGCCCTGATGTAATTTTATAGATATCTTATAAGTGCCAAAACTCTTTATTTCTTCACTTAAATTTATTTTTCTCTTGTCGACATCTAAATTATATTCTTTCTTAATTTCCTGCGCGATTTCTTTAGCTGTAACTGAGCCAAACAGCTTTCCGTTTTCACCTGCTTTTGCCGATACTTCAACAGTTTTATTTTCAAGTTTTTCCGCTAAAATTTTAGCTTCTTTTACTTGCTCATCAAGCCTATGCTGCTTAGCTAATTTTTGGCTATTCAGCTCTAAAATCGCTTCTTTGTCAGCTATTTTTGCAAGTTTCTTCGGTAATAAAAAATTTCTTGCAAATCCGTCTGAAACTTCTATTAAATCTCCTTTTTTCCCGTTGCCTTTCACATCACATAGCAAAATAACCTGCATTCATATTCCCCCAGATCAAAAAATAAATTTTATACTTCCATTATTATGGGTAAAATCATTGGGCTACGTTTGGTTTGTTCATAAAAGAACTTAGACAATGCTTCTTTTATATTGCTTTTAATCATTCCCCACTCGTAAACATTTTCATTATTGCATTCACTTAAAATCTCAGTTACTTTAGCCTTTGCCGCTGTCATTAACGATTCCGATTCCCTCACATAGACAAAGCCCCTTGAAACGATGTCGGGTCCCGATACTACATATCCACTTGAAAAATCTATAGCGCATACCACAACTATCAGTCCATCTTGCGCCAAATGTTTTCTATCTCTAAGCACAACATTTCCAACATCTCCGACACCAAGTCCGTCAACCAGAACTCTACCAGCTGGTACTTTCCCTATATTCTTCATATGACTTTGATTTATTTCCAGTAAATCACCAATATCACCAATATATACATTTGAAGCCGGCATACCCATCTCTACCGCAAGCGCACCATGTCGCCTTAAATGTTTCTGTTCACCATGAACTGGAATAAAATATTTAGGCTTAACGATGCTTTGTATAAGTTTTAGCTCTTCAGCGCACGCGTGACCAGAAACATGTACTTCATACATAGATTCGTAAACAACTGTACAACCTCTTTTCATCAGGTCATTTATAACAGAACCTATCATTTTTTCATTTCCCGGTATGGGGTTTGCCGAAATAATTATAAAATCTTCCGGTCCAACATCAACTTTTTTATGGTCAGCCGACGCCATTCTAGATAACGCAGACATAGGCTCGCCCTGGCTGCCTGTGGTCAGTAAAACAATTTGCTCTTTTGGATATTTGTTTAGCAAATCTATATCTATTATAACACCTTCAGGTACGTCCAAATACCCAAGTCCACTAGCTATTGTAACATAGTTTATCATGCTTCTTCCGGAAAAAGCCACTTTTCTATCATATTTTACAGCACAATTTATTATCTGTCGAATTCTGCCTATGTTCGAGGCAAATGAAGCAATTATAATCCTGTTTTTCCCAGCTTTTCTGAAAAGATTGTCAAAAGAAGCATTTAAGTTTTTCTCTGTTTTAGTATAGCCAGGTCTATCGGCATTGGTAGAATCTGCAAAAAGAGCCAAAACTCCCTTCGAGCCAAGTTGTGCAAATCTGCCAAGATCTATCACTTCTCCTTGAACTGGAGTAAAATCAACCTTAAAGTCGCCTGTATGAATCAGCACTCCGGCAGGTGAATTAATCGCTACGCCCACAGCGTCCGGTATCGAATGGTTCACCCTAATAAACTCAATCTCCATGCATCCAAGTTTAATCTTGCTACCAGGTTTCACAACATTTAAGTTTGCTTTATTTAATAGATTGTGCTCTTTAAGCTTGCCATTAAGCAGTCCAATAGTCAAGGCCGTACCGTAAATCGGCACATTCACTTTTCTTAATAGATACGGTATTGAACCGATATGGTCTTCGTGTCCATGCGTTATAACTAGTCCTTTTATTTTGTCGGCATTCTTTTCAATATATGAAAAGTCCGGTATAACCAAGTCCACGCCAGGCATTTCAGCATCTGGGAAGGCCATTCCGCAGTCTAAAATAAACATGTCGTTTTGACATTCAAAAACAGTCACATTTTTCCCTATTTCATTTAACCCTCCTAAAAAAGCAACTTTCATAGAAGGTTTTGCCACTTGCCGCCTGTTGTTTGTCCTTTTTCTTTTCACAACGTTAGATATTTGTGGTTGCTTTTTCTCATCTTTTGCAAGCTCTTTATTTTTATTGTACGGTTTTCTTTTATCCGTTTCGGTTTTATCGGTTTTATTAGATTTAACTGTATTTCTTTTCGTTGCAGCATTAGATTCTTTCGCGTTTTCATTAGTTCTGGATTTAGACAGTGTTTGATTTAATTTTCTTTCTGAAGTTGCACCAAAACGGCGATTTCTCTTAACTTGAGTACTTTCCTCTTTTTTTATTTCTATCATTAATATACATACCTCCATTTATTTATATGTTTTTACTAATCCGCAAACGGTGCCGGATAAAATTTTGAAATCTATAATAAAATTTTAAAAATGTAAAGCCGAACACAAATATTATATACATTTTACTACTTAAACTAAACTTTGTCAATAAACAGCTACTCACTATTTTGTTTATGAAAAGTTCATACATTCAACAATTATAGCTATTATGAACTACTTTTTTACATTGCTATTGCTGTTAATTTTCCGAAATGTTATAATAATGTATTATATTGCAAAACTGTGGAGAAGCTAATCGCAGGAGTGTGATATAATTGAGTAAAAAAAATAAATCTGATTGTGAAGTAAAAAACAGCGATAACTCTGCCAGCAATAAAGCGGAGCCCGGTAGCCAAAAACAGACCGATCAAATTAAAGAAACCAGTTCCATCATTATAAATAATAAGTACACTATCTATTGCATGACCATAATTGGCGAGATTGAGGGACATTCGATTGCTTCTGAGAAAACTAAAACTACTAAATATGAACATGTCATTCCACAGCTTGTCGCAATAGAAGAAACAGAAAAAATCGATGGTCTCTTAATACTTCTAAACACCGTAGGTGGAGACATTGAAGCGGGACTTGCCCTTGCCGAGTTGATCTCCGGCATGAAAAAGCCCAACGTATCTATGGTTATAGGCGGAGGCCATTCCATAGGCGTTCCATTAGCCGTATCTGCTAAAAAATCTTTTATAGCAAAATCTGCCACCATGACAATCCACCCCGTAAGGACCAACGGTGTCACTTTAGGCGTTCCGCAAAGCTTTGAGCATTTTCAACGTATGCAAAAAAGAATAACCACATTCGTCACAGATAACTCTAAAATTTCTAAAGAACGCTTTTTGCAACTGGCTATGAACACAAACGAACTCGTAATGGACATTGGCACGGTGCTAGATGGCGATGAAGCTGTAAAAGAAGGAATTATAGACAAAGTGGGAACACTTTCCGATGCTATCGATGCATTGTATGATATGATCAAAAAAAGCAAAAAAGTCAATAAATAAAAATCCTTGTGTCGGCCACAGCTGGCACTATTACATATTTAGAGGTGAGTTTCATTTGGTACAAAAAAAAGTAAAAAAAACACAGAAAAAAAGCAATACAAAAAATAAATCTTTGGAAAATTCAACAAAAGTAAAAACTCAAGAAATTTCCATTTTGCTTTTTGCATCTTCCATTTTGTTTAGCTGCCTGATATTAATAAAAGGTGAAAATGTGTGGACTTTCTTACATAACTTCATATTGGGCTTGTTTGGAGTAAGTGCATTTTTATTACCAATTCTGTTATGTTACACTGCTTTTGCTATTTTAGTTTCAAACAATTCAAAAATAAATTTAAAAATTTGGCAATCAGTCAGTATCATATTTTTGTTTTCCACAACTACATACCTCTTCTCAAATGAAGGCAAGTATTTTGAAGAAAATTATTTTAAGACGTTAGCACAACTGTACAAAAGCGGCATGACAAGCAAGGGTTCTGGTCTTGTAAGCGGAATTTTAGGAGTACCATGCGTTGCAGCTTTCGGCGAAGTAGGAGCTAAAATAATTATTTTACTTTTGCTTTTCGTAGCTATCATGCTATTGACCGGCACTAACTTAGTTCAATTGTTTAAAGCCATTTCAAAACCTGTGGGTGTAGTAAAAGAAAACTTAAGTGAAAATCGTATGAAAAAAATTCAGCGTGAAAATGCCAATATTGATATTGCCTTAAACCAAAATGACTTTGCAGATGGATATGAAAGTAAAAAAAGTTCCGAAAGTAAGCTTAATAAGCTAAAAAAAGCCTCTACTTCCATGAACAGCTTTTCTGATGACATAGAACTGACTACAAAAAAATTTTTAGAAAAAAACAAACAACCTGAGCCATCAATCGTCGAAAATATAAATCAGGGACTGAACACTTCCATTGACGGAGAATATCATTACCCCAATCCTATGTTACTTGAAAAAAGTGTAGAATCAAACTCAGCCGATGTAGCAAAAGAATTGCAACTAAATGGTAAGATGCTGGTAGATACACTAGAAAATTTTTCTGTACATACTAAAATCGTAGACATAAGCCGAGGTCCTGCCGTAACTAGATATGAGTTGCAACCGGCCGCCGGCGTAAAGATAAGTAAAATTACAAATTTATCTGACGATATAGCATTAAACCTTGCCGCCTCTGGCGTAAGGATTGAAGCTCCTATTCCAGGTAAAGCCGCAGTCGGCGTGGAAATACCTAACAAGATTGTAAGTATAGTGAAAATGAGAGAACTGGTCAGTTCTAAAGAGTTCATGGGCTCAAAAAGTAAATTGTCTGTCATATTAGGAAAAGATATCGCTGGAAATGTCAAGGTTGCCGATCTTGCCAAGATGCCTCACCTCTTAATAGCCGGCTCTACAGGCTCTGGTAAGTCCGTGTGCATAAATTCATTCATAATAAGCCTTTTATATAAGGCCTCACCAAATGAAGTAAAACTCTTAATGATTGACCCAAAAGTAGTTGAACTTGGCATTTATAACGGCATCCCACACCTTCTGGTGCCTGTTGTGACCGATCCCCGAAAAGCCGCGGGAGCACTCAACTGGGCCGTAACCGAAATGCTTAAACGATATCAGATGTTTGCAGAAAATAACGTAAGGGACATAACTTCCTACAACAGCATGGTAAAGGTTAAACTTAAAAATGCAAGCGATGCAGAAAAGGAAAATCTCAAAGCACTCCCTCAAATAGTGATAATAATTGATGAGTTGGCCGACTTGATGATGGTAGCGCCAAATGAAGTGGAAGATTCTATATGTAGACTTGCACAAATGGCCAGAGCTGCCGGAATGCACTTAGTTATAGCTACACAAAGGCCTTCCGTAGACGTAATAACAGGTATTATAAAAGCTAACATTCCAAGCCGTATTGCTCTTGCAGTTTCATCGCAAATTGATTCTAGAACTATACTTGACTCAGGTGGAGCAGAAAAACTATTAGGTCGTGGAGATATGCTTTTTTCTCCTGTCGGTTCCCAAAAACCCGTGAGAATTCAAGGCTGCTTTGTAAGCGATAAAGAAATTGAATCTGTAATTGAGTATATAAAAGAATCTAAAGAAAATATATACGATTCAAATATAATGGATGAAATCGAAAAAAATGCTGTACTTGATAAAAAAGAAAAAGATACTTTCTCAGACAACGACGATGACCCCATGCTACAAGATGCTGTCAAATGTATCTTGGATAACAATCAAGCATCTACCTCGCTTTTGCAAAGGAAATTGCGGCTTGGTTACGCAAGGGCTGGCAGGATAATGGATCAAATGGAACAAAAAGGCATAGTTGGACCTGCGAATGGCTCAAAGCCTCGCGAAATCTTAATTTCAGCTCAAAGATGGTCTGAGATTAACGATAACAAAAATTTCAGTTAGGGTTTTTAATTATGAAAAAATACAGCGTTAAACAGAAACGTACATTAATTGTTTCTTTAATCATAATTTTTGCAATATCTATCGGCATTACCGTCTGTGAAAATTTTAATATTATTTCTTGGAAAAATGTATTTAACTTAGCAGGTGTTTCAGACTTTACTAGCGAGTCTGATCGGTACGATATGTCGGTGCATTTCATAGATGTCGGCAAGGCCGACAGTATTTACATAAAGTGCAAAGATAAAAACATTCTGATAGATTCCGGTGAAAAAAATACATATGATCTTGTTAATGAATATTTAAGGCGCCAAAACGTAAAAGTTTTAGATTTAGTAATAGCTACCCACCCTCACACAGACCACATAGGCGGAATGCCTAAAGTTATAGAAGAATTTCAAATAAATAAACTTTTGATGCCGGAGTTAAAAGAAGAAGTTATTCCTACTTCCAGAACCTATGAAAAGTTTTTGCTTGCAATAAAAAATAAAAATATTGCTCCTGAAAGACCCATACCCGGAACCTCATTTAATGTTGGAGAATTAATTTTTGAGGTTCTCGCTCCAAATAAACAATACGATGACGTAAATAATAATTCTATTGTAGTAAAAATGACATTTAAAAATACAAGTTTTCTGTTTACGGGCGACGCCGAGAAGGAATCTGAAAATGACATGATTAATAACAACTTTAACCTTGAAGCAGATGTCTTAAAAGTTGGTCATCACGGTAGCAAAACTTCCACAAGTTCTGCATTTCTTAGAAAAGTTAATCCTAAATACGCCGTCATTTGCGTAGGAGAAGACAGATATAATCTGCCTAAAAAAATTACTATAGATAAACTGACTAAAAGAAATATAAAGGTTTTCCGTACAGATTGTAACGGTACTGTTGTATTTTCTACAGATGGAAATAAAATTTCCGTTTTCACTGAAAAGGAATAAATTTAACATTTAGCTGTAAGTACTGGCTTTGCGCCACGGCTAAAAATATAATTTTTAGCCGTGAGCGATTTTCAATCGCTCGAGTCAAAAATGAAAAACATTTTTGACTCGGCGCAATAATTCATAAGAGCAGGTGATCTAAATTATACAAGCATCTATAGACAGGCTCGAACCTAATTTCGCTATATGTGAAAACTTAGCTACAGAAGAAATATTTAAAATAAGCAGATTCAGTATTCCCAAAAACGCTAAAGAAGGAGACATAATCAACATACACAAAAATAAAATCACAATAGATCCTCAAAAAACTCAACAACAAAGAAGAAAATTGTTCACCTTACAAAGTGAAATATTTAAAAATAAAGGAGAAAAAAATCATGAATTTTAAGGAAGAATTTATAAAAATATTTACAGCAAACGTATACCGCAGCGGTAGCCAAGAACTTTTAAACTGGCTTGAAACTACAGATTTCTTTACAGCCCCTGCAAGTACGAAGTACCATTGTGCCTGCTTAGGTGGTCTCGTTCAGCACAGCGTAAACGTTTATTATACTTTAACAGAACGATACTTTAACAATGAGACTGATTCTCCAGAAAGTTTTGCCATATGCGCTCTTCTTCACGATTTGTGCAAAGCTCAGTTCTACAAAGTCTCAACACGAAACGTAAAAAATGAAACTACAGGCGCTTGGGAAAAGCAACCATTTTACGCTGTCGAAGACCTGTTCCCATATGGTCACGGCGAAAAGTCTGTGTTCTTAATAGAGCGTTTCATGCGCTTAAAGCCTGCGGAAGCCATGGCTATCAGGTGGCACATGGGTGGGTTTGATGACTCAGCTAAAGCCGGCAATTTCTCTATCAGCGTGGCGTTTGAAAAATACCCGCTCGCTGTACAGTTGCACCTTGCTGACCTTGAATCCACTTATCTTAGAGAAAAACACACATCCGCCATGCGGTAATAAAACACTAAAAATGAAAGGAACTAAAACTATGCATACTTCTTGGGAAAGTCTCGAAAAAGACTGTAAACTTTGTACAAAGTGCAACCTGTGCAAAACGAGGACTAACGTTGTTTTTGGGGTAGGAAATAAAAATTCAAAAATTTTATTTATCGGCGAAGGACCCGGCGAAAACGAAGATCTACAAGGGGAACCTTTCGTAGGAAGAGGTGGGCAACTTCTCGATAAAATGCTTACAGCTGTGGACCTTGACCGTCATAAGAACATTTATATTGCCAACATCGTAAAATGCAGACCACCAAAAAACCGCGATCCCCTTCAAGAAGAACAGGACGCGTGCATCGATTGGCTCAGAACCCAAGTTAAACTTATAAACCCCAAAATCATAGTGTGTCTGGGTCGCATCGCTGCCATGAAAATCATTAAGCCCGACATAAAAATAACAAAAGAACACGGTATCTTCTTTGAAAGAGGCAACATTTTAATGATGGCAACCTTACATCCTGCTGCATTGCTTAGAAACCCATCACAAAAGCCCGCTGCATTCAATGACTTTCTCCTCTTAAGAGAAAAAATTAAAGAGCTTTGCCCTGAAGTTTATGAAAATATATAATTTCAAAAGTAAAAAATCACTGGACTATCCAGTGATTTTTGTATATAGAAATCCCGCTTGTTTAGCGTTCTAAAACTCTTTTACAAGATTACTCTCCAAATATTTTCTTTCTTGTGGCTATGCCTGTAGGCGTACCAGCTAAGCCACCAAGACCTGTTTCCCTTAGTTCTGAAGGCAATGACTTTCCTACTTCGTACATTGCATCAATTACTTCGTCAAACGGGACAAAACACTTTATTCCTGCCATTGCCAAGTCTGTACACAATAAAGCATTTACTACCCCTATTGCGTTGCGCTTTGCACAAGGTATTTCCACCAAGCCAGCTATTGGGTCACACACCTGCCCCATAACGTTAGTTATAGTCATAGATGCCGCATGCAGACATTGATCCACACTGCCACCTAGCATTTCCGTCATAGCTGCCGCTGCCATAGCAGAAGCACTACCACATTCGGCTTGACATCCGCCTTCTGCCCCGGAGAGTGTCGCATTTTTTTCAATTATAGTTCCAATAGATGCCGCTGTAGCAAAGGCTTTTATCAATTTATCTTCATCGGCATTTATTTTTTCCGCCAACATAAATAAGCAAGCCGGTAAAATCCCACAAGAACCAGCTGTAGGCGCTGCAACTATTCGTCCCATAGATGTATTAACTTCAAAGCATGACAAAGAGTATGCTACACCTTTTAAAACATCTCCAGATAAAACGGTACTTCCTTTTTTCATATAATCAAACAACTTTTTAGCCATTCCTGAAGTAAGCCCGCTTATCGACGGTATCTCTTTTTCCAAAGTTTTATTACACGCTTGTTTCATTATTTGTATGTTTTCTCTGAACTTTTGATAAATCTGCTCTACTGTCGATTCATTTAACTTTGCTTCTTCCTCTATAGCAACGTCACAAATCTTCTGATTTCTCTCCTCGCATAAAGCCTTTAATTCGTTAGCATTATTATACATAGCCTTTAACTCCCTATATCTTATTTATATTAGAAACAGTATAAACGTCCTCTATACTCGAAAGCTCTGAGAGTAATTCTTTATTTGACTCACCGTCCATCTCGATTATAGTGATTGCTATTTTGCCTTTTCCTTCGCGGTTGTTCGACAATGAAACTATGTTAATATCATGTTTTTCAAAAAGAGCTGTAATTTTACTTATCATACCAACCTTATCAAGATGCCTAATAATCAACGCATTGTAGTATCCAGAAAGATCCGCATGAAAACCATTAACCGAAACTAAATTTATTTCGCCTCCACCAACAGACGACGCTACTACACTTGAAGTTTCTCCATTTTTGTTCGTCATAACTGCTTCTACGGTGTTTGGATGTACGTTTCCTAAATCAGTTTTTACAAAATTTACTTTTATTCCTTTTTGTTTCGCAATTTCAAGTGAGTGAATTATTCTTTCGTCATCAGTTTGCATACCCAAAAGTCCGCCAACTAATGCTCTGTCAGTACCATGCCCTTTATATGTAGTTGCAAATGACCCATGCAAAAAGAACGTAACTTCCGATACATCACATTGCGCTACAGATCTGCACATTAAACCTATTCTAGCAGCACCAGCAGTATGTGAGCTAGACGGTCCAATCATAGAGGGACCAAGTACTCCAAATAATCCTCTTCCCATAATTGCCTCCTTAATATTATATTAAAAGCACAAAACAATATTCGTGCTTTTCACAATTATATTATACACTTATATAATATAAAAATCAACAGCCATTGTGCGTGTAAATTTATGCATATTTTTTAGATATTTATCCCAAACCTAAATCTGTATTTTGAATTAGAACCTCTACTTTTTGGTTATTTTCTAACTTAGGAGCTATTTCACTTACAAACCAATCTATTAACTTTTTGTCAGGTTTCACATCTGTAGTATTTTCGTTAAAAACATTTACACTAAAATATTCAAAACACTTATCAGCAATTTCAATATCTTTTAATATCATTTCTTTTGTTTGACCTTTTACTCCTACTAAAAGACAAACGCCTTGAAAATACTTAGATATTTCCTCTGCTGTTACAATATCTGGTATACCTTTTCGCCATAAATTTCTAATTTTTATATTAAAAGTTTCTACACCAGTTCTAAATTTCACTTCTTTTCCATTAAACAATTCTTTAAAATCGTTTAGATTTTTATGATACATCCAATGTGCTTCAAACCAAAGCGTTTGTAAACTTTTTTCACAAGATATTTTTCTAATAAGACTTATAGTTTTTTCATCTAGCTCAAAACAAGAACCAGAATTTATTACATCAAGCACACCATACTGACCCGTTATTCTTTTTAAAGCTTCCTTATTCACTTCATATGGGTTTGCTGATGTATCTTTATGATAATCGCAAAATGTGCATTTTCGCCACCTGCACCCATTCCCTATTAACAACACCATTTCTCTTTGCAATTTTTTATTTATGACAGCATATCTGTTCAAGCTTTTCATAGTTGAGCCTCGTCAATAAACTCTTTCAGAGAAAGAGTGCACAACGGCTTTACTGTAGAAGTATCCAGTTTCTTTAAGCTACCATAAAAGTCAAAATTTAAAAATTCTTTTTCGCCTATCATCTCGTAAATAGGTACTAATACAAACGCTCTCTGTAAAGCTCGGGGGTGAGGCAACACCAAGTCTTCAGTTGAAATTGCTTCACCCTCTGCGTAAATTAAATCTATGTCTATTATCCTTGAAGCATTTTTATGACTTCGTTTTCTTCCCAAGGCAGATTCTATCCCCAAAGCCGCACCCAATAGCGTATTTAACTGTAAACCAGTTTCTAAAATCAAACAGCAATTGTAGTAATTTTCTTGCTTTTCAAGTACTCCAAATGGCTCTGTTTCATAAACGCTTGATATTTCTACAACTTTAGTTTTGCATAAATTGTCAAGCGCTTTAACCGCAAGTTTTAAGTTTTCCAACCTATCTCCTAGATTCGTTCCAAGCGATAATATCACCTTTTTTATAGCATATCACTCCTATATCTTTTTAAATTAACCGCAACATAATCAAAGTTTGCCTTAATAGGTGCCATCGGCTTTTTCACACAGATTTCTACACTTTCAACAGCTGTATACAACAAAAAAATTTCTTTTATAATTTGCATAGCCAACTTCTCAAGCAAGTTATAGCTTTCTCTGCCCATAACTTTTCCTATCGTCTTTATTACCTTTGCGTAGCTTACCGTATCGTTTATATCATCACTTTCACACGCGGTCGATAAATCAAGCTCTAAAATAGCATCTACCACAAATTCTTGCCCCCTGACTTTCTCTTCATCATTCACCCCGTGGTAAGAGTAAACTTTTAAATTTTTAATTATAATCTTGTCCATAAAAATTAAATTTTAACCCTTCAGTATATTTCTATAAGAATTAAGCGCCAAAACGTGGGCTTTCACGTCATGAACTCTAATAAAATTTGCTCCATTTTGTACTGCTAAAATGTTTGCAGCTATTGTGCCATACAGCCTATCCTTCAGTGGGCTTGCTCCGGACGCATTTTTTATTACTCTTTTATTAGAAAGCCCAATAAGTATCGGAAGTTCGTCTACACGGTAGTTTTGAATATTCTTAATGGCAAAAATGTCTTCATTATAATTTTTCCCAAATCCTATGCCAGGGTCAAAGCAAATTCCGTCTTTTCGTATATTATAGTCTCTCAATGCCCTTAGTCTTTCTTCAAAAAAGTCTTTAGCTTTACTCATTGGCCCATCATGCATAACTACTACACCACAATCTGAGCTTGCCACAACCTCCAGCATTTTTTTATCTTTAAGTCCATGCACATCGTTTATTATAGACGCTCCATGCACCAAAGCTTTCTCAGCTACCAGCGGGTAATATGTATCAACCGAAACCGGCACGTGCAGTTTCCCTTTTAACGCTTTTAATACCGGAATGAGTCGCTCCAATTCTTCTTCCGGCGAAATTTCTTTATATCCGGGTCTAGTAGACTGTGCCCCTATGTCTACAATATCCGCTCCTTCCTCTTGCAACTGAATGGCATGCGCCAAAGCCACTGACGGTTCCATATAATTGTTACCGTCAAAAAATGAGTCTGGCGTGACGTTTAATATGCCCATCACGTAAGTTCTTTCTTTTAAGAAAAATTCGTACTTCCCCGCTTTAAACACACACATATAAATCTTCCCATCTAAAATTTTAAGGTCTCCCTAACATTGCTAACGCTTCACTTCTCAATGCGCTGTCTTCTTTTAAAACGCCATTTGTCACTATCGTTCTCGTTTTGCTGTTAAGAGACTTCACACCTCTCATAGTCATGCACATATGTTCGGCTTCAATGATAACTATAATGCCAAATGGGTCAAGTTTCTCATACAAGAAGTCTGAAATTTGCTTTGTTAAGCGTTCCTGTACTTGCAGCCTCTTTGAAAAATAATTTATTATTCTGGAAAATTTCGATATCCCAATAATTTTTTCGTCCTTTGGCAAATATGCTATACTTACTTTTCCATAAAAAGGCATCATGTGATGTTCGCACATAGAGCAAAAAGGTATATCCGTTACAGCTATTATTTCATCTGATCTATATTTTTCGTTAAATATTTTTACAAGATCGTCCGCTGTTTCTTCATATCCTGAGAAAATTTCGTTAAACATTTTCGCTACACGCTGTGGGGTTTCCTTCAGACCTTCCCTATTTTTGTCCTCACCTATTGCCTCTAATATTTCCTCTATAGCCCTCTCTATTTTTTTATTATCAATCACAAAATCAGTCCTCAATCTTAAAATTTCTAACCTCGTTTATTTAAAAAATCTCTTATTTCTACTTTTACCTTCTTTAAATCGCTTTCATACAGCATGGGTAAAAGTTTTCTTATCTCCTCTATGCCCAAGTTCCACCATTTTAAGTCTTCCAGCAAATCTATCAACTCTTCGTCAAATCTCTTTCGTATTAGTTTTGCAGGGTTTCCCGCCACTATAGTAAATTTATCTACATCGCTAGCAACTGTGCTGTTTGCCCCAATTATCGCTCCATCTCCAATTTTTACCCCTGGCATTATCGTAGCATTCTGCCCAATCCAAACATCATTCCCTACGATTGTATCTCCTTTGTAAGGTAAATCAGTCATTGGCGGCGGAGTTTGGTTCCAGCCTTCAAATATATAAAATGGATACGTACTTACTGAGTTCATCTTGTGGTTTGCGCCATTCATAACAAAGTTTACACCTGCTGCAATTTGACAAAACTTACCTATTAAAAGTTTATCGCCATAGAAGTTGTAATGATGAGTAACGTGCTCCTCAAAATCAACGTCGCTGAAATACGTAAAATCTCCAACTACGATATTAGGATTTTTAATCGCTGGTTTTACATACGTTACGGTTTTTATATTCGGCACAGGAAAAATTACATTTGGATCCGGTAAATTTTTTCGTTCCATAAAATCTCCTCTTTCGTACTTAAAGCATAGCTATAATTATATCAATAAAGCCTTCACATAACAATAGCTGTCAAATATCTATCCGCAATAATAAAAAGCTATATTCATCGCATGTGAACATAGCTTAAGTAAAATATCATTAAAAAGGTTTTAACTCTTCTTCATTCCGAAGCCTATCCAACGACCATCGATATCCTGCAAAACAAATTCTCGGTTGTCATAATCAGTTGTACATAATTTTCTTATTATGGTGGCACCATTGTTTAAAAACTCAGACTGTAAAGTATCTTGACCTTCCGCAATAAAATATGCATCATAGCCATAACCGTACAGTTCTCTATTTGGTACAACTTTACGCCCTTTAGAATCAGTCAGAATCAGTTCAACACCATTACGATATAAACAAATGTGTGGCTCATTTGCGCTTAGATAGTCTACTCTAGAAAAACCCAATACTTTTTTGTAATATTCCGCTGTTTTATCAATATCCGGCGTAGGAAATACGCAGTGTGATGTATGTAAAATTCCCAAAATTGCAAACCTCCTTACACACAAAAAGCCTTGAGATAATCAAGACTTTTTAAAATCTGGTGGGAGATGGTGGATTCGAACCACCGAAGTCATAGACAACAGATTTACAGTCTGCCCCATTTGGCCGCTCTGGAAATCTCCCACATGCATTTGTGAAATATTTGGAGCTGGTGGACGGACTTGAACCCCCGACCTGCTGATTACAAATCAGCTGCTCTACCAACTGAGCTACACCAGCAAATATTTCAGTATCAATATATCATGATAAAAATTTTTTGTCAACACTTTTTTTTAAATATTTATAAAAGTTTTCTCTTTACAAAACGTTTAATGTTGTGTTATAATACACTTTTAGTTGCAGCATTCTCGGTTTGGGGAAACAGCCTTTTTTAAGGTAAACACCTACCTCATTCTGTGTTTGGTTTGCAATATATTGAAAGGTGGTAATTTTATGTTAAAAGAAGAAAAAAGAGAAATAATAGAACAATATGCTACTCATGATGGAGATACAGGTTCACCGGAAGTACAAATCGCTGTTCTTACAAAGCGAATCAATGATTTAAATGAACACTTTAAGGTTCACAAAAAAGATCATCATTCAAAACGTGGCTTGTTCAAGATGGTTGGTAGAAGAAGAAACCTATTGAATTACTTGAAGAAATCTGACATTGAAAGATATCGTTCTATAATCTCAAAATTAGGTATTCGTAAATAAGATTTCAGATTTAAGCAGGCGATATGTTGCGTCTGCTTATTTTACTTTTTATATTTTCTCTCATAGGAGGAGTTTTAGTGTTTGAAAATTACAAGGTTTTTAAGACGGATTTCGCCGGCCGCCCTTTAGTAGTAGAAACCGGTAAAATTGCCGGTTTAGCTAATGGAGCTTGTTTGGTGCGCTATGGCGAAACAGTCGTAAATGTCGCAGTTACTGCAGCGTCAAAGCCACGAGATGGAATAGATTTTTTCCCGCTGTCTGTAGATTATGAAGAAAAACTTTATGCTGTAGGCAAAATACCGGGTTCTTTCCTTAAAAGAGAAGGAAGACCTTCTGAAAAAGCTATATTGACTTCCAGGGTAATAGACAGGCCCATACGCCCACTTTTCCCGAAAGATATGCGCAATGACGTGTCTATAGTTTGTACGGTTATGTCGGTCGACCCAGACTGCTCACCCGAAATAACAGCAATGGTAGGAACATCAATTGCATTGAGTATATCTGATATCCCCTGGAATGGTCCCATCTCCGGCGTAAGTGTAGGCTTTGTAGATGGCAAATATGTTATTAATCCAGACGCAAAACAAAAAGAAATGTCTACCATGGCTGTGACAGTTGCCTCTACGGAAAAACTGATAGCTATGATCGAGGCCGGAGCAAATGAAGTTTCTGATGATGAAATGTTTAACGCTATAATGAAGGGTCATGAAGCTAATCAAAGCATTATTAAATTCATTAAGTCAATTCAAGATGAAATAGGCAAAGCTAAATTTTCGTATGTATCGAGCAACCCTTCCGAAGATATGCTATCGAAAGTAAATGAACTTGCCGCTGAAGATTTAAAATTTGCACTCGACACTAACGACAAAGTAGTTAGAGAAGAAAGGCTAAAGCCAATTTACGAAAAGGTACACACCGCTTTAGATGGTATTTATCCTGACGAAATCTCAAAAATTGACGAGTGTATGTATAAGATACAAAAAAATATCGTAAGGCGTTGGCTGCTTGACGAACAAAAGCGCGTAGACAGTAGAAAATTGGACGAGTTAAGACCGTTGGCTGCTGAAGTTGCACTTTTACCCAGAACCCACGGATCTGGACTTTTCACAAGAGGACAAACGCAAGTTCTCACTGTTGCGACACTTGGTCCAATCAGTGATGAGCAGTTACTTGATGGGCTGGACGGAGAAACTGTCAAGAGATATATACATCATTATAATTTTCCATCTTATTCAGTTGGAGAAACTAGGCCATCGAGAGGTCCCGGTAGACGTGAAATTGGTCATGGTGCCTTGGCTGAGAGAGCTTTAGTTCCTGTAATACCAAAAAGCGAGGACTTCCCGTATACTATAAGACTTGTCTCTGAAGTTGTTTCGTCTAACGGATCTACTTCTCAAGGATCTATATGTGGCTCAACCTTAGCCTTGATGGATGCTGGTGTGCCGATAAAAGCTCCTGTTGCGGGCATTTCATGTGGACTTGTCACTGAAGGCGAAAGATGGTTGACCATGGTAGACATTCAAGGGCTCGAAGATTTCTTTGGAGATATGGACTTTAAAGTTGCCGGCACTCACAAAGGCATAACCGCCATACAGATGGATTTGAAGATCGATGGGCTTACTCCAGAAATGATCAAAGAAGCTTTACAAAAAACGCATAAAGCTAGGATTTATATACTTGATAATGTTATGCTGAAAGCTATAGACAAGCCTAGAGCTGAACTTTCAAAGTATGCACCTAAAATGCTTACTATAAATATAGATGTTGAGAAGATTAAAGATGTCATTGGCAGCGGAGGGAAGATTGTGCAAAAAATTTGTGCCGACTGTGACGTCAAGGTAGATATAGAAGAAGACGGCAGTGTGTTCATTTCTGGAACGGATATAGATAACTGTAAAAAAGCTTTAAACATCATAAAATCAATAGTTACAGAGCCTGAGGTGGGAGCTATATATAAAGGTAAAGTTACCAGATTGATGGATTTTGGTGCTTTCATAGAAATCTCTCCAGGCAGAGAGGGACTTTGTCACATATCTCAGCTCGACAGAAAAAGAACAGAAAAGGTAGCTGATGTTGTAAACGTTGGAGATGAAGTTCTTGTTAAGGTAACTGAAATAGACGATAAAGGAAGAATAAATTTATCGAGGAAAGCCGCATTAACTCAATAAAATAAAGCATAGAGTCACAATTATGTTTCTCTGTGCTTTTTCTGTAATTCGGCAAAAAACTAAAGTTATTTTCACCCATTGTAAATTAACCTCAGCCATGTTATAATTTGTTTATTATCCGCCTGTAGCGAAGCTGGATATCGCAACAGATTCCGATTCTGGAGATCGGGGGTTCAAGTCCCTCCAGGCGGACCAAAATTAAACCCCACATTGGCTTCGTAGCCGGATGTGGGGTTATGTGACTAAATCTATAAGCCGAGTTCTGTTTAAAGCAGTCATCTATCTTGGCTAAATGTTACCATTTAGCTCAGTGCCACCTTTAAGACATACCGAGCAGGCACATAAATGTCTTATTTGCGGTGTTGCTCCAGATAGGGTTTACATAGCCGCACAGTCTCCCGTGCGCTGGTGAGCTCTTACCTCGCCTTTCCATCCTTACCAAAATTGGCGGTATATTTCTGTTGCACTATCCCTAGGGTTGCCCCCGGCGGCCGTTAGCCGTTATCTTGCTCTATGGAGCTCGGACTTTCCTCGCGTACAACCTTTCGGTAAAGTACCCGCGACTGCTCAATTTACTCACAGAATAATTTTAACATTACATTTTAAGTTTGTCAAAATAAATTTTAAAATATACTTGTTTTTGTTTTTTTTCTGTGATACAATTAATATTGTAGTCGTGCTGGTGTGGCGGAATAGGCAGACGCAAGGGACTTAAAATCCCTCGGTAGCAATATCGTACCGGTTCAAGTCCGGTCACCAGCACCACAAAAAGATGACGTTGTAACATATAAAAAGCCCTGTAGTTTCGGGCTTTTTTATTATTTCACTAAAAAGTGTAGTCCTAAAAAGAACTACGCTTTTTTAAGGTTAATTTTCCGCCCTTTAATAAAGAAATATTTTTTAAAATATATTACACTTTATAAACTAATTGTAATTACAATTCTGCTTTGTTTTTCTCTTTTTCTTGTATTATTCTATCATGTATTTCCCCTGCTCTTATTGCTAATTTTTGTGCATCTCTTAGCAGCGTTTTTAAGTACCCTAATTGTATTTTTTTGCCTCTCTTGTCAACATAATGTTTTATACTTATGAACATATTATGAAGCTCTAGTCCCACTTTTCTGTATTCATACGGTAAATCATCAAAACCTAAGCTTCTTGCAAGTACCTCCAATTCAAAAGCAAGTGCATCTAAATATTGCGCAGGAAGAGTACCTTCTTTCGAAGCTTTAGGAATATCAACTTGAAACATTTCATCAACACATGAAGATATAAGCATTACTACATTATAGGTCGATTCACCTATTGGCGTACATCTATCACTGCTACCTCCTAAAATAGTCCCTGTAAGAGTGATTTCTTTTTCATCATTTGCTCTTCTATCATTTCCGATTTTATAGCCGATTAATCCTGATACTGCAGCAATCAAAGCCGCACCGAAACTTGAGAATAAAATAACAGGTAATTTTATAAAATTTGTTTTTACTCTAGTTTCTTGCATCCTTTGCGGTTCCCGATTTTCCATTGCAAAAGACATAGTTGAAACTGCACTAAACATTAAAGTAAAAATTAAAAATATACTTAAAAACTTTTTCATTATTTATTATCCATCCTTTGAATTTTTTTAATTGAATATTCTGTTAACTTTTCTGTCGAAGCATCATTTGTGGAATACTTTTTATTTTCTTCTATTATTATTGCTTCTAGATCATTTGAAGAATAATCATCTCTAGAAAATTGAATGAGCAATTTTACAGTGTCTAAAAGTGAAATATCATCTTTTGTTTTATTTTTGTAAGCTTCAAATGTTATTACTACAATTCTGCTTTGTTTTTCTTTTTTTCTTGTTTTATTCTATCATGTATTTCCCCTGCTCTTATTGCTAATTTTTGTGCATCTCTTAGCAGCGTTTTTAAGTACCCTAATTGTATTTTTTTGCCTCTCTTGTCAACATAATGTTTTATACTTATGAACATATTATGAAGCTCTAGTCCCACTTTTCTGTATTCATACGGTAAATCATCAAAACCTAAGCTTCTTGCAAGTACCTCCAATTCAAAAGCAAGTGCATCTAAATATTGCGCAGGAAGAGTACCTTCTTTCGAAGCTTTAGGAATATCAACTTGAAACATTTCATCAACACATGAAGATATAAGCATTACTACATTATAGGTCGATTCACCTATTGGCGTACATCTATCACTGCTACCTCCTAAAATAGTCCCTGTAAGAGTGATTTCTTTTTCATCATTTGCTCTTCTATCATTTCCGATTTTATAGCCGATTAATCCTGATACTGCAGCAATCAAAGCCGCACCGAAACTTGAGAATAAAATAACAGGTAATTTTATAAAATTTGTTTTTACTCTAGTTTCTTGCATCCTTTGCGGTTCCCGATTTTCCATTGCAAAAGACATAGTTGAAACTGCACTAAACATTAAAGTAAAAATTAAAAATATACTTAAAAACTTTTTCATTATTTATTATCCATCCTTTGAATTTTTTTAATTGAATATTCTGTTAACTTTTCTGTCGAAGCATCATTTGTGGAATACTTTTTATTTTCTTCTATTATTATTGCTTCTAGATCATTTGAAGAATAATCATCTCTAGAAAATTGAATGAGCAATTTTACAGTGTCTAAAAGTGAAATATCATCTTTTGTTTTATTTTTGTAAGCTTCAAATGTTCTTTTATTTCTTGCCAATTCAGCATTCATTACACTATAATCTATAAAATCTTTAAATAACGAATCAAGGTCATTTAACACTGATTCTCCTAAGTTATTAATCTTAACATAATTTTCTAAAGCTTGTTCATTTGATCTTTTTTGTATCGCAGTTTCTTCACTTTCCTCTTTTTTAGGTTGTTTTTCGATAACCCGTGTTGGTAATTTTTTTGAATCCTTTAATAATTCAGGTCGATTTTTTGCAAGATAGTTAAATGCTTCTTCAGTTGTGAATTTAATAGGAATATAATTGTCATCTTCTTTGTTAGGACGTAAAGTTAATATTCCATCTGGACCAAAATTAGCTTTCAAAGCGGCTCTACCAGCAGCAACGAACATGTTAACTTTTTTTCGATCAATATCTGCTTCTGATTTTTCTAAACTGTTTTCCATAGCGTTTAATACTTCTTGATGTTTGGTTGCGTGTATTTCTGATGCTAATTTTAATACATTTTCGCCTTTTACCAAATCAAAATTATAATCTCCTCTAAGATTAGTGTATTTAGAGTCGATAGATTTTATCAAATCTTTAATGTATTCTTGAATTTGATATTTCTCCAAGTAAATACTTTTTACTCCTTTTGTATCTTCAACAACATTATACTTATCTAATTTTACATCTATGTTTGAAAAAGGAGATTTTTGCTTTTGTTTTAAGAAACAGTAATTCGGAACTAAAAAATTAATTTTTTCCCTGAGCTTATGTATTTTTTTACGTTCTTCTAAATCTTTACGTTCCCAACCATTTTCAAAATTCAATAAATAATCGTTTATTCTGTTTAAGTGAAAACAAAAAGCAACAGTTTTTTGAGATGAGTCTATTTCTTTAAAATTTTTATATTTTTTATACTCGTCATCTATAAATTTATCTAAATCATCAAGCTTTGATTCGATATCAGCATTTGATTCTATTATGAGATTCATTTTTTTCAAAGTTTCTTCAATCTCATTTTCAATTTGTATAAGTTTTTTAGGTATTTTAAATTTACCGGAGTTTCTGTCTATAGTTAATGGAAGTACAAAAGAGTCTTTGCCTTCTTTAATTAAGCGACTTAAAAATACATTATCAAATAATAAACTATTCACAGTGTCTTTATCTGCCTTTGTAATATTAAATCCACCTAAAATACTTTTCCAAAAACGCCAAAGATAAGAAGGAAACAGATTTGAATCTTTTAAATAATTCAATACATAATCAGCCAAAGGTCTACCCCAGCTCAATTTTACATATGATGTATCATTAGCCGAATTTAAAATATCATCTTTCAGGTCTGCGTAATAATATTTACTGTTTAATTTATTTTTCAATTCCTTAAAGTATAAATCTTTTAAACTTTTTAAATTTTTACCATGAAATGTCATTTTCTCTGAACCGTCATTTCCTACATAATGAGCAAACGGGGAGACTATAGCGTCTGAGAGAAATGAAAGTTTATGCATTGCCGGTACATCTGGAAGATAATCATCCAAAACTTTATCTTTTGTAGCAGCTGTGCAATTGTCAATTACACATTCATTTTGTGCCAATGTTGTCAAATCTTGTGGAATAAGACTTAGAGATAAAATTAAAAGTAGCGTAGCTAATTTGTTCATCTGAGTAAGCACCTCTTCTGTTGTATATAATAGTAAAAAATAGTAGTAAAATAATTAATGGATAATTATGTTTTTATTGTAACATATAAAAAATTTTATTGCAATATAAAAGCTAATTTTTTCAATCACATTGATCAAATAAAAAATATTTTTTATAAGTTTTAATATTGTAAATTTAAAAATATATAATATTTAATGTAATATTTATTCGTTTTTGTATTTGAATCCATTTTTAATTCCGTGCATTTACTATTTAGCTTACCTTTATGCAAAGAAAATAAATCATATAAAAACTTTCCCATAGTGCAGTGTTACCTTCATTTTTCTTCAAAATCATACCACGTTAATCATCAATCAGTTAAAAAGCCGCACCTTCTACTTCAGGCGCGGCTCATCAATCAATTTCACCAGAACTGTAGTTTTGAGAAAAAACGCATAAGAATCCTATCATTTAAACTTATTCATTATTCTTAGCGTGTTCAATATCGTCAGTAATGTTACGCCTGTATCTGCAAAGACTGCAAACCACATATTGGCTAAACCTAGTATACTTAACGCTAAAATTGCAACTTTGACTGTCATGGCAAAAATCAAGTTTTGTTTTATTATCGAACCGGTGTATTTTGAAATGTTTATCGACAAAGGTATTTTATTTATATCTCCGGACATAAGCACTATATCCGATGCTTCTATTGCAGACTCAGAGCCAACATTCCCCATTGAAATACCTATGTCAGCCCTTTTTAAAACTGGGGCATCATTTATTCCGTCACCTGCAAACACTGTTATTTCGCCCTTATTTGCTACTTTTTCGTATTCTGCGTACTTGTTAGTCGGCAGCATCTCATATTTTATTTCATCTATGTCTAAACGTTTACCCACTTCCAGTGCAACTTCCTTTTTATCTCCGGTGAACATATAAGTTTTTATCTTATTTTTTTTCAAGTTTTGTATCGCGCTTAATGCACTTTCTTTTATCCCATCGTCTATGTCTATAGAAGCTACATGCTTTCCGTCTATATTTAGGTGCAGTATAGCTACTTCATCGCAGTTGCAAACTTTTTGAGTTCCAATGATTACATTTTTGCCGTCTAATGTATAAGATATCCCTTTCCCTTCCATTTCTTTGAAGTCTTCAACCGCTCCGTTATCTATTGGCCCTTGTTTTAACTTTAAAATAGATTTAGCTATAGGATGGTTAGACAACGACTCGCCCTTGGTGATGATTTCAATAATATCTTCCTTTGTATATTCATTATCAAAAATTTCAATCCCAGTTACTTTAAATTCTCCATTTGTGAGCGTGCCCGTTTTGTCAAATATTATATTTTTAACTTTGCTTAAATTATCCAAATAATTGCTGCCCTTTATCAAGATTCCATTTTTTGAAGCTATGCCTATCCCAGAAAAATAAGAAAGTGGAACCGATATTGCAATCGCACAAGGGCAAGATATTACAAGAAAAGTTAATGCCCTATAAATACTGTCGGACAGATTCACTCTAAAAAACACAGGAAGAAAAACTGCCACTAAAACAGCTAACAGCAAGACTGCAGGCGTATAAATTTTGCTGGCTTTTGAAATAAATGTTTCTGTTTTTGTTTTTTTATCCGTTGCATCTTCAAGCAAATTCAAAATGCGCGAAACTGTAGAATCGGAAAAGGTGTTTTTAGACTTTATTTCTATAGTATCACCCATATTTATGGTGCCGGATAAAACCTCATCTCCAGCTATAGCATTTACTAGCTCACTTTCTCCTGTCAACATGGAAGTATCTAGCTGCGTTTTGCCACTTACAACTACTGAATCAACCGGGATCTTTTCTCCTTTTTTCACTACCAATGTGTTACCAATATTTATTTCGTTGACATCTACTTCTTCAATTACTCCATTTACTTTTTTGTTAGCGTAATTTTGTTTTATAGAAATAAGGTCACCTATAGACTTTCTTGAATTATTAACCGCTTTTTCCTCAAGAATTTTCCCTATAGTATAAAGAGCAATAACCATTATGCCTTCCATCTTCTGTCCCACCAAGTAGGCTCCTATACAAGATACCGTTATAAGCATGTTTTCATTAATGCTTCTACTTTTCACTAATGTTTTGCAGGCGTTGATAATCGGACTATATAAGAGCAACCCATACGCAAGAATTGATACGACATTCCCAACATACGCATTATTTATTTTACTGCCAAGCACTCCTAAAACTATTCCTAATATCAAAGTCCATATATGGTACTCCTTTGGAGCATTGTTTTTTTCATTAGTTAAAAAAGCGTCTGGTTCAACTTTTTTAATCATTACGTTTACGTCATCCATAGAAAAACTCTCATCCGATTCAAATGACACCTTAGATGTAGAAAAATTCACAACTGCATTATTGATTTGTGGATGTTTGTTTAACATTTGTTCTATTTCTCTAGCGCAGTTTGCACAGTCTAAATTATTTATATTATACCTGTACTTACGCATAATTTTCGCCACCTTCTCTTAGTTTAATTTTTTATAATTATATCATAAAAATAAAAAATTTAAAATTCTTATAAATAAATCCACCCCTTGTAAAGGATGGATTTTTCTTAATTTAGTATTGACAGTAGCGACAATATTAATATTTGTAATTTTTCCCCACTACTTTTAAGTAGAACTTACACTTGATATTTCAAGTTTTTCTGCTCTTTTTTTCTGGTGATTTTTTGATTTCGTCAGTTTGTTTTTTGACAAAAAATTTTGAAATTCTACTAGTTATTGATGGACCAAGCACTATAGTAAAAGCGATGACGGCACCGCCAGCTAAAGATGTAAATAACATTGTTGCGATTTCTTTGAATTGTTCAGAATGGTTGAATTCGATTGGTTTGTCTTTAAGCAGTTTATTGTGTTCCTTTACTTTATCTAAAATAATTTTTGTCTTGTCGTTAATTCTATTAAAATACGTATCATCGTAATTATCTTTATATGTTAATCCGTCTTTTTTAGCAAATTGAGCAACTGCCATAGGTTCGTTTGGATCGTAACTTGATGAAGCCAAGACAAAATTTTTATTCTTATATCTTTTGTATTCAATCGCTTTGGATATATCTTCTAAAATATATTTTATATTTTTTAATTTTACTTTATTTTCAAGATAATTTTCTTCTTTTGACAAATTTTCAAATCGATTTTCAAGGTCTGTTAAATAATCACCAAGTCTGTTAAACATAACTGCGTCAATTGAACATGTTTTACATCCACATACTTTATTTTCTTTTGTTATATAGTCTGTTTTTACTCCTAAATCACGTATGTCTATACATTTTGGGTTATCATAATCTGTTGGTACAAATGCATACATGCTTGTGCTGCATGAAGATACTGCTATTGTTATACTTAATGTTATGGATATTAGTTTTTTCACTGGTTGCATCTCGTTTTTCCTTTTGTTGAATATTTGATCGTTTTACAGTATTGACATAATCTCATTAAAATTGTCTTTTTTAGTTTTATTAGTAATGGTGCAAATATCAATCAACCAAAGTATGCCGCAGCAACCTCCCGTTAGAAGTTTTAGCACACCCATTCCTATATCTCCAAACATAAACCTATCTACCCCAAAACCACCAAGTGTTACAGAGATTATTAAGTAGACAATCGGATCTTTAAAGTCTATCGCAGATAAAAGTGACAGCCTATCTTCTGGTGCACTCTGTAGTTTTTCCTTTAAGTACATTATTTTATTTTCCGGCAAATATTTTTTATTATTCAAAATAAACCGTTCTACTGCTATATTATCCATGGTATTTCCTCCTTTAAATTATAAATTTATATTAACACATTTCACATATAAAAGTCAATATTCTTGGCGTTTTTCATAATATTCTGAATAAGAAAATTACTAAATTAACTACTGCCACTAAAATCGTCATGGCTATTATTAACTTCTTTGCTTTAAACAACTTTATATGTATAGACAGAAAAGTCACAACCAACAGCGGTATTGTCATAGGATTATAACAAAACGACGATTTAAAATCTAACCTCAATAGAGCCAGAACTGATCTTGTCACACCACATGTGGGACACGGTATTTTAAAAATATATTTAAAAGGACAACCTATAAAAGTACACATAGCCATGTACAGAAATATTATCAAAAGTAAAATAATATGTTTTAACAGCAATTTTATAAGACTTCTCTCCTTTCTTCTATCTTCAACTTTAACACAAATATTCTGCAAGGAAAAGGTTAAGTCTATAAGTTTGCTTTGTAGAGTCGTTTGTGCTAAAATTTATAATGTAAAACATTCAAAGTGAGGGAAAAAATATGCTAATGAGCAAATTGTTAGGTAGAACTTTGCGAGACAAGCCAGCCGAAGCAACTTTACCTAGCCACGTGTTTCTGCTAAGAGGTGGATATATAAGAAATGTGGGTAGCGGGATCTATTCACTTTTGACTCCTGCTGTGAAAATACAAAAAAAAATAGAGAATGTCATAAGAGATGAAATGGGAAAAATAGGTGGACAAGAAATACTGTTACCGGTTACATTGCCTGCAGAGTTGTGGAAAGAATCTGGTAGATTTTCTTCTGTTGGAAATGAACTTTTGAGGTTCAAAGACAGGGCAAATAGAGATATGGTCTTGGCTATGACTCACGAAGAGGCAGTTGTTCACTTGGCTCGCAGCGAAGCAAAGTCGTATCTCGACTATCCTTTCATGGTTTACCAAATTCAAACTAAATTCCGTGATGAACCACGAGCTAGAGCGGGTTTAATTCGTGTGCGTGAGTTTACTATGAAAGATGCTTATTCGTTTCATACGTCACAAGCAGACCTCGAACAGTATTACGAAAAAGTTCATAAAGCATATGAGAATATATTCAAAAGAGTTGGTCTTGACGGCGTTGTCTCAATCTGCTCTGATTCTGGAATGATGGGCGGAAATATCGCCCACGAATTTATCTTTTTATCTCCCGCCGGTGAAGATTCTATTGTCTTATGCGATAATTGCGGCTATAAGGCAAATATGGAAGTTGCCGTTTCTAATATCGACAAAGAAAGTGTTCAAACGCAGAAACTAAAAGAAGTTTATACGCCCGAAATAAAAACGATAGATGATCTTGCAAATTATCTTAACATAAGTAAAATCCACACAGTTAAAGCTGTCGTTTACTTAACAGCAATGTCTAACAAGGTTGTTATCGTGTTTTTAAGGGGAGACTTACATGTAAATGAAGCTAAACTTCGCAATGTACTTGGCGAAGAGATTCGTGAACTTCCAAATCCGGAAGACTATGGCTTAAAAAGTGGCTATATTGGACCTTGTGAAGATTTTAATACTAAGTTCAAAGTTATATATGATAAATCTTTAGCCGGCGAAGAAAATTTAGTTTGTGGCGCTAATAAGCATGGATATCACAAAACTGGATTTAGCATGAGCAGAGATATAACTGTGCCTAAGTTTTTTGACGTTTATAAAGTTGAAACTAGCCATAAATGTGCTCATTGTGGCGGGAATTTAACAGTTAGGAGAGGCATAGAGGTCGGAAATATATTTCAGCTTGGCAAAAAATATACCGAAACTATGCATATGACATATACGGACAAAGATGGCAAGCTTTTAAATCCTGTTATGGGGTGCTACGGAATAGGTGTAGGAAGACTATTGGCTTGTATAGTGGAGAACAGTCACGATGACAAAGGGCCCATTTGGCCAAAGAGCGTTGCTCCATGGCAAGTGGAAATATGTGCTTTAAACTTAAACCAAGATGAAGTTAAAAACGTAAGCTGCGAGCTGTACAGTAAGTTATCAAAAAAATACGACGTGTTGTTTGACGATAGAAATCTCGCAGCAGGAGCGCAATTTGCCGACGCTGACCTTTTAGGAGTTCCGATCAGGGTTATAGTTAGCAAAAGAAACTTAGCTGAAAATAAAATTGAAGTTAAGATTCGTAGTGAGAAAGATTACCACAAGGTAGATTTGAACGATGTTATGGGTTTTATAGAAAGTTTTTGGAATATGTAACTACTAGCAGTTTAGCAAAATCACTTGTGAAAAATAAAAGTTAGCCACCATTTAAGGTGGCTAAGTTATTTTTATTAAGTTTTGCCTAATACATCTGTAGGGTCTACAAAACTGTCGTCTTTTTTTATAGCTAAGTGTAAATGATAACCGTCTTCTTTTTCCGATGGTATGTCATTTATTGAACCTATGTCTTGACCAGCCTCTACTTTGTCGTTAGCGTTAACCATGGTTGTGTTTCCCAATCCCGAATAATATGCCACAAATTCTCCATTGTGATCTATCACAATAGTATTGCCAAGCAATGGGTCTTCATATATTTCCTTGACAGTTCCATCTGTTATCGATTTTACTTTGCTGCCTTGGTCTGCCTTTATGTCTATGCCGTTATGAGCTCTCCAATCGTTAAAAGTTTTTGAAAAAATTGGATTTCCTGCGCTATATTTTTTTATTATCTCCCCATCTGTAGGACTCACTATTATTCCTGCATTATCAGCTTTGGTTTCTATGCTGCTGACATTTTCATTTGCTTTTCTACTCCCAGAATTAGCATCTTCCCCATTTTCAAAAAAACTAAAACTAGATGGGTCTTTTTCATCCTCTTTTGGAGCCTTATGATTTTCTTGAGCCTGGTAAACTTCTGAAACGTTATTATCTTGTTTTTCTCTAAACAATAGCGGTTTTACGCTGTTATATGTTGTGATGGCCGCAGCAGCTATAGCCAAAAAGCAGATTGAAAAGGCAACGTAAAATCCCCAACCTTTCTTGTCTTGTTTTCCATGTTTTCCTTTAAAAGTTAATTTACTCATAAAATAGCACCTCCAATTGATATTGTTACCATACTCTGGTACAAATATTCTGAAGGCACTAAGCAATAATTAAATTTTCCTAGCAGATTTCTGAAATGATCGACATAAGTTTTTCATAGTTCTTTTCTCTTACTTTCCCTTTGATGGTGCAAAGGTCATACAACCACAATATTCCAAAATTACCAGCAGTAAAAAATTTAAGTAAAAACATACCGTAACTGCCAATCAATAATCGATCAATCCCTGTAAAACCAAAAAATATAGAAATAACTTGTATTAATTCTGGACTAGTTAAGTCAATGCTAGAGATGTTTTCTAATTCCTCTAATGATAAAGCCATTAGTACTTTCCTAATTTGAGGAATTTTATCATCAGGCAAATATCCCTTATTTTTTGTGATAAATCGGTTTACTTTCTTTCTGATTTTCGACTTATCAATTTCTTTTTTCTCTTTATCTGTTTTGTTTTTTTGTACTATTTCTGAAACTATTGCCCTTGCTAGTCTAATTTCTTCTGGTGATTCAGCACAGCACGTACCAAAAACCATTCCTGAAACCGAGCCTGCTAAAGTTGCTGCTATTAATAAAGTTGACAATACTTTTTTCATTTTTTCCCTCCGTTCATTTTAAATGCAAAATATTTTACTGTAAACACAGTATATCATAATCTCAACCTAAGTTCATTCTTTAAGGGGAAATTATAAAAATTCATTTGAATTCATAAAACAAAATCCTTTTTCAAGTATTTTTATAAAATTTAAACATTTTTCGTCAATATTTCTGCTTGCAATATGCCTTTAAGAATTTCGCGCACTTCCTTTCTTAGTTCTTGTAGGCTTTGATCTTTGCTGCATTCGTTTATAAATCCCCACAGACCATAACATAAGAAACCTGCTATTTTTTTAGGTTCGTATTTTGGTTTCAAAGCTGTGCTCTTTTTCTGCGCATGAGTTTCCACGTGCTTTAAAATATACTTATAAAACGAAAAATTTAAATATGGATTTTCATTGGCGTTTGTGTGAGAAAAAAAGCGTATATTGTCATAATACATAGTTAAAATACAATCTAGCAAGTTACAATAGCCTATAATAAAATCGTTATTAGGGTTATTTTTGCTCTGTAGCCGATAATATTCGTCTTGTGCAACTTTTATCATATCTTTGGAAATGTCTTCTACCAAGTCATATTTATCACTATAATGTGTATAGAATGTAATTCTACTTGTTTCAGATTTATCGCAAAGTTCCTTTACCGTTATTTGATCAAATGTTTTATTTTCTAGTAAATCAATAAGCGTTTGTTTGAGTATTTTTTTAGTTTTTTTTATTCTTTTATCTTCAGACATCCTTACACATCCCTATTTTTGTATAAATAAAAATACATATAATCATTTTTGTATTTTCATTTTACGGTATATTATTTTTATAATTATAACATCAGTATAAATATCTTTCAATATGTTACAATAAAGTGAGGATTTTATTATGCAAGAATATATAATTAGTTGTTGTTCAACTGTAGACTTATCTGAAAGTCATTTAGAAAAAATCAAGGCCAACTACGTATGTTTTCATTTTTCATTGAATGGTAAACAATATGTAGATGACTTAGGTAAATCTATATCTCCTTTAGATTTTTACAGAGAAATAAAAAACGGAGCGGAAACAAAAACTTCACAGGTAAATGTCGGTGAGTTCATTAAATATTTTACTCCATTTTTAAAGTCTGGAAAAGACATACTTCATATCAGTTTATCTTCCGGAATTTCAGGAGTTTATAATTCTGCGCTAGTCGCAAAAGAAAGGCTACAGAAAGATTTTCCCGATAGAAAAATCTATATAGTGGATTCGCTTTGTGGATCTTCAGGGTATGGTCTTTTAGTAGATAAAGCCGCAGAACTTAAAAATGAAGGCATGCCTATAGATGAGTTATACTCTTGGATAAGCAATAATAAGTTAAAAATACAGCATTGGTTTTTTTCCACTGATCTGTCCTCATATGTCAAAGGTGGGCGTATTTCCAAAACCTCTGGTTTTTTAGGGACCATGCTGAAAATCTGTCCTGTGCTGAAAATGGATAGTGAAGGTAAGTTAGTTCCTGTAACTAAAGTTAGAACGAAGGAAAAAGCTATAGATGAGCTTGTAAATAAGATGGAAGAAAAAGCTTTAAACGGCGTTAATTATTCCGGAAAGTGCTACATATGTCACTCTGCATGCCTTGATGACGCCAAATTAGTTGCAAGCAAAATAGAAAACAAGTTTAGACATTTGAGCGGAAGAGTCCTTATAAACAACATAGGCGCAACCATTGGTTGCCACACAGGGTCGGGAACTATCGCTATATTTTTCTTTGGAAATTGTAGATAAAAAACAATTAAAACAACCTCTTTGCTGATAAAAAAGAGGTTGTTTATTTTTTAAAATTTTTTAGACTAAAACTTGTACAAAATCAAACGTTTAAATTTTCTCTTTAAATTTAAAATATTTTTATTCACATATTGACATTAGTTCCAGTTTATGATAATCTTAAATGTATTAGTAATGTCTTTCTGGAGGGGTGTCCGAGTGGTTTAAGGAGCTAGTCTTGAAAACTAGTGATCCCGCAAGGGACCAAGGGTTCGAATCCCTTCCCCTCCGCCACACAAGTAAAAATAAGGAGAAATACCCAAGAGGCCGAAGGGGCTCCCCTGCTAAGGGAGTAGGTCGGGTAACCGGCGCGAGGGTTCAAATCCCTCTTTCTCCGCCAACTTGTATATTAATAACCGAAAGTCCTACAGGTACAGCAATAATTAATTTGTTAAGATTTATTTTTAGCTTTAAATAAAATATTGCCTATTCTCTATAATATCACAAATAAGTATGCGCTTCTTATGCCTAATAATATTTATTAACGCGTTTTTAAAAGTATCGTTAGGTGATGTTACTTTACAAAATGTTTTTGATTTTGCATAGTGATAAAAAACGCAGATATGAAAATAGAGATAACATCAGCATAACTCCTTAAAATTGTGGTTTTGTCTCATGATTGTATTAAACAATATCCAGCATAGAATTTTGTAGTTTCTAGTGGTGTAACGATAAAGTGATTTTTAAATATATGACTTCAATAAGAAAAATCTAAAAATACCGAACTCAAAAACGAGTTCGGTATTTTTTAGTTTAATTGACCTATTAAATCGAAAATATAATTTAAGATGCGCAAAATTAAAATTCCTGTTGAAATACATCAAGCATATAGATGCATCTGATTTTAAATTAAAATACGATAAAAAATCAAATTCATAAACCTCTGCCTCTCTCCACTATGCCTAACATTAATCTAATAAACATTTCCAGCAGAAACCTTTATCACATAAGCAACTGATTAGAACGTGTAGCAGTTGCTTCCATTAAAATCGCAAAAGTTGCAAAGTTAATAGTCCTATTTTCCATACTTAAACCTCCTAAAATGCCGTATAAAAACAACCGTAAAAAACTTAGAATTTTTTTCATCTTACCAACGTACATTTAACTTAAATGCTACGAACTTTTTTATATATTATCGTACAATCTATTCCATTAAGTAAAATTCACCTCTATATTTTCTGCTTCTGAATGGTAAACCTTAAAACTCAGTTCGCAAATTATATAATTTTTCTTAAATTCATACTCATCCGCACCTAACAGTAGTTTTTTGCGCGTAAAAATCTCCTATACTTTTTAAGTATAGGAGATCAAGTTAAAACCCATTTAAATGATTCGTCCTCATGTATGTAGGGTAGTCTTTGTATGAATAATTCAAATCCACTCTTCCCACTATTCCTGGAACAGAACCCGAACTAGTATATTGCCACATTCCATATGGAAGCGTACAAGAGCAATGGTCATTCCACTGTGCTATCCATAAATCATGTTTTGAAAGTCTATTCATATCTAGATAATTTTTGGTCCAACTTAAACTGCAATAAATACCAGTATAGTAACCTTGACTTGCAACTCGGTTTAAAAATGTAAGTGCAATATCTGTTCTTTGCTGCGTGCTTAAACGCAATTGACATTTGTCTTCCATATCCATAAATACCGGATATTCCCACGAAGTCCACTTAAGCCTATCGATAAAGAAGTCTGCCTCCCAGATAGCTTCAAGTGGGGTTGTAGCGTAGCTATAATGATATGCGCCTATGTATATTCCTACAGATTTGGCCCCATTAATATTGTAAATTAGCTTCGGATCCGTAAATTTACTTCTATTTGACCAGCCAAAACTTGTCCTAATAATTGCAAATTGAATACCAGATGCCGCAACTGTTCTCCAATCTATATCACCGTTCCATTTAGATACATCCATTCCTCTAGCTAAAAACTGTGGTTCTGTAGCCTTTACTATGTTACAAAAATCTGCATAATATACTAAAATAAAACATGTCATAAAAAATGAAATTATCTTTTTCACATATCTCCTCCGTATTTTTTATTTTTTTAGTTAAATTTGCATATTTTAAAAACAATAATACCATTTATTTTTTTAAAAGTCAATATTTATAAGTTAAAAAACATAGAAAGTATATTATGAGTTAATATGCGAATAAAAACTTGCATTCTTTTTAAAAGTCTGGTAAAATTATTTTATTGTAACAAAGTCTTTTAAGGAGGTGTATGTCATGGCAAAATGCGATGTTTGCGGAAAAAGTATCGCTTTCGGTATAAAAGTTTCTCACTCTCATAGACGTTCAAACAGAACTTTTAAACCAAATGTAAAAAGAGTAAAAGCTATAGTAAACGGTACTCCAAAAAGGCTTTATGCTTGTACCAGATGTTTAAGATCCGGAAAAGTTCAAAGAGCAGTTTAGCCTTTTTTACAAATTAAGTTACTTAATAATTTAAGTAACTTTCTTCATATGATACAATGCAATATACTATTCGTGTATAAAAAGCCACCCGTGTACTGGGTGGCTTTAAATTGTATTTTAACTTAAAGTGATACGCGATACGAACCTTAAACATGTCTACGACGTCATAATTCAGTAAAAATAACACCTTTGATATAAAGGTTAAGGTTCAAATCTCAAAAATAAATGAAAGGTATCATTTATGACATAAAGTTTATCACTTATCAAATGATTACGCGAATGTCTTATACAAAAATACATATTCACTCAAATTCAAATTATACACAATTTAAGATTTAAGAAGTGCTAAACCATTTTAAGGATAGCAAATAATAAGTATTCTTAGATTTGAACAAAATGAAAGCCAGCCATCTCAAGATGACTGGCACTCTTACCCCATTAAGTTCTTTCCATACCACGCATTTCAGCTATGGTTATGATTTAGCTTACTATTGACGAGTTGAAACACTCAAATCTTTAGCAGCAGCTGTATTGGACGAATTTTCTGAAGTTTTTGAAGTTTCTGCACTTTGGTTTGCGCTGGATGTAGCAGGTGGTGTCGACACAGTTAATTTAGGTACTACAGGTGCCGCAGAAAGTGCCATTGCTACAAGTGCCAAAAATGCTAAAGATACTTTTTTCATGATTGTTTCCTCCAAATTTTATTATGTTACTCAGTAAATACAGAGCAACATAATGATAAATGATATAAATTTGTATGTCAATAGATATTTTAAAAAACTACCTAAAAAACAAAATGCATTGCAATAAAAGTTATTTTTATGTTATAACGCGGATACAAATATATAAATTACATATTAATTTTAATTATATATGTGTGCAAGTTTTAAATTTAAGGTGTGCAGTACTTTTTAACATTTACAAAACCCTAGACAAAAACTCTTTTACTCTTGGATGTTTAGGATTGTTAAAAAATTCCTCAGGTGGGGCATCTTCTATTACTTTGCCTTCATGCACAAACAATATCCTCGTTGCAACCTCTTTTGCAAAGCCCATCTCATGAGTCACTACAAACATTGTCATGCCAGTGCTAGCAAGTTCTTTCATAACATTTAGCACTTCATCAACCATCTCTGGATCGAGGGCAGAAGTCGGCTCATCAAAAAGCATTACATCCGGGTTCATCGCAAGAGCCCTGACTATCGCTATCCTTTGCTGCTGTCCACCTGAAAGTTGGCTAGGATAAGCACTTGCCTTACTTTCTAAACCAACACGTTTTAAAAGGACCAAAGCGTCCTTTTTTGCTTGTTCTGATGCTTTTAGCTTCAATTTAGTCGGCGCTAAGGTAATATTTTCAAGTACTGTGAGGTGTGGAAACAAATTAAATTTTTGAAACACCATCCCCATCTTTCTGCGCACCTTATTTATATCACATTTTGGAGATGTTATATCTTCTCCTTCAAAGATAATTTGACCGGAACTTGGTACTTCTAAAAGATTTAAACATCTTAACAAAGTGCTTTTTCCAGACCCTGAAGGTCCTACAATTACCACCTTTTCTCCCTTTTTTATATGCTTCGTTATACCTTTCAGCACCTCTACTTTTTTCCCTTTTTGCTCGAACGTCTTATGTAAATCATTGATTTTAATCATCTGTCCAGTTTCCTTTCAAAAACTTTTAAAAGCGAAGTTAATCCAACCACCAACACCAGGTATATTCCGGCCACGACACTTAGCGGAGCTAAAGCTTCATACGACATACTTTTTATGATGTCACCGGCCCTCGATAAGTCCACTACCCCGATAAACCCAGCTACAGATGTTTCTTTCAAAAGAGCGATTGCTTCGCTGGCTAAAGATGGCAATATATTTCTTATTGCTTGAGGAATGACTATTTTTACTAAGGTGACATTTTGCGAAAGGCCCAAAGACCTGCCTGCTTCCATTTGTCCTTTGTCCACTGATTGTATACCACCTCGTACATGTTCAGCTACGTAAGCCCCCGAGTTTATACCGAAAGACAAAATAGCAGCTACAAGACTGTTCACTTTGAACGAGCCTAAGATTACATAATACATGATGAAAAGCTGGATAAGTGCAGGGGTTCCCCTAATGACAGTGATGTATATGTCGGCAAGTAAAACGAATATTTTAAGTTTTTTATTTCCTTTTGAGAAAACTTTTAAACTTGCAATTATTATACCAATAAAAATTCCAATAATAGCCGCCCCAAAACTCATAATTAGAGTATTTTTCAACCCTTCCGTAATATAACCCGAATATTCTTTAAATTTACTTTCGGGATTGCTTTCCTTTTCGTAATGTGATGTTATAATCCTGTCTAACTCACCGCTTCCTTTTAGGTCTGAAATGGTTTCATTTATAACGTTCAAAAGCTCTCTATTGCCTTTAGTAACGGCTACTCTATATTCTTCCGTTGAAACTACCTGGTCGAGTTTATGAATTTTATTTTGATTTGATGAAACTAATTTATCTGCCGTAAAATCATCAGCCATAACGGCATCGACTTTTCCTGTTAGTAAGTCTTGTATGGCATCTATGTGCTTGTTAAATCGCACAGTTTCGGCTATATTTTTGTTTTCGGTACAGTATATGTCAGAAGTTGTGCCTATTTGCACGCCTACTTTTTTCCCTGATAAGTCCTTTGCTGAAGAAATAGGGCTATTTTTTAAAGTGACAATCATTTGAGATGCACTAAAATATGGGTCTGAAAAGTCTAAATTTTTGCTCCTTTCCGGAGTCGAGCTGATTCCTGCACATACAAAATCACAGGAGTTATTTTTTAACTCAAATGTTAACGAATCTATAGAAACATTTTTCACATTAAGCTTTACCGAAAGCTTGTCTGCTATTTTTTGTGCAAGGTCTACATCTATACCTACAACCTCGTTATTTTCAAGATATTCAAACGGCTCAAAAGGAGCACTGGTACTCATTGTTATAAACCCATCTGACTTGATTTTATCTACACTATTTAAAGCAAAAGCACTTACTGCTTGCAAAGTAAACAAAATAAATGATGAAATGAAAATAAGTATAGCTTTGCAAATAGATTTCATTTTATCCCTCCAAAAATGTCTAAAAGATGATAATATTTTCAAAACATATAAAAATTATAATATTTTATCAATGACAAATCAAGCCAAGATTGCATGACAGCCTTGCTTCAAAAATAAAAGTTGTTTTGGTTGCTTGACTAAATAAAGAAAAATTAGTAAAATATTAAAGTAACTGTCGTTACTTATTCCTTACTCTTAAATATGTTTTTAAGGGTCATAAGTCCAAAAGGAGGTGTATATAGCATGTCAAATGTAAAAAAATCTTATGAAACAGTTGTAGTTATTTCTACAAAAATGGGAGATGAAGCTGTTTCTGCGTTGGTGCAAAAGTTTAAAGACTTAATCGAAGCTAACGCTACACTCGATGGTGTTGATGAATGGGGAAAAAGAAAATTAGCCTACGAAATCAACAAGGAAACTGAAGGCTACTATGTTTTATTTAACTTCACTAGCGAAGCAAGTTTTCCGGCAGAACTCGACAGAGTCTATAAAATTACAGACGGTTTGTTGCGTTCAATCATAGTAAAAAAATAGAATTATAAAGTGGGGAGTTATAAATGCTCAATACAGTAGTGCTTATGGGAAGACTTACTGCTGACCCAGAGCTAAGACATACGAGCAACGATATTGCAGTTACATCATTTACTCTTGCGGTGGATAGATCATATGTTCGTTCCGGTTCTGAGAGAGTTACTGATTTTATCAATGTCGTAGCATGGAGAAATACAGCAGAGTTCGTATCTAAATACTTTAATAAAGGTCAGTTAGTGGCAGTTCAGGGATCGATCCAAACCAGAACATACCAAGACAAAGACGGAAATAAACGATATGCAGTTGAGGTTGTAGCTGATAATGTCCATTTTGCTGAGCCTAAAAGAGATTACTCACAGTCAGCACAAAGAGTTCCTGAAAATAATTCCTCTTTTGAATCTCAAGCCCCTTCCTCGTTTGAAAACGGAAGTGTTGACGATTTCAGAGAGATACCTATCGATGATGATTTACCATTTTAAAATTTAAAATATGAAGGGAGTGTTATGTTTTGGCAGAAAAACAAGAGAAAGATTCTCGTAGAATGAACCGTAAACCTAGAAGAAAAGCTTGTAGCTTTTGCGTCGATAAGGTTGAAAATATAGATTATAAAGACGTTGCTAAGTTACGGAGGTTTCTCTCAGAAAGAGCTAAAATTTTACCAAGAAGAGTCACCGGTACTTGCGCAAGCCACCAAAGAGCTCTTACTGTCGCTTTAAAAAGAGCCAGACATCTAGCTTTGTTACCTTACAGCAATGATTAATAATCATGACCTGATTAAGGGACATGAATTAAAGTCCTTATAAAAGCAATCATGACCACGCCTAAGAGACGTGGTCATGATTTTGTTATTAATATTTGTTTTTAATGTTAGTAGTACAATTATTAAAATTTCTAATAGTTAAGTTAAACATTTTACAAAATTATGCACACTAGACCATTACAGCCTTCATTTATAATCTTTTCTATGGTTTCCTTAACCTTAGCCCTTGCATCTGTTGGCATCCTATAAAGTTTATTGTGAAGCCCCTCATTTACCAACTCATACAAAGATTTCCCTAAAATATTTGATTCCCAAATTTTACTTGGGTTTTCTTCAAACTCTTTTAATAAATAATTTACAAGCTCCTCAGACTGCTGCTCTGACCCCACAATGGGTGTGACTTCTGTAGCTATTCTCGTTTTTAGCATATGTACAGACGGAGCTGCCGCTCTCAGCCTTATGCCATATTTTCCACCTTGCTTTATAATCTCCGGTTCCTCTAAAGTTAGCTCCTCTGTTGACGGCATTACTATCCCATAGCCTGTTTCAAGTACATCATCGTACGCTGTACTGATTTTATCATATTTCTCTTTAACTTTAGACAACTCCAAAATACAATCTAACAACATACCTTCATCACTTATGTCAAGGTTCGTTTTTTCGCTCAACACTTTGTAAAACAAACTTTCTTCTAAGCTTAATGATATACGTGCATTACCAACTGCTAGATCTATAGAAACCGCCTTTGCATCATTTATATGCTCACAATGCCGGATTTTTTCTAATATAAACTGTATCTCTCGTATCTTTCCTATATCTTTCGAGGCTTCCTTGATAGCAGAATAGATAGATGCCCTCAGCCAATGGTCATTTTCAAGCGAAGTGAGCCATTTGGGCATATCGATTTTTACTTCCTTTACTGGGAACTCAAACAATACCCCCGCTAAAATTCTTTTTATTTCGTTTTCACTTAAGTCTAAACAATTTACAGGTATAACTGACACATTGTACTTTTCGCTAAGTTTTAGTGCCAATTCCTTCGTTTGAGTGCTATTAGGGTGAGCTGTATTTAAAAGTACTATAAATGGTTTATTTATCTCTCTTAATTCATCTATTACCCTTTCTTCTGCTTCTTCATATTCTTCTCTTGGTATGTCGCTTATGCTTCCATCTGTGGTTATAACCAATCCTATCGTAGAATGCTCCGTTATTACCTTTTTAGTGCCAATTTCGGCTGCCATATTAAACGGTATAGGTTCCTCGAACCATGGACTCATAACCATACGCGGCTGATCATCTTCTATGTATCCCAGAGAACTAGGCACTATATAGCCTACACAATCTATTAGTCTTACTTTGAAACTTGCCACGTTGTCAACGTTTATCTCAACAGCCGTTTCAGGTATAAACTTCGGTTCTGTAGTCATTATGGTTCTGCCAGCAGCAGATTGCGGCAGTTCATCTCTTGCACGATCTTTTTTTAACTCTGTTTCTATGTTGGGAATAACTAAATTATCCATAAATTTCTTTATAAACGTTGATTTTCCAGTCCTAACAGGTCCTACTACCCCTATGTAAATATCACCACCTGTTCTTTGCGCAATATCTTTATAAATGTTTCTTTCTTCCAAAATATTACCCCCATTGTTGAATCTTTTTTAATATTAACCTTGCAATTACATTGGAATTAATATCATCATCCTTTCGCTTAAAACATCTTCATCTATTTCATTTTCTTTTTTTATTAAATCTACAGATGTATTATACTTTCTTGCAATACTCCACATTTCTTCACCTGCATTAGCGTAATAAATAGTAAGTGCTGCAGCTGAGTCTTTATTAAGCACTTTTTCTTCGTCAATGCTTAAATCGCAAATTGAACTAAATTGACTACTTGTATAAACTGGAGTCGTAATTTTAACTTGAGCTGATATTTCTAAAAGTTTGTCACTTTTTATGTCCGCGTCAAGCGACAGCACCAATGCTTGCGGGTCAAAATTCACATCCTCATAGTCACTCTTCCAGCTGTACGGGTACTCAAAGTCTACCAGCCTTTCTGAATATACCGTCTCTCCATCTTCATTCAGTACCAATACACAAATATTGAACTTGCCTTTAAAAAGAATCTTATCTCCATCGTAATTTGCAGCTATATCGATTATTTCGTTCCATACATTTATTACTTCTTTTAATTTCGCTGTGTTAATCTCAACATCATTTTTCATAGAGCAAGTTGTATCTATGCCGTCTATATACCTTGGTAAAGTTACTCTTTCGCTCTTGTTTTCCATTTCATAGTCAGTTGAATAAACATCGTTTAAAACATTTATCTCCTTTTCCTTATAAGCAAGACACGCTATTGAAAATCTTGCTTCCACTTCCAGTAAGTTACCTTCACCATTACTATCTGTTTTTAGCTGCAAATCATGGTTTAACTCATCAATGGTTATGTCACATAAGCATTCGTCCTCCATACCGTTTACATCCACTATTTGGCTAATAGGCACACTATAGTTTGCTTTTTCCGTCTCCCCTGTCTCTATGTCGCTAATGTAAAATACATCTAAATTAGCAGTAGCATTTATTATCAATTTATTAGTTATAGTTTTGTAGTCATTTATAAAAACTTCCAAGTTGCTTCTTATTATCAATTCTATCGGCGGTAACGCTGAATCTAACTCTACAGTTTCGTTCACAGTAAACATTTGTTGCGAAAAGCCCACTAAATCACTTAGATTTACTTGAGTTTTCCTTTGCTCTATTGTGTCGCCATTTATTTCGCAAACTATGCTTTTTTCATTCTTTTGTTTTATTTTTGTACATATTGAAAATGCCCCATGAATATCTAATCTTCTTTGGGTTACGGCTCTACAATTTATATATTCTACTTTTACTTTTGTAAATGCTATCGCGTTTTCCATTGGTTCTTTTAAATTAAACGACACTGAAAAAGGACTTGAATGCTCACAACATCTTATTGACAATTTCTCTGAATCTAAGTAAAGTAAATTTACTATCGATACACCTTCAACATTTAACCTGTCCCCAACTATATTTCTTGCATTTACTTTCGGGTAAACTTGGCATTTTAATATTTTTTGAATATCTGGACAATAATCAGGTAAATTAAAATCTAAATCTATAGCCTCTTCAGAACACCCCTCAAATGTAACTTTACAGGTATTCAGTACCTCCTTATCAACACTGTATTCCATAAAATAATCTCTCCTTTTACATTTATAAAGCATTTATATTCTGCTTTTGTCCCCTTTATGCACAAATTTACCTCTAAGAAGAAATCATCTAGGTACATCTCGACCTTTTAAGTTTAACAAAGACAGCTAAATATGATATAATGTAAAAAAATAAAATGAGGTGGATTGTATGTTAACCGATATTGAAATTGCTCAAAGAGCTAACATAAAACCTATAAAAGAAATCGCTAAAAGTCTAGGTATAGACGAAAACGATTTGGACTTTTACGGAAAATATAAAGCTAAAATAAACGATTCACTATTTGAAAAAATAAAAAATAACCCCGATGGAAAACTCGTTTTAGTCACCGCTATAAATCCCACCCCTGCAGGAGAAGGCAAAACCACCACTACTATCGGGTTGGGGCAAGCTATGTCTAAACTCGGTAAAAATGCCGTTATAGCATTGCGAGAGCCCTCACTTGGACCAGTATTTGGTATAAAAGGTGGTGCCGCAGGTGGCGGATATGCTCAAGTACTGCCCATGGAAGACATCAACCTCCACTTCACCGGTGACATGCACGCTATTACCGCTGCAAATAACTTACTCTGTGCGTTAATTGATAACCACTTACAGCAAGGCAACTCTTTAAAAATAGACCCGAGAAGGATTCTTGTAAAAAGGTGCCTCGATATGAACGATCGAGCACTTAGAAATATCATAGTTGGCTTAGGCGGTAAAACTAACGGCATTCCCAGAGAAGATGGATTTATAATAACTGTAGCCAGCGAAGTTATGGCGATATTGTGCCTTGCGAAAAATATTTGCGACTTAAAAGAACGTTTGGGTAACATATTGGTTGCTTATACATTTGATAATGAGCCGATATTTGCAAAAGATTTAAAAGCACATGGCGCAATGGCGGCACTTTTGAAAGAAGCTTTAAAACCTAACTTAGTCCAAACACTTGAAAATACACCAGCTATAATGCATGGCGGACCTTTTGCAAATATTGCACACGGCTGCAACTCCGTAAGAGCCACTCATCTTGCTTTAAAGCTTGCCGATTATTGCATAACAGAAGCCGGTTTTGGTTCTGACCTCGGTGCTGAGAAATTTTTCGACATAAAATGTCGTTCTGCAAATTTATCGCCTGCAGCGGTCGTTCTTGTTGCCACTGTGCGTGCGTTAAAATATAATGGCAAAATGAAAATCGATCAATTAAAAAATGAAAATTTAAAAGCTTTAAATGACGGTATAAAAAATCTTGGAGCACACATCGACAACATGAAAAAATTTGGTATCCCGGTCATCGTCGCTATAAATAAATTCGACAGCGATACATCATCGGAGATCAATTTTGTAGAAGATTATTGCCGCGAAAAAGGTGTGGATTTCGCTTTATCTGAAGCATTCTCACAAGGCGGAGACGGAGCTTTAGAATTAGCTAAAATTTTATGTAAAACATTAGACGAAAAAAAAGCTAATTTTAAGCCTTTATACCCTATTAACATTTCTATAAAAGAAAAAATAGAAACTTTAGCAAAGGAAATATACCATGCGGGAACTGTAACCTTTACCGACAAAGCTAAAAAAGCAATGGATGAAATTTCACTCCTTGGTCGAGACAAATTGCCCGTATGCGTTGCAAAAACACAGTATTCATTTTCGGATAACAAAGATCTACTCGGTGCGCCCACAGGGTTTAACTTGACTGTCCGCGATGTTAAAATTTCCAACGGTGCCGGATTTATAGTTGTGTTCACAGGCGATATAATGACTATGCCAGGCCTTCCCAAAGTTCCTGCCGCGAATAATATAGACATTGACGAAAATTCTGTCATATCCGGCTTATTTTGAGGAGCAAAAGATGATATTAAAAAGTTTTTCAGAAAAAGAAACAGAATCATTCGGAGAAAAGTTGGCAAAAAAGTTAACCGGAAATGAAATTTTAGCGCTGTATGGAGGTCTGGGCGCCGGGAAAACTTGCTTTACAAAAGGCATTGCTAAAGGACTTTCCGTAAACGAAAATACTGTTCACAGCCCTACTTTTGCCCTTTTAAATGAATACTCTGGTAAGTTTAAAGTTTATCATTTTGATATGTATAGGATAAATAGCCTCGATAGCTTATATTCTGTAGGGTTCTTCGACTTTTTAGATACCGGAATAATAATAACCGAATGGAGCGAAAATATTGATGAGTTCTTGCCAAACGGTGCAATTAAAGTTCATTTAAGCTACGGACAAAACGAAAATGAAAGAGTTTTATCGATCGAAGGGATGGATTTATGAAAATATTAGCTTTGGACTCTTCAGCTAAGTCCGCCTCTGTTGCACTTGTAGAGGATGAAAAATTACTGGGTGAATTTTATGTAAACATCGGGCTTACTCACAGCCAAACTTTGGTACCTATGGTATCTAACCTACTTTCTATATGCAGCATCTCTCCAGACAGCATTGACCTTTTCGCAGTAAACACTGGCCCCGGATCATTTACAGGCGTAAGAATCGGTGTCGCCGCTATAAAAGGAATGGCTATGAAAAATAATTCACCTTGCGTTGGTGTTTCTACTCTCGAATGCATAGCGAACAGCCTGATAGATACAAATTGTATAGCTTGCGCTGTTATGGATGCAAGATGCAATCAAGTTTATAATGCGAACTTTATGGTGGAAAACGGCTCTATTAAGAGGCTAAATGGAGACCGAGCTATAGAGATAGATAGCCTTATGGACGAGCTCGAACGTTACAAGAATGATAACCAAAAAATTATTTTTGTTGGAGATGGTGCAGATTTATGCTATAATGTGTTGAAAGATAAAAAAAATGTGTTCCTATCGCACGAAGGCCTAAAATACCAAAGCGCTAAAAATACCGCCTTCCTTGCTAAAAAAGCGTTCTTAGAAGGCAAAAGTATAAACCATACTCAATTGGTCCCTACTTACTTAAGACCAATTTTATGAAAGGCGAAATATGAGTAAAATAATAGCACTTGGGTCAGATCATGGTGGATTTGAACTTAAAGAATATATAAAAAAATACCTCACTGAGAATAATATAAAATGCATAGATGTTGGAACAGACAGCGCTGCATCTGTCGATTACCCTGTTTACGCGTTTAAGGTCGCAGAAGAAATAGTCAACAAAAAAGCTGACTTGGGCATTTTATGCTGTGGCACCGGTATTGGTATATCCATAGCCGCAAATAAAGTAAAAGGCATACGGGCAGCAGTTTGTGAAAGTGAATTTTGCACAGAAATGTGCAGGCGACATAACGATGCCAACATACTTTGCCTTGGTGGCAGAGTTATAAACGGTGAACTTGCTAAAAAGCTTGTAGAAATTTTCATAACTACACCATTTGAAGGCGGTAGGCATCAAAATCGTATAAACCAAATAACACAAATCGAAAATAATAAATTCAAACTTTAAGTTAATCTTAAATGTGAGAAGATTGTAACGAAAGGTGTGCTTTAAATGGAAGATCGAGTTATCATCATGGATCACCCTCTAATTCAACATAAAGTTTCTCTTTTAAGGGACAAAAATACCGGTTCAAAAGAGTTTCGCGAAATGGTTGCTGAAGTTACAATGTTGATGTGCTATGAAGCTACCAGAGATTTACCACTTAAAGAAGTTGAAATAGAAACTCCTATAGCTACAGCCAAAACGAATGTGCTAGCCGGCAGAAAAATGGCATTTATACCGGTTTTAAGAGCAGGACTCGGTATGGTAGATGGTACCACCGAACTTGTCCCTGCAGCTAAGGTCGGACATATTGGCTTATGCAAAGATGAAAAAAGCTCAGAAATGAAATTTTACTATAATAAAATGCCCAAAGACATTTCGGACAGGGAAGTTATCATCCTTGACCCTATGCTGGCTACCGGAAACACAGCTGTCGTTGCAATCAATAAAATTAAGGAATTTTACCCGAAATCTATCAAGTTCATGTGCATAATTGCTGCCCTTGAAGGTGTTGGTAAATTAGCTAAAGTTCACCCTGATGTCCAAATATACTGTGCTGCGCTCGACAAAGAACTCGATGAAAATGGCTTTATAGTACCGGGTTTAGGCGATGCCGGCGATAGGATCTTCGGTACAGAATGAAAAGCTAAATTTTGAGGTATTTTAATGAAGTTGAATATAAAAAGAGAAACTTTCGCTCAAGGCATATGTTTTTATAAGCTTTTTTGGATATTTTTTATAGGCTGTTTTGTTGGTTCAGTCGTTGAAACTATTTACTGCTTAACCATCACTGGACATTTTGAGATTAGATGGGGCGTTATTTACGGACCATTTAACCCGGTTTATGGGTTCGGTGCTTTGATTATGACTTTAATTTCTTGTAAAGTTGCAAACAAGCGAGATTTATGGATTTTTCTGATATGTATGTTCTCTGGCGGCGTTTGTGAATATTTTTGTAGTTTCTTTCAAGAAAAAATCTTCCATACCATATCATGGGACTACAAAGACACTCAGTTTAACTTTAACGGCAGAACTAATTTGCTCTATGCCTTTTGTTGGGGGCTATTGGGGCTTGTTTGGGTGAAAGATATCTTCCCTAGACTGTCGCGTCTTATAGAAAAAATACCTGCAAAAAAAGGAAAAATTCTTACATTAATTTTACTAGTATATATGGTTTTAAATATGACAATATCGGGGCTTGCCGCACTGAGGCAAAAACAGAGGCATGAAAACATTCCTGCTAATTCTTGGCTTAGCTCTACTCTAGATAAGCTTTACCCTGACGAGTTTTTAGAAAAATTTTATCCCAATTTACAAAGAGTGGATCAAAAATAGCTTTATCATAGGAGAAAAATCTTGAAAAACAGAAAAAAAATTTTGATAGTCGGCGTAGGTGCTGCCGGGCTCATGGCAGCGGTTACAGCCTGTAAAAACAATGATGTAACTTTAATAGAAAAAAACGCCGTTCTGGGGAAAAAGCTTAGAATAACGGGAAAAGGTCGGTGCAATGTAACCAACAACTGCACCGTGGATGATTTCTTAAAAAACGTAATAACAAATAAAAAATTTCTATTCAGTGCACTCTACTCTTTTTCTCCTGCTGATACAATGAATTTCTTTGAACGCAACGGCCTTTCGCTAAAAACAGAAAGAGGAAATCGAGTTTTTCCTACCTCCGATGACGCAAACGATGTTGTAGAAACATTTAAGAATATTCTAAAAAAGAATAATTGTAAAATACTTAAGGGTGAGGTTAAAAGTTTAATAATCAGCGAAAATGACTGTAAAGGAGTTATCTTAAAAAATGGAGAAAAATTAAACGCCGACGCTGTTATTATCGCAACTGGCGGGAAATCATATCCGCAAACAGGCTCAACTGGGCAGGGGTACAAACTTGCTAAAAATGTAGGGCATAAAATTATTCCACTTAAGCCATCTTTAGTGCCTTTAGAATGTGAACAGCGCTTTTGTAAAGACCTCCAAGGCTTAACTTTGAAAAACGTTACATTGTCTATTTTTGATAAATCAAAAAATACGGAGATTTATAAAGATTTTGGAGAAATGATATTTACTCATTTTGGGATCTCAGGCCCACTCGTTTTAAGCGTCAGCTGTCATCTTATCAGCCCTATGATTGGAAAGTATACAGCAAAAATCGACTTAAAGCCCGCTTTGACCGAAAAAGAGCTAGATAAGCGTATAATAAAAGACTTAGAAAAGTACTCAAATAAAAACTTCGACAACTCTTTAAATGATTTGTTGCCTAAAAAATTAATACCGGTAATAGTGAAACTGTCAGGCATAAGCCCTTATATTAAGTGCCACCAAGTAACTAAAGAGATGAGACTCAAACTTGTACATTTGCTAAAAGGGTTATTTCTTGACATAACACAAGCCCGGCCTTTAGGGGAAGCTATTATCACCTCCGGCGGAATAGATGTAACTGAAATTAACCCTAAAACCATGCAGTCAAAATTGGTAAAGAATTTGTATTTTGCAGGGGAAATCTTAGATGTCGATGCATATACGGGAGGGTATAACCTTCAAATAGCATTTTCTACAGGATTTTTGGCCGGAAGTTCAGTTTGAATAAGGAGTAAATTTATGATATCAATAGCCATAGATGGACCGGCAGGTGCCGGTAAAAGTACAATAGCTAAATCTGTTGCTGAGAATTTGGGTTTCATCCATGTTGATACAGGCGCTTTATATAGAGCTATTGCCTTTTACTTGATAAAAAATAACATAAGTAAAAACGCGGAAGATATTAACAAGGCCTTAAAAAATATAAATATAAAAATAAATTTTGAAAATAAATGTCAAGTTGTCATCTTAAATGGCGATGACATAACTGACTTAATAAGAACTCCTGATGTTACTATGTTAGCTTCCGAGGTTTCTAAGTTAAAAGAAGTAAGAAAGTTTTTATTAAGTATTCAACAGAATATCATTGCAGAGAACAATGTCGTTATGGACGGAAGGGACATTGGAACAGTCATTTTACCCAAAGCTAACGTGAAAATTTTCTTGACAGCTTCCCCTGAATGTAGAGCTAAAAGAAGATATTTACAACTACAAAATTCCGGCATCAATTGTAATTATGACGAAATTTTAAAAGATGTAAACTTAAGGGACATAGCCGACACAACAAGGGAAATAGCACCTTTAAAAAAAGCTCCAGATGCCATACTAGTCGATACATCAAGCCTATCTTTGGATGAATCAATACAAGAAATTATAGAAATAATCAACAACAAATTACATAGCTAAACTGGAGGTAACTATGAAAACATCAAAATTGTATAGAGTCTTATGGTACATTTTTAGACCAATAATTAAATGCATATATAGGCTCGAAATAAACGGAACGGAGAACCTTCCAAAAAGCGGACGAGCTATTCTATGTCCTAACCATACATCTAATGCAGATCCTATCATTTTAGGGGTTGCGTGTAAAAGACAAGTTTTTTATATGGGTAAATCTGAACTTTTTAAAAATAAAATTTTTGCCAAATTTATATCTCATTTAGGCGCATTCCCTGTAAGCCGCGGTAAGGGCGACAAAAATGCCATCTCATCTGCTGAAGAAATCTTAAGAAAAGGACAATTGTTAGGACTCTTTATAGAAGGAACTCGTTCAAAAACAGGAGAGTTTCTAAAACCAAAAACAGGCGCCGCTTTAATCGCCTACAACACGTATTCTCCCATCATACCAATATGCATACGAGGTAAAAAGCAAAATTCTGTCAAGGCCTTCAGAAAAAATGTTGTCAATATCGGAAAACCTATATACATAAAGGACTGTAATATAGTTCAAGGCATTAGCAAAGAGTTTAGAGATCTCAGTCGTAAAATTATGGAAAATATAAAGACTTTAGCTCCTTAAATCTAGTTTTGTACTTAATTTGACATAAAAATATAAAAGGATTATACTTTTTGAAAGTTAGTAAACTGAATATAAATTTCGGAGGAAATTATGGATTATATAAAAGAAAAAATTAATGATTTTTTTAAATATAGGTTTTTGCTATACAACTTGATATCCCGCGAAATAAAGGTTAAATATAGGCGTTCTATTTTAGGAATATTGTGGAGCGTGCTCAACCCCCTATTTACGATGATTGTAATATCTATGGTTTTCTCTAGGATTTTCCGATTTAATGTTGAAAACTTTAACGTGTATTTCTTAACAGGCTCTGTTATTTTCTCATTCATGTCGGATGCCACCACTAGCTCTATATCATCCATTATAGGTTCCGGTGCTTTGATAAAAAAAGTCTATATGCCAAAATATATTTTCCCCTTAGAAAAAACTACTTTTGCGCTTGTAAACTTAGGATTTTCCCTCATAGCCGTACTTATCGTTATCTTATTTTCTAGTGTAAAAGTCGGATTTTCAGCTTTGCTTTTCCCAGTTCCTATTTTATATTGCTACGGTTTTTCCCTTGGTATCTCACTTGCTTTAGCCGCCTTGACTATAAGGTTTAGAGACATACAGCATCTGTATTCTGTCATCATAACAATGTGGATGTATTTAACTCCTGTTATTTATCCGGCCTCAGCTATAGAGGGAAAACTATTTAAAGTTATGAAGTTCAACCCCATGTACTATTACGTCACCTATTTTAGAGAGGTTATTATGTACAATCATGTACCAGATTTTAATTTTAATCTCATTTGTATAGGCTTTTCTCTTTCTTCGTTGGTAATCGGTACAATAATATTTAAGAAAAAACAAAAAACATTTATTTTATATATTTAAGCGGAGGACTCAAATGCAAAACGCTATTGAAGTGAAAAATGTCACCATTAAGTTTAATATGGCTAAAGAAAAAGTTGATAGCATCAAGGAATATATTTTAAAATTTATTAAAAAACAACTTTTTTTTGAAGAATTTACAGCGTTAAATGACGTCTCATTCGATGTGAAAAAAGGTGAAGTTTTCGGTATCATTGGTCTTAACGGTTGTGGCAAATCAACTATATTAAAAATTATATCCGGTATATATTCTCCAAGTAAAGGCAGTGTAAAGGTAAATGGAAGTATCGCTCCGTTAATTGAACTGGGCGCCGGGTTTGATATGGACTTAACCGCAAGAGAAAACATTTACTTAAATGGTTCTGTCTTGGGGTATTCAAAAAATTATATAGACAGTAAATTCGACGAAATAGTCGATTTTACTGAACTTCATCAGTTTATAGACGTACCTATGAAAAATTATTCTTCCGGTATGGTCGCGAGAATCGGGTTTGCAATCGCTACTATAACAGATCCTGATATATTAATTGTCGATGAAATTTTGTCTGTTGGAGATTTTCTTTTCCAGCAAAAATGTGAACAAAGAATAAATGAACTCATGAAAAAAGGTACAACTATTTTGATAGTTTCTCATTCTATAGACCAGATAAAAAGGTTATGCAACAGGGTTATGTGGTTAAAGTCAGGTCAGGTTGTAAAAATTGGCGAAACTCAGGAAATTTGCAATGAGTACAGCCACACAACTAAGTAATTTTTGAGGTACATTAAAAATGACAAGCGAAAACACATATGCTATAGTTGTACTTTATAATAAAGATTTAAGTGAATCAATAACCTTCAACTGTTTGAAAAGCTTTGATAGCAATATTCAAATTTTTATATGCGATAACAGCGACAATAAAAAATATGCAGCCAACAATAAAATAGCAAGTAATTATAAAAATGTGCATTACAAATCCATGAATGGAAACAAAGGGTTACCTTCAGCTTACAACGCAGCCATTGAAGATATTGTAAAATTATCTCCCGGATGGATATGCCTTTTCGATGATGATACATTTGTTCCTGCGGAATATTTTACTTTACTCTCTGAAGCAAAGCGTACACAAAAAGCTGACATATATTTGCCGCTTGTTTATGACGAAATAGGGCTTTTATCACCAAATATTATGAAAAAATATTTTTGCCACAGAGCTAATAGCATAGATGAAATAAATATAGGCGAAATCAGCGCGATAAACAGCGGCATGGTATTATCTTCAGAAATTTTCAAAACTTACAGGTACGATGAAAACTATTTTCTCGATTTTGTAGATCATGCGTTTATGAGGGATATGAGATATCTTCACAAGAAAGTTGCTATTTTTAACTGTAAACTAAAACAAAATTTTGCCGCAAATACAAACGATATTGCTTCCTTAAAAAAAAGATTTAAAATCTTAAAAAAAGATCTACGTTATTTTTACAGCAAACTAAACTTTGGGTTGCTTTATTACCTTTATATAATTTCAAAAAGAAAAATTAGAATATTCTTAAACGTAAAAAAAGCATCTACCCTTTTTTGGTAGGTGCTTTTTGTTTATAAAAATTCCATGCAGTTTGTTATATTTTGCTTCTCAAAATTTAGCAATCGCTCGCCTAGAGATAAAATATCACTATCAACTACGTTTTTATATTGCCGTATTTTCCTTACCATCTGAATCACTCCCATGGTGCTGCCCTTTATTAGCATTTCGGATATGTGCGATGGCGTTTTATCCTTCAGCGTTTGTATGCTTATCATCATGTGGGCTTGCCCCTTTTGCATGCCACTTATTTCTTTGGCCGGTTTTTCGTAATTATTTATTTTTTCTTCTGCCACATCAAAAATTTTCTTGTACTCATCGAGCTGTTCGTTCAGCATCTTTATAAAATGTTCATCATTTGCTATTTCAATAATGTGATTTAGCGTTTCCTGACCCATTTGGGCGTTTTGATATATATAATTTAACATTTCTACATTCGCGTTCATATGTTTCACTCCTTTTCTTTAGTTTCCCCAATAATCTTAAATTTAAACTGTGTGCTTACACATCTTCTCGTTACCATTTTGCATGCGATATTTTCATTTATATTTTTCTGATCTATTCTATAAATTTTTTTGTCAAACAAATATAAGTAAAATTTATCAAAGGCTATTTGTTCTGCTAAATACTCATCGTAATATCTCACTACAACCACACCAGGCAGTGCAACAGCGCTATATTCGCCAGGAGATATATTCCCCAATATATAAGCTTTTGCCGATATAATCTCATATATGTTTTCATTTTCCTTCGTAATAAAAATATTATGATTTACTTCTATTGTTTCGTCTTTACTTTTTTCCTTTACCACTATAAAACTTGAATTACTTTTAAGTTTTTTTCCGTTATATTCATATTCTATCTCTAATTTGTTACTTAAATTCATAACCACTTACTCCTCTTAAATATTAAGGTTTATTTATTAATATTATAAAAATCTGATTAATATAATAAATTAAATTTTGTTTTTAAGGGGAATAAATTATGTCTGAAATTTTTTCAAACTATGCTACTATAAATTACCAAAATTCAAACAACAGTACAAATACATATGAAACCGAAACTGATAAATCTTTTATAAAAATATCGGAACCAAGTGTCGTTATTTTAAAGACATCAAACTCAACCTTTTTTGCGCCCGATGATGAAATTGTATATAACTTAATTATCTCAAACAACTCTTTATCGCCAATATTTAATATTACATTGTCAGATTCAACCTCGCAGTTTATGTCTTACGTTGAAAATAGCATAAAAATAACTTACTCAAACGGAGTAAGTTACAGTTTAAACGATAAAAGCATAAGCGACAATATCTCATTCAATGATAACAGTTCACAATTTGACCTTAAAATAACAAGTCTTGGGGCAAACGAAACTATAATGGTATCATTTACGTCAAAAGTAAAAGATGATATAAGTGAAATTGATTCCATATCAACCAGCGCCAATTTGTCTTATAGTTTTAATGAACTTAGCAATTCAAATAAAATAACCATCTGTTCCAACACGCATGTGCTAAATAAAGCTTTCGCTTTAATAAATGCAAGTATTACTGCAGATAAAAGCACTGTGTCAAGCGGTGAGTATCTATCTTATACTATAAATATTAAGAATTCCGGAAATGTAGCGGCCTCAAACGTGCGAATTACAGACAGGTTGCCAAGTAACTTTAAAGTTAAGGACGTCACGACCAAAATAGCTGACCTTCCATATTCTATAAGCTTCAACGTAGACGAAAATAATGTACTAACTATACCGTCAAAAAACGACGAATGCGGCATTTGCATACCGGCAAACACTGATGATAACAGCATACTTATAGAAGGCACAATAGTTTAAAGTTTGCACTAAGCTCTCTTAAGTGCTAAAACTTCTTTAACTTTTTCTATTATATCTTCAGCGCACATGTTGTACTGCTCTTTTAAGTATGGTATTTTCCCAACTTGCCCAAATTTATCATTTACGCCTATCGATTTTACATACACAGGGTAGTTTTCAGATAAAACCTCAGTTACGGCCGACCTCAATCCTCCAATTAAATTATGATTTTCAGCCGTAACAACTGCCCCTGTCTTTTTTGCCGATTTTATTATTGCGTCTCTGTCTATGGGTTTAGTCGTGTATATATTTATAATATCCGCATTTATGCCATATTCTTTTAAAGTTTTATTTGCCATCAAAGTTTCTTGAACCATCAGTCCTGAACAAAAAATAGACACATCTTTGCCGTCTTGCAGTTTAGCTGATTTAAATAAATCAAAATTATCGTTTTCAGAAAATACGTCAGTTACTTCTTTTCTTAGAGTTCTAATATAAACAACACCGTAATGGTCCACTATTTGCGGAAGCAGCTTTTTCAGTTGAATACAATCTGTCGGTTCAACTATTACTATTTCCGGTATGCTGCGAAGCACTCCAACATCTTCAAAACTCATATGTGTGCCGCCGTTATATTCTGCACTAATTCCAGGGTCTGTAGCAATTATTTTAACATTTTGTTTTGCATAAGCGCACGAAATAGCAATCTGGTCACATATTCTTCTGGAAGCAAAAGCTGTAAATGTCGAAATGAATGGGACAAATCCGTAGCTGCTCATTCCCGCCGCTATGCAGGCCATGTTTTGTTCAGCTATACCTATGTCCATAGCTCTTTTAGGGTATTTATCTTTTAAACCCGATAAGCCATTTGGTTTTGATAAATCTGCATCAATCAGGACTATGTTTTCATTTTTCGCCATCATGTCATCGAGTGTCTGTGCTAAAACTTTGCGCATCTCCATTAAGCCATTCCTCCTAACTCAGTTAAGCCGCATTTTAACATTTCATCAGATATGGTCATGCTGTGATTGCTCACACCTGCGTTTTCTGCAAAACTTACGCCCTTCCCTTTTATTGTGTTTAAAATAATCATAGAAGGTTTATCGGCCCTTTTCGCCATATTAATAGCCATATCTATCTCATCACAGTTGTGTCCATCCTTTACTACTATCGTGTTCCAATTAAATGCCTGCCATTTTTTATCTAGCGGCTCAATGTCACATATGTCGCAAACTCTTCCATCAAGTTGAAACTTATTGTAATCTGTAAAAGCTATGACATTATTGAGTCTGTGCTGAGAAGCAAACATTGCCGCTTCCCATATTTGTCCCTCTTGCGTTTCTCCATCTCCAATAATCGTATAAATCGTTGCGCCATCATTTTTAAGCTGTGAAGCTTTCGCTATGCCCATAGCACAAGAAAAACCTTGCCCCAAAGAACCGGTAGTCATATCAATCCCAGGGGTTTTATTCATATCGCAATGGCTGGGAAGATTAGTTCCCGGTTTGTTTAAAGTCAATAACCAGCTTTCGTCAAAGAAACCTTCATAGCACAAAACAGAATAAACGGCAGGTCCGGCGTGGCCTTTTGAAACAACTAGTCTGTCTCTCCCCTCTTTTTTAGGATTCTTTGGGTCTACGTTCATGTGCTTTTCGTAAAGCACAGCCAAAAGCTCCACTATGGACAAAGACCCGCCTATATGCCCGACACCCAACGTGCCTATTGTTTTTAAAATAAGTTTCCTAATCTCTATGCACATTTCATTTAAGTTTTTACGCATAACCTTGCCCCCAAAAAAATGTTAATTATCTACGTATTAAAATGTTCTTCATAAAGCTAGTAGCATTTAAAAAGTTATGAGCTGCCATTTTTTCTTCTTCTGTACAACCAAGCATTATTTTTATTTCTGAGTCTTTCTGTAAATTATCTACAGTGCACAATATAGCGTCTATTTTTTTGTTGTCCATTGAACCAACAAAGATATCTATGCCTTCTCCGTCACATGCAGTTGTACCGCTTAAGTAACCATAGTCCAATGGATAAATAGCCTCTTTAAATCTAGGATGTGCTGTGCCCTTTGGTCTATCTATTATTATTTCAGAATTTTTAACCATTTCATCAAGCAGATCCCAAAAGCTTTTATTTGTCTTCATGTCTAAGTTTTTATATTGCTCTTTCATTTTTAAGTATTCTTCTCTTAATATAGAATACAATGTACAACTGCAAAAATGTCCAGTGTTATCGGTGTTCGACTGACGCATTGTGCCCTCATAGCTAAGCCCAGCTTTTTGCATAACTCTACCCGATGCAGGATTATCAACGTCAAACCGAGCCTGTATGCGGTTAAAGTTAGCTTCGTCAAAAAGGTAAGCTATAACTGCTTTGAAAACTTCTGTCATTATGCCTTTACCCCAAAATTTTCTAGACATGGCATAGCCTATTTCCGCACAGCAAGCTTCTTTAAAGAGATGAACTACATCTATGCTGCCAATCGCCTCATTGCTAGCTTTATCTACAATGCACCATCTGTAACAATGCTCATTTTCGTATTGAGAAACCCATAAAGATATAATTTCCTCCGTCTCTTCTATGCACTTATGCGGCAACCAATTGACATATCTTGAAACTTCAGGATCTGTAGCCCAATTGTTGTACATATCTTTTGCATCCTCGACCTTAAACTTTCTTAAAAGCAGTCTTTCAGTTTCTATGGTTTTAGTACCTACATCTCTTAATATATGTAGCTTTGGCGTACTTTGTAAATAAGATGTTTTTTCATTTGAATTTGACATAACTTTCACTCCTAATTTTAAACTCGCTATAAAAAAGGGTTCCATAAATATTTAGACAGGTCTACCTTAAAGTTTTCATCTACAAACACTCCCTCGTTCTCTAGCCGTTCCTTTTGAACATCTTTCCCTCCATCTCCAAACTTTTTTGCTAAATATCCATCTCTATTCACAACTCGATGGCATGGTATTTCAGGCGGGTTAGGGTTATGATGCAGGGCATTGCCAACTACTCTAGATGCGTTTGGAGATTTACACAAAATTGCAATTAGCCCATAAGTTGCCACCTTACCTTTCGGAATTTTCTTCGTCCAATAGTAAACTTTACTGTAAAACATAGAGAGAAAATCTGTCACCACCTAAAATTTTTCTTTATCCACATAATAACACAACAGTAAAATTTTTAAAAGGGAAAAAGCAATCTAAAAAATAGCTTGACGAAACAAATAAAATATGTTACTCTTTAAAAGTAAAAACAAAGTGAAATGATTATTCATTTTCACCTATGGGGTTTTGTCTGCATGGGTCAATATTTTTAAAGCTTAGATTCTAAGTTTTTATTGACGTGCGAAGGGAAAATTCCATTCGCATTTTGTTTTATATAATTTTTGGAGGTGCTTAAATATTAGCAATAAGGAACTACAGATTAACGAAGAAATACGCGATAAAGAGTTACGTCTCATCGGAGATGACGGTGCTCAGCTCGGTATAGTTTGCGCAAAGGAAGCTTTGCAATTAGCTGTAAGTAAAAACCTTGACCTTGTCAAGATAGCCCCTAAAGCTACCCCGCCTGTGTGCAAGATTATGGATTATGGCAAGTATCGGTTTGAAATGGCCAAGAGAGAAAAAGAGGCCAAAAAGAATCAGAAAACTATTGAGCTTAAAGAGATACGTTTGTCCTTGAATATTGATACACATGACTTTAATACCAAACTCAAACATGCAGAAAAATTTATAAAACAAGGTAACAAAGTTAAAGTTTCAATTCGTTTTAGAGGACGCGAAATGGGACATCCGGAACTTGGACATGATATTATGAACAAGTTTAGTAACTCTTGCAGTGAATTTGCTTGCGTAGAAAAACCAGCAAAGTTGGAAGGTCGTAGTATGTTAATGTTCCTTGCTCCAAAACCTAGCAAGTAACATGATTTTTAAGGAGGAAATGAAATGCCTAAAATTAAAACACATAGCGGAGCAAAAAAACGCTTTAAACTTTCAAAAAGCGGAAAAGTTATTCGTGCTCACGCTAACAAGTCTCACATCTTAAACAAGAAAACAACAAAAAGAAAAAGAGGTCTTAGAAAAACTGCTGTTACTGATAAGACCAATGTTTTTCAAGTAAAAAGACTTATACCATACAAATAAAGTTTATAATCGGAGGGAACGAAAATGGCACGAGTTAAAGGTGCATTAGCAACTAGGAAAAGAAGAAAAAAAGTACTTAAATTAGCTAAAGGTTATTGGGGTGCTAAAAGTAAACACTTTAAAATGGCTAAAGAAGCCGTTATGAAATCAGGGAACTATGCTTACATTGGCAGAAGACAAAAAAAGCGTGATTTCAGGCGTTTATGGATAACGAGAATTTCAGCTGCATGCAAAATGAACGGTATAAATTACTCTTCATTTATGAATGGCTTGAAAAAAGCTGGCATTGAGCTAAATCGCAAGATGTTGTCTGAAATCGCTATTTCTGACGCAGCAGGGTTTACAGCTCTTGTTGAAAAAGCTAAAACTGCAAAATAAGGCTCACAACAAAACAGCTAAAATAACCACATAAAAATATATATATTATACAACCAATCAAAAAATTTGACAATTTTTTTGATTGGTTGTATAATATATTCACTATAATTTAAGGAGAAAAAGTAATGAAAAAACTAATTTCATCAGTATTAGCAGCAACAATGCTAGTAACACCATTAGTGGGCTCTGCATGTTTTGCAGACGAAGTAAATGAACCAAGAATTAGCTACGTTCAAAATGAAAACCGTTCGGAAAAATTCAAACTTAAAAATATTAAATTAAAAGATGAAGATCTGCCAAAGATAAAAAAAATTCTAGCTGGTGTAGCTGCAGGAACTATAGCCTTAACCGGTGCAACAGTCGCCGCTTTAAAAAAATTTGAAGATAAATTACCTGAAAATTTAAAAGCAAAATTACCGCTCTTATTTACTAAAGAAACTCAAGGCGACAATGAAAGTGAAAAAGCTTTAGAAGATTTTAAAGAAGGCGAAGATGTCGAAACTTTCATTGAAGGATCTAACATCGCTAAAGATAAAGCCGTTGAACCGACAGGTATTGAAAACGGAAATGGATTCACACATGACAAAATTATAAGACCTTCTACAACAAACAGTACTACATCGGCAATTACGAACATTACCACAGAATCCGTTAAAGAAGGCAAAGATGAAACCGTTGAACCGGCAGGTGTTGAAAACAGAAATGTGTTCACACATGATGAGATTATAAGACCTTTGACAACAAACAACACTAAACCGGCAATTGTAGGCAATGTCACAAATAATACCACTGATACAAACAGCACTAACTGGGTTAGTGGCTTAAAAAATACTATTGCTAATTCAGCAAAAGTATTGGCAGGTAATACTATTTTAACAATTAGTAGTGTTTTCTTAGCGATATTTTCTCAAAGAATAAAAAGCAACTTTGAAATAGAAGCAGGGACAGCAGTAGGAGCAGTAGGGACAGCAATAGGAGCAGTAGGGGCAGTATTAGGGTTAGTATTAGGGACAAAAGTAATAGCAGAAGTAGGAACAGTAGCAGGAACAGTAGCAGTAGCAGCAGCAATAGCTGCAGGAGAAGCAGGAGCAGCAGCAGTAGGAGCAGCAACAGCAGGAGAAGCAGGCGCAACAGCAGCAGTAGCGGGAGCAATAACAGCAACAGCAGCAGCAACAGCAGTAGCAACAGTAAGAGCAGCCGCAGCAGAAGTAGCAAAAATTTTAAGTTAGTTAAAAACAGCATTAGTAGCAAGAAATGCAGGTAGTGCGCTATTGCTTAATGTTAAGTAAAATTGGGTAATATAAAAAAACAAGCCTAACAGTATGTTGGGCTTGTTTCCATTTGCATAAAAACTTGACAATTTTTTATATTTGTGTTACAATTCAGTAATAAAAATATTTAAAGGAGTAAGTGTAGTGAAAAAACTAATTGCATCAACATTAGCATTAACAATACTAGCAACACCACTTATCAGTTCTGCATGCTTTGCAGACACAGCACAAGAACCTAACGTTCACTACGTTCAAAACGAAGATCGCTCTGAACCATTCAAAGAAAAAAAGTGCAATTCTAAAAAAACAGAAAAAATTTTCGCCGATATAGCTGCCGGAATTTTAGCCTTAACCGGCGCAACAGCCGCTATTTTAAAATTATGTGAAAACCAATTACCTGCAAAATTTCCTTTCTTGTTTACCAAAAAGACTCAAGAAACTAAGGAAAACATTGAAAACGAAAAAACTTCGGAAACAGCTACAGAATTTGAAACCGCAAAATACGAAAATATCGAAACAGTAGCTGCAGAGCCTGCATTTACTAAAAATTCTACAACTGTTGAAACAGCTGTAGATTCTAATATTACTAAGAACGAAACCATCGATCCTGCAACTGCAGAACTCAATATCACTAAGAATGAAACCATCGATCCTACAACTGCAGAACTCAATATCACTAAGAATGAAACCACCGAAACTGTAGCTGTAAAGGCTAAGATAACTAAAAACGAAACTACAGATATTGAAACTGTAAAGGTTAAAATTATACAATCTTTAGCTAAAAATAATATTACTAACATAAACGATACTAAACGGTTTAGCCTCATGAAAAACACCACCGGAAATGTATGGAACTCCGCTAAAGACTCATCTCCAATAGTGCTCACTATAGCAAAATACGCAGCAGGTGGTTTAGCTGCAGTAGCTGTTTCTACTTTGCTTTTCTTGGCCGGTCACAGAACACAAAGGGCATTTAGAAGTTTTTGGAATAAAAGAACAGAAACCGCAGCAAAAGCCGCAACAGCAACAACGTTAAGATTAGCAGCAGACGAAGTAAAGACAAGACTTGCAGCAGAAGCCGCTGCAAAAGCTGCTGCTGAAGAAGCAAGAGTCGCAGAAATAGCAGCATCAGCATCAGAAATAATACCACGAGTAACAATAGAGGCAGTAGAAAAAGCAATAGCAATAATAGAGGCAGAAAACGCCCCAGATAATAATGAAGAAAATGTGGCCCCACTCGTGCGAATAGTCCGTAACCTAATCAACTCTTGACAAATTTTTCGAGTGGTTGTATAATACATTCACTATAATATTTTAAGGAGAAAAAATAATGAAAAAACTAATTTCATCAACATTAGCATTAACAATGCTAGCAACACCGCTTATCAGTTCTGCTTGTTTTGCAGACACAGCACAAGAACCTAATGTTCACTACGTTCAAAACGAAAATCGCTCTGAACCATTCAAAGAAAAAAAGTGCGATTCCCAAAAAACAAGAAAAACTTTAGCAGGTGTAGCTGCCGGAACTGTAGCCATAACCGGCGCAACAGTAGCTACTTTAAAACTATGTAAAAACCAATTACCTGAAAACTTAAAAGCAAAATTGCCTTCCTTGTTTACCAAAAAAACTCAAGAAAACACCGAAAGCGAAAAATCTTCAGAAACTGTTACAGAAACTGAAACTGCAAAAGACGAAAATACCGAACCCATAGCTACAGAATCTGAAGTTTCAAAAAATCAAACCGTTGAAACTGTAACTGCAGGTTCTAATATCACTAAAAATGAAACCATTAAAACCGTAACTGTAGATTCTAATATTACTAAGAACGAAGCTATCGCACCCATAGCCGTAGAACCTGAAGTTGCAAAAAATCAAACCGTTGAAACTGTAACTGCAGATTCTGATATCACTAAAAATGAAAACATTAAAACCGTAGCTGTAGATTCTAACATTACTAAGGACGAAACTATCGAAGCCGCAGTTGCAGATCCTGTTGTTTCAAAAAATCAAACCGTTGAAACTGTAACTGCAGATTCTAACATTACTAAGAACGAAGCTATCGAACCCTTAACTACAAAACCTAGTATTTCAATGAATAAAACCATCGAAACCGTAGCTACAGAGTCTAATATTACTAAAAATGAAACAACTATTGAAACCATAGCTGCAGAACTCAATATCACTAAGAAAGAAACCACAGGATCCGTAGCTGTAAATTCTAACACCACTAAAAATGAAACCGCAGACATTGAAGCTATAAAAGCTAAAATTATACAATCTTTAGCTAAAAACAACACCACAAATGATACGAATGATGCGGATGACACGAATTGGCTTAACACCTTGAAAAGCACAGCCGAAAACGTATGGAATTCCGCTAAAGATTCTTTTTCAGCGATACCCACTCCAATAAAATATGTAGGTTATGCAGTTCTTACTGTTTTACTTTACTTAGGAGGTCGTAAAGCAATGAAAAGCTTTAATAACCTTTTGGCTAAAAGAAAAGAGGCAGCGAAAGCATTAGTAGGAGCAGGAGCAGGAGCAGGAGCAGGAGTAGGAGCAGGAGTAGGAGCAGGAGTAGGAGCAGGAGCAGGAGTAGGAGCAGGAGTAGGAGCAGGAGTAGGAGCAGGAGTAGGAGCA
>OJNI01000006.1_pt1 | contig 156151 bp, 162 predicted proteins | sample 1597441 | NCBI WGS metagenome assembly OJNI01 (sample SAMEA2452131, study PRJEB22498) | human gut metagenome | reverse complement strand
GGGCTCGAACCTGTGACCCTCTGCTTGTAAGGCAGATGCTCTCCCAGCTGAGCTATGCTCCCAAAACAAGTTGCAATTACAGTAGCAACGATAATTATGATACTATACATTTTCGGAAAAGTCAACATGTATTTTAAAAAAATATAATTTAATTTTTATTTAGAAAAATACTTATAATAATTGAACTTTTGTGAATTGTGATATATAATAAAGTAAAAACTTTTGCGTTGGGGGTAGTTTGATGGAGAAGAGAAAAATGAAAAGTTTTAAAAGCAAGTACGGTATAGTTGTTAAGGTAATGGCACTTTTGTGTTCAATTTTATTTTTAGGTTCTTTGTTTGTTCAAGTGTTAGTTAGATGAGTTGTAACAGAGGTATCGAGATGTTGTGTAATATATTTGATTCTCATGCTCATTATGACGATGAAGCTTTTTCTCAAGACAGGGACGAGCTGCTTAATGAATTATTTAGCAGCACTGTGTGTAATGTAATAAATGTAGGTGCTGATGTAAAAAGCTCTGAGGAGTCGATTAAGCTGGCAAATAAGTATTCTCAGATATATGCGTCAGTTGGTGCACATCCTCATTGTGTAAGCGACCTTCCTGAAAATTATATAGAAATATTTTCCGATCTAGCGAAGAACGAAAAGGTTGTAGCAATAGGAGAAGTAGGGCTAGATTACCACTATGATACAACTCCTAAAGATATGCAAAAAAGGTATTTTGAAGAGCAGCTGGTTTTGGCACAAAATTTGGATTTGCCGGTTATAATTCATACTCGCGAGGCGACTGAAGATACGTTAAAAATATTAAAAAAATATAAAGTAAAGGGTACGGTACATTGTTTTTCTGAAAGCGTAGAAACTTTAAAGGAAGTCTTGAAAATGGGAATGTACATAAGCTTAGGTGGAGCGGTTACTTTTAAAAATGCAAGGAAATCGTTGGAAGTTGCTTATGAAGTTCATATTGAAAGGCTTTTACTTGAAACAGACGCGCCTTACATGACTCCTGTGCCCTTCAGAGGGAAAAGATGCGACTCTTCAATGATAAAATATACAGCTGAAAAAATCGCCGAGATTAAAGGTGTGTCAGTGGAATTTTTATTAGAGCAAACGAGAACAAACGCAAAAAGTTTGTTTTTAAGTAAATTTTAAAAAGTTATGAACTTAAGTATTATGAATGGAGTTTGGATTAAAAGTGGATGAAATATACGGAAGTTATTTTTTTGAAACTGATTGTGGGGAGGATTATAGGAAAAAAGAACATTGGAAGCCGTTTTTCGATAACATTGCTAAAAATATAGTTGAAAAATTCAATCCAAAAACGGTTTTAGATGCGGGCTGTGCTATGGGCTATTTAGTGGAGGCGCTACGTAATAGAGGTGTAGAAGCTTACGGTTTTGATGTATCAGATTATGCCATTTCAAATGTAGACGAAAAAATAAAACCTTATTGTTTTGTGCATTCCATTACTGACGATTTGCCTGGCAGTTTGCCACAAAAATTTGATCTCATTGTGACGATAGAAGTTCTTGAGCATTTGTTCCCAGAGGATGGTTCAAAGGCTATAAAAAATCTATGCAAATATAGTGATACTGTAATTTTTACATCCACACCTAATGACATAGAAGATATGACGCATTTAAATGTACAGCAGTCAGAATATTGGTGCAAAGAATTTGCAAAAAACTCGTTCTTTAAAGATCATGTTCAACCTGTAGATTTTATTTGTAATTGGGCTATGCTATTTAGAAAAAAAGAAAATTTTCCAAACGTGATATTCGATTATGAAATGTACGATAGAATAGAAAAAATAAAGTGTGAAAAATTAAAATTACAGATTTCAGATCAGGAAAATGAGATTAATAAATTGAATGGGAATTTAGCAAATTATTCTACTTTGAAAACGGAATATAATTTACTAAAAGGTGATTATAAAGAAATAAAAAATCGGCTAAATAAATTAAAAATTGAGTTGAAAGACTTCAGAAACAAATACGACGAAATTTCTAATGCTAGTTGGTGGAAGATAACTAAACCTTGTAGAGTTATATGTTCTGCTGCAAAAAAATTTATACTCAAAAATAGGTTTGCAAGCCTTTTCTATAAAGGTATAAAAAGCTTAACTGATTCAGGAGTTAGCGAAACTTTAGAAAAAATAAAGAACGTACAGAAAGTTAAAAAGAAAGACATAGTGCCGAGTAAAGAAGAATTGGAAAGACAGCGTGAAGTTAAGTTTGATAATCAGATAAAATTTAGCATTATAGTACCTTTGTACAACACACCAAAAAAGTTTTTGAACGAAATGATAAAGTCTGTAATAAACCAAACTTATTCAAATTGGGAACTGTGCTTAGCTGATGGAAGTGATTTCAATTTTAGTTATGTGGAAGATGTTTGTAAAAAATTTGCAAAAAAAGACAGCAGAATAAAGTATAAAAGATTGGAAGAAAATCTTGGGATATCGGGGAACACAAACGCGAGTTTAAGTATGGCTACGGGGGACTATATAGCTTTGTTTGACCACGATGATGTATTAAATCCATCTGCCCTGTATGAAAACGCTAAAGTGATAAATGAACAAAAAGCTGATTTTATTTATAGTGATGAGGCGATTTTTCAAAAAAATATATATAATGTAATTGGAAGACACTATAAGCCAAATTTTTCAATGGACAACCTTAGGGCAAATAATTATGTTTGTCATTTTACTGTGTTTGATAAAAATTTGCTTGATAAAGTTGGTAATTTTAGAGATGAATTTAACGGTTCTCAAGACCATGATATGGTACTGAGACTAACGGAAAAAGCAGAAAAAATAGTTCACATTCCTAAAATTTTATATTTTTGGAGGTGCCATAAAAATTCAGTTGCATCTGGTACGCAGGCTAAATCATATGCAATAGAAGCAGGTATAAACGCGGTTAAGTCGCATTTAAAAAGATGTAAAATGCAAGGTGAAGTAGAAAGTTCTAAAGTATGTCCTACGATATACAGAATAAAATATGAAATAAAAGGTGAACCGTTAGTGTCAATATTGATACCTAACAAAGATCACATATCTGACTTAAATAGGTGTATAAAGTCAATTTTAGAAAAATCAACGTATAAAAATTTTGAGATTATTATAATTGAAAACAACAGTGAAGATAGAGAAACTTTTGATTACTACGATAATTTGAAAAGTAAAAACAAAATAAAGATAGTAAATTTTAGTGGAGAATTTAATTATTCTAATATTAATAATTTGGGGGTTGATGTTGCAAAAGGTAAACATATAATACTTTTAAATAATGACACAGAAGTTATAGCTGATGATTGGATACAAGAAATGCTGATGTTTTCGCAGAGAGAAGATGTTGGAGCTGTCGGAGCAAAGCTTTATTACCCTGATGATACCATTCAACATGCAGGGGTACTATTAGGTAAAAAGGGAATATCTATGCATATTTTTCATGCAGCTAAAAAATCAGATGGTGGATATCTTGGTATGTTAAGCTACGCACGTGAAATAAGTGCCGTGACGGGGGCATGCATGATGATACCTAAGCATGTATTTGAGGAAGTTGGAGGGCTTGATCCGTTATTTGCAGTTGCCTTTAATGATATTGACTTATGTATGAGGATCAGGAAATCGGGTTATAAAATTATTTGGACACCTTATGCAGAGCTATATCATTATGAGTCTAAAAGTAGAGGTTATGAAGATACTCCTGAAAAACAAAAGCGTTTTCAAAAGGAAGTTAACCTTTTTAAAGAGAGATGGGGAAGTGAACTGAAAAAAGGTGACCCATTTTACAATCCTAATTTATTACAATAAAATTTAACTAAAAGCAAACAGGGTGTCTCTAAAATGAGGTAGGCCTGTTTATTTTTTTAGGGTGATAGCTTGACAATAGTCGTGATTTTATTTATAATGATAACTTATAAGGTTATAAACTCGAAGGAGGGATTTTTTATGTTGAGAACCTATCAACCGAAAAAGCTTCATAGACAAAAGGAGCACGGTTTTAGAAAAAGAATGTCAGACAGAAACGGTCGCAAAGTATTAGCGCGAAGAAGAAGAAAAGGCAGAAAGCGCTTGTCGTACTAATAATAAAGACCACTTAGATTTAGTGGTCTTTGTTTTTGCATAAGTGTTTAACTGAAAAGTAGAGGTTCCGCAAATGAGTGACATAGTAACTTTAACGCGAAAAAAAGAATACAACCGCGCATATGCAAAAGGAAAATCTTTTGTTTCTGATTTGTTAGTTATTTATATTTTGAAAAACCGAAATAATGGCATAAGATTAGGAATAACTACAAGTAAAAAAATCGGAAATGCAGTTCAAAGAAATCGCGCAAGAAGAGTAATAAAGGAATCTTTTAGACATATTTTGCCGAGATTAAATGGTAACTTTGATATTGTATTCGTTGCCAGAAAAAAAACGCCATTTGTTAAAAGTATGTACGTTGAAAAACAAATGGTTTATGGCTTTAATAAATTGAATTTGTTTAGCGCGTCTATTCGCAAATAAAGGTGTGGTAATATTAAAAAAATTATTTTGAAAGCCATAAGATTTTATCAAAAAAATATATCTCCTACAAAACCTCCTAGATGCAGGTTCAGACCGACTTGTTCTGAATATGCAGCGGTTTCGATAGAAAGATTTGGAGTTATTATTGGTGGGTTTTTATCTGTATTAAGATTGATGCGTTGCAACCCTTTGTTTAAAGGAGGATACGACCCTGTTCCATTAAAACTATTCAAAAAACATTAAATTTTCAATACGGAGGATTTTATGCAGATTTTTTTTAACATAGGAAATGCTATAGGACAATTTGCCGGCTACATATTATGGTTTTTCTTCGACGTGTTCGATAATTACGTATTTTCGGTTTTTTGCTTTACTTTATTTATAAAAATTTGTTCATTTCCTTTTGAACTAAAAGGTCGTAAAGCTATGGCAAGAACGGCCAGAATCAATAAAAAAAGATTAGAGCTTGAAAAGAAATATAAAAATGACAGACAGAAACTTAGCGAAGAAACCACAAAACTGTACCAGCAAGAAGGAATAAACCCGGCAGGAGGATGCCTTCCTCAATTGTTCCCGATGTTTGCTTTTATGGGAGTTTTATTTTCCATCACTCAACCGTTGACGAACATGCTTCATATCGCGGCAGATAAGGTTTCAAATGCAATAGACATATTACCAAACCTTGTGGGAGAAAGTGCAAAGTCCGGATTTTACAATAGAGCTTATTACTCTCAACTGAATGTAGTAAAATATTTTCCGAAATATCAAGATTCTTTCACAATGTTTAACGAAACTGAAAAAAGCTCAATTTTAAATTTTCATAAAGGGTTTAACTTTTTCGGACTGGACTTAACGCTTACTCCTAACGGGAGTGCATTCTCAGATTTTATCTGGCTGATACCGGTTCTGTGTATAGTGACAAACTTTTTATCGGTATTTCTAAGTCAGAAGTTAAATTCAGCACAGACCGGCGAGTTGAATGGTTGTATGAAATTTACACCATACTTGATGTCGATACCGTACATATTATTTGTTTTCAACGTTCCGGCCGGAGTCGGTGTTTATTATATAATCTTTAACTTTTTAGCTATAGTTCAAACTATGATAGTTGCGAAATTTTACAGTTCGCATATTTTAACAGCTAAAGAAGAAGCTGCAAGAATTGCTTTACTTGATATGGAAGAAAAAAATGTTTCAAAAAGGCAGTAAAATTAAATGTCTTTATATTTTTGGGGGTGCTTGTTTTGGTAAAAGAAGCTTTTGGAGTAGGAGAAACGATAAATTTAGCACAAGAGGACGCACGCAGAAATTTAGCATTAAATAATTCAAATCAAGAAATTAACTATGAAATTGTACAAATGCCAATAAAAAAAACTTTAGGAATATTCGGGGGAAAACAAGCAAAAGTAAAAGCTTCTGTTTGCATATCTCCGGCAAAAGTAGCTGCTAGTTATGTTGAGGATATTTTAAAAGAGTTTGGCTTGAAAGATTTTAAAATAGAAATATCGGAAGGAAAGAACTCTGCTGAACTGACAATATCCGGTGAGAGAATTAGCCCTATAATAGGCAGGAGAGGCAGACTGCTTGATAACATACAGTATTTAGCAGGACTGGTGGCAAACAGCGGCGAAAGTGATTATTTTAGATTGACTATAAATGCAGGTGATTATCGTTCTAGGCGCGAAAAGACTTTAGAATCTTTGGCAGAAAAAATAGCTATGAAAGCATTGAGAACAGGAAAGGCGCTAAACTTGGAACCTATGTCGCCTTATGAAAGGCGCGTTATTCATTTGAAGGTAGAAAGCATAGATGGCGTAAAGTCTTGGTCTGAAGGCGAAGGCAAAGAAAGGCATATTGTTATATCCGCCGAGAATCCGGAAAATATAAAGCCTTCATATAAAAATCACAATCGTAAATTTAATTCAAATGATTTTCACAAAAAGGAAAAAATCAGCAGAATAGAAATAAATGAAAAAGATATACCATTGTATGGAAAGGTAAATATTTAATTTAATCAAATCCTCGAAATCCCCGAATCATATGGTGGGTTCGAGGTTTTTTAGTTATTTAAGGTTTCAACAAAAAACAGAACAGATGTTGAGAAAGGAACGGGTAATGGAAAATAAAACAATAGCTGCAATAGCCACCGCGAGGGGACAGGCCGGTATAGGTGTCATTAAGATTTCCGGCAGTGAGGCTGTGCAGATAGCTGATAGATTGTTTAAGTCGGCAAGCGGGAAGAAAGTGGAAGATTTAAGCGGATATAACGCTTTATATGGAAGGGTTTATGATGGTGAAGAGTGCGTAGATGAAGTCATAACGCTTGTTTTTAAAGCGCCAAAAAGCTACACAGGAGAGGATGTAGTAGAGATTCAATGCCATGGTGGCATATTTGTGACGGAGCAGATATTGAAGCTGGTTTTAGATAACGGTGCAGTGCTAGCTTCTCCTGGTGAATTTACTCAAAGAGCTTTTTTGAATGGTAAACTTGATTTAACAGAAGCAGAGGCTGTAATGGACATCATAAGTGCTCAAGGGAAACAGGCATCTAGAGCGGCTTTGGCAATGCGAGATGGAGCACTTAGCAAAAGGATTGCTTCTATAAAAGATGAATTGTTAAATTTAGCAGCACATTTGTCTGTATTTTCAGATTATCCAGACGAGGACATACCTGAGTTAAGCGATGAAAGTTTAGGCAAGAGCCTTTGCAAGGTGAAAGAAAAATTGGAAAGGCTTTTAGACACTTATAATGACGGAAAATTAGTTAGAGAAGGCATAGATACAGTCATAGTAGGCAAGCCAAATGTGGGCAAATCTACGATAATGAACTTTTTATCTGGCACCGCACGCAGTATAGTGACAAACATACCTGGAACTACCAGAGACGTAGTGGAGGAAACTGTTACTTTTGGGGACTTTGTCTTAAAAATAGCAGATACGGCGGGGATTAGGGAAACTGATGATATAGTAGAAAAAATAGGTGTAGAAAGAGCGAAAAACAAAATAGAAAGTGCAGATTTAGTTTTTATGGTTTTTGATTTATCTAGGGAAATTTCTATGGAAGATATAGAACTTTTAAAGCTAGCAAACGCCAATACTATTGCCATTTTCAATAAATCGGACCTTGAGAGAAAGTTTGTCTGTAATGAAGTTTTAAATAAAATAGACAGGACGGTATATTTGTCTGCGGAATCGGGTGAAGGTTTTGAAAATTTAAAAAAGGAAATTTCGCAAATTGTTCAGTCTGAAAAAATAAATCCAAATGAAGGCATGATATCGAATCAGAGACAATTTATGGACGTTAAATCTGCACTTAGTAATGTGATTGAGGCGATGAATGCCTTGCAAGATGGTTTTACCTTAGATGCCATCACGGTGTTGATTGAAGATGCGATAGGAGATTTGTTAAAGCTGACAGGCGAAAAAGTAACCGAATCCGTTACCAACGAGGTTTTTTCTAAGTTTTGTGTTGGAAAATGATATAAAAAGAGGTTGAAGATATTGTATAAAGCGGGAAATTATGATGTGATAGTTATTGGCGCAGGGCATGCGGGAATAGAAGCAGGACTAGCTTCAGCTCGTTTGGGTGCTAAAACAGCGGTATTTACAATAAACATGGACTCTGTGGGAAATTGTCCATGTAACCCTTCTATAGGAGGGACCGCAAAAGGGCACTTGGTCAGAGAAATAGATGCTCTTGGCGGAGAAATGGGCAAAACAGCAGACGAATGCTGCTTGCAAAGCAGAATGCTAAATAGGGGAAAAGGTCCAGCCGTGCATTCTTTGCGTGCGCAAATAGATCGAGAAAAATATAAGGTTGTAATGAAAAATAAACTAGAATTACAGGAAAATTTGGATTTGAGACAAGCGGAAATAATTGATATAAAAAAATTAAATGAAGAATTGTGGCAGGTAGTAACTAGAAATGAAGCCAGTTATGAAACAAAATGCGTGGTTGTGGCGTCTGGTACATATTTAAATGCAAAGATTTTCATAGGAGAAGTCTCCTATGAAAGTGGGCCTGATGGGCTTTTTCCTTCAAATTTTTTATCTGATTCATTGAAAAGATTAGGTTTGCCTTTAAGAAGATTTAAAACAGGAACGCCTGCGAGAGTGCTGAAATCAAGCATAAACTTTGATTGTTTAGAAGAGCAGCTGGGTGATGAAGAAATTGTACCTTTTTCTTACGAAACGGAAGAGAAATTAGAAAATAAAATAAAATGTTACATATCATGGACGAATCAGAACACAAAAAAAATAATACTAGATAATATTCACCGATCACCAATGTATTCAGGAAAAATAGAAGGCGTTGGACCTAGATATTGCCCAAGCATAGAAGATAAAATAGTTAGATTCAAAGATAAGGAGAGGCACCAACTTTTTATAGAGCCTTGTGGAGAAAATACACAGGAAATGTATTTGCAAGGGCTTTCTTCCAGTTTACCAGAAGAGGTTCAAATTCAATTTTATAAAAGTATAAAAGGTCTTGAGGATGTATTAATAACAAGAACAGCTTATGCAATAGAATATGACTGTGTGGATCCTCAGGCCATGGATTTGTCGCTGGAATTTAAAGACTTCCCAGGTCTATTTGGTGCAGGCCAGTTTAATGGAAGTTCAGGTTATGAAGAAGCTGCAGCTCAAGGACTTGTGGCGGGAATAAATGCAGCACTAAAAGCACAAAAAAAGGAAAAAGTAATACTAAGCAGGGCGAGCTCATATATAGGAACTTTAATTGATGATTTGGTTACAAAAGGAGTAACAGATCCGTACAGGATGATGACGTCTAGATCAGAGTACAGATTAATTTTGAGGCAAGATAATGCAGATGAAAGGCTAACTCCATTAGGATATAAATTAGGACTTATAAGTGAAAAAAGATTTGAAAAATTCAAATGGAAGGAAAATTTAAAAAAAGAAGAATTCAAAAGATTGAAAAACACGATAATACCGCCGAATAAGAATCTAAATGATATAATTGTTCCACGTGGAACATCTGCAATCTCCACAGGTATAAGCCTGTATAATTTATTAAAAAGGCCCCAAATAAATTATAATTGTTTGGTTGATTTAGATGTAGAGAGACCAAATTTAGAAAAAGAAGTTTTTGAACAAATTGAAACTGAGATAAAATATGAAGGATATATAAAAAAACAAAGTAATCAAATCAATGAAATGAAAAGATTAGAAGTGAAAAAGTTGCCGTTGGATTTGGAATATTCAAAAATACGTGGACTTAGGCTAGAAGCCGTAGAAAAGTTAGACAAAGTTAAGCCAGAAAATATAGGTCAAGCGAGTAGAATATCTGGTGTTAGTCCTGCGGACATAAGTGTTTTATTGATATGGCTATCCAAAAACAATAAAGTATGAGGTAATTTGTTATGTGTAATAACTTGACTGATGGTGTGATAAGTGAAGAAAAGTTTAAACAAAGATTTTACGAACTTATTGATAATTGCGAGATGAATTTTAACTTAAATGATGAAAAAATAGGTTTATTTTTTAAATATACGAATCAACTATTAGAATGGAATAAAAAAATTAATTTGACTGCAATCACTGATGTTGATGATATAATCATTAAACATTTTATTGACAGTTTAAGCGTTTTGAATGCATGTGAAGTACCTAAAAATTCAAAATTAATAGATGTTGGTACAGGTGCAGGTTTTCCTGGAATGCCTATAAAAATATGTAGACCAGACTTAACCGTAACTTTATTAGACAGTGTAAAGAAAAAGATAACATTCTTACAAGATTTGAATTTATATTTAAATAATATAGAAGTAGAATTAATTAACGCCAGAGCTGAGCTTGTTTCAAGGGATAAAAGCTATAGAGAAAAATTTGATTTTGTAACTTCTAGGGCTGTAGCTCCATTAAACATATTAGTGGAATATTGTACACCTTTTTTGAAAAAAGGTGGAATTTTTGTAGCTATGAAAGGAAACAAGATATATGAAGAATTGAGTTGCTCGAATAATGCTATGAATTTATTAGGTTGTGAAGTAACTGAAGTAAAATCATTTAACTTACCTAAAAATAATTACAGAGCTATTGTTGTAATACAAAAAATAAAAAACACAAAAATTGAATATCCTAGAACTAGCTCTAAAATAACAAAAAAACCTCTTTAATTTTACGTAAAAGTGGCTTAGCAATAGGAATTGAAGTAAAATGTTCCACGTGAAACATTTTGTAAATGATATATACAAAATGATTTTTCTATGGTATAATTGATTAACGCATTAAATAAGGGAGGTGCTTAAGTGGAAAAAATTATAGCTATAACTAACCAAAAGGGTGGTGTAGGAAAAACCACAACAGCTGTAAACTTATCTGCAGCAGTTGCTAATGGCAACAAAAAAGTACTTTTAATAGATATGGATCCACAAGGGAACACAACTAGTGGAGTTGGCTTGGATAAAAGGAAAATTAAATTTTCAATTTATGATGTATTAATAAAAAAAATAAGAGCTGAAGAAGCAATAATAAAAACTCCATTTAAAAATTTATCAGTTATACCTTCAAATGTAGCTTTATCTGGAGCAGAATTGGAATTAGCAAATATTGAAAATAGAGAATATTCACTAAAAGAATCAATTTTACCAGTAATGTATATGTTTGATTATATTTTTGTGGATTGTCCACCATCTCTTGGGCTTATAACTACAAACGTTTTGAGTTTGTGCGACAGTATAATAGTTCCAATTCAATGTGAGTTTTATGCTTTAGAAGGATTGTCTCAACTTATGAGCACAGTTCGTAGGGTAAAAAGACAATACAACGAAAAACTTGAAATGGAAGGTGTATTATTGACAATGTACGATAAACGGTTGAAATTAACGTTACAAGTTGTAGATGAAGTGAAAAACTTTTTTAAAAATCAAGTCTTTAAAACAACAATTCCTAGAACTGTGAGGTTATCGGAATCACCTAGTTTTGGCAAACCTGTTATGTATTTTGACAAGTATTGCAAAGGTTCTAGGGCTTACAATGATTTAGCAAAAGAACTCATTAAAAAGCATAAGAAAAAAGATAATTAAAAAGGAGGAAAAAATGGCTAAAAAGCAGAGTGGACTTGGAAAAGGTTTAAGTGCGATTTTCATAGAAAATGATACGGAAAATAAAAATACAACTTACTTAAAAATTTCAGATATTGAGCCTAATAGAGATCAACCGCGTAGAGACTTTGATGAAGAGGCCTTGGCGGAACTTGCGGATTCTATAGCTCAACATGGTGTTTTGCAACCTTTATTGGTTAGACCTGTTGGTACTGACTTTTATCAAATAGTGGCTGGTGAACGCAGGTGGAGGGCATCTCGCATGGCGGGATTGCAGGAAGTTCCGGTTGTGATAAGAGAACTGACAGATAATGAAGTAATGGAAATCGCATTGATTGAAAATTTACAACGCGAGGATTTGTCCGCAGTAGAAGAAGCACAAGGTTATAAATCTTTGATGGAAACGTATAACATGACGCAAGAAGAGATAGCAAAGTCGATGGGCAAATCGAGATCTTCAATAGCCAATTCTTTGAGAATATTAACTTTACCTGAAAATGTAGTAGATATGATCTCCAAGGGACTTCTAAGTGGAGGTCATGCAAAGGCGCTTTTATCTTTGAAAGATGACAATGATATTGAGAAAGTTTCAAAATTAATAGTGGAAAAAGAACTATCTGTACGCGAAACTGAAAAATTTTGTAAAGCATTAAATGAAGATAAAGGTAAGAAAAAAAGCAAAAAAAAATTAGATAGAAATCCGTTTTTTGATGAAGTAGAACTGTCGTTGAAGCAATTTTTGGGAAGAAAAGTAAAAGTTATTAATTCTTCTAAAAACAAAGGAATACTTCAAATTGAATTTTACAATGATGAAGATTTAGCGGAGATAGCAAGGTGCTTAGAAGAAAATAAATAATAAAAAGCTATGTGAAGTGCAGAGAGACATTTTACATAGCTTTTTTGCATTAACTTACTTTAAAAATTGTGGTGAAAGTTTAACAAGTAATTCTTCTAACAAAATTTTATTATCATCTTTAGAGCTTTTTAACTTCAAATCAATCTCTTTTAAGAAAGATATATATTTTCTTAAATCTTTTAAAGAATAATTATCACAAGTCTTACTTGCCAAATTCAATCGAAATTCCTTTCGCTTGTAGTCAAACAGCTCAGCAATTTGATTTGTAGGTACACCTGAATTTTTTGCTACTTTCACTCTGTACATATCAATGTAGTTGCTGGCTAAAAGGCTCAAAATAGCTACAGGTTCTTCTTTTTTTTCCAGCAATACGTGTAAAATTTTCAAGGCTCTATCGTAATTATTCTGACTAACGGCTTTTGTTAAATCAAAAACATTTGCTTCAGCTTTTTTACTCACTAAAAGTTCAATATCATCCTCTGTTATTTCTCCATTGTCTGCAAACGCACTTAATTTTTCAAGTTCTGACCGCAAATTTAATAGATCGTCACCGCAATACTCTATGAGCTTTTCTACACTATTTTGAGAAATATTTAGGGTTAATTTTTTTGCCCAATTTATTATTTGTTTTTCTAAAGACAATCGAGAAAGTTTTTTAAAATTAACGGCATTGCCATGTTTTTCAACTAGTTTTATAAAGCTATTCCATTTACTAGATTTATAAGTGCTAGTGTCGATATTACTTTGGCTTATAATAAGTACTGTTGTTTCAGGAATTTTAGAGACAATTTCTTTTAATTTTTTTATTTCAGTAACGTTAAATTTTTCGAGTTCCAAATCAGATACCACAACGCATTTTTTGCTGCTGAGGAAAGGAAGCACTTCAATGAACTCTTCTAAAGAATCGACAGATATGTCACTGGCTTTAAATTTTTTGAAGTTAAAGTCATTGATTGTGCCATCTAATGCAACATCGATGAGCTTGTTTGTATAGTAGGAAATTAAATATTTTTCCTCACCGTAAAGTAAATATAGATTATTTAATTTACAGGATTTTATTTGAGATTTCAATTCATTTTCTGTCAAGCTGGCCATAATGTTACTCCTTATTGAATTTTTAAGTATGGTGCTACCTATTTCTTTTTATTTTAATTTCTTTATTTTTAGGAAACTCAATTATCAAATCCCCCATATTTGCTGTTACCATTGGTATTTTATCAAATGAAGCTACTTTTTGTATATTTACATTGGCTACATTTTCACTGTTGGACATGATGGCGTAATTAGAGTTAATTAAATTCATATTTTCTGGAATTTTGCCTTCAATAAAAATGTGACAATTTCTGTATTCTTTTGGGATATAGCTGGCATTTACTCTAGCAGGGCAAACTAACAAATTTACACTGTTAATGGTAAGATACAGAAAGCTTTGCCCGTCCGTGTTTACTATATCTATGTTTACACCTTTCCAAGGAGCCAATGTGGCTTTTTCATTGAAATAGACGGCATTTTTGTCGTCACTTATAGAACGATTTAGCTTATCGTCTATATCGTCTCTGTCGGGTAAAATTACGTAATGAGGTGAGAATTCACTTATTAAATCTTTGGCATACATGGCACCAGAATCGCTGAAATCACTTAGAACTACATAGTCCAACTTATCTACATTTAGTGAATTTAACAAATTTTTAAACTTATTGTATCTTATAGTATCTCCACCGCAAGACAAAACTACAGCATGATTATTTTTCTTTAGAAGCAAAGAGCAACCATCGCCAACGTCCGAAATAACTAAGCTTGTTATATCACGTTGACATACTTGGTAAGATAAAATTCCTGCGAAAAGCAAAATAACAGACAAAAGCGCAACTATTTTCATTTCGGCAAATCGGCACTGCATGATCAATGCAGCGACTATTAACACAATGGTGCTAGCAACCCAAAATGAGACGAAAGCATAGCTTGTGGAAACGCTAGAAAGAGGAATTTTAGCGAGAATGTTTGCCACGAATGTCATGTAATTTAGCAAAATATTTGAAACTAAAGCAAGAGGCATTGTTATGAACTTTAAAAACCAAATAAAATTCGAAATAGCGGCAAGCAACATGGTAACTATGAATATCGTGGACGGAAATGCAACGAGTAAGTTAGCCAAGATACAAACAAGTGAGATTTGCTTGAAATATAGCATGGTTATGGGTAAGGTGAACACTGTTGCGCTGACTGTAACGCATGTAGGTGAAATTATTAACTTTAACACTTTTTTCAAGTTAGTGCTTTTGAGCTTAGAGACCATGGAATCTGCATATGAGCTGAGTTTATTTGAAAATAAAATGATGCCTAAAGTGGCGCTGATTGATAGCAAAAAGCCTACATCACCGCAGGCAAGAGGATTTGTAGCAGCAATTGACAAAACAGCAAAACCAAGTGAATTCAATGAATCGGCTTTAAGGCGCAGACATTTTCCTAAATTATAAATAATTATCATAACTCCGGCCCGCACTATAGACGGAGTGAACCCTGTTATACCCGTGAAAAAAACTATGCCAAAACATGACAGCAAATAAGATAGCTTTTTTGAAAATTTTAGAGATAAGAAAATTAACATTAATAATTCTGCTATGACTGCTGTGTGCATTCCGGATATAGCCAACAAATGGGATATACCGGTATCTCTAAAATCGGACTTTACTTGAGCGTCTACGTAATGCTGGTCACCAATTAACAATGCACTGGCGATACCGTAGTTTTTGCTTAAGATTAAAGATCGTATAGAAGAGTTCAAAGCTTCTTTTGTTTTCAAACAGTAGTAATAGATGGGCTTATTAGTGGTTTCAATTTCACTGTAATCTTCGTACTCATAGAGGTAAGAAAAGGCTTGTACCCCTTTAGATGCATAATAATTTTTAGAAGAGAGTCCACGCTCATCGTCTTGTATAAAGATATGTACTTTACCGCAAATTTTATCGTATACGTCAAGATTAAACGGCTTAGATACGGTCATTCTCATTTTCACTTTTTGTGGTACGTCATCAATTCCATCTATTTCTATTTTTTCAGTTTTTATTATGTAATAGAATTTTCCGTTGGACTTGTACGGAATATCGCATATAGTTCCTGTTATGACTGCATCCTTGTCGGTTAAGATTTTTGTAGGCTCTAACTTTATGCTATTGTATAAAATAAATATACCTATAGAGAATACAAATGTTAAAAATACAATTGGTAAAGTTTTTTCTTTTCTTAATTTTTTAAAGAATAAAGATACTGTAAATAATGAAATGAAAGTTACTAAGAGTATATAATTTAATTTTACAGAACAGAAAAGAGCGATTATTTGTGCGAATAAATAAGAAAAACCTATTGTTTCAAATGGTCTTTTCATTATTTGCTCCCTTTTAAATTATAATTTTGTCCAATCTAACTTTTTCCCTCCAAGCAAGTGAAAATGCAGATGATTTACGCTCTGACCACCATCTTTGCCGCAGTTGTTGATTATACGGTATCCGTCCAAATTTTTATCTTTTGCTATTTTTGAGGCAACTTCGAAAATGTACCCTACAATATTTGAGTTTTTTTCATTTAGTTCATCTGCCGACGATATATGTTCTTTGGAAATAATTAGTATATGAACAGGAGCAATGGGATTGAGGTCATTAAAAGCGAGAATTTTTTCATCTTCATATACTTTTTGTGAAGTAATTTCACCGAGAGCTATCTTGCAAAATATACAATCCATTTTTATCTCTCCTTGAATTTATGAAAATTTTTAACTTGTGCAGAGCGCCACGCGCCCATAAAAAAATATTATTTTTTATGGAGATAAAATCGTAGCTACGCATGCGATTTTATCTAGTCCAATAAATTTTAAAATTTATTGGACGGCGCGTGGCGCCTTACTGTTGTCCTCTATCTAAACTCACTTTCAATAACGTTAGTGACGTTATCGAGAACTAAATCTATTTTTGCAATATTTTTAATTCCAGCCATTGCGAAATCGGACTTACCGCCACCGTTTCCTTCAGCAAATGCAGCCAATTTTTTGACGATATTTCCGGCACTTAAATTATATTTTTGAGCCTTTGAATCTACGCTTGTTAGCATGACGGCCTTGTTTTGTTCTATACCTATCAGCACGATCACGCATCTATCAACGTTATTTTTCATTTCATCGCAGATAGTTCTTAACTCCTTAACGGATGAGTTGCTTAATTTTGCATAGAAGACACTCACGCCATTTACGTCTTTTTTCGATGATAGCAAATCTTTGGCTTTGGACTTAGCGATTTTTAACTCTAATTCATTTATCAGAGCATTTTTTTCTTTGAGTTCATTTACCATTTTTTCACAAGCTGAATATAAATTTTTAGAGTCAGATACTTTTAAAGTTTTTGCACAATCTTCAATAATAGAAATATTTTTATTCAATAAATCTAGCACGCCTAAGCCTGTAACAGCTTCGATTCTTCTAATTCCTGAAGCCACAGAACTTTCGGATAATATTTTGAATAACCCCAATTTTGCTGTATTATCCACATGGGTTCCACCGCAAAGTTCAATCGAAAAGTCACCAAAACTTACCACTCTAACGACATCGCCGTATTTTTCGTTAAATAGCGCTATAGCTCCCATTTCTTTGGCTTTAGTTATAGGCATTTCATCGATTTTCCCCGCCAAGCCTGAAAGTATTTTCTCATTTACCAGATTTTCCACTTGGTCTAACTCATCTCTGGTCAAAGCGGAAAAATGCGTGAAATCAAACCTGATCTGCTTTTCGTTTACTAACTGTCCAGCTTGCTCCACATGATTGCCCAAAACTGCCTTTAAAGCAGCCTGCAATAAATGAGCGCCTGTGTGGTTTCTGGCAACAGCATTTCTAAAATTTTTATCGACCTTAGCGAAAAGTTCATTGCCGTCAGAGATATCACCAGATATAATTTCAGCTTCATGAATAAAAATACCAGATGTATTTTTAATTGTGTTATTTACTTTAAGTTTTAAGTTTTCGTTTTCTAAAACGCCAATATCACCGACTTGTCCGCCACTTTGAGCATAAAAAGGTGTCTTATCAAGAATGACGTTTATGTACTTGTTGTCTGAAGATTTTACTACCTTTAGAACTTTTGCTTTTACCTCTAATTGATTGTAGCCGCAAAAGATAGTTTTGGGCACATCTTGACAAAAGTTGCCTTCAGACTTCCATGCATCAGCTCCGGTGTTAAGTCTTGCGTTTCTTGCACGTACTTTTTGCTCTGACAGCAGTTCATTGAACCTTTTCTCATCCACTGTCATGCCTTTTTCCGACAATATCTCTTTAGTCAAATCTATAGGAAAGCCGTAAGTGTCATTTAACTTAAACGCCTCGTCGCCTGAAAGGACTTTGTTGTTAGATTTTTTTATAGCCTCATTCAGTAGCGCTAAACCTTGATCGATTGTTTTAGAGAAGCTTTCCTCTTCTTTTTTCACCAACGTTTTTATGAAGTCTCTCTTCTGCAGAAGTTCGGGGTAAACTTCTTTGTTTTCATCTATAACAGTGTCACAAATTTCAAACAAAAATGGCTTATCTACTCCCAAAAGTTTTCCTTGCCGAGCGGCTCTTCTCAGCAGCCTTCTAAGTACATAGCCGCGTCCCTCGTTAGATGGCATAACCCCATCTGCTATCATCACAGTGGTACTTCTTATATGATCTGTTATTATCCTCAAGGCTGTGTCGGTTTTGCTATCCAATCCGTATTTTACATTTGCGATTTTACAAACTGTATTCATGATGCTTTGCATAGTATCTATCATAAACACGTTATCAGCGCCCTGCATTATGCAAGCCAGCCTTTCAAGGCCCATTCCGGTATCTATATTTGTACGATCTAACTTGGAATAATTTCCATTTCCGTCATTTTCAAACTGAGTAAACACGAGATTCCAAAACTCTACATACCTGTCGCAATCGCATCCAACTGTGCAATTAGGTGACCCGCAAGAGTATTTTTCTCCTCGGTCAAAGTAAAGTTCGGAGCAAGGCCCACAAGGTCCTTCTCCATGTTCCCAGAAATTATCTTCTTTTCCAAGCCTAACTATGTGTGACGGATCCACGCCAACTTTTTTTGTCCAGATGTCGAACGTTTCATCATCGTTTTCGTATATAGAAATCCACAGCTTGTTTTCAGGGAGCTCTAAAACCTTCGTACAAAACTCCCATGCCCATGCAGTAATCTCATTTTTAAAATAGTCACCAAAAGAGAAGTTACCGAGCATTTCAAAATAAGTTATGTGCCTGGCCGTTACGCCAACCAGTTCGATATCTGGTGTCCGAATGCATTTTTGACAGGTTGTAACTCTTTTGCTTGGAGGAGTCACTTCCCCGGTGAAGTACTTTTTCATAGGTGCCATACCGGAATTTATAAGCAACAAACTATTGTCGTTTTTTGGTATCAAAGGAAAACTTGGTAATTTTAAATGTCCTTTTGATTCAAAGAACTCTAAGAATTTTTTTCTCAACTCGTTAAGTCCAGTATATTTCATATTAAACACTTCCATCAAAATTTTATAAAATATTCTATAAATTAATTATACCATTGTATAAATCAAAGTCAACTGCGGCTTATTTCGTGTATATGCTTTTACTGTAGAAGTTAATTTTATATAAACATAAATAAAACCACCTTTTAAGTGGTTTTATTTTTTAGCGTTTAAGTAATTTTATAACTATAGCGGTTATGTCATCGTCAAACTCAGAGGAACGGTTTTCTTTTGCTTTATTTACAATCGTTTCAGAAAGACTTTGCGCTGTGGTTTCACTGTGTTCTAGCAAAGTCTTTTCTATCCATGTATCGTCTGGAAATATTACTCCATCAGATAGTAGCAAAACAGTATCACCCTCGCTTAACTGGAGATTTTGAGAGAAGTAACTTACGCTTTTAAATATACCGATAGGCAAAGAATGCAAATCTATTTTTGATATGCTGTTGTTGGTCTTTACAAAAGATACAGGAGCGCCAGCCTTTATGAATTTGCATAGACCTGTAAATAGATTTACGGATAAAATATCAACGGCGGTTAAGGATTCATCGTCTGATTTTACTAAGAGTGCAGAATTCGTAATTTTAAGTGATGTTTCAAAGTTTATCCCTGACTTTATAAGTGTTGACAATATTTCTGTTGCCATAGCCCCTTCTACTGCGGCCCTTCCACCGGTGCCCATACCATCACTCAAGATAAATACCACGTTGCCGTTTCTGTCGTTAAAGTAAGTAAAGTTATCGCCGCAAAAACTACTGTTATGGCACGAATGTTGACAAGCGCCTATCTCTAATTCAAACTCAGGAAGCTCTATTATTTTAATGTAACATCTGCTTGCAGTAGTTTCTATAATTGGTTTGTCTAAAGCTTTCAAACACTCTTTAGATATAATTTTATGTAAATTCATATTTTCTAACCTCTCTTTATCTTCCTGAAAAGTTTCAATTTCGATTTCGAGTTTATTTTGTTCGTTGGTTTTGCATGTGACGTTAATAGGACTAACAGAAACCTCACTCAAAATGTGGCTTATACGTTTTGCAAGTTCCAAGTCAAACGTGACGTTTTTAGAAAAGTCATTTGATACATCCATAAGGATTTCTCCGGCGTTTGAGAATTGTTCTGAAACAAAACCTTTGACTTCATTTAAGCGTTTTCTTGAAGTACTTCGTATGCTTTCTTCTCGAACCGTTTTGTCAATATAATTACAAATTTCATTTAAACGGCAGCAAACGTGAGAGTAGTTTTTATTGTTACAGCATTCTGTGGCACTGTTTTCATTTAACGTATTTGCAAGGCTGTTTATCATGTGAATAGTTTCATCTTGCTTTTTTTCCCAGCATAAAGTTTTAAGTCCACAGTTTTTACAGATACTATTTTTTACGTCTGAGCATAGGTTGTCACAAGCAGAATTGCTGTTTTTCGATAATTTTTCAGACACTTTAGTAATAGAATTTTTCACACTAATTAAAGCATTAGCAGCCATTTGAAGCTGTGGAGTAAGGCTTCGGCTTAAATTAACTATTTTGTCTTCCTTAAACAGGGATCTGCTAAGTTTTTCTCCGACTTTATCTGGAATAAAAATAAATATTATAATTGCTAAAGTCATTTCATATATATTGCTTATAACGCCCACAGAGCTGTCACTTTGAACTATTATGATTAAGCTTGAAACAATGAAAGCAAACGTAGAAGTAAATTTTCCAAACCTGGCCATCAACCCAGAAACCATGCCCCCTAAAGCATAACTTGCTGCCAAGTAAAAGTAATTTTTATCCGAAAGCCCGAGAGCTATTCCAAGAGCTATGCCGGACATACTGCCGCCAGAAGCACCGAAGAAATTAGCAAAGAATAATATAGTGACTATAGCTATTACCCTTCCTAAAGACATAGAAAAAACCTTTACATTGGACAGAGCAAGCATTGATATGCAAAAAACTACAGCAAAGCTTGGAAGCGTTTGTTCTGTGACGTGGAAGTTTTTGCGTGTAGCGGACGAAATTAAAGATGAACACTCTTTGAAAAAAAATGTACAAGCTCCTGCCAAAATGGATTCGATCAATATTATAGAGATTGTCTTTAAAGCGGAGTAGTTGTACAGGCTGAAGTTAAGCGTAAAGCCTGTTACCAAGGTGACTAAGAATGCAAGTAATGGTGAAAAAAAAGGATGATTTTTAATTTTTTTCAAGTCATTAAATGTCCACCTGATGGCGTGGATAGCTAAAATCGCAGAGATGTAGCGGATTGAAAAGCCAATTTGATTCGGAAGTAAATACCCTATTATGCACCCGAAAGCTGTAGGCCAAATGCTGTCGTACTGAACACTTGCAATTAAAGCTAGTCCGAATGGAGAGTAATTCTCAAAAATTGAAGCATGGGAAATTAATATGCCAAAAAAGAAATGCAACAAATTTATAGTTATGTATTTTTTTTGTGTAGACGATAAAAATCCTTTCTCTTCAGCTGAGTTTAATGTATCACCTTTTTTTATGTGTTCCAAATCTATTCCTCCTTAACCTTGTAAGATGACAATACTTATTATAGCTGTGCATGGGGGAATAGATTGTCCTATGGCGCTGTAAGTTTTTAGAATATTAAAAGATCTGTATAAGATGAAAGTCGAAAAATATTTATAAAAAATAATAATTTGCGATTTTGTGCAGAATGAACTTTTATTTAGAGTTTTGTTTTATGAGTTGAACGAAATTTTATTAATTTAAGTGCTGTAAATTGTCCTGACTGTTTAAAATTAACAACAAGATATTAAAAAATAATAAACAAAAATAAAAATAATTAGAACGAAATATTGACACTATTTGCATGTGATGGTAAAATATTAATAACTAGAAGGAGAGGGATGTGTATGGTTAAAAATATAAAGGTAGAAATAGTTTTTTTTAAAATATTTCTTTTTATGTTATTCATGGTTTTCTTTGTATTTTTTAATACAACATCATGTATGAAGTGTGGGTCGAAAGTTTTTGAAAACTTGACCTACGCAGACGAAATAACTAGAGAAGCGGGAATAAACGGGAACATTTTAAAAGGAGCAGGTCAAGGAGTTTTTGTGCCGATTGTGGTTAAAGATTGCCCTGAACAGATCAGTGGAAAATTAAAAAAATCCGGTGAAGAAATATTTTACATCTACAATGCGCTTTTAGCCGTATCTTTTTTGATCGTTTTTATTATATCAACCATATTAAAGAAAAGGAAAAATTTAAAGGAATTGCAAGATTTATAACAATTCAAATAAAAATAGGCTTGCACAACGAAACAGCCCTCGGCATAATGCCGAGGGCTGTTTCGCTATATGAATTTTAACTTTATATAATTTTTAGTTGTTTCCGAATTTTTCCTTATAGGCATTAATAGCGGAAACGATAATTTTATTAGCTGATTCAACACCTTGAACTTCTTCAACGGCTGTTTCTTTGTTTTCAAGGGCTTTGTAAACTTTAAAGAAATGGATCATCTCTGTAAATATGTGTGCAGGTAGTTGATCTATATTGGTAAAGTTGTTGTAAGTAGGGTCGCTGTACGGTATGGCGATGATTTTTTCGTCATTTTCGCCTCCATCAATCATCGAAATAACGCCGATGGGATAGCATCTGACCAAAGTGAGTGGGTATATTCTTTCAGAGCAGAGAACCAACGCATCCAGAGGGTCTTTATCCGCTGCATAAGTTCTAGGTATAAAGCCGTAGTTTGCTGGATAATGTGTGGAAGTATGCAGGATTCTGTCCAGTTTTAACATTCCGGTCTCTTTGTCGAGTTCATATTTAGTTTTGCAACATTTAGGGATTTCAATCACAACGGTAAAATCTTCCGGTGAAATTTTTTTAGGGTCAATATCGTGCCAAATGTTCATTTTTATTACTCCTTTATATCTCTTTACAATTCTCACTTAAGAATAGTATAATAACATGGTACCATAACTTGTCTTATATGTCTATGGTAACAGTTTATGACGAAATTTTTATTTTGTCTATAATTTTAGTTATTTTTTTGGAGGATGTTTTATGAAAAATACATTAAAAGTGATATTTTCACAGGTACTAATTTTATTATTTGTACTAACTATGTTTACCGGCTGTTTTAAAAAAGATTCCTCTCAAGACCCACAAACTGACGACTACTCATCAAACGACAGCTCAACAGGATACATTAACCCATTGACTGGCCTTGACATAGAAAAAGATAAAGTTAATTTACGACCGGTTTGTGTAATGACTAACAATATGAAAAAAGCTCAGCCTTTGCACGGAGTTTCAGACGCAGACATTCTGTTTGAATGTTTAATAGAAGGCGGAATTACCAGAATTATGCAGGTTCACAAGGATATTGCTTCTGCGCCGACTTTAGGCACAGTACGTAGCGCAAGGCCTTACTTTATAAATTTAGCTCACGGACTGGGGGCTATTTATGTACATTTAGGTGGCAGCTTCCAAGCATATGACATTTTAAAAAGCGGATATATAAACTCGATAGATTTAATTACCAACGGAAATTACATGTGGAGAGACGCAGCTAGACGTAAGAATCTTGGATTAGAGCACAGTGCGTTTACTTCAGGAGAGAAGCTAGTCCAAGCGATAAATAAAAAAGGGTACAACACTCAAATAGATAACAATTATAAATTTAAGATGAACTTTTCAAATGACTCTCCGGTATTGTCGGGAAAAGATGCTACTAAGCTTATAGCTAAGTTTTCCGGATATAAATCGACAGTATTTGACTATGACGAGAAAAATCAAACATACTTGGTTTCGCAGTTTGATAAGCCTCAAATGGATGGAAATAAGAATATTCAAAATTCAAAACCAAATGTTATTATTTTAAGAGCAGAGACATCTCAAGTACCGAAAACGGAACTTTTAAACATAAATCTCATTGGTTCAGGTGAAGGATACTATATGTCTCATGGAAAAATTATAGAAATTAATTGGAAACGCAATAATGACAATGAGCTTTTCACATACAGTACAAAGGACGGAAAAGACGTTCCGCTGCTCAAAGGTCAAACCTACGTATGCGTGATGACGAAAACCGCACCGGTTACGTTTTCGTAAAAAATAAAAAGGAAAACTCAAAATGGAAAAAGACTTTATTTTTGGCAGAAACAGCGTAAAGGAAGCTTTGAACGCAGGAAGAGACATAGAATATTTAATGGTGTCGAACGGGGAAAAAAGGGGCTCTATTTTGCAGATTATAAATCTTGCAAAGAAAAATAATATTCCAGTCAAAGAAGTGGACTCAAGAAAACTTGATGCAATAAGCGGTGAAAAGCATCAAGGAGTAGCAGCGATTCTTTCTGCACATGCTTACTCAAGTGTAGATGATATTTTGAAGGTCGCCGAAGACAAAAAAGAAGCCCCGTTTGTAGTTATTGCTGACGGGGTGGAAGATCCTCACAACTTGGGGGCAATAATAAGAACAGCTGAATGTGCAGGAGCTCATGGAGTTATTATACCTAAACGCAACAGTGCTGGGCTTAGCTCAGCTGTTGCGAAAACTTCGGCGGGTGCGCTTGAGTATGTGAAAGTTGCTAGAGTTACCAACATATCTCGACTTATAGATGATTTGAAAAATAAAGGTTTTTGGTTTTACTGTGCGGATATGGACGGCAAACCTTACTACGACATAGACTTTGATGGCGCAGTGGCTCTGGTCATAGGGGGAGAAGGCAAAGGGGTTAGCCGCCTTGTAAAGGAAAAGTGCGACTTTACGATATCTTTGCCGCTTAAAGGAAAAATAACTTCATTAAATGCGTCTGTGGCAGCCGGCATTTTAATGTACCAGATAGCCAGAAAAAGGTAAGGCGTTGTGAAGGGTGTTAAGTATGAAAAATAAAAGAGAAAGAGTTAAATTATCCGATATAGTTTACAATGAAAATGCAGATATAGGCCTTATTAAGCGTTCTTTAAGTTATGCTGTAAAAAAATCTGAGGTAAAAGTAATAGGAACAATATTTTTACTTGTGATTTATTTGCTTTTGGTTTTACTTTTGAAACTTGATGTAACCCTGTCTGGGTTTAAGCTTACACCTGAAATTTTCACAGTATGTTCGATTTTGTTGCAGGGGATATCGTTACTTTTTGGTTATAGTATTATCTCGCATGATTTATCAAGCATTTTCAAGTTAAAACCGGATGAAAATACGGTGTTTCTTTTGGCTTTTTTTTCCGCATTTGCAAATTCTGTATTAACTTTGATAACAAAAAGTTACCCATCGGATAACACCAAGCCGTTTATGGGTATTGGAGCTATTTTGCTTTTTGAGCTGCTTATCAACAAGAAAAATTTGTATATGGCAAAAAGAGCAAAACAGAACTTTAAGTTTGAAATTTCGGAGAAAGAAAAATATTTAGTAAAATTAAGTGAGAGCTCAAGTAATGGAAACTCAGCTGTAATAAATGAAAAAGTACAACACAATTATAGTTTTTTTGATTTGATATTAGACCAAAGTTTTTGGGAAAAGACGGTGCAAAAGCTATCTTTTTTTGCTATTATTTTGTCTATTGCAGTAGGTACATTTAGCACTATAAAGAGTAGGAATTTTTTGTTTTGGCCGTCAAATATGTATACAGCTTTAATGTTGTGCTTTCCAATTTCTTTTTTCTTTAGTTTAAGTTTCAAATTATTCTATTTTTCTAAAAAGGCATTAAAGAAAGGAATAATGCTGCTTGGTCGAAACAATGTAAACGCTACATCTTTGATAAATTCTATTACTTTTGATTCAGAAGACTTGTACCCTTCGGAGAATGTGATCTTGAAGGAAATAAAGACATTTCGTGGCCAGAGGGTTGATGAAGCTATACTTTATGCTGCTACCTTGTCTTCTGCAAAGGAAGGTCCACTAAATACTGTTTTTAACAAGGTAATCTTGGGGCAGAAGAAAATGCTTACAAAAGTTTCAGAGGTTACGTATGAGGAAGATAAAGGATTAATTGGTTGGGTAAACGGCAAAAGAGTAATGATAGGGAACAGAGATTTGCTGAAGTCTCATGGTGTAGATCCGCCTAGCAGAGATTATGAAGATAAATACCACAAAGATAATGAAGGAATAACTTATATTTGCGTTGGGTATGATCTTGTAGCTATGTTTGTGTTGGAGTATAATCCCAATAGGCGCCTGTTAAACTCTTTAAAAAGTGCCGGGAAAAATAACATTAAAATTTTTATAAGAACATACGATAGCAATATAAATAGGGAACGTATTTCTAAAGATTTTGCTGTAAGTTTATGGGATTTAAGTATAGCACCACTTGAAGATAGTTTAGGTAAAAAAAATATTAGAGCTCAGACAAAGTGCTTTGAATGTATGAATAAAAGTGATAAATTAATAGATGGAGTGGTTGCAAGCAAAAGGCTTAAGGCCAATTTTAAATTAGTTTTTGCGATTAATCTTTTGTCATTAATGTTGGGTCTAATTATTGTAGTTACTGTAGCTTTTAATGGAACACTACATCAAATAAGTGAATATGAAATTTTGATTTACAATTTATTTTGGTTACTTTCATCTTTAGTTTGCGGTTAAAACAAGGGTATCAAATTTTGATATCCTTGTTTTTATATTACATATTAAATTTAAAATGTGGGAACAATGTACTAAAAACTATATGGGAGTACGTTGTGACTAGATTTAAATCGAAATTAAAATATTTTGTTACTGTAATATACATGACTTTTCTGATTTTAGTAGTATCTACGATAATATTATTTTTGACACTAGTGTCGATGGACAAGATATTTTATAGAACTCAAAATAAATCAAAAGCTAACGAAAACGTAGAAATAGTAAGTGGGAAAAATCAAGTGAAATCTGACTTTTCTGAATGGAATAAATACTGTGATTGGAATTTAAAGGTTATAAATAATCAAAACGAAATATCGAAAGATTACGAATTAAACTTGAAAAATTGTAGGGGAATTCCGGTTGATGCAAGAATTAAAGAACGCCTTGAAGATATGATACAAGGGGCTTCTTCTCAAAATGTAAAACTATGGATATCATCCGGTTACAGATCTTTAGAGAAACAAAATGAGTTGTTTGCGAACAAAGTTAATGAATATAAAAATAAAGGCTATACAGATATTGATGCTACAAACTTAGCTCAGGGAGTAGTCGCGAGACCGAGCACAAGTGAGCACAATATGGGTATAGCAGTGGATTTGAATGGCGTAAAGGACGATTTTTGCTATAGTGAAGAATATAGATGGCTTATGGAGAACTCGCATAACTATGGTTTTATTTTAAGGTATGAAAATGATAAACAGAGTATAACGGGGAAAATATATGAGCCATGGCACTTTAGATATGTAGGTGAAGAGCATGCTAAAAAGATGAAAGAAAAGAATCTGTGTTTAGAGGAGTATGTCATGTTTTTAAGCATGGAGTATTAATATTTTCACTATATAGTTAACTATCTGCAAACGCATTGAACTCCAAATAGAAAATAAATTTCTACAAGGAGTTCAATATATAATGAAACTTACTATATATCTGTATTGAGACAATCACACGACCCACCATAACTTGTGTTATAGAAGATCAAGAATAAAAAGCAAAACATTTCTCTTCCAATTTTTAATTAAATCTGGCTCAACTAAAAAAGTAAAAGAGTTGTTTGATGAACAAAGTGCTTTTATAGCTTTCAGCTATTTGAACAATTGCCATCCAAACGCAGCAAATCTCAGAGATGATGCCAAAGGCTAGTTATTACGATGTTGTGCTAAATTGTAAGGATTTAGTATCTATGTCAGTAATCGCAAAAGATTACAGTTGGAGCGCGATTTTGCGTGTCGAGGTTCTCGACGAGCGTCTGGACACAGGCGCTCTGCTTTTATTTAAAACGGAGGCGATATCAAATTAAGCCAGCGTGACGCCAGATCAAATTCGCGCATGTTGAAACGTGAAAAAATAGAAAAGTGCCCGCGACAAAGGAGATGACGCATACGACGAAAGCCACTATGTTTTCAAGTTGTGTTTACTGCGGGCGAATCCATGGTGAAGGATGCATCTGTAAAAGGAAACCAATTAATAAAAAGAAAATTGATGATGCAGTAAGATTCAGGAATAGTTCAGCTTGGAACAAAAAGCGCCAACAAATTAAGAAACGAGACAATTATTTGTGCCAGATATGCATTCGAGAAATGTATGACACGTATCGCAAATACAATTGTAATGACTTGCAGGTTCACCATGCAGTGCCAATTAACGCAAGCAAAGAGCTGCGGCTTGATGATAATAATTTAATTACTCTTTGCCCTATGCACCATGCAATGTGCCGTATAAGGGAATTTTTGCTCGACGAAAAAAATAAGAATGTGCACATAAAAAATTCAACTTATTGTTGGTATTTTAGATATTACCAATTTCTATTAAATGTTGTATAATTAACTGATAATTTATTTTATGAAAGAGGTTATTTTATGTTTAAGAAAATAATTTTAATAATTGCTGTTTTAATTTTAATGGGAAATTTCAACTCATGCTTAGTAAGTGCTATTACTTATGAAGATTTATCATTAACTCAAAAAATAGGACAGATGATGTGCTTAGATTTCAGATTTTGGAACCAAAAACCGTTTACAGAAATAAATCCTGAAATCAAGGAAATTATTGCTAAATATCACATTGGAAGTATTATTTTATTTTCACAAAACTTTGAAACAAAGGATCAGATAAAAAAATTAATTTCTGATCTTCAAGCAGCAGCTAAGGAATCAGGTAATCCACCTCTTCTTATTTGTGTCGATCAAGAAGGCGGCAAAGTAGAGAGATTTGCTTTTGGAAGAGAAAGATTGAAAAACAATTCTGAGTTGAAAACAGAGAAAGAAGCATTTGAAAAGGGGCAAGTTATTGGGAAAGAGCTTAAAGAATTAGGTATAAATTGCAATTTGGCACCTGTGGTAGATGTTAATAGTAATCCTAAAAATCCAATTATTAATGTGCGCTCATTTAGTGATAAAGCTGATATTGTTTCTAAATTTGGAAAAAATTTTATGGAAGGATTACATTCACAAAATATAATTTCAACTGCTAAACATTTTCCAGGGCATGGAGATACTGATGTAGATTCTCACTTAGGATTGCCGAGAATAAATAAAAGCTTAGAAGAGCTGGAATGCACAGAATTAAAGCCATTTGAAACTATGATTAATTCAAATGTAGATATGATAATGACAGCACATATTGAATTGCCGCAAATCGAAAAAAATATAATAACTTCCAAAAAGTCTGGAAAAAAGTTCTTTGTGCCAGCTACTGTTTCTAAAACGACTTTAACGGATTTACTTAGAAATAAAATGAGTTTTGATGGTGCTATAATTACCGATGCCATGAATATGAAAGCTATATCAGACAACTTTGAAGAGTGGGAAGCTACTAAATTAGCAATTAAAGCAGGTGCAGATATAGTTTTAATGCCGACAATATTACGCAGTAAATCAGATGTTATTAAATTGGATTCTATTTTTGAAAATTTAAAAAATGCTATTATTAGCAATGAAATTTCTGAAATTCAAATAAATGAATCTATTAGTCGTCTATTAAAATTAAAAGAAAATTATTGCAATTAACCTTTATAAAAAGTTATATGTGGAATCTTCACTAAAATTAGCTAAAGTGTTTATATTAAGAAAAAATAGATCCATATTGGTGGAGTTATATTAGATTTGCATCAATAATGCTATATGTGAAATTTTGAAGTGAGTAGAGTCAATTTGCACTTCGCGTACAAATATTTCTAAAACGGAAGATTATCAGCCCGCGATTTTTTTACTGGGCAAGCGATGACATGATTTTAAAGCATGCAAATCCGGTTGCGTTGGAGATTCCAGAAATTTGGAATGACCTTTTAAAAAAGCGAGCTAGAGCCATTTCTGTAGAGTCTGCAAGAGAAAATTTTCTCACCAAGTACTGCAACATAATTTATCAGGGTGCTGGAACCGAAAGTTTTATAGACATCAAAGATTTGCAGTGTTGTCGAGTCAATAAAATCGATTGGACTGGACGTGAAGTCTACGTTGGTGTGGATTTGTCAATGAGCAACGACAACACAGCGGTAGCAATTTGTGCAGAGGAAAATGGAAGAATTTTAGCTGATGTAGTTTTGAAGGACGAATTGATGAGAAAAAACGCTGCTAGAAATGAATTTCGAAAACGCACGTTGTACCTACAAAACCAACATGAAGATTGCAGTTAAGCCCGTTTTAACGACAATTGAATACGCCAGTGCGACACATTCCTAACTGGAAAGGTTAGACACTAGAACAAGCACGTAAAGTTCGAATTTTAGGAAACTAATAATAGGATAAGTGAAATAACAGAGTAACGCCCAAAAACGTTAGCACTAATACTTAGACTGACTTTACTAAAAAGACAGATATTCAGAAGCTCAGTGAAGTTGGCTGAAGTTTACCGAAGTACAGAGCAAACTTTGTAAGCGAAAGTAATCACAATTTGGAATATGTAAATTACAGACTGCGTGCCTATAAAATATCTATGACTCAAATGATCGAAAGAATCTAACAAATTTGAGAATATGCGGGCCTAAAAACCAAATACGTAGAAATGTGTATATCCACGAAAGTGGAAGTATGTGGGTTTTATTAAAAATTCACGTTATGAAAAATCCTATGCTATTAAAAGATAATGCCTAGCATACAGGTTCATAGCAAAAGTCCAAGTATATTATGGATGGGGTTATTGGAAAGTGGAAAGTGTATGTGGCGAAAAAGTTTGAAGACGAAGAGAAAATAAGTTCCTTAACGTGTTGTGAAAGTAGTGGCACAACTGGTGAAGTGACTGCAATGAGAGTAGAGGAGTAGCCACAAGTCAAGTTAAAATTTTAAATATAAACAAATAAGTAAACATAGTTTCGTGTCGGATAAAGTAAAATCAAATTAGAAAGGGGTTTATGCCTATATTGGTCTGCAAGCTATGGAAGAAAGGATTAAAACATAGCAAAACTAAGAGATATATTGAGTAATTACAGACTGCAAAAAAACATTTAATAACTTGTACGTCAGTGGAAAAAACAATACCGCCTTCACAAACCTCATAAAAATAATTAAAAACGAAGAAAAGATAAAGCTTGCATACAAGGATGTAAAAATAATGTAGGAAACTATATAAGCGGAGTAGACAGCCTTATAATCAGAGATATTAAAAAATTAACTGAAAGGTGATTATTTCGAAAAAGTAAGGAAAAAGATATCGTGGTACAAATTAAAAGTGGAAATATATAAGCATATACAACACTTCGGACTATGTTTTATTGCTGACATAGACATTAAGAGTTTCTTTGATAAAGTAAACCACTCCAAATTAATAAATTAGATTTGGGAGATTGGAATCAGCAATAAAACCTTGAATTTGTATCAAAAAAGAAATGTTGAAAATGCCAGTGAAAATACCAACCAGGAAGGCAGCTTATCCAACAAAAGGGGATACCACAACGAGGTACGTTATCATATCTTCTAACTAATATAGTACTAAATGAAATGGACTAGTGGATATCTATTCAGAGGGAATATGTGTATAAGTTTATGAAAAAACACATCAATCACACTATAACACTAATGGGGAAGACGATTAGGTTCCGAATAAGCAACTTTAAGGAAATCTAACCTCAAAGAGATGTGTATAGTACGATACGCAAATAATTTTAAAATCGTCTAATGAAAAAGGAGCAGTGCCAATAAAATATTTATCGTAGTAAAGCAATGATTAAAAGAGCAGCTAGACCTAGAAGTAAGCGATGGTAAATCGAAAGTGGTGAACTTTAAAAAGAGCTGCTCAGAATTTATGGGAATAAAATTAAAGGCTGTACCCAAAAGGAAAAAATATATTGTAAAGCCACATATATGTGACAAGGTCATTGAGAAAATAAAGAAAGAATTAGTTGAACAAATTAAGAAAATTCAAAAACAAGCAAATAAGAAAGATGAGTAGAAATCCACGAATCAATGCAATTTAATTTAATGTTAATAGGATATCATAATTATTATTAAGATGGGCACGGACATAAATCTTAACATGGAGAAGATAGCAAGAAAAGCATCTATACCGCAGTTAATAACAGGTTAAGGAAAAGAGCAAGAAAGAGTGGCAGTCTCAAAAACAACAGATATATCAGAGACAAATGTGGAAAAAGCTACAAATCAACTTGTCGATGAGATAAATGATACCAAAAATCAGGCATCCAAGCTAATTGAGGACTTTATAGTTATGAAAGGCATAATTGTAAACCTTGCAACGGACGAAGAGGCTGAGTAGAGATATTGCGGGTACGATAAAGTCCGTAGTATCGAGCGGAATTGAATTTGAAAGCGAATTTGCAGGTTGTCGCAAGACCATCAACGCAAAGGATGAGGAATTTGAGCAATTTGAAACAGGATTGCGCTCTATGTCAACACAGATGCCAATGACAGCATCTGAACTTTCAGCGATTGCCGAAGCTGAGGGACAGCTTGGCATCAAAAACGAAAATCTTCTCTCTTTTACAGAAACCATGGCAAATCTTGGCGTTGCAACAAACGTGAGCTCAGATGAGGTCGCAACGGCCCTTGTTCGGCTTGCAAATATCACTGGAATGAACCAGGAAAATTTCGATAGGCTGGGTTCTTCGATAATTGCGCTTGGAAACAGTTTTGCAACGACAGAATCTGAAGTTACGCAGATGGATTTAAATATCTCAGCCGCAGGTTCGCAAGTTGGTATGACTGAAGCTGACATTTTAGGTGTTGCAGCAGCGTTATAGTCACTCGGACTTGAGGCCCAGGGCGGTGGCACGGCGATTTCTCGTGCGATAATAATGGTGGCTAATGCTTGCGAAACCGGCAGCTCGGAGCTTGAATATTTTGCAAAAGCTGCGGAAATGTCAACAGCTGAATTTCAGAAGTATTTCGCCGAAGATGCAAAATGATTTATTTTCAAATGCTATGAACCGTACTACAAACGTAGACGTGACACTTTTAAAAAAACATCGGAAGGTTGAGAAAATTTTCAATGTTTCGTAATTTGAGCAATTTTGATTATTAAATACAAATTAAACTTTCTTAAATAATAAAAACAATTTATTAATATTGATAAAATGAATTTTTTAAAATAGAATAATAAATAGATTTTTATTTCAGGAGGATGTTGTTATGTCTAAAATTGATATAAAAAATTTTTATAAGGCAGCAGTGGAACGAAAAGAGTTTAATTCAGACTTTTGGAACGATGTAAAAAAAATTTCAACAGAAGGTGAACTTAAAGCTTTTATCGAAGAAAAGGTTCAACCTGTCGCGAAAAAAATGGGCTATGATTTTTCTACAAAAGAATTATTAAATTATGAAAAGCAAATGGTAAGAAGGATAACAGAGCAGCAATTGGAAACAGTCAATGGTGGTGTTAGTACAAAGAATTTGGCATTGGGCGGCATATTTTCGCTCATGGCACTGGGCGCAGGAATTGTTGGTACAACGAACTCTGCAAGTGCTGAGCTTACTACACAAGATGTTGCCAAGTCTACTGAGGTAATGAGGGCAATAATAGATGTTAACGTACAAGCCTCTAAAAGCAGGAATGGAGACTGGCTGCATTTAACCACTGAATCTAACTCAACAGAAGCTCTAAACCTCACATATTCTATGTTAGAAAGTTTTTTGAAAGAAGCTGGATTTAGTAACGTATCTGAAATTAAGGCAATACAGGCTAAAAATGCACAAGGGCAAATATTAGATGTAAAATTAGATAAAGAATTAGTAAAGTTATTTTCAGAAAGTAAAGAAATTCCAGGAGCACTGTGGGGAACTTGGGGTAAGGCAAATGCTAAGAAAATAAAAGCTACAAAAAGCATGTATGGAGGTTGGTTATATTTAACCACAGATTCTAATTCCACGGAAGCTTTAACCCTCACACGTTCTATGTTAGAAAGTTTTTTGAAAGAATCTGGATTTAGTGACGTATCTGAAATTCAGGCAATACAGGCTAGAAATGCTAAAGGGCAAATATTAGATATAAAATTAGATAAAGATTTAGTAAAGTTATTTTCGAAGAGTAAAGAAATTCCAGGAGCACTGTGGGGAACTTGGGGTAAGGCAAACACCAAGAAGGATATTCCAGATGCTGATGCTGAACAAACGGTAGCAGAGACTCATGGTTTAGGCGATGAGCAGCCGACAGTAGGCATTTCTGATTTAAGAACCGAACAGGTGGTGTCAGATACTTCTGACTTAGAAACTGCCCAGGCAGCAACAAAAGTAGAACCAAAAGAAGTTTTTGAAACCCGAAAGTTAACAGATGGGCAACAACTATACGCTTATGAAGCTCTAAACTTGCAAGAAGCCTACGCACTTTTGAAAAGTGGGGTTGTAGAAAATGTACGTTTTTATGGAAACATTATGGAAATAGAGACTGTAAATAGCATTAGGCGTTATACTTCAGATAAAGGCGATGCATTTACTGAGCTTTTATACATGCTTTATCCGTCACCCGCAGGGGTTTTAAATACTGATACAGGATTTAGAGGAAGGGACAGTTTTGCGATGCACGGCGGAATGTCTCTTGAGCTTGCAGCAAAATTCTTTGCTATTTTGAATGATTGTAGAAATAATAAGGTAGAAATTCCTGGAGAATTTACTTCTTTTACTTCAAACGGAGAAGCAGGTACCAATAGTTTTAGTTATATTAATCCTGAATTTAAAAAAGCATTAGTTTGGCTTAAAGCTAAAGGATTATTAGCTGCTGAAGATTTTGAGAAAGTTAAAGCTGTTGAAGATGTTATTAAAAGAGTCGAAGAATTAAAAAAGATCTTAGACGGAGTTGACATTGATAGTCTTAAATTTGAACACCGCTGTATCGACGGATCTATAAAGTATAAGGGAGAATTGACTGATTACTTCGACTTGGAAAGAGGAAAACTAGAAAATGAACCTGAGACCAATAAAGCAAAATTGGAGATTATAGAAAAATTAAAAGGTTTGACAAAGGAAGATTTAAACCCCAAAAGAAAGGAATTAAAGCAAGAAATAGACTCTTACCATCAAAAAAATAAAGAACTGCAATTAAAATTAAAGTCGATAAAAGAAAATGAAATATCAAAGAAAGCAAAATTTTTGATGCATTTTATAAACACCATGAAAGAAGCAACGAAATTAGAGGTTACAGATGGCTCTTCGTATCCTAAATATTTAACTGAGCACATTTTAATGTCGTACATGTGCCAAACTTTAAATAACTCAGAGGATGTACGAGAACTTTACCAAAAAATAGCTGAACAATTGTCACAAAATGAAACAAATAAAAAACCAACTCCAGAGGAGGAAAAAGCGGCAATTGTAGCAAAAATAGCTGCAAAAAAAGAAGAAATAGCTAGATTAAACGATATAATCAATGAAGTTGAATTTCAAGTACTGTCGCCGTATAAGTCAGCAACTCAATCTAATGGAACCACTTTCAAAATAGGAACGATAGGTGAAGATGGTAATGTGCAAATTCAAGATGACACTTTTGCTGATTGTGCGGATATAGCTGCGAGGCATATAATTAATCTTTTAACTTTTGCAAACGAACAAAACTGGGATTTGATTTTAAAGGGAGCTAATGTTAGGGAATTAAATGCAAAATTAAAGGAAGTAGTTGATGCAATAGAAAATAAAAGTCAAGTGAAATTTTATGATTTAAAGACTCGACTTCAGATGTTCTTTTTATACCAAAGGGGGTTTATAGAAGGTGTTGATAATGAGGAAGATAGAGAATACAGGAGTAAAAATGGTGCAGATGACGTAACGCCTTTAGCAAGGACTTTGTGGGAATATGTAATTTGCAATATGAATACAGAAAATCTTGGAAAAGGTCCAGATAAAAATAAAGGGTTGTATCCTATCGTATATGCTAGACGTGGCAGAAACTATGAGCTTAAATCTGGTTACATTAACATGTTAAAACTCATGTGGAACATAGCAAGTGCTTTAAACTTAAAAAGTGATGCATTAAGTTTAGCAAAAAGTAAAATCAATGCATTAAGTGAACTAGAAGAATACAATGAAACTGCGTTTAAAGAAGCTTTAAGTTCAACTTTTGCTTTATTTAATGAAAGTGATGGAATAGAATTTACACTGACAGGTTGTGAATATGCCAAAATTAATGGAAATAACGAAGTAAAAGGAAATGTAACGGTTGATATTACTAAAGGCGATCAAAAATTGAATTTTACAATTTATCATTATAGTGGTCACGGAGAAGCAGCACATAATCCAATAAACTTTAATGTCTATAAATATTTAGAAAAATATTATAAAAATAGCAAACGAGCTTTAGAATTTTTAAAAACAATACAAAATAGGCCCCCTTATAGAGCGCTATCAGCAACAGAGATTGATTTTTGGAATGAATTAGTTATTAACTTAAATGAACACTTAAATAGTTTCGCAAAACTTTTACTTAAAAGTTTTGTAAATAATCCGTATGGTAGTGAAGAAATTGCAACTCTAACTGGTTTTTATGGAGTTTTTGCTGAAAGCAAACTAAGATCGAATGATGACTTTAGGGGTACAGATTTATACAAAAAATTTAAGGCGTTACATGCATTTAAAACTTTGCAAGGAGAAGAAAATAACATTAATAGAATAAACCGACTTCTAGACATTGAAACTATGAGAGGTGCAAAAGAGATAGTTGTAAAACGACTAACGAAAGGTGAAGATGGTAAGCAACAAATAACTGAAGAAAACCTCTGTGATGTATTTTATAGAGAATTCCTAGAACCTCATGAAAAAAATAGAGATAGATTGCTTAATATTGGTAATAGTATATGTTTTCATGACTTTGGTGAAATAGAGGAAATTTACGATGAACGCGGAGAAAAACAAGAAAATATAGGCTTTGATATTATAAAAATAAACGAAGGAGGAGAGGTACAGTTATTTATAAAAAATACTCCTGAAAATGGTGAATTAATAATTCCTTCAACAGTATACGATAAAGATAGAAAAAAGTACAAAGTAACAAGGATTAATCGATATGCAAATATTAATTTTGAAAACTTAAAAATAGTAAAATATACTGGAGATTTTGATAATTTGGAAATTAGTGAATATTTTTGGGGTAACGCTAAAGATAATTTACAAACAGTTGAGATTAATGGAAATATAAAAAATTTGAAGATAGAATGGAGAGCATTTGATTATTGCGAAGCTTTAAAAAATATTATAATACGAGGTAATGTTGAAAAGCTAGATATTGCTTCAGATTTTCTAAATTCTTTGGATGCAAAGATATTTTTGCCAGAGAATTCAAAAAATGAGATCCCAGAAAGTTTTAAAGATAAAAACAAAATCGTATTTTATGGTACAACTAATAACGGGACTCTGCATCTTAAAGTGAATGAAGCAGTAAGTGAAATTTTATTAGATAAAGAAACGCTAGAAACACTAGGAGGAAATTTTCAAATTTTACAGGCAAAGAATTTAAATGAAGAAAGTGTAGAAATAATGTTTGACGATGATTTAAAAGATGAATTTTTAAAGATTGAAGATGCAACAGGATTACATTATGAAAGAAAAAGAGTGTAAATTTTCAAGTTTGACAAAACTGTCTCTCACTAAATTATAAAATAGAAAATTAAATGAAACAATGAATGATCACACTTCAAGGTGGAGTGTGATTTTTTATTTAAAGTGGCGAAACTTTTTAAATTAAACTAAGAAGAAAAACAGCCTTCCCTATGCTGCGTTAGTTTTTTATTGATGTCATCAAAATTCAGCAAATTTTATCCAGTTGCACTAGGTGATGTTTTGACTAGAGACGATAAGACAGCGATTGAAGAAATTTTAAAACAATCGAATCCACATATTTACTAGAATAGAGGCGTACCTCAGTTTAAGATTACATTGTTTTTTATATGCGAAGATCGTGTATAAGCCGGTTAATTGGATGAAATGCAAATTATCGAATATTTTTATGGCAAGCGAAGCCGAGGGACTACCAAACTTAAGAGATAGGCAAGAAAGGTACTATACAGCACATGTTATACATAAAAAAGATTGGCAGCAAAATTTATAACTTTTAGCGCTTGGAATACTGAGTCAATTAGAATAAAAATTAACCAAAGTGAAGTTAACTTAAGGCTTTTAAGGGTACAGTTTATAGACAAAAATTAAACGTTTAATTTGGTACGGCGCACACTATGAGGGAGCATGAAAAAATATAGTGATAATGTATGCTCCAGCCACATACAATGTTTGCCGAGTTATGCATTCGCCTTAAATCGATAAATTTTATGCTTATTTATTTCGGAGACTATAAAATCGAATTTTTACCTTACCTTAAAAATTTTTAAGATGGCAATTTTATTTTTTACGGAAGAAAATCATGTAAAATATTTTTTAATAGTGATTAATTTAAAGCAGACAGATGAATTTAGAAATCTTGAGAGAAAAACTATTGATAATTCATAGAGGTAAAATTGATGCAGATGATATAGCTGTGGCAATAGAGTGGGGTAAGAATGATAACTTTTGGCGCAGCAACATTTTATAGGGCAAGAAACGGAGAAAGAAGTACCAGCAATTAGCAATGAAAATGAACAGCAGAAAGCGAGCAGCATGAGAATGAAAGATGAAATAGTTAAAAGCGTTGAGATGAGAGTTAATAGATTCTATAAAAGATGATGTTATAAAAATGGTGTCAGATATTCCTTTAGAAACAAAACTGAAAGGCTACGGCGCGGAGCAGAAAGAGTTGAATACCCGCAATCAAATACTTTCAGCTATGACGATTTATGGATTTTTAAGTTATTGTGACGAAGAGCTTAGAATTCCAAATAAAGAACTTCGGATAAAATTTGACGAAGCTTTGGAAGATAAGTCAATGGGAGCGGTCTCTGAAATTGTCTTAAAATCTAATGAAATGCTTAAGGCTACACTTAAAAAAGACACGGAAACCATGGAAAATTAATCCAAGAATCTCATGATATCAACATTCCAGTTATAAAATACAATGATGAAAATTCATTAGCTTGTATAATTACGCTGGTTTATTTAAGTGCTCGAAGCAAATATAAAATTGTTCGAGAAATGCCTGCGGGTGTTGGTTTTGCTGACTTTATATTTTATCCAAATGACAAAAGTAAGCCGGCATTTATAATTGAATTAAAAAAGAATTCGACGCCAGATGAAGCTTTAAAGCAAATTCACGAAAAACGTTATTCGCTAGCATTAAAAGATTACACCGGCAGAAAACTGGCTGTTGGAATTTCTTATGATGAAAAACTTAAAAAGCATAGTGTGAAAATTGAAGATATTTAATTTATAAAAAACTGTTAACGAAATTTTGTTAGCAGTTTTTTATTTTAACGTATTTAATATGTGTTTTTATAAAAAAATATAAATAAATATTTTTACAATAATCCAGATGATGAAAAAACAATTAAAAAATGGTAAAATTTATTAAAAATGAAGTAGTTTAATGAAAATTTGAAAATTTTGATGTTTTAACAGTAAAAAACTATAAAAACTGAAGCGCATTGACATTTTTTGTGAATGTGTTTTTATTTTCGAAGTCTCCAGCAAATTGAAGGTAAAGATAATGGCCTATTACGTTATTTGTAGTTGACCGAATTGTTTGAAAAATCAAATGACTCTCAGTTACATAGTTAAAGTTTGTCGAAAAGTTTTTTTAAAAAATGCTTATAAAAATTGATGCAAAAAGGCTCTTTATATATGTGGAGGAATAATTTTTCGTTCCGCTACCATGATCCTTGAAAACCAAATATTAATATCTCAGTAACATTTAAAGATGCTCCTGCCCAGCCACAGCTCGAGCGTGAAAAAACCGTCGCACGCAATGTGGGTAGCCTCGCGATAATTTCGAGGACGTGAAATTCGTGTGCCGATAAATCGGACTGAGATATTACTAAAAAATTATTCGCGGGCAATTTAGATTATTTTTAGGGTTTATTTTGTGCGCAAATTGGTCTGCGCGACCACGCGCTGGGCTGAGATATTGCAAATTTTGTAAGCGAGAGGAGAGTATGCGTTGTGTATGAGATTGATTATGAGCATGTTATAAGTAAAAAAGTCGGTAGGGCAGAGATTACGATATATTTTTCAAAACAGAAAAATGAAAAGTTAAAGGATTTAGTCCTAGATTTATTGTTAAATAGTTATGAAAGTAGAATGCAAGATTACCTTGAAAAGTGCACAATGATTGGGTTGTAACTTTAGTAAAAATATAGTATAATAAAAACAGCACCTTGAAAATTTAATAATGTAATCTTGTAGCAGAATGAAATTTTTTATAAAAAAGCATACAAGAAAGGCAGAAATACCGTGAAAAGAGTTTATTGTTTATATAGAGTGTCGACTAAAGGGCAAGTTGATAAAGATGATATTCCAATGCAACGGCTGAAATGCAATGAATTTGCGAAAGCGCAAGGCTGGCTGGGTTAATAAACTAAAATTGATTTTAGATGAAAAAATAAAAGAACGTAAAAAGGAAGGCTGGTATTAAATATGAAAATCATAAAAAAATGTTTAACTCTTTTACTTATGACCACTTTGAGTTTTAATGTTTTCAATTTATCAACTTTTGCTGAGAAAGATGGATTTGACAAGTGTAGAGAATTAAGTGGAATGATTTATGACAATTTAAGCTGTTACTTTGAAGAAGCTAAAGACAAAATTAAATCTGGGGCAAGCCGTGTTACTATCCAAAATGAAAAAAACATACCCAATTACAGACTTGAATTTTTCAGATATACTGCTTTAGATGAAATAGTTCCTGACTTGCCTTTTGAGACGGATGAGAAAAAGTGGAATGAAATTATTAAAAGTAAATACGCAAATACTTTCAATTTAATAAAAATGATTGCTATAGGAACAGGGGCACTTTCGGGACTGTTGTATGTAAAAGTTTTATCTCATATAGGAAATAAAAGTGTTTCTGATAAATCGAATGAAGACGTAAATACACAAAGAGATGCAATTGGTACTAATAAAAAACCAATCGGAGATAATAAGTTAACTTATTTAGTTTCTGCTATTTTAGGTTCTGGCATTTTTACATTTTTAGGAAAAATTATTGCTGGAGGGAAAATATCGGAATTTGAAAACCAAAAACTTAAAGAACTAAAAATAGAAAAAGAGAATGCTTTATCTGCAATGAAAAGCATAAAAACTTTTATTGAAAATGGAATTTGGAAACACGGTAACTGCTTATGCATTCAATTATGTAAAGACTCAGAAAATGGTGACTCAGCAGTACATTTTGTGGACGTTGATAACAATCGTTTATTGGATGGCAACCCACTGGATTTACTGTATTCAGAAAATGAGAAAAAGCATTTTCCACAAGCATTTAAGAAATTAAAACAAGATTTAGAAAAAATATTAATAAATTCTAATTAGTATATTTAAGAAAAGTGAGAGACAAGTTTTATTTTAAAAGAACTATATGAGGAAGATTTACTAACTAAAAAATAAGTCCGAAGTTGAAAGACTAAACAATCAACTTGGGACTTTAAAAATAGAAATAGGAAAATCGTTAATAGGGCAGAGTGCATTTACGCGGCGGAGCAGCTGAGCGAAGCGATACGCGCAACGCAAAATAAAGTAAATGAGCTAACTTCTGAAAGAGAAAAATTACAAGAAGAATTAAACGATAAACAAGGAGTCATGGGAAAACTTGGCTATTACTACAATCAGTTTTTAAGTTGGGCAGACGAATTTCAAAATTCTACATTAGAGCAGAGAAAAATGATAGCCTGTCAACTTATAAGATGTGTCAAAGTAAGCCGAGGATATAATGTAAACATAGAGTTTGACATGAATTATCAGCAATTTTGCGAAGGCTTATAAATAAAAAAAGTAAACTACAATGAACGTAATTTTCGGTATGTAACTGCAACGTACGCTAGAGCCCTCGGCTGTTAACCGAGTTGTCGTTGGTTCAAATCCAACAGGGGGAGCCAGAGCCCCCCATCTTATGGGGGTTTTGTTATTCCTTCAAAAGTTTAAGAGTAAAGAAAAACTTTAATTTTTTTAATGGTATTTAGCTTAGTTTTATCAATAGGTGCGATTTAAAAAACGAGATTTTTTTTAACTTGCTCGATCTGACCGTAAATAAGTATGTAGTAAACATAAAAAATTGCAAAACGCCGACTTGTCGTTTATTTGAGTAACTGAAATTAGTAAAAACTGAGAAGTCAGCGAACTTGTCAAATAGTATTTAGGTATTTTTAAAAGTTTATTATCGGTTGAAATTTTTAATGCGATTTATATAATTATTTTTAAAGTTTTTTAAAAGCACAATAATTATATGAAAATTATGATTTATTAAATGTATTTTCACAAATAGTATACTAAAAGTAGATTATAAATGTAAAAATCTTATTTTTGTAAAATTATGTATATTTTTACAAATTTATGTGATATAATAAATTTGGCTAGCCGTAAATTACATTTGTAGGTGATAATTATGTTTAAAAAAATATTAAAATTGACAACTTTTATTTTTCTACTAATATGTTTGACTTTAAGCAATAGCGTAATAAATGCAGGTAATTCGCAATCTTCTACAACTGAGACTACCCAGGGTGGTGGAGGTTCGAGTGGTGGCGGTGGAGCTACTCGTGGTTTTTAATAATGTAGTAGAGGCTGTTACATTTTTATGTTTGAAAATGTGTTTATACGAAATTTTAACTCGCTTGTTAGAGAAATATCAATGTTTTTTATAGATAAGATAAGGAAAACTAAAGAAAAAAGACCTATTGAGTTTATCGATAGGCCTTTTTAGTAAGTGTTAAATTTAAAATTTTTTACGCTTTAAATGCTGTTGGAATTTGCTCCATTAGTTCTCCCACAGCCTGTAACGCCTTGCCTGCTTTACGTTTTACTTTCTTTTGCTTTTTCATCATACAGCTCAAAGCTACTCCGATTGCAATTCCTGAAATCAACCCACAAATTGCGCTCTTGGCGGTGCTTACTCCACTTTTAAACATACATAAAAACCTCCACATCGATAAAATATTTTTTATTTTCATAATATAATTTCTCCATTCAATTTGTTATTGCGATAAACTTTACGTTATTATTATGACCAATATTAATTTTACTATGTACAGCTTTCTTGCATAATATCGAAGCAAAGTGTAAAAAATAAAATTGCGAGATGATCGCATTATGAACTAAAGAAGGTGAAACAATTATGGATAGATTAGCGTTAATTTTGCTGATAATAGGTGGACTAAACTGGGGTTCAATCGGTATTTTCCAATTTGACTTTGTCTCTTGGATTTTCGCAGGTCAATCTTCAATAGGAAGCCGTATAGTTTATACAATAGTTGCTTTAGCCGCAATATGGTGCATTTCTTTACTCTTCAGAGAATCTGATGAATTGGTAACAGAAGCATCGTAATAGTTCAAAAAAACAAACATCTCCTTATGTAGCATAAGGGATGTTTGTTTTTTACAGCTAAAATCTATCTTTCAAATTTTTAAGCTCTTCTAAAAGTTCCGATGGTAGATTTCCTTCAAATTTGCTATAAAGTTCTTCAATCTGTACTATTTCGTCTTTCCAAAGTTCGTCATCAATTTCAATAAGCCCTTCTAAGGTTTCTTTACTTAAAGATAATCCTGAAATGTTTATATCACTTGGGAAAGGCAAATATCCAATCTTGGAGTCATTAGCAGGTACTTCGTTTTCGCAGCGTTTTAATATCCATTCTATTACCCTTAAGTTGTCGCCAAACCCTGGCCATATAAAATTACCATTCTCATCTGTACGGAACCAGTTTACGTTGAATATCTTCGGTGCTTTATTCCCAAGTTTTTTGCCCATACTTATCCAATGCGAAAAATAATTTGACATATTGTACCCGCAGAAAGGAAGCATCGCCATAGGATCACGCCTTGTTACGCCTACCTTTCCGGTTGCTGCAGCTGTGGTTTCAGAGCCCATAATGGAACCCATAAATACTCCGTGGTTCCAGCTTTTAGCTTCGTAGACAAGTGGTGTGGTTTTTGCTCTTCGTCCTCCGAAAATTATGGCGGATATAGGCACGCCGTTATCCTCTAAAAATTCCGGGCTCAAGCAGGGACAGTTCTTGGTCGGTGCCGTAAACCTGCTATTTGGATGCGCTAAAGGTCCACTTGCTCCTGTGCAACGCTCACCCTTCCAGTTAATTACATTTACAGGTGGATTTTTAGTTTTACCTTCCCACCAAACAGTATTGTCATCTACATTTAGTGCAACATTAGTAAATATGCTGTCTTTTGACATCGTTTCCATGGCATTTGGATTTGTCTTCATATTTGTACCCGGTGCAACGCCAAAGAAACCATTTTCTGGATTTATTGCCCATAAGCGGCCGTCAGAACCGATTCTCATCCAAGCAATATCGTCTCCGACACACCATACTTTATAGCCCGACTTTTTGTAAATTTCCGGTGGAATTAACATAGCAAGGTTAGTTTTTCCACAAGCTGAAGGAAAAGCTGCCGCGATATATTTAATGTCACCCTTAGGGTTTTGTATACCTACTATAAGCATGTGCTCGGCCATCCAACCTTCGTTTTTTCCTTGGTATGAAGCAATCCTCAAAGCAAAGCATTTTTTGCCGAGAAGCACATTGCCACCGTAAGCGGAGTTAACTGAAATGATGGTATTGTCTTCTGGGAAGTGACATATGTACCTTTTGTTTTCATCTATATCGCAAGTAGCATGAATTCCGCGTACCCAATCGTTGCTGTTTCCGAGTTTTTCTAGCACATTTAAGCCAACTCTGGTCATTATTGACATGTTTAGCACTACGTAAATTGAGTCGGTAATTTCAATTCCGATTTTGGAAAAAGGTGAATTTATCGGGCCCATAGAGTATGGAATAATGTACATAGTTTTTCCTGAAAATCTGCCTTTCATTATATCAGAAAGCAGCTTGTATGCTACATCGGGAGCCATCCAGTTGTTGGTTGGACCCGCATCATATTCACTTTTTGTGCATATGAAAGTTTTATCTTCAACTCTCGCTACATCATTTTGGGCAGTCCTGTGTAAATAGCATCCCGGCATTTTTTCTTGGTTTAGTTCGATAAGTTCACCACTATCGCAGGCCTCTTTACGAAGCATATCAAGCTGAGACTTAGTCCCATCAACGATTACCATATTTTGCGGAGATAAAAGCTCCGCCGCCTTGTTTACGAAATCCTGAACTGATTTGTTTTTTAACATAAATAGTTTACTCCTTTTATTAAGAGATATATTTATTAAGTTGCAGGGCGGCAGCCAAGTCAAACTTGACTTGGCTGTTTAAAGCCCTTGCTGTAGCAAGGGCTTTAAACATAAAAATTTTATGCCGCCCTTTTCAAATGTGCACGGAACCTAAGTATTAATAAAAATTTAAGGTTTCAATAGACATATTTGCAAAAGCGTTGAGTCTGAAGTCTGCTACGTTTTTGTTGATATATTCATAATATGCTTGAGAAGCAACCATGGCAGCGTTATCGCCACAGAGATTTTTTGCGGGAATATAAAGCTCGATATTTCTCTTTTTGCAAATGTCATTTAAATTTTTTCTTAACAACGAATTTGCTGAAACTCCGCCAGCTATCGCAAGTTTGCTGTATTTTAAATCTATAGCTGCTTTCATGAAATTATCCACAAGATAATCTACAACGGTTTTTCTAAAAGAAGCACATAAATCGTTTACGGGAACGGGAATATTTTTCTGGTTTAAATTATGAATTTGATTGACAATAGCGGTTTTAAGCCCGGAAAAACTGAAATCGTATCTTGAGTCTGTAACCTTTGGTTGTTTAAATTTAAAAGCAGTATCGTTGCCTAACTCGGCTAATTTATCTAACTCAACCCCGCCCGGATAAGGTATAGACAGACTCCGAGCAGCTTTATCAAAGGTTTCGCCAGCAGCATCGTCACGAGTTTTGCCTATTATGCGAAATTCACAATAATTTTTAACTTCAACTATATGACTATGACCGCCGGACACGATTAAGCATAAAAATGGGGGCTCTAAGTTTTTGTGGGTTATGTAATTTGAAGCAACGTGCGCTCTTAAATGGTGTACAGGAATGATGGGCAACCCTGTGGATAGCGACAGACCTTTTATAAAATTAACCCCAACCAGCAAAGAGCCAATGAGACCTGGGGCAAACGTTACGGCTAGTGCATCTATTTTTTTAAGTGATATGCCCGCTTGAGTTAAAGCTTTTTCTACTACGTTAGAAATAAACTCAACATGGCATCTGGACGCAAGTTCTGGAAAAACTCCTCCAAATTTTTTATGCTCTTCAATTTGCGAATGAACCACAGAAGACAGTACTTCGCGGCCGTCTTTTACAACAGCTGCAGCTGTTTCGTCACATGAACTTTCAACTGATAAAATTAGCATAAAAGCCTCCTTATAAAACAGATTTTGTGGTATTTGCTTGGGATGGAGAGCCCCCGGCATAAAAATAATTTTTATGCCGGGGTGCAAGGTACAAAATTTATTTGGTACCTTGCACCCCGAGAAATTTTCTATAAAAGGAAAATTTCTCGGGGGCTCTTTTCAGCCATATAAGGTCATCATTATCGCGTCTTCTCTCGGCTTTACGTAAAAATCTTTACGTAATCCCACTTTTTTAAATCCAAAATTTTCATATAGCTTTATAGCGTTCAAATTTGATTTTCTAACTTCTAAAGAGATAAAATCGCAGTTTTTTTGGAAACTATCTATGAAAAAAGCTAATAGACAAGTGGCAATTTTTTGTTTGCGATACTCAGGCAAAACCGCTATATTACAAATATAGCATTCCCTGCAAACGCAGTGTGCACCTATATACCCTACAACGTGTTCGTTCAAAACCGCTACAAAAAATATAGCATTTTCATTTTCGAGTTCAGAAGAAAGTGATTGCACGGACCAAGGCGTAGAAAAGCAGTTTTTCTCTACATTGTAAACATCTTCGATATGTTCCTTAGCCATCTTTTTTATAACGATATCAAGCATTTTTTTCAATTACTTCCTTAAATAAGTCCTTCAAAGCTGAATTTATACTGTCCCGACATTGCTTATAAACTTCGACATCGCCTCCGTACGGGTCTTTAATAGAACTGCCGAGAACGTAGATTTTATCACTACTAACGCCTAAACCTTTGAGTATATCATAGTGCGTAAAAGTCATGACAACAAAAAGGTCAATTGACTTTAGGTCGATATCAAACAAACTTTTAGCTTTGTGGTTAGATAAATCTATATCCCATTCTTTACAAGCTTTAATTGCGTTGTGACTAGCGGGTTCGCCTGTTATGCCGGAAATTCCAGCACTGTCGCACGATATTTCTTTAATGCCATGATTTTCTAGCATACGTTTAAATATTCCCATTGCCATGGGACTTCTGCAGGTATTGCCCGTACAGACAAAAAGTATTTTCAATTTAGGACACCATCCTTCAATAATTTTAGTTAGCCCTTTGCGTCATACCAGCTTTTCCCTACAAAGGCTTCGGCTATTAATGGTACACTAATGTTTACAGCGTGTGCCATTTCGCTTTCTAATATATATTTAACTCTTTCAGCTTGATTTTGTAAAGCTTCTACGATAATTTCATCGTGTACCTGCAAAATTATTTTAGCATCTAACTTTTCTTCCCGAATTTTTTCATCGACATTGATCATTGCGATTTTTATAATATCTGCTGCGGACCCTTGTATAGGCATGTTTCTAGCCACTCGTTCGCCAAAAGAACGCAAATTAAAATTTGAAGATTTAAGTTCTGGTAAATATCTCCTTCTTCCGAACATAGTTTCAGCAAACCCTGTTTCCTTTGCAAAATTTATAGTTTCTTGCATATATTTTTCTATATTTGAGTAATGCTTAAAATAATTTTTTATATAAGAATCAGCCTCTTTGCGGCTAACGCCAATATCTTTAGCGAGTGAAAATGCGCTTATCCCGTAAATTATTCCGAAATTCACAGCTTTTGCGCGACTTCTCATAAGAGGCGTTACCATGTCGATAGGAACGTTAAAAACTTGAGAGGCTGTTACTTTATGAATATCGACATCGTTCTTAAATGCATAGATCATATTCTGGTCATTTGACAAGTGCGCCAATATTCTCAATTCTATTTGAGAGTAGTCTGCGTCCACCAAAAGATAGCCTTCTTTAGCTATAAAAAATTTTCTGAACTCTTTGCCAAGCTCGGTTTTAACAGGAATGTTTTGCAAATTTGGCTCTGTAGAGCTAATCCTTCCAGTTTTGGTTTCGGTTTGGTTGAAAGTAGAATGGATTTTTCCATCATCGGAAATAGCCTTCGCGAGCCCGTCGCAGTAAGTAGATTTTAGTTTAGTCAAGGTCCTGTACTGTAAAATTTCTTCTATGACAGGATGGGTGTATCTCAATGACTCTAGAACTTCTGCACTTGTAGAATATCCGCTTTTAGTTTTTTTGCGAATAGGCAAGCTTAAGTCTTCAAAAAGTGCAATGCCAAGCTGTTTAGGAGAATTTATATTCACGTCGTTGCCTAAAGTGGTTTTTATTTTAGATTCCAGTTTTTCAATATCTACAGCCAATTTTGCAGCGAATTCCTCCAAAGCGGTCCTATTTACACAGAAACCCTCGTACTCCATAGAGGCGAGTACTTTAGCAAAAGGTATCTCTATTTCTTTCAACAATTTTTCCTCATTACGTTGAGAAATTTTTTTAGAAAGAGTTGAAAACAGACGATATGTAGAAATGGCATTTTTTATTAAATCCAGGTGCTCTGATGCATCAATATGCTGCGCAGGAATGGAATACTCTGAAACAAGCTTTTCAATATCGTAATTTTTATATGAAGAGTTCAACAAATATGCTGCCAAAACTACATCGAAATCAACATTTCTTATGTCAACGTTGAGCTTATTGCAAAGATAGAACAGAGGCTTTATATTGTATGTTACTTTTCTTATCGTTTGATCTTCAAAAATATTTTTCACAAAATTAAAAAAATTTTTTTGAGATTGACCAACAACGTAAACTTTATTGTTTAAATAAAAAGCGAGTTCTGTTATTTCTTCAGAGTTAAAGTTAGCAAAAAATATCGCTGTTTCACTTTCAGTTAGCTTTTTTCTTAAAGTGTCAAGGTCGAAGTTATTTATAACTTTGACGGGCTTGTCTACTACAACGTTGTCATCTTCATGTGGACAGTCAGGTAGATTTAATTTTTTTATCATTGAAAACATTTCAAGTTCAGAAAGAAGTTTAGAGGCTTTAGTGTGATCGCCTTCCCCGATAATGTAATTTGAAATATTGGTATCTATGGGGACATCTTTTACGATAGTACCAAGGTATCTGCTTAGCTGAGCGCTGTTTTTTCCCTCTATGAGTTTTCTTTTCACACCTGGTTTTATGTCTAGAGTTTCAATGTTATCATAAATATAATCAATTGAACCAAATTTTTGAATCAATTCCAATGCACCTTTTTGTCCAATACCAGGAACTCCGGGAATATTGTCTGAGGCGTCTCCTTGCAAGGCTTTTACATCAATTAATTGTTGAGGTTGAATCCCATAAGTTTCATATATTTTATTTTCATCGTAAAGCACAACCTCTGCCTTGCCAAACTTGGTGGATGTAATCCTAACAGAGACATTTTTATTTACCAATTGCAAGCTATCCTTGTCTCCAGTAGCAATAATGCAGGTATTGCCGCTATTTGTACAGCTTTGCGCCAACGTCCCCAGAATGTCATCAGCTTCAAAGCCTTCCTTCTCTACAAGTTTGTATCCTAAGTGAGAAAGGAGTTCCTTTAAAACTGGAAACTGCATATAAAGCTCTTCGGGCATACCTTTTCTCTTGGCTTTATATCCATCGTAACACTTGTGGCGAAAGGTTGGAGATTTCATATCGAAAGCTATAGCGATTGCGTCTGGAGTGGTTTCCTCTTTCAGTTTACTTAAAATATTTAAAAATCCATATATAGCATTGGTATAAAAACCATTTTTCGTACTCAACAGCTTTACTCCATAAAATGCTCTATTTAAGATACTGTTTCCATCTAAGACTAATAATTTCATTTAAAACACCTCTCGACTTCAGAAATCAGATTTTTAAATAACTTAGCGCAATCAACAACAGTAGACAAAATTAATGCCAAATGAGTATTTTGAAATATTATAGCATTTTTCCTTACAAGGGAAAACGGAAAAATAATTTTTTCGTTAAAAATAAAATGCAACGAGTTAAAATAATACTCTCACACCTTAGTTTGTTTTTATATTGAAATGTCTAGAGCAACTTTGTACAAGTCCATGTCGAGACTTTTAATCATTTTTATAGCTTCGGCTATGTTGTAGTCAACTACTTCTGAACATTTTAAAGCAATAATTCTGTTAAGCTTGTTCTCTTTTATTAGCTTTATAGCGTGGTGTCCCATTCTGCTAGCGATGACCCTATCTCGTAAGGTGGGATTGCCTCCACGTTGTACATGTCCTAAAATGGTAGTGCGAGCTTCTATGCCAGTTTTTGTAAATATCCTTTCTGCAATTTCGTCTACATGGTCCACTCCTTCTGCGACTATAATGATGAAATGCTGTTTACCGGTCTTTTGAGTTTGCTTTATTCGCTCTAAAATATTTTTGTTGAAATCGTAGTCAACTTCTGGAACTACAATAGCGGTAGCACCTACAGCAATTCCGGCATTTAAAGCTATCTCACCGCTTCTTCTACCCATAACTTCAACTACACTGCATCTGTTATGAGATTGTGCAGTATCGCGGATTTTGTCAACCATCTGCATAGCTGTGTTCATCGCGGTATCAAAGCCAATGGTATATTCTGTGGAACCTACGTCGTTGTCGATGGTCGCGGGAATACCTATGCATTTAACGCCTGCTAAAGCTAGCTCATTTGCCCCTTTGAATGAGCCATCGCCGCCTATTACAACTACGGTATCTATCTTGTATTTGTCGCAGGTTTCTTTTGCTTTTGAAATACCTTCTGGAGTCAGAAATCTGGGACTGCGTGCTGTGTACAGGAACGTACCGCCTCTATGCAATATGTCTCTCACAGAACGTAAGTTAAGTTCAATCAGGTCTGAGTCGATAAGACCGTTGTACCCTTTTCTTACCCCAAAAACATTCATTCCTTCACCAATTCCAGCCCTTACAACCGCTCGTATAGCCGCATTCATACCAGGTGCATCTCCGCCGCTTGTAAGTACGGCGATGTTTTTTTGCTTATGAGAGTAATTAAAATTTTCCATAACTGAATATTCCTCCGGAGCTTATTTATGGGGCCCCCGGCACAAAAATATTTTTGTGCCGGGGGAAGTAAAAAGATAAACTTATCTTTTTACTTCCCCCGAACAGTTTAAAAAACTGTTCGGGGGCCCCTTTTTACACACACTTATTTACTTTTTCAAAACCACAGCTTTTTCGCCTACTTGCCTTTTAAGTTCCATTATAAGCACTTCATTTACGTCAACCCAGAGAGACCTAGGCGCAAGAACTAAAGATTTAGTTTCTTCAAAATAAAAATAAACAGGTTCATTTCCGTCAAATATGCTTATGAGATTTTTAGCTTTGTGATACTCAGGCACATCATTGTTTTTCACTTTAACATACAACCCGTGTTTTTCGCTTTTTGCTGCTAAAGATGTAGGCCTATCCGTACTTTCGGCATTGTCACTGTCCATAGCGCAAACACTATCGCATACTACTCTTATCTCGTCTTCGTCCAAAAATGAAACTCTAACCCCAAAAACTACAATTGTGCCTTCTTGCAAAAATGACGAAAAACGATCGAATGCTTTAGGGAAAACTATAACCTCAACATGTCCGCTTGTATCTTCTATGTCGACAAATGCCATCATGCTATTAGTTTTAGTGGATTTTATTTTTACGCTGGATATGATAGCTAAAATTTTAACACTGTCATTATTTTTTACATTATGAGAAAAAATATCAGAAATTCTAGAGTAATTTCTTTCTTTGATTAATTCGTTGTATTTAGACATAGGATGCCCGGAAATATACATCCCGGTTGCTTCTTTTTCCATTGTCAAAAGCTCAAACAGTTCAAATTCATCAACTTTCGGAAGGTCTAATGCACTGTTGTTATCTTCATTTTCTTTGCGAATATCGAAAAATCCGATTTGACCCTCTATGTTACTTTTTTTAGAGCTTTCAATAGCGTCTATTATATTATTGAAAGACAAAATCATTTGTTTACGGTTGGCTGTTAAGTTATCAAAAGCACCCGATTTTATCAGATTTTCCACAGCTTTTTTATTTACGTCTTTGCCTGAAAGTCTTTTGCAAAAATCGTAAAGGGAAGTAAATTTTCCACCATTGGTTCTTTCTGAGATTATAGACCTTACAGCACCCTTACCAAGTCCTTTGACGGCTAAAAGTCCAAATCTTATGTTTCCGTCTACTGATGCGAAAAATTCTTGACTTTCGTTTACAGATGGCGGCGAAATTTTTATTCCTAAGCGGGTACATTCCTCAATATACGCAGATACTTTGTCTGTGTTGTCGAGCACGCTCGTAAGCAACGAGGCCATGAACTCACTTTTATAGTGGCATTTTAAAAAGGCAGTTTGGTAGGCCACAAATGCGTAGGCTGCAGCATGAGATTTATTGAATGCATATGAGGCAAAGCTTTCCATTTCGGAATAAATCTTAGAAGCAACTTTTTCGTCAATACCGCGATGTATACACCCTTCTACGACAATTTTTCCATTTTCGTCTTTTAAACCGTTTATGAAAATCTGATGTTCTCGTTCCATAACATCGGCTTTTTTCTTTGACATTGCCCTTCTTACAATGTCGGCTCTACCAAGAGAAAATCCGGCCAATGTTCTAAAAATCTGCATAACCTGTTCTTGATAAACTATACACCCATAAGTAACGTCCAATATCTCCTTGAGCGCCGGGTGAGTGTATTTTATTTTTTCAGGGTTATGCCTGTTTTCTATATACTTAGGTATGGAGCTCATAGGACCCGGCCGGTAAAGCGAAATAACCGCAATTAAATCTTCGATATTTTCAGGCTTCAACTGCATAAGCACATTTTTCATGCCGGCTGATTCAAACTGAAACACGCCTTCGGTGTCGCCTTTTGAAATCATCTTGAAAACAGACTTATCTTCAGTATCGATATTTTCGATTTTAAAATCAGGATGCTTTTGACGGATAAGCTTTTCCGTGTCGCTGATAACTGTGAGAGTACGAAGTCCTAAAAAGTCCATTTTCAAAAGGCCAAGCTCATCGAGAGTAGTCATGGTATATTGAGTCACGACGGAATCATCGTTTTTGGCAAGAGGGACATAGTCACTAACGGGATTTTCGGTTATAACTACGCCGGCAGCATGCGTCGAAGAATGCCTTGGCATACCTTCCAGTTTCCTTGCTGTGTCTATTAGTTCTTTAATTTCGGGGTCTTGATTATATTTCGAGTTGAGTTCTGTTGAAGATTTTAATGCTTTTTCAATTGTTATATAAAGTTCATTTGGAATTAATTTTGAGATAGAGTCAACCTTCGAGTACGGCATGTTCAACGCTCTTCCAACGTCTTTTATTGCGGCTCTGGCGGCCATTGTACCAAATGTTATTATTTGAGCAACGTGATCGTCTCCATACTTTTTTATTACGTAGTCAATTACTTCTCCGCGGCGAGCGTAACAGAAGTCAATGTCAAAATCCGGCATGCTTACTCTTTCCGGGTTCAAAAAACGCTCAAAAAGTAAATTGTACTTTATAGGATCTATGCCGGTTATGCCGATGCAATACGCACATAAACTTCCTGCACCGGAACCTCTTCCTGGGCCTACGCTAATTCCTATGCTTTTTGCATACCGTATGAAATCATGCACAATTAAAAAATAATCTACATATCCCATTTGGTTTATAATGGAAAGCTCGTACTCTAAGCGTTCCACAAGCTTTTGTGCAGGAGAAGCTCCGTAATGCAAATATAAGCCATCGTAGCATTGTTTTTTGAAGTACTCGTAATGATCCATGTTATCAGGCACGTCAAAATGAGGCAATTTAGTCTCTCCGAACGTAAATTCTACATTGCACCTGTCAGCTATTTTTACAGTGTTTTCATACGCTTCAGGGAGGTGAGGAAAGAGCTTCTTCATTTCCGCTTCATTTTTTACATAAAATTCATTTGTCTGAAATTCCATCTTGTTTTCATCGTCTATAGTATGGTTTGTCTGTATGCAGAGCAGAATTTCATGCATACGGTTGTCTTCTTTGCTTATATAATGACAGTCGTTTGTAACTACTAGTGGAGTTCCGGTATCTCTTGCTAAGTCAATTATATGCGGGTTAACGAGCTTTTGCTCTTCAATACCATGATCTTGCAGTTCGAGATAAAAATTTTCTTCTCCAAATATATCTTTATACTTATGCACAACCTTTTTAGCAAGATCATAATCTTTAGACAATAAGGCTCTTGGCACTTCTCCGGCAAGGCAAGCTGAAAGTGCAATTAATCCTTCACTGTGATTTCTAAGGAGTTCCTCATCTACTCTGGGCTTGGTGTAAAAGCCGTCAATAAATGAACTTGAAACTATTTTTATTAAGTTTTCATAACCCGTATTATTTTCACACAAAAGCACCAAATGATATCTTTGTGAATCAAATTCACGAGTTTTATCAAACCTAGAGCGAGGGGCAACATAAACTTCGCAGCCAATGATAGGTTTTATATTATTTTTTTTAGCTTCTTTGTAAAAGTCCATCACACCATACATAACGCCGTGGTCTGTGATAGCTACAGCTTTTTGTTCTGAGTTTTTTACGTGTTTTATTAATTCTTTTATTTTGCAAGCACCATCAAGCAGGCTGTACTCGCTGTGTAGGTGCAAATGAACAAAGCCCATGAAAGCTCCCTCCTAATAGTTATTACATTTATTATATATTCATAATTTATTTTTGTCGATAAATAAAGTTAATTTTATAAATTTTAAAAATTATTTGCATTTATGTTGTAAAAACCGCGTGATATTTTCTTATATATTAAAAATCCCCCATATGTGGGGGATTTTTAAAACCGATTCCTTTTTTTATAGCTTGTGTGTAGAATCTCATGTGCTTTATGGCTACCGGGTTCACCCAGAAAGTCCTTGTACAGCTCCTTTATGGCGGGGTTTTCGTGAGATTTCCTCAGAGAAAGACTTCTATCTTCCTTATAAAGGGCTTCTGCTCTTAACTTATTTAAATCAGAAAAATTTCTGACATCTGCGCTTTGTAATGGCTGACCTCCTCCGTTTACACAGCCTCCAGGACAGCACATTATTTCAATAAAATGATAATCAGCTGTACCGTTTTTTATTTTATCCAAAATAACAACTGCATTTTTCAGGCCACTTACAGCAGCTACTTTTACATCGAACCCGGCAATTTTATATACAGCTTCCTTGATACCTGCAGATCCTCTCAATTCATGATACTCCAAATTTTCTTGACTTTTGCCAGTTAAAATATCGTTAGCAGTTCTAAGAGCTGCTTCCATTACACCACCAGTTGTGCCGAAAATAGCTCCGGCCCCTGTAGAAATGCCAAGAATAGGATCAAAATCTTCATCAGGCAGCGACTGGAAGTCTATGCAAGCACTTTTTATCATTCTGGCAAGTTCTCTTGTCGTTAACGTAAAATCAGTATCTGGCACACCCGCTGCGTTTTGATCATCGCGTGTTATTTCAAATTTCTTCGCCGTACATGGCATTATGCTAACTACCACTATACTTTTAGGGTCTATATTGTTCTTTTTTGCGTACCAGGTTTTTATTATGGCCCCTTGCATCTGTTGCGGTGACTTACAACTTGAGAGGTTTTTCAAAAGCTCTGGGTAATAGTGTTCGCAAAACTTGATCCATCCTGGTGAGCAAGACGTTATCATAGGAAGAGTTCCACCATTTTTCAGTCTATTTATGAACTCATGCGCCTCCTCAACTATTGTCAAATCTGCACCAAAGTCCGTATCGAAAACTTTATTGAACCCTAGCCTGCGCAATGCTGCTACCATTTTTCCTTTCACGTTGGTGCCTATGGGCATATTGAAACTTTCACCTAAAGTAGCTCTAATTGACGGGGCTGTATGGACTACAACATATTTTGATGGATCGTTTATAGCTTCCATCACATCGTCTCCACTGTCTCTTTCCCTTAGTGCGCCTGTTGGACAGTTTACTATGCACTGCCCGCAAGATACGCACGTGACATCGTTTAAGTCTTTATCAAAAGCACAGCCAATCTGAGTGTCAAAGCCTCTATTGTTTGCACCAATGACCCCTACGTGCTGTTCTCTGCAAGCTGCTTCACATCTTCTGCATAATATACACTTGCTGTTATCGCGAATTAAATGCAAACAGCTATCATCATACCTGTAATCTGGCAATGCCCCATCGAAGTTACCTTCATCCTGAATACCGAACTGTTTACTTAAACTTTGTAATTCGCATTCGCCGTTTCTACTGCAAGAAAGGCATGCCCGTTTGTGCGTAGAAAGCAGCAGTTCGAGTGTAGTTTTCCTAGATTTTTTTACACGTTCAGTATTTGTAAATATCTCCATGCTATCGCTTACTGGAGCTACGCAAGATGCCACTAAGTTTTTAGCTCCTTTGACTTCTACTACACAGATCCTACAAGCGCCAATTTCATTTATATCTTTTAAATAACAAAGCGTAGGAATATGAATGCCGGCATCTCTGGCAGCGTCTAAAATGGTTTGGCCTTTTTTTGCAGTAACTTCAATATTATTGATTTTAATATTTACTGTATTTCCCATTTAAACAACGATTCTCCTTTCTCATTCTCGAATAATAGCTTTAAATTTGCAAGTATTTAAGCAAGCTCCGCAGCGTATACATTTGTCCCAATCTATCTTGAACGGATTTTTCACAGTACCTGAAATGGCACCCACAGGGCAAATTCTAGAGCATGCTGAACAACCTTTACATTTGTCTTCCAATATAGTATACCTCAACATGGCTTTACATACTCCGGCACGGCATTTATGCTCTTTTATATGTTCTACGTATTCGTCTCGAAAATACTGCAATGTAGATAAAACTGGGTTCGGTGCTGTTTGCCCCAAGCCACATAAAGAATTTTCCTTAATGTAATGACATAAATTTTCCATTTTTTCAAGTTCTTTCATATCGGCTTTTCCTTCAGTAATGTCCGTTAACATTTCTAAAAGTCGCTTCGTGCCCACTCTGCAAGGAGTACACTTACCGCAAGATTCATCTACAGTAAATTCAAGAAAAAATTTCGCTATATCGACCATACAGGTGGATTCATCCATAACTATAAGTCCGCCGGATCCCATCATAGAGCCTATTTCGAGTAAATTATCATAGTCCATTTCTATGTCGAGGTATTTTGCTGGTATACATCCTCCGGACGGACCACCCGTTTGAGCTGCTTTAAATTTTTTATCATTGGGTATACCTCCGCCAATCTCCTCGACGATTTCTCTCAAGGTAGTGCCCATAGGAACTTCCACTAGCCCAGTTCGTCTTATTTTGCCGCCCAAAGCAAAAACTTTGGTTCCTTTAGATTTTTCAGTTCCAATCGAATTAAACCAATTAGCACCATTTAAAATTATCTGTGGCACATTTGCATAAGTTTCAACATTGTTTAAAATAGTAGGTTTACCAAATAACCCCTTCACAGCTGGGTACGGAGGTCTCGGTCGAGGCTCTCCCCTTTTGCCTTCGATAGATGTCATCAGTGCAGTTTCTTCGCCACAGACAAAGGCACCTGCTCCTAGGCGTATTTCTATGTCGAAATCGAACCCGGATGAAAAAATATTTTTCCCAAGGAGACCATAATCATAAGCTTGTTTTATAGCGATTTTAATTCGTTTTACTGCAACGGGGTACTCGGCCCTAACGTATATAAATCCGCGCGAAGCACCGATGGCATAACCTGCGATTGTCATAGCTTCAAGTACCACATGAGGGTCGCCTTCAAGGATGGATCTATCCATAAAAGCTCCCGGGTCACCTTCGTCGGCGTTACAGCATACAAATTTTTGGTCCGATTTATTAGCAGCAGCTAAACTCCACTTGACGCCTGTAGGGAAACCTCCACCACCTCTGCCACGAAGTCCTGAGTCCTTTATGACCTTTATTACATCTTCAGGTTGCATTTCGCTCAAAACTTTAGCAAGCGCAAAGTATCCGTCCATCGCTATGTATTCATCGATACATTCCGGTGAGATGACACCGCAGTTTTTAAGTGCAACTCGCATTTGTTTTTTGTAAAATGGAGTTTCGTTCAAAGAAATGATACTGTTGCCTTTTACGGTATCTTTATATAAAAGTTTAGTGACTACGTTACCGTTTACCAAGTGTTCACTCACAATTTCAGGTATGTTTTTTACGTCTACTCTACTATAAAAGCTACCTTCCGGGTAAACTATCATAATAGGTCCCAGTTCGCACAGTCCGAAACATCCTGTTTTTATTACGTTTACTTCGTTTTGTATACCATGCTTTTTTATTTCTTCATCTAGTACGTCAATTATTTGTTGGCTGCCGGAAGATGTGCAGCCTGTGCCACCACACACCAATACAGTTGAACGGTACATATTTATTCTCCTTTTTGCTATTTGTTTTTTATGTTTTGTCTTTTTGCGTTTTGATTTGAATGCTTTAAACGAATCTCTATATTAGGACGTACTTTTTCTTTGATCTTTTTAAGGTCTTCTATGCTTTTCATGTGTGATGCCACCTTTATAAAATTTATTTTTATTCAGCTACAGTACGATGAACCGGCAACATCAATTTTATTGATGTTGTACGGAGCGGATTTATCCGCTCCGTACGGCATAGAATTTTTTAATAAAAATTCTATGCCGGTTCAAACAGCTTCACTTTTAATTTTCTCTATCTATATTTATTAAGGATACCCTCGATGTCTTCAGGTTTAAGCCTGCCATAAACGTCATCATTTACTGTCATTACTGGAGCTAAACCGCAAGCACCCACACAGCGACAAGCCGTAAGTGAAAACAAACCATCTTTAGTACATTCTTCTGCCTCTATTCCCAAAAGAGCGCTAACCTTTTTAAGTATTTCACCAGAGCCTTTTACATAACAAGCTGTTCCTAGGCAAACAGATATGTTATATTTACCTTTTGGTACGAGTGAAAACTGTGAATAAAAAGTAGACACACCAAAAATTTCCTCTAAAGGGATTTTTAATTTTTCAGCTATTATTGTTTGAACTTCCAACGGTAAATATCCATATATTTCTTGAGCCTCCTGTAAAATTGGCATAGTGGCGCCGGGTTGTTCTTTATATTTTTCAATAACCTCAAATAACTTTTGTTTTTGCTCTTCAGTGCCGGCAAATTGATTATTACTAATTTTTTTTAGCATAAAAGGTTCTCCTTTGTGAGATTGCTTTATATTCAGATATATCATTAAGTATAATAAGTTCTATTATACATTATTATTTGTTTAAAATCTATATATATTAACAACAATTCAAAACTATTAAATATCACAAAAAAACATGTTACAGCGTAGTATAAATAAATGGTATATTCTGTAATTACGTGCGGAATTATTGATTACCAGATCAAACTGTGGTAAAATATTAAATTATAATTTAAACGTGCAAATAAAATGCTAAATAAACATGGAGGATTTTATGTGTGGAATAGTTGGATATGTAGGATGCAATCAGGCAACACCAATACTGTTGAATGCTTTAGAAAAGCTGGAATACAGGGGTTACGATTCTGCAGGAATAGCTATATATGAAAATAAAATAAAAGTTTTTAAAGATACGAAAAAAATAGCTGAACTTAGGAATGATATAAACAAGCTTAATTTAAATTCAAATGTAGGAATAGGACATACCAGATGGGCAACTCACGGCAAACCTACCATCGAAAATGCACATCCGCATTTAAGTGCAAATGGCAAATTTGCGATTGTACATAATGGAATTATTGAAAATTACATACCTTTAAAAGAGGAGTTGCTATCTGCCGGATTTAAGTTTAAGTCCGATACAGATACCGAAGTAGTTGCAAATTTACTTGAATACTATTACAACGGAAACTTTTTTGAAACAGTAAAGAAAGTTCTAAGTGTTGTAGAAGGCTCTTATGGTATTGCAATAATGTGTAGCGACTTTCCAAGTGAACTTATAGTGGCTAAGCAAGACAGCCCGCTCATCATAGGACTGGGGAAAGGTGAAAACTTTATAGCTTCAGATATTTCAGCTATAGTCGATAAAACCAGAGACGTAGTCAGGCTCTGTGATGGAGAACTTGCAGTTATAACGCCCAATTCTATAGAATATTTTGACAAGAAATTTAACAAGATTTCAAAAGAAATATGTCATGTAGATTGGACAATTTTGAGTGCTGAAAAAAATGGTTACGACCATTTTATGATGAAAGAAATTATGGAACAACCAAATGCTATAAAAGCTACGTTTTGTCCCAGAATTATTGACGGAAAAATAAATATACCACAGTTGAATATAAGCAAAGAAGAGCTAGAGGGCATTAAAAAGATTTGCATAATAGGCTGTGGGTCTGCTTATCACGTGGGATGTATAGCAAAATATATTTTTGAAAAGACTTTAAAAATGCAAACTGACGTAGAAATAGCTTCTGAATTTCGTTACAAAGATCCTTTGATAGACGAAAACGTGATGGTCATTGCAATCAGCCAGTCGGGCGAAACTGCGGATACTTTAGCAGCTGTGAAAGAAGCTAAGAGCAAAGGTGCTAAGGTCTTGGCAATAGTGAACGTAGTAGGAAGTTCCATCGCAAACGAAGCAGATATAGTCGTGCCAACTTTTGCAGGACCTGAGATTGCTGTAGCTACAACAAAAGCGTACAGCACACAACTTACGGTTATTTACATGCTGGCGATATACATGGCTGAAAAACTTGGGAAAATTTCTTCAAATGAATACGAGTCTTTTATCAAAGACCTAAAGGCTTTGCCGCAAAAAGCAGAACTTGTCTTGAAGGATTTAGACAAAATAAAAAAACTTGCACAGGACTTTTGTAATTGTAAAAATATATTCTTTATCGGAAGAAACGTGGACTATGCAGTAGCACTTGAGGGTGCATTGAAAGCGAAAGAAATTTCGTACATTCACTCGGAAGCCTATGCTGCTGGCGAGTTGAAGCATGGCACCATTTCTTTAGTGGAGGATGGAACTTTTGTGGTAGCTTTGGCTACAAATGAAGATTTGTTTGAAAAGATGATTAGCAATATACGTGAAGTTAAAGCGAGAGGCGCAGTTGTTTTGCTGGTAACCACTGAAAAATTAGCAAAAACTCAGAATGTAGCGGACTTTGTGTTTTACGTTCCAGAAACAAATAAAATGATGCAACCATCCATGACAGTACTGCCACTGCAAATACTTTCGTATTATTTGGCTCTGTATAAGGGCTGTGATATAGATAAACCTCGAAATTTGGCGAAATCTGTAACGGTTGAATAGAACAGTGCGCACTCAAAATGCGCACATTTTACATAGAGGAAATATGATTGAATAAGGATGGAAATATGGAAAATTTATCTGACATAAATAATATTAGGAAGATTTTAAAAAAACATAGTTTTAAATTTTCACATTCCCTTGGGCAAAATTTCATTATAAATCCAGAAATTTGTCCCAAAATGGCAGAACTAAGCAAAATAGATGAAAACACAGGTGTAATTGAAATAGGCCCGGGGATTGGCGTCTTGACAAATGAGCTTGCCAAGAGAGCCAAAAAGGTTGTATCAATTGAAATAGACCGAATGCTTTTGCCGGTATTAAATGAGACTTTGTCTGAATTTAGCAATGTAAAAGTTTTAAATGCCGACATATTAAAAATAAATTTAAAGGAACTGATTCGAGAAGAATTCAATAATGTTGAAAATGTAGTGGTCTGTGCAAATCTGCCGTACTATATAACATCTCCTGTGATAATGAAATTGTTGGAAGGTAAGCTAAGACTGAAATCCATAGTAGCTATGGTACAAAAAGAAGTTGCGGAAAGGATTTGCGCAGGTGTTGGTACCAGGGAATCAAGCAACATAACAGTAACTGTGAATTATTACAGTAAGCCTGAGATCTTATTTCCGGTTAGTAAGGCTGAATTTATGCCTTCCCCGAAGGTTGACTCAGCGGTAATAAAGCTTGACATAAACAATGATAACTCTGTGAAAGTAAAAGATGAAGAAGTTTTCTTTAAAGTAGTAAAATCTGTATTTCTACAACGAAGAAAGACTATACTTAATTCACTATCTAAAGGGCTAAACTTAGACAAAGCCGTCATTGAGAAAATTTTGTTGAAGTTAGGATTGGATATTAATTTAAGGGCTGAAAACTTGACGATGGAACAGTTTATATCTTTAGCAAATTATATTTACGAGTACGTAGAATAAGCTGATTACATATGGAAAGCACATCATAATTTATGATGTGCTTTTGCTTTTATGCATATGGCTTAATCAAAGAATACGGTACAGGGTATATTTCGTTTGAAAGTTTTTGAAAAGAAAATCCTTGATTTCTAAGACCATCTATTAAAGCAGGCAATGCTTGTACGGTGGTGGTTTTAGGTTGTGCGTCGTGCATCAACACGACGGCGTTATTGTATTTTGCTGAGTAATTCAAGACGTTAGATAAGCACTTTTCAGCCGGAGTTAAGCTTTTTTGAACAGCGTCACCCGTAGATAAGTTCCAATCGTAATAGTCAAATCCGCGGCGTGTCATTTCTGCGATTATTTCCCTATAGTTATTTTTATTGAAGCTGTTCTTAGAGCCACCGGCAAATCTGAAAATTGTAGGTTTTGCTCCGGTTGTTTCATAAATTAAAGTGTATATTTTGTTAAAGTCATTTAAGTAGGCTTCAACACTAGAATAAATTGATTTAAAATTATGTGTAAACGTATGAGGAGCTATAGTATGTCCCTCTTCAACAATCCGTTTCATGTAATCTTTACCGGCAGTTGAAGTATTTCCTACAACGAAAAATGTAGCTTTAACATTCTTCTGTTTTAAAATATCAAGAACTTCTCCGGTTCTGGCTGATGGTCCGTCATCGAAAGTTAAAAATATGGTTTTATTTGGAGAAATTTGTTTTTCAGGTCTTTTTACGTACATATCTGGATATAATTGGGTATAGTCTTTTTTCGGCTTTATTGTAGGATCTACAGCGTCATTTATTTCACCTTTGTTAGAGTTGTTCTCATCAGTTGGAGTTTCTTCAGTTCCGGTGTTTTCTTCTTCAGAAGGCTTAATTTCCTCGATATTTTCAGGGGCAGGTTCGATTGGAGCTTCGTTTTTACTGTTGAAATAAATTGCGCTTAATGCTACAGTACAGGCTAAGATCAACAAAACGAAAAAAGAAATCCAAATTATCTTTTTTGAAGGCTTTTTCACAAACGACATTTTAATCCTCCTTAAAGGCTGTAATACAATTATATTAACACGTTCTTGATAGAAAAATCAAGAAAAGCATAGCAGTATTCATGATTTCATAGTTTCTTCAGAATGGGTGTGCCGATAAATGTATTTTAATGTAAGAATCAAACGAATAGTAGTATTGCTCGTCTGTGTGATAGTAAATTCATTTTTGATATTTTCTGTTTTGGTAAATAGAAGCTACGCTTTGACAGATTCAAAAAACATAGACAACGATAGCGTGAAAGTTCCGATCATAATGTATCATTCTGTTATGAAGAGCAGAAAATCTCTTGGGAAATTTGTAATTTCACCAAATGAATTTGAGTCGGACTTGAAATATTTAAAGGAAAAATCATACAACACGATATTGATGAGCGATTTGATTGCATATACGAAAGGGGAAAAAGATTTACCTGAAAATCCAATTATGCTAACTTTTGATGACGGATATTATAATAACTATCTTTATGTGTTTCCGCTGTTGAAGCAGTACGAAAGCAAAATAGTTTTAGCTCCGATAGGTGTAGAAGTAGACAGGTACACAGAAAACGAAGATAGGAACCCAGGCTATGCTCACATAACCTGGAACGATGCAAAAGAAATGATGGATTCGGGTTTGGTAGAAATACAAAATCATTCGTATAACATGCATAAGATCTCAAGAAAGAGAAGAGGCACGAAAAAAAACAAGGGAGAATCGCTGGATAAGTATAAAAAGGAATTTGAATGTGATATCAAGCTGATGCAAGACAAAGTTACTGAAAATTTAGGGATTACCCCTACAACGTTTGTTTTTCCTTTTGGAGCTATAAGCAACTGTTCGATTGACATTTTAAAAGAAATGGGATTTTTGGCGACTTTCAGCTGCGAAAATAAAATCAATACTATAAAAAGATCACCGGACAGTCTTTTTGGCCTGTGTAGAATCTTACGGCCTTCCGGAATATCAAGTGAATCTTTTTTTAAAAAACATTTAGATTAAAGTAATGTTATGTGTTAGGCAAATTTTCACTTAGAGAACGTTCTTCGTATGGTATTTTAACGTAAAAAGGTAATATAGGTAACCCACAGCATGGCTTGTAGCGGTTGTTTAGAAACATATTGATAGAAGCGTTAGCCCTTTTTAAGTTGACCCAAAAGCCTTTGAGTTTAGAATGAATAATATGTTCTTTTAGAATACAGTAAAAAACTTGAATTTTTAATCGGAGGGCGTATGTTTTAAATGTGAGTTTATATTTTTTATAAATATTTTTTTCTTCTAAAAAATTTCTGTTTATGCCGAAAGATAAAATTAAATCATTTATTTTTTCGTCTGTCATCAGAGATATTATACTATCGTCATGGCGGCGGTAGTAGTAAAGCGCTTTTGAAGTTACAGCTATTTTGTTTGCACAGAAGAAAAGCCTCGGGCACGTGGCTATGTCTTCATAGTACATATCTGGAAATTCTATGCAGTTTTCAGTAAATAAGCTTCTGCTGAATAGTTTATTCCATGCGAAATGGTGCATTGTTATATCTAAAATTAATTTATTGAGTGCTTTTTTTCTTGAGTATACTCCTGACTTTGCAGTGAATGGCATGTAAGAAGTGAACCCGGACTTGTTTTTATAAATATAAAAATTGCAGTAAGCAATATCGGCTTGATTTTCTGAAGCCAGCTTGTAGAGTTCTTTTAAAAAGTCTGGTGACAAATAGTCGTCACTGTCAAAAAATGCAATGTACTGTCCCGTAGCTGCTTTTATTCCGGCATTCCTTGCAGCACTTAAACCTTTATTATCTTGATTTATAACTCTAAAAGATTTATTCTTTGCAGCAAAGCTGTCGATAATTTTGCCGCTGTTGTCAGTTGATCCATCATTTATAATTATAGCTTCAAGATCTTTAAATGTCTGACTCTCAACAGATTTTAAAGCTTCAGCTAAAAATTTTTCGGTATTATAAACGGGAATGATTAAACTTATTTTAGGTGCTTTGTTGTTCAAAATATATTCTCCTTATATTAAACAAACTATCTGTATTATTTAGTATACCATAAGTATAATTGAAATAAAAGTTTTAAATTTTTCTCTGGGTTTGACAACGCGAAAATAAAGCAATATAATAAATTATTTGGATAGGAGTGACAAAATAAAATTGAAAAATTTTTTAAAAAGAACATGGGCAAAAGTAGATTTAGATGCAATTGAAAATAATTTTTGGGAAATAAAAAGAGCTTTGAACGAGGGAACAAAGATAATGTGCGTACTAAAAGCTGACGCGTACGGACACGGGGCGGAAGCTCTAGCGCATTTGTATGAAGAGCTTGGAGCAGACTGGTTTGCGGTATCTAACATAGAAGAAGCGATTCAGTTGCGCGGCGACGGTATAACGACTCCGATTTTAATACTGGGCTATACACCTGCAAATGAGGCTGTAAAGTTAAGTGAAAATAATATTTCACAGGCAGTTTTTTCAAAGAAATACGCTATGGATCTTTCTAATGAAGCAAAAAGCAAGAATGTGAAAGTTAATGTACATATAAAATTAGACACTGGTATGAGTAGGTTAGGATTTTTATTTCAAGACGAAAACCGTGACAAATCGGCACTCGGTGAGATAGAGTCAGTTTCAAAGCTGCCTAATTTGAATTTAGAGGGGATATTTACTCATTTTGCAGTGTCCGATGAACCCGGTTTTGGAGAAGAAAAAACTGCCGAACAGTACCGTTTATTTAAGTTTGCTGTTGATAAACTTGAAGAAAGAAAAGTCCATATACCGCTGAAACACTGCAGCAACAGTGCTGGTATATTAAATTATAAAAATATGAATTTTGATATGGTAAGAGCCGGGATAATCTTATATGGATTATATCCATCAAACTTCAGAAAAACGGAGTTAAACTTAGTACCAGCTATGACATTAAAATCTGTGATTTCACTTATAAAAAAAGTTCCAGCGGGAACGAAAATAAGCTATGGGTGCACATATACCACTAAGCGCGATACAAAAATAGCAACTGTACCTATAGGCTACGCAGATGGATACTTGAGGCTGTTTTCCGGCAAAGCGCATATTCTGGTTGACGGCAAAAGAGCCGCAGTTATAGGTAGAATTTGCATGGATCAGATGATGGTTGATGTTACGGATGTAGAAAATGTAAGTGAAAACAGCGAAGTTATCATTTTTGGAGGAGACAAAGAAAATGCTGTAACTTTAGATGAACTTGCGAAAATAGCAAATACTATAAATTATGAATTACTGTGCATTTTAAGTAAACGAGTACCGCGAATATATGTAAGAAAAAATCAGCTTGTAGATCAACTAAATTATATATGTCCGGACAAAAATGACAATGAATAATTAATTCTGGGTTTATGCGTTTAATTACACATAAACCCAGAATTTTTATAATTTATTAACTATATCTTCAGTCTCTCTAGCGATCATAAGCTCTTCGTTTGTAGGAATAACAAAAACCTGCACTTTGGAGTTTTCGGTTGAAATTTTACCTTCCTTGCCGCGAATCATTGATTCGTTAAGCTTTTCGTCTATTTCAACACCTAAGTATTTTAAGGACTTACAGACTGCGGACCTGTGATATGGTTGGTTTTCACCAAGACCGGCTGTAAATACTATGGCGTCACAACCGTTTAATGCAGCTACGTAAGATCCTATAAATTTAGTTATTTGATATCTTAACATATCATGAGCTAAGATTGCTCTGTCGTTTCCATCTTGTGCTTCACTGGTTATGTCTCTGTCATCGCTGGAAACACCAGACACGCCCAAAAGACCAGATTGTTTATTTAAAAGTTCGTTCATTTCCTTTGGCGTTTTACCTTCTTTTTCCGCTATGAATGTAACAACGGAAGGGTCCAGCGAACCGGTTCTAGTTCCCATCATGAAGCCGTCTAATGGAGTAAGCCCCATACTGGTATCGATAACTTTTCCTTTATTTATAGCGCAAATTGAAGAGCCGTTACCAAGATGACATGTTATAATTTTTAAATCTTTGATATCCTTATGCATGAGTTCTGCACAGCGTTTGCTTACGTACTCGTGAGATGTCCCGTGGAACCCATATCTTCTTATTTTGTATTTTTCATAATATTCGTAAGGAATGGGGTACATATAAGCTTTCTCCGGCATAGTGGAATGAAAAGCTGTGTCGAAGACGGCAACTTGAGGAACTTTATTCCCGAAGACCTTCAAGCAAGCCTTTATGCCTTGAATATGTGCCGGGTTGTGCAAAGGTGCTAATGGTATCAAATCTTCTATTTCTTTGATAACTTCATCATTTATTAAAGTAGACTCTAAGAATTTACTTCCGCCTTGCACAACCCTGTGACCTATTGCTGAAACTTCATCTATGCTCTTTATCACGCCATATTCTTCGTTTAGCAAAGCTTTGACTATGTAGCTGAAAGCTTCTGTATGGTCGTGCATAGGGGCATCTATTTTTTTGCTTACGCCTGAATCGGTCTTATAAGTTAAAAAACTGCCATCAAGACCTATCCTTTCACAATTTCCTTTTGCAAGAGTCTTTTCATTTGACATATCGATCAATTGATATTTCAGAGATGAGCTACCTGCATTAATAACAAGAATTTTCATTTTTACCTCCAAAATTTTATATTTTAATCAGCTTATATTGCTGACGTACTGACAAACTCATTTTACATCTACATACCCGAACCCAGGCATAAACTTTTCAAGGAAATACTCAACTTCAGGCATATTCAAAGCGTGTAGCGATTTTATTATCCCTTTTTCTGCTGCCAGATAATCTCTGTTGCCAACCGCTTTCTCATTAAGGCATTTTATGAGGGCAGATATTCTATCGGCAGCTTTGAGGAATTTAATATTTTGTGGTGGTTCTTTTTCTGGCATCAGCAAGTCATAGTAAGTATCTTTTAGGGACGGTGGCAAAGTATCTGACATTTCCTTTGCAGCGGCTTTTTCTATTTCTGCAAATCCATTCTTTATGTTTTTATTATGGTGTACAGGTGACGGCAGATCTCCTGTTATAGTTTCTGTTGCATCGTGAAATAAAGCCAACATCGCTAGATGCTCAGGGTTTAAGTTTCCATTATAGTAAGTATTGCTTATGGTAGCTAAAGCATGCACAATGACGGCTGTTTCAAAACTATGTTCTTCCAAATTTTCGTATTTAGAATTATTAAATGTGTGCCATCTGTTTACATACTTCATTCTAGAAATTATTGAAAAGAAGGGATAAGTACCATCGGGCGTAGCTTCATTTACATGATTTTCTATTAATTTTTGATTTTGTAGGTTTTCGGCCGAAACTTTTAATATAATACTAGAAAATAAAAGCAAGACAGATATTAGCAAAGACAAACTTTTTTGAGCAACTGTAGATTTAAAATTTTTCATTTCTGTACGTCCTTGTTTTATTTAAATTATATCATGAAGGAAAACTTGATGTAAAGTACTCGTATACTAAAATTTTAACTATTTTTCAAGACTTCAATGAGATTATCTGGCGTACAAAAATATATAAAATCGTTTTCTTTTTTTATTATGTTACAGATTTTTTTAGTTTCATCATCCATACCTAAGTCAAGACAAATTACCTTTTTATGGTCATTTTTAGATAACCATTTAGTTTGAAAGATGGCATCCCGTAAAAGTATTTCAGCCTCTTCACGATGTCCTGAAATTGGTATTATTAAAATATTGTTTTTATTCTTTTGGCTATTAAGAGAATTAACAACTGTTAGTTTAAAAAGCTCGATTAATCCGATAATGGATAAAACTGTTAGGAAAATACTGAGAATTATTTCTAACATTTATATCACTCCTCTGTACCCAAAATATGAAACCCAAATAAATTATGTTAATTGCGGGAAAAAATTTGTAAAATAACTTGCGTTTTGCTTTAATGTATGTTAAACTTAATAAACGTTAGCGTAATATAAATTTCTCAGAAGAGTGGGTTCCCCCGCTCTTTTGTTTATATTTCAAGTTAAAACTTAATAAAATGGAGGCTAAATAAAAAATGAACAGCAAAGAACTTTTTGAATCGTTGTCCTTATTAGAGGAAGAAAGGGGGATTTCTGTTGACTATATGTTTGAGAAAATAAAAAAAGCTATAGTTACAGCTTGCAAAAATAGCTACAATGGAAACGAGGACGTTATAATAAACGTGAACCCCAAACGTAATAAATTTGATGTTTTCTTACAAAAGACTGTAGTTAACGATGTTACCGACCCGGGAAATGAAATCTCTTTACTGGAAGCGAGGAAAATCAGCGCAAATGCCGGAGTTGGTGAAAAAGTAGGTGTAAAATTAAACACAAAGGAATTTGGTAGAATAGCTGCACAAACAGCACGTAATATTATACGACAGGGCATAAGAGACGGCGAAAAAGACGTAATGAAACAGGAATTTGAAAGTAGAAAAGGACAAATAGTTAGTGCTATAATAGAAAAGATAGACCCAAAAAGTGGGTCGGCAACTATAAGAATCGGAAAATCTGAATCTTATTTGCCAAAAAGTGAACTCTTACAATGCAACAACGTAAAAGAAGGCGATATTGTAAAGGTATATGTAGTTGATGTGAAGGAAACCGATAAAGGTCCAAAGGTTGTACTTTCTAGGACGCACCCTGATGTTATAAAAAAGATGTTTGAAAATGAAGTGCCCGAAATAGCAACCGGAGTAATTGAGATAAAACAGATTGCGAGAGAATCCGGAGCTAGAACTAAAGTTTCTGTTTGCAGTCACGATGAAAACGTTGATGCTATTGGTTCTTGTATAGGTCCCAGAGGCGCAAGAATCGCAGCTATCATAAAAGAGCTGGGCGGAGAAAAAATAGATATAATTGAATATAGTGAAGACGTAGAAAAATATATCACAGCGGCACTTTCTCCGGCTGAAGTTTTGAAAGTTGAAGTGATCTCAGAAGATGCCCATACTTGCAGAGCAATTGTGCCGGACAGCCAACTGTCATTGGCAATAGGCAACAAAGGTCAAAATGCACGTCTAGCAGCTAGATTGACCGGCTGGAAAATAGATATAAAACCGGAAAGTACGACTTTAGAATCTGGAGACACAGAGTAGCGTAAAGTAAAACGAAAAGAGAGGAAGAAGCAGGTTTGGCTAAAAAAAATCATATCCCCAGCCGCATGTGTGCGGGATGCAACCAAATGAAAGAAAAAAAGGAACTTATACGTCTGGTGCGAACTTTTAACCCGGATGGCAAAAAGGTTATATCCATCGACTTTACGTTCAAGGCACCGGGAAGAGGGATGTACCTTTGTAAAGACGCAGACTGTCTGCGAAAGCTAAGAAAAAATAAAAGAATAGAAAAAACAATTTCATCAAAGGTAGACGAAAGCTTTTACGAAGAACTGGAGCGAATTGTCAATGATAAATGATAAACTACTTAATTTCATTGGCATTTGCAAGAAGTCTGGGAGCTTAAATATGGGATATGATGCGGTATCTGACACAATAAAAAAGCGAAAAGCATTTCTGGTGCTAATAGCTGCAGATACTTCCGAAAAAACTCGCGACAACATAAAAAGATTAGCGGTTGATTTTTCTGTAGATTTAATGCAGATTAACGAAACGATCGATGACATATATATGGTATTGGGAAAAAGAGTGGCTGTAATTTCCGTTACCGATAAAAATTTAGCGAATAAACTAAAAGATTTACAGCATAATTAGGAGGAACGCATTTATGATGGTTAAATATAGAGTGCACGAAGTGGCTAAAGATTTAGGGGTTGCCAGCAAAGATATTATAGCCCTTTTGAAGGAAAAGCTCGGAGTAGAAAAGAAGCATATGACAGCATTGTCGTCTGACGAATTAAGCTTCATATTTGAGTACTTTACGCAGAAAAATCAGGTTGAAAATTTTGATAAATATTTTGCTCAAATGAAGCCTGAAAACAAAATAGAAGAAAAACCTAAAAAAGAACCGGTTGAGAAAAAATCAACAGTATCTAAAAGCAAGAATGATTCAAAGCTTGAAAAAGAAAAAAGTTCCGAAAAAACTGAAAATGCAAAAGAGACTAATTCTTCTGTGCAAAAGAAAAAAGCAACAGAAGAACCATTACATGAAGCTAAAAAGACTATTGCAAAAAAAGAACCAGTAAAAGAAGAAAAACGACCTGAAGCTAAATCAAAGACAGAAAGGCAATTCAAGCAGACTGTAAAAGAAACAAAAGTTGCGGCAAAAGACCTGGTTAATAAAGAAAAAAGCTATGTTGAGAAAAAATCAAGTAGTGTAAATGCAAGTAAAAATGTAAAGAATAAGTCAACTGAAACTAAAGGGACTGTGACTTTTCGTAAAGAAACTTCAAAAGAAATTTCAAATAAGGGTGTTGAAGCTCAAAACAAGAAAAAGCCAGCCGGACGTATAATAGATACAAGGTCAGCACACGTTGACATAGAGAGATATAACGAAAAGTATGATAGGTTAGCGTCTGAGAAAATGCACACCGACAATACTGTAAGAAAGCAAAAAATAAATCAAAAATCGCACAACAGAGGCAAAATAAGAAGTGCAAAAAGAGAAACAGAAGCCGAAAGGTTAAAGAGAATCGCGCTTGAAAGAAAAAATAAACCTATTACTGTTTCTATTCCTTCTGAAATAACTGTGGGTGAGTTGGCACTCAGGCTGAAAGCTACGGCCGCTGAGGTTATTAAAAAGTTAATGATGATGGGCACGATGGCTTCTATAAACGATGTTATAGATTTTGATACAGCAAGTTTAGTTGCGATGGAATTTCACGCTAAAGTGGAAAAAGAAGTTGAAATTACCATAGAAGAAAGAATAATAGATGACAGTGAAGATGCTGATGAGAACTTAACTCCAAGAGCACCGATTGTCGTAGTTATGGGGCATGTCGACCATGGAAAGACTTCGCTCTTGGATGCTATAAGGAAAGCAAATGTTACATCGACTGAAGCAGGTGGAATCACTCAACATATAGGCGCATACAGAGTAAACTTAAACGGTAAATATATAACTTTCCTGGATACTCCGGGACACGAGGCATTTACCACTATGAGAGCACGTGGAGCTCAAGTCACGGATATAGCGATATTGGTTGTGGCGGCGGATGACGGAATAATGCCTCAAACAGTGGAAGCCATAAATCATGCAAAAGCTGCCGGTGTTTCAATGATTGTAGCTATAAATAAAATGGATAAACCTGGTGCTAATCCGGAAAACATAAAACAACAGTTGACAGAACATGAGATTATACCGGAAGAATGGGGCGGAGACGTACCTTGCATACCGGTATCGGCTAAAAAAAGAGAAGGTATAGAGGACCTCCTCGAGATGGTAAACTTGATAGCTGAAATGAAAGAGCTGAAAGCAAATAAAGATAGAGCAGCAAAAGGTACGGTTATTGAAGCAAGACTGGACAAAGGCAGAGGCCCTGTAGCAACAATGTTGGTTCAGAACGGAACTTTAAAGGTAGGAGATATAGTTGTAGCCGGTACTGCTGTTGGTAAAGTTCGCGCTATGACAAATGATTTAGGTCAAAGGGTGAAATCAGCGGGTCCTTCTGTGCCAGTAGAGATCACAGGGCTTGATACAGTACCTCAGGGCGGAGATAAGTTCAACGCAGTATCTGATGAGAGATTGGCAAGAGAACTGGTAGAACAAAGGAAAAACAAAATTAAGGAAGAACAGTTTAACTCTAGGACTAAAGTTACATTAGATAACCTGTTTGACCAGATGCAACAAGGCGACATAAAGGAACTTAAAATAATAGTGAAGGCAGATGTTCAAGGATCTGTTGAAGCAGTTAGGCAGTCGCTAGAGAGGCTGAGTAACTCAGAAGTACGAGTGAATGTAATTCATGGTGCAGTTGGTGCTATAAATGAATCTGATGTGATGCTTGCTAGTGCATCAAATGCGATTATAGTGGGATTTAACGTAAGACCTGAATCACAGGCAGAGGAAAATGCTAAGTTAAACGGCGTGGATATGCGTCTGTACAGAATAATTTATAATTGCATAGATGAAATAACTGCAGCAATGAAAGGTATGTTGGCTCCGAAAGTTAGAGAAGTCCAATTAGGCAAGGCTGAGTGCCGTCAGGTATATAAAATTTCCAGTGTGGGTACTATTGCAGGTTGCTATGTAACGGAAGGAAAAATTACTAGAAACGCGCAAATTAGAGTAGTAAGAGATGGCATAGTTATAACCGAAGATTCTATTTTGTCACTTAAAAGGTTTAAAGATGATGCGAAGGAAGTTGCTCAAGGCTATGAGTGCGGAATAGGACTTGAAAAGTTTAACGATATTAAGGAAAATGATGTGTTTGAAGCGTTTATTATGGAAGAGTACCGAGAAGACTGATTTAAAAAGCTTAACTTGGGCGCTTGCGCCCGCCGGCCTCTGGCCGGCGGCGCAAAGCATCGAAAAAATTTCGATGCTTTGCGCAGACCAAATTTTTTGGTCTGCGCAAGCGCTTAGTGCTGTACTTCAAAATCGACAGAAAAGAAGGTAAAAAATGTCAGGACATAGAATAGAGCGTATAAATGAAGATATTAAAAGAGAGTTATCGGCTATATTTCGTGAACTAAAAGACCCAAGAGTAACGGAAAGTTTTGTGAGTATAGTCAGAGTAGAAGTAACAAACGATTTGTCGTACTGCAACGTATATGTGAGTGCGATAGAAGGGCTTGACAAAGCGAAAATATCAGTAGAAGGATTAAAATCCGCTAACGGATATATAAAGCGAGAACTAGGTCATAGATTAGACTTGCGCCATATTCCGGAACTTGTTTTCCACGCTACAGACTCAATAGAGTACGGTGCAAACATTTCAAAGATATTAAATGATTTAAATGGTGATAGAGAATGAATATAACTCTTTCTGAAATATCCAGCCTATTGCACAGCAAGGACAACTTTTACATTTTGACGCATCAGTACCCCGACGGAGATACTCTGGGGTCAGGTTTCGCCTTATGTATGGCGTTACAAAAGATGGGGAAAATGGCTAAAGTTCTTTGCAATGACGAAATTCCTAAAAAGTATAATATTTTATCAAATAATATAAAAACTCAAAATTTTACTCCACAGTATATCATCAGTGTAGACGTAGCGGATACGCAGTTGTTGGGAGAGAAGCTGCAACAAGAGTATAAAGATAAAATAGATCTATCTATAGATCATCATTCTTCTGGAAAAAACTTTGCAAAGTTTAGCTATACGGAACCTGATTCTGCGGCAACAGCTGAAATTATATACGCGCTGTTAAATCTCATGAACGTTGAGATAGATAAAAATATAGCTACGTGCCTGTACACGGGGATATCGACCGATACCGGGTGCTTTAAGTATGCCAATGCCACTGCGAGATCATACAGGATAGCTGCGGATCTTTTAGAAACTGGCATAGATGCATGCGGAATAAATAGGCTTATGTTTGACATGAAATCTCGGGAACGGCTTGAGATTGAACGCGAAGTTCTTGATTCTATGGAATTTTTCTATAATAACAAATGTGCATTGGTTTATACAACTTTAGACATGATGAAAAAAGCACATGTCACTGATTCCGACATAGAAGGTTTAGCGTCTATACCCAGGCAGGTTGAAGGTGTTCTAATAGGTATTACCATGCGCGAAAAAAAAGATGGCACTTTCAAAATATCAGTCAGGACAGCTGAAACGATCAGTGCAAATTTGATCTGCGAACGCTTTGGAGGAGGTGGGCATCCCTGTGCAGGAGGGTGTTCAATCGCTGGGAATTTGAATGAGGTAAAGCAAAAAATTATAAATGAAATAAAAGATTTTATATGATCAAGAGGTAATAAATGGATGGCATAATGGTTATAAATAAGCCAGAAAATTACACATCGTTTGACGTTGTAGCAGTCATGCGGAAACTTTTGAAAACTAAAAAAGTAGGTCATGCAGGAACCTTGGATCCTATGGCAACAGGAGTGTTGCCTATATTGGCGGGCAATGCGACTAAAATACAAAACTTGTTGCAAGGTTCATCTAAAGAATACCGAGCTAAGTTCCGGTTAGGTTTGATAACGGACACAGAGGATATCAGTGGTAAAATACTTAAAAAAAATCCAGTAAATGTTAATGCGGAAGCATTAAAAAAAGTCATTTCAGCATTTGTAGGTGAAATAAAACAAGTGCCGCCGATGTATTCCGCGATAAAAAAGGATGGCGTGAGGCTCTATTCTCTAGCGAGACAAGGCATAGAGGTGAGTAGAGAAAAACGAGTTATCACAATAGACGATATAAAATTGGAAAATTACAATGAGGAAATGCAGGAAGCAACTATGCGGGTGAGGTGCTCAAAAGGTACATATATTCGGACTTTGTGCGCAGATATAGGAAATCAACTCGGCTGTGGAGCTACTATGAGCAAACTTGAGCGGACTCGAGTGGGCAGTTTTACTTTAGAAAAGAGCATAACTTTAGATAGAGCAAAAGAGTTAGCCTCAGAAAACAAGCTAGATAAATTACTATTGTCGATTGACTCGGTTTTGTCTAAGTACAACGCAGTCAAGGTGACCGATGCTCAAACAGTGCGGTTTTTGAATGGTGGAGGTTTAGCGTTGGACAGAATATCGATAAAAGATGCACAAGACAGCCAAAAACTTAGGGTATATGGAACAGATGGAAAATTTTTAGGTTTGGGTATAGTGAACGTGGCGAAAAAAGAGATGTCTGTGTATAAATCGCTATATACTAAATGAGAATTGTTGAATTAAAATACTTATAGTAAATAAAAAAGGTACACAATGAAAATAAATGAATACTTAAAAAAGCAAGAAAAAAGCACTTGCGTGGCTCTAGGTTTTTTTGATGGCCTACATAAGGGACACATGAAAGTTATATCTAAAATGCTGTCTTGCAGTAAAAAAAATAAATTTACATCTTGTATATTTACTTATAAAAACTCCCCTAAGGATATTTTGCACAAGAGGCAAACAAGTAAAATTTTATTAGACTATGATAGAAACAAAATGCTTGAAAGGTTAGGGCTGCAAGAACTTTACACAGTAGATTTTAAAAATGTAATGAACCTGACAGCTGATGAATTTGTAAATGAAATAATGTTTAACGCATTGAAAGCTAAACATGTTTTTTGTGGATTTAATTACCATTTCGGTAAAGGTGGGCAGTTTGGTGCCGAGGATCTTAAAAATAAATGTCAAAAGCACGCAATACAAGTTCATATTGTCGAGCCGGTTAAGCATAAAGATTCTAACATCAGCTCATCGACTATAAGAAAGTTATTGCATGATGGTAAAATAGATGTCGCAAATGAGCTGCTTTCAGAAAATTTTCATTATACTCTTCCAGTTTCGCATGGACGAAGAATCGCTCAAAATTTGCACTTCCCCACTATTAATCAAGAATTTCCTGAAAATTTTATAGTTCCAAAATGCGGTAGCTATTTAAGCTGTGTAACGTTGAACGGAAACAAATACAAAAGTCTTACTAATATCGGCGTCGCACCGACGGTTAAATGCCTATCCAAACCCATTTCTGAAACACATATTTTAGGATATAATAGCATAGAATTATATAATAAAACTGTTAAAGTTGAGTTGTTAAAGTTTTTAAGGCCAGAGAGAAAATTTGAAAGCATGGAAAAGCTTAAAAGAGCTATCGCACAGGACTGCAGTGTGGCCTTAAAATGGCACTTTGATGTTTAATTTTAAAATTGTATTCTAGGAGGTCATTTATGAAACTTTTTAAAGAAGTATCACCAGGATCTATTGAGGAAAATTTTTTTAAACTTATAGGCGAAAAATGGATGTTAATAACAGCAGGATGCAGGGAAAGTTACAACACAATGACGGCTAGTTGGGGCGGAGTGGGTGTTTTATGGAATAAAAACGTCACGTTTTCGTTTGTCCGTCCGGGAAGATATACATTTGACTTTATGGAAAAAAACGACTACTACACGCTTTCTTTTTACAATGATAAATACAAAAAAGAATTGTCGTTTTGCGGTACTAATTCCGGAAGAGATGTAGATAAAACGAAAGCAACAGGTTTTACACCTGTTTTCGATGATGAGGCTCCATATTTTGAGCAGGCAAAGATGGTGCTGATATGCAAAAAACTTTATTCGCAATATTTGGCTCCTGAACTTTTTGCGGATAATAGCATAGATCAAAATTATCCTTTGAAAGATTACCACAAAGAATATGTAGGAGAAATCGTAAAGGTACTGGCAAAAAATGAATAAGACTGTTTTAATTACTGGTGCATCGCGAGGTATCGGGAAAGCGACAGCTGAGGCATTTGCAAAGGATGGGTATCGTGTCATTATAAATTACTTTCAATCTAAAAAAGAAGCTGAACAACTTTGCGAAGAGCTTAAAGGTATTGGGTGTGACTGTCTAACTGTACAAGCCGATGTTTCGAAAGAAGTTCAAGTAAGCGATATGATGGGAATTATAAGAAATTTTTCATCTCATATAGATGTTTTAGTCAACAATGCTGGTGTTGACTTACAGAAAATGTTAATTGACACGAAACAAAATGAGTGGGACAGATTATTTGACATCAACGTTAAAGGAATGTTTAACTGTTGTAGAGCGGTTTTGCCGGGAATGGTAAAAAGGAAATATGGTAAAATTGTGAATATTTCATCTATTCTGGGTGTAAATGGTGCGTCTTGCGAAGTTGCTTATTCGGCTACTAAAGCGGCGGTTATAGGTTTTACCAAAGCTTTGGCGAAAGAAGTGGGGCCTTGCGGCATTAATGTAAATTGCGTAGCTCCTGGAGTGGTGATGACAGATATGATGAGGAAACTCGGAGAGGAAGCTCTACAATCGCTGAAAGAAGCTACGTCCCTTGGCGTGATAGGTACTCCCGAAGACATTGCGGAAAGTGTTTTATTTTTAGCAAGTGATAAGTCTAAATTTATTACAGGTCAGATTTTAAGCCCTAATGGGGGATTAGTAATATAAGTAATTGCACAGGAACAGGGGGTGTAGCGATTTATGGTATCATAAATCGCTACGCCCATAAAGCAATAAGCTTTATGGGCGGGACAAATATCAAAGATATTTGTCCCGCCCCCACAATTTAATTAGAAAACGTTTTAACAACACATATTTACAAATCTTTACAGTTGTGATAACATGTAACATAAGGTAAAAAAATATTCATTAATGTCAAACTAAAGGGAGAAAAGAAAATGATAAAACATTTATTTACATCAGAGTCCGTAACGCAAGGGCACCCAGACAAGATATGTGATCAGATATCTGATGCAATACTGGATGCGATATTGGAGAAAGATGAAGATGCACATGTTGCATGCGAAACAACTGTTGCGCCTGGATTAGTGCACGTTATGGGAGAAATTACGACAACGTGCTATGTGGACATAGCGAACATTGTAAGAAAAACTATTTTAGATATTGGATACGATTCTCCGAAATATAATTTTGACGGACACACATGTAATGTTCTAATATCGATAAATTCTCAATCATCAGACATAGCTATGGGTGTAAATGAATCTGTAGAGATGAAAAAAAATAGCAAGGATGCAAAGGACGAAATAGGTGCAGGAGACCAAGGAATGATGTTTGGATTTGCTTGCGATGAGACGCCTGAACTTATGCCGTTACCAATATCGCTTGCCCATAAGCTTACGAAGAGATTAACTTACGTAAGGAAAAATAAAATCTTAAATTATTTGCGCCCGGACGGTAAAGCTCAGGTAACAGTAGAATATGAAGATGGTATCCCTAAAAGAGTAGACACAATTATCCTGTCCACTCAGCATGATGAAGATGTATCAAATGAAAAATTGCGTGAAGACATTATGAATTACGTGATAAAAGAGGCTATCGATTCAAACCTCATGGACGATAAAACGAAAGTTTACATAAATCCTACTGGAAGATTCGTTATAGGCGGACCAGCGGGAGATACAGGACTTACAGGAAGAAAGATAATAGTAGATACGTATGGAGGTTATTCGCGACATGGTGGTGGAGCTTTTTCCGGCAAGGACCCAACGAAGGTGGACAGGTCTGCTGCATATATGGCAAGATATATAGCTAAAAATATTGTAGCGGCGAAATTAGCCAAAAAATGCGAAGTTCAAATAGCATATGCTATAGGCGTAGCAAGACCTGTGTCCGTTATGATTGATACATTCGGAACGTCTGAGTATACAAATGAAAAAATTTCAAACGCAGTGCAAGAGGTATTTGATTTAAGACCAGCAGCAATTATTGAAAATCTTCAACTAAGACGTCCTATTTATCAAAAAGTTGCATCCTATGGTCATATGGGCAGAGAAGAATTAGGTGTTTCGTGGGAAAAACTTGACAAAGTGGAAGCTTTAAAGAAGGCTATAAATGCTTGATGACAATTCAAAAAAGAGGTACAGTGTAGTTCTGTACCTCTTTTTTATACTTGATCTAAAGCTATGAGCGCTAAAGCTTCAGCTTTACGTCTACCTATATCTACAAATTTACCATCGACTTTTTTCAAAAATTCATCTTTTGAAAAATCATGATGAATATGTGCAATGCCGCAACGCCTAAATTCATCGTCGGTATAAGTTTCCTTGTAAAAAGGGATCCAAAAACCACCTGTTATTTTTTCTTGATCTGCTAAGTTTAATTTTTTCATATAAATTTTCCTTTCGTTTTTAAGTAAATTAGGCCCATTTTGCGTTACGCGGTTTTACTAGACCTTTACAAGATAAACTTACCAAAGTTTCTGCTTCGTTTCTTGATAAAGCTACAGGCAAACCACTCATGTCTTCAGTGTAGAAAGTATCCGCACCAAGAGAGCGATGAATATGCGTAATGCCATACAATAAAAATTCTTTATCAGAAAATTTTTCCTTGTAAAAAGGTATATAATATCCACCATTTACTTTAGTTAATTCAGTTGAATTTAATTTTTTCATATAAAAGCTCCTTTATTTATTTTGATGTAATTTGGGATAATAAAATTATTATAACATTTTTGAGAAGGAAAATCAATAAAAAAATCAAAGCACTTAAGTACTTTGATTTATATTTTTGAATTGATAATATTTTAATTTGACTATGGTGTAGGTGAATTATTAACGGGTTGAGATGATTTTTGTTGAATTTGCCCAGCTCTTACTAAATAGGTTATAACATTAGCTTCAAAAATTGAAACGAATTTTTCAGAATACGGTGAATAATAAGTATCAGGAGCAAAGAAATGTTTTTGGATTTTTATACCAGCATTTCGCATTGTTTGATCAGAATAACCAGGAACCCACGGCAAATAAAATGCACCATTAACCTTCTCTAAATTGATTGAATTTAACCTTTTCATTTAAAAAACTCCTTTTAATAATTTTTTGGTTTTGATTGTCTTTCTCAATGACAATAATATTATATCATCCGGAGTTTTTATTTGGATTAACATTCTGTGAACTATTTGTGAATTTTTTATGAATTTTTACTTTTTATAGAGAGTTGCTTTTCAGTACCGTTTAGTAGCCTACATATATTTTCCCGGTGCTTTATGATAATGACCAGCGAAAAAATGATGCACAGTGCAGTACTGGCAGCTATATATGTACGTGTATAAGTTTGCGTTGAGTAAAAGGAATTGTATATCTTAAGGGTTAAGAAGTTTATAATTGGGTATGAAATGGCGGCACTTATGGAAGACAGTGATATAATTTTACTAAATGAAAATACCAGAAGGAAAACAGCTAAGGCTATTACGGCTGTGCGCCAATCTACCATAAAAGCTAAAGCCAGCGAGGTTACGACAGCTTTTCCGCCTTTAAAAGAATACCAGCAAGGGTATATGTGACCCAATATGCAGCAAAAACCGGATAAAAATGTAATATACTGTAAAGTGTAAAAATCGCTTGTAAAATGAGAAAAAATAAATTTACTTACTGAAATTGCTATTATACATTTAAAAAAGTCTCCGCACATAGTTAAAACGGCGGGTAGAACGCCAACAGAGCGCAAAACATTCGTAAATCCGGCATTTTTACTTCCGAGGTTCCTAATATCGGTATTTTTAAACAACTTTGTGAAAATGATGGAAAAGCAAATACTTCCTAAGAAATAGCTGATCAAAGCGACAATAAAGATGTAAATCCAAAATTTACTTATAAATTCTAAAAATAAGTTCACGGTATCCTCCTTGGTAATTAAGCTTTATCGTTTGATTTTGTTCGTTCTCTAATTATAAAATGTACGGGTGTGCCTTCAAGTCCGAAAGATTCACGAATTCGGTTCTCAATGTATCTTTGATAAGAAAAATGAAATAACTTAGCCGAGTTTACGAAAAAGACGAATGTAGGTGGTCTCACAGACACTTGAGTCATGTAGAATATTTTTAGGCGCTTGCCTTTATCTGTGGGCGGCTGCACTCGAATAATAGCATCGGATAACAACTCGTTTAATACACCGGTGGATATGCGTATGGCATTTGAATTTGATACTTTTTGAATTAAGCTGAAAAGTTGGTCTATTCTTTGTCCTGTCTTTGCTGAAATAAATATGATGGGGACGTATGACATGAACCCAAAATCGTTTTTGAGTTTCTTTTTATACTCTTGTAAAGTTTTATCATTCTTTTCTATAGCATCCCATTTGTTTACAGCTATAATGCACCCTTTTCCAGCTTCGTGAGCTAAACCAGCCACTTTAGAATCTTGTTCAGTGAATCCTTCGGTAGCGTCTATCATTATTATACAAACGTCACAGCGTTCTATGGCCATCTTGGCTCTAAGTACGCTATATTTTTCAATATTGTCGTACACTTTGTTTTTCCTGCGTATACCGGCTGTATCTATAAAATTAAAATTACCAAATTGATTTTTTATAAAAGAATCTATAGAATCTCTGGTGGTGCCTGCTATGTTTGAAACGATAGAGCGATTTTCACCTGAAATTTTATTTATGAGTGAAGACTTTCCTACGTTTGGTTTTCCAATGATAGCCACATTGATAAAAGAACTGTCTTCTTGTTCTTCTTTTTGCTCGGGAAGATATTTAAATATTTCGTCCAATAAATCTCCTGTACCGTGACCATGGACGGAAGACACCTTTATAGGATCTCCTAGACCAAGATTATAAAATTCGTAAAAATCTGTATCGGCGCTGCCTACGGTGTCGCATTTGTTTACGCAAACTATAACGGGACATCCACTTTTCTGTAGCATAGATGCTACTTCCATATCTGCAGAAACGAGACCAGTTTTTATGTCGGTTACAAAGACAATAACGTCAGCAGAATCAATAGCGAGCTCTGCTTGAACTCTCATTTGAGAGAGTATAATATCCTTAGAGTACGGTTCAATTCCGCCTGTATCTATTAAGGAAAAAGTGCGGTTTCTCCACTCGCATTCTCCATATATTCGATCTCTTGTAACGCCGGGCGTGTCATCCACTATAGAGGTACGACTGCCGGTTAGTTTATTAAATAAAGTTGATTTTCCGACATTTGGTCTGCCGACAATAGCAACAATGGGTTTAGACATGGCTTTATCTCCTTTTCGTTTTTAAGCTCATAGCATAACCAATATGATAACATTATTTGCATGGCGAGGCAAGGACAAAGTGCATGATTTTATTGCTTAAATATGTAAAATATAAAACTTGGATACGAATGCACAAAACAAATGAAAGTTTTAGTGCAAAAGGGAGAAATTTTTATTATTTTTAGAGAGTCATTGCTAAAAGGGACGTAAATATGGTATTATTATAGGGCGTGACTGCGACAGATATGCGAAGAAGCGGGAGGTTGCGGTTGTAGTATTACAATCGGTTTTTCCGTGGAGTATGTCCGATTTTAAACCGGGCGATGATAAAAAAGCAAAACGCTTTTGAGCGCTTTTATTTTGGGTCCGGAATTCTGCTTGGCAGAATTTACGGTCTTTTATTTAATAGGTCACGAAACACCCGGAAAGGGTGCAGAGTAAAAGCACGCCCGCCAACTACAAGAAGGAGGCGATTTTAGTGGCAGTCAAGGAAAAGATTAGGATAAGACTTAAGGGTTATGACCATCAGTTGGTGGACCAATCTGCGCTTAGAATAGTGGAAACTGCTAAACGCACAGGGGCAAAGGTTTCAGGGCCGGTGCCGCTACCTACTGAAAAGCAAGTTGTTACGATACTTCGTGCTGTTCATAAGTACAAAGATAGCCGTGAACAATTTGAAACAAGAACCCACAAAAGACTTATCGATGTCTTGAAGCCGTCAAATAAGACCGTAGAGGCTCTTATGGCGCTGGAGCTCCCTGCTGGAGTTGACATAGAGATCAAACTTTAAGTCAATAATTGGCAGACGGGGTCAAGTTGAAGAGATTCAACCAATAACTACCTAGGAGGGAAATGTATGCAAAAAGCAATAGTCGGAAAGAAAATTGGGATGACTCAAATTTTCGACGAAAAGGGCAATGTAATTCCTGTTACAGTTGTTGAAGCAGGTCCATGCGTTGTTTCACAAAAGAAAACCATAGAAAACGATGGTTACAATTCAATTCAAATGGGATTTGGCGACATAAAACTTAAATTTAAAAAAGGTACGAGATCGAGCAAATTTGATGAAAAGCCCAGCAATGTAACTTTACCTATGCAAGGGCATTTCGCGAAAGCTGATGTAGCACCGAAGAAAGTTTTACGTGAATTCCGTTTCGATGATATCGATCAATATAATGTTGGAGATATTATTAAGGCGGATGTGTTTGCAGAAGGAGATAAGATTGACGTAACAGGTACCAGTAAAGGTAAAGGGTACCAGGGTGTTATTAAACGCTGGAATGCACACAGATTAAAGGAAACTCATGGTTCAGGTCCGGTTGTACGTCATGCAGGTTCCAATGGTGCTTGTTCAGACCCATCAAGAGTGTTTAAGGGCAAAAAGTTACCGGGACATATGGGCGCAGAAAGAATCACAGTGCAGAATTTACAAGTAGTAAAAGTAGATAGTGAAAATAACTTGATTGCTATAAAAGGAGCTATACCAGGTCCAAATGGCGGAACAGTTATAATTCGTGAGAGCGTAAAGGCTTAAGGAAGGAGGAAGAAGTATGCCAAATGTACAAGTGCTGAATATGGCAGGACAAAAAGTTGGCGAGATGAGTTTAAACGACAATGTATTCGGCGTAAAACCCAACAAGACTGTTATGCATGAAATGGTTGTAAATTATCTTGCAAATCAACGCCAAGGCACACAATCTGCATTGACGAGAGCAGAAGTTTCAGGCGGTGGTAAAAAACCATGGAGGCAGAAAGGAACAGGTCATGCAAGACAAGGCTCGATTCGTTCGCCACAATGGAGACATGGTGGTGTAGTGTTTGCTCCGAAGCCTAGAGATTACGGTTTTGATGTAAATAAAAAAGAAAGACGTCTTGCTATGAAGTCAGCCCTTTCGAGCAAAGTTTTAGACAGCAATATGATAGTTCTAGACAAGATAGCTGTGGATGACTTTAAGACTAAGAAAGTAGTAGAAATGCTAAAAGCCATAGGGGCGGGCAAAAAAGTTCTATTAGTTCTTCCGGAAAAAAACGAGAAAGTGATAAATTCGGCTAGAAACATAGAAGGTGTTAAAACCGCTGGTGTAAATACATTGAATGTTTATGACATATTAAATTGCACAAGCCTTGTAGTAGCACAAGAAGCAGTAAATAAAATCGAGGAGGTGTATGCTTAATGGCAGCGCAAGATATAATTATCCGTCCGATAATCACGGAAAAGAGCATGAATGGCATAGCCATGAAAAAGTACACTTTTGAGGTTGCACCACAAGCAGGTAAGATTGAAATAAGAAAAGCTGTAGAAGAACTGTTTGGCGTTAAAGTTGAAAAAGTAAATACGATGCATGTTAGAGGCAGACTAAGACGCCAAGGCAGAAATCAAGGTTACACTAAAGCGTGGAAAAAAGCGATAGTTAAGCTTACAGATGACAGTAAAGGCATAGAGTTTTTTGAAAGTATGAATTAATAAAATAAATATCGGACATTACGATCATAACATGATAATTTGTTTGGCTAGATTAGGATTATTTATAAAGCTTAGAAGGTTGTAAGAATATTGAAAAAACAATAAAGGAGTGCACCTTTTTAAGTATGATAAAAACTATAAATAAAGAAGATATGGTAAAAGTGACAGGTGGAGTCAAAGCCATGCTGGTAAAAACATCAAATGAAAAAACATCAGCAATTATTTTAAGCGAGCTATGTAAAGCTAGAGAATGCGGAGTTGGACCATTTATAAATGCGACTTTTCAACAAATTCATATTGATGGAGCTTGGCCGGAAGATGGTATTCTTGTATACAATTACGGAGAAATGGATGATTTTGAATCAGACCCAAATAATACAGAAATTTTTCAGCTTCTGCGTGGGCTTGAAAATGCGTATAGAGGTGATTTTTTTTCCGCGATAAGGTTCGTAAATGCGAACCAGCAGCCTGTAAGTTGATTTTAAAAGTTTTGTTGTAGGCATAGAACTTAGAAAACCCGATCTTATTTAGAGGAGTTTTTGCTATGTTGAGACTTTTATCTTTTAAAGAAACTAAAAAAATAACAGCTGGAACGAGAATGTCTACCCTTACACTCTTTGCAGACAATGTATCGAAGCAAAAATATTTATATAACTTTTTATCAAGTAGATTTCCTGATTGTCTGATTACATTGAATGAAAACCTAAAAATGAATTTTGAATATTATTGCGTTAGAATTATAGGAGACACAACATATCATTCTTCCGAGGATGAATGGGCAGATATCTTGTATGGCGTAATATCAAATAAAGAATCAGAGCTAAACATGATTTTATTTGATTTTTATTCAGTTGAATCTGAAATTTTTTAAGCAGCAATACGAAATAAAGCAGCTAAGGAGAGTCAATCTCCGCAAAGCTAAAATAAGGAGTGAAATTAAATTGGCAATTAAAAGTTATAAACCAACAACTCCATCGAGAAGAAACATGTCAGTTGTTGATTATTCAGGACTTTCTAAAGTGGCACCTGAAAAAAGTTTGCTTGAGCCTCTTAACAAAAAGTCAGGAAGAAATAGCTATGGGAGAATTACAGTGCGCCATAAAGGTGGCGGAAACAGAAGGAAATATCGTGTGATAGACTTTAAACGTCAAAAGTTCGATATGCCTGCTAAAGTTTTGACTTTAGAATATGATCCTAACCGTTCAGCACATATTGCGCTTATCCAATATGAAGACGGGGAAAAGAGTTACATTACAGCACCAAACGGTTTAAAAATAGGAGACACTGTAGTAGCGGGTCCTAATGCAGATATAAGACCAGGTAACGCATTGCCTCTTACCAACATTCCAGTAGGTACGTTCATACACAACGTTGAGATGTACCCGGGAAAAGGAGCACAGTTGGCAAGATCTGCAGGAAACATGGCTCAGCTTATGGCTAAAGAAGGCAAATTGGCACTTTTAAGATTACCTTCAGGTGAGTTGAGAAATGTTCCGATAGAATGCATGGCGACTGTTGGAGAAGTAGGAAACTCAGACCACGAAAACGTTAAAATCGGTAAAGCTGGTAGAAAACGTCATATGGGTATAAGACCAACAGTTCGTGGATCGGTTATGAACCCGTGCGATCACCCACATGGTGGTGGTGAAGGTAAAAGTCCTATCGGACGTTCAGGTCCTGTTACACCTTGGGGTAAACCTACTCTTGGCTATAAGACTAGATCTAAACATAATAAGTCTGATAAGTTCATCGTTAAACGTAGAAACGGTAAATAGTTGAAAGATACAGAAAGGAGCTAATAGTAATGGGAAGAAGTGTTAAAAAAGGTCCTTATGTACAGCCGGTGTTGCTAAAAAGAGTTCAGGAAATGAACAAGAATGGCGAAAAGAAAGTTTTAAAAACTTGGAGCCGTTCATCGACTATATTTCCTGACTTTGTAGGGCACACATTTGCCGTTCATGATGGACGTAAACACGTACCGGTATATGTTACTGAAGATATGGTAGGTCACAAACTTGGAGAGTTTGCTCCTACAAGAACATTCAGAGGTCATGCCGGAGCAAAAACAACAAAGAAATAAGCAGCAAAGGAGTGTTGAGTTAGATGGAAGCTATGGCTAAGTTAAAATATGCCAGAATTTCTCCGCGAAAAGTTTCAATTGTGCTTGATTTAATAAGAAACAAGCCGGTTAATGTTGCAATGGCTATTCTAAGGCATACCCCAAAGGCTGCCTGTGAAGATCTTCAAAAATTGTTAAAATCAGCGATTGCGAATGCAGAGAACAATTTCCATATGGATGCAGAAAAGTTGTTTGTATCGAAGTGCTTTGTTTGTCCGGGACCAATTTTAAAAAGGATTCGTCCGAAAGATCACGGTAGAGCACATAGAATAGAAAAAAGAACTTCTCATGTAACCATAGTTTTGGAAGAGAAAGAATAATGCAGGTAAGGAGGTAAATAAATGGGCCAAAAAGTAAATCCACATGGTCTTCGTGTTGGAGTAATTAAAGATTGGAGTTCTCGCTGGTACGCTAAAGATAAAGATTTCGGAGACCTATTAGTAGAAGACTACAATCTTAGAAAAGTGTTAAGAAAAAAATTAGCGAACGCAGGCGTTCCGAAGATAGATATAGAACGTGATGCAAATAAAGTTAGAGTGCATATTTTCTGTGCAAAACCTGGAATGGTTATTGGAAAAGGCGGCGCTGAAATAGAAAAGCTTAGACTAAGCTGTGAAAAGATGTTAAACAAACCTGTTTTGATCAACATCGTAGAAGTAAAGTCGCCAGACCTTGATGCACAACTTATTTCTGAAAGTATAGCATTACAACTTGAAAAGAGAGTTTCATTCAGACGTGCAATGAAACAATCCATAGGCAGAGCAATGAAATTTGGAGCAAAAGGCATAAAAGTGCAAGTGTCTGGACGTTTAGGCGGAGCAGAAATTGCTAGAAGCGAACGTTATCACGAAGGAACAATACCTCTTCAAACTTTGAGAGCAGATATAGATTATGGTTTTTCTGAAGCTAATACGACTTATGGGAAAATCGGAGTAAAAGTATGGCTCTATAAAGGCGAAGTTTTAGGTGACGCTAGAGCTCCCAGAGAAAAGGAAGGGGGCAAAAAATAATGTTGATGCCAAAACGTGTGAAGTATCGTAGAGTACACAGAGGTCGTATGACGGGTAGAGCACTTAAAGGTAACACTGTTTCCAACGGCGACTATGGCTTACAAAGCATGGAACCAGCTTGGATTACAGCAAATCAGATTGAAGCTGCTCGTATTGCAATGACACGTTATTGCAAGAGGTTCGGTAAAGTCTGGATAAAGATTTTCCCAGATAAACCGATAAGTAAAAAACCTTTGGAAACCCGTATGGGTAAAGGTAAAGGTGCTCCTGAATATTGGGTAGCGGTGGTAAAACCGGGCAGAGTTATGTTTGAGATTGCCGGTGTGCCAGAAGAAACAGCAAGAGAAGCTATGCGACTCGCAGCTAATAAGTTACCGGTTAAGTGTAAATTTATAAAAAAGCAAGAAACGGATGGTGAACAGTAATGAAAGCTTCGGAACTTAGAAAAATGTCGAACGAAGAGCTTGAAGCAAAATTAAAAGAGCTAAAAGCAGAACTATTTAATTTACGTTTTCAACTTGCTGTAAACCAACTAGAAAACCCGATGCGAATTAGCGCAGTGAAAAAAGACATTGCAAGAGTGAAAACTATTCTTACTCAAAATGAATTGCAGTCTCGCGCAGATGCATAAGGGAAGGAGGTTTTTGCGTGGTTGAGAGAAATATGAGAAAAACGAATGTGGGCAGAGTGGTTAGCGATAAAATGGACAAAACGATCGTAGTAGCGATAGAAGACAGCGTCAAACATAAGCTATACAATAAGATCATCAAAAGAACGGTTAAGCTGAAAGCACACGATGAAAATAATGAATGCAAAATAGGAGACCGTGTTCGTGTGATGGAAACTCGCCCATTGAGCAAAGACAAAAGATGGCGTTTAGTTGAAATAATAGAAAAAGCGAAATAGTTTAAAATAGTTAGCAAAAAGCCCGTAATCGGCTGGAGCTATTTAAAACTGTAAAGGAGGAACGCACTGTGATACAACAGCAATCTTACCTTAAAGTAGCGGATAACACTGGCGCAAAAGAAATTATGTGCATACGTGTTTTAGGTGGGACCCGCAGAAGGTATGCTAGAATTGGCGACGTTGTGGTAGCATCTGTAAAAAAAGCAGCACCCGGCGGCGTTGTAAAAAAAGGTGATGTAGTTAAAGCAGTTATAGTCAGAACCGTCAACCCTACAAGACGTGCTGATGGTACTTACATTCGTTTTGATGAAAATGCAGCTGTTTTAATTAAAGACGATAAAACCCCTAGGGGTACACGTATATTTGGACCTGTAGCAAGAGAATTAAGAGATGAAGGATATATGAAAATCTTAAGTCTTGCTCCAGAAGTGCTTTGATGGAGGTGTTCACTATGATAAAAAAAGTACATGTAAAAACAGGTGACACTGTAGTTGTATTAAGCGGCAAAGAGCGTGGCAAAAAAGGAAAAATTATTGCAGTTAGCCCAAAGGAAGGTAAGGTAATAATTGAAGGAGTTAACATGGTATCGAAGCATGTTAAACCTAAGAAAATGGGAGAAGCTGGAGGCATAATAAAAGCTGAAGGTGCTATGTATGCAAGCAAAGTACAGTTGGTATGTCCGAGTTGTGACAAGGCTACACGTATTGCGCACAAGATCTCAGAAGATGGTAAGAAACAACGCATTTGCAAAAAATGTGGTAAGACGCTTTAAGGAGGATAGAACATGGCAAGATTAAAAGATTTTTATAAATCTGAAGTTGCACCGGCACTAATGAATAAGTTCTCATACAAAAGCGTCATGCAAATACCAAAGCTTGATAAGATAGTTATCAATGTTGGCGCTGGCGAAGCTAGAGATAATTCAAAAGCTATAGATGCGATCATCAGAGATATAGAAACGATTACAGGTCAGCATCCTGCTGTATGTAAAGCCAAAAAATCTGTTGCGAACTTTAAAATAAGAGAAGGCATGAACATTGGCGTGAAAGTTACCTTAAGGGGCGACAGGATGTATGAATTCCTAGATAGACTTTTCAATGTAGCACTTCCTAGAGTTAGAGACTTTAGAGGAATAAATCCTAACTCATTTGACGGTCGTGGAAACTACAATATGGGAATAAAAGAACAACTTATTTTCCCTGAAATAGAGTACGATAAGATAGATAAAGTACGCGGAATGGATATTTGTTTCGCTACTACAGCAAAAACAGACGAAGAAGCCAAGGCACTTTTAGAGCTTTTAGGCGCACCGTTTACGAAATAAGGAGGGATTATTGTGGCCAAGACTTCTATGAAAGTCAAGCAGCAAAGAAAACAGAAGTATTCAACACGCGAATATAACAGATGTAAGATCTGTGGTAGGCCGCATGCTTACCTTCGCAAATTCGGAATTTGTCGTATATGCTTCAGAGAATTGGCATATAAGGGCGAGATTCCGGGTGTTAGGAAATCCAGTTGGTAAAGTCTTTTTAGAAGGAGGATAAAAGGCATGCAAATAACAGATACAATTGCAGACTTGTTGACTAGAATAAGAAACGCTAGCACAAGCCGCCACGAAACTGTAGATATTCCTGCGTCTAATATGAAGAAATCCATAGTAGAGATTTTGCAAGATGAAGGATATATTAAGAAATTTACAGTTATAGAAGACGGTAAGCAAGGCATTATAAGAGTTACTTTAAAGTATGACGAAAATAAAAAACCGGTTATTACTGGTTTAAAGAGAGTCTCAAAGCCAGGTTTACGCATTTATACGGATGTAGAAAATATGCCTCAAGTTATAAAAGGGTTAGGTATAGCTATTATTTCTACGTCTAAGGGCGTAATGACAGACAAAAAAGCTAGAGAACTTAATGTAGGCGGAGAAGTACTAGCATTCATTTGGTAATAAAGGAGGGTAGAGCATGTCTCGAATTGGAAGAAAACCTATAAATATTCCCGCAGGAGTTGAAGTGAAATTCAACGATGGCGTAATAACAGTAAAAGGCAAAAATGGAACGTTAACAAGAACTATACATCCAAGTATGCAAATCAATATAGAGGAAAATGTTATAACGGTAAATCGTCCTAACGATAACAAGGAAAACAGATCCCTTCACGGATTGACAAGAACTCTTATTGCAAATATGATTGAGGGTGTAACGGAAGGCTTCAAGAAAGAACTTGAAGTAAACGGTGTAGGATATCGTGTTCAGAAACAAGGCAAAAATCTTGTTATGAATTTAGGATTTTCGCATCAGGTTACAGTATCTGAAACTGATGATATAAAGATAGAAGTTCAAGGTACGAACAAAATAATAATTCACGGTGCTGATAAGCAAAAAGTTGGTCAGTTTGCGGCAGAAGTTCGTGAAAAGCGTCCACCGGAACCATATAAAGGCAAAGGTATAAAATATGTTGATGAACATATTCGCAGAAAAGAAGGTAAAGCCGGTAAAGGCGGCAAGAAATAATTAAGGAGTGAATAAACTTATGGTGAACAAGCAAGACTCAAACAAAGCTAGATTGCACCGTCACAAAAGAGTGCGTGGCAAAATAAATGGTACAGCAGAACGCCCTCGCCTAAATGTTTTCCGCTCCACGAGTAACATCTATGCCCAACTGATAGACGATGAAAAAGGCGTTACTTTAGCATCAGCATCAACATTGGACAAAGAATTTAATGGCTACGGCGGAAACAAAGAAGCAGCAAAAATCGTTGGTAATTTGATAGCTAAAAGAGCTTTAGAAAAAGGTATCTCTGAGGTTGTGTTCGACAGAGGCGGATACGTATTTCATGGCAGAGTTAAAGAATTAGCTGACGGAGCCCGTGAGGGTGGACTTAAGTTCTAAGGTAAGGAGGGAATACTTTTGGCTAGAAATGAAGCTAGTACAATGGATTTAAAAGAACGTGTAGTTGCTATAAACCGTGTATCTAAAACCGTTAAAGGTGGACGTATATTCAAGTTTGCCGCATTGGTTGTAGTAGGAGACGGAAACGGTACAGTAGGCTTTGGTATAGGAAAAGCGGGCGAAGTTCCAGACGCTGTGAAGAAAGGTATTGAAGATGCAAAGAAAAACCTTGTAAAGATTTCTCTTAAAGGCTCAACGATTCCTCACGAAATAATCGGCGAATTTGGAGCAGGCCGAGTACTTTTAAAACCTGCAGCACCTGGTACCGGAGTTATCGCAGGAGGACCTGTACGTGCTGTTGTTGAAGCAGCTGGAATACGTGATATCAGAACAAAAGCACTTCGTTCAAATAACCCATGCAACGTAGTTAGAGCTACCATGCAGGGACTGATGAGTTTAAGAAATGCTGAACAAGTTGCGAAAATACGTAACAAATCAGTAAAAGAAATTTTGTAGGGGGGTAGCAATATGGAACAAGTTAAAATAAAGCTTGTAAAGAGTCTTATAAGCTGCAAAAAAGATCAAATTGCCACTGCCCATTCACTTGGTCTTAGAAAAATAGGTGATGAGACGATCCAACCTAACAACGAGCAGACCAAAGGTAAGGTGGCTAAAGTAATCCACCTCATAGAGCTTAATAAGGCTTAATAAAGGGGAGGTGAAAAAATGGAATTACATGAACTTTCACCAGCGTGTGGCTCAAAAAAAACAGTCAAACGTATAGGTAGAGGACACGGCTCAGGCCAAGGCAAAACAGCCGGCAAGGGTCATAAAGGTCAAAAGGCTAGGTCGGGAGGAAGCATTCGTCCAGGTTTTGAAGGAGGACAAATGCCACTTCAAAGAAGGATCCCGAAAAGAGGATTCAACAATATTTTTGCAAAGAAGATAGTTGAGGTAAATGTAGGTTCGTTGAATGTATTTGATGATGGAGCTACTGTTGATGCAAGAGCTATGATTGATGCAGGAATAATAAAAAAACAACATGATGGGATCAAAGTTTTATCAAATGGAACTTTGTCTAAAAAATTGATTGTTAAAGCTAGTGCCTTTTCTGAAAATGCTAAGACGAAAATAGAGGAGGCCGGCGGAAAGGCTGAGGTGATCTAAGTTGTTTAAGACAATACACAATGCTTGGAAGGATCCGGAACTTAGAAAAAAATTGTTATTTACAGTCTTTATAGTTATAATCTTTAGAATAGGGTCAATAATACCGGTTCCTTTTCTGGACGCAGATGCTTTGAGGAACTTTATGGGCGCAAGGGTAACGGAAAACTCATTTTTCGGTTTTGTAAATATGCTATCTGGTGGAGCCTTTTCGCACGGAACGTTGTTTGCATTATCCATTCAACCGTATATTAATGCATCGATCATAATGCAACTGATGACAGTGGTTATTCCGTCATTGGAAAAGCTGCAGAAGGAAGGCGAAGAAGGTCGCAAAAAAATGACAGCTATAACCAGGGTTTTAACAGTGACGATAGGTGTTTTGCAAGCTACGATGTTTTATTTGTGGCTAAGAAATGCGGGAAGAGTCACCATGTATAACGAAGGCTTTGCAGGCATTTTTTCAGCGATTGTAATCGTCAGTGTTTTAACAGCTGGCACGGCGCTTATCATGTGGCTTGGTGAACAAATCAACGATAAGGGCGTAGGAAATGGAATTTCCATTTTACTGTTTGCGGGTATCGTAGCCAGAATGCCAATGCTTATTACAACGTTGTGGGGATACATTTCTTTAGCAATAGAATCGCCTAACATGAACTTTGTCGGTAGAGAAAACTGGTATTTCTACATTTTTGTGCCGTTGTTTGTAGTTTTGCTGTTTGTAATCATTTGGTTAATTACGTACACAAATGATGCTGAAAGAAGGATACCGATTCAATATGCTAAGAGGGTAGTAGGTAGGAAAATGTACGGCGGCCAGAGTACGCATATTCCAGTTAAGCTGAGCGGATCAGGTGTTATGCCGATTATCTTTGCGCAATCGATATTATCTTTACCTTCGGCAGTGAAGGCTGTTATGGATACTAAGGCTCCGGGCTGGATTGATTCTTTAAATAACGCATTGTCTGTTACAGGCTGGATTTATCCTACAATTTATTTTGTATTTATAATATTCTTTGCGTATTTTTATCTTTCGATCCAATATAATCCTATAGAGATGGCAAACAATCTTCGTCAAAGTAGCGGCACTATTCCTGGAATCAGACCAGGTAAGCCAACCAGTGATTTCATTGCAAAGGTATTGTCGAAAATAACTTTAATGGGAGCATTTTTCCTTGGTTTCATTGCGATAGAACCGTTTATATTTAGTGACTTAACCTACATGTATCAAACAACTTTCCTTGGAGGAACATCGGTTATCATCATGGTAGGTGTAGCATTAGAAACAGTTAAGCAAATGGAATCTCAAATGATGATGCGCCACTATAAAGGATTCTTAGATTAATAAAAGAGAAAATTACAATCGATGCGGTTTTGTGGCTGCATCGAGGGTGACTTTCTAAAAAGAGGCTAATTTTATGAATATCATACTTCTTGGAGCACCTGGTTCAGGCAAAGGTACACAGGCTGAATTTATAGAAAAGTATTTGTCTGTAAGGTCTATATCTACGGGCAATATTATCAGATCGGAGCTGAAAAGCGGCACGAAATTGGGTCTAGAAGCGAAATCTTATATAGAAAAAGGGTTATTACTTCCGGATGAAATTGTTATAAACATGGTGAAAGAAACTGTAACAAGACCGGAATACAAAAATGGATTTATATTGGATGGATTTCCTAGGACCATAGCACAAGCCGAGGCTTTGGGTAGGCTAAATGTAAATATAGATAAAGTTATTGACATAGAGGTTGATGACCAATCGATTATAAATAGACTATCGGGACGCCGTGTCTGTGAGAATTGTGGAGCAAGTTATCATTTAGAAAATAAAAAACCAGAAAAACCTGGAACTTGTGATAAATGTCACAGCACCCTTATTCAGCGGAAGGATGACCAAGTTGAGACGATAAAAGAGAGACTGAAAATCTATCATGAGCAGACAGAGCCCTTGAAAGAGTACTATAAACGCGAGGGCAAGCTTGTAGAGATAGAAGGAAACAAAAGCGTAGAAGAAACTAAATCTTTAGTTTTGAAGTCCTTGGAGGAATAGGTTATGGTCGTTTTGAAGACTAAAAGAGAAATAGATCAAATGAAAAAGGCCGGTAAAATAGCAGCAAATGCATTACATTTGGCCGGAAGATCAATTTCTCCGGGAATTACTACTTGGGATTTAGACTTTATGATACGAGAGTATATAGAAAAGCAGGGCGCTAAACCGTCTTGCCTTGGCTATGGAGGGTTTCCAAACAGCTCTTGTATTTCAATCAACAATGAGGTTGTTCATGGCATACCGAGCAAAAAACGCAAGGTTGAATCTGGAGATATAGTCAGCATAGATGTATCAGCTTTTTACAATGGCTTTCACGGAGATACAGCTTATACGTTTGCATGTGGCGAAGTTAGCGACCAAGCTCGTGCACTTTTAAAAGCGACGCATGAATCTTTGATGGAAGGCATAAAAAAAGCGGTGGTTGGAAACAGAATAGGCGATATATCTTCAACGATTCAAGAGTATGTCGAGGCACGCAATTACTCGGTGGTACGAGATTTTGTCGGTCACGGAGTAGGTGCGAAGCTACATGAGGATCCTAGTGTACCAAATTATGGAGTACCTTCAAGAGGAGTACGTCTTTTACCTGGAATGACAATAGCGATAGAACCTATGATAAACGCCGGAACTTATGAAGTGGAAATTTTGCCCGACGACTGGACTGCAGTAACCAAAGACGGAAAACTTTCGGCACATTTTGAGCATACAGTTGCGGTTACGCCTTCAGGACCGATGATTTTGACGTTACCGGATTGATGGAGGGTAAATATGGATATTAAAGAAGGTTCGGTTGTAGTATCTAGAGCGGGACACGATAAAGATGATTTTTTTGTAGTTTTGAAAGTTAGCGGAAAAAATGTTATAATATGTGATGGCAAAAGAAGGACGCTTGAAAAACCAAAAGTAAAAAATGAAAAACATCTTATAGTGACGAAAGAAAGACTGGATGCCAATTTTATGCAAACAAATTGTGCTATTAGGAAAAAGCTCAACTTGCTTAAAAAAATGGCTGAAGGTTAGTTATATGAACAGGAGGGTTATGCTTGTCGAAGCAAGATGTAATTGAGATTGAAGGTATAGTTAAAGAAGCACTGCCAAATGCGCAATTCATGGTAGAGCTTCCGAATGGAAAAACAATATTAGCGCATATTTCCGGTAAACTTAGAATGAATTACATTAAGATTTTGCCCGGAGATAAAGTAACTGTGGAGATGTCTCCATATGATTTAACAAGAGGAAGAATTATTTGGAGAGCCAAATAAAACTAAGAAAATCGTTGAGATTTTACTTGAAGGGGGTATATAAATGAAGGTCAGACCTTCTGTAAAGAAAATTTGCGAGAAATGTAAAATCATTAAACGCAAAGGTAAAATAATGGTAATTTGTGAAAATCCTAAACATAAACAACGTCAGGGATAAAATAAAAAATGGAGGTGTATTTATGGCACGTATAGCAGGTGTTGACTTACCTAGAGATAAACGTGTTGAGATTGGTCTTTCGTACATTTTCGGTATAGGAAGAAAAACCGCAAGCGATATTATTAAGGCAACAGGGATTAATCCGGACACGAGAGTTAGAGATCTTACAGAAAATGATGTAGCAGCTTTAAGAGAATATATCGACAAACATTGTAGAGTTGAAGGTGACTTAAGGCGTGACATCGCTTTTGATATTAAGAGATTGGTTGAAATAGGATGCTATAGAGGTATACGTCATCGTAAAGGTTTGCCTGTACGAGGTCAGAGGTCGAAAACCAATGCTAGAACCAGAAAAGGTCCTAGAAAGACAATGGCTAATAAGAAAAAATAAGGAGGGGTTATAAGACATGGCAGTACAGAAATCTGGTAAAAAAGCAACAGTTCGCAGAAGACGTGAACGTAAGAATATTGAACGTGGTCAAGCGCACATTCAGTCTACATTTAACAACACCATAGTAACAATAACAGATGTGAACGGAAATGCAGTATCTTGGGCAAGTTCAGGGGAACTTGGTTTTAGAGGTTCTAGGAAATCTACGCCATTTGCAGCGCAAACGGCAGCTGAAACAGCAGCAAAAACTGCGATGGAACATGGCATGAAAACTGTAGAGGTTTTTGTTAAAGGGCCAGGAGCAGGACGTGAAGCAGCAGTTAGAGCATTACAAGGTGCAGGTTTGGAAGTTAGCATGATAAAAGATGTAACTCCGATTCCGCACAATGGATGTCGTCCGCCGAAAAGAAGAAGAGTATAGTCATAATAACAGGAGGTGTATTTTAACTAATGGCAAGATATACAGGAGCAGTTTGTAGACTTTGTAGAAGAGAAGGCCAAAAGCTTTATTTAAAAGGTGATAGATGTTATACTGACAAATGTTCAGTAGGAAGGAGATCGTATGCACCTGGTCAGCACGGTCAAGGCAGAAAGAAAGTTTCTGAATACGGTTTACAATTACGTGCAAAACAAGCTACAAGGCGTTACTATGGAGTTTTAGAAGGACAATTTAGACATTACTATGATTTAGCGAAGAAGAGAGAAGGTAAGGTTGGTGAACAACTTTTAGTTGTTCTGGAAACCCGCTTAGACAATATAGTTTACAGACTAGGTTTTGCAAGTTCTCGTCCGGAAGCTAGACAATTAGTAATTCATAATCATTTCTCAGTTAATGGCAAGAAAGTTAACATACCATCTTACTTAGTGAAACCGGGAGATGTTATCAGTATAAACGAGAAGAGCCGCCAAAGTGAAAAAATAAAAGGAATATTGGAAAGGAACGCTTCTCGTCCTGTGCCGAAATGGTTAGAGGTTAATTCTGAGCAATTCGCAGGGAAAATGATTAATTATCCGGTACGTGAAGACATAGATTTACCGGTTGAAGAAACGCTTATCGTTGAGTTGTACTCCAAGCTATAATAGGTTATTTTTAATAGTTAATTTAAATTTAATAACCTAATTAAACGAAGGAGGAACTAACGATGTTAGAGATGGAAAAACCAAGAATTTCTGTAGAAGACTTATCTGAAGATGGAACATATGGAAAGTTTGTTGTTGAGCCTTTAGAAAGAGGTTTTGGAAATACTTTAGGAAATAGCTTAAGAAGAGTGTTGCTTTCTTCGCTTCCGGGTGTGGCGGTAACTTCAGTGAAAATAGATGGGGTTATGCATGAGTTTTCAACCATACCGGGCGTTAAAGAAGACGTAACGGAAATAGTATTGAACTTAAAAAGTTTAATAGCTAGACTGGAAACAGACGAAGCTAAGACTATATTCATGAGGAAGAAAGGTCCATGCGAGTTAAAAGCAGGAGACATTCCATTTGATGGAGAAATAGAGATTTTGAACCCGGACCTACACATAGCTACCTTGAATGAAGATGCAGACTTGTGCATGGAATTGGTGATAGATAAGGGAAGGGGCTATGTTTCTGCAGATAAGAATAAAAAAGAAATGCAAGATCACACATTGGGAGTAATTCCGATAGATTCTATATATACGCCGGTATTGAAAGTAAACTACAATGTTGAAAATACCAGAGTAGGACAGATAACTGACTATGATAAGTTATCGATAGAAGTATGGACCAATGGTGTTATCGATGCAAAAGAAGCGATATCGTTGTCGGCAAAGATATTGCTGGAACATTTAAACTTGTTCTCAGATTTAACCGAAGCTGAGAGCGGATTGAACATTTTAGTTGAAAAAAATACGAGTGACAAAGAAAAAATTCTTGGTATAACTTTGGATGAAATGGACTTATCTGTTCGTTCTTTCAACTGTTTAAAACGTGCAGGGATAAATACCGTTGAAGATTTGACCAAGAAAACAGAAACTGACATGATGAAGGTCAGAAATCTTGGTAGAAAATCTTTAGAGGAAGTAATAAAGAAGTTAAAGTCTTATGGGCTAGATCTCTGTAAAGAAGATTAATGATGAATAAAGTGTAAAGGAGTGAATTTTGATGCCAGGAACTAGGAAGCTTGGAAGAACCGCTTCACACAGAACGGCTATGCTAAGAGCAATGGTGACTTTCCTTTTAGAGAAAGGTAAGATTGAGACCACAGTGTATAGAGCTAAAGAAGTGCGTTCAGTAACGGAAAAAATGATTACGTTAGCGAAAAACAATAGCTTGCATAATAAACGTTTAGCATTGGCTTTTATTACTAAAGAAGAAGTAGTAAAAAAACTGTTCGATGAAATAGCACCAAAATATGCAGATAAAAATGGTGGATATACGAGGATCAGTAAGTTAGGACCAAGACGTGGCGATGCTGCAGAAATGGCAATAATAGAATTAATATAAGGTTAAATTAAAATATAACGCGGGCAAGAGAAGTTTCTCTTGCCCGCGTTTGTTGTAAGTTTTAAAATTAAGAGTGCTTTATTTTGACAAAAAATATAGGAAGTCAATGAGATAATAAAATAAAAAAACAGATTGGAGATGGTTCTAGCAAATTAATTACGTGGAGGACAGCATGAGACAAGTGATATACATAGATGTTTTGCTTTGTGTAAACTTATTAATTAATTATGTCATATTGATTTTGGAGGCTAAGCTTTTAAACTTAAGAATAAAGCGAAAAAGGTTGATATTATCGGCGTTGATGGGTTCGTTTTATTCCATTTTTATTTTTTTTGACCAGGTAAATTTACCGCTATCATTATTTATAAAATTACTTATGTCAATAACAATAATACTCATAGCGTATGGTTTTATAAATACAAGGAGTTTCGTAAAATCAATAGTTACTTTTTATTTTATAAACTTTATTTTCGGAGGCATAATATTTTGCATTTGGTACTTTATTTCGCCGAAGGGAATCTTTATAAAAAATGGGATAGTATATTTTGATATTTCTCCGACATTCCTGATTTTATCGACTGTGGTGATATATTTTTCTATAAAGATATATCAATGTTTTTTAGGGGAAAGTGATTTACACAATAGTGTTTGCGATTTAGAAATTTTGAACAATGGAAAAACTGTTAAGCTTTTTGCCAAAGTAGACACCGGAAATAGCTTGAAAGAGCCATTTTCAAATAAACCGGTAATAGTTGCTGAGTATGAATCGCTAAAGGATATATTGCCACCGGAGGTAAAAAATTATATTCAAGATAATGTTGAAGATTGGACAGCAAAAGGCAAAAAAACTAGTTTGCTTCGTGTTATACCTTACAGCACCGTTTCCGGAGAGGGTTTACTGCCTGCGTTTATACCAGAAAAGGTTACTATTAAATATAAAAATAAAACTTACATAAAGGAGTCTTTTTTAGCAATTTCAAAAAGGAATTTATTTTTAGGGGACTACAAAGCCCTTGTACCGCCAGACTTGATAGATTAAACCAGTTAAAGTTATGAAAGAAAGGATTGATTTCGGGTGAAACTGTTTTTGAATTTGAAAAATAAGTTAATAATCTTTTTTAGAAAATTCAGGAAGAAGGGCATACATTACATAAACGGAGCACAGATGTTGCCGGCGCCTCTTAATAAAGATGAAGAAAACGAAATAATGGAAAACATAAGAAACGGAGTGAAAGATGCCAGAGAACCGCTTATAACGCATAACTTAAGGTTGGTGGTGTACATTGCCAAAAAGTTTGATTCAACAGGAGTATGCGTAGAAGATTTAATATCCATAGGAACGATAGGTCTTATTAAGGCGGTGAAAACTTTTTGTCCCGATAGGAATATAAAGTTAGCTACATATGCCTCTCGGTGCATAGAAAACGAAATATTGATGTACCTTAGAAAATTAACGCAACTGAAGAATGAAATATCGCTAGATGAGCCGTTAAACACGGACTGGGACGGTAATGAACTTCTACTTTCTGATATTTTAGGAAGCGACCAAGATATAGTGAATAAGGGTGTAGAGCGTGAAGCTGAGTGCACAGTGCTTCATGACGTGGTGTCGAAGTTGTCTCAGCGTGAAAAGAGCATTGTTGAACTGAGGTTTGGACTTTCCGGACACAAAGAGCATACTCAAAAAGAAGTGGCGGATTCTCTTGGCATATCGCAATCTTACATATCGCGGTTAGAAAAAAGAATAATAGATAGATTGAAAAAAGACTTAGAAAAAGTATGCTAAAATGGTGTTGGAAGTAAAATTTTGAACATGTGACAAAGTATGGTATAATACTCTTACATTTAAAAATAGGAAGGTTAAATTGATGGTAACAGCGATTTCTACTGTTTTGTTTATAATAAGAGTTATTTTACCATTTCTGGCAACTTTAGTGGTAATGCTGTGTTTTAGGTCCATGCGGACTACGCAGAGGGGCAAAAGGTCGCTTATAATTTTAAGAGATAAGCTTACAGGCGAAGAAAAGCCTATAATTTACTGGGAAAATTCTATAGGACGCAGCAGATCATGTGACATTGTAATAAAAGATTCTATGGTATCGCGAGAACATGCGGTATTGTTTCGTAGGAAAAAAGGCTGGATGATAAAAGATACCAATTCTAAAGCAGGGATTTTGGTTAACGGCAAGCAGATATCCGGAGAAACTCAAGTTTACATAAACGATGCTATATCGATAGGTGCTACGACTTTTGTTTTGAAGAAAGCCCCTGAACTTGAGGCACAAAAGTACAATTTAATTTCAAAAAGAGCAAACAAAAAAATAAAATCTGCGAGTTTATTGTTGTTTGTTTCACTTTTTCACTTTTTAATGGGAATTCAACCTCTCGTGAAAAACAATTTAGATTTAATAAGATGGTTCCCCTTGGCGTCTGTGATACTGATTACATGGGTATTTTTCTTTATATCTGCGTTTATTTTAAGGCGTGTAACTTTTGAGCATGAAACTTTGGCGCTGTTTCTTTCCGGCATGGGAATAATCTTAATAGGCAACTATAACATGCAGGAAGTTTATAATCAGTTGGCAGCGCTTCTCATTGGGATTTTTACATATTGTTTTATTATTTGGTTTATTGAAAAGTTAGAAATAGTTATGAAATACAGGATGTTTATAGCTCTTTTGGCTATAGGTCTGTTTGCGTTAAACTTAATTTTAGGTAAAGAGGTTAATGGGTCCAGAAACTGGATAACGCTAGGACCGGTTTCCGTACAACCTTCGGAGTTTGTAAAGATTGCTTATGTGTTTGTAGGAGCTTCTACATTAGACAAATTGCAAACAACGAAAAACTTAACAGGGTTTATATTATTTTCCGCTATGTGCATAGGGACACTGTTTTTAATAAAAGATTTCGGAACAGCATGCATCTTCTTTGTAGCGTTTTTACTCATATCGTTCATGCGTTCCGGAAGCCTTAGAACGGTTATTTTATCTTGTGCAGCGGCGGCCATTGGGGCATTTATGATTCTCAATTTTAAGCCCTATATAAAAGATAGGTTTGCGGTATGGGGGCATGTTTGGGAATACCCGCAAAACAGCGGATACCAGCAAACAAGGGTTCTAAGCTATATGTCAAGCGGAGGACTGTTTGGTGTAGGAGTAGGCGAAGGTAAACTTCAAGGTATTTTTGCGGCGTTAAATGATTTAATGTTTGGAATAGTGAGTGAAGAGCTTGGCTTAATAGTGGCATTAATATCGGCACTTTTAATAGCAGGATTTGCATTTTCAGCTTATGGTTATGGAAATAAAAGTAGGTCTACTTTTTATTCTATAGCTTCTTGTGCAGCTGCCGGAATGCTAATTTTCCAAGCAGGTCTACACGTTTTTGGGTCAACGGATGTTTTGCCGCTAACAGGAGTTACATTTCCGTTTGTCAGTTTAGGAGGTTCTAGTCTTATATCATCGTGGGGACTTTTAGCTTTTATAAAAGCTGCCGATGAGCGTACTTATTCAATAAAACGGTGAGGATCATAAATTTATTGCAGGGTGTTAGTTGATATTAAGTTAAATTTTTCTGGAGGACTTTATGAAAAATACAAGACGTCGATCGATAGGTGTAATATTTTTAATATTGTTTTTCTTAGGAGGTTTATCGGTACTAACATTAAAGCTTATAACCAATGCTAATGAGTGGGCACTAAGTTCGTTCAATCGACATCTTTCAGGAATGGCATTGTCTGGTTCTGGAAAAATAATAGACTGCAATGATGTGGTTTTGGCTCAGAGCATAGACAATAAAAGAGTATACAATTCTGACGAAAAAGTGAGGAGGGCGCTGCTGCATACGGTCGGCGATGGGACAACCCATATATCCACTTCTGTGCAAAACTTATATCGGGCAGAATTATATGGCTACAATTTCATTACGGGAGTAAATTGCCCACACTTTTTGAACTCTTGCAGAAACGTAAAGCTTACGGTAGACAGTAACCTATGTAAGTTAGCGCTTGAAAAACTAGGTTCTTCTAAAGGTGCGGTAGCTGTTTATAACTACAAAACTGGTGAAATATTGTGTATTGTGAGTGCTCCGAATTATGATCCGAACAATCCTCCGGTTATAAAGGACAACGCGGGTGAAAATTACGACGGAGTATACTTAAATAGGGTTTTGTCTTCAGCGTATACACCTGGCTCTACTTTTAAAATAATAACTTCAGCTTGTGCACTTGAAAACCTGGGAAAGGACCTGCAGAATAAAAGCTTCAACTGTGAGGGACAGGAGAAAATCTCAGGTGGAAATATAACATGTTTGTCTCACCATGGGAACATTAAATATAAAAATGCATTTGCAAATTCTTGTAATATTTATTTTGCAAATTTAGCTATTGAGCTTGGGAAAGATAAGATGGCTGAAACTACAAAGAAACTGGGTTTTGATAAATCTTATAAAATAAATAAAATACAGACAAAACCGAGTAAATACGATGTAACTAAGGCATCTGATTACGATTTAGGGTGGTCCGGTGTGGGGCAATATAACGACTTGGTAAATCCTATGCATATGTTAATGCTAATGGGTGCAGTGGCGAACAAGGGCATGGCGGTTGTTCCGAAGCTGATAAAGGAAATAAAATCAGATAAAGCTATAGACTTGTTTTCTGAAAGTTACGATAAGATAGAAACTGTCGAGTTTATGAAGGAATCCACAGCGCAAGAGCTAAAAGATGTGATGCGTTATGCGGTTCAGAGTCATTATGGGGATTCACTTTTTAAGGGTTTGCAAGTTTGTGCTAAAACAGGCACAGCCGAGGTAGGAGAAAACAAATCTCCACACGCGTGGATGGTTGGGTTTTCATCGGACGAAAAAGTTCCGTTAGCTTTTGTTGTAGTATCTGAAAATTCAGGGTTCGGCATACAATCGGCTGCGCCTATAGCGAAAGCTGTCATGCAAAAGGCAGCAGAAAAATTTAAATAGAAAAATATGTAATTTACAACAAATTTTAATTATTTATTCTTTGCAATTTGACAAAACGGAAAAGTTATATTACAATATTATATAAAGAAGGTAAAGGTATTATTGTGATTTAACGATGAAGTGTATGTGTCAAGGAAAGGATGAATATTTATGGGATATATAAATGATGCACGGCAAATGAAGTTTGAAGTTTTGAAAAATATAGCTAAATTAGCTTATGACGGAAAACTTGATGAAGCAGAAAATTTGCCGTATGAAATAATAAAAGGCAACAGGGCAAAATATAGATGCTGTGTGTACAAAGAAAGAGAGATAATAAGAGAGCGGGTAATTTTAGCTAAAGGGAAAAACCTCAGTACGAACAAATGCGAAGGAAACGTCACGGTTATACCTGCAGCGTGCGAAGGGTGCCCTATTAATAGGTATACAGTAACGGAAAACTGCCAAAAATGTTTAGCTAAAAAATGTGTAGCGGCTTGTCGTTTCGGAGCTATAACAGTTACGGGTAGGGGTGCTTACATAGATCCGGACAAATGTAAAGAGTGCGGAAGATGCGTAGCGGCTTGCCCGTATAATGCTATATCTGATACGTTGAGGCCATGTGTTAGAGCGTGCCCGGTAGATGCTATTTCGATAGATAAAGACCGCCAAGCCAAAATAGAATACGATAAGTGCATATCTTGTGGAGCATGTACGGTTGGATGTCCATTTGGAGCGATATCAGACACGGCACAAGTAGTGAATGTTATAAAGAGCATAAAAGAAAACAAGAATGTTATTGCCGTATTTGCGCCATCGCTTGAAGGGCAATTTGGAACGGCTAATGTTTCTAGTTTGAAAAAAGCTATAAGAAAACTGGGTTTTAGTGCGGTTTATGAAGTATCTCTCGGTGCTGATGCTACGGCATTTTACGAGGCTAAAGAGCTTAAACATAGGAAAGACAATAATGAAAAAATGACAACATCATGTTGTCCTGCCTTTGTTTCTTTGATCAAGAAGCACTTTCCAGCATTAATGAAATATATATCCACAACAGCATCCCCCATGACGGCCATTGCTAGGTATTTAAAAGCGATGGACGAAAATGCTGTGATTGTTTTCATAGGTCCATGCATTGCGAAGAAGCAAGAGATAAAAGAAGTAAAAAATACAGCTGACTATGTTATTACTTTTGAAGAACTTGAATCTATGTTTTCAGCACTTGACATTAAGCTTGAGAAGGTAGACGAGTCAGAGCAAGACGGCAGTACTTACGGCAAGAACTTTGCAAAAAGTGGAGGTGTATCGGCGTCTGTGAAAGAAGCTTACAATGAGCAATTTGGCACAGCGGACGTGACTTGTAGGCAATGTGCGGGAGCTGATGAATGCAAAAAAGCCTTAATGATGCTAAAGGTAGGGAAATTGCCCGAAGACATAATAGAGGGAATGATATGCAAAATGGGCTGTATATCTGGTCCGGCGGTCATAGCACCTACAGATGTGGCGTTAAAGCATCGCAATGAAATATTTAAGCAAACTAAGCAAGTGAGGATAGATGATAACTTAGAGAAGCATAAATTTAGCGGAATAAATATGGAAGTAAAATAGGACATAAAATGTAGAGCCAAACACTGATAAAGGTGCTTGGCTCTGTATTTTGCGGTTTGTTATGAGGATAGGTAATAATCTAATATTTTATGTAACCTTATTTTGGCTTTTTTCACGTGTCTAGACACAGTAGATTTACCGACTCCCAATTCATAAGCGATTTGAGTAATATTCAAATTTTTATAATATTTAAGCATAATACATTCTTTCTGACGATCTGTGAGTTCGCCGTCTATGGCCTTAGATAAAACTTTGATAATTTTTTTATAATCATTTTCGTTAGTGGCATTAAGTTTTTGACTATATTCGATCATTCCGGCTAATGAGTCAGTGAACTCATTAAATTGCACTCTGTTTTTCGGCATACATTTCTCTTCTTTCGCATTTTTTTAAATACTCTCCGGTATGTTTTAGATCTAAACATATTGCATATAGGATTCGAATTCTGCTAGTCAATTCCGCTTGAAAAGTTTCATTTTTTTTTATTTGTGACCGTAGGTTACCAACGTAAGCGGACAGAGTTTTATATTGATGTCCGTACTGGTTTGCAAGATCTATGTAGTTCATAATATCACCTTTATTTTCACACGTTTCGTGTTATTAATGATACGAAAGCACGCATATAAAAAACAAAAATTATATTATAACGTTAAGATAGAATATGCTATCCAAATAAATTTTAGCAGTAATAACTTAGAAAGTCAACTATTAAAATAAAAAAATGATGAAATTCATTTTATTAAAAAGTATTTTGCTGAAAATATTGACTACACGAAATGTGTGTGATATAATTAAACCAATATGAAGAAAGGGGATATTAATTATGTTGTCGGAAAATTTGAGAAAGTTAAGAAAATCTCGCGGGTTTACTCAATCTCAGCTGGCTGAGAAGTTAGGAATTTCTGCTTCTACTGTGGGGATGTACGAGCAGGGCAGAAGAAAACCCGACAGCGATATGATTTGCAAAATATGTTCAATTTTTAAAGTAAGCATGGAAAGCTTCTTAGGAGGGGTACCGTTAGAGCGTGAAGTAAATGATGTTATAGATGAGATTGCGCAAACTTTGAAGAACCAAACCGGATTAATGTTTAACGGAACCCCAATGACGAAGGAAGAGAGAGAAAAAGTAGCTCACGCTATAGAAATTGCTGTGGCTGTAACCATAACTAACGCGCAAGCGGAAAAATAGGAACCAATATGTTTTGGGGAGTTACTGATGAAAAGAATAAAAAAGATTGTTGATGACTTAGTCAAACAGCACAGGACTAGGTCGCCGTTTGAACTATGTAAACGCATGCAGATAAATGTAATTTTTTCTGATTTACCAGACAAAGTGAATGGACTGTACTTTAAGTCTCAAAAAAGCGGCAAGAGAATTATTTTAATGAATTCGGAACTGGAAGAAAACAAAATGGAGTGGGTTTGTGCACACGAGCTGGGGCATGCGGTTTTGCATAGCGACATAAATGCTATGAATTATAATCAAAGATATAATATAGAACTTTCTGATTTAGAAATAGAAGCGGATTTATTTTCACTTTTTTTATTAGAAACATCAAATGCGAATGGATAAATTATCTTCTACTAATGTAGTACTTCCTAGGTAGAGCCGTCTGTGGATCTATCTAGGAAGTACTATTTTAAGTTCTATTCAAGCATTTTATTAAAATGAATTCACCTTCCTTTAGCAAAACTTCATTTGCGTCGAAATTAGCGCTGCCAAAGACACTACTTACAGAGCCTAAATTTTCCGGCAATGAAACGCTTAAACTTTCGCCTAAGTTGAAGATACAAAATAAATTTTCTTTTTCGTGTTTTCTAATGAAAGCAAAAGAACTGTTGCCAATAAAAACCGGGATAAACTCGCCATTTTTTAAACTTGTTGCATTTGCTCTAAATTTCCCTAACTCTTGATAAAATGACACTAATTTTTTATTTTCATCACCCCACGGATAGCATCGCCTGCAAAACGGGTCTTTTCTACCAACCATACCTGCTTCATCGCCATAGTATATGCACGGTACGCCAGGCAAAGTATACTGTATGGCGGCTGCCAATTTTAAGATCTTTTCAGCGTTTGAGTCGTAATAATCTGAGATTACTGTTAAAATTCTTTCGGTATCGTGCGTCCCGAGAATATTCATTAAATTTTTTATAACAGGTTCTGGATAATTTTCCATAATATTCAATACAGTGTCGTATAAGTACTTGGAATCTTTGCTTATAATAAAATCGATTATGCCGTTTCTAATAGGATAATTCATAACACTGTCTAGCCCGGTACCCAGAAGATATCGCCGTCTTTTTCCGTAACTTATTTTATTAGAAGCATCCTCCCAAACTTCGCCTAAAATAATGGCATCAGGATCTTTATTTTTAGCACTTGCTCGGATGTTCTCAATAAATTCATCAGGTAACTCATCAGTTACGTCAAGTCGCCAACCTTTAGCGCCAGCTGTCAACCATTTTTTTACTATTCCGTTTTCACCATTTATATATTCATTGTAACTTTCGTCCATTTCGTCCACTTCTGGTAAGCTCTCAAACCCCCACCAAGAGTTGTATTCGCAAGGCCAAGATTTAAACTTATACCACCATTTGTATGGAGACTTTTCGCTGTTGTAAGCACCGTTTGTTTTATACCTATTTTCTTTATTAAAATATATGCTATCGCTTCCGGTGTGGCTGAAGACGCCATCTAGTATGATGCTTATACCGAATTTTTTTGCAAAATAACAAAGGTTTTTAAAGTCAGTTTCCGTTCCCAACAATGGATCAATCTTAGAGTAATCGGCGGTGTTATATCTGTGGTTCGAGTGTGCAAGAAATATCGGGTTTAAGTATATGCAAGTTACGCTGAGCCCCTTTAAGAAAGGAAGCTTTTCAATTATTCCTAACAGATCACCGCAAAAGTAATCAGAATTTGTAATAACACCGTCCTCGTTGGCTTTTGATATGGGATCTTCGCCCCAATCATCTCTAAGGAGTCTGTCACTCGGGACATTTTCTTTTGGGTTTTTAGAATTGAAAAATCTATCAGGAAAAATTTGATACATTATGCCGCCGGACAACCAGTCAGGAGTAGAAAAGTCTTCGCTGTAGCAGGTGATCTGCCAGTTCGATATGTCCGCCGGGCTTTTAATTATTTCGCCTTCACCTAAATTTCCCTTTGAGATAAATAAAGATTCATTGTCAGTTTTTATTTCAAAGTGGTACCAAAACAAACCTACACTCGATACGAGATAATCGCATTCCCAAGCTTCTTTGTTGTTTTCACAATCTTCACACCAAAACATCTTTAAGCTTTCTGTTTTATGGCTCTCATCAAACTGTATATTTAACGAAGCTTCTCGGCAGCAGAGATTTTTATCTAAAAAAATTTTAAAATGTATATTTGTTTTGCACTTTACAGCACCTTTTGGACACCTGCATTTTTCGTTGTGAGAATTAAAAATCATACTTACAATTCCTTTAGCTTTTACTTTTTTCGTTAAGTGGTTTTATATGCCAAATATTTTCGGCGTAATTTTTTATAGAAATGTCGGCTGAAAAAATTCCTGCATTAGCTATATTTACAACGGACATTTTGTTCCAAATTTCCCAGGAATCGTATAGAGAGATGGCTTTTTGTCTTTCGTTTTTGTAGTCTGAAAAATCTGCCAAAACCATATAAGGGTCTCTGGTTATTAAATATTGCGAAATATCTTCAAACCGAACTGCGCCCACGCCCAGAGCTAATTGGTCTATAGCTTTCTTCGCACAGCTGTTGTTGTAATACGCCATAGGGTTGTAGCTATTTTTCCTTAAGTTAAAAACTTCTTCTGCATTCATACCGAAAATAAAAATATTTTCGTTACCAACAGAATCAAATATTTCTACATTTGATCCATCTAGTGTTCCTAGGGTCAAAGCTCCATTTAACATAAATTTCATATTGCTTGTACCAGATGCCTCTGTGCCAGCGAGGGAGATCTGCTCACTTATATCGCTTGCGGGAATAAGCTTTTCTGCCAGGCTAACACTGTAATTTTCTAAAAAAACTACTTTCATTTTGTCTTCTATGGATTTATCGTTGTTTATAGTCTCGCCGAGGTAATATATAAATTTGATGATTTGTTTAGCGAAATAGTAGCTGGAGGCGGCTTTACCAGCAAAAATATAAGTTCTAGGGACAAACTGTGCAAGTGAAATTTTATTTTCCTTTAAGTCAATATAAGTCTCTAATATTTCTAAAGCGTTCATTAATTGGCGTTTATATTCGTGGAACCTTTTTATTTGGACGTCAAACATAGAGCCAGGGTCGACCGTTATGCCGGTTGAATCCTTCACATATTTTGCCATTTCAGTTTTATTTTTAAGTTTTATTTCTTTCAGTTTTGCGAGTACGCTGGCATCGTCTTTAAATTTTTCAAAGTTTTTTAATTCCAATGGGGAAGTTATAAAATGGTTTCCTATTAAGCCGGAGATAAGACTGCACAGCTGGGGATTTGCTTGGCATAACCACCTTCTGTGAGCTATTCCATTTGTAACGTTTGTGAATTTTTCTGGTGTTATTGAGTAAAAATCATTGAAAACTTTAGTTTTTAAAATGTTGCTGTGCAGTTCTGAAACGCCATTTACGCAGCTGGAGCACACTACCGCCAAGTTTGCCATGTGGATTGTTCCGTTTTTCACTATTGATGTTTTATATATCGTCTCGTCACTGCAGTTTTGTCTTTTTAACTCATACACAAACCTGTTGTTTATCTCTACTATTATTTGGTAGATTCTCGGCAATCGTCTTTTTATGAGTTCTTCGCTCCACATTTCTAAGGCCTCACTCATAATCGTGTGGTTTGTAAACGCGAAAGTTTTTTGTACAAGCTCAAAGGCGCGTTCCCACGAATAACCGCATTCATCAAGCATGAGGCGCATAAGTTCCGGTATAGCCAAGACGGGGTGGGTGTCATTTAAGTGTATAGCGGCTTTTTCGGGCAAATTATCAAGCGTGTTGTAAATATTTAAATGTTTTTTCACGATATCCTGAATAGTTGCAGAAACCAAGAAATACTGCTGTGAAAGCCTGAGGCTTTTGCCTTCGGGGTGATTGTCGTTCGGGTAAAGCACCTTCGTTATAACGCTTGCCATTGCATCTTGCTCTACAGCCCTTATATAGTTGCCGCTGTTGAAAAGTTCCATGTTAAACCCGCGTGACTCAGCTGCCCAGAGCCTTAATTTACTTACGCCGTTGCAGTTGTATCCCGTTATACTCATGTCGTACGGCACCGCGATAACATCGTTTGTTTTTTCGAGCTTTACATTGTGGAAGCCCTCACCCCAGCTTTCTTTTACATTTCCGTCAAAGCTAACTATCACGGCTTCTTCGGGCTTAGGTGTAAGCCAAATGCTCCCTCCCGATAACCAAAAATCAGGCAGTTCTGTTTGCCAACCGTCTATTAACTTTTGCAAAAACACGCCATGTTCATATCTCAGTGAATATCCGATGGATGGATATGCGTTGGTGGCTAATGAGTCTAGAAAGCAAGCTGCTAGCCGCCCAAGGCCGCCGTTACCCAAAGCTGCATCAGGTTCTTTGGCATACACCGCTTCTAGGTTAACTCCTAGACTTTTTAATGCACTAGAAAAGACTTTTTCAAGCTTTAAGTTTGTCAAATTATTTTTTAATGATTTTCCAAGTAAAAACTCCATGCAAATGTAATGCACTTGTTTAGGTCTTTGATCTTGCATTTTGGAAAGAAATTTGCTTTGACATTCTGTCATGAAATCTTGTATGACTAGAGATACAGCTTTATAGAATTGCTCGTAGGTTGCGTTTTCAGGAGAGATGCCAAAATTATGAGACAATTTTTTTACAATTAAATTTCTAACATTGTCAACTTTTTCTTTTAATGTCAAGTTATTCACCTCAATTTATAATAAAAAGCCTTAGCAAACACATAAAAAGCCAGCATGCGCAACAAATGTAATTTTAATAATGAAATTTCACTATTTTATTTGACTTTTTAATGTAAAAATGTTAAAATATACACATTGTACGACAAGGAAATCTACAATAAAACTAATAAATAAATGTTAAAAGGCTATTTTTTATGCGCATAGTCTTTAGTTAACATCTATTTATTGCGAATTTAAAGAGAAAGGATGATATTTATGAGAAAACTTTTAAGAAAGGGATTAGCAAGTTTAATTTTGCTGTGTGCAACATGGAATTTCTATCAGTTGCCTTTAAGTGCTTTTTCGTCTGCCACACATGAGTATGCAACTAAAAAAGGAATCGCCATCTGTATTAGTGTGTTTAAAGAGGCCTCGGAACTCTACGATGAAAGAAATGTAGTTCAATTGCATGTGTTTTGTACAAGACCGGACGAGGACGAAATAGAAGGGGCATTTAAGGTTCACTTTTATAATCCTGCGACTGAAAAAAACTTCAACGGCGAAGACGATTCTGCATTAAGTAGATATATGGTTCACTACAACAACGCCGTAGAATTTTTCAAGAAAGGTGAAAAAGATAAAGCAATATCCGAACTGGGAAGAGCTATCCATTTTATGGAAGATATGAATACTCCGGTACATACTAACAATCAAAGTTTTATCGAGTCTGTTGAAAATGTTTTCTTTCATATGTCTTTTGAGAAAAGATGCGTGGAGATACAATCTACAGTTGATGCTTCCATGCATAGAAGGGAGTTTGATTATTATAAAAACAACACGTTAGAACAAATAGGCAAGGCTAGTGCAATGCTGGCAAATGACAACTTTTATGCATTGTATAAAAAAACTCTTGAACGCGATGTAGTTGCGAAAAACTCGGTCGAGAATGCTCAAAAAGCTGTTGCAGGGTTGTTATACAGATTTTTCTTAGACGTGAGAGATTATATATAAAAGGAGGAATTTTTAATGAAAAAGGTATTATCAATAATATTGTGTTCATGCTTGATTGGAATATGCATGACGTGTGTCAGTTATGCTGTAGATAGCGAAAAAGCATGTACAAATCAAGAAATAGTGTGGAAAGATGTGGGGAATAAAAGTGTACATTTATCTAACGATATAATGTACGATGTAGGATTTTATGTTAGTGAACCTTTTAAGAAAGAGGAAAATGCAAGTGAGTCCTATAAAAAAGCAAAACTGGTAGGGAAATTTTATAGTAATGGAAAAAAAGAAATAAATTTAAAGAATTCGTTAGAAGTTACATTTAAATACGATGGACAGAATGCATGTGTTGAAAACTCTGATAAAGACATAATACAAACAGCGTCGATAAACACATCGGATAAATTAAAAACTACAACTAAAAATGAGGTATATGTTTCTCCGAACCAATGCATAGTATCTAGCCAAACAGAACTGTATAAAAAAAGGAAATGGTATGATTTTAGAAAAACGTGGGGAAGTTTAGACAATTTCCATACAGACATTGTATGTTCAAGTGATGGAAACATAGATTTTAACTGTAAATCTTTATCTTCAATGCCGAATCAAGAATTTGAAATAAAAAATATATCGAATACAACTGAATCGATCGATAATAAATTAGATAGGGTAGTGAACGTTAGCGACAAGATATATACCTCTAAAGCGAAAAATAAAGACCAATATAATTATAAAACTCGCAGGTTAGACATTTTGTATAAAGACAAGAAAGGTCATGACTTAGCAATTGTTACAATAGAAGTAAACTTTAGGTACAACAAAATAAGTCATGAAGTTGAATGTATAAGCACATCGCACCGAGAAGTAGAATTGGCAGATGACTGGTACGTGGATTTATACAGTTTGCGTTCAGGCGATGAGACAAGGAATAAAGGCGGTGCATATGGCATAATTATTTTATCTCATGAAGAAACTTTGTCCTATGATAAATACCATGATTATATATTTGTAAAATGCGATAGCCAGGGTAACATAAATGACAATATATACATAAGGTGAATTAACTGCATTAAAAATCAAAAAAATTAACCAGGCGTATTGTTAAGCCTGGTTAATTTTATGCTACTCTCTTCCACATGTAGCAAGTTATGTATGGCTGCAAATTATTATGAGGCTGGTTTCCTCCTCCTCTGTTATTGAGCCACCAAATACCACCATCATTAGGTGATCTAACAGGAACATATGTGCTTACGGGACTATCAACGTATGTGGTGGTAGGCAATTCGCTGTGAGTTAAAGTATGTGCCATCTCACCGCCTGTTTTCCCCGATTCTGAAAAATCTGCAATTGAACTATTTACTCCGACAGGAACTCTACCGTTTCCCCAACGTTCCCACCTACCACCGAAAAAGGTTTCGGGATTTGTGCCATTTACACTCATATAAATTGCTCCGACAGGATAGATTAAATTAAACATACGATTGTTTACAGCTTGCAGGGTGGCTGTGTTATTTTCTGAAGTCTCATTAAGAATGCCGGGTGTCGGAGGAGGAGAAAGAGCATTATCGACAAATCTGAAAAATCTTGCCATATAAGATACTACAGTTCGAAACCATCCAAACCAATTCCTAGAACTACTTGAATGAGGTGTAGATGAGGATGCACTTCTAGGAACGAGTGAAGATGCACCTGTTCTAGTGTTACGACGAGTAACTGCCCTTCGGCAATCAATTGGAAAAGGTGGATCGCTAGCAAAGGCATGTAAAGAAGTAAAACTTGAGATTAAAAACATAGATGCTAATAAGATTGATAGTTTTTTTGTTAACGTATTTTTCATAGTATTTGCTCCTTTTATGTTATATTTTGTCAGTAAAAAACTTCCAGAACAATTTTATAATAAAAACGGTAACATTTCAACAGCAAATTAAAAAAATCTATATTTCAAACAAAATTAAATTTGAAATATAGATTTTATTTAGATTTTCTAACAAAGCAATAATAAAGAAAACTATTTAATCAGCAAATCTTTTACAACCTCGCTCGCAATCATAATCCCGGCACACGCAGGAACAAAGGCAATGCTACCGATTACGTTTTCGTTTTTTTCTGTGTTTTTATTTTGCTTAACTGTCTCTTCTGTAGAATAGGCAACTTTTAAATTTTTAATATTTCTTTTTCGCAGTTCCTGCCTCATTACACGGCACAGTCTGCAGGTAGAAGTTTTAAATATGTCAGTAATAGTAACCTTGCTTGGATCTAGTTTGTTGCCCATTCCCATTGAGCTTATTATCGGTATTGATGAATTGTTACAGGTCTCAATTAAATTTAACTTAGCGGTTACAGTGTCTATGGCATCGACAACGTAATCAAAATTAGAAATGTTGACTTCGGTACCACTTAAATAAAATTCCTTGAATGTAAATACCATCGCATTTGGGTTTATGCTTAAAATGCGCGTTTTAGCGACTTCCACTTTATCTTTACCGATAGTGTCAAATGTTGCGATAAGTTGCCTGTTGATATTCGAAATTTCTATGATATCTTTATCTATTAACGAAAATGTGCCAACTCCTGTTCTGGCTAAAACTTCGGTGACATACGAACCCACGCCGCCTATGCCAAATATTGCTACGTGTGAATTTTTTAATTTATCCATCTCTTCTTTTCTTAGAAGCAGAGCTGTTCTTGAAAACTGTTCATCCAAGGTTGTTATCTCATTTCTGTAAAATTTTAAATTTGTCATCATTTATAAGGCACACAGCGTATGCTTTTATTCCAAGGCAGTTTCCTGTAAATCCAAGGTGCTCTTCTGTAGTAGCTTTCACACTTACATTTTCCATGGGAATATTGCAAGCTTTAGCGATATTCTTAACCATCTGAGGTATAAATGAAGCTAGTTTAGGATCTTGTGCCACAATGGTAGAGTCAATATTTTCAATAGAATAGCCTCTGTTATAAGCTTTTTGACATACAATCTCGAGTAAATTTAAGCTGTTGGCATCCTTGTAAGTTTTGTCAGTGTCGGGAAATAGTTTTCCAATATCACCCATAGCTGCAGCGCCCAATATTGAATCAATTATGGCGTGCACTAAAACATCAGCATCGGAATGACCCAGCAACCCCAATTTAAATGGTATTTTTACTCCTCCGAGTATAAGATCTCTGTTTTCTGAAAGCCTGTGAACATCATACCCTTGACCAACTCGCATAGTTTACCTCCAGCAATTAACTTTTTATAAATTTTGCAATATAAATGCCAAGCCTGCAGTAATTGAACTTTTGTGTTAAAGTTTAGTACTTATTTTTCCCAAAGAAAAATAAAGCAACTGTACCACTTCCTGTGTGCGAGCCAATGACAGGAGTTATGTAACTTAACTCTACTTTTATGTTAAATTTTTCATTGATTTTTTCTGCCAACCACTGTGCATCGTCCGGTGCGTCTGCGTGAGAGATGTATACTACCTCATTTTTGTCGAGTTCAAAGAGTTCTTCCATTTTATTAAAAAGCTCTAATAGTGCAGCTTTTCGACCACGGATTTTACTTATAGGGACAAGTTTACCTTCTAAATTAATATCTAAAACAGGCTTTATGTTGAGCATTCCTCCGACAATGGCAGCAGCGGAAGAAACACGACCGCCTCTTTTAAGGTGAAACAAATCATCTACAGTAAACCAATGATTCATTTTATTTTTGTTTCCTTCTAGCCAAGCGGCGACTTCTACAAGGCTTTTTCCGCTTTCTTTTTCTTTAGCTGCGTAATATACCAGCAAGCCTTGTCCCATCGATGCTGCCCTAGAATCTACCACAACTAATTTATTGTCCGGATATTTTTGCTCAAGAATTTTGGATGTGTTTAACGCAACGTTATAAAGTGAACTTAAGCCGCTGGAAAAAGATATGTATAATATATCTTTTCCTGCTTTCAAGAAAGGTTCAAAATATTCGACATAGGTAGTTTGATTTATACAAGTCGTTTTTGGTAATTTTCCTTTTCTTATTTGGCTATAAAACTCCTTTGGAGAAATTTCAGTATCTTTAACGTAATGCTCGCCATCCAAAGTCAGTTCTATTGGTATAACTTTAATAGAAAAGTCTTTAACGATATGCTCTGGAATACCTGCAGCGGAATCTGTAAATATAATGTAGTCTTGCATTTTTTACTCCTAAATAATTATTTTAATTTTATTTTAGCATATATAACAAATTTTATCTAGTACATAATTTCCCCACTTTTAAAGTATATTTTAAAGGTGAGGGTGGTGAAATTATTATGAAGGTAAAGATATTTATAAAAAACGCATGTGTATTGACAGCTGCATCGTTTGTAAATATGTCAATCGGAATTTTGTTTAGAATATATATGTCAAATAAAGTTGGGGCAGAAGCTATCGGGCTTTATCAATTAATAAGTTCAATTTACTTTTTTGCAGCAACTTTTTCTACTTCAGGCATAAGCTTAACTGTCACGAGGTTGGTTACAGATTTTATAGCCAAAAAAGAGTACAACAAAATAAACAGGCTAACTAAAAAGTGCTTACTTTTCGGCACTGTTATAGGCCTTGCCTGTGGAGTTGTACTTTACATATTTTCAAATTTTATCGGAAAAGAAATCTTAAAAGATACCAGGGTCATACTTTCACTTAAAATTTTAGCCCCTGCGCTTCCGTTTATAGCTATATCTTCAACATATAGAGGGTATTTTTATGCGGTAAGAAAAGTGGCTTATACGTCCGGTGAACAGCTTTTTGAACAAATCTTAGAAATTGTTATATTCATGATGTTAATAGGGACTTTAGCGCCAAAAGGCATAGAGTATGCACTGTGCGCGATTGTCATAGGTACTACAGTTTCAGAAATTTTGTCTTGCGTTTATTCTTACGTACTTTATGAACTTGATGTAAAAAAATATAGCAAAGGCGAAAATAAAGAATTTCGTTTTATAAGTAGTATAATTAAGATATTTTTTCCTTTAACGGCAAGTGCGTCTTTAAGGGCGGGACTTAGTACTGTGGAGAATGTACTTATACCTTCAGGGCTTAAAAAATATGGAGCATCGAGCCAAAAGGCGCTCTCCAGTTATGGTGTAATAATGGGTATGGTTTTGCCGGTTATAAGCTTTCCGAATTTATTTTTACTATCTTTTTCTATGTTGTTAATTCCCGAAATGTCTGAAGCTTACGCGGTTGGACACAAGGCAGGCATAAAATGTATAGCGACAAGAGTATTAAAAATCACGAGTATATTTTCAGTTGCGGTTATGGGAATATTTTATTTCTTTTCAAGCGAATTCGGTAGGGTTATTTATTCCAGTGATGAAAGTGGAATGTACATAAAGATTTTGTCGCCTCTCGTTTTACTAATGTACCTTGATAAGGTAGTAGACGGCATGTTAAAAGGCTTAAATGAGCAACTCAGTTATTTGTCTTACAATATACTAGATTCAGCTACTCGGGTGGTTTTGATATTTATATTAGCACCAATTTTAGGTATAAGGGGAATTTTGATAATGATGTTTGTAAGTACTATTTTAAACTCTTTACTGAGCATAAGGCGGCTGTTAAAAGTTACTCAAGTCAAATTTGACTTTTCAAATTGGCTTATAAAACCTCTTTTGAGCATAACGTTTTCGGGGCTGTTTGTAAAAATCTTAATGGCACTGTTAAGTTTAAACTCAGGAATACTAGTTTTAATCTTAGAAGTAGCCTTTTCGCTAATAATATATTTAACAGTTTTACTGTTTACTGAATGTGTAAAAAAAGATGAGATAAGCTGGGTTTTAAAGAGGGCTAAGTGTTAAAACGGTATTAACTTGATATTTTGCCCATAAATTGATATAATTGTGCGTAAGTAAAAGAGGAGAATGGATTTATGGATTTTAGGGAATTATTTACGAGAGAACTTTTAGATTTAAATAAGACGATTGCAGCGGATATCTTCGAAGGAATAAAATATCCATGGGAATCTCTAAATAATATACATGATTTCATTTTACAGCTAGGCTCTAAGCTGCCCTGTGATAAGTTTGAAAAGATAGGTGAAAATATTTGGATTTCAAAAACGGCCCAAATATGTGACACTGCAAGTTTGAATGGACCTTTAATTATTGATGAAAACGCAGAAATTCGGCACTGTGCGTTTATAAGAAAAGACGTAATAATTGGAAAAAACTCTGTTGTTGGGAACTCTACTGAACTAAAAAATGTTATACTTTTCGATAACGTTCAAGTACCGCACTACAATTACATAGGAGATTCCATTTTAGGCTACAAGGCGCATTTAGGAGCAGGGGCCATTACTTCAAATGTGAAATCAGATAAAAGCGAGGTCTTGGTTTGCATAGGGTCTGAAAAAATAAAAACAGGACTGAAAAAGTTTGGCGCAATAGTAGGGGATTTTTCAGAAATTGGATGTAATGCTGTCCTGAATCCCGGAACAATAATAGGAAGAAATAGCATCATTTATCCGGTGTCTAGCGTGCGAGGTATGATACCAGAAGGGAGCATATATAAATCTAAAGATAATTGTATAAAGAAAAGGCCGTGTCATTTTTAAAATTTGACACGTTTTTTAATGTCGGCTTGGTAGATTACATTTACATGAATCTGGAATATTTAGAAGATTGAAAGTTGCTGGATTTTGCGAGAATTTGTTATACAAAATTGCTTTCTTCTTGCGATAGGTCACTAGAATTTTAAATTTAAAGAATATTTCGTTACAATTTTGTGAGATTATATATACGCAACACTCGTCATATTTTTTATGAACAATTGTTGTCTAGTTGGATTGAGTAGCTGTGAAAATCCTAAAGTTAAAATTTATCGGTTTTAAAGCATCATAATTTCATCGACAATTTCACGAACAGTTTTATTGCTTGTATCAATTTTTATCGTATCAAGATCATGATACATAGACATTCTTGAAATACTTCTATCGATAATATCAGCAGTACGAGTCCCAGCTGCTATATCTACATTTAATCTGTCTCGCAGGGTTATCTCATCAGCAATTAGTGAGATTTTATTAACTTTGCAATTTCCTGTATGCAATTCTTTTAAAATGCCATCGATAATAGTTTGATTGTCCATTACCCAACAAAAAATTACATTCTTATAAGCAGAACAACGTATAAAATTATTCAACAAATAACAAATATTATGTATAACCATTTTTTTAGTTTCTTCGGTTACTTGAAATGGATTGGCATCCCAACACCAATCGCCATCGAGAAAAACGCTGTTGGGTAAATTTATTTTTAATTGATGGCTTACTGCTGTTTTTCCTATACCCATTGTTCCGCTGATTAAGTATAATGTTTTCATATTTATCCTCACAAATTCAATTTAGCAATCCGATTTTTGCTTTTTATACTGCGTCATGAGAAAAAATTCAATGCCTTGGTATAATAACGATAGTATTTATTTGCAGCAGGCGATCTTGTGTAGTTTAAGGAACCCAATTCACGGACAAAAGAGTAAGTTGCGATTAAAATATGATTCATACTTTGAATTTGAGAGTTTTATGGTGTTGATAAACGTAATGAAAGTAGCGAAAATTAGATTTAAATAAAAAACAGCCACGAATGCGAAGCATATCGAGGCTTTCGATGGTCGAGGTGACAGGGCTCGAACCTGCGGCATCTTGGTCCCAAACCAAGCACTCTACCAAACTGAGCTACACCTCGTTGACTAAAATAACAACACAGTTATTATATTACTGCTTGCACGTTTTGTCAAGCTTTTTTACAGTTATTTTTGAATTTGATATTCAGTCTCGTGGAGTTGAATTTTAGTCTGAAAATGTAACTATTTAACCATAGATAAAATTTGGTTTTTGTCGGTTAATCCGGAGACTCTGCTGGTAATCTCACCGTTTTTAAATATCAGAATAGTCGGTACACTTACAATGTTAAATTTATTTACCAAGTTTGTTTCCTCGTCAATGTTGACCTTATAGACTTTAATATTTTTGTTTTCATTTGCTATTTCGTCAATGATAGGTGAGAGCATATTACAAGGGCCACACCATTCAGCGTAGAAATCTAAAAGCACGGTTTGGTCACTTTTAATTACCTCATCATTAAAATTTTTTTCTGTGATTTTCTTAACCAATCAAAATCAACCCCTTAATTTTTAAACTTATAATATAATCTACAATGGCAAAAAATTTCAAAAGTAGGATAATTTATTTGTGCCTTGAATTCTTTACAAATGCACTTGTTATCTTATATTCTCCCCAACTTACAAAGTCAATATCCATTATTTTCTCAATCCGTATTACTATATTTTCATCTTCATTTAACGCATTATCGCAATGTTACAATTTTTCTTTTATGCTTTTATCAGCACTTAAATTAATAATGTCAATATATTATTTTTTGCCAAAAAGACCTTGCGTTTTTCCGCAATTCATGATATTATAAATTTTAGTTAGCAAAACGTAAGAGGAGGTGTTTAAATGCCGAATATAAAATCAGCAAAGAAGAGAGTTAAGGTTATCGCTGCAAAGACGCTAAGAAATAAATCTTTAAATTCTTCTTTAAAGACATCGATAAAGAAAGCGAACGCAGCTATTGACAACAATGCAAATGAAAAAAGTGAAGTTGTCAAAGTCGCTGTGAAGAAAATAGACCAAGCTGTATCTAAAGGAATACTTCATAAAAACACAGCAGCAAGGAAAAAGTCTAAACTGGTAAAGAAATTAAACAAAGTTAGTGCATAATAGCACAATAGAACGTTATAAATTGCAAAGACGTGATTTTTAGGTCATGTTTTTGCAATTGTAAAATTTAAAGAATTTTTTGGAGAGGTGTCCGAGCTGGCCGAAGGAGCACGATTGGAAATCGTGTAAGCTGTTAAAGCAGCTTCTGGGGTTCGAATCCCCATCTCTCCGCCATATAAGGGCGGTGGTTTTAGGTACGAGAGTATCTGAAACTACCGTCCTTTTTCAATATGGTGGCAGAAAAAGTCGAAAAACTGTGTGTATAGTAGTAAATCATAATTGATAGCCTAAGCTGCATAAGATAGTCGAAAAGGTATCCGATATTTCATAAAACTCTGAAGCATTGAAATTCAAAAAACAACGTTTTTATTTTGATAAACTGTAATTACAGAGAGTTAGGCTGATATGGCAGAAGAAATGGATTTTGAAAAAATATCGAAACAGACATATTCATTTTGTTTTCGTTTGCTAAGAGTATTTAGCATTTGGTGGGGGTTTGTTACTAGAAGAACTGTCGAAGGGAAAAAGCAAAAATCATTAAGATAGCGATGAAATACGTATATGATATGTCGGAAAGCTTTTTCCGTATATTTACCCGTATTTACCCGATTTCACGGCATTTTACTCAGTGAAGCCAAAGCATGTTGGAAATGCCAAAATATTTATTCTTCTGTTTATAAAATTAACCTTAACGGGAAAAGTAAAATGGACTACAGAATTGAAACAAGAGCCACAAGTTGTTCCATAAAGCGCTATAATGAGATCGCATACAAATTTGGTGTGTGGTTTTATTTTTATATGTGCGAGAAAATTCTTTTTTAAGTATTAGTAACATGCATTTTGTGTAACTGACGAAAATTGTATATGATAAAAAACATTAGCCAATTATTGATTTTTAGAAAATATGCACCCGCAATAATTTTGTCTGTACAGATTAAACTGTTTTGAAAGTTCGATTGATTTTTTATATCCATCTTTTTTCTTAAAATCGGAAATTAAAAAACTAACACTATACTTATTTTCCAGGCTTTTTCCGATATCATTTAGCCAAATAGCATTCTTATAAGGGCTTACGGATAATGTAGAACCGAAAAACTTAAAACCTAGAGCCTTTGCGGTAACTGCAGTTTTTTCAAGACGCAAACGATAACAATTAAAACATCGCTTTCCGCCTTCTTTTTCATTTTCAAGACCGCTTGTTATTTGATAAAATTTAAAATCTTCATAATCGCAATCTAAAAAGCTTATTGTGTTTTTGGTTTTGATCTTAGATAACAGGTTTATCTGCTCTTTTTTGCGAAGCAAGTATTCTTCTTCAGGGGAAATATTGGGGTTGTAGTAAAAAACTGTTATGTTGAAGTATGAGGTCAAATAGCCTAGCACATAGTTGCTGCATGGCGCACAGCAACTGTGCAATAAGAGCCTAGGTATTTTATTTCCACTTTTTAAATTCTCAAGGAGCTGCTCGAGTTCCTTTTGATAATTCCTTTTTGTCATATTCTATTTCCTAAAACGTCAATTTTTTCTTTATAAAACGCTTCAAATCGATTTTCATCAATTGATGTCCGTATTTCTTCTAGAAGGTTATTGTAAAAGTAAAGATTGTGCATAACGCTTAAGCGCATTGCAAGCATTTCACCACACTTGAACAGGTGTCGCAAGTAAGCCCTGGAAAAATTTTTGCAAGTGGGACATTGGCAAGTTTTATCAATTGGTGAATCATCTAGCTCATACTTTGCGTTCGATATATTTATGATACCTTGGCTTGTGAATAAATGGCCGTGTCTAGCGTTTCTGCTTGGCATTACACAATCAAAAATATCTACTCCTCTAGCCACAGCCTCTAAAATGTTCACAGGGGTACCAACACCCATTAAGTATCGTATCTTGCCACTTGGCATGAACGGTTCCACACAACTTATGATGTTATACATTTCATCAGCGCTTTCACCTACAGCTAAGCCACCTATTGCATATCCGTCTAGATTTAATTCACGTATTTTTTTCATATGTTCTATTCGTATATCTTCAAATGTGCTGCCCTGGTTAATTCCAAACAGCATTTGTTTTTTGTTTAAGGTATCGTCAAGTGAATTTAATTTATTCATCTCACTTTTGCACCTTTGAAGCCATCTAACGGTCCTGTCGCATGAATTTTTTACATAACTATATTCAGCGGGGTTTTCTATACATTCATCGAAAGCCATCGCAATGGTTGAGCCGAGGTTAGATTGGATCTGCATGCTTACTTCGGGAGACATAAATATTTTACGACCATCAATATGAGAAGAAAAATATACACCTTCTTCTTTAATATGCCGCAACTTTGCAAGCGAAAAAACCTGAAATCCACCACTGTCGGTCAATATAGGACCTTGCCATCGAGTAAATTTATGAAGACCACCTAACTTTTTGATAACTTTGCCGCTGGGTCTTAAATGAAGATGGTATGTATTGCAGAGCTGAACTTGGCATTTTAAACTTTGCAAGTCAATGGCAGATACAGCCCCTTTTATGGCCGCACAAGTTGCTACATTCATAAATGCGGGAGTCTGTATTATTCCGTGTGGTGTGATGAATTCACCACGCCTAGCATTTTTTTCTTTTTTTATAAGTCTATACATAATTTCTCACTTTCTACAGTTTTAGGGCTTTCGCTTTCGGTGAAAGCTACAAACAAATTCATATTTGTTTGTAAGCTGATTTTATAAATAAAATCAGCTGAAAGCCCTAAAAGCCAATTTCCTGCTATTTTATAAACATGGCATCTCCAAAACTAAAAAATCTATATTTTTCTTTTATAGCTTCAGAATATGCATTGAGAATGCATTCCCTTCCTGCAAGCGCAGAGACAAGCATAATTAACGTACTTTCGGGCAAATGAAAATTTGTGATCAAAGCATCTGTTACTTTAAAACGATACCCCGGATAGATAAATATGTCAGTCCAACCAGAACTTGCGGTAATTTTTCCTTCTTTTTTGTACATCGACTCAAGAGTCCTGCAGCTGGTGGTGCCAACGCATACAACTCTACCGTTTTCGGCTTTAGTTTTATTTATAAGTTCAGCTGTTCCTTCAGAAACTTCATAATGTTCGCTATGCATTTTATGGTCGCCTATGTCCTTCACTTTTACGGGTCTAAACGTCCCTAACCCTACATGTAAAGTTACGAACCCGATATTTATTCCTTTATTTTTAACTTTAGACAAAAGTTCCTTTGTAAAATGTAAACCTGCAGTCGGTGCAGCAGCTGAGCCGAGTTCTCTTGAATATACAGTTTGATATCGTTCCTTGTCCTCAAGTTTCTTTGTGATATAATGTGGCAATGGCATGGTGCCGACTTTATCAAGTACACTAAAGAAATTTCCATCGCACTTAAACTTTAAAATCCTGTTACCATCGACGGTTACATCTATAACTTCAGCTTCCAATATTCCATTTGCGAATGTAAAAGTGGTACCTGGTTTTGCTTTTTTACCGGGCCCTGCTAGGCACTCCCATACATTCTCAGATTTTCTGTTTAGCAATAAAAACTCAACCACGGCACCGGTATCGACTCTATTGCCGAAAATTCTAGCAGGTAGAACTCTGGAATCGTTAAGTATTAAACAATCTCCAGGAATAAGTTCATCTAAGATATCATAAAAATGCTTATGTACAATTTTACCCGATGATCTATCGAGTACCATTAACCTAGATTGATCTCTATTTTTTATAGGTGTTTGAGCTATCAGTTCTTGGGGCAGATCATAGTAAAAATCATTTGTTTTCATAGTTTCCTCTTTTAAGTTGAAAATTGACAAAAATAAGATGGAGTGCTATACTCCAAAGATAAACGTTTAACTATATTATATTTTATTCTGGATTTGTTTACAATAAATTTTTATAAATTAAAGATAGGGGCAGGTGGTGATGATACATTCGATGACTTTTATGCTGTTAGTGTATCATATTTTTATGAAAAAATTTAAAGTTGGGATTTTGGGCGCTACTGGCATGGTAGGCCAAAGGTTTGTTTCACTGCTGAAAAATCATCCTTGGTTTGAAATTGAGATACTAGCTGCAAGTAAGAACTCAGCGGGGAAAACTTACGAGCAAGCACTTTCTTCCCGTTGGGCTATGAAAGGATCTATTCCACAATCGTTAAAAAACAAAGTGGTTTTTGATGCAGTTGCCGACATAAAAAAAATAATAAAAGAAGTTGACTTTGTTTTCTGTGCTGTGGATATGAAGAAGGAAGACATAGTAAACTTGGAGGAATCTTACGCAATGGAAAATTGCCCAGTTATATCTAACAATAGTGCCTGTAGACTACTTCCGGATGTGCCTATGATTTTGCCTGAAATCAACCCGGAACATTCTGAGATTATAAAAGCGCAAAGAAAACGCTTAGGAGTGGAAAAAGGATTCATAGCGGTAAAGCCAAACTGTTCCTTGCAGTGCTATGTGCCAGCGATTCATCCTCTCATGGACTTAGGAGTAGAAAAGGTCCTGGCTTGTACATATCAAGCCATTTCTGGCGCAGGAAAAACCTTTTCATCCTGGCCGGAGATGCAAGATAATTTAATTCCGTTTATCAGCGGTGAGGAGGAAAAATCAGAGCTTGAACCACTTAAAATTTGGGGTAAAATTGATGGCGATAAAATACAAAATGCTGCATCCCCTAGCATAACAACACAGTGTTTGAGGGTACCTATTAGCGATGGGCATACGGCAGCTGTATATATTTCTCTTAAAGAAAAAACTTCTCTTGACGAAATTATCGCAAGGTGGCAAAATTATAAAGGATTGCCGCAAATTTTGGAATTACCAAGCTCACCAAAGCAGTTCTTAAACTATTTTAAAGAATCCGATAGACCTCAAATAAAGTTGGATCGAGACTTAGAAAATGGCATGGGAATATCTTTAGGGCGTTTGCGAGCAGATAAGCAGTACGACTTTAAATTTATTTCTATGTCACACAATACGATAAGAGGTGCAGCTGGTGGCGCCATTTTGATGGCAGAGCTTTTGTGCACTCAGGGTTATATTTGTTAGTTTTGGAGGTAAATATATGAAAAAAATTGTATTTAAAGGCGCAGCTGTTGCGCTTGTAACACCTATGCATGACGATGGTTCAATTAACTACGAAGTTTTGGAAGAACTCATAGAATACCAGATAAAAAATCACACAGATGCGATAGTAACTTGTGGGACGACAGGAGAATCTGCAACGTTAAGCGGAAAAGAGCATTCCGAGGTTATTAAGTTCACAGTGGAAAAAGTTGCAGGAAGAGTTCCGGTTATCGCAGGAACAGGCAGCAATAACACAGAGCATGCTTTATCACTTTCTAAAGATGCACAAAACCTAGGTGTAGATGCCTTACTAGTGGTAACGCCGTATTATAATAAAACGTCGCAAAAAGGATTAATAGAGCATTACAATTATATCGCCGATAGAGTTGACTTGCCGATAATAACCTACGCTGTACCGTCTAGGACAGGGGTTTTTATAAAGCCTGAAACGTACTTTGAACTTTCAAAACATCCCAATATTGTAGCTACGAAGGAAGCTTCCGGAAATATTTCAGACATAGCGAAGATAAAGGCACTTTGCGGCGATAATCTGCACATCTATTCCGGCAACGATGATCAGATCTTACCGGTGATGTCTTTGGGTGGGCTGGGAGTTATATCGGTTTTTTCAAACATCTGTCCTAGAGAATGTCACGACATAACAGAGGAATTTTTCAATGGCAATTTAGCGCAAAGTCGAGAGCTATTCATAAGATATCTTAACTTGATGAATGAACTGTTTTGCGATGTTAACCCAATCCCTGTAAAGGAAGCGCTAAATGAAATGGGATATAATTGTGGCAGATGCAGGCTTCCGCTAGTCCCACTGAGTGAACAAAACAGAAAAAATTTAAAAGAATTAATGCGAGGCTATAATTTAATTTAAGCCAAGAAGGATGTATTTAAAGTGAACAAAGTTACGAATGCAATAAAAAAAGAGCAAAAGTTAACAGTGGGAGAAGATTTTTTAAAATCGACTGTTGCTTTGGAGAAAATGAAAGTTATAATTTCCGGGGCATCTGGCAAAATGGGCAAAGTTTTAGAAAGCGTACTGAAAGATAAAAATGACTGTGAAATAGTTGCGGGAATTGATAGAAAGGCTTCAATTGGCAATTCATTTAAAATATTTGCTAATGTGTGCAAAGTAGATGCCGATGCAGATGTAATAATAGACTTTTCTCACCCGGATTTATTGAATCCTCTTTTAAATTTTGCAAAAGAAAAAAAAGTACCAATAGTTTTGTGCACCACTGGCTATTCTGAAGAGCAAGTTGAACTAATACAGGAGTATTCTAAAGTAATACCGATTTTCTACTCGAGAAATATGTCCCTTGGAATAAACCTACTTATAGAGCTTTCAAGAAAAGCGACTAAAGTTTTGGGAGATAACTTTGACATAGAGATAATTGAAAAGCACCACAATCAAAAGATAGATGCTCCTAGCGGGACAGCGTTAATGATAGCTGACGAAATTTCATCAGTGCTCAATAAAGAAATAAATTATGTATATGACCGTCACGAAAAACGAGCAAAACGCACTAAAAGAGAAATCGGCATACATTCTGTGAGGGGTGGCACCATAGTAGGTGAGCACGAAGTTATTTTTGCCGGAGAGGACGAGGTAATAACTATTTCGCATTCAGCGCAATCAAAAAAAGTTTTTGCTATAGGTGCCGTTAACGCTGCCAAGTTTTTAAAAGACAAACATCCGGGTCTTTACGATATGAAAGACCTTCTGTAATGTTAAAGTAAACTACAAAACAGCCCTCCTGTGAAGACGAGAGCTGTTTTATAGATTTTTTTACTAGTTGTTAACATTAACTTCTGGCAGTTCTTCTTTATCACTCATAAATATTTCTCTGGTTTGTAAGTCTCCAAGTTTGGTTACATCTTTCAGTTTTCTTTGAATCTGCCTTGTCCTTACACCCACTAATTTATCGAGCTCTCCACTAGCTTGGTTTAAGCGATCAAGTGCTTTTACTAGCACATCAGAGAATTTATCAAATTCCGTTTTAACTGCACCTAAAACATTCCAAACCTCATGGCTTCTTTTCTGTATTGCAAATGTTCTGAAACCCATTTGTAAGCTGTTCAAAAGAGCTGCCATAGTGCTTGGACCTGCCACATTTACCTTAAAGTCCCTTTGTAAAGTTTCTATTAAACCGCGGTTAACAACTTCAGAATAAAGACCCTCAAATGGAAGAAACATTATAGCAAAGTCTGTGGTGTTAGGCACATCTATGTATTTGTCGCGTATATCTCTGGCCTCTTTTTTGAGCGTGTCAATTAAAGCCTTTGCACTACGCTGCACAGCATCGGCATTACCGCTTTCGTAAGCATCTCTCAAGTTTGCGTATGTATCTCCTGGAAATTTTGAATCTATAGGCAAATAAACGCACTCTTCGTCATTTACAGGAAGCTTTACAGCATACTCTACTACGTTTTGACTCCCTTTTTTGGTAGCGACATTTTTTTCATATTGCTCCGGAGACAATATTTCCTCCAAGATGGCGCCAAGCTGTATTTCACCCAAAACTCCTCTGGACTTTACATTGCTTAAAACCTTTTTTAAGTCACCTACACCTTTAGCTAAATTTTGCATTTCTCCAAGGCCCTTGTACACTTCTTGAAGCCTATCGTTTACCAGCTTAAAAGATTCCGTCATGCGTTTATTTAACGTTTCGCTAAGTTTTCTATCCACAACGTCTTTCATTTCATCTAATTTCTTGTTATTGTCATCTCTTATAATTTGAAGTTTTTCTCCCACCACGTTGCGGATGTTTTCAAGTTTCTGTTCTGTTTCGACCGAAAATGTTTTAAACCTTTCTTCAAATTGTTTCAAATTTTGAGAAAGCGTATCTTTTAATAAAGTTTGTTTTTCCACAGAATTTTCTTCAAAATTTTTTAATTGCTCCAAATACATGCTGTTTATTTTTTCTTGCTGAGCCTGTATGTTCTGAAATGTTTCGATTACTTTCTTATCAAACTCACTTTGCTTTTCGCTCAAATTATCGGATATCATACTTCCTAACAGCTTTATACTGTTTTGAATGTCTGATTCATTTTGCTTATTTTTTTTAATTTCTTGCCAAAGTAGAAAAATTGAAAAAATACAAACTAAAGCAAGAACTAGTAATATCGTAAATTCTATACTCATTTTAAAATTTCCTTTCATTTTTTTATATTATAGCATATTGTATTTCATAAGTACTAATTTATTGTTAAAATACATATGTAACATAAGGAGGTCTAACATGTCTTATATAAATGAACAATTAAAACTGATAGAATCGAGAAACCAAAGTGAACCTGAGTTTCTACAGGCTGTGAAGGAGGTTTTAACGTCTGTTGAACCTATTTTTGAAAGTAACCCTAAATATAAAACGGAAAAAATAATAGAGAGAATAGTAGAACCAGATCGTCAGATAAAATTTAAGGTTACTTGGATTGATGATAACGGAAATTTTAATGTTAATAGGGGATATAGAGTACAATTTAGCAATGCAATAGGACCTTATAAAGGTGGTTTACGTTTTCATCCATCCGTAAATATAAGCATTATGAAATTTTTAGCTTTTGAGCAAGTCTTTAAAAATGCTTTGACTTCGCTGCCTATAGGTGGTGCAAAAGGTGGATCAGACTTTGATCCTAAAGGTAAATCCGATAGGGAAATTTTATCTTTTTGTAAAAGTTTTATGACAGAACTTTACAGACATATTGGTAAAGATGTAGATGTTCCCGCTGGAGACATTGGTGTAGGAAACAGAGAAATTGGATATTTGTTTGGTCAATATAAAAAAATAAGAAATTCTTTTGAAGGGGCTATAACCGGCAAAGATTTAAAATTTGGTGGTTCATGTTGTAGAACAGAAGCTACAGGTTATGGGCTTTTATATATTACGGAAGAAATGTTAAAAGACAATTTTATAGATATTGCAAATAAAACGGTGTGCATTTCAGGAAGTGGAAATGTAGCTATATACGCGGCAGAAAAAGCAGTGAGTATGGGTTGCAAAGTACTAACTATGAGTGACTCAGATGGATATATTTTTGATAAAGATGGTGTAGATGTTGAGGTTGTAAAAAATATAAAAGAAGTAAATAGGGGAAGAATATGTGATTATTTAAAATATAAGCCAGATAGTGAGTACTTTAAAGGTAAGTTTAGCTGGAATATAAAATGTGACATAGCGTTGCCGTGTGCGACTCAAAATGAAATTGATATAGAATGTGCTAAAAATTTAGTAACAAATGGAGTGATTGCCGTAGCGGAAGGGGCAAACATGCCGTCTACACTGGAAGCCGCGAAATACTTTATTGATAAAAATGTATTATATTTACCGGGAAAGGCTGCAAATGCTGGAGGAGTGGCAGTATCTGCGCTGGAAATGAGTCAAGACAGCATGGGAATGTACTGGTCGCAAAGTGAAGTTAATAAAAAATTAAAACGTATTATGAAAAATATTTTTAACAATATTTCAAATACAGCAAAAACTTATGGGTTAAAAGGAAATTATCTTTCAGGTGCAAATATTGCTGGATTTACTAAAGTAGCTGATGCAATGCTGTCTCAAGGCATTTGATATTTAGCAACGTAAGAAGGATGCGCACTTTATTGTACGCATCCTTCTTTTAGTTTATTTTTTCTTAACTCAATCATAGGGTCATACCATTCATTGCCAAGTTTGCATCCAAAGTGTAAATGTGAGCCAGTAGAGCGTCCTGTACATCCAGCAAGACCTATTACTTGTCCTTGTTTTACTACTTGCCCTTTATGCACAAAAACGTTTGATAAATGAGCATAAACTGTCATTATGCCATTGCCCTGGTCAATAAAAATTACGTTTCCATAGCCTCCACAGCAACCACAACTGCCTGTTTTCGGGTAATCGTGCACACAACCATTAAAGGCCTTTATAACGACTCCGTCTGCAACAGCTACAACTGGCGCACCATGAATGCTTTTGCCGTTAGTCCTTGCGATATCGATACCTTTGTGAAAGGCATTACCTCTTCTTTCATTAAACGGCGAGGTAATCCTCGTAAAACCTGGCACAGGCCAAACATAGTTGTTTTTACCGACTACAGGTGGAGTTTCTACAACTTTAGCTTTATTTGCAGCTTTTTTCTTTGCTTGCTCTGCGTAATATTTATTAATTTCCGCATCTATTTTTTTGTATTCTGCTGTATTTTCATCGATGCAACTTTGTTCTTTATCTTTTTCGACATTTAGTTCTGACAGAACTTTTTCGTTTTCTTCAACTAGATTCTTAAGCTCTTCTTGTTTTGACGATAACAAAGCCTTTTCATTAGAAATTTTAACTTTATTATCCTCTATAATTTTTTTATCTTTACTTATCAGGTCGATTTGTTTTTTTAGTTCGGCTACAAGCTTAGAGTCATGTTCACTCATGCGTGTAATAACTTCAAATTTATCTACAAAATCATTAAAGTTTTTAGCTCCAAGCACGATTTCCAGAGCACCTACGTCACCTGATAAATAAACAGCTTTTATTCTTTTAAGTAATATCTGTTTATTTTGTTCAATGTCTTCTTCAGTTGTTTTTATGTCCCTATTTTTTTGTAAAATTTCTCTGTCTAAAGATGTAATTTTACTGGTAGCAAGCCTTATTTGCTTACTTGTATTTTCTATTTTAGAGTTTAAAGTTTTACCATACTCCGATTTTTTTTCGATTTTATCTTTGGTTTCACTCAATGCTTTTTTTAGTTTAACTTCTTCAGACTTTAATTCTCTTCTTATTTTTTCGCTTTCTTTTATATTTATGTCAGCACAATGAGAGGTTAAGTTGTTTTGGACAATCAAAAAATTAATCGATATTAAAACACTTAATATAATCGAATATAATTTTTTACCACCCAAGTATCTCTCCTCCTTCTTTTTTAAGGTACTTACTTATTGAGATTAACCCGCCGATTAATCCGAACAATATACCTGCTAACAAAAACGATAAAAATAAAGGTAAGGATACATCGCTGAAAGGCGTGCTAAAGAAAGAGATATTTTTCTTTATACACTTAATGACGAAGTCGTAAAAAAACTTCAAAGTTACGGAGGATATTGCAGCAGCAATTATACCTATAATTACGCCTTCAACCATGAACGGTATTCTTACGAACCAGTCTGTTGCGCCGACAGATTTCATGATACTTATTTCAAAGCGCCTATTGTACATAGTTAATCTTATTGTATTTGAAATGATAAATAAAGACACAAGAGCTAGCACTACCACGAGGATTATACCGGCTAATGATACAAATTTATCAAATTTTGTCAATTTTTCAAATAATTCGCTTCGGTTTACTACCGTATCTACGCCGTCTATCGCTTTAATCTTATTAACGGTTTCTTCATATTTAGAAATATCGCTCAAACTAACTTTATATGCGTCAGGAAGTGGATTACTTTCCTTCATACTTTCAAAGGCAGAGCCAAGTTCATCTTTAAACTTTTCTACGGCCTGTTCTTTAGAGTAAAATTCACACATAGCAACATTATCTACAGACTTTAAAACTTCGCCTAGTTGCAAAGCTTTTTCTCTGTCCACTTCGTCCTTTAAGTAGACCTTTATGACATTTTGAGCTTCTATCGTGTTCAAAGTATTGCTTATGTTTATAGACAAAAGTGCAGACGCACCTGTTAACAATAAGCACAACAAAAGCACGCCGATGGAAGCTGTAGACATCATCCAGTTTTTCCAAACATTTTTAAATCCTTCAGAAAATAAATACTTTACAGAACATAATTTCATTTAATCACCTCCATTAATCTACCGTCGGAGGTAAGGTCGCCTTCGTTTATTTCAATAACTCTTTTTCCAAACTTTTTAACTAAATTATGTTCATGCGTAACCATAATTATGGTGGTACCGCGTTTATTGATCTCGTTCAATAATTCTACTATTTCAAAAGACATCTCAGGGTCTATATTCCCTGTAGGTTCGTCTGCAATAATCATTGCAGGGTTATTCACAAGCGCACGCGCAAGACTAACTCTCTGCTGCTCTCCTCCTGAAAGTTCAGCCGGTCGCCTATCTGATTTATCTTGCAAGCCGACAAGTGCCAATATGTAAGGGACTCTTTTCTTTACGTCTTTTTCGCTAGCCCCTGTAACTCTCATCGCAAAGGCCACATTATCAAAGACATTCATTTTATCAATAAGTCTAAAGTCCTGGAAAACTATTCCCATTTTACGTCTTAAGTACGGAATTTGTTTTTTAGCTAAATTAGTTGTATTCACTCCGTCTATGAATATCTCTCCACATGACGGTTCCTCTTCATGCATTATAAGTTTTAAGAATGTACTTTTCCCAGACCCTGACGAACCTACAACAAATACGAACTCACCTTTTTTTACATGAAGACTGATGTTTTTTAAAGCGGTTGTGCCGTTGGGATATACCTTCGACACGTTTCTGAATTCTATCATCTTTATCTCCTTTTACATCCTTATCTTTAGGCCGCAACTATAATCCATTAATACTTTGACGTATTTGAAGATAAATATTTTTTAACCATCAAGGCTACTTTAAATACTATTGCATCCTCAAATTCGCGAAGATCTAAGCCAGTCAACTTTTTAATCTTTTCTAACCTATAAACAAGTGTATTTCTATGTACGAAAAGTTTTCTCGAAGTTTCAGAAACGTTTAAGTTATTTTCAAAGAATCTCTGTATTGTGAATAAAGTTTCTTGGTCTAAAGAATCAATAGATCCATTTTTAAATATTTCTTTTAAGAACATTTCGCAAAGTGTAGTAGGTAGCTGGTAAACTAACCTTGCTATACCTAGGTTGTCGTAACTTACGATCGATTTTTCAGTATCGAACACTTTTCCAACTTCAATTGCGATTTGAGCTTCTTTGAACGAAAAAGCCAAATCTTTTATGCTGGAAACTGCAGAACCTATGCCCACACAGCAATGTATGTAGTATTCGCTTAATAATGTATCAACTATCGACTTAGCAAGTTGATTCAAGTCTTCTGGAGTTATTTCTTTTCTTACTTCTTTAACAACTGCAACGTCATTTTCAGCTATGTTTATAACGAAATCCTTTGATTTATCCGGGAACATATTTTGGATTAATTCGTATGGAGAATATTCTGTTTTTGAATTTACTTTTACTAGCAAGCACACACGAGTAGTATCTGCTGAGAAATGCAGTTCACGTGCTTTTATGTAGATATCACCAGGCAAAATGTTATCTAATATAACATTTTTTATGAAGTTAGCTTTGTCATACTTTTCGTCGTAGTATTGCTTTATGCTACCGAGCGAAATAGCCAATATGGAAACGTATCTTTGAGCTGCTTCGTCTTCTCCTTTTACGAATACTGCGTATTCTGAATGACTTTTGCATTCAAAAGATTTGTAGGTATATCCATTGATTATAAAGGTCGAGGATGGCTTGAAAAAGTCTACAGTTATATTATCGTGAACTTCTCCAATTTTATCCAGGTTGCTGCAAGCAACTACAACAGAAGTTTCATCGATAACGCCTATTGTTCTTCCTACGGCATCATGCATTTGATGGACAATACCTTGAAATAATTTGTTAGACATAAATCTGCTCCTTTTAATAATATTATTATTGGTTCTAAACTCATCAATCATAAAAAACAAATGATTCATATGACCTAAGTATATTTTACACAAAGTTTCAGAATATTGCAACTACTTAATTAAAAAAATTTAGTGATTTTTTTAATTTACCTTACTTTATTTTTGCATCAGTTCTAAAATTCACCTTTCTTTGATATTAAAATAATAACTTTTTGCCCTTGCTTATTATATTTCATAAGGGTAATATATAATATAAAAAAGCCGCTACATTTTGTGAATAACATCAAAAAAATAGCGACTTTTTATTAAACTTTATTTTTTTCTGAAAGCAATTGTTTTAATTCTTGCATGAAGTTATCTACATCGTCGAACTGCCGATATACAGATGCAAATCTTACATATGCCACTTTGTCTATCGACTTCAAAGCATCCATAACTAGTTCACCAATAAGCTTTGAGCTCACTTCCCGGTCTAAGCTGTTTTGCAGCTCCCGTTCTATGTCACACACAGCCTTTTCGAGCTGATTTATAGATATTGGCCTTTTTTCGCAAGCTTTTAGTAGACCATTTAACAGCTTGTTTCTGTCAAATGCTTCCCTAGATTTATCTTTTTTTATTACTATTATAGGTAAAACTTCGACTATCTCGTATGTAGTGAACCGTCTAGAACACTTTAAGCATTCTCGCCTTCTTCTAATTTTTTCACCATCGTCCGTGGGGCGAGAGTCAATAACTTTGCTTTCTTCAAAGCTACAGTAAGGACATTTCATTTTTACACATCCTAATTAAAAATCGTATTTAATAGTACCATGGTTGTAATTCCGGGTATTCCGCATAAGGCCGCGATTAAAAGTGATAACAAACTGATAGGAATGGTAATTCCCGTGAAAGCTCCTGTAATATTTACCAGCCACAGCACCACAGAGCCTTCCAAAACGTTCCCGACAGTCCTTAATATCGGATATTTAGGTCTAATTACCACCTTCATGAAAATAAATAGTAAAATTAATCCTAGAGAAAAAACTATAAGAGGGAAGTTTGGCATATTTTCACCTACTGTATTTTTGTTAAGTTTAAAACGGAGACATAGAAGCTTGTGCTTCTTTTGCTTTTCTTATTAAGTACCTGTACCGAGCTTGTAGGCTTTCTCTTTCGTATATGCAGGCTTCCAATAAATCAGCATCATCTTCAATCTGGAACCACATATCTACGCATGCTATCTGAGATGATATCATTTTTATTTCATCTGCAAATATTTTACTTTTTTTATCTGTCTGAGGCCTTTGTTTTACAGCAATGTAATCTTTCAACATTGTCATCATATCATTCATATTTTAAACCTTCCTTCCTAATCAACACGCCAGCATGATTGTACAACAAAGATTTATTGAAACTATATGATAATATATTGGTCAAATATTCCATTACTTATTCAATTATTTTCTAAAGTAAAATCTATGATACCTTCGGCTACATTTACATAGTCAACTTTAACTTTCACTTTGTCTCCCAAAGTTAATTTTTCCCCAGTGTTTGCATCTTTGTAGCTTAAAAGCCCATCAAAAATGTACTTGTGTTTTCCCATTTGTTCTAAATCTACAAACCCTTCAACTGTATTTTCTAATCTTACAAATACACCTTTTTGAATCATCCCACTTATTTGGCCGCTGAATGTTTCACCCACATGTTTGTTCAAATATTCCGCCATATAATATTTTTCGGCATCTCTTTCTGCACCTGTTGCAACTACTTCTGCAATGGAAGCACTTTCTGAAACATTTACAACTAACTTGCCGTACTTTTTTGATATTTCCTTTTCACTTTTTCCGGCTAAAAAGTCAGACAATATGCGATGCACAGTGGTGTCCGGGTAGCGTCTTATGGGGGAGGTAAAGTGACAATAGTCAGAAAGTGACAGTCCAAAGTGCCCTAATGGCTTTTCAAAATATCTCGCTTTAGACATTGACCTTAGAACTTTATCCGACAGCAACTCATAGATTTCGGTGTTTTTAGCTTTGTTCAGCAATGCAACAAAATGTTTAGGTTTAGGTGAAGTTATTGCAGATTTTGGTAATTTTAGATTTAACAAAGTTAAAAATTTAGAAAGGTTTAAGATTTTTTCAGGATCTGGTTCCTCGTGTACTCTGTATATAAACGGCAAATTATTTTTTATAGCTAAGTTTGCTGTGCATTCATTTGCTAAAACCATAAAATTTTCTATTATTTTTTCAGATTGGCCTCTTTCTCTAGCTTCTACGCCGACACAAATTCCGTTTTCATCTAAAGTAAATTTCGACTCAACGCTTTCAAGGTCAAGTTTTCCTCTTTTTTGAGCATTTTTTTCAAGTAAATCCGACAATTCTTTAGCAGTTTTCAAAGCATTTAATACGTCTTTATATTTTGCTTGCAATTTCTTAGAAGCTGTACCTTCCAAAATTTTATTTATTTCGGAATATACTCCACGAACTTTAGAATTTATCACACTCTTTTTCAGTTCATAATTAAGCACGTTTCCTGCAACATCTAAGTTTATAAATACAGAAAAAGCAAGCCTATCCTCGCCCTGATTCAAGGAACAAATACCATTAGATATTTTTGTGGGTAGCATAGGGATTACTCTATCCGCAAAATATACAGAAGTTCCTCTTTCTCTGGCCTCCATGTCTAAGTTGCTATTAAACTTTACATAATGAGACACATCAGCTATATGTACGCCCAGGCAAAAGCCATTTTCCGTCTTAGCTACAGATATGGCATCATCGAGGTCTTTTGCGTCTTCACCATCTATAGTAAAAATTAAATCACCGCGAAGATCAACTCTGTTTAAAATATCTTTTTTCTTAATGCCTTTTTTGGCAGCGTTTTCTGCATCCAATATGGCTTTATCAGAAAAAGCAGTAGCTATACCTTTTTCGTCAATTATCGCATCTGCGCATATTTTCGCACAAGTTGCTTTGCCGTATACTTTTACTACTTTAGCAGCAGGTTTGCCAGCTTTCAAAAATATTTTCACTTGCACTTTATCATTTTCTTTGGCACCTTTGGTATTGCTCTTTACCACTTGTAAACTTCTTTTGTATCCACTGTCCGGTATAAAAAATATCTGCTTTTTTTCTCTTTTTATTAAGCCTGTAAACAGCCTATTGCCTTTACTTACAACTCTTTCTACTGCTCCGCTTAAACCTTTTTCGGAGTTTTTTATTCTATTTATTAGCACTATATCGTCAACTAAAGCGCCGCTACTTTTTTCTATGGGTATATATATATCGCCAACGGAATCAAACGGCTGTGCAAACAGGAAATTTCCACAATAAGATACGATTTTAGCCTTTACAAACCCACAAACTTTTGGTGAAACTATTTTCCCTTTACCATTTTCTACTAGCAAGGCTTCACTTTTTAGCTCATCCATCGCATTTTTAAATTTTTGTTTACTTTTAAATCCACATTCCAAGAAAGCTTTCTCTTTGCTTATAGATCTCTTTTGCGAATTTAAGAAATCCAACAGTTTTTTCTTGCTGCCCAAAAAACAACACTCCTTTTCTTTAACAAAAAGCTCCCACTGAAATTCAGAGGGAGGCGTAGATATATAGCAAGGTTATCCCGCTAAATTTATATCCAAAGTTTAGCAAAAGAACAATATAGCGTTTGTAACGATAACTAAAACAAACAATCCAATAGCGATAAATCTAGTCCAACGTTCTAGGAACGCATCAATAGAACGTGATTTATGACGAGAATAGAATGAATCAGAGCCACCGGTTACGACTCCCACACCGTTTTGATGACCTTCTTGCATCAAAACCACTAGAACTATAGCAATTGAAAAAATAATAAGAGCGATTCCTAGAAAGATTTCAAATTTGCTCATAAAATTACCTCCAAAAATTTCATTATATCTAAGTTTAGAATATCATAAAAGAAAATTAATTGCAATACTAAAATTACAAAAAAATTTGCTCTCCAGTATAAAATAAATATAAAATATTTTGTTTAACATTGATATCTGTGCACTTTTTCACAGAATTACTATACAAGAGCAACTGCTTAGCATATTTGGCTTTCATTTCACTTATAGACTTAAACCTGTCAGTTTTATAGTCAACTACTACAAATTCGTCATCTTCCTGAAACATACAATCCACCGCACCTTGTAAAATGATTTTCTCATCTTCAAATTCCAACGGTACGCTTTCGTCATAATCTTTCAAACGCAGTCTGGTTGTGAATTTATACTCTCGCAAAACTTTTGGAGACTCAATGATTCTAGATACAAGACTGCTATCTAAAAATCTTTTTATTTCTCTTCTGTTCAGTTTTTTGGCTAAATCGCTTTGTAGATACCCTTGAGTGACTAACCGTGAAATTTCATTTTCAAGGTCCAGCCTAGCCTCTCGAAAATTTACAAACTGTAAGAAAGTGTGCAATGCTGTCCCTTTTTGAGCAGGAGTGATTTTTTCTTTCAAAGAAAATGTAGGAACTTTAGAGAAATCAAAATGCCGTTTATTTTCTCCAGAAGATAAATCGGTAACTGTTACTTTTGTGGGAATGTTAAAAAGTGGGGAGAGCGGATATTTGAAAGACAGCCTGTTCTCTATCAACTTCAAAAACTTTTCATCAACGGGTACTTCTTCCTCTATGCTTTTTGACGGTAGCTTCAATTTTTCACCGATCGAAGGTGTCACAAAGTCTACCTCCCAAACATTGCTGCTTTTCGTCAACGCTTTTTTAATTTTTTCGACATCTTCACAGAGTACATTTTCGCTCAAAGCACTTAAAGCACACATGAGGAGCCAGTCTGAAAAGCTCGAAGCGGTTTTTACAGCATAAGGCGAAACGGTTCCGTTGAAACTGAGCTTGTTTGCCAGAGAAAATACGCTACTGTCAACGTTTTTTAAACTTGTTAGCATTATCAGTTTTTCTTTTGCCCTGGTCATTGCAACGTATAAAACTCGCAATTCTTCCGACATAGCAGAGTTTTCCAGCACCAATTTCACGGCGTCTCGTTGGTAGCTGCTGTACCGATATCCTAATTTTTTGTCGAAAAGCTTTATTCCTATGCCGAGGGATGGATCCAGTAATATCTCATCGCGATCTTTATTGAACTTCCTAGAGCAATTTGCGATAAAGCATACAGGAAACTCTAAGCCTTTAGACTTATGTATACTCATCACGGTGACGGCGTTGGCAACCCCTGACGTAGAAGAAGCGCAATTTAAGTCTATTTTGTTTTCTTTAAGCCTATTTATAAACCGTATAAAGCTTGACAATCCTTTTGTTTCGCCCGCTTCAAAATTTCTTGCATATTCTAGCAACAACCTCAAGTTATCAAGGCGCAGCGAACCATTTTCCATTGCTTGTACTATGTTTGTGTAGTTTGTTTCTTCGTATATGTAATTTATTAAAGTATCGCTCGGCATGGTGGTGGCAAGTATTCTCCAGTGTTCTAGCTTTTCTAAAAACATTTTAGATTTAGCGTCTTTACTTGAAAATTCCTTTAATGCAAAATAAAATGGATTACATTTATCTTCATGTCGAATTAAACATAGCTCATCTGCGGAAAACCCAGCAATTGGACTGAGCAACACTGTTATTAGCGCGATATCTTGTATGGGATTGTCTATTATGTTCAGAAGAGCTAAAACGGTTGAAACTTCGCTTGTAGCGAAAAAACTGCCTGAGTTTTCTGTAAATGTAGGAATACCACAAAGGCTCATTTCATGGGCAAAAGCTTTGGCGTGTTTATTTGCGTTTCTTAGCAGTACACAAAAATCTTTATACGTAACCGGTCTTAAGGAATCGCCATCTTTCACAGTATATCCGGAGCTGATCATTTTAAATATTTGTTCAGAAATATATCTTGCTTCCAACTTGTTCATATCGGCGTCGTTATCGCACAGAGAAAGGTCTAAAACTTTCAGAGAAACGTCCGCATCAGTTTTGTCTTCATATTTTGCGCCATAAGCAAGTTTCTCTTCATCTGTATATTCCATTTCGCCAACTTCTTTTGACATTATTTTTTCAAAAACGAAATTTACAGCATTTAAAACACCCTTACGGCTTCTAAAGTTTTTATCCAAAATTATTTTTGCCGGATAATTATCTTCATCCGATACATAGTAATTGTACTTATTTTTTTTATTCAAAAAAAGCTCCGGCATAGCCTGGCGAAATCTGTATATACTCTGCTTAACGTCACCCACCATAAATAAGTTACTTTCATCCCGCGATACAGCGCGAAATATCATATCTTGTGCTTCATTTATGTCTTGGCATTCATCCACCATCACAAATTTAAATCTCTTAGACAACTCTATAGCTTGTTCTGTCCTTAAAAAGCCTAAACTATTATTTTTGTCAGGCTTAACTAGCAGCTTTAGAACTAAATGTTCTAGGTCTCCGAAGTCGCAAATGTCTCTTTCTTTTTTTAACTCATCGAGTTTCTGCGAAAACTGTTTTACTACAGAGAACAACTCTGACACAATATAGCGCAACTTTTCAGTATCGGTTTTGCATTCATCGCTACTCGAACAAAATAAACTTTGTACTTGTGAGATGATACTCTTAATTTCTTTTCGCTTTTCCATAACCTTGATTTTTATTGGGTCATCGGAAACGCCAGATACCCTTTTTAAAGTAGCCAGCTTTAATAGTCCAACAACTTTAAAGATTTCGTCCCAGGTATCGTTGTTCAAAGAAGTTTTTACTTTTTCTAATTCCGTTAAATCTTCGTTGAAAGTTTGCAAATAAGCGCACAAGATTTCATGGTCTTCAACTAGAAAAACAAGCCGTTTTACTGATGCTATGCAATATTCTATCAATGACATGCTGTAGTTTATTAAAACTTTTCCAAATGGAGTATTTTCTATTGGAGAATTACTATCGTACATCAAAATTTTTTCATCAAGCCACAACTCGGGAAATGGATGCGATCTTATAAAATCATAGAGCAAATTTATAATTTGGACCAAACGTTTATCGTTTTTTTCAGAACTAAAAGCTTCTACAAGATTAAAAAAAGCTCTGCTGCCGCTGTTATAGTTACTGTCAAGAATGTTGGCTATAGCATCTTCTCTCAAAAGTGACATCTCGCTGGTATCCGCGATTTTGAAATCTTTCGATACTCCTAAAATATAAAAGTGCTCCCGTATAATGTTGTTGCAGAAGCTATGTATAGTGCTTATGTGGGCATTTGACAGCAAAACCTGCTGCCTTTTCAGTCTATTGTCAAACGGTCTTTGCCGTATTAGTTCTGACAACCTTTCGGATATTCTTTCTTTCATTTCGGCGGCGGCAGCGTTCGTAAACGTCACTATTAGAAGTTTATCGGCATCGCATGGCTTTTCTTCGTCTACCAATATCTCAATTACTCTCTGCACAAGCACAGCTGTTTTTCCTGAGCCTGCAGCCGCAGACACTAGAATACTCCCGTTTCTTGCATTTATTGCATCATGTTGTGGTTTTGTCCATTTTTTGTTTTCCAAAAGTTCACCTTCTTTTCATCTAGCTCAAGGTTTATCCAGTAAAAGTTCCATAACTTCTTCGTTAGATTTTTTCTCTACTTGTTTTCCAACTTTATCCGCCGTGAAGTTACATATTTCACTATAATTGCAAAATTCACAGGCATCGTACAGGCCTTTTACCGGGTTAGGACGTATTTTCCCGCTTTTTAACTCATTTGCCATATTGATAATGAGGCTTTCAATATGTTTTAAAATTTTTCCCATGTTTGCGGCACTGACCACGGATTCATTTTTCTGCACTTGCCCATTTTTCAAGTATGCCGGAATAAATATTCCTTTAGCGTCCCTTTCCATGCCGCAAATCACTTCTGCAGACTCTAACAAGAGCCCATTCATTCTAAGTTTCTTTAATTTCTGGCTTTCTATTTTTTCTTTTTCGGTATTTTTCAAGGCTGACACGACAGGCTTTATAGACGGCATGTACAAAATACCGCACGGAACTATGTTTTTATATTTTCCACTTGGGCTTTTTGAGAGTATCATCAAATAAATCAACATTTGAAGGTTTAAGCCATATAAAATGTCCGATAGTTTAAATTCCTTCGCGCCGGTTTTGTAGTCAATAACTCTAACGTAATTTTCAGAGCCTTTCTTCATGATATCTACACGGTCGATTTTACCTTCAACTTCAACGAAGGTTCCGTCTGGCAATTGCATTTTCATGGGTTGAACGTTGCTGTTTTCACTTATACTGAGTTCAAAATCTGTTGCTTTAAATTCACTTTGAGAAAGCTCCTCTGCAATATGACGTATTATAGGTACAGCGGCCTTTGTGAGCCTTGAAAAGAGATATTGAAACCTTTTGCTTTTGCCGTCCCAAGAACCCAGTTTTAGTTTTATGTATAAGTTTAACTTTTCAACTATCACTTTTTCAAGCTCTGAGTCTGTGGTGCACAATATCTCTTTATCACTCAGGCTTGATAGCACTTTTTCCAAAACAAAATGCATCAAATTGCCGTACTCTAGCGAATCAAAGGTTGCTTTCTTTCTACTTTTTGCAAGGAGCCCATACTGACAAAAAAATTGAAACGGACAAGAATAATATTTTTCAACCTGTGAAGCAGAGAATTTTAAGTTCTCTCCGAACAAAAGTTTACCGCTCTCTTCACATTGCAATTCAAACGATTTCCCTTTTATGGCCTTTTCTAAATTTTCTATGTAGTTTTTATATTTACTATTTAAAAAATAATGTTTCAAAGTGTTAGAAAACCTGGAACCATCATTTAAATGTTCTGAACAAACCTCCAGAGTCTGTTCAAGGGACCAAATTTCATCACATTGCTCAAATGAAAATTCATCTAGAATTTTAACTTTTGGAAAAATACTTTCTATATTTCTTATAATTTCCGATGGTTTTTTCACACCTCCGGCGAGGGTAGAAGTGCTGAAAGTTACAAATAGCTTCTTGCTAGCGTTGCTTACGGCCTTATAAGCTAAAAATCTTTCAGTCATCGCAATGCCCTCAAGGGAATCGTACATGTTTACGCCTAGAGAAATAAGCTGGCAGCGTTCGCTGTCTGAAAAAACGCCGGCACTGGCAGGTTTTCGGGGAAAATTTCCTTCGTTTGCACCAATAATAAATACAATGTTGGACTCCTTTGGCTGTGGTCTGTCGGTTGCGCTAAATGTCACCTCATCAAGTTTTGCCGGTATTGTCCCCAAATCGCTCGACAAAACTACTAATTTCAAAAGCTGCAAGTACTTTCCTACAGAGGTTTTTGTACCCTTTAAAAGGAACGCCATCTTATCCAATATATCCATCGTTAAATCCCACAACCGCGGCTGTTCTGCGGCTAGAATGTCGTTTCCGGCTTGCGCTAACTTTTTGGCAAAATCCTCCAATTTATTCCTTAATTTTATGGTTTCTATGAAATTGTATAATTCTTTTGTAAACTTTTCTCCGTCACAAGATTTTACTTTATCGGAAAATTTTAAAATAGGTAAAATTGTTTTTTCTCTGATGGTATTAAGTTCTTTTAGTTTTTCAATGTCCTCATCTGTTATTTTTTTAGATATGCCACTTGGGCTAGCTGAAAAGTTTGCCTTCCATTGGTCGTGGTCTATTCCCCATAATAAAACATAATTTTCCAAATCGGAGATTTCTTCATAAGAAAAATCCAACAAGCCTATTTTCAAATATTTGAATACATATTCCGATGAAAAATTTGTTTTCATTACGCTCAACAGAGCTACAATGAACTGCGTAAGCGGCTTTGAGTCTATTGGTTCTCGTTTATCGAGGAACAGAGGAATGTTGTATTTTTTAAAGCAATTTTCAATTACTCCTTCATAACTTTCCACACTCCTGGAGATTACAGAAATGTCTCTATACTTACAGTTTTCCTTAAAAACCAATCGTTTGATAGTCCTCGCAACAAAGTCAACTTCCTCGTACAAGTTTTTGGCTCTGTAAACTACTATGTCGTTTACAGCACCTTCGTAAACCGTTTTATTTGAGCGGAAAAAGTTTTTTTCTAAAATATTTAACTCATTTGCAGTCCTATGGTTTTCACTTAAGAATATAGGTTCGGACATCGCGACATTATTTTCTTTTGCCATGTTCAAGATTTTTCTGATGTTTTTATAAATAGGAGAAAACAAGTTAGGTTGTTCTTTTACGAATTCCTCCTCATCCGCGCAAAAGGAAACGCACGTATAAGCTGAATCTAAAGCTATTTGTGTTAATATCAACATTTGCTGTTGTGTGAAACCATCGAACCCATCTACAAAAACATAAAAATCTTTGAAAATGTTACAACTACGAAGCTCACGGTACGCGAGCGAAAGTTCATCCATAGGATCAAGATATTTCCCGGATAGCATTTTGTTGTAGCTATCAAGAATCTTGATAGTATCATCTAGCTTGTACTTTAATATTTTATTTTGTAGCTTATTGCTAATCTTTTCAAGTTCAACATTTTCAACATAGCACTTTTTAAACTCATCGCTCGCGCTCAACATAATGTCAATAAGTTCTTTGTCGCTAGAATCTTTATATAACTTTAAATCTTTTTTTATAGAATCGATAGCCAAACTCATCAAAAGTGTCTTATCTGCAGTACTTATGAGCTCTTTAGAAAAATTTCCGGTTTTTTCAAATATGTACTCAGCCAATCTTTTAAAACTGGTAATTAATACCTGTGTGTTTAATTTTTCTCCCAGAAAACTTAGCATATCTTTTTCTGTTTCAAACGATATTTGCTCCGGAACGATAAGAAGTATGTTTTTTTTATTTTCATTTATTTTTTGTAAAATTTTACGTTTTATGGTATGAGTTTTTCCAGACCCTGCTCGTCCTAATAGCAGCTGTAGCATCATTTCACCCTTTTCATTAAAGCTAAAGACATTATACCATGCCAGGAACAAAAAAGCTCGCAAAATGAAAGAAATAGGTATATACTTAATATAAAAAAGTTCAAACAAGGAGACAACATGAACGTACCACTAGCCGACAGAATCAGGCCAAAGACATTAGACGAAATGGTAGGGCAAGAGCATCTACTGGGGAAAAACAAGTTGCTTTCAAATTTAATAAAATCTAAGCAAGTTCCAAATATGATATTTTATGGACCGCCAGGTACCGGTAAAACAACTTTAGCTCGGATAATTTCAAAACAGACCGATTTGAAACTTCATAAAATAAACGCTACAACTGCGTCCATTTCTGATATAAAAGAAATATTGTCGGAAATAGACACTCTGTTGGCCCCGAACGGCATACTTTTGTACATAGACGAAATACAATATTTTAATAAAAAGCAGCAACAATCTTTGCTTGAATTTATAGAGAACGGAAAAATAACTTTGATAGCTTCCACCACTGAAAATCCTATTTTTTACATATATAATGCACTGCTTAGTAGATGTAGCGTATTTGAATTTAAGAAAATAAATTCAGCTGCAATAAAAAAAGCCTTAACTCGGGCGAAAATATTTCTTGAAAACGAAAGCAAGATAGATATACAGGTATCTGAAAATGTGCTGGAGAAGCTCAGTAACATGTCCTGCGGAGATGTACGAAAAGCTATAAATCTTTTTGAAGTTTGCTTTTTGTCTGCAGTAAAAAAAGACAACAAAAAAGTAATTGATAAAAACATAGTGGAACAAATATCCAATTCAAACACCTTCTCTTACAACAACGTAGGAGATGACCATTACGACCTACTTTCGGCGTTCCAAAAGTCAATGCGTGGCTCTGACCCTAACGCGTCAGTTTATTATTTATCAAGGTTACTTTTAGCAGGAGAATTAGTTTCAGTTTGCCGCAGGCTTCTCGTATGTGCTTGTGAGGATGTTGGGTTAGCTTACCCTCAAATAATGCCAATAGTGAAAGCGTGTACAGATATAGCCATGCAAGTGGGCATGCCTGAAGCAAAAATACCGCTAGCCGATGCTGTGATTTTGGTGGCAACTTCGCCAAAGTCTAATTCCGCTTACAAAGCTGTAAATGCAGCATTTAATGACATAGAGTCTGGGCAAGTTTACCCTGTTCCCAGACACTTGCAAAACGTACACTGCGATACAAGTGGGGAACAATTAAAAAAGGAAGATACTTACCTCTATCCCCATGATTTCAAGAACCATTGGGTATGTCAGCAATATCTTCCTGATGAGTTAAAAGATCGTTTGTATTATATTTTTGGTGACAATAAGATTGAATCTGCATCTAAAAACTACAATAGCAGCTACAACAGTTATTGTTCCGACTTATAAACTTGAAGAGAATTTCTGCCCAGCAAAGTGTTTTTTATTGAGTTAAGTTTTAAATAAAACTCATGTAATTTTGAATTGAAAATCAAAGGAGTATCTTGTATTTTCGAAAGGACACGCTCATGAAGGAAAAAGCCTTTGCACAAACCTAGGTCATGTTCAAGGAATCTATAAGTGTCTATTTGGAACAATTGTTCGCTGAAATCAGGTAAATTTGGAATTTGTTTTTTTGCTTTTTGATACCAGCCTTCAGCAAGTTTTTTACTGAGTTGATTAATGTTGCTTTGGCAGGTTGATAAACACGAGGAGGATTGGATATAAGAATACGATATGTATGTAGAAAACAAGGATAAAGCTCCATAAAAGATCTTGTGTGTAATTTTTATTTTTTTATCTTCTACTTTATCAGTTGTTTTTTGCTCAACTGTATCTTTTTTTGTTTTATCGGCTGTTTCAATGATTGATGTTATCTTTTCATCTTTTTCATTTGAAGCATATGAGGTATTTACGACTATAGGAAGCAGAGTTAAAATCATTGCAAGTATTGACATTATTTTTTTCATTATGCATTCACCCCACATACTGCTTTTGACATGAAATAATAACAATCTTCAAAAGTTCTACCGTTTCGCTTTTCACATGCATTTTTCACATTTTGGAGGCATGTTTCTTGAGCAGCGTTAGCGCTGTTGTTGGTAGCCATAACTATAGTTTTTTTTGCTAAAAAATAAATACCACATACATAGATGATCTGTGCTATTTTTTTTATGTAACTTAAGAAAGGTTCATTGATTTTGAATTTATTCCCACTGGGCTTAATAGCCGCATTAGAGGAATTAAATTGTACTTTTGTGTCATTCTCTTCAGCAAAGCTACAATAAACTGTTGCTGAGCAGAACATTATTAAAGATAGTATTGCAGATATTATTTTTTTCATTTATTTTGCTCCTTTAAAGTAACTTAAAAAATTATTAACTTCCGATTTAAATCCGTCCCAAATGATGATTTCTAATGGCAAACCACAATTTTTATCATTTGCAGCTGTGCCTTGCATCAACCTGTCTAAACATTGCTTGCTTTTAGTAAGAAATTTATTTTCATTGTAACCCTTGCTGTATCCATATAGATATGTCAATGAAGCCACTGTAGTACAAAACATAAGACGATTCACAAAATGTGCCAAATTTTTAATGAATTTTGTAAAAACACTAGAATTTTCTTCGCCTGCAAAATCGGTAAATATTTCTACATCATTTTGACTTCTTTGAGTACCAAAACAAGTGACAGCGGACGTTGTACTGAGTAAAGTAGCAAGGATCAATAAGAAAGATAAGTATTTTTTCATGATAATTTCCCCATACGTAAAATTCTATTGATATTATAACATATCAATAGAATTTTGTCAAAATTATGTTGTGGAATCTGCAAAAAGTATAAAAATAATTAATTAACGTTAACTATTTGCTTAATTTGCACAAAACAACACGGTTTTATTACTTTTCAAAGATTCATTTACATTTATTATTCTTTGATTTTCTGAGCCCCTAAATTTCAATAACAGGCTTTTTTTCTCGAGCAAAAATGGGCCATCAACCAGAATGTCTATATTATGTAAGAGATTTTGCCAGGCTATATTTTCTTTGCGAGCTATTAAGTCCTCAAAAACATAGCCAGTGTATGACATTACGTCTAAGCCCAGCGAATGAATTTCTCTTGCTAGCTCTGTAAAAGCTTCTGCTTGTAGGAAAGGTTCGCCACCAGAAAAGGTAACCCCCTTTAAAAGGGGGTTCTTTTTAATTTTCATTATTAGATTATTTGTATCGTCTTCATATCCTCCGGAGGGGTCGAAAGTTTGTGGGTTGTGACAGCCCTTGCAATGATGAGGACATCCCTGAGAGAATATAACAAATCTAATTCCCGGTCCATCAACTATTGATTCTTCAATTATTCCTGATAGTCTAATTTTGCTCATTTTTTACCTCTAGTTTCCCTTCGAAGCACTGATACTATGTTTCACTCTGTCTTTCTCTTCTGCTCTTTTTGCGTTATTAAAGCGGTCTATAGTGCCAACCAAATATCCTGTAATTCTCCTAATTCTTTCAAAAGGCTGATTTCCGTCATTTTCTGTCCTTCCGCATTTAGGACAAACGTCATTTATAATACCGGTGTATCCGCAAACGGGGTCTCTGTCTACAGGATGATTGATAGAACCATAACCTATGCCGGATTCTTTCATGCATCTTACGATTTGCTCAAATGCTTCCAAATTATTGGCAGGGTCTCCGTCCAACTCTACATAAGATATATGTCCTCCGTTCGTTAGAGCATGATACGGAGCCTCTTTTTTTATTTTATTCCAAGATGAAATGTTGTAATAAACCGGGATATGGAACGAATTTGTATAATAGTCTCTGTCTGTAACACCCGGAATCTTGCCAAATTTTTTAGCATCAATTCTAACAAATCTTCCAGATAAGCCCTCAGCAGGAGTAGCTATGAGGGAAAAGTTCAAGTTATATTTGTTGGTAGCTTCATCCATGCGCTTTCTCATATGGCTAACGATCTTAAGTCCCAACTGTTGAGCTTCATCGCTTTCTCCATGATGACATCCGATCAACGCTTTCAAAGCTTCTGCAAGACCTATAAAGCCCAACGTTAACGTTCCATGTTTTAGCACTTCTCTGACTTCATCATCTAAGCCTAATTTCTCAGAATCTATCCAAACACCTTGCCCCATAAGAAAAGGATAATTTCGCACTTTCTTTATGGCTTGCAGCTCAAACCTAGCCAGCAACTGTTCTATAACTAAATCTATTTTTTCGTCTAGTTCTTTAAAGAAAGCATCGACATCGTGGTTACTCTTTATAGCTATTCTTGGTAAGTTAACAGATGTAAAACTTAAGTTTCCTCGTCCATTTACGATTTCCCTGCTTGGATCGAAGTGATTTGCAACAACTCTCGTCCTGCAACCCATGTAAGCAACTTCCGTTTCGGGTTTGCCTTTTTGATAATATTTCAAATTAAAAGGAGCGTCAATAAAGGAAAAGTTAGGAAACAGCCGCTTCGAGCTTACTCTGCATGCCAATTTAAATAAGTCATAGTTAGGATCTGTCGTATTATAGTTTATGCCATCTTTTACTTTGAAAATGTGTATAGGAAATATTGGAGTTTCGTTATTGCCGAGGCCCTTTTCGGTAGCCAATAAGACATTTTTTATGACCATTCTGCCTTCCGGACTAGTGTCTAGCCCGTAATTTATAGAACTAAATGGCACCTGTGCACCGGCTCTTGAATGCATGGTATTTAAGTTATGAATCAAAGCTTCCATAGCTTGATATGTAGATCTATTTGTTTCGGAATAAGCATGTTCTTTAGCAAATTTTTGTATCTTCCTAGCTACAGACTCACCGAATTCTTCTACCAAAAGTTCTTTTTCAATTTCATGATACTTTTCGCTATCTTCTAATTTCACACATAAACCAGTTTGTTCTTCTATTTTATTCATTAAAAATTTTGAATAAGCATCGCTATTTTCTTTCTCAGTCAAAAGTTCAATAGCCTTAGCGACATTCTGCCGGTAGGTTCTCTTGTAGGTTTTGGCTACACCCTTTGCTAAAGCGTAGTCGAAATTCGGAACACTCTGCCCGCCATGTTGGTCGTTTTGGTTTGCCTGTATAGCTATACAGGCAAGTGCAGCGTAGCTCATAATGTCATTTGGTTCTCTTAAAAATCCATGTCCTGTGGAAAATCCATTTGTAAAAAGTTTATCTAGGTCTATCTGACAGCACGTGGTGGTCAATGTCAAAAAGTCCAAATCATGGATATGAATATCGCCTTCAGCGTGAGCTTTTGCTATTTTAGGGTCCAAAATGTACATTTCATAGAAACGTTTTGCTCCTTCAGAACCATATTTAAGCATTGTACCCATGGCGGTATCACCGTCTATGTTGGCGTTTTCTCTTTTCACATCGTTGTCTTTTGCCGATTTAAAAGTAAGCCCTTCATAGATTTTCATCAGCTTCGTGTTCATTTCTCTAGCTCTGGTTCGGTCAGCTCTGTACAAAATGTATTCCTTAGCTGTTTGCGCGTGACCATTTTCGATTAATATCTTCTCCACTACATCTTGAATATGCTCGACTGTGATATGATCCTTATCGTGGTCTGCCTCTAAATATCCAACAACTTGCTGTGCCAATGATTCTGAAAGGTCATGATCATTTCCTCCTGCGGCAACAGCCGCCTTGAATATGGCATCGGAGATTTTCTTACTGTCAAAATTTACTTTTCTTCCATCTCTTTTAACTATTGTGCTTATCATATTTTCTCTTCCTTACTATATATTGTGTATTGTTATGTGCACTTTATAAATTATATTCTACATGTAGATGTAAGTCAACTGCTTTTTGAAATATTTTAAAAACATTAAAAACTAATTTTCCTGTTTTAATTTATCTATCATTTCACATGTTGGAGTGACATATAAAGTCTTATAATTTTCATAAATAACCATGCCTGGCTTTGCACCGTTAGGTTTTTTTACGTTTTTTATAGCTGTAAAATCAACAGGGACTTGCGCAGAATTTTTAGCCTTACTGTAAAACGCCGCTATAACAGCTGCCTGAACTAACGATGAATCAGGCACTTGCTCTTGGTTTGAAATTAAAACTGTGTGTGAACCTGGGCAGTCCTTAACATGAAACCAGATGTCGCAATTTTTAGCTTTCTTAAGCGTCAACTGATCATTTTGAACATTGTTTTTTCCAACTAAAATTTCATATCCATCATCAGTTTTGAATTTTAAAAATTTGCATGTGTTTTTATTCTTTATTTTAGAATTTTTATCTTTATTTTTTAAATATCCTCCATTTACCAACTCTGAGTGTATTTCATTTAATTCTTGCTCGTTTTGCACATTTTCTAGCTCAAATAAAACTGTGTTAATGTACTGTAGTTCATCAGCTGTTTTTTCTATCTGCTCAGCTAAGATTTTTTCAGCATTTTTAGCTTTTTTATATTTTTTATAGTACTGTTGCACATTATCTATCGGTGAAAGGCTAGGATCCAAGTTGATTTGTACTTTTTTATGTTCTTCGTCATAAAAATTTTCAAGTTCAATTTGCGTAAGCCCTTTTTCTATCTTATATATGTTTGCATTTAAAATGTCCGCTTGTACTTTAAATTTTTCTTTATCATGACTTTGCATAAGCTCTTTATTTAATATTTTTAACTTTTTGTTTAGCTTCGTGCTTAAGTTGTGCAGGTGCTTAAATAAAAATTGGTTTTTGCTTTTTACCCGATCGTAAGAGTCTTTTTCATAATAAAACGCATCGAGCATTTCAGATATCGTATCGAACTTTTTTACAATGTATCCACTTTCTTCAAAATGCTTCACAGGAATGAAAGTAAAGTCTATCATCTTGCCGCTAGGACTCGTGACCATATAACCTGCGTGCAATTTGCTATTTATATGTCTTTTTAAGGTCGACAAGGTTTCCTCTAAAGGATTTTTACTTTTAGATATGCTATTTAAAAACTCAATTTCATCACATACTACAGAAGATAACCCCTGTATGGTGTGTGAGACAACATTGCTTGTGCTTTCGAGCTTGCTTTCGGCAATTTTTTGAGCTATATTTGCTATTTGTTCATTTAATATATTAAGTTTTCCTTGACTCGGAGGTAGGGTATATTTAACTCCCGGCAAGACTTGCCGCTTAGACGACATGTCTTCGTTTACTCTCCGCAATGCATCTATAATGTTATAATTTTTGTCAGCAAGTATGACGTTACTGTACTTACCCATTATTTCAACGATAAGTATCAAACGCTGCTTTTCAAATATATCATTTACCGTGTCAAAGTCAAAAAACAAAACTCGCTCTAGTCCCTTTTGCCTTATGTTTACAAGCTTTGCCCCTGCTAACTTTTTTCTTAAAAGCATGCAGATCATAGGTGGTACTTTCGGGTTTTCTATAGGTTTGTTAGTTAAGTGAATTCTTGAACTGTTTGCCTTTATTGAAATTAACAATTTATAGTTACCGGATCTTGATCTAAATGTGATAATTAACTCGTCTTTAGACGGTTGATGAATTTTATCTACTTTTGAGTCCATTAAGTTTTCTTCAAGTTCTGATTTTACGCACTTTAATAAGGCTCCGTCAAACGCCATTTTAATTTCCTCCCACTTCAATTATACCTCTAATTAGAGCGCGCGTGTTGAAAGCTATATAGCTTTCAACACGCGCCGAGCTTTGCATAAATTCAAAGCTCGGCGCATCCCAATAAAACTTTGTTTTATTGGGATGCGCGCTCAAACACACTTACAAATATCTCATGCTGTCTATATCAACAGTTGAAGTAAAAAACATTACGTTACCGAACTTGCGGTGAAGCATCAATGCAAGTGGCTCAATCACCACATTTTCCGATTTATAATGCCCCACATCCACTACACAAATGCTATTTTCCTTAGCAAATAATAGCTCATGATGCTTTATTTCTCCCGTAACGAAAACATCTGCGTTCATTTTTTTCGCCTCAAACACAAGCTCTCCACACGCACCTGAACCTACAGCTACCTTTTTTATTTTTTTATCGCATAAGTTCGAATATCTTACTCCATCGCAAATTAAGCTTCTTTTTACGAACTGTGCAAACTCTTTACATGAATATTTCTTATCTAAGCTTCCAACAACTCCAAACGGCAACTTTTTACTACCAAAGTTTACTTCCGATAGTGCCTTTGTTTCTTTTATACCTAAAGCCCTAGCTAAATGGAAGTTGACGCCATTTTCAGCTATGTCTAGGTTAGTATGAGCCGAAATAACACTTATATTTGACTTTATTACCCTGTACAGCAAGTCATCAGACAGTATACTTTTTACAGGATCAAATATAACCGGGTGATGGGTGATAACCAGCTGTACACCCAGTTGATTAGCTTCTTCCAGCACTTCACTTGTTAAATCCAAGCTGAGTAAAACTTTATCTACTTTTGCGCTTTTATTTCCAATTAAAATACCCACATTGTCAAAGCTAAAACTATACTCAAACGGTGCAATTTCGTTTAAAAAAGCATATACGTCGTTAACTGTAACCATGCAAATTATTCCTTTCGATTAATCTTTTCAATTCCTCTATTATTTTACATATTTCCACATACTCCGAAGTTTTGTTTAGTGCTTTTAAACCTATGGCTCTTTTTTCTAGGCTTTTTATTTTTTTCTGTATATAAGTTGCAGCTTCCAGAGAAGAGGCCGCTTTCAGCTGTCCAATATATGTATATAATTTTGGCACATTAAATTTTTGTTCTACATATTTTACACTCATAACTGTATAAACTTTGTTTTTAGATATCACAGCCTCTTCGCGTTCAACTAAAAACATATTATCCTTTAAGAGGTCACGTAATTTTTCATCTTCGCTCATTGGCTGCAATATTAACCTTTTATCTACATTTTTTAACCATTTGGCATTTTTTATTATATCAATTATAACTTCTCCGCCCATACCAGATATAATAATGTCATCAGCTTCAGCTTCTGGAACGTTCTCAAGCCCATTTGATAGCACCGTTTTTATATGTTCAGCCAGTCCATATCTGTTTATATTTTTTTCCGCATTTGCAAGAGGACCTTCTCTCAAATCTGAAGCTATAGCATGAGTAATTATTCCGGTTTTTACAAGGTAAATTGGAAGATATGCATGGTCTGTCCCAACATCTACAGCTTTTGCATTTTTTCTTACAAATTTCCCACAGCACGCCAATCTTTCATCTAAAGAAAAAAGCCGGTATGGTTTCACTGCCAAATCCCCTCACTTTAACATTTGAAATGCCGCCTAGAAAAACTTGGCGGCTATTTTTTAAAGTTGCCCTATATGATTTTTCAATCTCTCAACTAGAACTTCACAGTCTACCCCATGAACAGCACAGGCCTGTTCAATGCTTTCTCCCCTTGAAGAAGGACAGCCTAAACAATGCATTCCCATCTCTAAAAAATAGGTCGCGGTGGTAGGGTCCTCATCGAGTATATCGCCTATTATTGTGTCCTTATTTATTGTTATCATTTTTACTTCCTCCTTATTTACATCTACAATTAATTATAAGCCAAAAAAGTGAAAAGTAAACTCTAAATTTTAAATTTTTATCATAGCAAGTTTTACACAGGCTGTCTTGCTGAATAAAAGAATATTTGGTATAATTAAACTTAAATTAGACAACTTTGGTTCATAAAAATACCTTGATACTTAAAAAGCGACCAAAAATAAAATCAGAAAGTGTGATAATAATGAAAAAACTAATTACGATAATATTGACTGTAGCGACTGTATGCAACATTACATTAAGTGCGGGGGCACTTGGAATCGACAAAGTTATACGAAAAAAAGGTTCGTATAC